>SWCD01024501.1_pt1 | contig 215765 bp, 160 predicted proteins | sample 4693011 | NCBI WGS metagenome assembly SWCD01 (sample SAMN10267278, study PRJNA491770) | bioreactor metagenome | isolation source: DHS bioreactor inoculated with marine | place: Japan: Omine Ridge, Nankai Trough
GCGAAGAGAAGACCGATTGCTGCGGCGACTGCGGCGGCACCTGCGAGAAGCCCGAGGGAGCCGGCAGCGAAGGCTGAACCAGCGTCCCCCAACTCGGCATCGAAAGCAGTCCGGGTTGGATTCTGGAACGGGAAAAGATGAAGCGGTCGCCCCCTGAGGTCGGCCGTTTTCTCTTGCGCCGACCTCAGGCCGCGACGAACAGTCCCCCGACGGCCTTCTGAATCACGCGCCGCTCGTCCCCCACGGCCAGCAAGCGTCGCATGGGCTCGTCGACCGGTTCGTCACTCAGGTGGAACGTGGAGTGGTGCACGGGCAGCAACCAGCGGGCCTGCATCTCTTCCGACATGCGCCAGACCTGCTCCGGGGTGGCGTGGGCGTCAATCCAAGGTTCGTAGGCGCCAATCCCCATGATCGCAAGATCGACCGGCCTTACCTGTCGAAAGGCCGCCGTATGAGCCGTGTCGCCGGCGACGACCACGCGCCGCCCTCGATGCGTGATCAGGTAGCTGTTCACGCCGCGATGCCGATCCCAGGCGAAGCGCGCCCCCCCAGTGCCGCGGTTCCAGGGCGTCAACGCGGGCGCCGTGACAGATCGCCTGACCGCCGGGCTCCAATTCCAGCACCCGCCCAAAGCCAGGGGGGCACGAGCGAACCGGTCTTGCGTGCCGTGACCACGGTGGTGCGTCGGTGGGCCAGGGCCCGCAACGTGGGTCGATCCAGATGGTCGAAGTGGGCGTGCGACAGCAAGACCAGGTCCACCGGAGGCAGCGTCTGGATGGGGCTGGGCACCCGCAAGAGCCGCTCCGGGCCGATGGTGCGCTGACCGAGGCGCAGGCCGATGCGCTCGCTCCAGACCGGGTCGGTGAGCAGGGTCAGGTCGCCCAGGCGGAGGAGCACGCTGGCGTGGCCGATCCAACTGACCGCCAGATCCGCCTCATGCCAGAGATGGTGGTCCTGCCAGAAAGCGTGGGTCGTGACCGGGGTGCTCGGCTGGGGCACCCTTCCCATCCGCCCGCCAAAGGAGCGCGCGACCACCCCGGGGTAGCGCCGCAGTCCAGATCTGATCTTGCGAAGAGGCATACGCGCAGAGTTCTTCGAGGAACGCCTGGCTCGAATTACGTGGTCCGTCCGCGAGCCAGTTTCTCGGCCTGTTCATCCGCGAGGTAACTGCTGCGGACCAACGGACCGGACTGGACGATTTCAAAGCCCCGCTTCTGGCCTTCGACGATGTACCACTCGAAGGTCTCGGGCGTGACGAAGCGGTCGACGGGCAGATGGTTGCGTGTCGGCTGCAGGTACTGGCCGATGGTCAGGACGGGCACGGGCGCCGCCGCCTGGATGTCCTCCATCAGTTCCAGCACCTCCTCGTCACGCTCGCCGATGCCGACCATGATGCTCGTCTTGGCGACGAGCCCCGCCTCCTGCACACGCCGGAGGAACTCGATGGAGCGGGCGTAGTCCCCTTGCGGGCGTACGGCGGGGTACATGCGCTTCACCGTCTCCAGGTTGTGCCCGAGGATCTCGGGCTGGGAGGCGATGACGACGTCCAGGGCCTCCCAGTCGCCGAGGAAGTCAGGAGTGAGCACCTCTACGGAGGTCCGCGGGCAGAGCTGGTGAATCCGCTCGACCGTTTCCGCCCAGATCGCCGCCCCGCCGTCCGGCAGTTCATCGCGGTTGACCGAGGTGATCACCACGTGCTTGAGATCCATGAGTTGCAGGCTTTCGGCGACGCGGCGCGGCTCGTCGGTATCGAGCAGCGGGGGTTTGCCGGTCTTGACGTTGCAGAAGCCGCAGGAGCGGGTGCAGACATCGCCGAGGATCATGATGGTGGCGACGCCGCGAGACCAACACTCGCCCATGTTGGGGCAGGTGGCTTCCTGACAGACGGTGTGCAGTCGGTGGTGGTCCACAATCCCCTTGAGGCGGAGGTAGCCCGCGCCACCGGGCATGCGGGCCCGCAGCCACTTGGGTTTGCGTTTGAGCGTGGCCTGCGAAGGTCCGTCGGTGTTATTGAGGACCAGGTCGCCCAGGCTCACCAAGGCGGCCTGCTGGGAATGGCGTGCCGGATCGCCCCCCAGGGGCCGGGGATGTCGCGCCAGGGTCCGCGACCAGGCGGGGGGTCCATCGGGCGGGGTGTGAGGCGACTCAGTCATAACGGGCAAGTCTAGTCGCTGTAAGGGTCGGCGTCGCGGGCGGAATCCGGGGGATTCGGCGAACCTCGCGGCAGCGGCGTCGCTAGTACTAAGCGGACGGATCGGCGCTGAATCGGGCCGGCTCAGAGGCGGCATAGCCTCAGAAAGTCGCCATTGCGGATTAATCGACCCGTCGCGGCTGGTCGATGACGCTTAGGCAGTCACGGTCGCGTTGACAGTGGCCGGTGTGTTGGTAGTGTGTTCGGCGGTCCGTGACGTGTACCACCCGGGTGGAGTTCACCCCTCGGCCCATGGCTTGAAGAGACGTTGGCAAGACCGGCGACCACGGTGACTTGGTCGGTGTTTCCGTCCTGGAACCGATAGGGACAAGATCGAGATTGCAGGAGTATGCGGTGAGCCAGAAGCGAACAGTCGGAACGGCAGGAGCAAGCGTTTGCTGGCGAACCTCGGTTCCCCGGGCGGCGCTGCTGGTTCTCGCCGCGGGGATGCTCGGGTGCGAAGTCGATTCTTTCTTCGATCCCTCCATGGTCGGACGCTGGGAGCGAACTCCCACGGAACTGCCCATTCTCGAGCGCCTGGATGTCATCGAAGATGACCAGGGCGATTTTTCCGAGGCGACGGAGATCACGCCGGAGGATCTGCAGCCGGTCATTGAAGAGTATCGTTTCGGGCCCGCTGACTTCGTGCGCGTGGAAACCTGGGACCTCTTCGGACGCGACCAACTCGTTCCCTTTGATCGCGTGGTCGACTCGCGGGGCATGATCGACCTTGGCGTTATCGGCGAGGTGCGGGCTCAGGGGCTGACGCCCGCGGAACTCCGCAAGTCAATCGAAGTCGCCATTCAACGGCAAGGCATCATCCACGAACCGGTGGTCTCCGTGCAGCCGCTGCAGCAGCGGCAGTCAACCTTCAGCATTCTGGGCGGCGCCATCGGCGGAGCCGGCACCCTGGTCATCAGCAAGCCGGACTACCGCGTGCTGCAAGCCATCACGGATGCGGGCGGGATTCTCGAATCCCTCGGTCACCTCTACATCATCCGCCAGATCCCGCTGAGCGAAGCGGTGGAGACGGGCGTCACGCCGGCCGGCGAGGTCTACCAGTTCCCCACCCAGGACGCGGGTGACGACGACGAAGGCGAGGCGACCCTCGACGACCTCCTGCGCGAGTTGGAAGGATCGCTGGAAGGCAGCCAGGGACAGATCTCTCCCTTCATGGCGCCCGGTGAGTTGCACCGGCGTCCCAGCCGTGTCCGCCCCGCAACCCAGCCGGCCGCAGAGCCGGCCGAGGAACCAACCGCCGCGGCAGCACCGCCGATCGAGGCGCCCGTCGCCGAGCCGGTGCCGCCGCCTGCCGAAGCCGCCGTTGCGCCGGTGATTGACCTGCCGGAGGCCGACGCGCCGGAGGCGGAGATCGGTGAGGAGAGGCCGGGCCCGGCCCCGGTGCTGGATCTGCAGGGGCTGGAGGAGCCGGAGGAAGAAGGCGGCGAGCCCCTGGTCGACCTTCCCTCGGTCACCACCGAGGCGGAGTCAGCCGCGGCCCAGGAGCCGGCCCCGTACATCTTCGTGAACGGCGAGTGGATTCCGGCCCAGCCGCGTCCCTTGGACGACGGCGGCTTCGTGGCGGACACCGGTCCCTTGACCACCACCGATCCGGTCACCGGCGTCCTGATGACGCAGCGGATCATCCGCGTGCCCGTCCAGCCGTTGTTGCGCGGCGAGGCCCGCTACAACATCGTGATTCGGCCCGGCGACATCATCCGCGTCCCCACCCCGCCGACCGGCAACCTGTACATGGGGGGCATGGTATCTCGGCCCGGCACCTACAATCTGCCCATCACGGGTCGCATGACTCTTAAGCAGGCGATCTTCGCCGCCGGCGGCCTCAACGCCTTGGGCATCCCGGAGCGTGTGGATCTGATTCGCCGCGTCAGCGAGACGCGTGAGGCGACGGTGCGGCTGAACCTGCGGGCCATCTTCGAGGGGACCGAGCCTGATCTGTTCCTCAAGCCCAACGACATGATCAACGTGGGAACGAATTTTGCCGCGGCCCCACTGGCCGTGATGCGTAACGGCTTTCGCGTCTCCTACGGCTTTGGCTTCTTGCTGGACCGCAACTTTGGCAACGACGTGTTCGGCGCTCCACCGTCGAACCTCCGCAATTGACCGTCAGGCGCGCTGGCCCGTCGTCAAGCCCGCGGCGGCACTCCTGTTCGGCTGAGCCCGGGGCCTGCCTGCCCGGCAGCCGACATCGCGTGAGCCAGCGACGTTGGTGGACTTGACGAAGAATGACGCCCGCACGCGAACAAGCAACGCCTCGGCACGTAGAAGCAGCGGTGGCGGTGTGCGCCGGAATCCGGGGCTGGACACGGAACGAAACCAGCCCGGCCTTGCCGCAACGAGGGAGTAAGAGCGGATCATGACGAGCATGCCGTCATCAGCGACGACCGGCGACACCCTGGTGTCCAAGGCCGATGCGCGCTCGCTTTTCACGACGCCCGTCCTCTTGAAGATCGCCATTCTCACCGTCGCTTACTGCGCCTTCTTCTTCGACTTTCTCTGGCGACAGTTGCACATCAGCCTGGAGGATCCGGACTGGTCGCACGCCCTGCTCATTCCGGTCATCAGCGTCTACTTCATCTATACCCGGCAGGAGAAGCTCTCGGAGATCCGCTATCGCCCCTTCTGGCCCGGGCTGCTCTTCGTCCTTCTGGGCATGGCCGCTTACGTCTTCTTCACCATCGGCCCGACCTACAACCACACCCTGCAGGGATGGTTCGCCGTGGTGGCCCTTTTCGGGGTGGTCTTGAGCATGTGCGGCGTGGGGTCGATGAAGCTCTTCCTGCTTCCCATCGCCTATCTGTCGCTGGGCGTGAAGGTGGGCGAGCGGCTCATGTTCTACGCCACCGCCAAGCTCAAGGTCATCGCCGCCCAGGGCGCCTGGTTCCTCCTGAACCTCACGGGGACGGAGACGGATCGCTCCGGCAGCGTCTTGACCCTGATCCGGGGCGATGGCTCGGAGATCCCCCTCGACGTCGCCGAAGCCTGCTCCGGCATGCGCATGATCGTCGCCTTCCTGGCGCTCGGCGTCGCGATCGCCTTCATCAGTTGTCGCTTCTGGTGGCAGCGTGTGATGCTCATCGGTCTCGCCATTCCGGTGGCCATGCTGGTCAACATCTTCCGCGTGGCGACGCTGGGCTGGCTCAGCCTCTACGACGTGGAGATGGCGGGCGGCGACTTCCATATGTTGATCGGCCTGGTCTGGCTCTTGCCCGCCCTGGCCCTGTACCTGGGAATCGTCTGGATCCTCAACCGCATCGTCATCACCGAGCCTATTCGGGAGATGACCAAGGAGGAGGCTTCCCACTAAGGCACGCACGATGAAGAGGTCCTCCCTGCGCCAACCCGTCTTCCTGGTCATAACGCTGCTGCTGCTCCTGGGAGCGGCGAGCATGCGAACGGCCTTGTCCGCCCTGGAGATTCATCTGCGGAAGCTCCCCATCTACGCCCCAGAGAATCGGCAGTTGCGCAGTCTGCCCGCCGAGACGGAGGAGTGGCTGCGGCGCGGCAACGACCAGGTGTTGTCACCTGAGGTCGTCGACGAGTTGGGCACCAGCAACTACATCGACCGCAGCTATGTCCGGCCGGCGAACCCGGATGCCGATTCGGGGTCGCGCCAGCGAGCCGTGGCGCTGAGCGTGCACCTGGCGTACTACACCGGCATGATCGACGCGGTGCCCCACGTCCCCGAGCGCTGCTTCGTGGGTGGCGGATTGCACGTGGCGGGCGGCCCCTGGCCCAAGCCGCTGCCGCTGAAGCCGCGGCGTTTGCTGAAGAACTACTACGGCGACGGCGACGACTTCCTGCGCGTCCCCTCCTCCTTCAATCCCCAGGGCCGCGACACGGTACGCATACCCAAGTTTCCTGGGGAGGACGACTTCCCCTCGATGCGAGTCACCGAGTTCGAAGATCCACGCCGCCCCGGCCAGCCGTTGTATTCCGGGTATCTCTTCCTGGCCAACGGCAAGTTCGTGACCCACGCCGAGCAGGTGCGTCTGGCGGCGTTTGATCTCACGGATGACTACGCCTACTACCTGAAGATCCAGTTCACGGGCGGCGCTGGCGAGTTCGAATCGCCGGACGAGTTCGCGGCCGCCTCGGCGGATCTTCTCAGCGAACTACTCCCCGGCATTCTGCTCTGCGTCCCGGACTGGGGCGCGGTGCAGGCCGGAACGTACCCGCCGGACAATCCGCGCGGGGTGAAGGAACAGGAATGATCGGTCAACCGCTCCGCATCCAGCGGGCTCGGCGGAGGACAGGTCAGATGACAAGGCACGGATTGACGGCCGCGGAGGCGGGCGGATCAGTTGACGGAAGGACAGTGAGGCTATGGCTGCTCGTCTGAACACTCGATTCATCATCATTCTGGTCGTGGCTGCCGTCGTGCTCGTGGCGGGCGGCATCGTCGGCTATACCATCGTCAACAAGACCGGCGCGGACTGGGCCCAGGCGGCCCGGGAAGCCGAGCAGATCGGCGACTGGGAAGCCGCCATCCGGCACTGGGAACGCGCCGTCGGGCACGAGCACGGCAACGTCGACTGGCTGCGCGCCTGGCGTGAGGCCTACGGCCACATCGTCCCCGAGAACAAGCAAAAGGCGATGGAGACGTACTTCGAGATCCGCCAGATCAACGGCGCCATCGCCACCGCCCGACCCGACGACATCGCCGTCCAGGAAGAGTGGTTCGACTACCAACTCCGAGGCTTCGAGCGCCTGCCGACCAACACCGAGTCGTGGGTGGAACTCGGGGCCGGCGTGGAAGACATTCTCCATTACCTCGGCGACCCCCTGGAGCGTGGCTATGCGGTCGACTCCCCGGAAGAGACCGAGTATTGCAGCCTTCTTCGCTTCCTGGCCATAGCGCGTCTCGAGCAGATGAGCCGGATCGAGACTCCCGCGGATGTGCGCCGGCAGATTCGTGCGGACCTGGAGCGTTGCCTCCGCAACCGGCCCCACGACTCGCAGGTGGCCACCTCCTTGGCGCAGTGGCATACGCTCGAAGCGGAGCGTTTGCTCACCGATCGCCGCCCCGTCGATTCCAACGACGCCTGGCAGCGCGGCACGGAAGTCCTGGAGCAATTCGCGGCGGCGAACCCGGACAACACGATCGGCCTGACCTCCTTGGCGCTGCGCCTCCAACAAGACGCCCGCCGCGCCCTGCAGCAAGGCGGCATCTCCCCGGAGGAGGCGGCCGCGATCCAGCTGACCGCGCGGGAGCGCTCGCTGGCGATGGTGCAACACGCTACGGATTTGTTGCGCCAGACGCCGGAACGACGCTCCCTGCTCATTCTCAGCGCTCCCAATGGCCTGCAGGTGCTGCTCGATCCCCAGGCGGGCAACGAGCGTGCCCTCGAGGTGGCGGAGTTGGGCCTGGAGCACGAGCCCAACAACACCTCGCTCCTCTTCCGCAAGGCCGAGATCCTGCGCCGCCTGGGTCATTTCGACGAGTCGGTCGCCACCCTTCAACGCATCGTGGACCTGCCCACGCCGGCCGTCGGCCTGGACGCCTTGGTGATCTTCCAAGAGCGGCCGGCCGCCATCCTGCAGCAGTTCAACACCGTCATGGAGCGCTGGCGCCGCGCCTCGGACGCGGAAAGCAAGGAGCAGGCGCTGCAGCAAGCCCAGGAGATCCGCACGGCCTACCTGCCGAATGTCAGCTCGGTGACGGAAGACGCCGCCATGTGGATGCTGGACGGGCAGTTGGCCCACGCCAAGGGCAACCACGCCGAGGCGGTCCGCCTGCTGCAGAAGGCCCGCACGGCACACAGCACCTTCCCAGCCAGTCTGCACTACGTTCTGGCGGACTCGCTGGCCCGCCGCGGCCAGTTGGGCGACGCCGAGGAAGTGCTCGCCGAGGCCTTCGAGGAAATGTCGCCCATGGAGGCTCTCTGGCCTTCGGTCTGGGCCACGCTCGTGGAGTACCAGCGTCAACTCGGCATGGGCGATGCCACCTGCGACACCATCGAGAAGGTCCTGCAGTACTACCCCACCTCCTCGGAGCTGGCGCAGCAACTGATGAACGTGCACCAGCAAGTGGCCTTGGAGCACAACCTCCAGCAGCGCCAGAACGCCTTCGGTCCCGCCATGCAGTTGGATCCTCGGCGGGAGCTGGGACAACGTATTCGCGACGCCGTCGATGGGGAGGAGTCTTTGAAGGACATCGAGCCGCTGGTTCGGCAACTGGCGGAGGAGTATCCGGATGACCTGCAAGCCCAGTTGGTGGAGGCTCGCTTCTACCAGCGCCTGGGTGAGGGCTACGTTGACCAGGCCATCGCCGCCTACGAGGACGTTCTTCGACTCGACCCGGAGAACCGCGACGCCCCGATGGCGATTCGCTTCCTGCGTGGGGCCAACCCAGTCGACCTGATCATCGAGGACATTCAGAACAGCGCCGAGTTGAGCCCCTCCCAGAAACTCATCCTCATCTGGCGGACGTACCTGGACGCCGGCATGAGCGAAGAAGCGGAGGCCGCTTTGGCCCAAGTGCGTCGACTTGACCCGACCAACTCGGACTTGATCGAGATCGAGTTCGTCACGGCGGTCGGTGCCGAGGATTGGGAGACGGCCTGGTCTTGGGTCACCACCGCCCGTGAGAACAACATCGACCAAGTCAACGGCGCCACCTTCGAGGCGCGGCTGAAGCTGGCTCAGGGGGACGCCCAGGCGGCCATCACCCAGCTCACCCAGGCGATCGAGATCAGCCCGCTCAACACCGAGCTCTACTTGATCCGGGCCCAGGCCTACCGCAGTATCGGGAACCTGGCCGGCGCGGTCGCGGACATGCAGCGGGCCTACGCCAGTCGACCCACCGATGCCCAGATCGCGGCCTTGCTGGCGGACGTGCTGCGGCAGCGTGGCGAGTTCGAGGCCGCCTTGGAGGTCGCCCGACCCGCCCACAAGCGCCATCCCAACGATGACACTCTGACCCAGATCTGGCTGGAGCTGGAACGACAGGCCGGTGATGCGCAAGCGGTGACGAAGTACCTGCAGCGAACCTACGACGAGAGCCCCGACAACCTGGCCAATGCCCGCCTCTTCGTCACCTGGCTTATCGACCAGAGCGACTTCGCCGGCGCCGACGCCATTTTGCAGCGGCTGGAGACGCTGGAGCCGGGCGCCCTGTCGACGCTCAGTCTCCGGGCTGCGTGGCACGCCGCTCAGGGAACACCCGAGGACATCGACGCGGGCCGCGACGTTTACGTGCGCTTCCTCGAGAGCGCCGCGCCGGAGACAATCACCTCGAGGTTCTACGGCGAACTGGCCAACTACCTGCTCACGCACGGACGCGAAGCGGAGGCGGCCGACTGGCTCACGGCCAGCCTGCCCCTGCAGACTCCAGAGGCGCGCGAGGTGGACATGGCCTTGGGGCAGGTGTACTTCCGGACCGGTCGCTTCGAGGACGCCGCCGCCCACTACCTCGCGGTCATTGAGCAGGCGACGGCCCCGAGCCCCGCGAGCGCCGAAGCCGCCAACATGGTGTACATCGAGACCCTGATTAACCTGGAGCGCACTGAGGAGGCCATGCGTCGCCTCCAGGCGCTCACCGCCAAAGGGCCGCCGACGCTCGGTCAGTGCCTGCTCGAGGCCAAGATCCACGAGAGGAACGGCGACACCGCGAAGGCGCGGCAGGCGTACGACCGCGGCGTGGCCGCCGAACCCAGCAATCACTTCGCCTACTACCAGAGAGCGCTCTTCAACCGCAGCGACGAGTCCATGCTCGCCGACGTCCTCGCCGACCTGGCTCGCGCCATCGAGATCATGCCCGGCTATCGCCCCGCCCGCGAACTGCGTATTCAAGTGCAGTACCGGAACGGCAACATCGAGCAGGCGGTGAACGAGCAGAAACAACTGGTCGAGCTGTTTCCCAGGGACATGCAACTGCGAAAGGACTATGCGGCCAACTTGGCGAGCCTGGGCCAGAACGAGGAGCACCTGAGCGTGCTGATGGAAGGCGCCGAGCTCTTCCCTGACGAGTACAACTGGCTGGTTCAGATTTCCAACTGGCATGCGGCCCGCGGCAACGGCGAGCGGGCCATGGAGTACCTGCGGCGGGCCTACGAGGAAGTCTCCAACCGCAACCCCGTCGTCGGCATGTACTACGCCGCCATCCTGCTCTGGGACGGCGAACTGCAGGACGCCGAGCTCTCGAAGCACCTGCTGCAGCGCCACGCCCAGGAGCTCGAGGGCTTTGTGGACTACTACCTGATTGACGCCCGCGCATCGGCGGCCTTGGGCAACCTGGAAGAAGCCAATGAGCTCATGCGCCGCGCCTGGGACCTGGCGAAACTGGACGACCGGACGGTGGCCCAGGATTCGGTATTCCGCTGGGCCAACTCCGTCACCTCGCTCTACCCGGTTGACTTGGAGGCGGCTCTGAGTCTGGCGGAATCGATCATCGGTACGGAGGTGCCGCCCGCCGTCATGCTGCTCTACGCCCGGCACTACGCCGACCACGTCGCGGGCGTGGACCAGCGGCTGATTGAAGTGCTCAAGCCGGTCGTCGCCAATGAGGCCCATCAGCTCCGGGCCCGCGTCACGGGGGCCATGTTCCTGGGCTCTCTTTACTATCGGCAAGAGCAGTTCCAGGAGACCGTGGATCTCTACGAAGACGTCCTCTATAACATGATCCCGCCGTTGCAAGAGGGCAAGGAAGATCTGTATCCGCTGGCCCGCATTGAGTGCCTCAACAACATCGCCTACATCTATGCGGACGTTCTCGGGAAGCCGGAACTGGCGGAGGATCCCGCGCGGGAGGCGGAACGGCTGCGACCGCTCGACGCGAACGTGCTCGACACGCTGGGCCACGTGTTGTTCCTGAATGGCAAGCTGGGGGAGGCCAAGACCGTACTGTCGAGGAGCCTGGCGCTTGAGGAGATGCCCGCCAACCTGCTGCACATGACGGAGGTACTGATCGGCCTAGGGGAATACGATCAGGCCTGGATCTACATCCGCAAGGCCCAACTCAAAATCAAGCCGAATCAGACCGATTATCTGGAACATTTCGAGCGCTTGCAGGCCCTGCTCCTGGAGGCAGAGGCCAGGGCCGGCGACGGCCCCTGAGTTGGTCCTGAGAGCCCGATAAGCCTCTGTCTTGAATTGAAGCGAAGCCCGCGTACCTGAGCAAGGAACGTCACCATGACAGCCGCCCCCACCACCGCCGGACCACGCCCTCGACCGCCCGCCACGGGCCGCCCGCAGGGCGCCAGCGCCCTAAAGACCAAGGCCAACGCGATCACGCTGGACCCCGTCAAGGTCATCCGGCAGAACATCGTGCTGTTGATCTTCGGCCTCTTCATCGGCGTCGGCACCGGTATCGGAGCCTACTTTGTCAGCATCCGGTACTTCCCGCGCTACACCGCCTCCACGATCTTCGAATGCCTGCCCAAGCTCGAGAGCGTCATTGACACGGGCGAGACGACGCAGGGCATCCTCAACGAGCTTGAGATGTTCATGAAGACCCAGGCCTTCGAGATGACCCGCGATGGCATCCTCCTGGAAGCAGTCAACACTCGAGAAGTCCGCACCAACACCCAATGGGCCGAGCAATTCCAGCACGCCGGCGACTACGACTCGGTGGAAGCGTTCCTGGAACTCAAGGAGGAGATCCGCTGTGGAGCCGTTCCCGAGACCTACTACCTGCAGCTGGGCATGAGCGGCCCCGTCGCCGCGGACGTCCCGATTATCATCAACGCGGTGGCGGGCGTCTACACCCGCCAGCTCTCACAGCAGAAGCGTAGCGACGGTGCCAACCGCCGGCAGCAACTCGAGACGGAACTCGCCCACTTGCGCACCCGCCGCGATCAGCTGGAAGAGTCGATGGCGACCTTCCTGGCGGAGCACGACATCTCCGTGCTTCAGGAACTCGCCTCCGCCGAGGCGGTGGAAGTGCACGCGCTGACGCAACAGACCGCGGAGATGGAGATGGGGCTGGAGCAGACCCGGCAGATCCGCACGATGTACGAAGCGGTCTACGCTCGGGAAGGCATCATCACCTATCCGGACACGATCAAGCTGGAGGCGGAGGAGCACCCGCGAATCGCCGCCTTGAAGAATCAGGGCGTCGCCATGCGGGCGTTGCTGCGCTCCGCCTCCGACCAGTTCGGTCCCAACCATCGTGAGGTTCTCGCCCTCCAGCGTCAGATCCGCGCACTCGAGGAGGAGGTCCTAGTGGAGACGCAGTCTCTCATGGACTCGCTGCTCCGGGCTCGGCTCGACGGCACCCGCCAGGGCGAACAGCAGTTGGCTCAATCACTCACCGAGATCAACCTCTCGCTCAACGAAGCGCGGGTACGTCTGCGTGATCTGACGAGCAACCTGCAAAGCTACAACCAGATGTCGGACGACATGGAGGGCATCCAAGAGCAGTACGATCAGCTCGAAGCCAAGATCCGTGATCTGCGCTTGACCGAGGAGTCGAGCGCCTCGGACCGGGTGCAGCAGCGAGGCCGGGCGACGACTCCCGAGGAGGTCTCCTTTCCCAAGCTTGAGACCATGATCCCCGGCGTGACCATTTTGGTGTCCGGTTTGTTCATTGGCTTTGTCTTCCTCCGCGAGGTCATCGATCAACGAGTCAAGAGCCCCGCCGACGTCATGGGTGTGGGCAAGGGCATGGTTCTGGGCGTCATTCCCGAGCTGCGCGAGGATCCGACCAGTCACGAGGGTTTTGAACTCGCCATCACCCGCCAACCGCAGAGCATCATCGCCGAGACGATTCGACAGATTCGCACTCCCGTGCTCAAGGGCATGCAAGCCGACGGCCTGAAGGTTGTGCTCGTCGTGGCGGCGGCGCCGATGTCGGGCGCCACCTCGATCATCGGCAACCTCGCCGCCTCGTGCGCCGCCTTGGAGATGAAGGTCCTGATCGTGGACGGCAATTTCCGCAAGCCGCGGGTACACAGGCATTTCGATCTGGAAGGCGCCCCCGGGCTCTCCGACCTGCTCGCCGAGCAGGTGAGCTTCGACGACTGCGTGCAAGCCACGGCGATCGAGAACCTGAGCGTCCTGCCGGCCGGCCACAGCGAGCACCGCGTCGTCGAGCGTCTGGGCACTGAGCGCTTCGATCGCATCATGGCGCAGGCCAAGGAGAGCTTCGATCTCGTCCTGGTGGATGTGGCGCCTGGCATTGTCGCCGGCGACGCCCAACTCATCGCCAATCGCGTCGACGCCTCTCTCTTGATCGCCCGCGCCATGCAGGACAAGCGTGGTCTGGTGGCCCGTGTGGCCGGCTTGCTGCGGGAGAGCAAGAGCGAGTTTTTGGGCGTGGTGATCAACGGCGTGCGCAGTTCCGCGGGTGGCTACTACCGCAAGAACATCCAGGCCATGAACAAGTATCAGCGAGAAGACTCCGAAGTCGCCTGAGCGGACGTTGGTTGTTGGAGGCGGCGCCCTGAGCGTCCCAAGGAGGTTGGCCACGGATGCGGATCCTTGTCACAGGCGGTGCTGGATTCATCGGGTCGCATCTCTGCGAGACGCTCGTCGCCCAAGGGCACGAGATCACGGTTGTTGACAACCTCAGCACCGGTCGACGCTGCAATCTCCGCGCCGTCGAAGGTCGGCTGCGCTTCCTGGAAGCGGATCTGAGCGACGCCCTCGAGGATCTGGCCCAGGAGACCTTCGAGCAGGTCTACCACCTCGCCGCCGCCGTCGGCGTGAAGCTGGTGGTGGAGCGGCCCATCCACACGATCGAGACCAACGTCGAGCAGACGGCGAAGCTGATGCGCTGGGCCAACCACCAGCAAGCCGCCACCTTGCTCGCCTCCAGCAGCGAGGTCTACGGCAAGGGCACCCGCCTCCCCTTCCGCGAGGCGGACGATGTGCTCTACGGCCCCACGACCTGCCCTCGTTGGTCCTACGCCTGCACCAAGGCCATCGACGAGTACCTGGGACTCGCCTACCACGCCGAGCACGGCCTTCCCGTGGTGATCGCCCGCTTCTTCAACACGGTCGGCCCGCGGCAGATCGGGGAATACGGCATGGTGCTGCCCCGCTTCGTCCGGGCAGCCCTGGCGGGTGAGACGATTTCGGTGCATGGCGACGGAGAGCAGACCCGCAGTTTCTGCGATGTGCGCGATGTCGCCCCCCTGCTCCCACGCTTGCTGGCCACGCCCGCATCCCACGGCCGCGTCTTCAACGTCGGCTCGGAGAACTGTCTCACCATCATGCAACTGGCGCAGCGCGTCGTGAGTACCCTGCGCAGCCGCAGCGACATCCACCTGGTTCCCTACGAAGAAGCGTTCGGCCCGTCCTTTGAGGATCTGCGCCAGCGGCAACCGGACCTGACGGCGGTGCGCACCTGTTGCGGATTCGAGCCGACCATTCCCCTGGAGCGGACCATCGAGGATCTGGCCGCTGAGATCAGCCGCGAAACGTCCAGGTCGATGAACGAGTGATGCTTCTGAGCCTGTGCCAATCCGCCGCTGACGCTGCTCCGGGATACACCCTGGGTGGGATCCTCAACGAGTATCTCATCGTCTTCGTCGTGGCGTTCCTGGTCTGCCTGTTGACGGTCCCCATCTGCCGTCGCATCGCGATGGTCTATGGCATCGTCGACTGGCCGGACAGCCGCAAGATGCACGCTCGCCCCGTGGCCTACCTGGGCGGCCTGGCGGTGTTCGCCGGAATTATCGCCGGCCTGTCAATCGCCTATCTGCCCTGGTTCAGCTATCACAGCCCCTACGTGGACTACCCACCGGTGGCCCTGCTCTTTGGAACGACTCTGATCCTCCTCACGGGCGTCGTGGATGATGTCTGGGGTCTCAGCCCGCGGGTGAAGGTCGGCGGTCAGTTGCTCGCCGCCGCCGCCCTGGCGATCGAGGATGTCGGCGTCAAGGTGGCGGCGGGACTGCTTCGACCTCTGGGCGAACTTGTGGGCAATCCGCAACTCTCCTGGGAGATTCCCTTCCCGGGCGACTTTCAGATCCTGGGCACCGGCGTCCTCGAGATCGACCTCATCTACTGGGTCGGCACCGCCGTCATCGCCATCGCCGTCCTCGGCGCCTGCAACGCTTCCAACCTGATCGACGGCCTCGACGGTCTGTGCAGCGGCACCACGGCCATCGCCGCCGCCGGCCTGCTCATCATCAGCCTCCACCTCGCCGTGGAAATGCCCGGCGCCACCGGCCTGCATCCGGAAGGCAAGCTCGACGCCGCCCGCATCATCCTCTCCCTGGCGCTTCTCGGCGCCTGCTTGGGCTTCCTGCCCTACAACTTCAACCCCGCCAACATCTTCCTGGGGGACGCCGGCTCGCTCTTGCTCGGTTTCACGACGGTGGCCATCATCCTCATGCTGGGCGAGCGCGGTTTCACCCACCTGGTGATCGCCGGTCTCATCGTCTACGCCCTCCCCGTCATCGACACCACCCTGGCGATCGTACGACGAAAGATGGCGGGCAAACCCATCATGTCGCCCGATGACCAGCACCTGCACCACATGCTCAAGCGCAGCGGCCTGGGGGTAAAGGGGGGCGGTGTTCGTGCTCTACCTGATCTCGACGGCCTTCGCCGTGGTCGGCGTTTCCTTCGTCTTCTTCCGCGGCCGGGTGGCCTACGCCGCGGCCCTGGTGCTGGCCGCCTTCGTGGGCGTGACCGCGATCAAGATCGCTCGCCGCAACCTGCTGACGGAAGAAATGGCGCGTCTCGTCGAGGAGCGCAACGGCGGCAAGTCGAAAGCACCGGTCAAGACCGAAGACGCCGAGTAAGGCGCCGAACCGGTCTCCGACACCTGTTCCGCCCCCAGCATGCCACCAGGCGCGATGACGCCAAACAAAAAAAGGCGCGGGCTGCGCCTCGGGTACAGCCCGCGCCGGAGGTCGTGGCGGCTGTCGGCGAAGGTCGTTCGACTCGCCGAGCAGCGCCACCTACCCCCATCTCTCCTCCGCCTGGGTCGAGCAGCACGTGGAAGCGGCCATTGCGGCGATAGGAACACGAACGCTCAACCCAGAACGCTTCTGGGCAAGCTGTCGCGTGGGGCGCTTCGTCAAGAGGAAGAATCGCGCCAATCCATGTCGGTGCGTCGATGCAAAGGGCCCAAGAACAGGCGGCATCGACTGCGCGGACGAAGCGTCCAATCGAGACAAGCAGCGAAACACGCGACGCTGCACAGATCTTCGCCAGGCGTTCCGGTCTGTCGCCGTCTCAGCGGCCATCTTCCTCCCCTCCGAGTCCGTTACCGCTTGCTGAGGCGACTCGACCGGCGCGCCCGCCGTCTACCTGACCTGATTCGTGAAGCTCGTCTACTAAGATGCCTCGAAGTTCAATCTTTTTCTCTCCGGCCGCAGGTTCACATCTGTTGACCTCAGCGCAAAGGCAGCCGGCAGAACGAAGTGCGCCAGGCGCCTGCGGCCTTCAGGCCGCCGAGGAAACTCGCCGCGCCGCCGCCAGCAGCGGCTCGGCGCCAGTGATCTCGCTGGCGCCCCGGAGCGCCTCCGCCAACTCGCCGAAGCGCACTCGGGCCAGGAACTCCGGCCGTGCCAGCAGCAGGCGCACCGCCAGCAGCGACACGGCGGTCTCGCCGCCGATCAACCCGCGCTCGTCCTGCCGACCACAGAGCCAATCCAGAGCCCGGCCGGCGGCCTGCTGCCCCAGCTCAGCCAACGACGCGCCGGCATAGTCGCCGTAGGTGAGCAGTCCCGCCGCGGCGGCCACGGTGGCGGCATCCGTCCCGAAGCCGCCTCTCCCCGACTGCAGGCAGCACAGTGCCGGGACCAGTTGGGCGCAGAGCCCGTCAACACCGTGGGTGAGTTCCGCCAGCCGCTGCAGCGCCAGGCCATACATCGCCGCCCGCCGGCCCGCCGGATCGCTGAGGAGCAGCCGCCAGGACAAGGGAACCTGCCGTCCATTGGCCAGCAGCTCCTCGATCAGCCGGTCCTCATCTCCGGCCACGAGGAGTTGTGCGATTCGGTTGCGGCTCAGCATCGCGAGCACCTTTCCTCTCTTGGGGCTTTGTTTGGCATATGATAGGTTATAAAGCCGTCGCGTCCAGAAGAATGTTCGGCTTTTGTGTGCATTGCGGTGGCGGCGGTTCACCCAACCCGCCGCCGTGCCGCCGGCGGCGCTCCCGTCATGACGCCCCGCCGCGCCGCTTCCGCGTGTTCGAGGGGAGGATGTCCCATCGACCTCCCGCAAGCCCCGCGACTGACCCCGACCGGAGACGACTCACCATGCCACGATTGCTCACCTGGCTCCTCTCGATCGTCCTCTTCGCCACGCCTTCGGCTGCTCAGATTGTCCAGCCGACCGGCGAGCCGTTTGCCTGGGACGAGATGCGGCCCGCCGCCGGGCTCTGGCTTGGCTCAGCGACGACAAGCGAAGGCCAGGAGGTGTTTCTGGCTCTCTCCGCGGGCCAGGGGGAGGACGGCGACTGGACTGCGACCATCACGGCTCTGGCCGGGGGCCTGCTGGACACGCCTTGCGCCGACATCGAGGCGGTCGGCAACGACTTCTCCTTCAGCATTACCGGCGCCTCCGAAACGCCGCGCTTCCAGGGCCGCATCTCCGAGGACGGCCAACTCCTCTCCGGCGTGACCGTCGGCGACGACGCCGAAGGCAGCGGCGACTTTCGTTTGCACCGCACCCTGCGCCCCACGGACGCGGCTGACCCCCTCGCCTTCTCCGGCAATCTCGTCACCCAGGGGATCACGATTCCCCTGACGATCGTCCTCGCCGAGACCCCCGAAGGCCACTGGGTTGGGCACCTGGACATCCCCATGCAGGGGCTGCGCGAGTTTCCCTTCGTCAACTTCGCCCAGACCGAGGCCGGCGAGATCACCGCCTTCCTCCCCGTGCCCGGCGGCGCCACGATCACCGTTCGGATCGACGATCTCCAGCAGGGCCTGACCGGCACGTTCGAGCAGCGCGGCGTGTCCATGGACCTCGACCTGGAGCGCGACGCCAACTACACCTACCGCGACCTGGTTCGGCCGCAGATGCCCCAGCCGCCCTTCCCCTACCGCGAACGCGAGGTCTCGGCGCCGCACGCTGACGGCTTCAGCCTGGGTGGGACATTGACGCTGCCCGATGCGGAAGAGTTCGGCCCGGGCCCCTACCCGACCGCCGTTCTCATCACCGGTTCGGGTCAGCAGGACCGCAACGAGTCGCTCATGGGGCACTCGCCCTTCCTGGTGATCGCCGACTACCTGACCCGCCGCGGCATCGCCGTCATGCGGTACGACGATCGCGGCGTGGACGAGTCCGCCGTGGACGACCCAGCCCTCGTCCTGGAAGCCACCAGCCAAGACTTCGCCACGGACGCCCTGGCGGTTGTCGAGAAGCTCAAGACGATCGAGGAAGTCGACGTCGACCGAATCGGGCTGATCGGTCACAGCGAGGGCGGCCTGATCGCCCCCATGGTCGCCCAGATGTCCGAGGACATCGCCTTCGCCGTGCTTCTGGCCGGCCCCGGCGCGAGGGGCGATGTGCTCTTGGTCAGACAGGCAGGAATGCTGCTGAGCGCTGCCGGCGTGCCGGACGAAGCCATCGAGGCCCAGCGCGTGGTACGGGAGAAGCTCTTTCTCGCTGCGATCGACGATGATGAGGAAGCGGTCAGCAAGCACCTGCGCCGCCTCATCCAAGCCCAGGCGGACTACGCCGAACAAGAGATGACTGAGGAGGAGCTGGCGACCGGCGTGGAGGCGGCCCGCCAGCGCCTCATGAACGCCTGGATGCGGTTCTTCCTGGCCTACGATCCCATTCCCGCCCTTGCCGAGGTGACCTGCCCGATCCTGGCCCTGAACGGCACGCTCGATCTGCAGGTCTGCCACCTGCAAAACCTGGACGCCATCGAACGGGTCCGCACCGAAGCGGGACTGCCCATCACCACGATTCGATACGAGGGTCTGAACCACCTGTTCCAGAAGGCCACGACCGGCTCCATCGCGGAATATGTCCAGATTGAAACGACGATCGAGGAGGAAGTCATGCAAGACATGGCGGAGTGGATTCTGGGCGTGGCTGCGGAGGAAGGCTGAACAAGGCCCAGCCGAGTCACCTTCAAGCCGCATCTCGAGTGCCCCGGCAACCTGGACAGCGACGCTCGTGTCAACCAAACGGAACGTAGTACCCGGCTCTCCGTCCACGAGCGCACGGATGCGGGCGGTGGCGACGGCGATGGGGACACCGATTAGTCGGATCTGGGCCTGCTTCTGGCTCACTATGGCACTTACTGCGACTGAGTCGGCCTCTGAGTGGGCGTGCGTTCGCTAGGCTGGTGTGCAACCGACTTGGAGATCATCGATGCACACCACGCTCGCGGCTCTGTTTCTTGTCGTTTGTCTTCTCCTCGCACCGGAGGCCTTCGCCACCGCGACGCCGACGGACTTGCGCGTCGAGTACCTCAGCGAACCGCTCGGCCTGGACACGCTGCAGCCTCGCTTCAGTTGGATCTCGGCGGCAGACCACCGTGGGGCGCAGCAGTCGGCGTACCGAATCCGCGTCGCCTCCGATCCCGGACGACTGCTCGGAGGCAAGCCGGACCTCTGGGACACGGGCCAGGTCGCCGCGCCGGCGCACACGCACATCGTCTACGGCGGCAAGCCACTGACGCCCGGCCGGCACGCCTGGTGGAGCGTCCGCATCTGGGATGAACGAGGCGAAGCGAGCGCTTGGAGCGAACCGGCCCACTTCTCCATCGGCCTGCTCGACGCCGCCAACTGGCAGGCACACTGGATTGAGGATCCTCAACCAGCCGACGAGTTCGGCCCGGCGAACAACGGCTACCACTCGGACATGGCCGACTCACCCACCGCTGAGAAATGGATCGCCGTTGATCTTGGCAGCGTCGTCGAGGTCGATGGCGTCGTTCTTTGGCCGGCCCGACCCTACAACTGGGTCCGCGATGAGCCGGGCTTTCTCTTTCCGAGTCGCTTCGCTGTCGAGGCGGCGATGAGCGAGGACTTCAGCGATGCGGTCGTGGTGGTGGACCAGCGGGCGAACGTGGCGCCGAAGCCCGGCACGGAGGCCTGGCGCTCCCGATTCGCACCGACGAGCGCCCGCTACCTGCGGCTGCGTACGACGGAGCTGCGGCCGCGGGATGCGGATGAGTTCGGCCTGGCCCTGGCCGAACTCGAGATCCTCGCAGGCGAGAAGAACCTGGCGCTCCATGCCCCGGCGACCGCTTCCGATTCCATCGAGACGAACGGTTGGTCCGTCCGAGCCTTGACCGATGGCGACACGGTCTCGCACGGCCTGACCGGCACGGAGCCCCTGACGCCGCCGCGCTTTCGCAAATCGTTCCCGCTCCCGGCTGATCGCGCGATCAAGCAAGCGACGGTGCAGGTCACTGCCTTGGGCCTGTACGAGCTCTTCCTGAACGGCAGCCGGGTGGGCGAGCAACTGCTCGCACCGGAGTGGACCGACTACCACAGGCGCCTGCAGTACCAGACCTTCGACGTGACCGACGCCCTGCAGCACGGGGAGAACGTCCTCGCGGTGCAACTCGGCGACGGCTGGTATGCCGGACGAATCGGCTTGGCTTGGATTGTGCCCGGCGGTCCGCCCCGCGCCATCTACGGCCGCAAACCCAAGCTACTGCTGCAATGCGACATCGCCTATGACGATGGCTCGAGTGAGCGCCTGGTCACGGACGAGACCTGGCGTTGTTCGACGGATGGCCCCTGGCGCGCTGCCGACTTGCTGGACGGCGTCACCTACGATGCCCGGCGCGAGCAGTCCGGCTGGGATCGCCCCGGCTACGAGGCAGACGGCTGGGCCGCTGCGGAAGTCTCCCCGCCGCCCGACATCACGCTCGTTGGCCAGGCGTACGAGCCGATTCGCCTCACGGAAGAGCGCCCCGCCATCTCGCGCACGCAGCCCAAGCCCGGCGTCTTCGTTTACGACTTCGGCCAGAACCTCGCGGGCTGGGTGCGCGTGGCCCTGGACGGCCCGGCGGGAGCGACCGTGACCCTGCGGCACGCGGAAGTGCTCAACCCCGATGGGACGATCTACACCGACAACCTGCGCAGCGCTCAACAGACCGATCGTTACACGCTCGCCGGGAACGGCAGGCAGACCTTCGAGCCGCGCTTCACGTACCACGGCTATCGGTACGTGGAGCTGACCGGCCTGGATACGCCCCCGGCGCCAGGCGAACTGATCACCTGCGCCGTGCACTCCGGCCCGACGGTGACGGGATCGTTCGAGTGTTCCGAACCCCTGCTCAATCAGTTGTGGTCGAACGTCCTCTGGACGCAGCGGGCCAACATGCACTCGACGCCCACGGACTGCCCGCAGCGCGACGAGCGCCTGGGTTGGACCGGCGACATCCTCGCCTTCGCCCCCACCGCCTGTTTCAACATGGACATGGCGGCGTTCCTGAGTAAGTGGCTGCAGGACATGCGCGACGCCCAGACGGCGGACGGCCGCTATCCCGACTTCGCGCCGCATCCCTTCGCACCGGCGGAACGGTTCAGCGGCGTGCCCGCCTGGGGCGATGCCGGCGTCTTCGTCGCCTGGGATCACTACCGGTTCTACGGCGACAAGCAACTGCTCAAGGCCCACTACGAGTCCGCCCGCGGCTGGGTCGATTGGATTCACGCCAAGAACCCGGACCTGCTCTGGATCCACGAGCGTCACAACGACTACGGGGATTGGCTCAACGCCGACACGCTGCAACTGGAAGGCTGGCCGCGCACCGGAGCCGGCATGCCCAAGGACGCTTTCGCCACGGCCTTCTTCGCCCGCTCGACACAGCTGGTCGCGCGCATGGCGCGAGAACTGGGCAATACGAAAGACGCAGCTCGTTACGGCGAGTTGGCGAGTGACATTCGGACTGCCTTCAACGAGGCCTACGTCAGCGAAGACGGCGAGATTGTGGGCGACACCCAGGCGGGCTACGCCATCGCCCTCAACTTCGGTCTTCTCCCTGAGAATCTGCAAGCACAAGCGGTCGAGCGCATGATCGCCTGCTTCGAGCGCTACGACGGCTGCATTTCCACCGGCTTCCACAGCACCATCTGCCTGATGCGCGAGCTGAGCGAGCGCGGTCACGTCGAGGAGGCATACCGCCTGGCGCTCAATCGCAAGATGCCCTCCTGGGGCTACGCCATCGAACATGGCGCCACGACCGTCTGGGAACGCTGGGACGGGTATGTCGAGGGCCGAGGCTTTCAGAACCCGGGCATGAACTCCTTCGCCCACTATGCGATCGGCTCGGTCGGCGAGTGGTTGTATTCAACCGTGCTCGGTATCCAGCCGGAAGCGCCCGGCTTCACCCACTTCGCCATTAAGCCGGCGCCAGGTGGCGGCCTCACCTGGGCGCGCGGGTCCTACGACACGAGCCACGGCTCCATCAAGGTGGAATGGCGTGTCGATGGAGGCGAGATTCTCTTGGTTGCAACGGTGCCGATGGGAACGACCGCGACCGTCCGCATTCCCACGGACGACATCGGCAGCGTCCGCGAGGGTGGCGAGCCGCTGTCCCTCCCCGCCGGGCTGAGCGACCTCCGCGCTGTTCCGGGTGGCGTGGAGATGGAGGTTGTAGCCGGCACGTACGCCTTCACCGCTTCGTATCAATCAAGCCACTGAGCGTGCCGCCGGGCTGCATCTTGCCAAGCGCTCGTCGAAGCGGGCGTGAACGTGCGCAGCGCCGTTGAGTCGCCCACGATGGCGCGAAGGGCGCTCAGCGACTCGAGGCGGCCCACGGCCAGCGCCTGCAGCAGACCGTTGCCCAGCACTGTCGCTTCGGAGGGCCCGGCGATGACGGGCACAGCGCAGGCGTCCGCGGTGAGTTGGTTGAGCAAGTCGTTTCGGCTGCCCCCTCCCACGATGTGCAGGACCTCAATTGGCCTCTCCAGATGGGTATTCAGTCGCTGCAGGACAGCGCGATAGGCCAGGGCCAGGCTCTCCAGGATAGCGCGGGCGAACTCGCCGACGCTGCTCGGGACAGGCTCGCCGTGGGCGACACACCAGGCGGCGATACGACGGGGCATGTCACCCGGCTCGAGGAAGGCCGCGTCGTTCGGATCCAGGAGCGAGCGGAACGGCGTCGCCCGCTGGGCTTCCTGGGCAATCTCGGCGAACGACAGTTCCAGCCCCTCCGCGCTCCAGGTGCGCCGGCACTCCTGCAGCAGCCACAGCCCCGCGACGTTGCGCAGGAAGCGGACGCGCCCGGCGACGCCGGCTTCGTTGGTGAAACCATCGGCAAGGGCCCTGCCGTCCCGCTTTGGCTCGTCGAGTTCGGCCCCGATGAGCGACCAGGTGCCGGAGCTGATGTAGGCCCAGGGCTTGTCGGCTGCGGGGACGGCGGCGACAGCGCAGGCGGTGTCATGTCCGGCGGCGGCGATCACTGGGGGCTCATGGTCCAGCCCCGCCTCCCCTGCGAGTTCCTTGCGCAGGGCGCCAAGCACCGTCCCCGGCGCTCGCACCGCCGGCATAAGCCCCGCGGGCGCCCCCACCTCCGCCAGCAGCCCTGGCACCCATTCGCCGGCTTGCGGGTCGTACAACTGCGAGGTGCTGGCGATCGTCGCGTCGCTGCTCGCTGTCCCGCTCAACCAGTAGTTGAGGAGGTCCGGCATGAAGAGTAGTCGCGCGCCGTTCGCCATTCGCTGGCGCTCCTCGGCGGCGAGTTGGTAGATGGTATTGAAGGGCAGGAACTGGATGCCGGTCCGGGCGTAGATCTCTTCCTGGGGAAGACGCTCAAGCAGGCGTTCCATGACGCCGTTGGTGCGGGGGTCGCGGTAGTGCCGGGGCAGCGCCAGAAGTTCGCCATTCGCATCCAGCAAGGCGTAGTCGACGCCCCAGGTGTCGACGGCGATCCCCTCGATGCGACCCACGCGGGCTGCGGCAAGCGCCAGGCCGCGCTTGATCTCCCGAAGAATCCCCTCTGCATCCCAGTAGAGTCCCCCCTGGCGCTCGACGGGGCCGTTGGCGAAGCGGTGCGTTTCTTCCAAGGTCAGGCGATCCGCCGCATCCAGGCGCACCAGAGCCGTCCGGCCGCTGGAAGCGCCAAGATCCACCGCAAAGAACGCCACACCGGATGTACTCACAGCGCACCTCTGGCAATCAGCTCAAACGCTGGCGAAGGTCGGCTTGGCGCCTGAGCGAGTGCGTCGCTTCAGCGCCAAGGTCTTCCTGCACCTGCGCGCTGATGACGCCGGCCGTTTCCAGTTCGGCCTCCGCCTCGTCGGTTTCGGGCAGCACCACCCGGTGCAGGCAGCCCACCGCCTCGGTGGCCAGTTCCACCAGCCTCTCGTCCGATAGTCTACTGGAGATGCTTCGATCTTCAAGAAGGTCATGAAGGGCCACGAGCTCGGGTAATCCCTGGTCACAAGTAGGCGGTGCCGAGGCGGCCAGCACAACGCCTCCAGGGTCGCGGCAGCGCTGGCTCCAGGTCGACACTTTGGCCGATTGCGCAAGGAGTTGCGGTCGAGCGCTCCAGTGCGGCGGTACGGTCTCCGATAAGACCGCTACTGCTTGTTTTGCATAGAAACGTCGAGGTTTCGCATGACCAGGGACATGCTCGCGGTCTTCATTCGGGCCAGTCACAACGTCTTCAGCACCATGCTGCAGGCGCCCCTATCCTTCGGCGAGGTCTCCGAAGGCAGTGACATGAGGTCCGACTTCGATATCTCCGGGGTCATCGGGCTGTCCGGCGACGTGGTCGGCTCGGTGGCTCTCAGCCTTCCCTGGCAGACTGCCGAATGCTGCGTCACCGCCTTCACCGGCGCGGAAGACCCGCCGGACGAGGACGTGTGCGACGCCATCGGCGAGCTCGCCAACATGATCGCCGGCTCGGCGAAGTCGGAGATCGAGGGCCGGAACATCGCCATCAGCCGTCCCTCCGTCGTCCGCGGCAAGGAGCGGAGTGCCTCGAGGCCGCAAGACACCCCCTGCGTGCGCATCCCCTGCTCCTCCAGGCTCGGGGACTTTGAACTCCTCCTCTGCCAGCAGGAAGTCGCCAAGGCAAGCCGAGCGGCTTAGGAAGGAAGCCTCCGACCATGAAGATCATGATCGTTGACGATTCGAGCACCATTCGCGCCCTGATCACCTCGACGCTGAAGCAGTTGGGCTCCGTGCAGACGGAGACTGCCTGTGACGGCGAAGACGCCTTGAGCAAGGTCTTCTCTTTCGAGCCGGACCTGATCCTGATCGACTGGAACATGCCCAAGATGAGCGGCCTGGAATTCCTCAAGCAGTTCCGCGCCCGCAACAAGACGACGCCGGTCATCATGGTCACCACGGAAGCGGAGAAGAGCCGCGTCATCGAAGCCATCCGGGCCGGGATCAACGATTACGTCGTCAAGCCCTTCACGCCGGACAGCCTCATCTCGCATGTGCGAACGACCATGCAGAAGGCGAAGGCGGCGTAGCGAGACGGGCTGCCCACAATTCCCTCCATCAGGCACAAGGGAGGCACATGGGGATAGCCTGCGCGCCCGCCGGGCTGTCATCGGCGCCTGAGCACGACCTGGTAGGCGTGTAGTTCCTCACCCTCGATCTCAACCCACGCTTCGAGCGCGACTTCTCCTTCTGGGATCCGCACCTCGGTGATCTCCACAGTTGATGCCGAGCCGTCGACTTCCTGCCGATGCAAGCGCTCACCCAACTGGAGCACCGCCTGTGACACGGATCGCTTCTCGCGGAAGATGAGCGTGATGTCGTAGGACTGCTCGCCCTCGAAACGCAGCAGCCAACGACCCGTCGGCCCCCAGCCTCCGCCCTCGCCCGTGCGCCGCCAATCCTGGTGCGTAAGCACGGTCGTGGTCTCGTGATCGGTGCCCAGGACAATGCGCGGCGGGGCGTAGTTGTCCGGGCGGGTGTTGGAGACGTCGGCAAACCAGGCATCGTAGACCTTCGTCAAGCGCGCCACGATCTCCGGTCGCTCTGAGGCCAGGTTCTGTTCCTCGCCCGGATCGGCTTCGAGGTCGTAGAGCTCGAACGGCGCCTCCGGCGGCGCTGATTCCCGGCCGAAGCCCGAAGCGCGCAGCAGCTTCCAGCGCTGCCCGAGTACCGCAAAGTTGTGGCGCGCTTGCGGGACATCGCCTCGATGCGCCTGCAGTACGAGGTGACGCTCTGGCCAATCCTCCACGTCGCCGGCCAGGGCGGGCAGCAGGCTGCGACCGTCGAGCTTCAGTTCCTTGGGCACCCCCACCCCTGCCGCCTCCAGCAACGTCGGCAACAGATCGATGTGGGCGCCGAAGACGTTCGCCACGCGCCCCGCCGGTAACTGTTCCGGCCAGCGAATCAGGAGCGGCGAACGAATGCCGCCTTCATAGACCTGCGACTTGGTGCCGCGCAGACCGGCATTGTAGCGCCCCATCTGCGGGCCGTTGTCGTGGAAGTAGACAACGATGGTGTCGCGCGCCAGGCCGTGCTCATCGAGATGGCTGAGCAGCCGGCCTACGTTGCTGTCGATGTTTTCTTCCATGGCGAAGATGCGCGCGGTCGCATCGGCCTGCTTCTCTGGCGCCCCGACGAGCTTTACCAGATCCTGGTCGCGATAGTGCTCGTACTCCGCCGAGGGCACATCGTGGAAGGGGCCGTGCGGCGCGTTCGTGGGTAGGTACACGAAGAACGGCTTCTTTGCGCTCTGTGACTCGTCGATGAACTCCAGAGCCGCGTCGAAGTAGACGTCCGTGCAATAACCCGTCGTCTGGACCTGCTCGCCGTTGTGGAAGAGAATCGCATCGGTATAGCGCCGGCTGTTTTCGAGCGGCTCGGAAGGTTGGGCCAGGCCCCCGCCGCGATGCACCAGCGACTCGTCGAAGCCCTGGTCCATGGCGCGCATCGGGTAGCAGTCGCCCAAGTGCCACTTGCCGAAGATGCCTGTCCGGTAGCCGGCATCGCGCAACAGTTCCGCCATCGTCGTCTCGTCCGGCTCCATCATGGCCCGGCCGATCCAGGTGTCGATGGCTCGCGTGCGGAAGTTGTAGCGCCCGGTCATCAGGCAAGCGCGCGTGGGCGTGGATACAGGGCTGACGTAGAAACGCTCGATGGAGGCACACTCCTGGGCAAAGGCATCGATGTTGGGGGTGCGCAGCACCGGGTTGCCCGTGCAGCCCAGGTCGCCGTAGCCCTGGTCATCAGTCATGATCAGCACGATGTTGGGCGGCTGCGGCACCGTGCCGGCAGCCAACACCAGTGACGACGAGAGAACGGAGGTGGCGACCGCCGCGCCAAGGGCTGCGGGCGCGATCGTTGAGCGCATGGGAGGCCTCCTAGGGGACCGCATCACGAAGGCGACGCCGGACCGCCCCACTCTACCACGAGCCGCTAGCGTGCGACCTTGGCAGCGGTCTCCGCGACCACCTCCGGCGGGCACATGCCCGTCTCGCGCCAGGCGCCGTAGAGCTTGCGGCCCCAGTCGTCGGTGCGATTCTCTTCCGCCAGGAACTTGATGTATTCCCAGGTGACCGATTGGTGCATGAGGCGGGCTTCGACGCGAGCCGCGCCTTCCGGCACCGGGAAGGCGAAGTCATCCCAGTGCTGGCCGTCGGCGTAGGTCGCCGCAACCGGGGCCGCCAGGTGCTCGGCGAAGGCCTCGTTCTTGAAACCCTGCGGCGGGATGCGATTGTCCTTGACGATGACATCGTTGAGCACGAAATGGAAGGACTTGCCGGGCTTCTTGCTGTGCTTCTTCGCTTGCGCCTCGCTCATGCCCGGCAGGCATTCATAGATTCTCGTGCCGTCCGGATCCAGCAGCGTCGGCGCGGTCACCGCCTCGCCGGCGAGCGTGTCCTTGGCCTCGCCGAAACGCCCGACCTCGCCGACCAGCGTGCCATCCGCGTCCAGGAAGCGCAGGTTGACCCACATCCGCCGACCTTCGATGTAGCCGGTCGGCAGCTTGTGGCCGGTCAGGTTGGTCACGCGCAAGCTGCCTTGGCCCGACTCGGGGAAGGACAGTTCCAGGCTGGCGGCGGTCTTGAGCAGGGCTCGCGTCCGCTTGATTCCCTGGCGCATGGCCCGGGTGTCGACAGCGCTTGTGGGCCAGAGCTTGGCCGTGGCGAGTTGCACCCAGGTGGAGCTGCCGACCGGCCCGTGCATGACGAAGTGATCGCGTTGCGGGCTGCCGAAGCGCGAAGCCTGGCCGCCGCCCTCGACCTTGGGGTAGTGGCAGCTTTGGCAGGTCCCCTCGGCTCCGCGGGTGGCGAAGTCGCTCAGCTTCCACTCGCTGTAGGTGCGCTCAAGATGGCCGTAGGCGTAGGGCGGCTGGGTCTTCACATCCTCGGCGTACACCGGGTTGGAAACGTTGTGACAGACGGCGCAGAGTTCGCTGGAGGCGTGGAAGTCCGACTTGAGCACGCCGTGCGGCATGGCGCCGTTTCCTTCGCCGTAAGGGCCGCGCACGACGTTGTTGGGGTCCGCCACCATCATGGCGTTGCCGTAGCCCGGCGGCACGTGCTCGGCGAACTCCTTCGCCTCCTCGGAGTGGATGTCGACCAGGCTGTGACAGACATCGCAGACGACGCCCTGCATGTCCTCACCGTTCAGAGTCGAACCGTCCGGCGGCATGGAGCGGCCCTCCAGCCAGCCCCGCGGCGTGTGGCAGCGAAAGCAGAACTCGCCGACGCCTTCGATGTCCTGATTGGCAATCGCGACGGAAGCGCGAAAGACGGGGTCGCGGGCTGCCTGCGACATCATGCCGCCCTGCCAGGAGAAGAAGGGATCGGCGTCGCCGTTCTTCGTGTCGGCGTGGCACATGCGACATTGCTGGGCTTTGGCGAACTCGATCCCGCCTTCCTCCGGCTGCGTCCCGGGCAGGAAGATCTGCGACTTCTCGGCGGCGGCGAAAGCGACAAGCGGCACGGTGAGAACGGCAAGCAGGGCGCGCATGAGGGTGCTCCAGGGATCGGTGTGTCGTGCCTGCGATTCTACCCCTGGCGAACGGCTGCGCGCGGCCATTCCCTAGACCCAAACAGAAGTTTCTCGGATTGTGGAACGTCGCCCAGTCGGCTCAGAGAGCGGCTTTGACCGCTTCCAACGCCGCCGCGTAGTCGGGTTCGTGCGTCACCTCGGCCACATACTCGACGTGGGCGACCTTGCCCTGGCGATCGACCACGAAGATCGCCCGCGAGAGCAGGCCCAGTTCCTTGAGGTAGACGCCGAACGCCTCGCCGAAGGAACGGTGCTTGTAGTCGCTGGCGGTGGTGACGCGGTCGATCCCCTCAGCCCCGCAGAATCGTTTCAGGGCGAAGGGCAGGTCCAGGCTGACGCTGAGGATGGCGACGTCCTGGGAGAGCTCAGACGCCTCCTTGTTGAAGGTGCGCGTCTGGGTGGCGCAGACGGGGGTATCGAGGCTGGGGGCGACGCTGAGGACGCACACCTTGCCCCGCAGCGAAGCGCTCTCGATGTCGCCCAGGTCGTTGCCCACGACGCTGAACGCCGGGGCTTGATCACCCACCTTCACCTCGGTTCCGACCAGCGTCATGGGGTTGCCTTTGAAGGTCACGGCATTAACGCGCTCGCTCATCGTCGCATCTCCTGTCCCAGCCACCGGCGTGGCGCTTGGCATGGGGTTGCTGCAGCAGTCGGGGTGGCGACCTGTCTAGACGCAGCACCAGCCGGGGGCCACAGACAAAGCCGCCCTCGCCACTGTTGACGAGTGCTCGCCTTCTACCCGACGTGACTGTTCCTGACAAGACGGATCGTCAGCCTGGGCCCAGAAGGGGTGCAAGGCCGAGTAGCGCCGTCAGCGCCAGGTAGCCTCCCCGCCGACGGATTGGCCGGGGCGGAGCCTGATTCACTCGTACATCTGCTTCATCAGCCAGGGGTCAGAGGTGCTCTTCTGGAACGCTTCCAATTTCGCCTGCAGCGCCGCCAACACCGTGGCGTATTCCGGATCTGCCGCCAGGTTCTTCGATTCCAGCGGGTCCGCGTCAAGATCGAACAGCTCGTATTCCGGGCGATGGATGTACTCCCGCACCGAGCGCGGGCCGTAGGCCGTGTTCGGTCCTTGCTGGTAGGCCGTCTGCCAGGTGGCCGACTCCCACAAGTCCGTGGCGAATGGGAACGGCAGCGGGAAGGCAATATTCCAGATCAGCTTGAAGCGCCGCTCGCGCACGACCCGCATGGGGTAATACATCTGGATCTCGTGGAAGGTATGCGAGGCATAGACCTCATCCCAGCCTTCGGGATCCGCCTCGTCAAGAATCGAGAGGAAGGAGCGACCGTGCAGGCCGTGCTGCTTGGGCATCCTGGCGCGCAGACGCGAGGTGCTCACCTGCAGGTTGTACCGTGGCTCCTTCACTCCTGCGAAATCGAGAAGCGTCGGCGTGATGTCGACCCAACTGACCATGGCGGAGTTGACCGACCCGGGCTGCTGGCAGTCGGGCGAGCGCACGAGGAGCGGCGACCGCAGGCCCGGCTCGTAGCAGGTGGTCTTCGCCCCGGGGAAGGCGATGCCGTGGTCGGAGAGGTAGACGACCAGGGTGTCGTCGGCATGCCCCGCTCTCTCCAGGATGTCGAGCAGGCGGCCGACGCCTTGATCGAGCCGTGACACCGACTTGTAGTACTCCGCCAGCTCCGCCCGGGCGGCGGGGTTGTCGGGCAGGAAGCCGGGCACGATCACCTCGGCCGGATCGACTTCGATGTCGCGCACTCCCTGGTAGCCCGCCCGGCGGTTGCCGAAGTTGTCGGCTGTCTCCGTGTCCTCGATCGGCGCCTCCTTGCCGTTCGCGAGCCTCTTGCCACCGCGGTGCGGATCGTGGGTGGCGAAGTAGAGGAAGAACGGCCGATCGTCGTCATCCTCGAGAAAGGCTCGACAGTGCTCCGCCATCTGCATGACATTCCGGCCGGCCCCGGGCAGCACCGTCTCGAAGTTGAAGTTCTCCCTGGGCTCGACGTGGTGCTTGCCGATGATGGCGGTGCGATAGCCCGCCTCGCCCAACAGGTTGGGCAAGCTGCGGATGTGAGTAAAGCAGGCGAAGTGGTGGTAATCGTGGGTGTGGCCGTACTGACCGGTCCGGTGATTGTGCAGGCCGGTCAGAATCGCGGAGCGGCTGGCGCTGCAACTGGCGGTGGTGGCGAAGGCGTGCGTGAAGAGGACGCCTTCCGCCGCCAAGGTGTCCAGGTTCGGCGTCTGAATCACCGGGTTGCCGTAGGCTCCAAGATCCTGCCCGTGATCGTCGGAGATGATGAGCAGGATGTTGCGAGTCGGCACGTCGTCTGCCGTTCCCTCGTCGCTTCCAAGAACCTTCGGCACGACACCCAAGGTGGCGAGAAACACCGCCGCCCCGGTCCGCCAGACTCGCTCGTTCATCGCCTGCATGTGCCGCTCCTTGCCTGCTTGTGGCCTGGCCCCGGGCACAGCGCTGCCGGCCAGGGGACCGCGTCCGATGGTACCGGTTCGCTCCGCGCCTGCCGAACCGCATCCGACCTTGCCGGCTGCTCAGCGGAGGATGTTTGCCGTTCCGCTGGGGGCTTGACATAATCGCCGTCCTCCCGCTTTCGGGACGGCGCCAGAGGTCGTCTCCCCAATTCTGCAGGTCGAATTCAGGAAACCGTTATGCCCAGGACCGTGATCGTTTTTGCCGCGGCGCTCCTGCTGGGGGCCGCAAGCAGTCCCGCCGCTGAGACGAAGTTGGAAGTGCTCGATCGCCCTGATCTGGCGGCGGTGAACGAGCACTACGTGGGCAATCGAGCCCCACTGCAAGCGACAGCGTTCTTGAAGCTGCCCGTCGGCGCCGTGAGGCCGGGCGGCTGGCTGCGCGAGAGCATGCAGCGCCAGCGCCAGGGACTGGCGGGGCGCCTGGGCGAGATCAGCGCCTGGCTGCAGAAGGACGACAACGCCTGGCTGGCGGCCGACGGCCAGGGCGCCTGGGGCTGGGAGGAGGTCCCGTACTGGCTCAAGGGGTACGGCGACCTCGGCTACATCCTCCGCGATGAAGCGATGATCGAGGAGAGCAGGACCTGGATCGAGGCCACCCTCGCCAGCCAGCGCCAAGATGGCGACTTCGGCCCCATCCGCCGCTTCCAGGACGACGGCTCTCGGGACTTCTGGGCCAACATGATCATGCTCTTCTGCCTGCAGTCGTACTACGAGTACAGCGGCGATGAGCGCGTGCTCGAGCTGATGACCGAGTATTTCCGCTACCAGTTGACCGTGCCCGACGAAGCCATGCTCACGCATTACTGGCAGCGTATGCGCGGCGGGGACAATCTGCACTCCATCTTCTGGCTCTACAACCGCACCGGTGACCGGTGGCTGCTCGACCTGGCGGCGAAGATGCACCGCAACACCGCCGACTGGACGATGGAGGACGATCTGCCCAACTGGCACAACGTCAACATTGCCCAGGGTTTTCGCGAGCCGGCCCAGTATTGGCAACTCAGCGGTGATGTCGAGCATCTGCGGGCGACGTACCGTGACTTCCACTTGATTCGCGAGCAGTACGGCCAGGTGCCCGGCGGCATGTTCGGCAGCGATGAGGTTTGCCGACCCGGCTTCGACGACCCCCGCCAGGGCATCGAGACCTGCGGCATCGTCGAGCAGATGTTCTCCAACGAATTGCTGCATCGGCTCACGGGCGATCCGTTCTGGGCGGACCACTGCGAACTCATCGCCTTCAACACGCTGCCCGCCGCCTTCATGCCCGACATGAAGTCGCTGCGCTACTTCACCTGCCCCAACATGGCCGTGAGTGACCGCAAGAACCACAGTCCGGGTATTCACAACGCCGGCCCCTTCTTGATGATGAATCCGTTCAGCTCACGCTGCTGCCAGCACAACCACACCCAGGGCTGGCCGTACTTCTGCGAGAGCCTCTGGGCGGCCACGCCGGACAACGGCGTCGTCGCAGCCCTCTACGCGCCCTGCGAGGTGACCGTCCGCGTCGGCGCGGGAGAGGGCGCCCTGGTGACCATCGCCGAGCACACTCGCTACCCGTTTGAAGACACGATCGAGTTCTCGATCCAGACGCCGCACACCGTGCGCTTCCCGCTGTACCTGCGCATTCCGTCTTGGTGCCGGCAACCGGCGTTAGCGCTTAACGGCAAGCGTGTGGCCGTCGCCAACGCCGCCGGCCGGTACGTTCGCCTCGAGCGCGAGTGGCGGGCCGGCGACCGAGTGTCGCTGCGTCTCCCCATGGAGCTTTCGGTCACGAGGTGGGAGAAGAACCACGGCAGCGCCAGCGTGAACTACGGCCCGCTCACCTTCTCCCTGGGCATCGGCGAGGAGTACCGTCGTGTCGACAGCATCGCGACTGCGATCGGTGACTCTCAGTGGCAGCAAGGCGCTGATCCCGAGGAGTGGCCTTCCTGGGAGATCCACCCGACCGGTCCTTGGAATTACGGGCTCGAGTTGAACGACGACGACCCGGCGGCCTCATTCACCCTGAAACGGCGCGCCTGGCCCGGGGATGACTTCCCCTTCACGGAAGACGCCGCTCCAATCACGCTTAAGGTCAAGGGGCGGCGCATTCCCGCTTGGCGTCTTGATCGCTTCGGCCTGTGCGCCCCCTTGCAGGACAGCCCCGTGCGCTCGCAGGAACCGATCGAGGAGTTGACGCTCATACCCCTGGGCGCGGCCCGGCTGCGCATCAGCGCCTTTCCCGTGATCGGCACGGGGCCTGAGGCGAGGGACTGGCAACCGCCCCTTATCCCCAAGCGTCTCTACGAGGCGCACGCCTCCCACTGCTACCCCTACGACACGACGGCGGCGCTTGCCGACGATCTCCTGCCGGCGGACTCGAACGACCACGCAATTCCCCGCCATACCTTCTGGCCGCATAAGGGCACGGAGGAGTGGCTGGAAGCGCGCTTCGAAGGGCCCCGCGAGATCAGCGAGTCCAGCGTCTATTGGTTCGACGACTCGCCGCACGACGGCGGCTGCTCACCCCCCAGGGCCTGGGAGTTGCTCTACCTCGACGAGACCGGCGTCTGGCGTACCATCGAGACGGTCGGCGCCGGTGGCATGGCGACAGATCGATTCAACACCGTGACGTTCAAGCCGCTCCGGACGACGGCGCTGCGCCTGCAGGTCACGTTGCGTGAGGGTCGCTCCGCCGGCGTGCTGGAATGGCGGATCCGCTGAGGCCGGCGCTTCTCTCGGCGCCGGCGCAAGTTGCTGCTTGCTTCGGCCCTGGGCGCCTGAGATACTGCTTTGCCGGTGATTGATCGTGACCAGCAACCAAGAGACGGCATCCGGCATCGACGTCATTCGGCGTCTTCACCACCCGAATTGTTTTGTCTGCGCCCATGGTGAGCCGACCGGTCTCAGCGTCAAGTACACGGTCACTCCGGAGGGCGGCGTGCGGGCCGTCGTCGCTTGCCCCGATTCCTGGGAAGGCTACGCCGGGGTGGTGCACGGCGGGGTGATCGCCTCCTTGCTGGACGGGGCCATGACCAACTGCCTCTTCGCCCGAGACATCATCGCCGTCACCGCCGACTTGCGAATTCGTTTTCGTCATCCGCTGCACCTTGGCCGCCCCGCCGTCGTGGAAGCGGAAGTCACCCGCGTCTCCGGCTCGCTCTACGTCCTAAATGGACGAGTAACCCAGGACGAAGAACTCCGGGCAACGGGCGAAGGCAGGTTCATGCGGTGCGCCGCGGACAAGCCCGCCCCCACGCTGTGAGGAGCGAGCCATGGCATCCCCGGCCAAAATGCACTGTGCTCTCTGCCCGGTGAAGAAGTGTCGCAGCGACCAGCGCGACTGCTACGAGGCCGCCGTCGAGCACCTGCAGCGCTACGAGAACGACGAGGTTGCCCCACTGCATCGGGTGGCCACCCAGGTCGAGGGTGAGCACTACGGCCAGGCGCCGCGGTTGCTGGAGATCATGCTCTTGGCGCGCCAGGCCGGCTTCCAGAAGCTGGGGCTGGCCTTCTGCATCGGACTGGCGGAGGAAGCCCGGATCATCGAGCGTCTCCTCGCCCAGCAGTTCGCGGTCATCTCCGCCTGCTGCAAGATCAGCGGTATTGGCAAGCAGACGCTCGACCTGAGGCAGATCGACCCCGATGATCCCGGCGAGGTCATGGGCAATCCCGCCGGGCAAGCGGCTCTGCTCAAGCAAGCCGGCACGGAGCTGACCATCATCTGCGGCTTGTGCCTGGGACACGACGCCATCTTCTCAATGCAACCGCAGGCGCCGGTGACGACGCTCATCGCCAAGGATCGGGTGCTGGGGCACAATCCCGTCGCCGCCCTCGACAACCGCTACGTGCGCCAGCGCTTCTTCGGCGAGGTGAGGTAGATCCCGACCCAGCGCGGCAGGTGGGCTCCCCAGCGCTGGGCCAGGTCAGGTCCTGCCCAGGGCGAGATCCGGCGCTTCCACTTTGCCGGAAGGTCCGGGGCGGCATCACACCCTATACAGGGGAGGCATTGGCGCCTCGCCAAGCCCTGGTCGGCCTGCGGCTGCCTCGCAGCACGACGCCGCCACCGATGCCCTCTGCCGGGATTGAAGTAGCCGAGGTCGTTTTCCGATAAGTAGCGAGTCGAGAAGCGCCGGGCTGGGATGCCTGGGGTGCTCACCCAACGCGCTCACCGAGGAGAGTAGTGCCATGACCGCATCTCGTTGCCCCGCCTGCGACGCCGAATTCGCACCGACCGAGAAGAACTGTCCTGTCTGTGGGGCCGCCCCCGCAGCCGACTCGCCCATACCCAGCCTCGCCTGTGCCGGCGAGGAAGCCGTCCTCGGCGTCATCGGCGGCGCCACCCTGAAGCAGGGCTTCTTCCGCCGCCCGACCTTCAGTCTCGTCGTCACCTCCGAGCGGATCATCGCCGCCCGCGTGACCAACGACATGCTCCGCCAGGCGGCCAAGGACGCCAACGACAACGCCAAGGAGAGCGGCAAGGGGCTGGCCCGGCGCTGGCTGGCCACCATGGGCTCCGGCTTGACGTTTCAGAACCGCTATCTGGACCTGCCACCCGAGCAGGCCCTGCACGAGCACGAATCCAACTTCGCCTTCGCCGCCGACGAGGTGCGCAGCGTCAAGACGCACACGCAGCATGCCGCCGAGGAGGGCCGCCAGTTGCCCGATGAGCTCATCTTCAAACTGAACACCGGAAGCAAGCACCGGTTCCGTCTGCGGCCGAACTGCGCCGCCGACGCCGCCAAGGTGCTCCGGCCCCTGCTCGGCAAGCGAGTCAAGTGACGAACTTCGCCTCGATCACGCCTTGGCGGCCATCGACCACTCGCGGGTGACGCCTCTTCCCCCCCCCCCAAACGGACCGAAACCTTGACAACGACTTCGCCCTCCCCTCGCCGCGTCCTTTCGCTCCTTCTCCTCCTCCCGATCCTCTGCTGCCTGGTCAGCCCCGGCCGCGCCCTGGCGCAACTCGCGCCCGGGGAGGTGCGCATCCTGGTACGGCAGGCGACTGGCGCCGCGCCCATCGCCGGCGCTATCGTGCGTCTGGGCGGCCGCGTCGCCCTGACCAATTCGGCGGGCGCCGCCATCCTGGACGGCGTGCCGACGGGCGACTATCCGCTCAGCGTCGAGAAGCACGGTTACGACCTTGTCGAAACCAGGGCCACGCTCACCCCTGGTGCCCGCGACGCGATCGAGGTCACGCTGGTCGCGACCATTGCGGTCCCTATCGAGGGGACGGTCACCCTGACGGATGGCCGCCCGGTCGCCGGGGCCCAGCTTCGCTTCGCCGCCACGAAGGTCGTCTCGGGTGTCGCGGTTCGCTGCGCCTTCGTTGCGGACTGGCAAGGGCGCTTCTCCGTCCTCGAACTCCCCATCGGCGACTATACGGTCGTAGTCAGCGCCGCCGGCTGCCACGACCTGGCCCGGGAGATCACGGTCGAAGCGGCGCCGAAGCCGCTGCAATTCACGCTGGAGCCGACCCTCGAAGCGACCTCGGTTCGGGTGCAGGTGCTTGACGCCGTCACCGGCGGCGCTGTTTCCAGCGCCCAAACCACCCTCGCCGAAGCCTGGCCCAAGGGGGTCATCGCCGCCGGCCCAACCGGCGTCGATGGCATGGTGACGTTCGCCAACGTCAGGCTTGGCCAACTGAACTGGCTGCGTGAGGATGACACCGTCGCCGCCACCACCGGTCGAGCCACGCTGCGCCTGGAAGCCGAAGGCTACGAGCCGCGCACCGTGCCCCTGCCCTACCGCCCCGTGGGGGCCGTCACGGTCAAGCTCAACCCGACGGACGTGATCGAGGAGAGCGAGCCCAACAACGACATGGCGTCCGCCCAGCCGATTCGCGTCGGCACGCCCGTCCAGTTCTCCATCGCCGAGAACGGCGACACCGATCATTTCCGCTTCCGCCTCGAGCATCCCGGGCACGTGCGAATCGCCGTCGGCCCGGCCAACCCGGTCTGGCTAAACGTAAACCTGCTCAACGTCAACGGCGATAGGTTGGCGTCGCACTCCGCCAACGCAGGCAGCGATCTCAGTTTCGACGCCATCCTGCCGGCCGGCGAGTACCTCCTGCAGGCGCACCAGTACTACAACAATCACTCCAGCGAGGAAGCGATGACGCTCCTCGTTTCCCGGACGACGGCTGCCGACCCCTTTGAACCGAACAACTCGATCGGCGCTGCGCGTCCCATTCGCTTCGGCGAAGAGGTGCGGGGCTGGGTCTTCCCCATGGGCGATCACGACCACTACGAGTTCGCCATGAAGCGTCCGGGGACGGTCCGCCTCAGCATGCCGCCGGTTGACGTTTGGCGGCACGTATCCATTCGGACTGCCGACGATGTGGAGCTCGCCGCCACCAGCGCCAACGACAACGCCCCGCTGGAACTGGTCCGCCAGCTTCAGCCCGGCCGATACACGATTCGCGTCCGCCAGTTCTACGACAATCGCGTGTCCACCAATCCCTACTCGCTGCGTCTGGAGGTGATGGAGGACGACTCGATCGATGACCCGAGGGAAGCGGAGAGTGTCCGCCTGCGCGCTGTGCGCCCGCTCGAACTCGGCGACGTCGCCGGCGCTTCCATTCACCCCGACGGCGATGTCGATCGCTACGCCCTGGCACTCCCCGAACCCGGGGTGCTGCATGCCCGGCTGTACGGGGCGGTCTGGGGTCGCCTGCGTTTGCGCACGCCGGAGGGGGGCCATTCTCACCGAGGCGAGCGCCAACGTCGACACCGCCTGCGAGCTCACCTGGCACTGCCAGCAAGCCCAGGGCGTTCTCCTGGAAGTCCGACAGTTCTACGACAACCGCTCCGATGGCCGGGCCTGTCTCGTCTCCACCTGGTGGGAGCCCGCCGACGAGAGCGACGCCTTCGCCCGCAACGACGACCTCGCCGGAGCCGTGCCTTGGAACCTGGGCGAGACGCTCCGTGGCTCCATCTCCCCCATGGGGGACAACGATCTCTACCAGATCACCGTCGAGCACCCGGGCTACTTGCACCTGGACGGCGTCGCGCCGGTCTGGTGGCGTGCCCGCCTGCTCAACGCCGACGGCGAATACGTGAGCGAGATGACCGCCAATCCCGATCAGCCCAACTCGCTGGTGACACCCGTCCTGCCCGGCGACTACTTCATCGCCCTCAGTCAATTCTACAACAACCACACCGCGGAGCTTCCTTACGAGTTCCACACGCGCTTGCAGCGAGCCGAGGTGGTTGAGCGAGTGCCGCTTGTGGACGACTCGCCGCGTCTGCTCCGTCTGGGCGCGGCCCAGCCATTCACGATTGAGCAGAACGGCGACCGAGACCGCTTTGTCTTCGACATTCCCGGGGAGGGCCCCTTCTTCATCCGCTTCCGAGCCACGGTCTGGGCGCGCCTGCGCCTTTTTGACGACGCCAAGAACGAGCAGGTCTTCGAAACCAGCACGAATCCCAACCAGGACTGTCTCTGCGAACTCGCCAGCGAGCGCCCGACGCGCTACCGCGTGGAACTCACCCAGTTCTACAACAACCGCGCCTCCATGGAGCCGGGATGGATCATCGTTGACAGGCAGGATCGTCCGCTCGTGGGCGCCAAGCTTGACGTCGCCGTGGAGCCCACCGATCCCACGCAAGCCGTTTTCACGCTGACCCCCATCGAGGGCTTCACCGCCCCCGCTCGCGCCTCCGTGGATGTCGATGGCAACGGCAGCCCTGACCTTGAACTCAGGCCCGGTGGCAGCGCCACGCATCGCTATCCCGGCCAGGGGCACTACCCCGCCACCGCCCACCTCACCGGCCCGGACGGCACGATTAGCCTGGCCCGCGCCTGGGTCCCGGCCGTGGGTCCGCAGCCGCGTGAGGGCGTGCAGGTCAGCGTGCGGCACCCGGCCCAGGGCGCGACCGTCGAATCGGCTGAGCCTTGTCGCGTGCGCGCCATCAGCTACACCGGCGCTCCCGTGCGCGGCGTTGACTTTGCCCTGGACGGCCGCGTCGTGGCCACCGTCTACAGCACGCCTTTCGAAGCAGACTTGCCCTGGCAGGCGCTGGGGGCCGGCGAGCATCTCCTGACGGTGACCGCTCGCGACAGCCAAGGCAACGAAGGTGTGGTCGAACGCACCATCACACGCTCCGAGTACTTCGGCTTGACGCCTGACAACGGCTCGGTGGTCACCGGCGACGACGTCGCCGTGCGCTGGTTCGGCGCACAGTTCGGCCGCGCCGCTGTGCGCTACCGTGAGGTGGACACCGAAGAGTGGATCACCCAGGAAGGCCAGCGCGCCAAGGACCGCCGCCTCGTGCTTCGGGATCTGGAGCCGGACCGCCAGTACGAATTCCAACCCCTCGGCGGCGGCGACCCCGGCCCCATTCGCCTGGTCAAGCGCGTGCGCGGTCTGGCGTTCGGTCGGGACCGCTACGCCGGCACCATCCAGCGTGACTACGACCAGCGTCTGGGCGTTTCCGTGCGCAACAACGGCGACGAACCCCTGCGCGTCAAGCTCGCCTGCGGCGAACCACCCGCGGCGACTGGCCTGCTCGCCGGCTTCGTCGGTGAGGGCTCCGAAGGCGCGCCGATTCCTCTTGAGCCGGGCGAAGAGCGCGAGTTCATGCTCGGCCTCAGCGCCCAGGATGTCATCGAGCCGACAATCAGCTTCCCCATTCGCATCACTTCCGACACCGGCTACGCCGACGAGGCGGAGGTCGCGGTGGACGTCATTCTCCCCGAGGTCAAGCTGCGCTGGGAGGAACTCGAGTCGGAGAACCCGGGCATGGACCTGGAAGTCATCCTGCACAACGACGGCGACGGCCTCACCGACCTCTCGGTCAGCAGTGACAGCCCCGACTTCACCGTCAGCCCCGCCATCGATCACGGCATCTTCCCCGCCGGCGACAAGATCCACCTCAAGATCAGGCCCCGTCTCTACGAGGGCTTCGCTTCTGCCGCCGGTACGATCATCGCCTCTGCCGTGGGCGAAAGCGTGTCGCACGATGTGAGTGTCGAACTGCCCGAAGGCATGCAGGTGCACGGCGTGCAGCTCATCGCCGGGGCCGGCGCGCTCGACGAGGAGTCCTCCTACGAGGCCAATCTTCTCGCGGCCCGCGCCATGGCCGGCGCCTATCTCAACCCCAGCAGCATCGACTGGTCCAAGTGGAACGACCCCGAGGACAGCGACAACAATGGCCAGATCGATCGCTGGAGCATCAACGACGATCTCGAAGGCATCCTCTGGGTCGGTGATGACACGGACGGCGACGGCGAGATCGACTTCGTCCACGCCGACATCGGCGACGATGGCCAATACGACTACTCCGCCTTCCGCCTTGAGGACGGCTGGGAGGAAACGAACCTGGTGGAGGCCTACCTGGAAATGGGCTTCAGCCTGCCCTGGCGTCGCAGCGCTTACGAGAAGCACGATGTCAACATCGTGATGAACGGCGTCGTCGTCGCTTCCCTGCGCGACCAGGTTCCGGAAGGCAACTACACCTTCCGCCTCCCCCCCCACCGTCATCAGGTTCAACGAAGCCGGCGAACCAGAGGGCAACCAGATCGCCATCAAGTCGAAGCACCTGCGCGGCGGGCATTACGTCGTCAGCAGTGACTTCCGCATCAAGACCCGCCTGACCGGCACCCGCGTCTGGGTGGTGGCCGACTCCGCCGAAGCCGCTCGTGCACAGGTCGTTGACGATGAAGACCTAACGCTGGAGGGGCCGGATTACTCGGTGTCGTCCGCGGAGCTGGAGATGCGCGGCCAGCCCGCCCAAGGGGCAACGCTGGAGTTTCTGGCGCCGATTCGCAACGTCGGCGCTTCCCGCACCGCCGCCGTCGCCGTCGCCCTGCAGAAGGATCTCGGCAGAGGCGAGACGCTCGAGCTGGGCCGTATCTACCTTGAGAACATCCCGCTAACCGGCACTTCCGTGGCCCGCATACCCTGGACCGCTTCCGCCGGCAACCACTCCCTGTGGCTCATCGTCGATCCGGATAATGAGATCGGCGACACCAACGCTGACAACAACAAGGCGGTCATCGCCTGCAACGTGCCGGGCGACGACGCTCCGCCGACCGTGACGTTCCAATCTCCCCAGGACGGTGCTGAGCATGGCGACTCGGTCGTGGCGGTGGAAGTGGAAGCCACTGATGACACGGCCGTCGTGCGGGTGAACCTCTCGGTGGACGGCGGCATGTCGGAAGAGCTCGCCGCCCTGCCCGCCGCCAATCGCTACGCCGGCCAAGTGCTTCTGCAACCCGGCCAGCACACGCTGACGGCGACGGTGGTGGACGGCGGCGGCAACAAGGCGAGCGCTTCGATCCAAGTCGCCATCGACGCCTCCGCCCCCACGATCAGCATCTCCAGTCCCAGTGACGGCGCTGCCATCGACGCTCGCCAAGTGACCGTCGCCGTCGAAACCGAGGGTGAGCCCGAGCTCGTCGCCGGCCGCGTCAACGGCGGACCCTGGGTGACCGGCAAGGCCACCGACGGCCGCGCCAAGATTGATCTCAAGCTTGAGTACGGCCCGGCGGAGATCGAGGTCATGGCGGTCAACGACCGTGGCGTCCGCGGCACCGCCAGCCGCAACGTCAGCTGCACCGCCCAGCCCGAGGAAGAAGACGAAGACAAGGACAAGGAAGAGGACGAAGAGGAAGAGGACAAGGACACTGGAGGCGGCGACAAGCCCGACGGCGGCGAGGCGGAGGCTGGCGACGGCGGCAAGCCCGACGGCAAGATTAACATCGAGGGTGTCGGCGAGGTCGATGCGCTCGGCCCGCCCAACGCCCCCATCAAGACCCCGGATTCGCCGCGTGGCAAACCCAAGCGCCCCACCACGGGCGAAGGCCCCGAGCCCGGTAGCGCTCCCCCCGGTGCACCGGCCAGTGACAGCCCTCCCGTCGGCTCCGCCCCCGCCACGGAGGCCCAGCCCGAAACGCTGCCCCCGGTGACCGATCCCACCCCCGTCGATCCGGAAGAGGAAGCCGACGACGAGGCGGAGACAGACGCGGAAGACGAAGAGCAGCCGATCGATGACAATGAAGGCGACGGCGTTGACGAGGGCGATCCGAACGCAGCCGCGCCGAATCGCCCGGCAACCTACCGTCGTCCTCCACGTCGCTCCACGCGTCCCGTCGGCGGTTTCATCGGCGCCAAGGCGCAGAAGTCCGACTGGTACTGCACCAATCGTCCCGAGGTGAATCTCAAGTTCCGCCTCCCCGATGAACTCATGCGTAAGAAGCTGCCCAAGCCGGGCACGCCCGAGTTTGACGCCATGATGACGCGCCTGCTCACCGACATGCGGATGCGCGGCTTCAACATGAACAAGCTGGAGCAGTTCCACAAGTCGCTCTTGCGCCGCATCAAGGGCATGAACCAGCCAGGTGAGTTGCCCGGCTTCCTGGAGTCGTTCAACATGGTCGGCCCCAAGCCCGACGATCCGGCCAGGCTCAAGGAGTGGCGCGAGCACATGGAGAACAGCGCCAACGCCTGGTTCCTGCGCCTGCTCTCCAGCGGTGATCCCAACCTGGTCGCCCAGGGGCTCAAGGCTCGGGCCGAAGCCATCGGCCAGTTCGACCAGGCCATGCAGGACGCCGCCGAAGGCGCCATCACCGAGATCGAAGGCAATCAGAAACTCGTCGAGACCTGCGCCGAGGCCCTGCCTGTCGTGGGCGAGATGGCGGACATCTACGCCTTCGTCACCGGCGAGTCGGCCCTCTCCGGCGAGCGGCTCAGCGCCCTGGAGCGCTTCATTCGCATAGCCGGCGTCATCGGCCCCTTCGGTCTCGAGCAACTCGTCAAACGTTCGCCCAACGCCCAGCTCATCCTGCAAGGGCTGGGTGAGATGGGCGAATCGATGGGCAAGTCCGGCAAGAACATGCTCGCCAAGGCCCTGGGCAAGCACGTCGATGAGGTGGATGACGCGTTTGCGGCGGTGGGCAAGTTTCTTACCAAGGAGCGCAAGCTCGTCGGTGAGACCATGGAAGACAAGATGGCCCGCGAGGCGCGCCTGTTCGCCAAATCCCCCGAGGGCATCGCCGACGCCACCCGTCGGCTCAAGGACCATGCCGAGGCGCGTGACCTGGTCAACAAGCTCAAGAACGCCTCACCCGACTCGGACGACTACGCCCGGGCCGTGCGCGAGTTGCAGAGCAACAAGACTGCCCAGGCACTCATCAATCGCGCCGACGTGCCCGACGCCCTGCGGCGAGATGTCAACGGCCATATCCGGCAGTGGTACGACGCCGCCGACGAAGGCGTCGCCGAGGGCTTCCAGTCGCTCTACCGCGGCTCGCCCGACGCCGACGAGGTGGCCCGAACCGCCCAGCGCATGGGGCTCACCCCCTCCCAGGCGGAGGACTTCCAGCAGCAGGTCGCTGACTTCTGCAAGAAGCACAACGTTGATCCGGATGATGTCTGCGTTGACACGCTCACCATCACCAACCGTCGCCCGCCCCAGCCCGGCGAGGTGCCCCGCACCTCCGTCGGCCGGGACCGCGATGTGACCTTCCAGATCCAGGCGCCCATGCGCGATCCGGACACCGGTGAGATCCTCGTCGACGCCGTGACCGGTCGACCGCGCATGATCGGCGAAGACATTCATCATGGCATGAGCAAGGATGTCTACGACCGCCAATTCTGGCAGTCGAGCGGCCAGGGTGACCTGCCCCGACTGGACAACGGCGATATAGACCAGGCCGCCATCAGTCGCTACGCCGAGGACACCATGGACCAGACCGTCACCTCGGCGGCCCACAACGAGGCCTACAACACGGGCGAGGTTCTGCTCGACGACTTCCTCGACAAGGGCATCACTCCCAACATCACCCGCATCGACGATGTCTGCGACACCGTCTCCTACAAGTCCACACATTGGTTCGGCAAGGCCGACGACGCCAGCGCCGCCGGCGACCTGGTCATGGCTTCGCGCAACACCGCCGAGGGCATGCGGCAGGCCACCAAGCAGTACGACGACCTGGTGCTCTCGCGCGTCAGGCAGTACGGCCTCGATCCCAACCTGCACGTGCCCCCGCGCCTCAAGGCGAGCATGGATGTCTTCCGCCAGGTCAAGGAAGGCGCCATCTCTCCCGCCAAGGCCGAGGCCATGCTCAAGGCGATCGGCTCCTCCAAGGAGCAGGCGGTTCGCGAGATGTCCGGCTTCCTCAACGGCCTGGAGAAAACGACCGGCGTCGGCTGGCGACGCGTCAAGTCGGCGGAGCTGGTCAACAAGGTCGCGGGCATCCAGAAGGCCGGGGGGGCCGGCTGGCAGGACGACGCCATCGGCGCTATTAACGATGCGCTGCGCAACGGCCATATCTCCGGCTCGCAGTTCAACAAGCTGCGCGCCGACGTCGGCACCGAGATGATCAATGCCGTCAAGGTGAAGTACCCCAGCCAGTGGAAACAGCACTTGCGTGATTGGGCTGCCCAGGCCTACCAGCGGCGCCTCATCAGCGCCGTCGAGAAAGCCGCCTTCGACCGTCAAGCCGAGTAGTCGCCGCTGCCTGCAGGAGAGTTGCTGTGGAGATCCTTCGTCGCCTGCTTCTGCTCGTCGGTTTGCTTGGCGGTCTCTTCGCCTTCATTTACCACCGACCGGTATTAATCTCGGTCTCTATCGAGGACTTCGCCGAGTCCAAAGCCCGAGCGGAAGCGCAACCAACCGGCTTTCTCTACAAGGACGACACGCTTCAAGAGTTCTTTGACTCGCGCACGGAGGGGCGCCTCCAGCGCGTCGATGGCGAGGCCTGGCCGGCCTTCTACGAGGAGGTGCGCCTCGCCGCCAGCGGTGAGCCCGGCCTCACCGACTTGCGCCGGCGGCGCGGTGACAGCGACTTCGCCCAGCGCCTCTACTTCCTCCCCGAGGAAGCGCCCGTACGGGAATTCGCTGAGAGGCTGGATGATCGCAGGCCCCTGCTCTACCTGCAGCTCCAGGCGGACGGCCCTGCCGCCCCGACGCTGACCCTGATTCGCCATGAGACGGGCGACCTCATGGATACTCCCCCGGCCTGGCTACTCAAGCCCCTTGGGCCTTACGCCACCTGGCTGCTGGCCGGTGGTCTCGGGTTCTATCTGCTGCTGCCCCGCCCCCGGCGTCGCCCCGACACGATCCGCTGCAGCACCATGTCGGCGGTGGTCATGCCTGACATCCTGGGAGCGTTCCTGACCGGGGCCTTCTTCGCCTTGCCCCTGGTTGTCGTTCAGTCGAACGGCACGGCCCTGTCGCTCGACGCCGGCGGCTGGCTCATCCCGATCGGAGTCGGCTGGTTTCTGGCGCTCTTCGGGGTGGCCATCCTCGCCGTCAGCAGCCACGGGGCCTCCCTCTCCATCCGCTTCCTGGAGGACGCCCTGAGGATCACGACCTGGCACGGCGGCAGCCTGATCGCCTACCAGGACGTGAGGCGGCTGGAAGCCGTCGAATGGCGTACGCCCCGCTGGGTCCGCACCCTCGGCTGGCTCATCGTGCTCTTTGCCCAACGGGGCACCATCAGCGCCCTCATCCTGGAGCAGGGGCGCGGGTCCGGCCTGCGGCTCCACCTCGCCAACGGCAGCAGCGAGCGACTCTGGATCTCCGGCCTGAACGGCTGGCAGCGCCTGGTCACGACGCTGGAGGAGCACGGGGCCGCCATCGATCCCGAGGTGCGGGAGATGATGGAAGCGGTCTAGAAGACGCCTTTCGCCGCCGGAACGGTGACAATCAGGGGCGCCGGCAGCCGGGGGAGGGTTTGCCCGCTATCATCCCCCCTTCATGCTGCACCCCGCCGACCCCAATCTTCGCAATGTAGCGATCATCGCCCACGTCGATCACGGCAAGACGACGCTGGTCGATGCCCTGCTCGAGACCTGTGGCTCGCTCTCCAAGGGCCAGCAGGAAGCCGACTGCGTGCTCGACTCCGACCCCCTGGAGCGTGAACGCGGCATCACCATCTTCTCCAAGAACTGCGCCATCACCTATCACCCCACCTCCGGCGCACGGGCCGGGGAGTCCTTCCGCGTCAACCTGATTGACACGCCGGGCCACGCGGACTTCGGCGGTGAGGTGGAACGGGTGCTCAAGATGGCGGACGGTGTGCTCCTGCTGGTGGACGCCTTCGAAGGCCCCATGCCGCAGACCCGCTTCGTGCTGGGCAAGGCCTTGGAGCTGGATCACCCGATCATCGTCGTGGTAAACAAGTGCGACCGAGCCAACGCTCGGCCCGACGCCGTCGTGGACGAGGTCTTCGACTTGCTGGTAGCGCTGGACGCCAAGGATGACCGCCTCGACTTCCCGATCATCTACGCCTCTGGCCGCGACGGTTGGGCCTCCACGGAGGCGGACCAGCCGGGCCGCGACATGGCGCCCCTGCTCGACGCCATCATCACGCACCTGCCCCCGCCGGTCGGCTACGCCGATGTGCCCCTGCAAATGCTCATCACCACCCTGGACTATTCCAACTACGTCGGCCGCATCGCCATCGGTCGCGTCTACGCCGGCGCCATCAGCTCCGGACAGGCCGTCACCCTTTTCCACTCCGACGGTTCACAGCGGACGGCTCGCGCCCAGAAAGTCTTTCGCTTTGAGAACCTCGGGCGGGTTCCGGCAGACATCGTCTCCGTCGGCGACCTCTGCGCCGTGGAGGGCTTGGGCGACTTCGAGATCGGCGACACCATCGCCTGCCCGGAAGTGCCGCACCCCATCGCCCGCGTCGCTGTGGACGAGCCGACGCTGCACATGCTCTTTCGCATCAACGACTCGCCCTTCGCCGGCAAGGAAGGCAAGTACGTCACCTCGCGTCAGCTCGCGGAGCGCCTCGACCGGGAGCTGCGCTCAAACTTGGCTTTGCGCGTCGAGCCGGGAGCGACGGCGGAGGAGTTTCGCGTATCCGGCCGGGGACTCTTGCACCTGGGAATCCTGCTCGAAAACATGCGCCGCGAGGGATACGAGCTTTCGGTGGGTCGCCCCGAGGTTATCGAGAAGGAGATCGATGGCATCCGTTGCGAGCCCATCGAGCTCCTGACCATCGACGTCGACAAGGACAGCGTTGGGGCGGCCCTTGAGCTGGTCGGCAGCCGCGGCGGCGAGATCCAGTCACTGGACCAGCGCGGCGATCGCATGCACGTGGAGAGCGAGATTCCCGCCCGCGGCCTCATCGGCCTGCGCAACCACATGCTCACCGCCACCGGCGGCAGCGCCGTCATGCACCACAGCTTCCAACGCTACGGTCCGCTTCGCGCCAAGCAGCACAGCCGACAAAACGGTGTCATGGTCGCTACCGAGACCGGCGCGACGACCATGCACTCCTTGCTCAACCTCTCCGAGCGCGGCGTCATGTTCGTTGAGCCCCAGGAAGCCGTCTACGCCGGCCAGATCGTCGGCGAGAACTCCCGTGATAACGATCTCGGCGTCAACGTCGTCAAGGCCAAAGCCTTCAGCAACGTCCGCGAGGCGACCAAGGAAGCCACCACCGTCCTCAAGTCACCGCGTCTGCTGTCGCTGGAGGCGGCCCTGGAGTACATCGAGTCGGACGAGCTCGTGGAGATCACGCCCAAGTCGATTCGCCTGCGCAAGAAACTGCTCAACGAAACCGACCGCAAGCGGGCAGGCCGCCGCAAGAAGGCCGAAGCGGCCGGCTGATTCGCACCGACAAGCGCACTCTACTTAGTGGCGCGGGCTTGTCCCGCGTGTGGCCCTCCGCCTGCCCCACTCCTCCACCCCGCCCCGGTCTCCCGGTATGATGCCCCGTTCCTGAGCCCGGGCTCGGGCTTCGCCCGGAGATGAGCGAGCCGCACCCGGACACCGACCCTCTAGGAGCAGCTCATGTCGTTTGGAATTGGCATCATCGGCGCGGGAGCAATCGGCAACGTGCATGCGGAGGCGATCGAGCGTGTGGGCCTGAACATCACCGGCACCTGGGACGTCAAGCCGGAGGCCGCCCGGAAGCTGGCGGAGAAGCACGAAGGCACCGCCGTCTGCGCCTCGATCGAGGAGTTGCTGGCCCGAACTGATGTGGAGGCGGTGGTCATCGCCATTCCCAACCACGATCACGCCGAGGCCGCCATCGCCGCCTTGAAGGCCGGCAAGGATGTCCTGCTCGAGAAGCCCATGGCCATGAACGTCGCCGAGTGCGATGCCATCATCGAGACCATGAACCAGACCGACCGCCTCCTGCAGATGGGCTTCGTGATGCGGCAAACTTCCGTGGCCCGCATGGTCAAGCAGTTCATCGATGAGGGACAACTCGGTGACCTTTACCACATCAAGGCCAGCGTCTATCGCCGACGCGGCATTCCCGGCCTGGGTGGCTGGTTCACCACCAAGTCCATCTCCGGCGGGGGCGCACTCATCGACCTGGGCGTGCACGTCATCGACCTCGCCATGCACCTCGCCGGCCATCCGACCCCGCAGCGCGTCAGCGGGGCTTGGTACAGCACCTTCGGCGCGCCGCTCGAGTCCTATCGCTTCGTCGACATGTGGGCCGGCCCGCCGCGCTACGACGGCGTCTTCGACGTCGACGACGCCGCCCACGGCCTGGTCCGTTTCGACAACGACCTCACCTTGGATGTCAACGCGACCTGGGCCATGAACCTACCCGAGGGCGCCTTGCCCAGCGGCATGGCGATCCTGGGCACCAAGGGTGGCTGCTTCTTCGATCTCTTCGGCGACAAAGTCACCTTCGCCACGGAACAGAACGGCCGACTCGTCGATGTGGCGCCGCTGCTCAGCGAAGGCGACATGTTCGCCGGCGAGTGGGAGGCGTTCAAAGAGGCCGTAGAGAATCGCAGCACGCCAGTCGCGACCGCCCAGCATGGCCGGGCCGTGCAGTCCGTCGTCGACGCTCTCTACGAGTCAGGCACGCTGAAGCGTGAAGTTGAAGTGCGCTGAGCGCCGCTGCGACGAAGCAGCACCAAGCAGGCATGTACCGGCTTCCGATCCTCAGTGGTGGATGGCGCCAACAGCTTGCAGCGATCCTGAGGCGGCGCGGCGAGCACCGCTGGCCGGCTCGACCCGGAGGGTGACGATGCCGAAGCTCGGCAACTCGATCGGGCCCTCCACCGGCTCGCCTCGCTCCTCCTGCGGACTGCTCAGGTGCACTCGCTTCGGATCTCGCCACTCGATCGTGACGCGGCCCGGCTCTCCCGAGGCGGCGAAGAGGCGGAGCATCAGCGCCTCGCCATCGCGACTGGGCTGAACCGACGTTACGACCACGCCTTTCGAGCCAACCAGGCGCAGCAAGGGCTCCGGCACGGTGGCAGTCGCAGGAACCGCGAGGAGCGGCTGGCAGACATCTCTCCCGAATCGCTGCGCCTCGGCGCCGTCGTAGCCGCCGACGTGTGGCCGAAGCACGTAGCGGAAGGTGATCTCGCCCTCCTGGTCCGCCTTGTAGTTCGTCTCCCAGTGGTTGTTCATGGTCCAGGAGTGCAGGTACGGCTCGGGGTCGATGTACGTGCGCCACCACTGCCGCCCGCCGGCGTGAGCAATCTTGATGGGATCAAACTGCACCATCGGCGCGTCGACCGGCACCCAGGTGACGCCGTAGTCCTCGTTGGAGAGATCGATGAAGCGCTGCACGCAGTAGAAGTTGCGGTTGGCGCCCCACATCTGGTCCTTCTCCACCTCCACGACCGCCCAGGGCACATCCACGCGCGCCTCGGCGTCCGGCAGGCTGAAGGGAAACTCGAAGTACAGCCCCTCGGGACGACGCTCTTGAAGCTTGTCTGCCGTGTTGATCAGCTCCACATGATCGAAGCCATCCACCAGGCGGATGCGGCGCACCAACCGCTTGCAGCCCGGCGCTTCCGACTCGATCCGCAGCGTCGCCACCAGCGGCCCGGGATCCTCGACGGTGACCTTTACGTCACCCGTGATCGTGGCCCGGTTCTGCTCTGGATCACGACCGAGGATGTAGAGATAGTCGTTCAATCCCACGCCCGTGTCCGGGTCCACCAATTCGCGGTCAATTGATCGGTGGCGCAAGGAGCGAATCGCCCCGGTGGCGGGATCGACAGCCAGCGACACCCGGTCATTGGCGAGCCTTAGCCCCTCCACGCGACACTGCCCGACCGGCTCGGCAGGGCCCGGCCGCACCAGGAATCGCCGCGCCCCGAACGCCGGCACGTCGCGGGCCACGAAGGCCAGCTCTCCCGACGCCAGCCGTTGCGAGGGAACGACCCGCCCTTGCTCGGTCACCACCACATCGCCTGCCTTGGACTGCTCCGCCGCCAGGACGACGAGGCCATCGCGCCGCCACGACGCCGTGTTGTACACATCAGCGCCGACGGGCGATGCTGCCGATTCAACGACGCGTTCCAGCAGTCTCTCCGTCATCGCCGCCCCGTCGAAGGCGAACTGTTGCTTGTACTCATCCTGCTGAATCGCGAAGGCGTGGTCCGGCTGGCTGATGCTGTTGTGGGCGCCCCAGGTGTGCTCGTCGTACATCACCATCTTGGTCCAGGCTCGATCGAAGTCCTCATGCAACGGCAATTCCGGCCGGACCATGGCCCACAGGGTCTGCACCTGGGCGATGCGCTCGCAAGCCCGGCGGTTGACGCCCGTCGCCAGGGCCGTGGAAGCGCTGCCGTCCTCCCAATAGGGCGTGAAGTCACCGCGGATCACCGGCAAGTCCTCGCCATAGCGCTCGGCGAACTGCTTCAGCGCCTCGCTGTTGCGGGCGATCACCAGCTTCGGCGCCACGTAGGTCTCGTTCCAGTTCTTGACGAAATCCGAAAGCTCGCGATTGGGCGGGCCGTTGTCGCCACCGATGCAATACCGCATCAGCGTCATCTCGTAGGGATAGTCCTTCGCCTCCAGCCCTTCCAGGTAGCTGAAGATGGCGTCTTCGTCGAGTCGGCGGCTGTGGAAATAGGCGTAGCCGTTGCCGCACATCCAGAAGAGCACGCGGTGGGCCCCGGAGGGACTCACCCACCAGAAGGGTTTGTCGCCCCACTCGAAGGTGTAGCCCATGCGGTGGAAATGGTTGGGACCGATCGAGATGTACTTGACGCCGTGGTGCGCGAGGGCCGAGGCGAGGCCCCAGGTATACCCGGGCACATCCGACTGCATAGCCGAGTCGATGGGCACGTCGTAGTCCGCCTCGAAGCGCTTGGCCGCCCCCATGAGTTCGAAGAGTTCCTCCTCGGTGTACATGCCGGTCATCGCCTGGGCGTAGAGCACGTCGAGGTGGATCTGCCGTCGCCGACACGCCTCGATAAACCGCGCCTTTTCCTCATCCGAGGCGAGGCGCATGAACTCGTCGACCGCCCACATGCCCTCGGGATGCCAGACGAAGCGGGCGCCTTGTGGATAGTCCTTGGTCTCCTCAATGTACTGCAGGGCCTGTCGCAGGTACTCCACCTGGCGCTGCAGCACTTCCTCCTGGGTGTGGGTGTAGCCGATGTCGAGATGCGTCTGGTGGATCAAGTGCACCTCCCAGCGGCGCACCGGGCGCAGCGTCACCTCCGTGGTCAGCAGCGTCTCGCCCTCCGCCACGAAGGCGATTCGCATCGGTGTCGCTTCGGTCACCTCCGGCAGGTCGATCGTGATCTCCTGCCCGCCGGACTGCAGTTCGACGGTCTCGATCTCTTTGCCGTTCGCCAGGCAGCGGGCGGTGACGGCTCCCCCGATTCGGAATACGTCGAGCGTGATCGGCTGCAGCACCTCGCCGTCGCGCTCGATGAGGAACGGCATCGCCGTGGCGCTGCGCAGCACGCAACGATCGGGAACGGGGCTGAGGCTCGCGCCGGCCGGCCCCTCGAAACGGACGGCGTCGTAGAGGATCCAGCAGCCGGAGACAGTCGTGATCTCCAGCCGATTGGCACCACTCAACAGGAGATCGTTCTCGAACTCCATCGCAAAGCTGAAGGGGCGGCCGTCGCGCGGCGAACCCTCAATGGACCGGTCGGTCTTCCCGGCCGGCGTCGCCACTTCCTTGACGGTCGTATCGTTAAGCGTGACGCGAAGCACGGGAGGAAACTGGGCCTGCGTGTCGGCGAGATCGATGAGAAGGCGGTAGGTGCCTTCCTCGCTCGGCTTCTGCAAGTCGAAGAGAATCGTGAAGGTGTGCGGCAGGCTGCCCGCCCAGGCGTCCACCGGACCGGGTTGCACATACGGCCAGTCCTGCTTCGGATCGGAGGATCCGGCGATGAAGAGACCGGGCTGGCGATAGTCGCGATAGCCGCCGGGCCCGAGGGCGAACTCGGCGGTGTCGCCGTCCTTCTCACCGATCTGCCAGAGCGTGGCCAGGTCGGCGTTGGCGTTGGCCACCAGCAACAGCAGCGGGGAAAGACAGGCAAGAAGTCGGGCAAGTGCGGTCATGGCAAGTCCTCAAGGAGCGTTGTGCTGGTCGAAAGTGGCCTCACGCCGGCGATGCGAGGCCAGACTCGGCGATCCGCCACCTCCCGGTACCCGAGCTCCATGCTAGCAGGCCCAGTCGCCCCCACACCCAAGCCACCGCACTATCCCCCAAACAAGGGGGGATCCGTCGCAAACCTACGATCCCGCATCACTTGCCCTTGCATTCACGGCAGTCGGCCGGCCCGAGGGTGGTGTGATCTTCAGGTGCTTTGGTTTTGACATTGACCAAGGGGGAGGCACACTTCCAATCAGGGCATTCACGTCCCCAAGGAGGCCGCCATGACGGGCAGACGCTCTTCCCTGGTATCGTGCCTGGCTCTGTCGCTCGCAACGGCAGGCGCTACGGCCCAATGCACCTTTGGCGAAACCGACAGCACCGCGGAGGAGTACTGCCGCTGGGGCCACAGCGTCGCCATGTCGGGCAACGGCGAAGTGGCGCTCGTCGGCGGCCCGGGAGCCGTCTTCATCGACGGAATCGTGCGCCCCTACGAGTGGGATGGCTCGACCTGGATTGAGCAGCCCTCGCTCCATCCTGAGCTGCAGTACGAATACGCCGCCGAATTCGGTTGGTCCGTCGCGGTCGCTTACGATGGCAACACCGCCGCCATCGGTGCCCCGGGCGACATGAACGGTGGCTTCTCCGGCTATCGAAAAGGGGCGGTGTACGTCTACACCCGCGACGGCCGAACCGGTGACTGGACCCAGCAGGCTCGGCTCACTGAACCCACACCCACTGCGGAACGCTCCTTCGGACACGCCCTGGCGCTCTCCGACGATGGCAATCGCCTCGTCGTCGGCCAAAAGCAGCACCTTGGTGATCGGCCCCACCTCGAAGACACCGCCTGGGTCTTCACCCGAGACGCCGGCGTGTGGTCGGCTGGGGTGGAACTGGTCGGGACGGACATCGACCCGCTGGACGAGTACGCCTACGCCGTCGACGTGTCGCCCGACGGCTCCCGCGCGCTGGTCTCCGCTCTGGGCCAGGGATTGACCGACGGCCGCGTCTTCGTATTCGAGTCTGACGGTGGCGACTGGTCCATTGAGCAGATCCTCGACTATCCGGAGGCGATCAATTGGAACAGCTTCGGCCATGCCGTCGCTATCGACGGCAGCACGATTATGGTCGGCGATCCCTGGAACGACGACCTGCCCCCGGGCGATGATTACGGCAACGACACCGACAACGCTGGCGCGGTGCACATCTTCAAACACGATGGGACCGAATGGGTGCGCGAGTCGGAGGTCATCATCGCCCCCATCCGCGGTGGGGGCTTGGCGCAGTACATGTTCGGGTACAGCCTGACGCTGCACGGCGACTACCTGCTCGTCGGCTGTCCCCAGGCCGACGGTCAGGCCTGGGGAGCCGGCGTCGTGCACATCGTCAAGATCATCGACGGCGCCTGGACGCACACCGGCACCATTCAGTCCAGTGACCCGCAGGACCAGGCGCAGTTCGGCTACTCCGTCGACATGGCTGTCGACCGCGCCGACTACGTCGTGGGCGAGCCGTCCTCGACCGTCGACGGCTACGCCTGGGAAGGCCGGGCCCACTTCGTCAATGCCGTCAGCGCTGCCTACGACTACGATGTGGAACCCGACAATTCGCCGTTCCTCATCACCTTCTACTTCCTTGGCGCGCCCGTCACTATTGCGGTCTCTGCGACCGGCGAACTGGTGGGCATCGTCATGGACGACTGCGATGACGAGCCCGGCTCCTTCCTTCTCACCGAGGCAACCCTGACCACCAATGACCCAATTGCCTTCGAGATGCCCTGGACCTTCTGGGACGTGGAGTTCACCGACGTGCTGGTCACCATTGCCGAAGTTGGCGGGGCCGCCCCGCTCGACGACACCGGCAGCGGCTACTCCATGGGCTACCGCTTCACGGTCAGCGGCTACTTATCCATTGAAGGGGGTGACCCGGTCTACCACGAGACCGTCTCCGAGAACTTCGGAAGCTTCACCGCCAACCTGACCGGAGGCTACGGCGAGCCATTTGACCTGCTCATCACCGACCTCTACATGTCGCAGGAAGTCGACTACGGCCTCGGTGACTACAACCCCACCATCACCGTGCAAGGCACCGTCGACGCCTTCGAAGTCGCCGCTGCCCCCTGCCCGGAGGATCTCAACGACGACGGCTACATCGGCCAGTCGGACCTTGGCATCCTTCTCGCCTCCTACGAGTTCGACGGCGGCGGCGACATCGACGGCGACGGCGATACCGATCAGTCCGACCTCGGCCTGCTGCTCGCCGTCTACGATCAGCCCTGCCCGTGAGCAGAGTCAACGACTCTCAGCCCAGGATGAGCCGCAACACGAACACGTACGCATTCGTGAAGGCGTCTTCACGAAAGAAGGTCACCTCCATGTCGGGTGAGCCCACGAACGGCCGCAGCGTCCAGCCGAATTGGATGCCGACGAAGGCGTACATCACCAGCCAGGCGAACAACATGAGGCGATGGGCCGGGCGCCTGCGGATCAGCGGGCGATAGTAGCGCAGCATGACCAGGTGCCCCGCCAGCGTCGCCGCTGTGAACATCGCCATGTTGAAGAGCAGCGCGCCTCGGTAACTGGCGATCGACGAATACCAGACACGGGTGATGGGGCCCAGTGACGCCAAAGCGATGCTCAACCCGGCTTGTCCCGCGAACACGGCCTGAATGGCCTCGCCAAGATCACGACGAAGCCCGAGGATCGTGTTGAGCACCACAAACGCCGGGAAACAGATGGCGCTGGTGACAAGCAAGAGCAAGGGAACCTTGATGGCGCTGAAGGTCACTTGCCAAAGTCGCGCCAGTGAATCGCACTCGAAGCTCCCCATGAGCGCGCCATAGAGGCTGCCGAAACAGAGCACCATGGCCGGCAACCACCACCAGGGACGCGCCGCGCGACGGCTCGGGTCGAAGTGTCCGAGTCCGTGCAGCAAATCGTCAGTGTGCCTCAGCGCCACCTGCATCGACCTGGCCTCGCAGTCCGCTAGCCGCCCATCAGGTTGTTCAAGTGATGCAAGAGCGCCTGGAAGAAGTTGCCCTCGCGCGGTCGCAGCCAACTGAATTCCAAATCCGGACTGCCGATGAAGGGTCGCAACAGCCAGCCCATCTGGGCCCCGACGAGCCCGTAGAGCACAAACCAGACGCCGAAGATGGCCCGGGCCTGCCACTGGGCGCGGTGGGGAAGCGGCTGGGCCAACTCCTCCAGCGGCCCGACTTCGGGGGCGCGGTTTGTCTCACTGGGGCCCCGCTCGGTCTGCCCTCCTTCCTCCGCGACGGGGCCGTCATAAGCGGAAAGGGGCGCGACGGCCCGTCGCAGCGTGCGGAGCAGAAACGCCAGACCGACGAATCCCGCGATTGCCAGGAGCGCCACGTTGAGCGTGATCATAAAGGGGTAGCTGGTCGTGGAGACGGTGAAGAAGCCCAAGATCGGGCCCAGCGACGCGGCCACCGTGACGTTGACCACAATAGCACCGACGAGCAGCTTCAGCGTCGCGCCGAAGCCGAGCCGGCCTCCAATCAGGGCGCTGAAGACGTAGAGAGAAGGCAAGGTCACCGCCAAAGTAAGCAGGAACAGCGCCGGCATCTTGATCGTCGAAGCGACCAGTTGCATCCAGTCTCCCGGATGCGCCTCGGTGAGAATCGCATACCAGCCCATGAAGAACCCATAGAGCGCTCCCATGGCCACCGCGGCGGGTAGGAACAAGCGGAGCGGCAACTCGACACGTCCCTCGGTCAGAAGTTCCGGCCCCGTCTTGCGTCCACGCAGCAGATCATCGATTTGCGTCAACCAGGTACGCATCGACTACCTCCCTTCGTCAGATTCGCAATCGCCGCGCTCAGTCTGCGCGGCAGCCGCAGCGCCGCGGGGGCACTCGGTCAAGAGATGATAGAGAATTCCTGCCCGCTCTACGCCGGCCCGTTGGCTGAGGTTCGATGATTGTCAGCGGCAACCAACAATTGGACTCGCTCGGCGCAGGCTGCAAGAGCAGATGCAGGCCAACTGCCAAGCCCGACGGACAATCATCGCAGGTGGCAAACCCGCGCCCCGTGAGGCGTCCAGACTGCTACTTGGCCCCATCCGGAGCGCCACCCGCACTGTCAGCCTCGCGCATTGCCACCGCCGCCTCGTGGACCACACGCACCGGAACGCCGCGGGCATCTGCGAGTCGTCGACAGTCCTCGTACTCAGGCGATGCCGAAATCACCTGCCCGCCCAGCAGCTTGACCTTCATCCGCACCGTGCCGAACGGCGTGTCGACGGATCGTACTTCACGGGCCGCCTCGCGCCGCCGCACATCCTGCACCCGGACGCCGAGCGTGGTCGTTTCGACGAGCAGGAGTTCGCACAACTCCGTTTCTCGCGCCGATGGCGCCAGGACGCTCAGCACGACGCCGGGGCGCCCTTTCTTCATCTGCACCGGGGTTAGCCAGACATCGAGCGCCCCGTGCTCGAAGAGCCGCTCGCACACGGAGGCGTAGAACTGCGGGTTCATGTCATCGATGTTGGTCTCGATCCGAACGACCGGCCCCGCCGCGCCGCGCCCGAGCCAGAGCCTGGCGACGTTGGGCCAATCGCAGTCTTTCCGCCCTGCGCCGATGCCGATGCGATCGATGGACATGACGGGCTGTCCGAACAGCGCGTGCTGCGCCACGATCGCCGCCCCCGTGGGCGTCACGAGTTCGCCGGGCCCGGGCGCCGGCCTCGTTGGCGCGCTGACCGAAGCCAGGAGCGCCAGCGTCGCCGGGGCTGGCAGGGGCAGTTTCCCGTGCATTGAGTCGACCCAGCCCGGACCAAGCGGCAGCGCCGAGGCGTGCAGTTGCTCGATGCCGAGTGCATGCAGACCGGCCGCGGCGCCGACGATGTCGATGATGGCGTCCACGGCTCCGACCTCGTGAAAATGCACCGACTCCACGCTCGCGCCGTGCACGCTCGCTTCCGCCTCCGCAAGCAAAGTGAACGTCGCGATGGCGGCGGACTTCACGGCGTCTGGAAGGGCGGCGCCCTCGATGATCCCCTGGATCGTGCTGAGATGACGCCCGTGCCCCTCCTCGGTCTTGGCCTGCACGTCGACGAGCGTAGCGCGCAGCGGACCCTTCATCACTTCCTGCTCGTGAATCTGCCAGGACCCCGCGGGCAACCCGAGCGCTTGGACCGTCTCGCGCAGGGCCTCCGTCGTCCAGCCGGCATCCACCAGGCAGCCGAGGAACATGTCGCCGGAGATCCCCGAGGGCATGTCGAGGTACCCGATCATGGCTGCCCCTCCGTGCGATCCTCATGGTGGGCGGCGCTGAGGGAGCCGCTGCGGAATCCTTGCAGGTCGAGCGTCACGAAACGATAGCCGGTCTCGCGGATCCGGCGGGTGATGCTCTCTCTCTCCGCCAGGGCGCGGGGCAGGTCCTCTGCAAGCAACTCGATTCGGGCCAGATCGCCATGATGACGAACCCGAAACTGGCGAAACCCAAGCGACTGCAGCACGTCCTCGGCCTGTTCGATCTGGCCCAGGAGGCGCGGTTGAATCGGCATGCCCTGCGGTACCCGCGAGGCCAGGCAGGCCATGGCCGGTTTGTCCCACACCGGCAGGTCCAGCAGTCGGGCTGCCTCACGCACCTGCTCCTTGCCGAGGCCGGCCTCGCGCAGCGGCGAGCGTACGCCCTGTTCCGCAGCCGCCCGCAGGCCCGGGCGATCATCGCCGGTGTCGTCCGCGTTGGATCCATCCAGCACGATGGCGAGTCCTTCTGCCTCGGCAATGGCGCGCAGCACGTTGAACAACTCGGACTTGCAGAAGTAGCAGCGATCGCCGGCGTTGGCCTGGTAGTGCTGATCCAGATGCTCGTGCGTCTCCACGATCCGAAGTCGAATGCCGATCCGCTCGGCGAGCGCGATGGCGGCGTCCTGCTCGCGCTGCGGGTAACTCGGCGAGGCGCCGATGCACGCCAGCGCCTGATCGCCCAACTGTTCCGCTGCGACCGCCGCGACGAGGGCGCTGTCTACGCCTCCGGAGTAGGCGACCAGGGCCGAGCCGCAGTCGCGCACCAGCGTTCGGAGTTTCTCCAGGCTTGCGGGGTCCGTGCCGGTCATTGCGGAGCGCCCCCTGGTGGAGCGCTATCCGGACCAGCGCGCCGATTGATCATGGCTGCCAGGCAGGCGGCCCCGTAGCCGTTGTCGATGTTCACCACGCCCACACCGGTGGCGCAGGAGTTGAGCATCGCCAGCAAGGCCGTGACGCCATGGAAACTTGCGCCGTAGCCCACGGAGGTGGGGACGGCGATGACGGGTGCGGCTACCAATCCCGCCACCACGCTGGGCAGCGCCCCTTCCATGCCCGCCACGACGACCAGCACCGTCGCCGACTGCAGCGCCTTGACGTGGTGCAGCAAGCGATGCACGCCCGCCACGCCGACATCGGAGATGATCGGGGCCCGGCAGCCGAGCAGATCCAGCGTCAACTCCGCTTCCCGGGCCACCGGCAGGTCGCTGGTGCCCGCCGCCACGATGACCACGCCGTCGGCCCGGGGGCGATCCGGATGGCGATCGAGCCAGATGGCGCGCGCCGAGTCGTCGTATTGCAGGTCGCTCACGCGCTGCTGGGCCGCCTCGAAATGGTCGCGGGCAGCGCGGGTGCCGAGCACGCGACCGCTGTGTTCCGCCAGGCTGGCGATGATCTTCGCCACTTGCTGGGGCGTCTTGCCTTCGCAGTAGACGACCTCGGCGAAGCCGGTGCGCACCGCGCGATGGTGATCCACCTTGGCGAATCCCAGGTCCTCAAACGGCAGGCTGCGCAGCGCCGACAGCGCCTCTTCCACGGAGAGCGCTCCGTCCGCGACCTGCTGAAGCAACTCCTGCATGTCTTGGCGATCAACCATGAGCCATAGCCTAGCCGGACGGGCCGGCCGGCGCCTCTATTCCTTGAGGGGGACGACCTTGATCGCCGCCTCGCCATCCAGGGGGCAGACGCTTTCACAAATACCGCAGCCGATGCAGAGATCGAGATCGACGGATGGCAGCAGCATCGGGTACTCGCCGCCCCATTCCGTGGGCATCATCTTCTCTTCGAACTTGATCGCCTTGTCCGGCACCGGGCAGTGCTCCTCGCAGACGATGCAGTCTTCTTCCTCGGCGTGGGGCAGGCAGCGCTCCTCGTCGAACACCGCCTCGCCGATCTTGAATTTCTGCTTCTCCTCCAGGGGGAGCTTCTCAATCGCCTCCGTTGGGCAGACCTGGCCACAGAGCGAGCAGCCGTACTCGCAGTAGCCGTCGCCCTCTGAGCCGAAGCGTGGCACGAGCCGGGGCGTGAAGATCCCTTCCGGCCCGGCTTCCAGCAAGAGCGGCTGCAGTCCGTTGGTGATGCAGACCTTCATGCACTCCCCACAGCGGATGCAGCGATCCAGGAAGTCCGCCTCGGGCAGCGCCCCCGGCGGGCGCAGGAAGCGGACGTCGCTCGGGGTCATGCCGAGCCTGGCCGCCGACTTCGCTGCGATGGGCAAGGCGACACCCGTGGCGCAGGCGCCGATGAAGGCGCGACGGGGCATCTCGATGGGTACAGGAGTCGTCGCAACCTTCGTGCCGTCGCGCCGTTTCTTGGGCAACCACCAGAAGAACTGCGCGATCTGGTTGGGGCAACTATCCACGCAATCCATGCAGACGGTGCAGGACTGCGGCTCGAGTTGATTCGCGTCGTTGAACGCGCCCATACGGCAAGTGTGGGCGCACTGTTGACAACCCGGACACGCCTTGGCCGGCTTGCGGCCAAAGGGCGTGAGTCGCGCGATGAGCCCGAGCAATCCGCCCAGGGGGCAGAGGTTGGCGCACCAGAAGCGTCGTTGCACCAGTTCCAACGCGAACACCGCTGCCAGCACGCCCAGCGACACGCCCGCTCCGAGGTAGGCGGTTTTTCCAAAGGCCAGGATCTTGCTGCTCTTGGCGACGTCGTAGGCCAACTCGCTGCGGTCGCGCATCGCTTCCGAGGCGTTGTCGAGCATCCACTCGCTTCCCTGGTAGGCCCAGTCACTGAGTGCCGGATCGACGACAAACGTCAGCCCTTGCATCAGGATCGAGAAGGGATCGACGTAGCCTGCGAGCGGCAAGCCGAAGAGCGCCCCGATGAGCACCACGGCGAGCACCCAGTAGCGACCCTGCCGGAAGGCCCGAAGCGGGCGCTGCGGGCCGCCGCGAATGAGCGCCGCCACCGACGCCAGGCGAGTCGGCCCGGTTGCATCCTGAGGCTGTTTACCTATCGCCTTCGCAGCGATCGCCACTGGCAGGGCGACGAGACTGCGCAGCGGGCGCAGGATCGCCTGTGCCCAGTCCAGCAACGTCCCCAGCGGGCAGATCCACCCGCAAAACGCCCTGCCGAACATGAGCGTGAAGGCCACCGTCACAAGTGACAGCAGCATCGCGGCGATGAACGCTCGAGCCGCCAGCATCGCTGCCAGCGCCAGGAGCGGATCCAGGCGGAAGGCGATGTTCACGTAGCCGGGCACCGCGATCTCGTTGAAGTCGAAGGGCAGTTCGGTCAGGCGAAAGAGGTACAAGAACCCGAGGAGGAAGACGGTCTGCGTCAACCGCCGCTGCCAGCGCCAGGGGATGCGGGGGAGTCTCAAGCGTGCCATGGGTCAGGACAGTCCCGTTTCCGCGGAATACTTCACACCTTCACGACCTTGATCTTCTCCAGATCGATTTCACCAAGACCGGACTTGTGGGCCGCGACGGTGGCGGGAATGTCCTCCGGCTTCAGGTCGAACAGCGTCGTGGCGTAGGCGTCCGTGGCCACGATGTCCGCGGAGGCGATGATGGTGTCCAGCGTCTTCACGTCCTCGAGGTTGCCGCCCTGCGGACCGTGCGCCAGGAGGATGCGGGTAGCGTCGATCACCGTGAGCTTGGGAGCCACGACCATGTTCAAGTCCGCCAGCGACTGGCTCAGTTCCTTGTGGATCTTGCCGCGCCGCCCTCCCATGATGCCCATGATGTTCTTCAGTCCCAAGCTGAGGCGGGCCAGGCCGTGGTGCTTGGCGACGGGAACGTTGATGTAGCAATCCGCCTCGATGGCATCGCGGTACAGATCCCACTCCGTCAGGGCCTTGCCCTTCTCGATCTGGACCGGCATCCATTTCTGTTCGTCGATGAACTCACAGACCGCCCGCCGATCCTCGAGCGAGGCCACCGCGTCTCGAATGCCGCTGTTCTGGTAACACAGGCGTTCGCTGTTGCAGGTGCGATCGAAGACCTGCACGCGTTTGGCCCCGGCTTCCAGAGCCAGTTCGACCAAGGCCTTGACGACTTCCGGATGGGTGTTGGCCGCCATTTCGGGGGTGCGGTCCCAGCCGATGTTCGGCTTGATCACGACGCGATCGTCCTTCTTGACGAACGCTTGCATGCCGCCCAGCGGCTCCATGACCTTTCGCATCAGCGCCCCGTAGTCCTTGCCCTCGCCCACGGCAAGCAGGCTCTGCACCACCTCCGGGACCGGCTCCTCCGCCGCCACGATGCGGAACACCGGCGCGGTCACCGCCAGGCCCGCACTGAAGGCGGTGACCTGCTCGAGAAAGCGGCGGCGATTGATGTTCATCTGGTTATCCATGGGGCGTGCCTCCCTGATGCGGCGTGGATCCTGACGACAGACACTTTAATGGCACTTCTAGCCTCTCGGGGCAACATTCTCTAAGCGGATCCAAAAAGTCGGCGTTCTGACCTCCGGGCTGGGCATCCCCAGCCCCACGAAGCCATCTCTCCAGCCTCTCACGCGGGCTGTCTGGCCTCTCTTCCTGCAAACGGATCCGGGCAACGCCTCGGACTCTTGACGCCGGCGCTGACACCCGAAGCTGCACCAGCTTGGGGGTTCGTTTTCCAGCAGCTTCGCCTGGGGTATCCACAGGCAGAGGACCGGGAGCGGTGGCGACACAGCCCACCGGTGCCGCCGTGACGTAGCGACCATGGCCGATCCCCTCGATCGGCTCCAGCACACTCCCGCGAAGGCGCTCCCGGGGACGAGGGGTGAGGCACTTCGCCGGATGCGGACGCTCGCTGCGGACCTCCACTACACTCCTCTCATGACCAAGCACACGCTCCTGCCGCTCCTGCTGCTCGCGCTGCCGCTGCTCACAACCGACCCGGCGAGCGCTGCCTCGGTCGTTGATGAGCTGCTGCGCGACATTTCCGCCATCGACAGCGGCGGCAACCCCGCCTCGCTCCTCGCCTTCGGGGAAGCGCAGCCGCTTGTCGTCTCACCACAAGGCGACATCTTCGCCGCGGCCTCGGAGCTAGGCGCCGGCCGCGTCGTCGCCCTGGGCCACGGCGGCTTCGTCGCCAGTGAGCGTTTCGACTCGCCGGCCTTCATCGCCAACGCCGTCGAATGGCTCGCCGGCGATCGTGAACCGTCCGCTGAGCGCCCGCTGCGCGTCTGGGGACTGAGCGATCCCGTGGCCCTGAAGCTGGAGCAACGACAGCGCCCGATCGATCGCCTCCGAGGCCATCCGGGGCGACTGACGCTCGAATCCGTGGATGTCGTCATCGGCTCGCCGCAAGCCTTCGCCAAGGCCGGCCGGCTCGATGATCTCGAAGCCTGGCTTCGCGGCGGCGGGGGTCTGCTCGTCACCGAAACCGCCTGGGGCATCCTGCAACTCAACCCCGATCTGAGGCTGGAGACGCTCGCCGCCAATCAACTCCTTCCCCAAGCCGGTATCCGCTTCACAGGCGAGGCGCATTCGGGCTACGGCCAGGAACGCAACTACGCCGTCGAACGGGCGCTGCTCGAGCCTGCCAACGCCGATCGCGCCCTGGACATCCTGGCGGGCGAGCGTCCTGGCGACGCCCCCTTCGCCGCCAAGATCGTCGGCAAGGCGTTCCAGGGGGTGCCGCTCGACAGCCCGCTCATCAAGCGGGCCCAGCGCCTCGCCGCCGAGCGCCGTGCGGAGCTGAACGCCATCTACGCGAACCTGGCCAGGAAACGACTCACGCCGGAAGAACATCCGCTGGCCCGGGCCCTGCTCGATCTCGACGATCGGCTTGCCCAGGAGCTGCCAGCGCAGGAGATCACCGCCCATCCCTCCAGCGTCGCCTTTCCGGGTCCCGTCGGCCCGGACCGCGTCGACCGTGCCCGTCTTGCACTCGACCCGACCGTGCCGGGCTGGCACAGCACCGGTTTGTACGCCCCGCCAGGCGAGGTGGTGACGATCAGCGTGCCGGCCGAGGCGAGCGAGGCAGGCCTCGTCGTCCAGATCGGGGCCTGGTGCGATCCCCACACCCACGCCCATCGCCTGCGCTTGAAGCACGCCCGGCGTCGCTTCCCCATCGACGCCACAGAAACAGCCGTGGCGAGCGCCATGGGCGGCCCCATCTACCTCGACGTTCCCCCGGACTTCGCCCGTGAATGGAAACACGAGTCGATCCAAGTGGAGATCCGCGGCGCCGCCCAAGCGCCGCACTACCGCCACGGCGTGACGGATCTGGACGACTGGCGGGAGACCATCCGCCGGCGCCAGGCGCCCTGGGCGGAACTGGAGTCGGAGCATCTCGTGCTCACCTTGCCCTCCTCCGTGGTGCGACAGCTCGATCGGCCGGACCTCGTGATGGAGCATTGGGACGCCGTACACCGGGCGATGCAGTCGCTCGAGCCGCGTACCAGCAACCACTGGGGAGATCGCCCCTACCGGTTCGTCGCCGACACGAGCGTGAGTTGGGGCTATATGTACTGCCCGGCGAACGCGCCGATCACCATCCCCCTGGGGCCGGCCGGGGCGATGGTCGATGTCGCCAACTTCGATGCCCAAGGACCCAACCACCTGTGGGGCCACTACCACGAAATGGGCCACGCCCACCAGAGTCCCTTGTGGACCGACGGCGCCACGGGCGAGGTGACGGTCAACATCTTCACGGTCTATGCCTTGCACACGGTGAACGGCTATCCGCTCGACTCAGAGGTGATGCGCAGCGACCACCGCCATGCCTGGGAGACGTTTACGGCCCACCGCGCCTCCGGCAAGCCCTTCGAGGCGGTGGGTGGGCCGTTCCCGCGTCTGCAGCTCTTCGCCTTGCTCTGGCACAACTTCGGCTTCGAGTCGTTTCACGAGGCCTTCGACAAGGTGCGCCATCTACCCGCCGATCAGCGCCCAAGAGACGATCTGGAAGAGCGGAACCTGATGCTCGTACATTTCAGCGAAGCGACCGGCCGAAACCTGGCTCCCTACTTCGAGGCGTGGGGCATCGAGGTGCTGGAAGCAAGTCGCGCCCGAGTCGGGCATCTGCCCGACTGGATGCCCCCCCGAGCCGAAGGCTGCGGCCGCGGCCCAATCCCCGTGAGCAGGTGCCGCCGCTCAAAAACCTGATCGCCTTTGAACGTGTAGCGCTCTCCGCCCAGTATGAGCTGGCGGCCTCCGAGTAGGCGGGCTGCGAGCTCATCGTCTCCTCACTCAGCACCCACATGTTCGCCGAGGAGAAACGTCGATCGCGGCGCGCTCGTCCACGACCAGGACGTCATCATCCCATCCCTAGCAGCATCTCACTACGCTCCACAGCAGGCCTGCATCGGTTCCGTCGGGCGTCCGACAACAAGTCCGGATCTACCTGGTCTTTCCCCTGAACCCGAACCACGGCCTGCGATAGTCTGGCCGGGGATGCGCTTGTGCCCGACTCGCCCGGCGTCATGGTTCACTGGGGGAAGAGGGGCTCGACCCAGGCGCCGTGACTGCAGCGCACCTTCCAGCCGGAGACGATCTCCGCCCCGCGCCGTGTGTTGCCCGGGTGCCAGGTGGTGTCATCAACAAGCCGGATGAGCGTGTTCTCCGCAATGTACGCCCGCGTGAGGCCAGGGATGTCCTCGCCTTTGGCCTCCGCTTCCTCACGCTTCGCCTTGTACTCCGGCGTATGCGACTTGAGGTAGGCGATGCGCGAATCGTCGGGACTGGCGCAGGATTCCGGACAGCCGATGACAATCGCCTCCACACCGTCCCCGATTTCGCCGCCAATCCCCTCGCCGGGTGGAAACGCGTCGCGCGGCACTGCGTAGAGCCTCTGCTCGCTGAGGTCGTAGAAGTACTTCTGAGGCACGTACTCGCCGGGGCGGCCGCGGAGCACGTACACCGCCACCACCAAGACCACGAGCGCCAGCAGCACATATTTGAGCATCGAGCGCCATTCCATTCGGGGGAAGCTCCAGGTGTGAGGATCGCTTGACGGCACCGCCCGGTTGAGGTCTGGGAACTGGACCCGCCTGACGCCGGTCAGGGGTGCGGGTCGATCTCGCAGGACCAGTAGCACTGCTCGGTGTTGCAGGGGATCTGCGAGGCGCCGATGGTGAGCGTGCTGCCATCGAAGAGCGTGTAGTTGGCACGACCGTTGTGGCGCACCGCCCCGGGGTCACCCTGGATGTTGCGGTCGAAACCCGGACCCCAGACGGGCAGACCTGGCGTCCAAGAGAAGATCCACCAACGGTCCTCCGGCCAGTCAAGCTGCGCGTCCCCGTGGCCGTCGCCGAAAAGGATCAACTGAGCCGGCGCTTCGACCTGATCTACTTTGGTGAGCGTCTCGGGGTAGCCATGTTCCGCGGGTCGACCGAAGGGACCGTGGCCCTGGCGCTCCGCCCAGTAGTGCACGAAATTGGCGCCGATGCCGCTGGCGTTGTAGTCGTTGTAGCGCTTGTAGACGCCGACGTTGCTGGGGTCAGGGCGCAGCGGCAAGCCGCTCTGCACGATGTCATAGTCCCCGATGCCATCGGCGTAGACTTCGTTTGGTTCGGAGGGGCAGTCGAAAGCCTTACGCTGCTCGCTGCAATACTCCCAGAGCTTCAGGCGCCAGGTGCCCTCAACGGTGCTCGGCCAGCCACCCTGAACATCCTGGATGGGACAGAACCAGTCTTTCCAGTCGTTGTTGTAGCAGGCCGAGGCGATGCCGAGTTGTCGCGTGCCGTTGGCGCAGACGATCTGTCGGCCTGTCTCGCGGGCAGTAGCCAGGGAGGGGAGCAGTATCCCGATGAGCAGCGCGATGATTGCTATCACCACGAGGAGTTCAATCAGAGTGAAGCCAGAGGTCCTTCTCATGCTCGCTCTCCTTGGCGAATTCTCTGGAGACTCCAGATGACGACACTCCCTATCAGGCTAGCCAGATCCTCTGACGATTCCAGAGAATACTCCCCACATATGGGTGCCACGGCCCAGAACAGCAGATACGGCGACTCGGCCGAGCTCCTGAGAAATCAACACAAATAATGTATGGACAGGCGCTTAGGCTGTTTTCCAAGTGAGTAGAATCAGCTCCAAGCCGCGGGCACTCCCCGGCGAACTAGCACCGCTGCCGGTCGAGGATGTCCGAGAAGCGCCGAGTCGATTCGAGAGCAAGACGCCGCGGGGACTCGGCGGGCGCCTGGCGCGAGGCGACTGCAGGTGACCGACGCCGAGGTGAGGCGGTGTGGGACTCTCCGAGAGCACTCTTGGCGAGGACGGCGCAAGAGAAACCGGCCGGTCTCGCAAGAAGACCAGCCGGCAGGGCTGTCGAAGAGGGCTGAGCGCCTGTGGAGCCAAGGAGAACCGCTGCGGGGCTCGACTCAGGTGCCGCACTCGTAGTTGGCGAGCAGGAGCCCGAGGTCGGACTGATCGACATCGCCATCGCCATCGAGGTCGCCCTCGCAAGGCGGATTGGGTTCCTGCCCGGGCGTCGTCGCCCCGAGGGCGTTGGGCCCGCCGAGGTCGAAGATCTCGGTCTCGGTCAGGGGTCGATCGACGAAGAAGAAGCTGCTGATGTATGCGGGCGATTCATCGCCGCTTTCGTCGGCGAGCAGCCAGAAGCCCTGGGCATCGGAATCGAAGTCATCGTCGTTGATGCTGTACATGGCCCAGCGCCCGTCGACCACACTTAGGTCGTCCTGCAGGCCGACCAGCAGACCGTCGATGTACTTGCGGAAGTCCATCGTGGCATTGTCCGCATCGTAGGACCAGGTCAAAACAACCCGATGCCAGGTATCGGGGTGGATCTGCCCGTCGTAGACACTGGCGATACCCAGACCGCCGTCAGAAAGACGAACGAAGGTGTCACCGTCGTTCGAGTTATCGCCGCTCGTGTTGTACAGGCTCAGCCAGCCGTAGTTGTCAAATGCATCCTGGGGCACCAGCATGTCGTAGATCAACGTGTATTCGTTGACGTAGATGCCGCCGGCATTGGGGAACTCACCAATCGAGACCGCGATGGCGTTCAGCTCGAAGGGTGGCTCGATGTACATGACGTTGCCTTGGGCGCCGTCAATGTCAGGGATGCCGAAGTTGGTGGTCGTGTCGAACTGGGCGTAGAAGGACGCGTCGCCGAAGAACTGGGCAAAGCCGGTCCCGAAGCTGGCCGACAAGTCACCGCCAAAGTCCCACTGCGTGCCCTCGGCCAGCACGGTCCCCGACATCAGCAACAGAGCCACACCGGCCCCAACCAGGGTCCTCTTCATGCCTCTTCTCCCTCTGTGGACATTCCTCAGGAATCCAAAGAACCGTGGGCCGGCCCGACGCCAAGCCATATCAACAATCCAGAATAAACCACGCTTGTGTCAAGAGCAACAATTAAATCGAAGCACCAAGCCGGACATCCTCATTGAGCCGAGCCCGAGTCTGGCACACGCCTCCACAGGCAACGCGGCCCGAAGTGCCCTCCCGAGGCGGAATCGGCCTTCCTCGTCCCAGACCGCGGGCAGGCAGTCAGCGCATTCTCCGTAGGAAACCCTTGACGCCCACGGCCCTTGGGCCCATCTTGTAGAGAGGTCGAATGCAGCCTCACAGGCTGAAGGGTGACGGTATGGGCCGATCTCCCGCCGGTTTTCTAGCGCCGCTCGACGCGACAGCACGAGAGGTTCGTTCACCGAGGTCGCCAGCTAGCCTTCACTACAGCCATGCTATGTGTAAGACCGGCTTGAGACAGGCTCTGCGACCCCGGATGATGGCTGCTTCCAGACAGAGACACGCGGAAGCGAGAGAGAGTTTCTACGCCCACGGACTGAGGTATCGTACATGAGCAGCATGCTTGCAGGCATCGCCATCGCCATTGGCACCGTACTCGCTCACCCCGAGTCGACACCGCTCAACTCCAACCTTCTGATCAACGGCAGCGGCGACAGCGAGCAGGCGCAGCTTCTCTACGGAGACAACGGCTCTTCCGTCTACTCGTTGCCGGGCTGGACCGAGCAGACCGCGACCTGGATCGCCCAGGACTCCGGCTGGTACGATATTCCCGCGTTCGCCGGCACACGCTTCGTTCGCCCCGAGGACTCCACGAGCGCTGAGGCCTATCAGGACGTCACGCTTGACCTGCACAACGGCGGGCCCCACTACGCCGTCTGCCGGGCGGCCATCCGCAACTGGGATCAGTCCTCCGACCGGCCGGAAGTCCGCCTGCAACTGCTCGACGCCGGCGGCGGCGTTCTGGTGGACGAGTCAACCGGCGTGATTCTCTCCAACACTTGGCAGGAGTACTTCCTGCGCGTACAGATCCCCGCCGATACGGTCACCGCCCGAGTGGTTCTCGAGTCCGAACGGACCGGTGGCAGCGACAACGATGGCTACTTCGATGATGTGCAACTCATCATCACGGATGGCTACCCGGCGCTGCCCAAGTTCGACCTCAGCGCCCAGGAGACACCGGATGGCGTGCTGGTAACGCTGACCGATCAGACACAAGGCGTCTTCAACGACTGGGCCTGGGAGTTCGGCGATGGCCAACTCGGGTCCGGCGCTGTCGTGCAGCACCTCTACACGGATCCCGGCATCTACGATGTGCGCCTCACCGTGACGGCCACCAACGGCCGCGAGGATACGGTGCTGCGGGCCGGGGCGGTGGTCTACGGCGGGCCGGAGACGGCCGCCATCATCAAGGGACCCTACTTGCAGTGGCCAACCCACGACGCCATGACCGTCATGTGGGAGACGAACGAGCCCGGCGACTCGACGCTGCACTACTTCCACAACGGCGGCTGGCAGCAGGAAACGCTCGCCGGAAGTCGAACCATTCACGAGATCCGAGTCTCCGGCTTCACCTCCGCCCAGGAGGTCCCCTACTACGTCGAGTCAAACGTCGGCGGATCGCCCGTCACCAGCGACGAATACACCTTCCGCACCTCACCCGATCCCGGCACGCCGGTGCGGCTCTGTGTCTGGGGCGACAACCAGGATCGCCCCTGGGTATTCAGCACGCATGTGCAGAACATGCTGGGCGATGAACCCGACTTGCTCGTGGCCCTGGGCGATGTCGTCTCCACCGGCTCGGTCTACGATCAGTGGGACGAGCGCTTTCTCGGCCCCCTGCGCCCGCTCATCAACCATGTGCCGATGTACGCCGCCAAGGGCAACCACGAGCAAGATGCCCACTGGTGGTACGACTTCATGGCGCTTCCCAACAACGAACGCTGGTACACCTTCGAGTTTGGCGACATCTTCTTCCTGATCCTGGACACGAACTACCCCTTCGCGGTGGGGTCGGATCAATACCAGTTCGCCTACGACGCCCTGCTCTCCGACGCCGCCCAGGAGGCCAAGTGGCTCTTCGTGGCGCACCACCATCCGCCCTACTCCGAGATCTGGGAAGAGACGATCTACGCCCAGATACGACAGCATCTGATCCCCCTGTACGAGTCGGCCGGCGTCGACATCAATTTCCATGGCCACATCCATGACTACGAGCGGGGCGAGTACGTGCCCCCGCAAACCAACCGGCGTATCTGGCAACTGCAAAGCTCCGGCGGAGGAGGCTCTCTCTGGTGGGACGACTACGATGGCGATTGGGAGCAAATCGACCTCGTCATCATGGACGTCTACCACTACTGCGTGGTGGATATCACTCCGGAGTCGCTCACCCTCAAGGCGATCAGCGACAGCGATGTGGTCATCGATGAGTTCACCATTCAAGCCGAGCCGCGCGACGGCTTCCCGCCCGACCAGCCCCCGGTCGTGGAGACACAACTCGATTTTGCCGGCGATCTGACCGCCACCTTCGGGCCCGGCGTGGCGGAGTTCGGCGGTGATGGCGCTTCCTACGCCCAGTTCGGCACCACCTCCGGCTTCGGAATCAACGACCTCGCAGGCGAAGTGGGCAACGTCATGCGCATCGATCCACCCTTCGAGCTCCACAGCATCATGATGCACCACGGCGCCGGCGCGAACGGCGGAGGCGCCTATGTCAATGAGTACACCATGATCTTCGACCTGTACGTGCCGCAGGAGGCGTTCGACAGCTTCGATTGGCTGGGCCTCTACAACACCAACGCCCCCAACGCCAACGACAGTGACACCTTTGTCCGCCTCTCCGATGGTGGCGTCGGCATCAGTGGGGTCTATGACGGGCAGATCCTCCCCGACACCTGGCACCGCCTGGCGCTCGTCTGGGAGCTTGACACCGGCTCCGGCTATCTCGACTTCCACAAGTACCTCGATGGCGTCCACATCGGCACCCAGAACGACCTGGGCTCCGTCGATGGGCGCTTCTCCATCTACGGTCGTGACGACAGTTCCGGCGACGACTACTTCTGGCTGCTCGCCGACGACAGCGGCGATGAATGCCCCGCCTACATCAGCAGCTTCTACTTCACCGACCAGCCTCTCCAGGCCGGTGAGATCGCGGCCCTCGGTTCGGCGGATGCGGACGGGATCATGGTGGAGAACAACGATCCCTGCCCCGGAGACCTCGACGGCGACGGCGACGTCGACCAAGCCGACCTCGGCATTCTCCTATCGAGGTACGGCTGTAACTCGGACTGATCGTGCCCGAAGCACAAACGAACAGGGCGGACCGCCTTGGTCATTCGTAGCCCAGCGTCGCGAGCATCGGTTCGAGGATCGGCAGGACGGGCTCCAGGAACGCCTCGTAGTTGCGCCACCGCTGCACGGCCCGCGTGTAGATCGGCTGGGTCACATCAGCGTAGGTCGGCGACTGGGCGGGCTTCTCTTTGGCTCGTTCCTGGAAGCCGAGCATCCCATCGCACCACGGCAGACCCAGGTGCGCGATCACCCGCTCGAGTTCGCCGCGCAGGTCCGCGACCAGATCCTCGTAGCGCACTTCCACGAAGTCGTCCTCCAGCAGGTCGCGATAGCGCCGCCAGGCTTGCATCGTTCGCACGTATTGCTGTGCTGTCTCCTCCAGGTCGAGGAAGCTGACGTTGAACTCGTTGAGCGTGAGCGAGCTCATCATGTAGCAACTGAGCACCACATCGCGCGGGTCGCGCAGGGCCGTAATTGTCCGCAGAGACGGAAACAGCCGCTTCAGGAAGGGCAGGAGATGGGTGTATGCCGGGTTCTTGTCGAGCAGGAGCCGCTCCCCGATCGGCTCCCGCAGGAACTGGGACAGCAAGTGCAGGTACTGGTCGCGACAGTGTCGGCCGGCCTCGGTCGTCAGCTGGCGCAGGATCTCCAGCGGCCCCTGACCGGGCCTCGCCGTGCGCAAGAGCGGGCGGACAATCGCCAGTGGCAACGCCGGCGTCTCCTCCGCACAGACAACAACCGGGTGCCGATCCAAGGCGCTTTCCAGCAGCGTCGTGCCGGTGCGTGGAAACCCGATGAGCACCGCCAGCGACTGTTCCGGCACCTGGCCCAGCGGGGCAAAGTCATCGGCGGTGATCTCGGCGCCAAGCCGCTCGTTCTGGCGATTGACTGATTCGGCGCGCCGGAGCAGGGCGTGGCAGTCACTCTTCTGCAGAGCCTTGATCTCGCCGAGCGTCGCCATCACCTCGTCGTAGCGTCCCAACCGATCCAGGGCTCGGGCTCGCTCGTAACCGGCTCGAATCCGCACCGTATCCGGCGTCGCGGGCGACGTCACCAGCCTGCCGAAGCAACCCACCGCCTTCTCGTACTCCTGGCTCCGAGCCGCCAGCAGCCCTTCGACGAGATGGGCCCTCGCCTCCTCCGGCTCCAGGGCCAATGCCCGCGCCGCCGCCTCGCGCGCGTCGCCAAGCCGATGCAGTCGCTCCAGCGCTCCCGCCTGCCTCGCCAACGACCCGGCCGGCTCCGCCGCCAACTTCGCCGCCTTCTCGAAGCGCCGCGCCGCGGCGGCGGGATGACGGGTCTTCTCGTACAGCTCCCCCGCCACGGTGTGTGCCTCCACGGATCCGGGATGGCGGCGGCCGATCTCCTCAAGCTGCTCTTCCGCAGCCCCAATTTCCCCCATCTCCATGAGCGCCATGACCAATCCCGTCCGAGCCGGCAAATCACTCGGCAAGTGCTTCAGCACCTCGCGCAGCAACTCGATCGCCCGCTGATGATCGCCGGCGCTGAGGGCGGCATGCGCCTCGGAGCGCAGTTTCTCCGCGCGAGCTTGCCCCGGCGTGCGTGTAACTGATCGCGACTTGGGGCGGCGTTTCCCAGGCATGGCAGGGCATTGTATGACAAAGGGAAGGCCTTATAGGCCTTCCCTGGTGAACTCTGTCGCGCGATGTCAAGTCGGTCTGCGCTGTTATTGCACGCAGCCGTAGTTCGCAAGCAGGATGCCCAGATCCGACTGGTCCACATCGCCGTCGCCGTCCAGGTCACCTTCCTCGCAATAGATGCTCAGCGACACATCGTCTATGACGGCATCCGGATAGTGGTAGAGCCAGAAGATGATCTGCTGACCGGCCATGGAGGAATCCGCCTCCACGGTGGTGCTGTAGTAGGTCCAGTCGTTGCCTGCTCCATCCAGGTTGCCGACGCTGTACCAACTGCCGCCCGCCACGAACCACAGCGAGCTGTAATCGCCGAGCTCATCGGCGGACTTGGCCCACACGCCGAACTCGTAGGTGCGACCCTCTTCGTAGGTCTCGACCGTGATGACTTCGAACCAAGCGGCGCTGTCCAGCCCGGTGCCATCACCCTTCCAACCGGAAACGACATAGTCGCCGCTGTGGGCGGTGGCCACTTCCGGGGCGGCGAGATAGGCGACCGTCTGCACGGCCACGGTGGTCTCGGCGTTTGTCGAGTAGTAGTCAGCGACGTCGTAGAACTGATCCAGCAGGTCCCACGGCTGCGTCGTCAGGTCTTCGAAATCCTCGACAAACAGGATGTCACCATTCTGAGCGAATGCCGCCTGACCCGCGAGACTGAGTAGAGCGCCAGCGATCAAGGAAGCACCGATTCGGCTTTTGTTTGTATCACGCATATCCCTCTCCTGCCTCTGATGTGGGGACGGCACCCGGATGCCCAGGGCCGCCGCTTGACCAGCGATGAACTCAGTTTATCACGCGAACGGGATGTGTCGAGCAATTTGTCATCCTTCTGGCGGGTTGCGTCGAAGCCACACTTTGCTGGTCAGTAGACTCCCACCTAGACATGGTTCAATGGGGAGCACTACACCGGCATCCGCGCGATCCTGGAGTGACCCTGCGTCAACTTCGAGAGACCCTGACTCGACGGTCAGGATTGCGCGCAAGCCCGACCGTTGAAGGCTTCGATCAGCCCGTTATCCGTAGGCTTGCCCGGACGACTGAAGTCCAGGCGAACGCCATTGAGGTACGCCCACTGATCCACCCGCTTGCCAGTGAACTCGCTGCCGGTGTCTACTCGGATCTTGTCCGGCACCGCTCCTCGACAACGCCCGATGCGATCCAGAACACGAGCCACATGCCATACGGGGAAGCCAACCAGCGGGCTGGCTTCCTGATCATGGAAGATGGCAGCGATGACTGGATCTATCACTACCCCATGGGCAGCGACGTCTTCGCCTGGCACTCCTTCCGCTGGGAGCGCGATGCCGCTGGATGGTGGTCGTTCTATCTCGATGATGCCCTCATCACAGCGGACTACTACCAGCACAACACCTTCACCGAATTCGATTGGGTCGAGTTGCACCCGCTCCGCAACCAGTCTGCGATAGAGTGAGGTACCTGCCGCACCCCGTGCGATACGCCCCGCTTCTTCAGCGGCGGGGCGTTCTCGTGCTTAGGCGGTAACTGCTTGCCAACAACGGCTGCGGACTCGAGGCACGGCATTCGAGGCTCGCTGATCTGTCGTGCTGCCAGGGGCCCCGTTCGACCTCCACGGCACCTGGTTGGAGGTCGCAACAACAACCGGATCGACGATCCGGTGGCGCCTCGATGACGGACGGCACAGATCGCCGATGATGCCGGTGGCCGCACTTGGCGTTCCCGGCACCGGTGCCGTAGTGGATGACCGTGAGCGACATCGCGTCTAGGCCGGGCTGGATCGCTGCGCGTCGTACCTCACTGGCGATTCCTGAGGTTCTGGTGCCATTTCTCTGGACATCCTCGCCCAAACAAGGGATTCTGGAGGCATCGAAGTCCGGGGTGCCGCGCTGCCCCCCCGCTCTTGGACTGCCCCAACGCCACGCTGCCTGCGGGGATGACTTCCAATCTCTCGTGTCGCCCGATCTTCACGGAGGAGTTCCGGTGGCCTCAATCTGTGCAAGGTGGGTCCATGGGCAGCACCACTTCTGACGCGACCATCATCGTCCAGCGTTTGCAGGCCGGGGAACACCAGGCCGCGGATGAGCTTCTCGAACACGTGTACGACGAGCTGCGGCGGCAGGCGACGCTGCAACTCCGCCGAGCCCATGCTCGCACGTCTCTTCAGCCCACCGCCCTCGTTCACGAGGCCTATATCAAGCTCATCGATCAATCCCAGATCAACTGGCAGGGTAAGACGCACTTCTGCGCTGTTGCATCGATCGCCATGCGCCGATTGGTCATCAACGACGCTCGCCGGTTGCTCACCCTCAAGCGCGGCGGCGACCGGGCTCGAGTCACGCTCCACGATGGCAACCTGGGCTGCGATACGGATGAGGTCGACCTCCTGGCCCTGCAGGAAGCGCTCGAGAAGCTGCGGCAACTCGATGAAGTGCAGGCAAACATCGTGGAGTTGCGGTTTTTTGGGGGGCTGACGACTCCAGAAGTTGCGTACTACCTTGAGGTCTCGCCCCGCACGGTGGACGGCGAATGGGCCATGGCTCGGGCCTGGCTTCGGCGTGAGCTTGTCGATAAAGGCGCCTAGAGATGGACCGTGAGCGTCACGAACAGATCAAAGCAGTCTTCCTGACCGCTCGGGAGAGCCCCAAGGAAGGGCGAGCCCAACTCCTGAACGACCGCTGCGGCAAGGACTCCGAACTTCGCCAGGAGGTCGAATCGCTGCTCCAGCACGACGACGCGGTCCAGATGGCCGCATCTGCTCAGACCGACGCCTCGGCCGGCGTCTTCGGCGCGACCATCGGCGGACGCATCAGCAACTTCCAGATTCAGCGCGTGATCGGCGTCGGCGGCATGGGCATCGTCTACGAAGCGCTGCAGGAGCAACCTCGCCGCACAGTCGCCCTGAAGGTCCTGCGCCGGGGCATCGCCACCGACTCCGTCCTCCGCCGCTTCAAGCACGAGGCGGAGATACTCGGCAAGCTGCAGCATCCGGGCATCGCCCAGATTTACGAGGCGGGCGTGCACACGGATGGCGCCATCCAGCAGCCCTACTTCGCCATGGAGTTCATCGCCGTCGGCAAGCCCATCACCGACTATGTCAAGGAGGAGGAGCTCAGCCTGCACAAGCGCCTGGAGCTCTTCGCCCAGGTCTGCGATGCAGTCCACTACGGCCATGAGCAAGGCGTTATCCACCGCGATCTCAAGCCGGGCAACATCCTCATCAACGCCGACGGCCAGCCCAAGATCATCGACTTCGGCGTCGCCCGCAGCACCAACGCCGACATGGCGGTGACGACGCTGCAGACCGATGTGGGTGAGTTGATCGGAACGCTGCAGTACATGAGCCCGGAGCAGTGCGCCGGCTCGCCGGACGACCTCGATCGACGAACTGACGTTTACGCGCTCGGCATCATCCTCTACGAGCTTCTCTGCGATCAACTGCCCTACGATCTCAGCACCATTCCCATGCTGGAGGCGATGCGGACGATTCGCGAGGCGGCTCCCTCGCATCCCAGCACCATCGACCGTACTCTTCGGGGTGATGTGGAGACGATCGTCCTGCGGACCCTGCGCAAGGACCGCGAGGAGCGGTACGAGTCAGCCGCCGAACTGGCGGACGACATCCGTCGGTATCTGCATGCCGAACCGATCGTGGCTCGTTCGCCGACGCTTCTGTACCAGGCCCGCATGTTCGCCCGGCGGCACCGCCCCCTCGTCACCGCGGCAGTCGCCGTGCTCATCCTGCTGATGGTGGGTGTGAGCCTGGTTACCTACCTTTTCACGCAGCTGAGAGCTGCGGCGCGAGATGCCAATATCGCCGCCAACGTCATCAGATCGGTGGAGTTGCACCTCCGTGACACCGGGTCATACTCCGAGCCGTCGCGGGCGCTCATCTACAGTCTCAAGAAGCACGAGCGCACCTCGCACGGCGGAAGGACCCTCATCCTCTTTCCGTATGCGACGATCGGGCAGTACCACAGCATGTTCTTCCTGGACGCAGCCGGCAACGAGTCACACTCGTTTGATCCCGACTTGACCTTGCCCGACCACCCTGGGTTTGCTCGATTCGAGCCTGCGCGTGGCGTTCTCATGCGTGGGGCGGTCGTCGGCGACCTCCTGCCCGATCACCCCGGCACCGAGGTGGCGGTGGCCCTTTGCGATGAGCAACACTCGCCCTGTGTCATCGAGATTTGGAACCTGGACATGACCGGTGAGCCGCTTGCGGAGCTCTGGAGCGTGGGGCACGTGCAGGCCATGTACTGGAACGAAGCGGCGGGCATGCTGTTTGTCGTCGCCCGGTCGAATGCACTTCCCAGCGTGGTGCCGCAGCTTGAACGCTGGCATGAGCTCGCGGTGATACGCAACACCTCTCCCTCGGTGTTCGTGGGATGGCGTCCACAGCGTGGAAGGCAGGTCCTCTTTCCCCTGGCTGCTACCCCTGAGTACTCGGAAGCGGATCTCGAGTTCATGGTGATTCGCAAGCCGGCCTACGATGCCGAGCTTGCTCTGGGCAAGACCTCCTTCATCACCTCGTGCCTGATCCCGGACCCAACTCGACCTGAGACGATCTGTCGAATCGGGACGCAGGAGTCACACTGGGCGAAGATGCGAAACCCGCCCCTGCATCACGGTTTCGCTGCCCATGTCTCTCCTCAGGCCGAAGTGATCGAACCGTTCGTGGATGAGGATGGTCAGTCCTTCGTGGAGGTGACGGGGCTTCCCGAACCGGAGCTGATCACGCTCGACCTGCCGCTGCTTCGCGAAGCCAAACGCGTGGTGGATGAGCTTGGCGAGGCGGTGCTCGACCTGGACGTGACGGTGCGCCGTCTCCGGGAGCGTTCAGATCTGCCAACCGACGTGCGAGAAACTGCCGCCACCATGCTGCGCCTGCGCTATCCCAACGCCGCAGTCGCAGCGGTTCGGCCGATCGTCGACCAGGCAGGCCTTGACCCCCACGAATACGAGCGAGCTCTGGCCCTCGCCCAGCGAGCCGCGGAGATGCGGCCATCCGACCGGGCCATTCTGACCGCCCTGGGCATCGCCAAGTACCGCGCTGCGAAGACGCCGGAAGACCTTGACGACGCCCTGGCGACGCTGGAGGAAGCCGAGAAGTCGAACCACCAGCGCCCGGCTCGCGTTGCGGTCATGGCCATGATTCTGGAGCGTCGCGGTAGGCACGAACAGGCGTTAGAAGAGCTCGCCCGCATGGAGGAGGAGATCCTCATGGATGGACCCTACTCCCACAGCGGGCAAGAACTTGTGGAAGAGGCAAAGCGGACGGTGGGAGGAGGCGGCCACTGACTGACGTGGCAAGGGCCCCAGTCGGTGCGGAAGTTCATCTGTCTTCTCCAGCTTGACAACAATAACTCCCCACAAGTGGGGATTATGCGGGCATTGCCATTCCGATTGCGTGATTGTCGATGAGATCGCGTGTACTTGCTGACACAATCCGTAGTCGCAACGCACAGGTGACGTCGCTTCCACACAAGTCGTGGCGGGGCCAGAAGCAGAGGAGACACTGCATGCCGCTCACGAGTGCTTCCCGGGACCTGCTCGCGTCGGTCGCGTTGGCCACAATGCTGCTCTCCGGAGCAGCGCACGCCGACCTGCCCGAGCTCTTCTTCGACGACTTCGATGATGGCAACTACGACGGCTGGGTGGTCGACAGCCCCTACTACTCGGTGTGGGGAGCCCCGGCGGTGGCCCCGTCGCCGCAGGGCTACGCCATCCGGGGCGTGGGACAGGGGTACGGCCAGGACGATGGCCTGCACACGCACATCTCGCATGAGCTCAATCTGCAGAACGTCGCCGAACTCGCCATCGAAATGCGTGCCATCACCGGCCCGGGGTGGCCAAGCTCGGTGAACCTCTACCTCTGGCACGGCGAGGACCAATACCGGGGCACTGACTTCGGCGAAAGCAACACCCGGGCGGAGTTCCACATTCTTGAGGGCTCCGATCATTTCTCCCACACCTACCCCATGGGACCGGATGCATACGAATGGCACGACTTCCGCTGGGAACGCGATGCGGACGGCTGGTGGTCGTTCTACCTGGATGGCGCTCTGGCGGTCGCCGACTACGTCCAACACGACGCCTTCGCCTCGTTCGAGTGGATCAATTTGCAGCCCTTGCGCAACGAAGCCGCCATCGAGTGGGTGCGCCTCCGCGGCAACGTCATCCCTTCGCCCGGCAGCATCGCCCTACTTTCGTTGGCGACACTCGCCACGGCGCGGCGACGTCGGGCCTAGTCATCACAGCCTTCCCTCTCGCACCTGTATGAATCCTCAGGTTTGCAACTGGAGAGTGACATGACACGCTTCCCACGAGTGCTCTTGGTCCCGACCTCATGCCTAGCCTCCGCAATCTTCCTCAGCGCCGGCATGGCTCACGCCGACCTGCCCGAGCTTTTCTACGACGATTTTGACGATGGCGATTTCGATGGCTGGGTCGATGACAGCCCCTATCATCCCGTCTGGTCTCCACCGGCCGTCCTGCCATCACCGGAAGGGTACGCCATCTGGGGAGTGGGCTCGGGGTACGGCCAGGACGACGGCCTGCTCACCTCAATCTCCTACCCCATCAACCTGCAGAACGTGCAGGAACTGGCCATCGAGATGCGGACCATCACCGGCCCGGGGTGGCCCAGCAGTTCCAACGCCTTGCTCTACAGTGGCTTCGACTACTACAGCGGCCTGCACTGGGGCGAGGGCAACACCCGGGCTGACTTCCTGATCGCGGAGGGGGGCAGCGATGCCCTCATCCTCTCGCACCCGATGGGAGGCGATGCCTACAACTGGCATGACTTCCGCTGGGAACGCGATGCGGACGGTTGGTGGTCGTTCTACCTGGATGGCTCACTGATCGCCGCCAACTACCACCAGCACGGCACGTTCACGGACTTCGACTGGCTTGAGCTGAATCCGCTGCGCAACGAAGCGGCGATCGAGTGGGTGCGAATCCGCGGCAACGTCATCCCCGGCCCCGGCAGCATCGCCTTGCTCCCACTGGCAGCACTTGCTTTCCCCCGCAGGCGACGGTTGTAAGCCCGCCGCGCGGCGGCGCCTTCGGGCAGCGTTGACACCGACATCGACCCGCTTCGGAGAGAGACCATGGCATATCTCACACAACGTCCCCGGTTCCTCGCACTCGGCCTGGCATCCTTCGTCCTGCTCGGCGCGCGTACCGCTCACGCCGACCTGCCCGAGCTTTTCTACGACGACTTTGATGACGGTGACTACGTCGGCTGGACAGACTCAAGCCCGCTTCACATATCGTGGGGACCCCCGGCAATTGTGCCGTCGCCCGAGGGGTTCGCCGTCGGTGGTGTTGGGCAAGGCTACGGCCAGGATCCCGGCCTTCACACACCGCTGTCGCATCCGATCTCGCTGCACAACGTCGCAGAACTGGCTATCGAGATGCGCGCCATCAGTGGGCCCGGATGGCCCAGCTCCGCGGAAGTGTTCCTCTTCAACGATCTCGACTTCTACAGCGGCCGGGACTACGGCGAGTCATTCACGCGGGCGGACTTCCTGATCGGGGATGATGGCGCTGACACGCTCGTCTATTCGCACTCGATGACCGACCCGTTCGATTGGCATGATTTCCGCTGGGAACGCGATGCGGACGGTTGGTGGTCGTTCTACCTCGATGGGGCGCTGATCGCCGCGGACTTCCACCAGCATGGGCTGTACACCTCGTTCGACTACCTGGAGATCTACCCGCTTCGTGATGAGGGTGCGATCGAGTGGGTGCGCATCCGCGGCAACGTCATCCCCGGCCCCGGCAGCATCGCCTTGCTCCCACTGGCAGCATTTGCTTTCCCCCGCAGGCGTTGGTTGTGACCCCGCCGCGCGGCGGCGCCCTCGTGGAGCGTTGACACCGACATCGACCCGCTTCGGAGAGAGACCATGGCATACCTCACACAACGTCCCCGGTTCCTCGCACTCGGCCTGGCATCCTTCGTCCTGCTCGGCGCGCGTACCGCTCACGCCGACCTGCCCGAGCTTTTCTACGACGATTTTGACGATGGCGACTACGATGGCTGGGTCGATGACAGCCCCTACTTCGATATCTTCGCTGCACCCGCCCTGCTGCCATCGCCGGAGGGCTATGCCGTCTGGGGAGTTGGACAAGGATATGGCCAGGACGATGGCCTGAGCACAGCCCTGTCGCATCCGCTCAACCTCAGCAACGTGGCGGAGCTTGCCATCGAGATGCGCGCCATCACTGGCCCCGGCTGGCCGAGCGTCGCACAGGTGGACCTGTATCAGGGCACGCAGGACTACTATGGCGGATTCGTGCAGGGCGAAGGCGAGAGGCAAACGGCCTTTCTGATCATGGAGGACGGGGCTGGCGATCAATGGACCTACACCTACGGCCTTGGCGACGAAGCCTACAACTGGCATGACTATCGATGGGAGCGGAATGCGGATGGTTGGTGGTCGTTCTATCTCGACGGCTCCCTGATTTCGGCCAACTATCACCAGCACAACGAGTTCATTAACTTCGATTGGATAGAGCTGTATCCGTTGCGCAATGAAGCGGCGATCGAGTGGGTGCGCATCCGCGGCAACGTCATCCCCGGGCCCGGCTCTGTCTCCTCACTCTGGTTCGCAGCTCTCCTTCTGACGACTCGGCGTCGGGCATGAAGCCAGAGGTTCCTTCGAGGCATCGCTTCCCCTACTCGTATCGCACATTCTGGAGAGAGACCATGACACACCTTCTGCGACCTTCTCGGCTTCTGACAAACGGTTTGGCTTCCGTGGTTCTTCTCGGAGCGGGCAGCGCCCAGGCCGACCTGCCCGAGCTCTTCTACGACGATTTTGACGATGGCGACTACGACGGCTGGGTCGTTGACAGCCCCATGTTCGACACGCTCGGCCCGCCCGATGTGGTCGCCTCACCCGAGGGCTACGCCATCAGCGGCGTTGGACAGGGATATGGCCAGGACGATGGTCTCGGCATCTATCTCGGTCATCCACTGGACTTGACAAACGTCGCGGAGGTGGCCATCGAGATGCGCGCCATCACCGGACCGGATTGGCCCAACAGCGCCTCGACCATGCTCTACAGCGGCCCGATCAGCTACTACCGGGGGATGGACTACGGAGAGTCCAACCAGCGGGCGGACTTCCTGATCATGGAAGATGGCAGCGACGACTGGGTCCACTCCCATCCGATGGGGAGCGATGTCTTCAACTGGCACACCTATCGCTGGGAGCGCGATACCGCCGGCTGGTGGTCGTTCTACTTGGACGGTGCTCTGATCGAGGCGGACTACTACCAGCACAACACCTTCACCGACTTCGACTGGGTCGAACTGCATCCCCTGCGCAACCAGTCGGCGATCGAGTGGGTGCGCCTCCGCGGCAACATCATTCCCACGCCCGGCTCCTTCTCACTTTTTGGCCTGACTGTTCTCGCCGCCACGCGCCGGCGATGCGCGCGCGAAGCAAGCAATCGGGAGCTACTCCGCGGACCAACTGTCTCATCCGTACGATGACGCAACAACTCGAGAAGCCTGGCCCCCGAGGAGTTCGCTGCTTCACCCGGCCAGGTTCGCGTGGCCGGCTGAAGTTCCGAAACTGACCTTCCAGTTGGCACCGCTTCGAGTACAAGCGCAACCGCAACCTCGTCGTACCGTCACGGAATGGACACCGGTGGTCGTAGAACAGCGTCCGAGATGGCACTCCTGGAGCCCAGGCGCGGCAGGCCGACGCTTGGACCCAGGCTCCTTGGTGCATCACGCTGGCGGCCAGGGCGAGCATGCGCCCTCATCTGACTGCTCCTCGATCGCCTCGACGTTGTTACGAGGGCGCCCTCTAACCCTGAAACGCGGTTTGTCCTTACGGTATACGAGCCGGATAACGGCATTGTCGGTAAAGCGCGCCAGACAGCGCCGCCTGCCGCCGAGCAGAGTGCCCGGCCGAAGCTCCGCTTGCACCGCCCTAACCCGTTGTCAGATACGAAGCTGCGCGGCGGCACGCGGGATGATGCGCCCGCGCACGAAAAAAGCCACCGCGGGGACTCGAACCCCGGACCTGAGCTTTACGAAAGCTCCGCTCTGGCCAACTGAGCTACGGTGGCGCTGGCTCAGAAGAATAGCGACTGCAACTCGCCTTGGGTAGACCCACAGCGACCTCTCCCCCACCCCGGCTCCGCTCGCGGCCACTTCCCCAGACGACCCCCTCAAGGCCTCCCGCCGGTCACCCCGGAAGAACCATGCCTCGACGACTTCACCGCCTCAGGTCGTGGCGCCCTCTTCACGCGGCCCCGGCTCGACCACATCGCCCGCTTCCGCCCGCTGGACGGTGTCCGGAGCCTCCGCGACGACCTCGCTGGGGATCTCCGGGGTCGAGCGATAGCTCTTGTGATCCTTGATCTGCTTGGCGGTGGAGGCGTCGTCGATGTCTTCCTCGATGCCCTTGATGCCCTTCTTGAACTCCACGATGGACTTGCCGACGCTCCGACCGACCTCCGGCAACCGCTTGCCGAAGAGGAGCAGGCCGACCATGAGGATGACAATCCACTCGAGATGGCCGGGCAGTACGAAGCTGAGGAGGTGCATGGCAGTCCTTTCGCGGGTCCAAAACGGGAGCGTCGGGACCCCGAAGGGTCCACCCGTATTCAATCCGCATTGTACCGCAACGTCAATCCCGCGTTCAGAGCACTTGCCCGGCCTTGGGATAGCTGCCCAGCACTTTCAGGTGCAGACAGTGCTCTCGCACCCTCTTCAGGGCCTCCGCCATGTGGAAATCTGCCAGATGGCCCTCAGCGTCGATGAAGAAGGAATACTCCCAGTTGACCCGGCCGCTGGGCCGCTTGTCGATGTGGCTGAGGTTGATGCCGTCTTCCTGGAAGGCAAGCAGCACCTGGGCCAGGGCCCCGGGCTTGTTGCTCGTGGTGAAGACGATCGAGGTCTTGTCCTCGCCGGTCGGCTTGGCCTCCTGGCAGCCGATCACCAGGAAGCGGGTGATGTTGTTGATCTTGTCCTCGATCTTCTCGAAGACGGTCTTCACGCCGTAGAGCTCCCCCGCGAAGCTCGAGCCGATCGCGGCGTAGCCCTTCTCCGGGTCCGCCTCCCCCACCATCTGGACCGACTTGCTGGAGCTGGCCATGGGAATCAGATCCGCCTGGGGGAACTGCGTCGCCAGCCAATGCCGACACTGGCTGAAGATCTCCGGCTTGGAGTAGATCTGCTTGATCTTCTTGGGCTCGCAGTTGGCCAACAAGGCGTGGTGGATCGAGGCCAACACCTCAGCGTAGATGGTCACGTCGTAGCGTTGGAAGGCGTCGAGCGTCTCCACGATGCCGCCGTTCATCGAGTTTTCGATAGGGACCAGGCCGTAGGTCACGTGCCGCCGGGCGACTTCGGTGAAGACGCCTTCGATCTCGTGCAGGTCTTCGAATTCGACGCTGCTGCCGAAGTGCTTCACCGCCGACATGTGGCTGAAGCTGCCCTGGGGCCCGAGATAGCCGATGCGGATGGGCTGCTCCAAGGCGAAGCTGCCGGACATCATCTCGCGGTAGATGCCTTCCAGCGTGCGGTCGAAGAGGGGCCCGGTGTTGGCGGCGAGCACCTTGTTGAGGACTTCCCGCTCGCGGTGCGGGGCGTAGACCGGGGTGTCGTACTCGCGCTTGACCTCGCCGATCTTCATGACCACCCGGGCCCGCTCGTTGAGCAGGTTGACCAGGCTGTCGTCGAGTTGATCGATGCGCTCGCGCAACAGCGACAGGGACCGATCGCCCAGGCTGCCCGGCTCGGGCTGGGACTCGGGCCGGGGCGCGGGCTGGGACTCGGGCTGGGGCGCGGGCTGGGGCGCGGGGTTATCGGTCGTCTCGTCCGCCATCTCTCTCTCCACCGCTGGACAGAAACACACGTTCATCGGATCATCGGCACGATCTTCCGGGAATGACACCGGGACTTGGTGTTTCCCAAGGATGTGCCGACCGCCTTCCCATCCCCTCCAGCCTTGGCGGATCGTATGCCTGACCACACAGCCATTTCCGACCTGATCCAACAACTCCCGGTCAGCGTGCACCTGATGGCGCTGTCCGGTTTGATCATCGGCGTCATCGTCCTGCTCGCCGGGGGCAAGCTGCTGCGGGCGCTCGTCGCCTTGCTCGGGGCCGCCTTCGGCGCCATCGTGGGGCTCACCATCATCGCCCTTTTCCCCGACACCTCCGATCCGGTGCTGGGCATGCTCATCGGCGCCGGGGCCGGCCTGCTCCTGGGCATCGCGCTCTATCGCTTCTACATGGCGATCGCCCTGGCCTTGCTCTTCGGGCTGGCAGCGCCGGTCGGCGTCTTCGCCTTCAACTCGATCACCGGCACCTGGCAACCCGCGGCAGGGCCGCTGCCCATCGAGGCACAGATGCTCGACGGCGTGCCCGTCACCGACGCCGAGATCGGCGAGCCGGAAGCGCCGGCGGACAGCGGCGAGGAAACAACCGACAGCGCCCCCACCGACGCCGGCGACGTCGAGACGCCGAGCGAGGCGGACCCCGCCGAGCCGACCGATCCGGATGTCAGCCTGACCGAGGAGGTGACCGAGCAGATCACCGACCTGCTGGACGAATCCGGGGCGACGGAAGCCCTCCGCGAGGAAGCGATCCAGCAGTTGGGCGACGAAGCCGGCCTCGACGCCGATAGGGCCCAGGATCTGGCCGACCAGGCCCGCCCCGTTCTCGACACGGCGGGGCGGATCATGCGGTCGATCTTCGGCGAGTGCCGGGACCGTTTCCAGGCCTTGCCGGCCAGCCAACAGTGGTCGGTGTCGCTGGCCGCGGTTATCGGAATGATCCTTGGAGGCGTTATAGGACTACTTCTCCCCGCCTCCGCCGCCACCCTCGTCGCTTCCGCCGCCGGGGCCGCCCTCACCATCAGCAGCGCCTCCTGGCTCGCCGCCCGCTACGAAGTCCCGATCGTGCAGGATCTTCCCACCCAGCCCACGGCGACGCTCCTCGTCTGGGCCGCACTCTGGATCGGTGGCACCGTCTTTCAGTGGACGGCGAAGCGGCGAAAACCCGATGACTAAGAGGCATTGTCCTGTCATCGAGGTTTGTCATGAACACAGACATCGCCGGACTTGAGTCGATCTTCGCGCCGGTGCTCCTGGCGCAGGACGCCCCCGCCGCCACCCCGGAAGCGGCGGCGCGCGGCCTCCCTGAGATCTTCGACTTCGTCGTCGGGCACCTGAACATTCTGACCCAGCCCGAGGAACTGATGCGCATGCTCACGGGCATCAGCCCCGTTTGGGCGGGCATCTTCATCGTCCTGGGTTGGATGAGCATCACCTGCGGCTACAAGTGGCACAAGACCATCCTGGTGGTCTGTGCCGTCCTGCTGGGCATTGGGGCCGGGCTCCTCCTGGGTGACTACCTGGGCTCCTCCATCGTGCTGGCGACCTGCCTGGGAGCCCTCTTCGCGGTGCTCGCCGCCCCCTTCCTCGACTACACGGTCGCTTTCTTCGGGGCGCTCATCGGGGCCTACATCGGGGCCAACCTCTGGTCCTCGGTCAGCCCCGGCAGCGAGCTCTACTGGTCCGGGGCCCTCATCGGGGCCACCAGCATGGGCATCCTCGCCTTCATCCTCTTTCGCTTCGTGGTCATCCTCTTCACCGCGGTCGGCGGGGCCTCCCTGCTCGCCTTCGGCGTGCTGACCGTCATGCTGCAGGTCGACGTCTGGCACGACGGCCTGGTGACCAGCCTAGAAGGCAACCCGCTGCTCTTGCCCATCATCGTCGGCGTCTGCTCGGCGATCAGCTTCATCCTGCAGCAGGGAGGCGGCGTCGTCGCCGTCGTCACCGCCAAGGCCCCGGAGCGCACCAAGAAGAAGCCGGCCGCGGCCTAGAACGAACGCCATCCCGTCGTGATTTCATGGACGGGTTCTCCACCGCCGGAAAGCCCGGGTACACACGCCCGGGCTTTCGTTTTGCGCGCCCTTCGTGGAGGAACCTCGGTCATGCCTGGGCAGAGGGCAGCGCCGCCCTGGGTAGCCGAATCCCCGGGGATGTCATCCCCGGTCGCTGGTCTGCCGTGGCTCAAGTCCCGCAGCCGTAGTCGGCGAGGAGGATGCCGAGATCGGGCTGACTGACCTCGCCGTCGCTGTTGAGATCGGCACGGGGATCGTAGAGCGGATCGTCGGTCGGCAGTTCGTAGGTGGCGAGCAGGAGGCCGAGATCGCTGTTGTCGGTGTCGCCGTCGCCGTCGATGTCAGGGCAGGGCATGTCGCACTGATTGAGCAGGACCGCCACATCATTGCTGCGCTTGTTTGCGACCGCGAGATCGATGCTGCCGTCGCCGTCGAAGTCACCCGGCACCAGAGCCCTGGCCCAGAGTCCCGCATCGAAGCGATACTGGGGCTCGAAGGTGCCATCACCGCGGCCGATGAGCACGGACACATCGTCACCGTCGTGGTTGGCAACGGCGAGATCCAGGATCCAGTCACCGTTCAGGTCTGCCGCGACAATGGCGTAGGCGTAGTCTCCAGCAGCGCAGGTTTGCTGCGCTTGGAAGGTGCCGTCTCCATTGCCGAGCAGAACTGAGACATCGGCACTCTCGCAGTTCGCCACGGCGAGATCCGCCGCTCCATCACGGTTGAGGTCCGCTGCCACGATCCCCCTCGGGCGCGAGCCCGCCGGCAGGAGCGGGCCGGTTCGGAAGGTGCCATCGCCGTTGCCAAGCAGGATCGACACGTTGTCGGTGTAGCGATTGGAGACGGCGAGATCGACCGCCCCGTCATCATCGAAGTCGGCGATGGTGGTGTACTGAGGGTGCCCACCCGCACCATAGAAGCTGTCGCGTTCGAAGGTGCCATCGCCATTTCCCAGCAGCACCCACACGCCGTCGTTGTTGGAATTATCCTTTCCAGGGACCGCCAGATCCAGCGCGACATCTTCGTTGAAATGGCCGGCAACGACGAAGCCACTACTGACGCCGAATAGAAGGGGAGACTGGAAGGTGCCATCCCCATTGCCCAGAAGAACGCCATCATCGGTGGCGAGATCGAGAGTGCCGTCGCCGTTGAAATCCGCCGCGACGACCGCCTGGATGTAGGGGCTGACGGGGAGGCGCTGCTCGGGCTGGAACGAGCCATCGCCGTTGCCCTGCAAGAGTGACAGATCGCCGGTCCGCTCGTTGGCGACGGCAAGATCGAGGACGCGGTCACCATCGAAGTCCCCGGTGGCGACGGAGACGGGTTCCACTCCTGTGGCAAAGCGAGGCTGCGCCAGGAAGGTCCCATCGCCCTTACCCAGCAACACGGAGAGGTCATCGCTACTAGGGTTTGCGGTGATCAGATCGGGAATCCCGTTGCCGTCGAGGTCCGAGTATGTGACCAAGCGCGGACCGTCATGCACGAAGAATCGCTGCTGATCTTGGAATGTCCCGTCGCCAGTCCCCAGCAGCACCGAGACGTCGTCGGTGTATGAGTTCGCCACAGCCAAATCGACTGCCCCATCGAGATTGAGGTCCGTGCTGACGACGGAGTGTGAAATCTCCCCAGCCTCGAGGCGCTGCTCGTCTTGAAACGTCCCATCGCCATTTCCAAGAAGCAATGACACACCTGTGTGCTCGCACGCAAGGGCGAGGTCGAGGGCGGAGTCGCCGTTGAAGTCAGCGGCGCTGACACCTCTCGGCTCATCTCCTACCCCAAGACGCAACTCGCCTTGAAACGTGCCGTCACCGTTGCCGAGCAGGATCGATGCATCGTCGCTCCGGGCGTTGGCCGTCACCAGGTCGAGGATTCCATCGCCGTTCAGATCACCTGAAACGACCGAACTTGGATTCTCTCCTACGGCAGAGCGTTGCTCAGCCTGCAATGTCCCATCGCCGTTTCCGAGCAGTACGGCGATCTCGTTGCTACTGCCGCTCGCTACCGCCACGTCGAGCGCTCCGTCGCCATCGAGGTCAGGAGTGATGACCCAGAGCGGCGCTACCCCCGCAGCGTAGCCCTGGGCAGTCTGGAATGTGCCATCACCGTTGCCAAGGAGAACCCACACATCGTTGCTGTCCCGGTTCGCGACGACGAGATCGAGCCGGCCATCGGTATTGAAGTCGGCGGCCGCGATGGACCTCGGGTAGTCCCCAGCGGCAAGACGTACTTCAGGCTGGAACGTGCCATCACCGTTCCCCAGCAGAAGTGACACTGCATCTAACCTGTTGGCTGCAGCGAGGTCGATGGCCCCGTCGCCATTAAAGTCGCCAGTCGTGACTGAGCTTGGTTCCCGGTCGATGGCCAAACGAGATGCGAGGAACATCTCTGTCGGCTCGCAGGGCTCCGCCCACATGGGTACAGCAGCAAGGGCCAGGCAGCCGAAGGACGCGAGGGTGGCGAAGCGTGAGCGCGACATGTTGATCCTCCCAAAGCGGAGCGGAATCGCTCTTCCTTCAGACTACGCGTGATTCAGGAGGGTACGAACGGGAAATGGGGAGATTTGATTTGGATTGGGAGTTGGGGAACTGGGGAACTGGGGAACTGGGGAACTGGGGAACTGGGGTGGGGACGCCAAGCCCACGGATTCGAATCCGTGGGCTTCCCGGGGAGTTCATCCCCGGGCTTTCGGGGCGGGGCGCCGTCTTCTCCCTACTGCCCGCCCGCGGTCTCGCGCAGGACCTGCTCGGCTTCGCGCACCAGGGCCTGGTTGTCCTGCCGGGTGCCCAGATCCGGCTGCTGCATGACGACCTGCAATTCGCCCAGCGTCGCCCGGGCCTCGGCCTGCCGGCCCAGGCGGGCCTGGGCCATGGCGATGAAGGCCAGATCCGCCGGCTGGCGGCTACCCGTTTCCACGGCGTACCAGGCATCGGAGATGGCGAGCGTTTCCAGGGCCTGCTCGTATTCGCCGAGCCGAACCTGGGCCGCCCCCAGCGTGTTGGTGAAGGCGGGCGAGCCGGGGTCGAGCGTCAGGGCGTCGCGGATGGCCTGCCGCGCCAGTTCGTAATCGTGCGGGTCGCGGCCGCCGACCTTGACGATGTCCCAGGCGACGTTGCCCAGCAGGCGGACCGCCTCCGCCGAGGAGCCTTCTTCCGATTCCACGATCGCCAGCACCTGCCGGGCCAGGGGCAGGGCGGCGACGGCCTCGCCGGAGTAGCGCAGGTCGTCGACGAGTCCGCTGAAGGGATCGACGAGCAGGGAGCGATTGGCGGTGATGGATTCCTCGGCGAAGCGGGCCACCTCGAGCAACTGGCTCATGGCGTCCGGCTCGCCCTCGGTCAGCCGCCGCTTCGAGTTGAAGAGGACCCGCAGGGCCAGCTCGACGAAGCGTTCGCCATACTCCTGCGACTCGCTGAAGATGGTGATCGCCTGTCGGGCGAGGGAGTGGGCGGTCTCGAAGTCCCTCTCCTCCATGTGCCAGATGGCGATCTGCACCAGGATCTGTCCCAGGAAGGGGTTGAAGGGGTCCAGGGCCTGCCGCCAGGCGCGCAGGGTCTCCTCGACGGCCTCGCGCATGCCCTCGAGTTCCCCCGACATGACGATGATGTTGGCCAGGGAGTTGGCGGTGATGGCGTACTGCAGATCCTGGCCGCCTTGCTCCCGGCGAATTGCCAGGGCCGAGCGCAGCAATCGCTTGGCCTCATCGTATTCGCCCTTGTTAGCCAGCAATGAGGCCAGCACCGACTGCCACTCCGCATCCGAGAGGGTGAGCCCCCCCGGCAGCCGATCGCTCAGTTCCAGCGCCTGGCGCAGGGTCTCTTCGGCGGCGTGGGCATCGCCCTTGGTCAGTTGCAGCATGCCGAGCTGTCCCAGGGTGCTGCTGACGTTGCGGTTCTCCACCCCCATGTCCTCGCGCCAGATGCGCAGGGCCTCGTTGTAGAGCAGTTCGGCGCTTTCGAGTTCGCTGGCGGACTGCAACTGCATGGCCCGGCTGCTCAGCGTCGCCGCCACCGTGGCGTGATCGTCGCCGAAGATCTCCCGAGCCTCCGCCAGGACCTGCGGCACGTACTTGCGGGCGGACAGATCCGCCTCCGGCGAGGTGTCCACGAAGAGTTCCTGCAGGAAATCCGCCACCCGCTGCCGTTGCCGCGCCTCGTGCTTGGCCTGCACGAAACCGATGGTGGCCAGCGACAAGCCCAGCACCAGGGCCGCCGCCACCAGCCCCCCGGTCAGCACCCCCACCCGGTTGCGCACCATGTACTTGCGAAACTTGTAGCTCAGGTTGGGCGGGCCGGCGGTAATCGGCTCGTCGCGCAGATGCCGCTCGATGTCCGAGGCCAGGTCCAACGCCGTCTGGTAGCGGCGGGTGCGATCCTTCTCGATCGCCTTCATGACGATCCAGTCGAGGTCGCCCTTGATGAGCTTGCTGAGGGCCCGGGGCTCCACCTGCCGTTTCTCGGAGACGCCGCTGTCTCCGCCGCTGGATCCCACCAGCGTCTCCACGCGCGTGGAAGGTTTGGGCGGCTCCACCTCGCGGATGATCCGCTGAATCTCCCCGTAGGCCGCCTTGCGCAGGGTGTCGGAGTCGAAGGGCGTGGTGCCCGTGAGTAGCTCGTACAACATCACGCCCAGCGAGTAGATGTCCGTGCGCGTATCGATGTCCAGGCCGCTGATCTCCGCCTGGTCCGGGCTCATGTACTCCGGCGTGCCGACGAACTGGCGGAACTCCGTGAAGAGTGTCTTCTCCGTTAAGCGATGGCTGGTCGCCTTGGCGATGCCGAAGTCAATCACCTTGGGGATGGGCACCGTATCGTGCAGCGTCACCAGGACGTTGCTCGGCTTGAGATCCCGGTGGATGATCCCCTTCTGGTGGGCGTGCTGCACCGCCTGGCAGATGGGAATGAAGAGCTCCAGCCGCTCGCGCATGGAGAGCTTGTGGCGGTCGCAGTAGTCCATGATGGAGATGCCGCGCACCAGTTCCATCACGAAGTAAGGCCGGCCCGTCTCCGTGGCCCCGGCGTCGAGCACACGGGCGATGTTGGGGTGATCCATCATGGCCAGGGCCTGCCGCTCCGCCTCGAAGCGGGCGATGACCTGCTTGGTGTCCATGCCCAGCTTGATGATCTTCAGGGCGACCTTCCGCTGCACCGGCTTGGTCTGCTCGGCCATGTAGACGGCCCCGAAGCCGCCCTCGCCGATCTTCTGCAGGATCTTGTAGCGATCGATGACGGCACCGGGCCCCTCGACGACCGGCCCGCGGGCGGTGAGGTAGGGCTGGGTCACCATCTCGCTGCCGGGCAGGTTCTCACCCGCCCCCTGCAACTCCTCCAGGCGCAGGTCCTGGGACTGGTTCTCCGCATAGAGCAGCAGCGACTCGACCTCCGCTCGCACCTCCGGATCGCTGCCGCAGGCGTTGTCCAGGAAGACGGCCCGGCTGGCGGGCTCCAGGGCCCGGGCCTCGTGGAAGATCTGCTCGACGTGGGCGAATCGATCGGATGTCATAACTGCCTCGGGCCTCCGCTGGGGTGCCTGCACCATGGTACACGCGAAGCGAGCGAGGCCGAACCGGCAGGAGCGCGACGAGCAGGCAGGAACGCCTGCTCCACCTCGTGAGTGGCGTGTGCATGTCCGAACGAGCCGCGACCGTCAGGGAGCGGTTCAAGCGAATCAGCCAGGGTGGTGGCACTCAGGTGTGGCCCGTGGACGCCAAGGCGTTGAGGCGAGGGGCTGTCGGTGGCACCGCTCCCTTCCGGTCGCGGCTCGTCAGCAAGCGTCCTGGTCGTGTCGGAGGCGAGGAAGGGAGGGAAGCCGCCGCGCAGAAAGAACGCCCGGCGTCAGGCCGGGCGTTCTCGGTGCGTGCGTGCTTGTGGGTGTTCCAGGTGCGGCGAGAGTCAGTTCAGCTTGTCGCCGGGCTCGTAGAATTCGAAGGCGCCTTGCACCGTGCCGCCGCCGCCCACGAAGGTGGAACCGCTGGGATACCAGAGAGCGGGGTCGTGCGACTCGCGGACGGTCAGCATGTCGACGTGGCCGTCGGCGAAGGCGGCGTTCATCCGCTCGCTGTAGCGGTAGCTCAGTTGGAAGCCGGGGCCGTTGACGTTGTAGGCGGTACTTCCCTCGTAGATCGGCGAACTGGTGCCGAAGCTGGCGTACATGCCGTCCCACGCGATACTGACATCCGGCCCGTCGTTTTCCGTCCAGTAGCGGAAGCCGTCCGCACAGAGGACCTTGACCGCTGGGGTCGGCATGGCGTCAAGATTCGGCTTGTAATCGGGGCGAACCGCGACTTGGTTGGCAGACAAGGAGTTCGCCGGCGCGAAGTACACATCGCGCCCATAGCGGGCCCGAAGGCGAGTCGCCTCCGCGTTGAAGCTCCTTGATCCCCACCAGATGAGGCCCCCGGGCTGAAGCCAACTGGTCCCGCGCACGCCGCCAAGCGTGTCGATGTAGTCGAGATCGTCGCCGTCCACGTTGCCGTAGGGCGCGAACTGCATGTCCATGCCGGGGCTGTCGAACCGCTCCAACACTTCGACAAACCGCTGCACCCGATTGACGGGCATGGGGTCGGACTGGCCCACAGAGGGCATGATCCAGTCCCAGTTCTGCACCGGGGCCGTCGAATCGCTGTTCATCAGATCCGTAATGTCGACGCCCTCCTTGACGGCCCGAATGCTCAGGGCGGTCGTGGAGGTGGTCAGGCCGGGGATGAACCCCTTGTAGTCATTGCTGTAGTACGACACCCCGATGGCCAGTTGCCGGGCCATGGAGCCGGCGACGATGCCCTTGGCCGTCATCCGCGCCTGGCCCAGGGCCGGCAGCAGGATTCCGATCAAGAGGGCGATGATGGCCACCACCACCAACAGTTCGATCAGCGTGAAAGCTCGCTTCATTCGTCCCATCCCTGAAGACTCCTCTTCTCAGAGCACTCGCCTCGATGCAGTCGGGCTCTTACAACCCCGTGGGGTTCACGATCAGTCCATCTCGATCCAGGTCAATCGCCCCGCTGTCGCCATGCTCGCGGTACCAGCGCACGATGGCATCGTGGTATCGGCCGGGCACGAACCAGGTGCCGTCCTCAGCTTCACGAGCGGGCAGCATGACCCGGGCCCCGTCCTCGCGGCTCTTCCAGGGCAGCGTGGTGACGGCGTCGTAATCAAAGCGATCGATCTTCCCGCTGCGAATGTCCACCAGCACCCGCTGGTCCGGCAGATCGGGGCCACCACGCAAGCTGAGCACGAGCATCACGATGAGGACCAGCGGCCCCACCACGATGATGATCTTCTTCAGTGCTGACATGTAGTCGCGTCCTCTCGAAGCGCGTCGATCTCGCCGAATATCCATGTCGGGGCTGGGCTGGCGCTCACTCCGCCCCCGGCGAGGCCGAACACCAGCCGATCATCCATGCACCCTACGCCGAGCCCGTCCTTGGGCCGGTCACTACTCCAGGCAAATGATACCCCCTCTCCCCGCCCCCTGCATCCCAGAACTTGGGGGTCACCCGTCAGCAAGCGCTATCTCTCGGTGAAGAAACCACCGGGGCCCGTCACGCCGCGCCCAGGCCAGGGCGGAGCGCAGCGCCGCCCCCGGGTATCCCCCCCCCCCGAAAAAAATGGGGACTGTCCCTATTTCTTCTGGGGAGGCGAAAGCCCACGGATTCGAATCCGTGGGCTTGGGGTCGGCAGACGAGCCGGCCCTACTTCCTCTTCTTCCGCTCCTGCCGCTGGTCCCGCAGCGACACGTCCGACTTCTTGCGCTTCTTCTTTTTCTTCTTCGGAGGCGGGGCCGGCCAGCCCGCCGGCTTGCCCCCCGTCTTCTTGGCCTCCAGCCCCCCGCCCCCCTGCGTCAGGGCCGCCTTGATCGTCCCTCGCTTCGCCTGCCCGCCCCGCTTGCCCGTGTCGAGCAGCAAGTCCATCCGCCGCTTGCTCGGATCTACTTCCTCAATCACGACTTGCACGCGATCGCCCAGGCCGATCGTGCTGCCGCTCTTCGCGGAATACACCTTGCCGCTCTTCTTGTCGAAGCGGTGGAAATCGGGCCGGCCCTGTTTGTCGGTGAGCTTGCTCACCAGGATCGCCCCCTCCGCCAGGTACTTATCCAAGCGCACGAATACCATCTTCGGCGTGACCCCCGTCACCAGCCCCTCGAACGTCTCCCCGATGTGGTCCTCCAGGAACTGCAGGATCAGGAAGCTCCGCAGGTCGCGCTCGGCGTCCTCGGCGTTCCGCGAGGTCGTCGAACAGTGGCTCGCCCACCGTTGCAACTCCGGCAGGGGCATGCAGCGCTTGTCCTGGGCCAGCTCCTTGCCCAGGTTCCGCTTCGCCTCTCCCTTCTTGGGGACCGCCTTGCCGTTGTCGGTTCGCTCCAGGAACGCCGCCAGGGCCCGGTGCACGGTCAGGTCGGGGTAGCGCCGAATCGGGCTGGTGAAGTGGGCGTAGTGGTCGCTGGCCAGGGCGAAGTGGCCCACGAGATCCGGGCCGTACGTCGCCTGGGTCAGCGTCCGCAGCACCGCCATGTGCACCGCCGCCGCTCGTCCGGTTCCCCGGGTGGCGTTGAGGATGGACTGCAGTTCGAAACGGTCGGGGTTCTTGCTCAGCTTCAGCCCTGCGACCTGGATGAACTCGCGCATCTCATCCATGTCGCCGGGGTCGGGATCGGGGTGCAGCCGGCGGATGATGTGCACGTTCATCGAATCGAACAGCCGGGCCACCGCCTCGTTCGCCTCCACCATGAACATCTCGATGATGGTGTGCGTGTAGGCGTCATCCTCCGGCTCGACATCGATCACTCGGCCCTCATCGTTGAAGACCAGTTCCGCGTCCGGCAGGTCCAGCGAGATCATCCCCTTCGCCTCGCGCCGCTTGCGGATCCGCCGGGCCAGGTCGTTCATCAGGCGCACCGTCTCGGTCAGCTTGCCGGTGTGCGGAGCGTCCGTCTTGGCGTGCTTGCGCGCCTCCTCCGGTTTGCCATCGATCAAGGCCTGCGCTTCCAGATACGTCATGCGCTTGACCGACTGGATCACCGTGTTGGCGACGCGGGCCCCGCGCACGTGCCCATCCGCGTCGTAGGTGATGAACGCCGACTTGGCGAAGCGCGGCACCGCTTCCTGCAACGAGCAAATGCCGTTCGACAGAAGCTCCGGCAGCATGGGGATCACCAGCCGCGGCAGGTAGACGCTGTTGCCCCGCAGCTTCGCCTCTTCATCCAAGGGTGAACCCGGGTCGATGAACGTGGCCACATCCGCGATGTGCACGCCCAGTTCGAAGCCGTCCTTCACGCGCTGGATCGAGATGGCGTCGTCGTAGTCCTTGGCGTCCGGCGGGTCGATGGTGCAGATGAACGCCTTCCGCAAGTCCTCACGATCGGGGAAGGCCTCCTCGCCGCGCTTCTCCCGGGCCAGGGCTTCTTCCAGGCGCTCGTCGAAGTCGCGGGTAACCTGCCGCGCCTGCTGAAGGATCTCCTTGTCGAACTCCTCGCCCAGGCCGTAGGCGCGAATGACCGCCAGCGTCTCCACATCCGGTTCGCCGGCGTCGCCCAGCACCTCGACGATCACCCCCTCGCCGACCGTGTTGCCTTCGGGCGCGTGCAGCAGTTCGAAGACGACCTTGTCATCGGCCTTGGCGTTCTTGCTGCTCGGGTCGCGCACCAGGATCGCCTCGTGCAGCACTTTGCCATCCGGCTCGATGAACCAGGACCCGCCCCGCTTGAAAAGCGTGCCCGTGAAGTGGTGCTGGCCCCGCTCGATGACCTCGACGACCTCGCCGATGAAGGGCGAGTGGTCGGAGTGCGGCCGGCCTTTCTTGTGGTAGACCGCCGCCCGCACCTTGTCGCCGGACAAGGCGTCCAGCGTCGAGCCCGGCGGGATGAAGAGATCCCCGTGAGCGTTGGCGTCGTCCGGCCTGAGGAAGCCGAACCCCCGCGGGTTCATGCGGATGACCCCGACCACTTCCTCCTCGAGCGGCGGCAGGTCGATCGTCATGTCCCCCTCCATGACGACGGCTCCCTCCTCGAGCAACTCGTAGACTTCCGCCTCGAAGGCCTTGCGGTCCTCCGAGTCGATGTTGAGATCGGCCGCCAGGGCCTTCATGGGGCGCGGCGTGTAACTGTCGTGTTTCAGATGGCTGAGCAACCTCAGCTTGTAACGATTAGGCATGGGCCTATCGTAGCCACCCGACCGTGCCCGGGCTGAACGGACCTGTCGCGACCAGGGCTCCAAGCCCACGGATTCGAATCCGTGGGCTTCCCCGGGGACTTCATCCCCGGAATGCACCTCCCCCGAGCTTACAGCCGTCGCACCAGCATCCGCCGGTCGACCTCCGCGATCACCGCCGCCGCCTCCCGCAGCCAGCGCCGCCCGTCCTGTACGTACCCCGCGGTCGGCTTGAGGCCCGGTAGCTGCCCCTGGAAGTACCGATTGAAGCGCAGCATCGCCAGTTCGCGCACGTACTTCGCCGCCATCGAGGCCAGGGCGACCGGCAGATGCCGCTCCTCCGCCTGCGTGGAAAAGCTGATCGTCAGTTCCCGCCCGGCCCGCCGCAGGTGGTACCGCGCCACCTCCGGCGACTCCACCACGACCTCGATCGTCGACCCGGGCAGCAGGTCCCCCAGGGCCCGCGCGTAATGGGCCCGCCCGCCTTGCCGATCGATGACGATGCGCGGATGCGCTTCCGGGTGGGCATCCCAGATGTCCACGATGTGCTGCATGACGAGGTGGAAGCTCGTCGTCGCCTTGCTGTGCGTCTCCGTGAACGAATCGTTGAGCTGTTCCGCCGACAAGGCCAGGCAGCGCAGGTTGAGCATCGACACGCCGGCTTCCTCGAAGACGTGCCGCAGATGATTCGTCGCGATGCGCAGCAGGTCCGGCTCGTTGCCGACGGGGAGGCCAATCGCCTCACCGCCGTGCCAGGGCGCCCCGCGCAGCTCCACGCCGAGTTGTTCGAAGAGGGCTGCATCGGTCGCGGGCAGATCACCCAGGCACGCCGCCAGCCCCCGTTCCAGGTAAACGAGCGGATGCTTGGTCTTGCTGGAGTTGGGTAGCTTCAGCTTCTTGGAGTCCGCGATGACGACCCGCCGCCCCGCCCCCTTGCGCTGCTTGCACACCCCCGTCGCCAGCCGTTCCCACAGATCCGGCGCCGCCTCGCCTTCCTCCCACCCGTCAACGGCAAACACAGCGCACCCCACACACAACGGCCCCAGCATCGGGCCGTAACCGGCTTCGTCAATACCCGCGTAGATCAGCACGGGAGCATGGTAGCAATCCTGTCGTACTTCCCACGCACGCCAGGGCAGAGCGCAGTGCCGCCCTGGATGCTCCCCGCTCGTGTGCCACTGGTTGCCAACCAATGCCTTAGCGCCGCCGCCTCACACCGCTTGCGGCGACGCGGCGGCTCGCTTCGTCGTCACGCACCCGTCTTCTCAAACACCTGCACGCAAAACGCCTTGCCACTCCCCGCCTCCACCGACCGCGACTCCACCTCGCGCAACCCGTACACCGCCGCCAGCCGCGCTAGCTCGCCCGGATCCACGTGCGTCAGGATCGGCGCCAACGACTTCAAGCAGGTGTAGGGCGAAGGCGTCACCGCCGCCGTTTCGCTGGGCATCTGCACCACCGTCACCAGCCGCCCGTCCGGCGTCAGCATCGCCGCCACGCGCTTCAAGGTCACCGCCACATCGACGTACTCAAAGAGCAGCCCTGCGAACACCAGTTCGACCGGCTCGAAACCGAACACCTCCGTCTGCACATCGCCTGCAAAGAGCTCCAGCCCCGGCAACTGCCCTGCAAACCGCCGCCTTGCCTCCTCGACAAACGTCGGATTCAGATCCACCCCCACCACGCGCAGCGGCGAGCCCGCCTGGATCCGTTCCAGGCCGTTGCCCCCGGCGCAGCCCAGCAGCGCCAGCGACCTCGGCTCGTACCGCCCCAGCGCCGCCGCGAACAGATCCGACAGCATGCGCGTCTGCCCGACGTGCGGCAAGTCCATGTGCGCTTCGTAATCCGCCAGCGGGATGTCGATCCAGGGGTTCTTCATGCCTGCCTGTATACATCCGTGCTCAGGTACTTCAACCCCGAGTCGCACATGAGCGTCACCACCGTCGCCTTCGGGCCCAGGCGCTCCCCGACCCGCGCGGCGGCGATGACGTTGGCGCCCGAGGAGGTGCCCGCAAACAACCCCTCCTCGCGGGCCAGGCGGCGGGCCATCGCCTTGGCCTCTGCCGTCGCGACCGCCGCGACCTCGTCAACCAGCGAGCCATCCCAGAGCGGCGGCAGGAAACCGATGCCCACACCCTCGATCTTGTGCGGCCCGGCCGATCCACCCGACAACACCGCCGACTCCGCCGGCTCCACCGCCACGATTCGCACGCTTGGCTTGTGTCGCTTGAGCACGGTGGCGACTCCACGGATCGATGCCGCGGTCCCCACGCTGTGCACGAAGGCGTCGACCCGCCCCTGCGTCTGCTCCCAGATCTCCTCGCCCAGCGCCTCGTAGCCGGCGAGGCTGTCCTCGTTGCGGAGTTGATCCGTCCAGTAGGTGTGCGGCTCGCGACTCATAACGCGCGCGGTCTCGATCATGTCATCGATCAGTTTCTTCGTCGTCAAGCCGCCTTCGCTGGGAACCAAGGTGAGTTCCGCGCCGAGGGCCGCCATGTGATCCAGCTTCTCCGGGCTGAACGCTTGGGAAGTCACGATGCGCAGCGGGTAGCCCTTGACCGCGCAAACGAAGGCCAGGGCCGCCCCCGTGCTGCCGCCGGTGTACTCGACGATAGTGTCGCCGGGCTTGAGTCGCCCGTCCGCCTCCGGCCGCTCGATGACTGCCCGGGCCATGCGGTCCTTCATGCTGCCCGTGGGATTCTCCCATTCGAGCTTGGCGAGCACGGTAGCGTGGTCAGCGGGAACGACGTTAGCCAGTTGCACGATTGAGGTGTTCCCGATCGCGTCGAGTAGATCCATGAGTCGACCCTCCTGCCTGCATCGCCCTACGGGGTGAGCCGCGAGAGACTATACCGCCGCTGAGCCGGCAACCGCGCACGCATCCTGACACGCCCACTTCATCTAGTCAGGCCGCAACTCCTCAATGAACGAAGCCTCGACCCAGTAGATGTTGAAGGCATCATCATGTCGAACGTAGAACAGCCATTCGCCGTTGGGTGACAGGTTCGGGCACATGTCGCCCTTGGGGCCGTTGATCGGCTCGCCCAGGTGAATCGGCTCGCTCCATGTCCCATCCTCGCCGCGGTAGCCGATGTAGAGATCGTTCCGCCCAACCGTGCCGGGCAAATCGCCGGAGTTGAAGATGATGTAGCTCTCATCCGGGGCGATGTAGGGCATGCCGCCGAGGTACTGCGCATGCAGCGCCTCCGTGACCAACACCGGCGCCTGGTACGCCCCCTCGACGAGCCGCGCCAACTTCATGCCATCATCGGTGCTGAAGTAGATGTTGCCATTCTCCGCCACCGAGAACTGCCAATGCATCTGGCCTGAGTTAACCGTCTCAGGCAGCGCTTGTGGTTCCGCCCAGGAGCCATCCGGCTGCCGGTCGCAAGACCAGATGTACTCGCGCCCGCCCCGCGCTTCCGGCGTGAGAGGCCTGCGCGAAAGAAAGTACAGCCGCTCGCCATCCGGGCGCAAGAACGGCACATCATCGGAATACACACCCGAGAACGCCGCCGTCTCTGGGGCTGTCCAGCGCCCCCCCACCAGCTTCGAAAAGACCACCTCCTGCCGGCCCTCAGCGTCGTACCACTTCGACCAATACATCTCATCCAGGTCCGGCGAGATGCTGACCGAACTGTGGTTCATGAACTCGTACGTCACCAGGCCCGCCGCAAACACCACCGGCGTCTCGCCCGGCAGCGGCTGGTCAAAGAAGGTCGGTGGCGTGGTCGGTTCGCTCGCGCTCTGGCAGGCAACCCCCCCGGCCAGGAACAACAAACAGGCGATCATCCCCGCCATCTCGCGCGCTGTGATATGCCTCATCATCTGCCGGCCTTTCGAACTCAAGAGAGTGGAGCCCGGGCGCGTCGCCTCCCGGCATTGCCAACCCGCAGTCTCCACCCGCGCCACGACGTTGTCAACGCCACCTTCCCCCCCAAAGCCGAGGCTGCTCGCCAGCCTCGGGAATCGTCCCACCTCAGCGCGCCAACCGCCCCACTTCCCCATGCCGAAAGCAATCGGTGGTGTGATCGTTCACCATGCCCACCGCCTGCATGAAAGCGTAGCAAATCGTCGGCCCCACGAAGTTGAAGCCACGCTTCTTCAGGTCCTTGCTCATCGCCGCCGACACCTGGGTCTGGGCCGGGATCTCCGCCAGCGACTTCCAGCGGTTCTGCACGGGCTCACCCTCGACGTAGGGCCAGAGGTAGGCGCCAAGCGAGCCGAACTCCTCCTGAATCGCCAGCGTCCCCCGGGCGTTCTTGATCGCGGCTTCAATCTTGAGCCGATTCCGCACGATCCCCGCATCGCCCAGCAAGCGTTCGACGTCGCGTTTCGTGTAGCGAGCAATGCGCGCGCAGTCGAATTCGTGGAAGGCCCGGCGGTAGTTCTGGCGCTTCCTCAGGATCGTGATCCAGCTCAACCCGGCTTGGGCCCCTTCCAGGATCAGGAACTCAAAGAGCAGCCGATCCTCGGGCACCGGCACGCCCCACTCGCGGTCGTGGTAGTCGACGTAGAGCGGCTCGCTGCCACACCATTCGCATCGTTTCTTCATAGGGCGCCCATCCTTGTCTGTTCCGCCACGCACGTCCAACCCGGCGGATGACTGCGAGCGGCGCCAACTGTCGCGATCAGGAGGTAAGGCCAGCCACAACGTTGGGTCAAGTCCACAAGACTCAAGCCAAAGGAGCACAGGGTCAGGTATCACCTCCTTCTGCTGTCGGCTTGAGCGTCCCTCATCCTCCCAGGAAAGTAGGCTAGGCCGGGGGCCAGACTGGTAGAATCACGCCCATGACTCCCAAAGAAATCCTCACACAACTCGAAGCGCTCGGCAATGAGAAGCGGCGCGCCCACAACACCAAGTATGGCGCCGGCGACAATCAGTTCGGCGTCCTCATGGGCGACATCCGCAAGCTCGCCAAGAAGATCAAGACCAACCACGAACTGGCCCTAACGCTCTGGAAGACCAAGAACATCGACGCCCGGTTCCTGGCGATCCTGATCATGAAGCCAGAGGAGTTGAGCGCCAAGGAGATGGATAGGCTCGTGCGCTCCGTCACCTTCGTGCACGTCGCGGATTGGCTCTACTCCTACGTCCTCAAGCTCCACCCCGACAAGGAATCGCTTCGCCAGGAGTGGATGACCACCGATGATCCCATGGCCGCCCGGGCCGGCTGGCAGCTCACCGCAGGGCGAGTCATGAAAAGCCCGGAGGGTCTCGATCTGCCCGCGCTGCTGGATCGCATCGAGTCCGAGATGGGCAGCGCCGCTTCCGAGGTGCAGTGGACCATGAACTGCTGCCTCGCGGAAATCGGCATCCACTTCCCCGACCATCGCAAGCGAGCCCTGGCCATCGGCGAGAAGCTGGGCGTCTACCGCGACTACCCCGTCTCCAAGGGCTGCACCTCCCCCTTCGCCCCCATCTGGATCAAGGAGATGGTGAGCCGGCAAGGCTGAGACCCGCACAAGGGGATCTGGACCTTCGGCCGCCTCGCCCCGAACGAGGCGCGCTACTGGGGCAACGGCGTGCGGTGCACGACCGCGGAGGGGATCGGGGGGGTAGTCGATGATGCTGCGGTAAGCGATGAACTGGGCCGCTTCGAGTTCCTGGCTCGCCAGGGCGTCGCGAAGGAGGTGGGTGTAGCGCGGGATGTCAGCGCAGTGCATCGAGGCCAGGTCGGCGCCCAGCCGCTGCGGAGTTTCCGTGGCCGGGAGTTGGTGGCGCAGGTTGGCGTCGTCGCCGGGCGGTGTGGGACCGCTGAGTTCGGAGTAGACATGCAACTCGGGCGCCGCCTGTTCGAAGAGGTCGCGGTGCACCAGTTGATCGAGGATCAGCCGCTTCACCGGCATGTCGGCGCGCAGCACCAACTCGACGCTGGAGTTGCCCTCGCACCGCTCGGTGGGACCAACGGCGGGGATGGTCTCACCCAGGACGCAGGTGGTGATCCCGGTGTTGCCCACCGGTCCGTTGAGGATCTCGCAGTGAATCCGCCCCTGCGTTCCCGCCACCCGCTGCACATCGGGGAGCGGCTGGCTGCAGTAGTCGTGCATCCAGGGCACCGCCAGCGGGTTGTCCTGAGCGCGGACCGACTCATCCAGCGCTTGCGGGGCGCGCAACTGCACAGGCCGACCCTGATCATCGGTGACACGAGGGCGGTGGACGATCCACGGGGCTTCCGCGCGGATGCGCCGAAGCCCAACATGACCGCGGAGAGAGATGCAATCGAACATTCCCGGGACCGAATCGCTTGGGTGAATGATGTAAGTGCGGAAGATCGTCTGGGCCTGGATGCCAAAGACGTAGCTGTTGGCGCGGAAGGCCGCCTTGCGGTAGTCGCGATCGGCCCGGGCCCGCTCTTTCTCAGCGTAGCCCAGCAGCATCATCTCCAGCGTAGCCCGATCGCCGGCGTGGGTGGCGATGAGCCGTTCGTACTGGCGATACGCCTCTTCGACGCGGGCGAGCAGCGCCCGCTCGACCCCCTGCTTCTTGCCGGCCTGGATGATGATCCGAATCGCGGACTTGCCGGGCACATGGCGAGCCACATCGAAGGGATGGGCGCAGGCGGTAGCGCTGGTGACCTTCCAGGCGAGCGTCTTGTCGAGCCCCATGACGGCTTCCAGGTCCGCGCCCTCTCCGGCGGCGGCGTGGACCAGATCCAGCAGGGCGGTCCGATATTCGCTCAGGACGTGCCCCGCATCGGCCCGGAACGGCTTCTTGACTTCGATGGTGGGAGGCATGGTGACAGAATACTCCAGTTCGGCCATTCATCAATGCATATTCAAAGTTGTTTTCAAAAACAGTTTTGAAAACACTTGACGGGCCGCAAAGTGCGGCTAATCTCACCTGGTGTGTCCGGTATGTCACCCAACGAAGCAACAACTCTCTGGAAAGGAATGGAGAGATGAAACACAGCTCCCTGACCATCGCCGCGATCCTGACCGTATCCGCTCTGTCGGCACCGAGCTTCGGCCAACTCTTCGGCAGCGACGCCTTCAGCACCGCCATCGGCACGATCGACCCCAACGACGGCGGTTGGTCGCAGATCGGCCCGGCGGGCCAGGTGATCAACGGCATGGCCTACGACCGAAACACCGACACCTTCTTTGGCATCTCCGCCTCGGGCGACCGGGTCTACACCATCAACCAGCACACGGGCGCCGCCACGGCCCTGGGCGACATGCTGGCCTACGACAACGCCAACGGCCTCGCCTTCGATCCCATCAACAACATCCTCTACGGCACGGACAACAACACCAACGAGTTGTTTTGGGTCGACACCAACAACGGCCGTAGCAACTTCCTCGCCAGGATCGGCGGCGGCTTCTCCGAGATCGAGGGCCTGGCCTTCGACGCGGACAACGATGTGCTCTACGGACTTACGCAGCTTCAGTCGGCCATCGTGCGCATCGATGTCCGCACCGGCGAGGCGACGCACGTCGCGTCGCTGCAGGCGGAGGTCTGGCGCGGGCTCACCTGGGACGGCGACACCGGCTCGCTCTACCTGAGCGCGGTCAACATCTTCGAGGACGCCGCCATCTTCCGCTATGACATCGCCGCCGATCGCGTGAGCTTCATCGGCCACAGCATCGGTGTGGAGGCGGTGCAGGGCCTGGCGCACCGCTCCATCCCCGCGCCCGCGAGTGTGGCGCTGCTGGGCCTGGGTGGCGCCTTCGCCCAGCGCCGTCGCCGGCACGGTTGAGCCGACGTTCACAACTCGCAATCGGTTCACGAGCCGAGCGGCATGCCGCCGGCTCGTTTTCGTTCCACTGCTTCTCGTCTGCCGCCGGCGTGGCGGAATCGCGCCCGGGAGGCCTGGGGCGTGCGCCGCGAGCGCCAGGGTGGCCCCGGCGAGGGGCTGAAGACGATCCTCTCCATGACGAGCCGTGCCAGTCAGCCGCGACGAGGGGCCGTGGTGCGACGATCGTGATACGGCCAAGTCGCAAGGTGAGCCAACGAGTCGCTACGATTGGAGCAGGGGACACGATCGCCGCCGCCGCGCAGCCAACGTGGTCCTTCAGAGAGCCCAGAGCAGCCGCGCCCCGGAAGGAGATCAAAGGTGACCACCAATGCAGTCACGCTCGTGCCTGGAAATTCGGGGCGGCAGGTCTTTCGCCTGGCCTTCCTGGCGACGATTGGGTTGAGCGTCGGTCACCTCACGGGGGCCGCGATCCTGCCGCCGGAGGCGCCGGCCCGACCGGGCTCGCCCGGGAGACTCTCCCTGTGGTCCGATCGTCCGGCGAGCGCCTGGATGACCGACGCTCTTCCGATCGGCAACGGCTCGATGGGCGCGATGCTCTTTGGAGGCACCGAGGTCGAGCGGATTCAGTTCAATGAGATCAGTCTCTGGTCCGGCAGCCGCATGGCCGTGGACGGCCTCGACGACGAAGGCCAGGACTTGGGGGCTTACCAGGCGTTTGGCGATGTCCTTGTTCATCTCGGCCATGACTTTTCCGGGGTCACGGACTTCCGCCGAGAGCTCGACATTGATCGCGCTGTTCATGCCGTGACGTACGAATACGCCGGGGTGCGCTATGAGCAGACGACCTTTGCCAGCCATCCCGACGGGGTCGTCGTAATGCACCTGACCGCGAACAAGCCCGGCGCCTACAGCGGGCGCGTTCAGTTGGCGGACATGCACGGAGCCCGCATCGCCATCGATGGCACGAAACTCAGCGCCGTCGGAAAGCTGCAGAACGGGTTCGAGTATGAAGCACAGTTGCTCGTGCTCAATGAGAACGGCACCGTCACCTCGGCCGATGACGCCGCCTTCTCGAAGAACCCATGGGAACTCTCCGTTCCTTCCACAGGCCTGGCTTTCAGCCGGTGTGACAGCCTGACCCTGATACTCGGGGCGGGAACGAACTTCATCCAGGACCACACCAGGCAGTGGCTCGGCGCTCACCCCCACGCCGCCGTCACCCATCGGGTCGATGCTGCCGGGAAGCAAAGCCTGGGCGTCTTGCTCGACCGCCACGTGAAAGACCATCAGTCTCTCTTCCGGCGTTTTTCCATAGACCTGGGATCGACCGCTGCGGATCTGCTGGCCCAGACCACCGAGGCGAGGCTGGAGGCGTATGCGAAGAGAGAATCGACCGATCCTGAACTCGAAGCCTTGTTCTGCCAGTTCGGGCGCTACCTCTTGATCAGTTGCTCACGACCCGGCTCCTTGCCGGCCAATCTCCAGGGCGTCTGGAACCACAGCAACGAGCCCGCCTGGGCCGGCGACTACCACTCGAACATCAACGTCGAGATGAACTATTGGCCCGCCGAACCCGCCAACCTGGCCGAATGTCATCGCCCGTTCATCGACTATGTCTGGAGTATCCGCGAGGTCAGCGCCAAGAACACAAAGAGGAAATACGGCGATGTCCGAGGCTGGACGGTCCAGACCATGAACAACGCCTGCGGCGTCTCGTTTTGGAAATGGAACCCGCCCGGCAGCGCCTGGTACGCACAGCATCTGTGGGAGCACTTCGCCTTCGGCCGCGACAAGGACTATCTCCGGAACATCGCCTACCCCGTGCTCAAGGAAGTCTGTCAATTCTGGGACGACCGTCTGAAACGCCGCCCCGACGGCACGCTGGTCACCCCCGATGGATGGTCACCCGAGCATGGCCCCCAGGAGGAGGGCGTCATCTACGACCAGATGATCATCCACGATCTCTTCACCAACACCATCGAGGCCGCGGAGGTGCTGGGTGACGACCAGGCGTTCCGCGACCACCTCGCGGGGCTGCGCCACAGGCTGCTCAAGCCGAAGATCGGGCGCTGGGGCCAGCTCCAGGAGTGGGAGACCGATCGCGATGATCCCACGGACAGGCATCGCCACGTCTCCCATCTATTCGGCCTTCATCCCGGCCGCCAGATCACCTGCGCGACCACGCCCGAGTTGGCGGAAGCGGCCCGAGTCTCGCTGAACGCACGCGGCGACGCCAGTACGGGCTGGAGCAGAGCCTGGAAGATGAACTTCTGGGCCAGGCTCTGGGACGGCGATCGCGCCTACACCATGTTGCGGAGCCTGCTCAATGTGGTGCGCGAAACGAGAACCATCTACGGCGAGAGCGGCGGCGGCGTCTATCCGAACCTGCTCGTGTCTCACCCGCCCTTTCAGATCGACGGCAACTTCGGCGCCACCGCCGGCTTCTGCGAGATGCTCCTGCAAAGCCACACCGGCCGAATCCACCTGCTGCCGGCCCTGCCCGACGCCTGGCCCCGCGGCAAGGTCAGCGGGCTTCGTGCCCGAGGCGGATTCGAAGTCGACATGGTTTGGGAAGGCGGCCGATTAATCCGAGCCGTGGTCCACTCCAAATCCGGCCAGCTCTGCCGGGTCGTCTCTGGTGACAAGAGTTGGGAATTCAACACCACGGTCGGGGAGTCCTATCCCCTCAGGCTTGCGCAAGAGGATGACGGGAGTCTCCGCCCCGCTGAATAGACACTCCACTCTGGGTCATCGCTGGCGACACCTCGCCGCGGAATCCCTCGTCCCGAACCAGGCGCGCAGATCTCGCCACTGCCGCCTGTGGAGTCGTGAATCGGTTTCCTTGGACTGGGCCTGGCGCCCTACTTCCGCCCAATCACGTAGAAGACGCTGATCGCCGATTCTCTCCGTTCGTGGATCCTGAAGTTATGCGCCAGGTGCCGATCCAGCTTCAGATGGTTGAAGCCCACATGGTGCCCGTCCCAGAGGGGCTCGAGTTCCTCCGTGTCGTGGAGCAAGGCGCTGCGCAGCAGTTGTCGCATGGTCAGCTTGTCGTGGCCCAGGCCGAGGCAGCGCTGCAGCAGGTTCTTGAAGAGCACGATCAGGCCCACCATCTTGGGGACGGAGATCACGATCTTGCCGCCCTCGTCCAGCAGCGTGAAGCACTCCTCCAGGAACCGCATCTTGCTGCCCCACATGTCGGCCGGATCGCCCAGGTGCTCCAACGTCTCCAGCAGGTACATGAGCTGATAGCCCGAGCCGAGCCGCTGCCGCAACCACGTCATGTCGCGATCGGCGTTGCAGTGGTAGGTCACGTTTTGGAGTTGCAGGGCTTCGCCCAGTCGGTGCGAGCGATCGATGAAGGACTGGTTGATATCGACCGCCGCCACCTTGTCGTAGGTTTGGCAGAGCGAGGGGAGCAAGAGGCCGTCGGCGCAACCCATGTCGATGACTCCCTCCGCCTCATGTTTTCCTCCCAGGCGCAAGGCCCGCTGGAAGCGCATGCGTTTGCTGGCGGCGATGGGGCCCCGGCCGTAGTAGTTGTAGATGGCGTAGGCGGTCGCGACCGAGCCCGCCGCCTCCTGGACGAGCGCGCGGTTCGGCAAAACGAAGTTCGGAACGGTCTGCATGATGTGACTCCTCCGCGGAAAACCGGCGCGGAACGCGCGCGGCTCACGCTGCGATATCCCTGTCGCACTGTCCTCTGGGATCGAGCCCTGTGCATGCTCGTCGGCACCGTCACCGCGTTCAGAGGGCAGCAATGAACGAAAAGGGACGAAGGTCCCTGTGCATAGGACCGCTCGTCACCAACATTTCGCTCCCCGGAATCCCTCTTACGCAGGTGTCAGTATACAGGCATATAGCGGATTGCAAGCCGCTATTTCCACTATTTACGGTCCCGCCCGGCGGCCTCACGCCGGTGTCAAGCAAGAGATAAGCCCCGCTTTCGCAGGGCTTTATCCGAATCCGGGTGAGAGGATTTCGCGGCTGCGGAATCCCTCAGATGCTGCTGCCGCAGCGGGGGACGTCGTCCCAACCGCTTCACCTGCGGCGAATCGGGGTGAGAGGATTTGAACCTCCGACCTCCTCGTCCCGAACGAGGCGCGCTACCAAGCTGCGCTACACCCCGGTGGTGTGGCGGCATTGTAGCAACCCCGACCCCGCCAGGGAAACGGGGCACCTCAGCCCCATCACGTCCCAGAATCCACCCCCACAACCCCACAAAGCCGCGACCGTCGGTCGCGCCTCCCCCCACGTGTATTCACGTGGGGCTACGTAAACCCCCACTTGGCCCCGGGTGAACACACGCGCGGCCGCGATCATCCCCCAACCGGCGCCGGCTCGCTTCCCTTCACCCCTCCCCCAGCCGCAGATACGGAAACCGCTCCAGGTCGTGCTCCAGCTTCCCCGGCCGGCCCAGCCGCTCCTCGTAGTACGCCGTCACTACGCCGTACCAGGCTCGCACCGCCAGCCCCAGGTACCGCTCGTCCCGGAGGCGCTCCAGCACGTAGCCCAGGTGCCCCGCCGCCCGTTCGCCGAGCGCCATCACACCCTCGCGATTGCCGCTCCGCAGCTTGAGCGCCTGGGCTGAGGTCTGGATCAGCGCCTGCAGGAAGTGGCCCTGCAGCGGATCCCGCTGGCAACTGCGCCAGGGTCCCTCCCAGGCTTCGTGCGCTTCCCACCAGTAACGGTGGTTGTAAAGATCGCAGCCAAACAAGTACGCCGCGCTCGCCCGCCAGTGCTCCGGATCCACCGCCGGCACCTTCGGCTCCGGCCCGTGCTCGGCGACATAGCTGTGCCCCTGCGGATCCTGCACCGGATGCGGATACGCCCCCGGCAGATACCGGTAGGAAGGGAAGGGCAGATCGGTGTAGCGCGCGGGTGGGATCGGCATAACAGGCACATGGTAGGCCGAAAGCCGAGGGTGCTCGCCACCCTCGGGATGCCCGTCCCACCGCTCCGCGGGACCGCCGATGCCATCGGCGGCTTTGGCGTACGATGCCCACGCGCCCGGTTCGGACCGTTAGGCGGTGAGGCGGCGGCTCGCCACGCAGGCCGGGCCCAGGAGGTTGCGCGATGCAGGCGGACAGCGCCCCGGAAACGAAGGACGACGCCAACTCTCTCGAATCCATCTGTCTCTCCTGCGGCAAGCGCCTCGCCGCCATCGAGCGCACCTGCCCCGATTGCCCCAGCGCCTTGCTTCGCGCTGACTACCCCGTCAAGCCCTTCCAGCCGACCGACCGCCCGGGCATCTTCCGCTTCGCAGACTTCCTGCCTCCCACCAGCACGTTCGAGACCAAGATCGGCCCCTGCGTCTACCGCAGCGACGCCCTCGCTGCCAGGCTGGGCCTGGCGAACCTGCACATCGCCTACAACGGCTACGCCCCGGAGAAGGGCGCCTGGAACCTGACCGCCTCCTTCAAGGACTTTGAAGCCCTGCCCACGCTCCTCTTTCTGCGCGAACACGGCGTCAATGCTGTCTCCCTCGCCTCCGCGGGCAACACCGCCCGGGCCTTCGCCTACGCGGGAGCGCTCCTCAACTTCAACGTGCACATCGTCATCCCCGAAGCACTGCTGGGGAGCCTGTGGATTCCGACCCCAACGACGCCCAGGCTCGCGCTTGAGCGGATCCACATCACCGCCGTCGCCAACTCACGCGACTACTTCAAGGCCATCGAACTCAACCAGCTCATCGTGCGCGAGTTCGGCCTGACCGATGAAGGCGGCGCGCGCAACATCGCCCGCCGCGACGGCATGGGGACGGCGGTCCTCGAACACGCCCGCATCGTCGGCGAACTGCCCCGCCACTACTTCCAGGCAGTCGGCAGCGGCACCGGCGGCATCGCCGCCTGGGAAGCGGCCCTGCGCCTGATCGCGACCGGCGACTTCGGCGACGCCCCGCCCCACCTCCACCTCGCCCAGAACGCCCCCTTCGCCCCCATTCACGATGCCTGGACGCACGGCAAGACCATCCACCCCAACGCTGACATCGACGATCAACTCCGCCGCATTGACCAGATCAGCGCCGCGGTGCTGGCCAATCGCAATCCGCCGTACGGCCTGGTCGGCGGCGTGCGTGACGCCTTGCACGAAACGGATGGCAGAACCTATGCCGTCAGCAACGCCGAAGCCGCCTTCGCCCAGGCGATGTTCGAGGAGGCGGAGGGGATTCCCATCGGCCCGGAAGCGGGCGTCGCTCTGGGCGCACTGCGGCAGGCGCTGGAACACAACGCCCTCGACCCCAACGAATCGATCCTGCTGCACGTCACTGGCGGCGGCGAGGCGCTGCTGTGCCGCGACTACGACTTGATGCAGCTCGAGCCGACCCTGCGTATCGCCCCCAAAGACGTGACCGCAGCCGGCCTCGCCCCCCCACCGCACCCACTTCCAAGCCTTGCTCAGCTAAGTACATCCGCTGCCCGCCACGGTGACGAGCGCGCCCAGGCCGCTGCGAAATCGTAAACGCTGTTTGCCAAATCACCCTCTCGGCGGCACACTGGCATCCCAACCCCCACGCGGGGCCACACCACACCAAGGAAGGCCGATCTTCAGGATGAACAACCAGCAGCCGCTGCCCTCCAGGACGGAGATCAAGCCCAGCGGCCCCAAGACGGTGGATGTCTTCGCGGATGTAACGTGGTCCGCGGGCGATCTCGAACACGCCTCCGCCACCCAGATCATCGATTACGCCCTGCGGAAGTATGGCGACCGCCTCGGCTTCATGACCGCCCTGGGCTACAGCGGCATCGTCCTCATGGACCTCCTTCGCCAGCGCCTGCCCACCTTCAAAGCCTACTTCATCGACACCGGCTTCCACTTCCCCGAAACGCTCGACCTGCTCAAGCGCTTGCAGGACGCCTGGCACATCGAGTTCGTTCGACTCGGCCCTTCGCTCACGGGTGCACAGATCGACTCCATCATCGGCCCGCGCGCCTGGGAGACGCAGCCGGACCTCTGCTGCCTGTACCGCAAGGTGGAGCCGATGCTGCGGGTGTTGGAGACGAAGGACGCCTGGGTCGCCGCCCTGCGCCGCGACCAGGCGAAGTCGCGCAGCGCCATCGCGCCGATTCAACTCGACAGACGGGGCACGCTCAAGATCTACCCCCTCGCCCGCTGGTCGGCGCAAGAGTGCTGGGACTACATCCGCGCGCACGACCTGCCCACGAATCCCCTGCACGATGAGGGCTACCTGTCGATCGGCTGCACGCACTGCACCGCGCCCGTCGTCGCCGGCGAGGATGAACGAGCCGGCCGCTGGCAACTGTCGGCGAAGACCGAGTGCGGGTTGCATGACAATGGGTAGGGGGAAGGGGAATTGGGGAACGTGGGAATTCGGGAATTGGGGTGGGGAGCGCCTGGGCATCGTTTAGCCGCGACGCGAAGCGGAGCGCTTCGACCCGAGGTGACACCCACGTCGGTCGGCACCTGGGCGCCACCGGTTGCTGGCCAACGAGTGACGAGACGAAATCGCGCATCGCTCTGCGTTCCGGCGCTGCCGCCGCGCCGAAACCTCTACCGACAGCGACTTTTCTGCCAAAACTGGCCAACGCCCCGGCGAATCCGCCTCCCGCCAACGTATGGAAGGGCAGGGAGGACATGCCATGCGCTTCCGGGTGACCGGCAGAAACAAACAGACGGGCCGCGAAGTCTCCTATGTCGTTGAGGCGGCGGACAACCAGGGTGCCCGATATGAGGCCGAGGCGACTGGGCTCGATGTTGACCGCGTGCAGCTGCTGGAAGAGCCCGACTTCGACGCAGTGCTTGGGCCCGGTGAGGCGTGGGCCTATCTCTGTCGGTTTGGCCGCGTTGCCGTCATCATCCTGAGCCTCATCGCCATCCTCTGCGGCTTCCTCCTCGGGGTGGCCGACCCCACGCTCAGCGCCGGCCCGCTCTGGTGCATCGCCGGCATCCTCCTCCTCATGCTCGTAAAGAAGTAGTGGAAGGAACTCACCATGCGTTGGATCGTTGCGGGCCCCGATCGCGAGACGAGAGTGTGGAAGCGAGTCGTCGTCGAGGCGGCCGATGCCACGAAAGCAGCGCAGACAGCCATCGAGCATGGCATGGCCATCGCACACGTCGAACTCGAAGGCGCGCGGCCTGACTCGAACCGGCGCTCCATTCTCATCATGCGCTCCCTCGGCCAAGCCCTGATGGGTGTCGCGGGCATCGTCTACATCATCTTCGGCTTGATGACGATCAGAAGCGACACGGCGGGCTACCCCTCCCAACCGCTGGATGCCGTCCCCGGTCTGCTCTACTGCATCTTCGGCGCGCTGCTCATGCTCGTCGGCAAAGGGGGTATTCGCGAACTGGTCGGCAACTCGACCGCCGCCACGCCAACAGCGAAGCGATCTCCGGATTGACTCGCCCTGCGTCACTCCGCCGAACGCGCTCCCCTTCGGGTCGCGGCTAAACGGATCCCGAGCCTCCCTCCGTGTTCTCCGCGAACTCCGTGGTGAATCCTTCCCCTCACTCAGCCCTCGCTCAGACTCGCGTTGTACGCATCCACCACCTCCCCCACCAGCCGAATCCGTTCAATCTCGCCCGTCGCCGACATCTCATCGCTGATCCCCAGGATCAGGTTCGGCGCAAACAAGTCGATGCACCGCCGGGCACAATCGAGCAGCGTCTCGACGCTGTACGTCGCATCGAAGTACACCGCCGGGATGCCATCGAGCAGGAACATCTCGCCCAGGGCTGCCTTCGTCTCCTCCAGCGTCACATCGCCCTGCGGTAGGGGCGTGATCGCTTCAATGCCGCTGAGTCCCGTGTCCTTCAGGTACGGCAGGAGCGGCTTGACATCGCCGTCAAAATGGGCGTGGACGAACTTCCCCGCCGCCCGCAGCCGACTCGCCCGCTGCTGGTAAACCGGCAGGATGTAGCGCTCGAAGAGCTTGGGGGAAAGCACGGTGGCGTGAATGTTGTCGCCGAAGTTGATGAGCTCGATCGGCCCCGCTTCGATCAAGTCCAGCAAGCGATCCTGCGAGCGCGTCAGCGCTTCGAAGTACGCCTCGCAGCGCCCGCGATCTCGGCGCAACAGCCGAAACGTCGCCTCCGGCCCCATCTCGCTGACCAGGAGGTGCTGAATCGTGGTACGGCAGATGAAGATCGTCGGCGCCCCCAGCGCGCGAAAACGCTGCTTCATGGCTTCAAACTTGTGGCGGTCAAACCGGTAGCGCATGCGCTCCAGACGCCACATCGCGATGCCCATGTCCGCCTCATCCGCGATGGGCCACTTGACCGGCATGTGCCAATCCGTGTGCGGGCTGCGGCGATAGACGGCGCAGTGGCTGCCGATCGGCGTGCGCCAGGTGATCTCGTAATCCGTCTTATCGAGGTCCTGCTGCGACACCTCGACGCGCTCATCCTCCAAGCACTCAAAGCAGTCGTTGTAGTCGTAGAGTCGATCCGAGCAGCCCAGCGCCCGGTACAGCTCCAAACGCGACATCCCGGCGTAGGGCGCGGGCAGGCCGACCCCCGTGCGCTGGCGATACTCGTACCACTCCAAGATGCGCGGCTGCCAGATGACCTTGCCCCCGGCCTCGCCGAAGGCGACATCGCGATGCAGTACTTCCAGGTCAAGATTGGCGTGATCCGTGGGACGGTTGGGCATGGCGTCTCCCTGCCTGCTGGCCTGGCGATTGGCAATGCGGCCATTCTACGGCGAGGCCCCGGCAGGTGGCCTGATTCGATACGCCGCCAGCCCGAATCGACTACTCCGGCCCTCAAGACGCAGCGTTTGCACTCCTTACAACCCGCTCGCCGTTGACATCGCCCCGGAAGCGGGCACACTGGGGGGGTGGCCCCGACTCCGGCGGCCCTGGCAGAGGAGATCGCCATGCCGTGCCCCACCCCTTGCGTCCGAAGAGCCGTTCGCGGCCTACGCCGCCTCAGCGCCGCCCTGGCCCTCAGCCTCACCCCCCAAGCACTCGCCGACCCGGTCATCCCCAGCGATGGCATGGTCATCACCGAGGACACCACCTTCGTCACCGGCACCTACAGCTTGCCCAATGGCGTCAGCATCGGCGCCCCGGGCGTCACCCTCGATATGAACGGCGCAACGCTCCTCGGCGCTAGCTTCCAGAACTTCGCCGTCACCTGCATCGGCTTCGACAACGTCACCGTCACCGGCGGCAGCGCCCACGGCTACTACTACGGCCTGCGGGTCGAGAACTCCAACCTCTTCGCCGTCACCCAATGCGACCTCTCCGACAACTGGGTCGATCCCAACTCCCTGGGAAGTAACGCCCCCTGGCTCAACATCAATGCTCTGCCCAACCTCAACGACCGCGTCAACCTGGGCGGCGGCCTCTTCATGCGCCAGTGCAGCGGCCCCACCATCGCTGACAACGTCATGACCGGGCAGGAAAACGGCATGGACCTCTACGAGGTGACGGCCGGCCTCATCACCGGCAACGACTGCTCCCACAACACCGGCTGGGGCATCCACCTCAACGCCAGCAGCGACAACACCATCGACGCCAACGTCATGGACCACTGCACCCGGGCCGGCCTGGGCGACTCCGCCGGCATGCTGCTCGTCAACGCCAGCCACGCCAACACCATCACCAACAACTCCTTCACCTACGGCGGCGACGGTTTCTTCATCGGCAACGAAGGCGGCTGCCCCAGCAACAACAACCTCCTGCAAGGCAACGACGGCTCCTTCGCTGGGGCCAACGCCTTTGAAGCGACCTTCTCCGCCGGCAACCAGTTCATCGACAACCTCGCCAACGGCAGCAACTACGGCTTCTGGCTGGGCTACTCCCACTCCGGCAACGTCATCCGCGGCAACCAGATCCGCGCCAACAACGTCGCTGGCATCGAGATCGAGCACGGCCAGGGCAACATCATCGAAGGCAACGAGATCGTCTTCAACGGCGGCAAGGGCATCGTCCTCCGCACCGACGGCCAGGCGCATTTCCCCGACTGGCAGTTCCCTTGCCTCGATCTTCCTAACCAGGAACTCTCCGCCGACTATCTGATCAAGGACAACCTCATCCAGGCGAACTTCGGCATCGCCCTTGAGCTCACCAACACCACCGACAGCACCATCGTCAACAATCTCATCGACGGTAACGGCGGCGGCACCGCCCAGGTCACCGGCGCGAACAACATCTGGGCCGTCGACCCCACGCCCGGCACCAACATCGTCGGCGGCGACACGCTGGGCGGCAACTACTTCGACAACTACGCCGGCAGCGACACCGATGGCGATGGCCTGGGCGACACCGACCTTCCCTACACCAATGGCGGCCAGATCGACCCGCCGGGCGATACGCACCCACTCATCGGCGATCCCGACACACCCGTGATCGACAATCCCATCGCCCACTGCTACGGCACCTGGCAGGACCTCGGCAGGAACACCCGCGAGAACGGCAGCAACTTCGACACCGCCAACGGCGCTCACTTCGCGACCGATGGCACCAATTTGTATCTGCTGGAAGGGCGCAACGGCGGCGACTTCTCCCGCTACGACCCCCAGCAGAACCGTTACCTGCCCTTGCGCGACCTGCCGGAAGGCGTCTGGGACGGCGGCGGAGCGCAATACGGCAATGAACGCATCTACGCGGCCACCGCCACCCAGTTCAACACCGGCGATGGCTCCGGCAAGGGGCCGCGCTTGTTCGCCTACGATCCCGAACTCGACACCTGGGCCCGCCTTGCTGACACGCAGGCGAATGGGCACCCCGTCGCGAATGAATCCCTCGCCTTCGACCCCGTGAACAACTTGCTCTACGCCACCATCGTCAGCATCAAGGATGGGCAGGATCCCAGCCTGCGGCAGCGTTTGGCGATCTACGACCCCGCCGGCGACACTTGGATCGGCGTCACTTCACCGAGCGGCATGGACTTCGGGGCCGGCTCCGAAATCGAATACCTCGACGGCAAGATCTACACCTGGCCCGGCTCCTTCCGCGGCGGGGCGGTGAACGGCTCCGATTCCTTCCTGCTCGTCTACGACATCGCCAGCGACACCTGGGCCCAGACCGCTTCCGTGGCGGAGAGCGGCATCATGCCCGGCTTCCGCAGCGGCGCCTACGACGTCTGGGGCGTCACGATCACCGCCGACGCGAACCTCCGCCGCCTTCTCGTGCAAGGAGGCGAGACCAATCACCTCGTCTACGTCTACCTGCCGACGATCGATGCCTGGCGCGTGACCCGCCCCGCCACCTACGATGGCGGCTGGGGCGCGGGGCTCGAATGTCTCACTGAAGCGGGCCTGACCTACCAGATCGACGGGCGCAACGCCGCCGGCGAACCGCAAGGCACGGCGGTGCTGCTCCCGCCCCAGCCCGGCGACCTCAACGGCGACGGCTGCGTCGATCAGCAGGATCTCGGCTTGCTGCTCGCCAGCTACGAATACGACGGCGGCGGCGACCTCGACTGCGATGGCGACACCGACCAGTCCGACTTGGGCTTGCTGCTCGCCAACTACGGCAGCGGCTGCTAACACAACCGACGACCTCAGCGCGATCCCCAAGCCGCCGATGGCATCGGCGCGGATTGGTTTGAACCGCGGAGTCCGCAGAGAACGCGGAGGGAAGAGGTGAACCGGGAGAGAGAGGGTGGGAAAAATAGGGACAGTTCCCATTTTTCGAAAAAGGGGAACTGTCCCTATTTTCTTGAGCGCTGCTTCTACCAACTGACCTCGAGGCTCGCCGTCGCTGCCGACCGCGGATCCGCCCGCTCTTCCAATGAGGCGGTAATTGCACTTGATGAACGTGCGACCGGCCCCGCGAACACCGCCGCACCGTTCACTTCCACCCGAATCGGAAAAATAGGGACAGTTCCCATTTTTTGAATAAATGGGAACTGTCCCTATTTTCAGATTACCAGGAGACCTTGAGCAGCGCCGTCGCCGCCGTCCGCGGGTCGGCGCGCTCCTCCAGCGATTCGGCGATGGCGCTCGCGGTTCGACGCGCGACGATGTTCAGGATGTTCTCGCCGTTCACCTCGATGCGAATCATTTCGTCGAGATCGATCAGTTCATCGCGCAAACGCAGCGTCAGCTTGTTCACATCCTCCGTCTCGATGCGGATCGTCTGCCCCTCGACTTCCGCGACGATCATCGCCCCCGTCTTCGCATCTTCCGGCGCGATCTGCAGCCAGTAGAACCGCGTGTGCGTCACATCATCCTGTCGCCAAACGACTCGCTTCGGCCAGGGATCACGCGTCGCCGCCGCCATCCAGGGCAGGACTTCCCGGTCGTTGCCACCCATCCAATGGCCCTTGTCCTCGTAGACGGTGAGCCGATGCGGATAGCCCTCGGGATCCGCGGCCTGCAAGTCGTCCAGCGTCTTGCCCCACTGGGCAGTGACTTCGTTGCGGTTGTAGGCTTCGTCCTTGCCGCCCGTGAAGAGGAAGAAAGGCAAGTTGCGCAGGCCCAGCGGCGAGGCTTCGTTGGGATGCCCCGCCATCATCGACGCTGCTGCGAATCGATCCGCCATCCGCGGCGCCAGTTGGTACACGCCGTCGCCGCCCGCTGAATAGCCCATCAGATAGACCTTGTCCGGATCGACGCCCCGCGCTGCGACGTACGTCTCGATGAGGCGGTCAAAGAGCGGATCGATGTGCGCCTGGTGCCACAGGTTCCAGGTATCCGTCGGGGCGCGCGGCGCCAGGTAGATCCCCTCCGCGGGTTCGTACAAACGAATCTGGTTCTGCCACTGCTGATCGTTCACCCGGGTCGGCGCTCCCCCGCCGCCGTGCATCGAGATCCACAGGCTGCGGCCCGACTCCGGTGCTTCGCCGAAGGTGCGTTCGAGAAGGCGCATCGTGTGTTCGCCGAGAGTGAACTCCTTGCCTTCCAGCTCCGCCTCGCGCTCTTCGGCGATCTTCGCTGCGATGTCACGGTACATGGATTCAACCAGCGCCTCCGCGGCCGCCTCGTCCAACCCGAGTTCGTCCCAGGCAATCTCGACCGTCTCCTCATCCGCCTCCCCCGCTTGCAGACGGAGCGCCCGCACCTCGCCGCCGCGCTCGACTTCCAACTGGTAGGGCACACCCGGCACCAGCAACACCGGCGGCATGTCGTTCAGATCCGCCTGCCCCGCCCTCGTCGTCACCTCCGCCACAACTTCGCCATCCGGGTCGAGCACGCGCACGGCAGCGACCATGCGCTCGCCGCCTTCCGTCTGCCAGGCCCGCAGGTGCCGAATCGCCCGGCCTTCAACGCCTTCGCGTTTCGCGGCGTAGCGATGCGTGACGTTCACGCCGCCCACGTAGTCCGCCCGCAGGTTCCAGGCCATGGGAAAGCGATTGCCCCTTGGCGCCCACGAGGTCGCCCACACCGCGTGCTGCGGCATCTCTCCCTTTGCCTTCGAGGCATCGCCCACGAACCAGGCCCGGTCCAGACCGCCGGCGTTGTATTCATCGGCGCCGGTGAAGTACCACTGCCCGTCCCAGACCTCGACCCAGGTGTGGTTCCCCGACTTGCCGTACCAGGAAGCCACGCCCGCCCCCCCGGGCCGGCACGCCGACGGCTCGGCAGGCGTCGACGAGCAGGATCGAGAGTCCCGTGCAGGTCGCACGCCCTTGCGCCATCGACTCCGCCGGGCTTTGGTTCGGCTTCTTGCGGCCGGTGTTGTAGTGCACGTTGACGGCGTTGAAGAGATGCTGATTCAGCGCCTGGGCGGCTTGGGTCGCCGTCGTGCAGTCGGCGACGATCTCCTTGGCGGTTTCGTACAAAGGCGCTCGCCAGGCTTCGCGTGTCTCGTCGAAGACGGCGTAGGGCAGGACATCGTTGAGAAACAACTCCTCGGGCACATCTGCCGCCCAGGGAAATTCGCTCCGCGCCCGCAAGGCGTAGTCGAGGTTTTCCAGGAGCAAGGCCGTGTCGACATCGCGATCGCGCTCCGGGCGATAGGCGCGCAGGTACTCCGCCGCGGTACGGCCGAACTCGCCATGCTTCTCGGCAGCGCCGGTGATGAACGCCTGCCAGGGGTCGACCTCGTCCGCAGCCTGGGCCGCCCGTGTGCTCGCGCCCAGCAGCAAAGTGAGGAAGGCAAGCGCCCCCACCAGCGCCCGCGCTTCGTGTGTGATTCGATGTGTCGAGAGTTGGCCGGAAGAGAGATGCTGTGTCATAGGGCCATAGTGTAAAGGCAGACGCCGCCGCCCCCAACCCCAGACTCCACACCACCGTTCCCGCAGCCGGTGGGGGGGCGTCTCGTTCGCCACGCTGACGCGGGATCACTGCCATGCTAAGCGGGCGGGCCGCCCGCCCCGCCGTAAGCGAAGACAAGCACTGCTTCCTGGGCGTCAAGAACAACGCGGGCCCAGCCCGCGTTGTTCAATGGAAACAAAGGTGTCGTGATCTATTTAGCCCCTTTACTCCCGGTCCGCGTCGCTGCTGAAGCGATCCAGGAGCTCACTCATGCGGGCCTCGACCAGGTCCTCTTGCCGCTCGTGGCGCAGCGCGAGTTCTTCTTCCAGGTCGCGCAGCCGCACCGCCAGGCGATTCAGTTCCTGGGCGCGAATGTCCTGCCGAACTCCGAAGTGCTCCTTGATTCTCTGGCGCAGCACATCCTCGAGTTCGCCGGCCTGGGCCAGCTCGCCGGCGTCGCGCAGCCGTTCGATCTCCTCGGCTTGGCGGGTGGTGAAGCGCGACAGTTCCGAATCGCGCTGCCGCAGGCGGAACACTTCTTGGTCGCGATAGCGCAAATGCAGCATATCCGTGAGCCGACCCAGGTTGTGATCCATCAGCTCCTCGTACTGCTCCGGATTCTTCTCGCGCAGCTCCGTGAGTTCGCCGCGCATCTCGGGGGCCATCTCCAGCGCCATGTCGCTGTAGGCGCTTTGCTCAGCATCGCTCAGCTCCGACCACTTCCGGGGCGCGTCATCGCGAGCGGGCAGGGGCCGCATGTCTTCCGGCGGCTGCCAATCACGCGGCGTCAAGCGATCTTGACTCGGCGTCGTCGTCCAGCCGGGCGTCAGCGGATAGGGCGCTTCGAGCGTCTGGCCGGCATCCAAGGTGGCCAGCATCTGCCGCAACTGGTCTTGCTCTTTCTCCAGCGCCTGCAGGCGAGTCTCCACCCACTGCCGCTGCTCGATGGGAGTCAGCGAGCGCAGGTCCGTGGGCGGGGCGCTGGTTCCCTGCCACCCCTGCACGACGGTCGCCGCCAGGGCCAGGCCCAGCGTCGCCAGGACCAGGAGCCGCCTTCGTAGCGGCCGGCGGTCGCAGTCGGATTCAGTCCGGATTGCCTTGCACTCATTCATGAGTCACCAGCCTTCCACCGTGGTGATCAATTCGCTTTCCACTTCTTCCCAGATTGAAGGCCCGTTCCAAGGATCGGCACTGGCGAGATGCTTGAGCACCAATTCCGTACGGCCGATGCGGCGGTCGTAGGCGCTCTCCAGCGTCTCGACGAGCGGCATGGCGCCCGCGCCGATCAACTCCGGCAAGGCGCCCTTGCCGGCGAGCGGCCCCAGCCTGGGCTGCCGTTGCCCCGAGAGCGACCACACGACCGCCCCCACCGTCAGCATCAGCGCCACCGCTGCCGCCGCCGCCAGCACCCGCAGAGGCAAGCGCCAGCTTCGCTCCGGGCGCAACGACGTGGCCGGCCTCTCCTCGGCGCCGGCCAGCAGCGTCACGCTGGCCTCGTACACGCGCTGGCTCAGCCCCACCGGTTCCCCGTGGGCAGCCCGCTGGTGGGCCGCCTGCTCCGCCAGCGCTTCGTCCACCCGTCGCAGACCGTCTTCGTAGTCCGCCGGGAGCGGCTCCGGCCTTGTCGAGTTGTCGTTTCGCCGATCGGTCATTCCAACTCCGCTTCGCTCAGGAGTTCACGCAGTTTCTTCAGGGCCCGATGGTGCCGGGCCAGCACCGTTCCCAGGGGCTGGCCCAAAGCGTCGGCGATCTGGCGAAAGGCCAGCCCGCCGAAGTGCCTCATCTGCAGAAGTTCGATATCGGCCGGCGGCAGGGAGCGCACCGCTTCCTGCACCACCGCCAAACGTTCCAGTCGCAGCGAGGCGGCGCTGGCTTGCGAGGAGTCGGCTGCCCGGCCGGACGACAACTGCTCGTCGGCCAAGGCGGCCAGCGAGGCATGCTCGACCGGCGTGGCCTGGCGGCGTTGTCGGCGTTTCTCGTCGCGCAAGCGATTCACCGCGATCCGAAACAGCCAGGCCTCGAACTTGCCCAGTTCCAGGTAGCTGCCGTCGCTCAGTTTGCTCGCCACTGTGCAGAAACATGATTGGGTCATTTCCTCGGCCAGGTCCGGATCGCCGCAGCGCACGCGCAGCAACGCAAAAAACTCGACCGCTGTAGGCCTCGACAATCTGGCGCCAAGCTCGCTCCTCGCCGGCAGCGGCTCGGGCCAGAACACGGCTCATCCGGTCACCATTCGGCATGCACTTCTCATCAGCCATAACGATCCGTGTATGAGTCTATTGCCCTTTCCGCCGGGATGAGGGGCTCCTTTCCCTCCCATCTTGCCGATCCGAACGTCCGAGAACTACCACCGCGTGGCCGAAGGGCCCCGTTTCGACTAGCCTCTCCCCTATGGCTCGTTGGCACCTCCCACCCCGCTTCACCCCCCCGCCGTCTCGCCGCGCCGGCGGCGCTCGCGGCGACCCTGGTCCTGGCCCTGCTCCTCACGGTCGGCTGCCAACCCACGCCCCCCGGCAGACGACGCGGTCGAGCCCAGGCAGGACCTCCACACGGAGGCGGACAGCAGCGCCAACGCCCCCCCTCGTGGTGGCGACCGATCCCACCGCGCCGGACCGGCCCTCGGAACCATCGGCCGGCCGCTCCCCCGCCGCCTGGTTCGCCAGGCAGCTCGTCGGGGAGTGGCGGGCGCTGACCGTCCGCTACCCCTTCGCCGGCCGACCCCAGTCGGTCCAGCAGGCCTACTCGATCGCACGCCTCGACACGGAAACTCTTGTCATCGAAGCACGTACGGCAACAGGTGGGCAACCTTCGGCCTCGGCCTGGGTACGGTATCTTGACCTGCCCTCGACGTCGGGCCTGGCGGGAATCGAATGCCGCCAGGGCCCCCTGAACCAGCTCAACGCCCCCGAGCCCAGCCATATCAGCCGGGGCGCCCTCATCGGGCGGACGCTCCTCCTGCGGGCCGGGGAGGAGGCTCGGCAGAGCGAGCGGCGAACCATGCTGCTGGGCGAAGCCTGGATGCTCACGGTGATTCAGGCCGAGGGCGAGCCGCCACTGCTGGAACTGGCCGAGCGCGGGTCCCTGAGCCCGTCCCTGGACCCGGGCGAGCTGCAGGCGATCGACTCCGCCGCCGGCCTCGCAGCCCTGCTGATCGGCGACTGGCAGGGCGAGCGCTTCCACAGCCTGACCGGCGAGCGCGTCGACTACGCGCGATCCGTCTCCCCCGTGGGCGAGAGCGCCCTGCTGGTGCGAGAACGGCTGGAAACGCCGGCCGGAGGCAATTCCGGACCCAGCCCCAGGCTGCGGCGGCTGCGATTCGCCTCCCGCCTCGACGGGCGAATCGAACTGGAGCAGACGCCCTGGAGAAGCGGCGCGGAGGCAATCCCCTCATCCGTCTCCACGATCTGGCGCGGCGATCTGGCCGGCAACGTGGTGACCTGGACAGAGCGGCAGACGACAACCGAGTCCGTAGGTCGGCTGGAGAGCCACTGGCTCTTGATCGGACGGGATCTGGTAATCCGAATGACACAGGAACAGGACGGTTCCTGGTGGTTCGCTGTGGAGCGGCGAACGGGCACTTGACGGTGCTTGGTCGCCCTGTTGTTGGGAGGTCAAGCCAAGGTTGTTATTCTGTCTGTGGATACTGAACCGAGCGCTGACGCTCTGCGCAGAGGGCAATGGATCTGCGTATCATGCGCGAGTGATCGCTGATCCCTCTGTTTTGGAGGGAAGGAAGCTGATGTTGAGGGCTTATGACGCAGCTTGAAGTCACGGAACGATTCGTCGAAACGACTACCGGGCCCAAGGTGCGCATCGTGGAAGCGGGCGAGGGACCGACCTGCGTCTTCTTGCCCGGCTTGCTCGGGGTGGTCTCTCACTACGAGGAGACCGTGGCGCTGCTGCAGCATCGAGCCCGCTGCCTCTTCCTCGATCCCAACCTCCTGGAGCTTCCGCGCGAGGCCTGCAACGTCGACACCGTCACCAAGGCCGTCAACGAGGTGCTGGCGCAAGAAGATCTGGCCCCCGCCACTCTCGTCGGCAACAGCTTCGGCGGGCACATCGCCCTGCTCACCGCCCTGGAGAGGCCGGAACTCGTCCGCGGCCTGGTGCTCGCCGGCTCCTCCGGCCTGGCGGAACGGACCTACGAGAAAGACGTCCAGCACCGCCCCAGCCGGGCCTGGCTCCGCCGCAAGATCGGCGAGATCTTCGCCGACCCCGACTACGACCTTGAGGAGTTCGTTGAGCACGCCTACAGCCAACTGACCAACCCCCGCAAGGCCCTGGCCCTGGTCAAGCTCGGCCGCAGCACCAAGCAACGCCACCTGGGCCATCTGCTGCCCAAGATCACCGCCCCCACGCTCGTCCTCTGGGGCGAAGCCGACGAGATCACCAACGGCGACGCCGCCCGCCAGTTCCAGCGACTCATCCCCAACAGCCGCCTGCACTGGATCCCCGGCTGCGGCCATGCCCCCATGCTGGAACGGCCCGCCGCCTTCGCCGCCGGCATCGAGGCCTTCCTCGATCACCTCGACCAGCTCGACCAAGAGGACGCCGCCGCATGAGCCTCATCGGGAGCGGCCTGCGTCTCTACCTGCGCCGACGCCTCAGGCAGCTCGACGCCCTCGCCGGCAAAACCAAGGAAGTCCAGCAGGCCCAATGGCAACGCCTTCTCCACCAGGGCGCTGCCTGCGAGTTCGGCCGGCGCCACGACTTCGCCAAGCTCAAGACCATCGACGACTACCGAAAGGCAGTCCCCCTGCGCGATTGGTACGGCTTCAAGGCTGAGATCGAGCGCATGCTCGGCGGCGAGCCCGACGTCCTCTGGCCCGGCAAGGTCGAGGACTTCGCCCAGACGTCCGGCACCACCTCCGGCGACAAGTTCATCCCCATCAGCAAGGATCTCTTCCGCCACAACCAGAAGGCGGCTCTCGACATCTTCGCCCATCTCCTGCGCCGAGGCGTTCACCCCAGCGAACTCTTCGGCGGCAAGCTGCTCTTCATGGGCGGCTCCACCCAGATCGAACGCAACGCCGCCGGCTGCCGCGTCGCCGATCTCTCCGGCATCATGGCGCGCGGCATCTTCTGGCCCATCAATCGCTGCTACCTGCCCGGCCCCGAGGTCGCCAATCTCAGCCACTGGCCCACCAAGATCGAACGCATGGCCGAGTCCTGCTTCGACGAAGATGTCCGCTTCGCCACCGGCATGCCCAGTTGGATGCTTGTCCTTTGGAATCGCCTGCTGGAGCTGGAACGAGAGCGCGGCGGCTCCCGCGAGAGCATCGGCGAAATCTGGCCCAAACTCCGCGTCATCGTGCACGGCGGCGTCAACTACCGGCCCTTCATCGACCGCGTCCGCGCCTGCCTCGGCGACAAGAACACCCCGCCCCTGCGGCACGAGGTCTACCCGGCGAGCGAAGCCTTCATCGCCATGCAGGATCAGTCGCCGCCCCCCGACGATCCCTATCGCTGGATGCCGCTGCGGCTGCTCACCGATGTCAACGTCTACTACGAGTTCGTGCCCCTGGAAGAGATCGACAATCCCGACGCCCGCGGCTTCGCCGCCCACGAGGTCGAACGGGAGCAGCGCTACGTCGTCGTCCTCACGACCTGCGCCGGACTCTGGCGCTACATCATCGGCGACGTCGTGGTGTTCGATGAACTCGCGGATGAAGGACCGCCGCGCCTGCGCATCGTGGGTCGACATCGCCACTTCATGAACGCCTTCGGCGAGAACATCATCGTCGAGCACATCGAGAACGCCGTCAGCGCCGCCGCCGAACAGACCGGCGCGCGCATCGGTGAGTTCACCGCCGCCCCCATCTACCCCGGCGGCGCGCGGCACCCCGGCCTGGAACTCGTCATCGAATGGCTCGATCCTGCCGTCCCCACCGCTGCCTTCCGCGATCGCTTCGACGCGTCGGTCAAAGAACAGAACGTCGACTACACCACCAAGCGCACCGACGACGTCGGCATGGCCCCGCCGATCATCACCACCGTCCCCGCCGGCACCTTCCATCGCTGGCTCGACGAACGCGGCAAGCTGGGCGGCCAGCACAAAATTCCTCGCTGCGCCAACCATCGCGACATCCTGGAAGCCGTCCTGGACACCGCCGGTAAGGGTGACAGTTAGCGGCGTGGGCTTGCTCCGCGCTTTGCCGGCCGCACACCTTCGGCGCCCAAACCTGCAACCAGCAACCACGCACGCCGCCTCCACGCGCCACGATCGCGAAAGTCAACGCAGCATGTGCACCGTCACCGTCATCCCGCTGGCTGATCCCGATGGCAGCGCCGAGGGCGGCTTTCGCCTTGCCTGCAATCGCGATGAAATGCGCTCGCGTACTGAGGCCCTGCCGCCCGTCGAGCGCCGGTACGGCACCCGCCGCGCGCGCTTGCCCGTCGATCCCGTTTCGGATGGCACCTGGATCGCCTTGAACGACGCCGGCCTCGCCCTGACGCTGCTCAACGTCAACCCTGTCCGTCGCGACAGTTGGGGACCCGGGGGCGCCTTCGTTGACCCGGACTCCGACCGCCCCGGCCCGCCGCGCGGCCAGGCCCGCAGTCGCGGCGAGATCATCCCCAACTTGATGCACTGTTCCACCGCCGTTGACGCCGCGGCCCTTGCCGCCGATCTCGACCCCCAGCGCTACCTGCCCTTCCGCATCGTCTGCTGCGATCGCCGGGACCTCATTGACATTCGCTCCGACGGCCAGGCTCTGCAAACCAGCCGCCGACGCACGAGCGCCGGCGCCGTGCTGTTCACCTCGTCGGGCCTCGGCGACTCCTTGGTCGAGCCGCCGCGGGAGGCGCTCTTCGCGGCTTGGTCAAACCAACCCTGGACCGCCGATCGGCAAGACGCCTTCCACTGCCTGACCGACCCCGCGGAGGGTCACGTAGGCGTGTGCATGGCGCGAATTGACGCCCGCACAGTCAGCTTCACATCGATCCGGGTCGATAGAACGGAGTGCGAGCTCTCCTATTTGCCGGGTCCACCGGGCGAAGCGGTGAGTGAGCCGGCGACGTATCATGCGTATCGTTCCTGAAGAGGTGGTAATGAGTCAGGCAGGCCCCCCCAGCCAGACAGCCCGAGGAAGAAGCCCGGAGACGCCCCCTCTCGGCGCGATCCGCGGTGATGCTGTCCATCCTGGCGGTCGCCTCTTGGGGCCTGCTCTTCCTGGTGCCGCACAGCCACGCCACCCCGGATGCCCCCCTGGCCCAGGTGGCGACCAGCCCCGACAGAAGCGGCAGCACGCCCAGCAATCTCGACGAGTCCGCCGCTGCCCTCAAGGCGATGGATCCCCCGGCTGCCGACCCCGCCGCCGACAGGAAGGAACCCTACACCCTCCCCGTCGCCCTCAACCTCGCGGAAAAGGGCAACCACTTCACGCACCTGCTCGCCATCGGGGCCGCCACCTTCGTCTCCGAGGACCTCACCTGCGTCACCGTGGGCATGCTCATCCGCGGCGGCGAACTCAACATCCTCGTCGGCGTGCTGGGCTGCTTCCTGGGCATCTTCGTCGGGGACCTGGGGCTCTGGCTCCTCGGCCGCGTCGGCGGTCGCCGACTCATCCGCTGGAAGCGCATGCAGCGCCTTTTCCCCGCCGAACGCCTGGACCGCTGGGGCCAGTGGTTCGATCGGCACGGCTGGACCGCCATCGTCGCCAGTCGCTGCCTGCCCGGCACGCGCTTGCCGACCTTCATCGGGGCCGGCATGGTCGGCCAAAACGCCGGTCGCTTCGCCCTCTGGGCCCTGATGGCCGGGCTCATTTGGACGCCGGTCCTCATCGCCCTCGCCGCCCTCTTCGGCCCCATCGTCGCCTGGCCCTTCGAGGTCGTCTTCGGGGCGGGCTGGATCTCGCTCATCGGGGCCCTGCTCACCCTCTTCGTCGCCCTCCGCCTGGGCCTGCTCCTCGCCACCACCGAGGGACGCTCGCGACTCGTCGCCCGACTGACCAAGATCTATCGCTACGAGTTCTGGCCGGCCTGGTTCTTCTACCTGCCCCTCGTCCCCTGGGTCGTCTACCTCGCCATTCGGCATCGCGGCTTCACCACCGCCACCGCTGCCAACCCCGGCATCCCCGACGGCGGCATCGTCGGCGAATCCAAGTTCGAAATCTTGAGACAACTGCAAGGTCAGGAACGCTGGGTCGTTCCCACCGCGCTCCTGCAACAGAACGGCAGCGTCGAACATCGCATCGAGACCCTGCGCGACGTCATGGGCCAGCGCGACTGGACCTATCCCGTCATCCTCAAGCCCGATGTCGCCGAACGCGGCACCGGCCTGCGCCTGGCCCAGAACGAGACCAGCGCCCGCAAGTATTTCAGCGAAATGAGTGGCGATGTGCTGGTGCAGACCTACCACCCCGGCCCCTACGAAGCCGGCATCTTCTACTACCGCCTGCCCGGTCGAAAGAAAGGCAACATCCTTTCCATCACCGACAAGGAGTTCCCCATCATCGAAGGCGATGGCGAGCACACCCTGCGCCAACTCATCTGGCTGCACCCGCGCTTCCGCATGCAGGCCCGCACCTTCCTCAAGCGCCACAAGCTGGACCTCGACCACGTCTTTGAAGATGGCGAACAAGTCCCCCTCGCCGTCGCCGGCAACCACGCCCAAGGCACGCTCTTTCGCGATGGCCAGCACCTCGTCACCCCGGAGCTGCGCCAGCGCATCGACGAGATCGTCAACAGTTTCCCCGGCTTCGACTTCGGCCGATTCGACGTGCGCTACAGCGACATCGACAAGTTCAAAGCGGGCGAAGACCTGGCGATCGTCGAACTGAACGGCGCGTTTTCCGAGTCGACAAACATCTACGATCCCAACTTCACCCTGGTCGACGCCCATCGGCAGCTCTTCCTGCAGTGGTCGATTCTCTTCAAGATCGGCGCTCTGCGCCTGCGCCGCGGCGCCAAGGTGCCGCGCCTGGGCAGCGTCCTGGGCCGCATCGTCCGCCACATGCGGGCCCGGCCCGTGGACATCGTCTCGGATTGAGCGACGCACCTGCTTCTCCGCCCGGGCAACCCCCTGACACATTTCGCTCCCCTTCCGCTCCGAAAGGACCGCGGAAACCTCCGTCCGCAGGGCGTCCGGAGACGCACCAGCCCCATCCTCTACTCTGGTGGATCTCGAAGGCGTGCCCTCGTTGGCGACTCCCCACGGCGGCGCGAGCGAACGCTGTGTACTGGAAATGGGACAGAAGACTCGACGTCAGGCAGCCAGCGCGCCAGCCGCCGGCCTACTCTTGAAACGGCGAAGTGTGCTCTCGCCGATTCCTGGCTGGACCGCCGTGCCCGCGGAGAGCGGGGGCACGAGTTTATTGAAGTTGCCAGGAATATTAACGGATCGCAGGCACTTCTCCGGGGAGAGTCTCACTCGGGCTGGCTGCGGCGCCATGAGCGCGCGGGACCGGCGCTGCTGAGCAAGTGGAACCAGCTTCCTGCCTGGCCAACGCAGGCCGGCGGCACTCACAAGCACACCGAAACGAAGAGGACATCCCATGAAGACGCCCCCAAGCCTCGTACTGCGCGCCGTCGCCAAGGTCGCTGCCTGTGGCTTCATTCTCTCCACCGCGAGCCAGCTGCGCGCCGATCAAGTGATCTTCGGTGAACCGCAGTTCTGGGGCTTCGCCTCCGACTACGCCGTCGTCCCCGGTGACTTCGACAACGACGGCGACATCGACCTAGTCAGCGCCCATCCGCCGGTCTACGACAGCTTCGGACAGCTCATCTCCCCCGGCAACTACACGATCAACTTCAACACCGACGGGCTGGGCTCCTTCAGCTACGAGACGTTCATTGATTCGCGGGGCGCTTACAGCGTCTTCGCGGAAGACCTTAACGATGACGGCGCCCTCGACATCATTGACGGCGACCTCGGCGTCATGCTCGGCAACGGCGACGGGACCTTCGGCCCGATCATCGAGTACAGCAACGGCAGCGGCCACGGCCCGGCCCTCCGACTCGCCTTCGGCGACATGGACGGCGACGGCGACACCGACATCGTCGTCCCCAACGACGGCCCCGTCCTCCTGAACCACGGCGATGGCACGTTCTACACCAACTTCGTCAGCAGCGATGTCGCAGCCGGCACCGCCGTCGGCGTCGGCGACATCAACGAGGACGGCCACCTCGATGTCGCCACCATCCGCAGCGCCTACGACATCGTCACTATCCAACTCGGTCTCGGCGATGGCCAGGGCAACCCCGGTGAGCCCTACACCGTCCCCATCGGCGGCGACTACCCGATCGACCTGGCTCTCATCGACATGAACGGTGACGACCACCTCGACCTGGTCACTCTCAACGGCAGCAGTGACGATGTCTCGGTCATCCTCGGCAACGGCGACGGCACCTTCGCCGCCGCCCTCACCTACGAGCCGCACCAGCCCGCCTACTTCGAGGTGCGAGTGTTCAAGGTGGTCGATGTCAACGGTGACGGGGCGCCGGAGGTGATGGTCTCCAGCACCGTTTATGGCGACGCCCAGAGCCAGCTCGAGACCGGCCTGCTGCTCAACGACGGCGAGGGAGCCCTGACGCTCGACCAGACCATCGTCGAGTTCGGAGAGTCCTACGAGAACATCGCCGCGGCCGACTTCGATTACGACGGCAACACCGATCTCGTCACCGCTTCCGACCTGCTCTTCAACCAGCTTCCCGCCAGCATCGGCATGGCCGTCGAGCCGCGCGATGAGTTCTTGTCGAACGGTCCGGCGGGAGGACCGTTTTCCCCGGAGAGCAAGGTCTACACCCTCACCAACAACAAGGACTCAGAGATCGAGTACAGCGTCACCAAGAACGCCGACTGGATTACGATCGAGAACGGGGCCGGTGTCATTGCCGCGGGCGAAAGCGTCGAGGTGACGGTTCGCATCAACAGCAACGCCAATGCCCTGGTCAATGACGATTACCGGGAGGTGGTCTCCTTCACCAATCTGACCGACCAGCACGGCGATCGCACACGCGAGGTGACGCTTGAGGTCGGCATTCCCCAACTCATCTACTCCTTCCCGCTCGACTCCGATCCCGGCTGGCAGACCCAGGGCGACTGGGCCTTCGGACAGCCGACCGGCCAGGGCGGCGCGCATGGGTCACCCGATCCCACGAGCGGCTACACCGGCGCCAATGTCTACGGCTACAACCTGAACGGCGACTACCCGGGCAACCTCTGGGATATGAATCTCACCACCAGCGCCATCGATTGCTCGAACCTGAGCCACGTGACGCTGCGCTTCCAACGCTGGCTCGGCGTGCGCGATCAACCCGACAACGTCTACATCCGGCTCAGCACCGACGGGGTGAACTTCTACTACTACCGCTGGTTCAACCAAGACGAGATCTACGACAGCGACTGGCAGCTTGTGGAGTACGACCTCTCCCCCTACGCCGACGACGAGCCCACCCTCTACATCCAGTGGACCATCGGCCCCACCTACCTCGGCGGCGCCTGCGGATGGAACATCGACGATGTGGAGATCTGGGGCGTTGAGACCGGCCTGGGCCTCCCCGGCGATCTGAACGGCGACGGCTGCGTCGATCAGGCCGATCTCGGCATCCTGCTCGCCGCCTACGGTGGCGGCGATGCCGGCGATATCGATGGCGATGGCGACACCGATCAGGCGGATCTCGGCACGCTGCTCGGCAACTACGGCAGCGGCTGCTGAGTCAAACGAACGACACATCCCACCTCCGACCAGCGCCGCGAGCATCCCCTCGCGGCGCTGTTCTGCGCCGGAGAATAAACGTACCAGTCCCGTTTTTCGCCCCGTACCAGTCCCGTTTTTCGCCCCCAATCGCCTGCACGTCGAACCCGGCCCCGACTGGCACACCCAGCCCTTCCAAAGGAACCGGCTGGGTCTGGCGACGGACTACACCGACGGCCAGGGAACCGTCATGCCCGTCGGCCCGGGCAGCCCCGCCGAGAAGGCCGGGATCAAGGCGGCCGATGCCATCCTCACGGTGAACGGCGAAGAGCTGACCGAAGCGACCAGGGCGATCACCCCGCGAGAAGCCCGCCGCGCCCCCGCCGGGACGACGGTGACGCTTGAACTCGCCGACGGGCGCGAACTGCAGATCTCACGGGCGGCGTATTACTGAGCCCTCCGCGCCGAAGCGAGGGCCCGAGACAAAAACAGGTACCCGGTACCTTCTCTGGCCCGGGACTTGTCCGTCTCATTTGCCCGGCCTCCGGTGTGTTCACCGGGGCTAACTTAGCCCCACCTGAACACACGTGGGGCCTTCCGTGCGGGCGCAGCGCTGTCCGCCGCACTTAGTCCCTTAGTCCCTCAGTCCCTTCGTCCCTTCCCAGCGCCGATGCCATCGGCGGCTTTAGGGCAACTCCACACCACAATCAGCAAGCACATCGCGCGCGTACGCCGCACCCCGCGCGATGCCTGCATCCGTCGGCGGCGGGCCTTCGTATTCCAAACACCACGCGCCTTGGTAGCCGCAGTCGACGAGCCGCTTGATGAAGCTGGCGATGTCGATCTCACCCTCATCAAGCGCCGTGGCGGTGTAGTCGTTCATCTTGCCGGATTGGCCGTCGCCGTTCTTGAGATGCGCGTGCAAGGCCCGGGGCGCGAGATCGTGGATGAAGGCTTCGCAGCATGCGAGCGGGTGGCCGAACCAGCGGAAGTTGGAGGGATCGATGCAGGCGCCCAGGTGCGCATCGTCGAACTCAGCGAGCAAAGCCCCCAGGCGTTCGCCATCGTTGGTGACGCTGCCGTGGTTGTCGAGGGCGAGTTGCACTTCCGCGGCTTGCGCCAGGGGCAAGGCTGCTTCCACGCCGGCCCGGACCGCATCCCACTGCTGATCGTAGCTCAGGTCGGCCTTGGGCTGCCCGCCTTCCAGGCGCAGGATCGTCGTGCCCAGGATGTGGGCAGCATCGATCCGCTGCTTGACTTCTTCAATCTCGCGTGCGAACTCGGCAGTCCCCTTGCGCTGGCAGAAGTCGTTGCCCACCCCCACCGCCACCGCGATCATGTCCGCTGCATCGAAGGTCCGGCGAATCGTGCGCAGCTCTGCGCTTGATTTGCCCTGCACATCCAGGTGCAGAAGTTCGATGCCGCGGATCCCAAGCGCCCCGATGCGCTCGATGAACTCACCCCAGGATTGATCGCCCCAGTTGTAGTGAATCGCGGAAAAGCACTCGTTCGCCTGCATCAAACACATCCTTTGTGTCTCGAAGAACTCAGTTGGTCAGAAGAGGATTCACCACGGAGGGCACGGAGGACACGGAGTTGAGCAGAGAGCTGGAAGCTGAGATCCAGCGCACATGCAATGCTCTCCTGCACACCGCGTTTGCATCTCTTCAAGTCTCTCTCTTCTTCTCCGTGAACTCCGTGAACTCCTTGGTGAGTCTCCCCCGCTGCTACTGCCAGCGCGCCGGCCTCGCCAGGCGCACGAAGTCCGTGACATCCATCGCCGCCTGCAGGTCCGGATCCACGCGCACCGCTTCCAGCTCCTCTGCGGGCGGCAACATGGCCAGCACATCGCTGCGCGTTTGCAGGCCCAGCCACTGCACCGCCCGCTGCATCTCCGCCCCGGGGTGGTCGGCGTTGTAACCGTTCACGATGAACCCCGCTGTCCGCAGGCCCGTGTTCTGCAGAATGAGCTTGGCCTGGGCGGCGAGGTTGACCATCCGCGCCGTCGGCTGCACCACCAGCACCACTGGAAAATCCAGCGTCAAGAGCAGATCCATCGTCGTCCGCTTGCGATCCAGAGGCGTCATCAGGCCTTCCCCCGGGGCATCCACCAGCAGCATCTCGCAGCCTTCGTCTAGTCGTTTCAGCGCCCGCCCGATCGCGGGGTAGTCCTGCTCGGCGTTGACATCCTGCGTCTGCTGCATCAGCGCCAGGGCCGGCGGGGCAGCCTGGCGATAGCGCACCGGGCTGACGATGCTCAGCGGCCCGACGTTGACATCAAGCTGGGCCAGGTAGGCCAGATTCTCCGCCTGACGGGAGACGAGCCCCTCGCGCGCGCGCACGCAGCCGGTGGCGATGGGTTGGCAGGGTCCGACGCGAATACCCCGCCGCGCCAGTTGGTCGGCGATGAGGCACGCTGCGGTCGCCTGGCCGACGCCTTCATCGACGCCGACGACGGCCAGCCCCGGCCGGGTCAGGGCCAGGGGCGGCAGGGACAGTTGTCGTTCGCTGGGCCGATTCACGCTTCTCTCCGATCGGCGCGGGCCGCGGCGCAAGCGCCGGGAATCTCGTTGACCAGGTCCGTCGCCAGCAGGCCCGAGTCGCCATGCTTTTGCACCCAGCGATCCGCGGCGAGCCCATGCAGAAAGACACCGAGTCGCGCCGCTTCAAAGAGATCGAGCGAGTCGCGGAATTGGCCGATGCAGGCGGCGATCATGCCGGTCAACACATCGCCCGAGCCCCCCCACCGCCAGGGCGGCGGTGCCCGTGCCGTTGCGATAGAAGCGCTGGCCATCGGTGACGACCGTGCGCGGCCCCTTGAGCACGACGAGGCAGCCCAGGCGCTGCGCCAGTTGCGCCGCTGCATCCGGACGGGTCGCCGGGTGCACCGGGTCCGCTTCGATCTTCAGCGATTCGGCCAGCCGACGAAACTCGCCGGGGTGCGGCGTGAGCACGGCGCTTGCATGCAGATCCGTCGCCAGGGCCGGCATGTGCGCCAGGTGATTCAGCGCATCGGCATCGACGACCACGGGCACGCGCTCCTGGTTCACCGCCCGCAGCACCAGCCCCGCAGCGCCTTCGTCGACGGCGCCGCTGGCGACATCGATCCCGCCCAGCCCCGGCCCGATGGCCAGGCAGTGTGTCGAGAGCAGCAGTTCATCGAGCAAACAGGCCGCATCGCTCGCCAGGATCTCGCCGCGAGCGTTCGTAGGCAGGGCCACGCCCGTGGCGCCGGGCGCGATGGTGAGGGCGCTGGCCAGGATCGGGGCCGGGAGCAGCATGACGGCGAGGCCGGCGCCCATACGCAGAGCCGCGTTCGCCGCCAGGGCCGGCGCTCCGATCATCACCCGCTGCTGGGCCAGGTTGACCGCCTGCCGCACCCCGCTGCGTCCCAGGCCGGCCGCGTTACCACCGATCACCGCCACCGTGCCAAAGGTCCCCTTGTGCCCGAGCGGATCGCGCCTGGGCAGTCGGGGCGCGCCGAGAATCTCCTGCGTGCTGCTCATGCCGACATGGTATCGATCATTTGCGCCGATCGGCTCGCAAGCAGCGGGCTGCGTCGCTTGTGGGCGTCACTTCACCTCGACCACCTCGATCTGGAGCTTGCCCAGGACCGGCACCAGCATCGCCAGGTCGTTGGCCGGGCTCGAGTCGGCGGAATCCATGACCGTCGTGCCCAGCACGATGTGGGTGGCGTCAAAGCGGTTGGGCCAGGAGGGATCGAAGTCGACCCAGCGCGCGACGCCGTCTTCGTCCTCGAGGAGCGCCTGCGTCCACATGTGGTAGCCGAACACCCCGTCGCTGTTGAGGAACTGATCGGCGTAGATCAGGCCGCTCGCCACCCGGGCGGGGATGCCGTCGGCGCGGAGCAGGGCCGCCATGAGGACAGCGTGCTCGCTGCAATCCCCCTCGCGGGACCGGGCCGTCTCGGAAGCGGTGGCGAAGCCGACATCGAGGTTCTTGCTGGAGATGTAGCTGTAAACGAACTTGCGAATCGCCTTGGCGCGTGCCTTGGGATTGTCCTCCAGATCTTCCGTCGCCAGGCGCCACAAGTCCACGATGTACGTGTCCGTGTGGTCGATGTAACTGCTCGGCGTCAAGGCCTTGGCCGCGGCCTGGGCATCCTCTTCCGCGTGGGCGGTCTTCAAATCAACCACCACCCGGATCCGCCCGTCTTCCAGGCGTTCCGTCGTCTGGGCCGCCGTCGTGGGCATGTCCGCCAACTCTCCGCCTTGCTCGCCCAGCGACAGGATGTAGGTCGCCCGCTTGCTCTTGCGTGGCTGGTGGATCGCTCGGCTCGGCGTCACCAGCGTCGACACCATCAACTCCGTCGGCTCGCGGTCCGCCAGGGCCAACTCGCGCTCCGCCGCCAGCATGGTCACCTTGATCGCGCCCAGGGCGATGTCGGTGCGGATCGGAGTTCCCGTGTCCGGCTCGATGTAGTCCGTGGTGGTGACGCCCGGCATGATGCTCATGGTGCTTTGCGCCTTGAGGGCGGGCACGACCTTGCCCATCGCCTCCACCGTCGTCTCGCCCAGGATCTCCTGGCGGATCGCCACCATGGTCGGGCCGTTCGTAGGATCGACGCTGGCGTATTCGATGGCCTTGGCTCCCGCCTTCAGCCGCGCTTCCAGGAAGTCGCCGATGCCGCCGGGGGTCAGCCACTGATCGCTGGCCAGGGTGATCTCCTGGCTGATGTTGCTGCCCATGGCGATCGTCTCCTGCAGGAGGTGCGTGCGGTCCGTGAAGGTCCAGCGAACTTCCTGCTTCCCCATGCCGCCCATGTCCGTCCTGGTCCAGGCGGAGACCGGCTCGCCGCGCTTGGTCTCCACGAACTGGGTGTCGATGGCGACGCTCAGGCTGGTCGGGCCCCGCTTGATCTCCAGCAGGGTCTGCGTCTCGCTGGTGATCAAGCCCTCCGCCTCGACGACGCGACTGTGCATGTAGCCGGCCCGGTTGCCATCCAGGAGAGCCACGTACCAGCGCTCGAAGCTCACTTCCTCCGCCCGCGCCCAGCCGGGCAAGCACCACGAGACAAGAACCAGCAGCAGGGCAAGACGAAGCGACTTCGACATCGGCATGACATCCTCCTTGAACGGCTCGAGCGCCGGCGCACCGCACCCGCTCCCGACACACATCGGCCAGTGAGTCTATGCCAATGACCCCGTCCCGTTGCGGTGACTTGCCCGCCGGCGCGCCTCTCTGTCGCTGCCAGCCGCCCCCTCTTCAAGCCCTCTGCATCCCCTTTCGGGAGGTTCTGACGCCGACCGTTTCCCTTACAAAAACAAAACCATTGCCCCATTCCCTCTCGGCATCTATGATCTTCTCGCTTGGCACCACGGCCTGAGCGAGCAGAGAGCCCCCTTTCACCGGAGCTCTCGATCCATCATTCCGTTGTTTCTAGACACACTTCGAGGACCACAGTCATGCCCACTCTCCAGGAAGTCCTGCAAGCGAAAATCCCCGCCTATCGCGAAGAAGTTCGCTCCCTCGTCCAGGAGCATGGCGACAAGGTTCTCTCCCAGGTCACCGTCCAACAGGCTTACGGCGGCATGCGCGGCGTGCGCTGCCTGGTCTGCGACACCTCCGTCGTCGAGCCCGACAAGGGCCTGATCGTTCGCGGTTACCCCCTGCTCGAGCTCAAGCACCTCTGGCCCGAGGAGATGTTCTTCCTGCTGCTGACCGGTGAGTTGCCCGACGAAGAAGGCAAGGTGGCCCTGCAGCGCGAGCTGGATCGCCGCTCCCAGGTGCCCCCCTATGTCTGGGACGTGATGGAGAAGCTGCCCAAGGACACCTGTCCCATGGCGATGCTCACCACCGCCATCATGCTCCTCGACCGCGACAGCGTCTTCCGCAAGTGGTACGACAAGGGCATGAAGCGCGATGACTACTGGCTCGCCATGCTCGGCGACGCCCTCACCCTCGTCGCCAAGATCCCCGTCCTCGCCGCCGGCATCTACCGCATCCGCTACAACCACGGCAACCCCATGCACTGGACGCATGGCCTCGACCTCGGGGCCAACTTCGCCAACATGCTGGGCGTCGCCGACCCCGCCGGCAACTTCGCCAAGCTCATGCGGCTCTACCTCACCCTGCACGTCGATCACGAAGGCGGCAACGTCAGCGCCAACACCACCGGCGTGGTCGGCTCCGCCCTCTCCGACGCCTACTACGCCGTCTCCGCCGGCCTCAACGGCCTCGCCGGACCCTTGCACGGCCTGGCCAACCAGGAGTGCGTCCGCTGGATTCTCGACCTCATGGAGAAGTTCGGCGGCGTGCCCACGGAAGAGCACCTGCGCGAGTTCGCCTTCGACACCCTCCGCAGCGGCCGCGTCATCCCCGGCTACGGCCACGCCGTCCTCCGCGTCGTCGATCCCCGCTACACCGGCTTGCACGAGTTCGGCGAGAAGCATCAGCCCGACGACCCCATCTTCCAGACAGTTGATCGCGTCTTCAAGGTCGTACCCAAGGTCCTCAGCGACTTCTCCGACGAACGCGTCAAGGCCGGCAAGAACCCCATCGCCAACCACTGGCCCAACGTCGACGCCATCTCGGGCTCCCTGGTCTACCACTTCGGCATCACCGAGTACGAGTACTACACCGTGCTCTTCGCCGTCTCCCGCGTCCTGGGCCTGCTCAGCCAGCTCATCCTCTCACGGGCGATCAGCCTGCCCATCACCCGGCCCAAGTCCATGTCCACCGCCCACATCCGCAAGACGGTCGAGAAGATGTAAGACGCCAAAGGCCACGGCGAAAGACGGTGCCTAAGGGAATCTGGGAAATCGGGAACTGGGGCAAGGAGCGCTGCGCCCGTGTAGCCGCGACTCCCAGACCCGAGCGTCGCCCTTGCGAATCGACGCGAATCATCGCGTTGGATCACCCGGCGTCGATCACCCCCGCAAAGCCGCCGATGGCATCGGCGGAGAACCGCCCACCGCCTCCGATCCTCTCACCGCAAGAGCTTGCCCGCTTCCTGCCCCGGGCATCCCTCAGCGCGCGCAGGTGACGGCGCCGCCGATGCCATCGGCGGCTTTGTGCGCTGACGTACGTCTCAATCGCGCTGCTGCAGCCACACGTGATCGATGCCGACCTCTTCACCGACCTCGCCGATGAACTTCAGCTCGATCTCGTAGTGGCCCGGCTCGATGATGTTGACTGCGGGTGACGTCCGACGCCGCAGCTTCGGCGTGCCCACCGACTTCAGATCGATCGTCTCCTGGTACACCACCGCATCCGTCGTCGCCGGCGCTTCGCCGCGCAAGAGCACCCGCATCTCAACCTTGCCTGAGTTCGGCGTGAAGACCGGCACGATGCCGATCTGACACTTGCCCGTCAGTTCCTCGACACCCTCCAGCGATAAGCGCAACACCTCGCCAACTTCCCGCGGCTCCCAGATGTAGCAGGCGCCGCCCGAGTACAGCGGATCCGGGCGCAGGAATTCCTTGACGTCCGCATCGTGCTGCAGGTTTTCCGCCTCCAGGAAGCTCGAGTTCGCCGCCCCCCAGTACGCCTCGGGCTGCCAATCATCCGCCAGGGCGACCGGCCGCACATCGTCCATGGAGATGGGGGCGTGATCGTCGATCGTCCCCGGCCGAGCGTAGTAGTAGCCGATGCGGGCGTAGCTGAAGCCCTGCACCCGCTTGTGCGGGTAGAGCTCCATGTAGAAGGCGATCCGCTCGGCAAAGGGCAGGTCATCCATGATGTGCCAGCGATTGTTGACCACGAAGCCGCGATTGCCCGGACCGTCGTTGCGCGGCTGGCCGCAGTAGGGATGGGCGAAGTTGTCCGGGCGCGACCAGGCGTAGTTGTAGTAGTCCTCCGAGCCGGTGCCGAAGGTGCTGGGGAAGGTCTCCTCGTCGACGAAGATCTTCTCATCGCCTTCGCCCCACCAGCCGCCCGCCGGCGAGGGAACATCGCTGGGGTTGAGCAGCATGCTCGTCGTGCCCACGTAGCGGCCCTGGCCTTGCGCCAGCAGGAACGCCAGGTCTTTCACATCTTGGGGGTCGCCCAAGAGATCGTGATCGACGCGCCAGCGGGCCCGGAAGTGCAGCGAGCGCTCGGCGTCCCATTCGTAGGTGTCATCGAGCGCCCAGAGGCAGTCGATGTCGACGGGCTGTTCGCCCTTGTTGAGGAACACCACACGGGCCGAATCGGCGAAGGGCATGGCGTAGCGACTGATCATCCGCCCGTTCGGCTGCACCACGAAGGGCACTGAGATGTAGGGATTCACCCCGGGGGCCGCTCCGAAGAAGTCGCCGACCGGCGACTCGACCTGCGGCTCCGGCGCCCCGTCAAAATAGAGACGCATGACCGTCGAGCGCAGGGCGGCGTCCAGATCTTCCGCCCACAGTTGCGGGGCGAAGTGGGTGATCGCGCCGGCAGCGCCGCTGGCGATCTCGAACTCCGCCGACGCGCCGGGCGCCAGACCTTCCACGCGCTCGCCGCCCAGTTGCGCCGACTCCGCCGGTTCCACATCACCGGCCACCAGGTCCTGCCCCGCCTGCCCCAGGGCCGAGCCCATCTCCGCCAGGTCCTGGGCCTGGAACGTCACGACGTTGGCGCCAGCTTCGTACAGACGCACCTGCACTTCGTAGAAGTGGATCTCCCTGATCTTGCCGATCCAGACGATGCGGCAGCCCTTGCGGAAGGGAATGGGGCAGTAGCTCGACTGGTTCTGGTGGAACGCCTCCGCGTAGACCGCCGGATCCACCCCGACCTCGCGAGCGAAGACATCGTAGGGCCGGCGGAAGAAGTTGTCAGCGCTGTCATCGAAGATGGGTTCGTCGGCGCCATCGAGGTACATCTGGATGCGTCCGCCGATCGCGGCGGTCCAGACGCGAACGATGGCGCCCGGTCCCTTGACATCGCAGACGAGGTACTCGCCCACGCCATCCTCACCCGGCTGGCGCACGACCGCGACGAAGTTGGGGATGGGTTCGCCGCCAAAGCCATCGGAGTTGGAGAACCACCCCTCCATGCCCGGCACCTGGGCCCGGCGATCGTAGGAGGAGAACTGCACCGTCCGGTACCAGGGGTCGGGCAGGCGCGTCAGCCGCTCCATGTCCGTCATCTCGCCGACGAGCGAGGCCGTGGTGATGGGCGCTGCGGCGCGGACGATGCCGACACACGACAACGAAAGCAGCGCGACGAACACGATGCGGCAAAGGCGCATGACCTGTCTCCTTGGCTAGAAGCGCAAACGATCCGGAAACGCCGAAGGGCGCTCGGATATTCTACCCGGATCAGACGAGCCGCGCCCCTGAGGAAGCGGTTCCCACAAAGACCCGGCCCCCGCTCACGCTCGGCGTGGCGAACCCCCGAGTTGGCAGTGGGAGCTCTTGCCGATCCGCGAACACCGCTCCCTCATAGTCGCGGCTCGTTTACGAACACCGCTCCCACCCGGTTGCGGGCTGTCGTGGACGCGACCCCCCCGAAGTTGGTTACCCCGCCGCCGCCTGGGAATCGCTGGCCAGGTAGAAGCGCGGGATGCTCGCCTCGAAGCGCTCGCCATCGTCGCGGCTCATAACGAACGACCCCTCCATCGTGCCCCAGCAGGTCTGCAGTGGACAGTGGCTGACGTAGTGGAACTCCTCGCCGGGCTCCAGGCGGGGCATGCGACCGACCACGCCGGGGCCCTTCACATCGTGATGATCGCCATCGGCGTCAATCACCACCCAGCGCCGCGACAGGAGTTGGGCCGGCTGGCTGCCCTCGTTGCGAATCATGATGTGGTAGGCGAAGAGAAACTGGTGGTGATCCGGGTGCGAGTGCTCCGGCATGTACCTGGGCTTGACCTCGACGCGAATGCCGTCCGTCACCGCTTCTGATCCTTGTTGCTCCGTCATCCTCGGCGGACTCCTTTCCAACAGGATCAGTTTAAACCTGAAGCTGGCGCCACGGAAGGAAATTCCGCCGAATCACCCCAATCCGGCGGCCCTATGTCTTCCCTAAGGCCCGCCGTTACCGCAACTTAGCAACAATCGCCCGGACGGCTTGCCAGCGCCAGCCAAGGCGGAGGACGCTCGCCACCCTTGGCCGCAGCCCACCCGACGGATCGCCGCCCTACTTCGCTCCCGCCATCGACACACGCGAGCCTTCCGTCACCTTGGCCAGCGCCTGCTCCAGGTCCGCGATCACATCGTCCGGATGCTCGCCGCCCACACACAGGCGAATCAGGTTCGGCGGAATGTTCGCCAGGCGGCGACCTTCTTCGCCTTGCTGCTGGTGCGTCGAGATCGCCGGGATCGTCGCCACCGACTTGATCCGCCCCAGGTCCGTCGCTCGCCAGATGCGATTGAAGCTGTCGAACACCGTCCGCGCCGCCTCGCGCCCGCCCTTGACGCAGAAGCTCATCAGATGCCCGTAGCGATTGACCGGCTTGCCGTACAGTTCGTCGTGTTCCGAATCGACCAGCCACATGTACTTGCTCGCCAACTCGTGCCGCGGATGGTTGGGCAGGCCCAGGTACTCGACGCTCTCCACGCCCGGATGCGATTCCAGGAACTCCGCCACCTTCTGCGTGCTGCGGCTCATCAGGTCGACCTTGCTGCGCAGCGTTCGCATGTCGTTGAGCGTCAGGATCGCCTGCATCGGATGCAGGTTGGGCCCGGTGTCGCGGTTGGGCAGGTACTTGATGTAGAGGCAGAAGTCCTTCTGCATCGCCTCGTTGGGAATCTGCGTGGTGATGTCGCCGCGACAGATCACCGCCCCCGCCACGCCGAAGCCGCTCGAGGTCAGCGTCTTCGTCGCCGATTGCACCACCAGGTCCGCCCCGTGTTGGATCGGCCTGAGCAGGGCCGGCGTCGCCACCGTGGAGTCGCAGATGAGCGGCAGGTTGTGGCTGTGGGCCACCTCCGCCACCTGCGCGATGTCGAAGAAGCCCTGTCCCGGATTGCTGGGCAGCTCGCCGTAGAGGAACCGCGTGTTCTTGTCGATCTTCTCCGCCCACTCGTCGAGGTTCATCGGATTCTGCACCCAGCGACACTCGATCCCGCGCTCTTCCATGTAGCGGGCTGCAAAGAGCTGGAACGTCCCGCCGTAGCACTGGGCCGTCGCCACGAAGTTGCGCTCCTCGTGCACGTGTTCGCGGGTGTGCACCAGGAAGGGCTGCGTCGCCGCTGCGATCGCCGCCATCCCCGAGCTGGTCGAGCAGGCCGACGTCTGCCCGTCGAAGCCGTAGCCTTCCATGAGGGCCAGCGTCCACTCGTAGTAGTACGTCGAGGGGTTGGCGATGCGCGAGTAACACCACGTCGGGATGAGGTACGCGAGCGCGCACTCCATCTCGTCGGAGTCGCGATACGCCTGCGAAGAACTCATGAAGGTCGGCTCGATGATCGACCCCTGGTAGTCCTCCAGGGCGTCCTCCATGGTGTACACGCCGTGCACCGCGATGGTGTCGAACTTCCACTTCTTCACCACCTCGCGGATGTAGGTGCTTCGCCGCTCCAGGTAGGCGTTGTTGCGATCGATGTACTTCTGCATGCCCGGGGTGATGTGAACTTCGTTGGGCTCTGCCATGGATCGGCTCCTGCTCGCGCTGCGTGATGTCAGAAGGTGAAGGGGACCACTCAGTCTATCGACGCCCCAACGCCCCAGCTAGACGACTTTGGCTCTGCCGAATCTTGCGACTCAGTCGCAACACCAACTGCCACCCGGTCCCATGTTTCCCCGCTCCCCAAAGCCCACGGATTCCAATCCGTTGGCCTCCCCCCTCTCCCTCGCCGCGCGCCACTCCTTCCCGCGCGCCCAGCCCCTTGCCACCCCCCCCCCCCCCGATCTAGTCTCTCCCTTCCCCCGTTCCACCATCCCAGCGAGCCCGCGCCATGACCGAGCCCCTGCGTTTCTACAGCACCAATCGCCGCGTCCCCGATGTCAGCCTCGACCGCGCCCTCCTCCAGGGCCAGGCCGGCGACAAGGGCCTCTTCCTCCCGCAGGAATTCCCCACGCTCACCCGCGCCGACCTGCTCGCCCTCCGCGGCAAGCCCTACGCCGACGTCGCCTTCGCCGTCTTGAATCGCTACACCCAAGGCGTCTTCACCGATGCCGAGCTGCGCGAACTCTGCCAGGACGCCTACGACTACGACGTGCCCCTCGAACACGTCACGAAGCGGCAATACGTCATGCGCCTCGACCAGGGCCCCACCGCTTCCTTCAAGGACTTCGCCGCCCGCATGATGGCCCGCTGGATGGGCCGCCTCATGGAGAAGGAAGAAGGCGAACTCGTCATCCTCACCGCCACCTCCGGCGACACCGGCTCCGCCGTCGCCCACGCCTACCACGGCGTCGAGCGCGTGCACGTCCTCGTCCTCTTCCCCGTCGAGGAAGTCTCCGACCGCCAACGCAAGCAAATGACCACCATCGGCGGCAACGTCAGCGTCATCGGCATCGAAGGCAAGTTCGACGAAGGACAGGCCCTCGTCAAGCGCGCCTTCGCCGACCCCGATCTCGCCGGCATCCGCCTCACCAGCGCCAACTCCATCAACATCGGTCGCCTGCTCCCCCAGGCCGTCTACTACATCTATGCCTACCTGCAACTCGCCGACGTCGAGGCCGGCGAAGAGATCGTCTTCTCCGTCCCCTCCGGCAACTTCGGCGACATGATGGGCGGCGTCATCGCCAGGCACATGGGACTGCCCATCCGCAAGTTCATCATCTCCACCAACGCCAACGACGAAGTGCCCAACTTCATCAAGACCGGCGCCTACCAGCCCCTCGTCCCCTCCCGAGTCTGCATCTCCAACGCCATGAACGTCGGCCACCCCTCCAACCTCGCCCGACTCATTGACATCTACGGCGGGCACATGGACGAAGTCGGCACGCTGAGCAAGCAACCCGACATGGATCGCCTCCGCAACGACATCTGGGCGGTCAGCATCGATGACAACGAAACCCGCGACACCATTCGCAGCGCCTGGCAGCAGCACCAACTCCTCCTCGAACCGCACGGCGCCGTCGGCTGGGCCGGCCTGCAACGCTACCTGAGCGACATCGAGCCCGACTTCGATGGCCTCTGCGTCTCCCTGGAAACCGCCCACCCCGCCAAGTTCCCCGAAGAGATCCAGGCCACCATCAACATCACCCCCGACACGCCCCCCCAGTTTGCAAGGCATCGAAGACAAGCCTGAAACCTACCCCATCATGCCCGTCGACTACGACACCTTCCGCGATCACCTCAAACAAACCTACGAACACGAATAGCCGCGGCCGGCATCCGCGCGGTTTGCTCCCTCTCCCCCAAGCCCACGGATTCGAATCCGTGGGCTCCCCCCCACCCAAATTCCCAAATTCCCCAATTCCCCGCCCCACTCAATCCCTCAGTCCCTCAGTCCCTTGGTCCCTTCCCCACCCATGAAACCAACCCTCATCGCACTTGCCGCCGGTCTCTGCTGGGGCGTCGGCGAAGCCTTCACCAAGTCGGTGCTCCACACCGGCAAGGTCGGCCCCTTCACCGCCATGGCCATCCGCACCTCGATCGCCTTGCCGCTCATCTGGCTCGCCGCCATCCTCGCCATGCGCCTCGGCCAAAACCCCGAACCCCGCGACTTCTTCCGCGCTGACACCGCGACGCTGCTCAAGCTCACGCTCGGCTCCGGCCTCATCGCCGGCGCTGCCGGCATGCTCCTCTTCTACCTCGCCCTCAGCACCGGCGACATCTCCCGCATCAAACCCATCGCCTTCGCCACCACCGTCGTCGTCGCCATGCTCGCCGGCCGACTCGTCTTCCACGACGCCCTCCCCCCCCACCGCCTCCTCGCGGCCCTGCTCATCACGACCGGCATCGCCCTCATGATGATCAAGTAACGCCCCCCCACAAAGCCGCCACCCTCGGTCGCGCTCACCTCCACCCACCTCCCCGTTTAGCCGCGACCCGCAGGGGAGCGCTCCCCCCACCCAACTTCCATTTCCCAGCATTTCCCCCATTTCTCCCTCGCCCCCGCCGAATCCACGCGTAGTCTGAAGGATGAGCGGATCTGCCAGACCGCCGTCGCTCGACCAACGCGGAGAACCGAACGATGATCCGATCGACCAAGCGGCTGCGACTCATGGCAGCGACCTGCCTCCTCGCCACACTCGCCTGCACCTCCGCCGCGCTAGCGGACCGAAGCGATGCCCCCCCCCCACGCCCGAAGATGTCACCATCGACCTGGGACGCGGCCCCGTCCTGGTGCGCGTGCCCGCCGGCTACGACCCCGCAACCCCCGCTCCCCTCGTCCTCCTGCTGCACGGCTACTCCGGTAACGGCGCCTGGCAGGAGTCCTACATGCAGTTCGCTCCCCTCGTCGATGAGTTCGGCTTCTTCTATCTCCACCCCGATGGCACCACCGACGCCAACGGCAACCAGTTCTGGAACGCCACCAACGCCTGCTGCGACTTCTACAACACCAACGTCGACGACTCGGGATACCTCCGTGCCCTCATCGACGAGATGAAGAACCTCTACAACATCGACGACCGCCGCGTCTACCTCATCGGCCATTCCAACGGCGGCTTCATGTCCTACCGCATGGCCTGTGAACACGCCGACACCATCGCCGCCATCGCTTCCCTCGCCGGGGCGACCTTCGATGATCCAGCGGACTGCACACCCTCGCAGCCCGTGCACATCCTGCAAATCCACGGCACCGCCGACAGCACCATCTACTACAACGGCGGCTCCCTCTACGGCACGCCCTACCCCGGCGCCGTCGAGTCGGCGGAAACCTGGGCCGCCTACGATGACTGCTTGATCGAGGCCGACACCTCAGCGCCGCCCATGGATCTCGAAAGGGGTATTCCCGGCGCTGAGACGCTGGTTTCGCGCTACGAAACCGACTGTCTGCCCGGCGGCTCCGCGGAACTCTGGACCATCGTCGGCGGCTCTCACATTCCCTGGCTTTCCCTTGAGTTCAGCCAACGTGTGATCGAGTTCTTCCTGGCCCATCCCAAACCCAGCGCCCCCTGCCCCGGCGATCTCGACGGCGATGGCGATACCGATCAATCCGACCTCGGAATCCTCCTGGCCTCCTACGGTATCAGCGGCAGCGGCGACCTCGACGGCGACAACGACACCGACCAGTCCGACCTCGGCATCCTCCTCGCCGACTACAACTGCGGGCCGTAACCACAAAACCGCCACTCACGTGTGCCACTGGGTGCTGGCCACCCAGTGCAATCACCTCCGCCCCCTCCCAAAGCCGCGGATGGTATCCGCGCGGATTGCCCCCCCTCCGCGGATGGTATCCGCGCGGATTGCCCCCCTCCGCGGATGGTATCCGCGCGGATTGCCCCCCCTCTCCCCGGAGAGTCGAAGATCGGCCACGGCGCAACGACCGCGGTGAGGGGCTCCCCACCGCTCGCTCCCTCCGTGTAGCCGCGGGCTCCAGGCCCGCGCGTCCCCGCCGCCTGCCACCGATCACTCGCTGTGCACTGCGACGACACTCCAGCCAGCGCCCCTTGCCCCCCCAAAGAAAGACCCCGCGCCGACAACGCGACGCGGGGTCCACATTCATACATCAATCACAACAGCGGTCGTCAGCCTTTCGCCGCCCCCTCACCGCCGCTTGTCGTCTTCGCTGCCGACACCGCCGCCACATCCTTCGGCTCATCAAACTCGCCCAGCACGCTCGGCAGCTTCACGCCGGCCTGCTTCGCCAGCTCGTGCATCTGCGGCAGCGAACCGATCAAGCCGCTCAGAAAGTCCGCGGTCGAACCCTTGCCGCCCTGACTGCCCGAACCGGAATCCCACACCGTGATCTTGTCGATCTGCAGGTTCTGGATCGCCTTCACCTGCTCGCGAACGATCTCCGGCAGCTTCTCGATCATGAGCAGCGTCGGCGCCAACTGCGGGCTCGTGGCACAGGCTTCGACCAGACGCAGGTAACCCTCCGCCTTTGCTTCCAGCACCCGCTGCGTGCCTTCCGCCTCGGCGTTGTACCGGGCCAGGATCGCATCGGCTTCACCGCGGGCGATGCGGCGTTGCCTCTCCGCTTCCGCCTCGGCTTCGATCTCGATGCGCTTCTGCTCGATCTCTTGCGGGGCCAACTGTTCCTTGGACAAGCGGGCCAGTTCCCGCTCGCGCTCGGCGATGAGCACTTGCTCCAAGGACTTCGCCGCCGCCACCTCCGCCCGACGCGTCGCCTCCGCCCGGATCTCCGCCAGTTCCGCATCGGACTGGGCGACTTGCTGCGAGGCCTCGTTCTCGCCCTTGACCGCCTCCGCTTCCGCATCAGCGATGCGGATACGCTGCTCGCGCTCCGCCAGTTTCTGGCCGGCGAGGGACTCCGCTTTCTGCTGGGCCACCACGACTTCACGTTCGCGCTGCGATGCCGCCTCGCCGCTCACCGCTTGCGCTTCGAACTGGGCCACCGCCACACGCTGCCGCTGCTCGGCGTCCTTGCGACCGGTTTCTGATGACGCCTGCTCGCTGGCGACGGCAATCGCCTCCTCACGCTGGGCGATTGCTTCGCCCGTCGCGCCGTCGCGCTCTTGTTCCGCTACTTCGACCTTGGCGCGGTTGATGGCTTCCGCCGCCGCCCGCTTGCCGATGGCCACGATGTAGCCCGACTCGTCCGTGATGTCACGGATATTGACGTTGATGACATCGAGGCCGATCTTCGCCAACTCCGTCGAGACGTTGTCTTCGATCTGGCCCAGGAACTTCTCCCGGTCGCGATTGATCTCCTCGATCTCCAGCGTCGCGATGACCAGGCGAAGCTGACCGAGAATGATGTCCTGCGCCTGCTCCTTGATCTTCTGCTCCGAGAGCATGAGCAAACGCTCCGCCGCCGCCCGCATCGTCTCCGGCTTCGTGGAGATGCCCACCGTAAACGTCGAAGGCACGTTCACGCGAATGTTGTTCTTCGAGAGCGCCCCCATGAGTTCGATCTCGATGACCAGCGGCTCCAGGGACAGGTAAGCGTAGTCCTGGAGCAACGGCACCACGAACTTGCCGCCGCCGTGGTGGCACCGCGAGGCCTGATCCGTGCCCACCCGGCCGAACACGACCAGGACGCGGTTCGAGGGGCAACGCTTGAACCGGACCGCGTAGATCAGGCCCGAGACCAGCACGATGAGCAGCACCGCCCCGACCGAGAAGATCATGGCCGTCGTGCCCATGCTCATCGCCAGCAGTGAGGTGTGTAGGTGTGTCATAAAGACCCTCCGCCCGGCCTGCCCGTGTCAGGACCGGCTGTTGTAGGTGTTTAGCTTTCCACCGGATGAACCACCAGCGTGCCGTCGCTGCGCACCGACTTGACCCGCACGCTCTTGAAGGAATCGATTCCCGCGCCTTCCGACACCGCGGGCAGGATCCGCATCGACCCCGTCACCGCCACCCGCACCTTGCCGGCGCCTTCATCGTGCTCGGGAATGCGCAGGTATACCTGGCCGACGAGATCCACCGCATCGTTGGGGTCAAACCGTGCCCCTGAGGACTGCAGGAAGAGCAACTTCTTCAAGACCCAGATCTGCAGCCAGGCCAGGAACACGCCAAACGCCGAGCCCAGGAGCAGCGCCACGCCAGCGCTGGCCTCGAAGCCAAGCGCCCGGTGCCACACCGCCAGGCCGAACCACCCCGCGCCCATGGCGAAGGCGGAAATCGTCTGCAGGTTCAGGATGTTGAAGGCCCGCGTCGAACCGTGGGCGTCGCCCGTGCCGTCCGGCACATCGCCGACATCTCCCAGGTCACCCACGTCCGCATCAATCGCCACATCGCCGTCGAGACCCTCGACCGCAGCGCCGGTGAACATGAGAATGACCCGGATCACGAAGACCGCGGTGCCGAAAATCCCCAGTAGAAGGAGCAGTGAAGTCAAACCGTCAGATGGCATGGTGAATCCTCCTTCTTGACGCTTCTCAGTATACGACCCTCTCGGCAAGCCGCATGTCCCCCTTCTGCACACGCGAGACAAGCCCCGCTCGCACATCAGCCCGACGGTCATCCATGCCGACCGCCACCCAGCCGCGACCGCTGGTCACGTTCCCCCGAACCATCGCTCCCTCACTCGCCCGCCGCCGGCACCACCAACAACAAGTCATCGTGCTGCACAACCTGGTTCGGGTCCGCCGGAATACGCAATGAGCCGTCACCCCCGCGAATTCCCAGCACCTGCATCTGGTGCCGAGCCCGAAAGTCCGACTCGCGCAGCGACTTGCCCACCACATCCGCCGGGGCCGGCACCTCGCGGATCTTGAGCTGTTCCTGCGAGCCCATCCCTTGCGCCAGGGACACCAGATGTGTCTCGCGATCGAGCGCTTCGATGCCCGATTCCTCCGCCTTCGCCAGGTCATGCAGAGAACTCAAACGCTGCCGCAGAACGCGATGAATGTCCGCCCGCCGCAACACCCCCAAGACACGCCCCCCGCGCCCTTCCTCCAAGACCGGCAACACCGACGCCCCCTGCTGCCCCAGCACCCGCGACGCCGACAGCAACGGCATCGAGGGGTACAACCGCCCAGCCACCGGCGTCAGCAAGTCCTCCGCGATGATCATCGCCTCGAACAGCGGATCATCGTCCTGCTGATGTACCTGCGCCACCGTGATTTGGCCCCGCAAGAGCCCATCGCGCACCACATACAGGACCGGCTCGGGCATCGAGCCCAAACGACGCACCACCTCCGGCCAGGGCGTGCTCGGCACCGCCAGATGCTCCAGGGCCGGCTCCATGACTTCATCAACGCGGATCGCTTCCAGCAGATCCAGAATCGGCTCCGCCGCGTGGGCCGGCGACTCGACCGGCGAACGCAACTGCTCCTCGTTCAAACCGAAGTGTCGGCCCAGAATGTAGGCCGCGGCGCAGACGACCATGGAGGGCACGATCAGGTCGTAACTCCCTGTCATTTCAAGGACCATGACGATCGAAGCGATCGGCGAACGCATCGACGCCGACAGCATCCCCGCCATGCCGATCGGGATCAGCGCTGCCTGCAACTGCGGCGTGATCAGCTCCGGATGCACCGCCTGCAGGGCCGCACCCAGCGTCGCCCCCGTCATGCCGCCGATGAAGAGGATCGGGCCCAGCAGTCCGCCGGCGTTGGCCGAGCCGACCGTGATGCCCGTCGCCAGGCACTTCGCGCCCACGATGCACCCAAAAAGCAGGGCCCAGTAGGCCCAGGACTGCACCTCGAGATCCGAGAAGAGCTCGGGGCTAAGTGCCTCATCCATAGCGGTTTGCACGAGGGCGTAGTGCCAGTCCATCACCTGGGGCAGGATGCAGGCGATCGCCCCGACCAGGAGCCCGCCGATGGCCGGCCAGAGCCAGATCGGGATATTGCTCCGCTCGCGGATGTGCTCGGTGAGCCGCACGCTGGCCCAGAGCGTCGCCGTTGCCGCCGCACACGCCAAACCGAGCAGCAGGAACCAGATCAGGTGCACCGGGCTCTCGAAGCGCAGCGTGTTGGCGTTGTCGAGCAGGTGGTGTCCTTCGTCCTTGAAGGCGATGAAGACCGCGTAAGCTATTACAGAACAGATGATTGCCTTCATCAGCGACTTGGCTTCGAAGTGGGGCTCGCGGTACATGAGGGTGGAGGCGAAGAGGGCCCCGCCCAGGGGGCACTGGAAGATGGCCCCGACGCCGCCGGCGCAGCCTGCGATGAGGTAACCCCGCATGGAGCGCGAGCTCATGCCGAACTTTCGGCTGACGCTGGAGCCGATCCCGCCGCCCAGGGCGGCGATGGGTCCCTCGGGGCCGACGCTGCCGCCGCAGGAAATGACGCCAACTGCTGCCAGGGCCTTGATTAAGGGCACGCGGAAGTCGAGTCGGCTTCGGCCGTGATGGAAGGCGTAGACGTAGGATTCGGTGCCCTGGCGATCGGTCAGGCGGAGGAGGCGATAGAGCACGACGCCGCAGATCAGGCCCATAAGTCCTGGTGCGAGCAGACGTTGCCAACTGAAGGCTCCGACGCTGTGGACATCGGTGTTGGGGTAGCGATCGAGGATCAGGCCGGTGCCCAGGGCGAGGAGTTCCGATAATCCCCTGGCTGACAGCCCCGCAAGCAGGCCGACAAGGACGCTGAGCAGGACCGTCCGCGCCAGGTTGCGCGTGCGCCAATCCATGCTGAACAGGCGTGCCAGGGGCGTGCGGACGGAAGTCATAACCCGTTGTCCATCACTTGTTTAGGGAGGCTCTCAGGGCGGGGGCAGCGGCCCATTCTATCCGGATCGCGACCCGTCGGTCGGCGGCTCGGCTCCATCGCGTAAGTGCTTATCAAGAAAGGCGATCTGGCGCTCGCGGGCGTCGCGGGTCTTCTTGCCGAAGCCGGCGTGCTCCGCAGGAGCACCGGTCTTGGCGTAGGTCACGTATTCAACCAGGCTTGGGTCGCGGTACTGCTGCTTGAGCGCCTCGATGAACACCGCCATGGCCGCCTCGGGCACCCACTCGTCCGCCTCCGTATGTATCGCCTGGATCGGCACTTGCGCCCAGTGGTCCAGGTGCTCAATCGGATTTAAACGCTCGACGACATCCGCCGCCAGCAGGGCCCGCTGCCGCTGAAACGCCCAGTCACCGGCGGTGGCCTCAACGATCAGGCAGCGAAATTCGTGGGGGGCGTGGGGGTCGCAGCAGCGGGCCAGGGTGACCATGCCGCCCGCGGAGATGCCTCCCAGGGCCATCCGCTTCGCATCGAAAACCCCGTGTTGCCAATCACTTAGGGCTTCAACGACGCCATCCAATTCAGCGAGGGTCTCCTCGACTGCTTGGAGGGTATGGGCGGGTTCGTGGTAGTGGGCGTCGTAGCGATCGCCGTGCCCGACGAGGTCGAGGGCGCAACTGGCGTAGCCGTGGCGGAGCCATTTCAGGTATCGGCCGGGGTCGTAGTCCTTGCTGACGGTTCTGCCGTGCATCCAAACGATGGTGGGTGCGGGGGTTAGCCAGTCCGGATGGACCAGCAGGGCCGGGGCGGCGGTGGGGCCGAGCCGCACGGTCCGGGCGCGCTCCGCGAGGGCGCTGGGGAGTTTGGTGGTACGAGGGGTCACGGGGGCATGGTACCGCCTGGTGCGCACATCGCGGGCAGGCGGGCCGGCGCGGTCAGTCTGGTGCGCACGTTTCGCAGCGGATTGGCTTCGAAACAGGGGGGTTTGGGGGGGTTAGTGTCTGCTACGGAGTCGGTCTGGTGCGCAGGATGGGGGACGGCTACGCCGGCAAGCGGCGGCCTGGTCAGCGCGGTGCGCACGAGCGCGACCGATGGTCGGTCGGCTGCGCAGGATCGTGCCACTTGTGGTTTTTGGCGTGCTGTTTCGAGTCGAATTCGCGGGGAAGTCGGTCGTGGGAGGCGCGTTTTGGTGCGTTTCATGACGAAACGGGCGCGTTTTGAGATGGGGCGGGGAGGGGGTGGGTCGCGCCTGTGCGCATTGTGGCGCACACCGTGTTTGGGGGTGGTTCGGTGGTGGTCAGGAGTGGTTGGCAAGCAACCAGTGGCACGCGGCGGAGTTCCTGAGCGGGCTGATCGGCTCGCTGCCGCAGATGCACGAGCTGGCGAAGCAGGCCGGCGTGAAGCTGCCGAGCGTGCTCGGCGAGTTCGATGAGCCAAAGGATGTGGCGGCGGTGGCGGAGGCGAAGACGACAAGCGGCGGTGAGGGGGCGGCGAAGGGCTGACGACCGCTGTTGTGATTGAACTGTGAACATGGACCCCGCGTCGAGTTGTCGGCGCGGGGTTTCTTGTTTTGATGGGGTTCCAGGTGGACACTGGTTGGCAGGCGAGCCGAAGCGCCGGGCGGTAATGAACCTGAGGATCGACAGGATCACGGACTCGGACTCCGGCTCCTGTAACCAAGTCGACAGCGAGGGTTCGACGGCGAACTTCATGAGCAGCTTGTTCGGGCACTGTTGCAGAGACGCAAGTCGGGGCAGAAAGGCCGCGTGAGAATGCCGTCCGTGCTGGGTGAATTCAATGGGCGTACAGCTGAGGAGAACGGTGGTCGCGCCAGGCTGCACGCCAGCGGCAGGTCCGAGCGGCGACGGAGGGGACCGACGGTAATGCAAATGATCGAGATGATAGGAGACCAGAAGAGCGAACCGGACGATCTCGGAGCTGGAGGGTGGGGATCGGCCCAGCCCCTTCGTCTTCTTTGCAGATGCTGAGCTGCGGGCGTGGCTATCCATTCATCACTGAAGGTTGCGTCATTCGCCCCCCCGCACCGGGGGGATTCACACCCATGCAATCGAGGGGGCCGAGGCGATCAGAATGTGGCTGCGACATGTCTGTGCAACACTTCGCGGAGTTCGGAGAACTCGAAGTGGGTGCGACATCGGCAGAGAGAGTAGACTGTGAACCGTGAAAGTCGTCGCACGAATCGCATTCGGCTTGCTATCAGCAGGCAGTGTCGTGGTGAACCTCATTGCGGCCGTGGCGACGCTGGCTGGCCATGCCGCCGCACTCGATGTGTTTGTCGTTGGCTCATCCCTCGCCTTAGTTGGTGTAGTCGGCTTTGTCATGTCTATGTCGCCACTACTGGACGCGCCCATCCTTGTGCTGCGGGTCACACAGGACTTGGAGATTGATCAAGACCTCAGTATCGGCGGACGGGTTGAGGGAGTGGGACGCATTCTCGCACTACGCCCTACGAATGCACTTCGATGGCACTTCGGAGGCCGCGTGCGCGACCTCAAGGGCAAGATCGATGGGCAGGATGTTCTGCTCCATCGTCTTGGATACCGTTGTCACAGTGACTATGCTGCCTACCTGCCGTTTCAGACACGCCGCCTCCACTCGTACAGCCTCGCGAGGTCCTGGATCTTCGAGAACCGGCTCTCTCGGCTCAACTACCGACCAGCCAACTTCGTAATCAGAGCAACGCTCAGGGTACGGTTTCCTACTCCACCGTCTCGCGTTTGGTTTGAGATCGACGACGGCTCGAGCCTTCGTTCCAGACAGAACCTCGACGTGAAAGTGGAATCCGAGGATGGTATGATGGTGGCGGAATGGTCTGGCTGGCTTTTGCAGGCTAACCGCGAGTACCGCATCAAGTGGTCGGACGAAAGGAGTGAGGCAATGTGCGACGATAATGGCGACGTCGGAGGCGACCAAGGGGGAGGCCCTCCTGGGAGCCGAAAGAAGAAGGACACGAGTGCAAAGAAGAAGGACGCAAGGAAGCCAAACCCTTCGAGGAAGGGCCGTAGTGCCAAGGGGTAGGAGTCGAGTAGCCTTGTTTCTGCCGTGACATCGGTGTCGAGCCTAGTTGTGCGAGGGCACACGCCTACACTGATCGCTCTGCTACTCTGAGCGCTCTGTAGGATTCCGTCTAGAGTGTCTATGCCACGTTTCTAGATGCCATGGCTCAAGAGGCAGCGTTCGCCGCCACCGTGGAGACCCGCTACTCGTAGGCGGCGGTAATGCCGAATCGAGTCCCGATGACTCCAGTAAGGCCGGTGTGTGCGTGCCTGGGAGGTTTCAGAGTGACTGGCCTATTCGCATCTACTTTGGCTTCGGCGCTGACTGCAGCCAGTACCCCATCTCCAGATCTCGCCGTGTCCCTGATGTCGGCGTGGGCGAAGCTGCGAGAATCGAAGCAACCAGAGGAACTTGAAACAGAGGACTGGAAGGCTCTTGAGAAGGCATACATGGAGCACTTGCTTTGGAGATTCTCATATCCGAAGACTGCCTTCAACCGACAGTCGTGCTACGCGCTCGCACTGACTATCTTGGTTATCGTGCTTGTCTTAAGTGGTATCGTCTTCTCTCTACTCCAACTCAACTACGCGCTCAAACACGGTGATCTCTCGTCGTTGGCGACAGACATCGAAATAGAGACGGCTGGAAGAGTATCGATGAGCTCGTCCATCATGGGCGGCGTGGTCCTTGTCGTATCAGTTGCCTTCTTCGCGCTCTACCTTAAATACGTTTTCCAAGCCCACGATCGAGTCCCACCACACGTGAGTCTGGCAGACACGGATGCAGAGAGGGTATGGAAGCAGACTGGCGAGACCACCACTCCGATTCGGGAGGCTCGCGATCCGGAGAGCTCTTCGTTGGTGAATCACGGCAACACGACCGGAGGCGCTCAACGGGGATAGCTCCGGGTCGAAACGAACAGGCGAATGATCGACGCGTGGGAGTCGCCTGTTGGGACATGCGGTCGGTGTGGGGCGTCGCGGAGCGGGACTCTGGTTGGCGGCAGGTTGAACGCGGGGCAAGCCCGCGCCGCTAAATGTGGGGGGGGAATCCGAGGCGACGGGAATCGCTGCGCTTCGGACCCATTTGGCGTTGCCTATACTGCGGGCATGACTGAGATGCTTACCACGGTGCCGAATGCGGCGGGACGGTTTGGGCAGTTTGGCGGCAGGTACGTGCCGGAGACGCTGATCGCGGCGCTCGACCAATTGGGCGCGGCGTACGAGGCCGCCAGGGCGGATGCGGGCTTCCAGGCAGAGCTGGATGGGCTCTTGCGTGACTACGTGGGTCGGCCCACGCCGCTGACCTTTGCGAGCCGGCTGACCGAGCATGCGGGGGGGGCGCGGATCTGGCTGAAGCGCGAGGATCTCGCCCACACGGGAGCACACAAGATCAACAACACCGTGGGCCAGGCGCTACTGACGAAGCGGATGGGCAAGCAGCGGGTCATCGCCGAGACCGGGGCGGGGCAGCACGGGGTGGCGACGGCGACGGCCTGCGCTCACTTCGGCCTGAGCTGCGAGGTGTACATGGGGGCGGAGGATGTGCGGCGGCAGAACCTGAACGTCTTTCGCATGCGGCTGCTGGGGGCGACGGTGCACGAGGTCGACTCAGGCTCCAAGACGCTCAAGGACGCGACGAACGAAGCCATGCGGGACTGGATGGGCAGCGTCGAGCACACGCATTACATCCTGGGTTCGGTGGTGGGGCCGCACCCCTTCCCGATGATCGTGCGCGACTTCCAGGCGGTGATTGGCCGGGAGTGCCGGGCGCAGGCAATGGAGCAGATGGGCGGGCTGCCGGACTGCCTGGTGGCCTGCGTGGGCGGGGGCTCGAACGCGGCGGGGATCTTCTACCCCTTCATCGAGGACAAGGTAGAGATGCTGGGCGTGGAGGCGGGCGGGCGGTCGATGGAGTTGGGGCAGCACGCAGCGCCCTTGATGCTGGGCTCGCCGGGCGTCTTGCATGGGTCGCTGAGCTACGTCCTGCAGGATGCGGACGGGCAGACAGCGCCGGTGCATTCCTGTTCGGCGGGGCTGGACTATCCGGGCGTGGGGCCGGAGCATTCCTACTGGAAGGATGCGGGACGGGTGGGGTATACGAAGGTCACGGATGATGAGGCGCTGGATGCGTTTTGTTTGCTCAGCGAGATGGAAGGGTTGATCCCGGCGCTGGAGACGTCGCATGCGATTGCAGCGGCGGTAGAGAAGGCGCGGACGATGCCGAAGGAGGCGAACCTGGTCATCAACATGTCGGGGCGGGGGGACAAGGATGTGCAGGAGGCGGCGCGGCTGCTGGCGGAGCGGCAGGGGTGAGCGGCGGTTTGCACTGGTTGGCACAGCAACCAGTGGCACCCGGCGGTGGTCTGCACTGGTTGGCACAGCAACCAGTGGCACACGGCGTTCGATGGTCACTGGTGTATCGCACTGGTTGGCACAGCAACCAGTGGCACGCGGCGTTCGATGGTCACTGGTGTATCGCACTGGTTGGCACAGCGACCAGTGGCACCCGGCGTTCGGTAGTCGTTGGTGTATCGCACTGGTTGGCACAGCAACCAGTGGCACCCGGCGGTGGTCTGCACTGGTTGGCACAGCAACCAGTGGCACGCGGCGTTCGATGGTCACTGGTGTATCGCACTGGTTGGCACAGCAACCAGTGGCACCCGGCGTTCGATGGTCGTTGGTGTATCGCACTGGTTGGCACAGCAACCAGTGGCACCCGGCGCAGGATGTGCGTTGGTTGCGCTCGGGGCAAGCCCGCGCCGCTAAATGGGGGAAGTCATCGGGGTGTGCAGGAAGGAGCCTGAGGGTATGTCGGCGAACAAGGAACTGGCTCGAATCTTCGGCGAGATGGCGATCGCGGTGGAGTTGACGGGCGGCAACGCTTTTCGGGTGAACGCACTGAATCGGGCGGCGCGGCTCTTCAAGGACATGACCGAGGATGTGGCAGCGCTCGTCGAGGGAGCGGGCGAGGACGCCAAGAAGGCGCTGACCGACATCGACGGCGTGGGCAAGGGCACCGCGGAGCGGATCCTGGAGTTCCTGGAGACGGGGGAGATTGAAGAACATGCGAAGCTGCGGGCGGAGGTGCCGGCGGGGCTGCTGCAGATCGCGGAGATCCCGGGGCTGGGGCCCAAGACGGTCCGGCTCATGTGGGAGCAACTGGACATTACGACGGTGGACGGCCTCAAGCAGGCGATCGCCGATGAGTCGCTGCTGACGTTGCCTCGGATGGGGAAGAAGACGGTGGCGAACATCGCTGAGTCTCTGGAGTTTCTGGAGCGCTCGGGCGGGCGGACGCCGATGGGGCTGGCCCTGCCGATCGCGGAGCGGATCGTGGAGATGCTGGGGGAAGTAAAGGGTGTCAAGCGGGCGGCGTATGCGGGGTCGCTGCGGCGGGGGCGGGAGACGGTGGGCGATCTCGACATTCTCGTCGCCACCACGGACGGCGAGGCGGCGGCGGCAGCGTTCACCGAGATGGCCGATGTCGAGAAGGTGCTGGCCCGCGGGGAAACGAAGTGCTCGGTGCGGCTGCGGATCAGCGAGACGCGTTCGATCCAGGCGGATTTGCGGCTGGTCGAGGAGGCGGGGTTTGAGTCAGCGCTTCTGTATTTCACCGGCTCGAAGGAGCACAACATCGTCATGCGCGAGCGGGCGATCAAGCGGACGCTGCGGCTCAATGAGTATGGGCTGTTTAGGCAGCCGAAGGACGCGGAACGGCCGCCGCAGGAGCAAGGTGAGGAGCCGGTGGAGACGAGCGAGGCGGGGATCTACGCGAAGCTGGGGCTGGCGTTCCTGCCGCCGGAGCTGCGCGAGGAGTGGGTGAACGTTGACGAGGTGGACACGTCGGAGCTGCTCGAGGTGGCGGATCTCAAGGCGGAGTTGCACGCGCACACGATCGCTTCCGATGGGCATTTCACGATCGATGAGCTGGCGGATCAGGCGGCGGCGCTGGGGTATCACACGGTGGCGGTGACGGATCACTCGGCGAGCCAGCCCGTCGCGAATGGGCTGTCGCCGGAGCGTTTGCTCGAGCACATCGAGGCGGTGCGGGAGGCGGCGAGCCGGCGGAAGGACATTCAGATCCTGGCGGGGAGCGAGGTGGACATCCTGGCGGACGGGCGGCTGGACTACGAGGATGACTTGCTGGCGAAGCTCGACATTGTCATCGCCAGCCCCCACAACGCCCTGAAGCAGAAGCCGGAGGTGGCGACGAAGCGGTTGCTCACGGCGATTGCGCATCCGCTGGTGCACATCATTGGGCACCCGACGGGGAGGCTCATCGGCAAGCGGCCGGGGCTGGAGCCGGACATGGGGGCGCTGATCGCGGCGGCGGTCGAACATGACACCGCCCTGGAGATCAACGCCCATTGGATGCGGCTGGACCTGCGCGACACGCAGGTGCGGGCGGCGGCGGCGGCGGGTTGCCTGATTGCGATCAACACGGACGCCCACCGCGAGGAACATCTGCCCATGCGGCGGTTCGGGGTGGCGACGGCCCGGCGGGGTGGACTCAAGCGCGATTTGTGCCTCAATACCTGGACGAAGGCGAGGCTTGGCAAGTGGTTGAAGTCGAAGCGGTAGTTGGGTGGCCTAAGGGCGCTGCGAGCGATCTGGGTGTCTGGTTCCCGCGCGAGCTAGCTCGCGCGGCTTTCACGTAGGCGCGGCTTTCTTGGGGGGGCGGCTCTCATTGAGGCGAGGGGATGTGTTGGGGGATCCAGGGGATTGGGCTTCGCGGATTCGTGGGGGCGGCGTATGCTGTGGGCATGAAGCGCCTGCAAACGAATGTCATGGTCGGCGTGGCGATGGGGCTGGCGGTGCTGGCGGTAACGCCGGCGCTGGTCGCGGATGGGCCGAAGGAGCGGATCGAAGGCGAGGCGGAGAAGCCGTCGCCGAAGCTGGCGCTGCTGAGCGCCACGACGATCGGCGGCGCGGGCGTCGAGCAGGTGGCGGGGGCGGGCTTTGGCGCGGATGGTGGGGTGATCCTGTTCTTGAACTCCTGGGGGCCGAGCTTGCCGCAACTTGCGGATGAAGATCACACGGTCGTCTTCGGGCGCAAGCAAAGCCGTTTTGATGGGTCGCAGGAGGTGTACCTCGGGCGCGAGCCGGGCCTGCACGGGGCGAAGCTGAATCACGAGAACACGAACGTCAGCGGCGTGGTGTTGCGCTGCAACGCCTCGATGACGGAGGTGGAGCAGGTCTTCGCCTTCGGGTTCGGCGTGGCGCGCTTCGGGCCGGCGGGGAGTTGCAAGGTCGCGCCGGATGGGGGGCTGATCGTGACGGGGCGGGGGCAGGCGGGGTTCACGGCCCTGGCCCCGTTCGAGGAGACGCTGACACTCGAGGAGAGCCGCGACTGGCGAGTGGCACACTACGAAGATCAGAGCGCGGAGCGCGAGCGGCAACGGGCGGCGGGGCGGCGACTGCCGGAGTTGCCGACACCCGAGGAGCGGGTGGCGCAGGAGATCATCGACGCGGAGGGGCGGGTGTTGTATCTGGCGCGGTTGTCCCCTGATGCGACGACGCTGGAGTGGGTGTTCCTGATGGATGAGATCTCGCGGGCCCCGAATCCGTTTGTCGACTTTCGGTTTGACCAGGAGGGGCGGATTGTCTTTCCGATGCTGGGCCACTGGCAACGACTCAGTCCGGACGGAAGACTCGACTGGGAGTCGCTGGCAGCGCCGCTGCCGGAACGCCTCGACGCCTGGAGCCTCAATCCGGAGACAGGCGATGCGTACCTGGCGGGGCGCGCCGAGAGCGACACCGGCTGGGAGAGCGAGACCTTCATGGGCCCGTACCTATCCTCGTTCGATGCGGATGGCGACGAGCGCTGGCGAGCCTGGGGCTGGAGCGGGATGCTCGCCGGGATGGAACGGTATCGCTTGCTCAGTCCCTCGCGAGTCACCGGGATCTACCCGCGCGGCGATTCGGTCATCGCACACTGTGTGCACGAAGGCAGCAACTCCGTCTTCATGCGCGATCCGTCGGATCTGGATGATGCGTTGCCCGGAACCGCTCGCCCACTCGTCTCTTCGCTCTTCGCCTGGCGCGGGTCGCCACAGGCGAATCTCTTGATCGATTTGGATGCGACCACGAAGGAAGTGCGGCGGTGGACGTATTGGTCCGCCTTCTTCCCGGATGAGCGGCGGCCCTGGGGGCATCGGGCGCGTCGGCCCAGCACCCTGGAGATTGCTTCGTTGGGCGAGCTTGGCGATGGAAGCCTGGTCGTGTCGGGGCGCTGTGAGACGGGGCTGCCGACGACGGCGCAGGCTTGGCTGACGGTTGGCGCTCGCCGCGAGTACGAGAGCGCCTATGTGAGCGTGCTGGATCGCGACTGGACGAAGCTGCGCTTCTCGAGCTATGTGCCGGCGGTGGAGGCGGTGCGCCTGGCGACTGCGGGCGATCGCATGCTCTTGTTCGGCAATGCGGTGGAACAGGATGAGCTTGGAGCCGTGCCAATCGTGCGACCGCTGCAGGGATCGTTTGGCGGGGCGCTTGACGCCTGGTTTGCGGTGGCGGAGATGTCGAAAGGGACCAAGCCATGAGACTCCCATTGAGCGGCGCGGGCTTGCCCCGCGTTCTACGGTGGATACCGCCTCAAGCTCGGGGTAAACCCGCGCCGCTAAATGCGGCAATGACGCCGCGCACCGGTTGGCCCGCAACCAGTGGCGCCCGCGCTGCGTCTGTGGTTGCCCTGCTGGCGGTGTTGTTGCTGGTCGGTGTCACCTCGGCGGCGATGCTGGCCCGGCCGCGGCGGGTGACGTTTGCTTTGCAGCCGAGCGCCATGCCCTATCCGACGGCCCTGCTGAAGGTCGAGCGCCCCGGGGTAGCGCCGCCGACGTTTCTGGTCGGGCGCGGGGAATGGGGCGAGGTGACGATCGACCTGCGGGCCACGGATCGTCACGAGGCGAGCGGCGTCATCGATCTCCCTCACCTCGAACGCAATGACCCTGCCAACCTCGACGAGGCGGTCGAGGCGGCCTGGCTCTCGCGCGAAGGCAAGGTGCTCGTCGAGGTCAAGCTGCAGACGATCCTCGCCGTCACGCCGGACAGCGCCAGCGGCGATCCGCACGGCGGCATCAGCTTCACCGCCTCCCTGGAAGGCGTGCGCGGCAAGCCGGTCCTGACTTTTGAAGGAACCTACCTCATCGAGGAGAACGGCCTGGCGGTGCGGACGGACGCTCGGCGCAGCGGGGATGTGCTGACGATTGAAGCGGAGACGACCGTCGAGGCGTCGGTGCTGGGCTGGGGCGCGGTAGCGCCGGCGGAGGAGTTGGTGACGCTGACGCTCTGGTTCCAAGCCGCGGAGGAGTGAAGCCGCGCTGTGATTCCTCGAGCGCAGAAGAAAAGCGCGGGGACTGAAGTCCCCGCGCCTGTATGAGTTCGCCCCACCCCAATTCCCAAATTCCCAAGTTCCCTCCCCCGCTACTTCACCGTCGGGAACCACGCCGCCAGCAAGTCGGGCATGGACTGCACATCGGTCTTGTGCGACATCTCGGTGACGGTGTGGATGTAGCGGACGCCGACGCCGAGGAACGCGGCGCGAGCACCGGATTGGGCCCGCTGGGCCGCCCCGCCGTCCTGGCCGCCGCGGGGGAGGATGGTGCGCTGGCAGGGGATGTTGTTCTTCTGGCCGACCGCTTCCAGTTCATCGATGAGCTTGTGGTCAGCGATCATGGAGGAGTCCATGATGCCCAGTCCCACGCCTTCGCCCTGCACGGTGACCGTCTCCTCGCCGGGCACGCCGGGCGTGTCGCAGGAGAGTGTCGTGTCGATGCCCAGGGCGATGTCCGGGTGAATGCGGTTGGCCGCGGTCGTGGCGCCGCGCAAGCCCACTTCTTCCTGCACGGTGAAGACGACATGGATCTCGCAGGCGTGCGACTTGCCCGCCTTCTGCAGGGAGCGGATGCACTCGATGCCGGTGAAGCAGGCGATGCGGTTGTCGAGGGCCTTGCTGACCACCTTGTCGCCCATCTCCACGAAGGGCTCTTCCATGACGATCATGTCGCCGAGGGTGACGCGTTTCTTGACCTCCTTGCCGCTCATGCCGATGTCGACCATGAACTCCTTGACCTCGGGAACCTTCTTCTTGTCCTCAGCGGAGGCGATGTGCACGGGCCGGCCGCCGGGGTTCATGACGCCGGGCAATTCGCCGTGCTTGCGGGTGCAGACGCGGACGCGGCGGGAGAAGAGGTTGCGGGTATCGAAACCGCCGGCAGGGTTGACGCGGATGAAGCCCTTGTCGTCGATGTGGCAGACGTAGAAGCCGATCTCGTCCATGTGGCAGGCGAGCATGACCTTGGTGGCGCCCTTGACGGGCTTGCCGCCGGTCACCGTGCGCTTGCCCTTGACGGTCGTCCGCTTGCGGGGGTAGCGGATGCAGTGCAGCGAGCCCATGTTGTCGACGAACTGCTCGTCGAAGAGGTTGCCAGCGGCCGCGATCTCTTCCACGATGAGTTCGCGCACGCGTTCTTCCCGACCGGGGATGCCGGGGGTCTCACAGAGGCGGCGAAGCAGGTCGATATTCACGTCTGTCTCCAATGGTCTCGGATGAATGAGTTGGGTTTCCGGGAGTCCGGATCATCGCTTCCCAGGCGATACCACGCAAGCGCCGGCGGGTTTCAGGCGGTGCGACTTGCTACGGTGGGGCGGGCGTCTCGCCCGCCAGTGCTGGGATCGATGCACCTCGGTCGGCGGGCGGGACGCCCGCCCCACTCCTGTGTGCGATGTTGCGAGTGCACCCGATGCTTGTCGGCTGCCCTAGAATCGCGGCAGCATCCACCTTTCCAGATGAGAGCCCCGCCATGAGCACACCCAGCCCGCTTGAGTCCCAGCACCGCGACGCCGCCGCCCTCTTCCTGCCCTACGGCCCGGCGGAATCGGCGATCTCGCTCGTCGCCACCTTCGGCGAGCCGGAGCTGGAATACGCCGCCATCCGCAAGACGGCGGGGCTGATGGATATGCCCCAACGGGGGGTGCTGCGGGTCACGGGCGGCGATCGGCTCGCCTTCCTGGGCAGCATGCTGAGCCAGGAGATCACGAGCGCCCAAGCCGGGGCGGTGCGGCAGTCGCTGTGGCTCAATCGCCAGGGACGGATCCAGGCGGACCTGACGCTCATCTGCGAAGCCGAGGCGGTGACGGTCAGCGTTGACGCCCACCAGGCAAGTGCGGTGGCGACGACGCTGGGCGAGTTCCTTTTCACGGAGGATGTGGCCATTGAAGATCTAAGCGAGACGCACCACCAGCTCAGCCTGCACGGGCCCAAGGCGGGGCAGTACCTCGGCCAGATCGTCGGGGACGGCGAGGCGGAACAGATCTTCGCGCTGCGGCACCTGCAGGCGACTCGCGTCACCGCGGCGGGCTGTCCAGCGCTCGTGTATCGCGAGGACCTCGCCGGGGCGCCGGGGCTGCACCTGGTGCTGGAGCGCGAACAGGTGGCAGCGGTGTACGCGGCCCTCATCGAGGCAGGATCCGTCCCGGAAGACGCCCACGAGTTCGGCTTGCGGCGGTTGGGCTGGTCGGCCTTCAACGTGGCCCGGATCGAAGCGGGCACGCCGCTGATGAACATCGACTTCGGCGAGACGAACCTGCCGCACGAAACGAACCTGCTTGGGTCGCGTGTGTCCTTCACGAAGGGGTGTTACCTGGGCCAGGAGATCGTCGCCCGCATGGAATCGCAGGGCCGACCGAAGCAGCAGCTCATGGCGCTGAAGGTGACGGGCGAGACGCTGCCGGCGACAGGCGATCATGTGCTCGACCCGGCCAAGGAGGCGGCGGTAATCGGGGCGGTGACCAGTTCCGCGCCCAGCCCGCTGCTTGGCAGTCAAGCGGTGTGCCTGGCGATGCTGAAGACGGAGTTCGCGGAGGTGGGGAAGATGGTGCGCGTGGTGGCCGAGGGAACGCAGGTGGAAGCGACGGTGGAGGAGATGGGGTTTGTGTTGGGGAAGGGGCTGAGGGACTGAGGGACTGAGGGACTGTATTAAGCGACGCGATTCATCGCGGTTTGGTCGCACCGGGTACAAACGAGCCTGGGCCGGTCCCGCGCCCGAACGCGATTGCCGCTCGCAAGCGCTGGGAAGTTACCGCGGCAAAGCCGCGTCGCTTCATGGGTTCGACCACGCGCAGGGTGGGCATCACCCACCATTGCCTCAACGTTTGCGCCGAGCGTCCGCCTCGCGGTCACGTCCCCAGCCACACTCAGGGCAACCGGCGTCGCGATCGCCGCGCAGGTCGTACTTGCAGTTTGGGCAGAGGAGGCTGCGGCGCAGCTTCTGTCGGAGCTTCAGCATTTCGTTCAGCCGGTTCAGGCGCCAGAGTCCGTAGAGCAGCGGCGTGATGATGGTGCTGTAGACCAAGCCGGTGGCGATCAGGCCGGCCCAGATGATGCCGCTTCGATCGTAGTCGGGCTGCAGGCAGAGCGCGACCGCCTCTCTCGTCCGTACGTACGTCGTCTGCATGTAGTCGGCGAAGAGTGGCCGAAGCGCCGCCACCTCCTCTGCGGTCGCCTCGTAGGACGGTCGCTTCCAGGCGTGGACCACGAATCTCGAGTAGTCGTAGCGGTAGCAGAAGAAGAAGGCACCTTGCAGGTTCTCGTGACGATGCCGCCACAACACATTCCCCCACACCTCGTCGCGGGGCACCGATCTCTCAGGCAGAATCAGGAACTTCTCGTCCTGGCGAATGATGAGGTGGACGGCTGGCCGACCCCATCCATTCGCTCTGTCCCTCGAGACAGCGCTCTTCATGTCGAGACAACCCGCGACAAGAGTCACGACGATGTAGATGCCCAGCCAGAGCAGCACGCGCCGCCAGCGTTGCCACACAGTGAGAGTCAGTCCGTTTGCCTCCGCTGCCACGGTCATGGCAGCCCCTCCTCGCGCCCCACCACGTCCGAACTGCTCTGCGTCTCGCCGCATTCCGGGCAGCGATCCTCAGGCAGGCCTTGGATCTGATATCGGCAGCGCGGCCACTGGCCGCGACGCAGGTTCCGCCGACGCTTCTGCATCTGATTCAACAGGTGGAAACGCCAGAGTCCGTAGAGCAGCGGCGTGAGGATGGTGCTGTAGATGACGCCGTTGCCGATCTGGCCCTCCCAAATCGGTCCGGAGTTGTCGAAATCGGGCTCAAGAAAGAGCGAGGCGAAGGGGACGGGGTATCCCTGCTCGATGGCAAGGTACGCCGCGAGCGGCATCCGAATCGCTTCAATCTCCGAGATCGAGGCTGACGTCGTGGCCGGCGTTTGCCGACGGTACGGCCGAACATACACGTTGCAGGAGTCTATTCGATAGCAGTCGAATCTGAGCCCGGTCAGGACGCGATCCTCGCGCCGCCACACGACGGTGCCCCAGGCATCCTCAAGCGGCACGGCGTCATCCGCCACGACGATAAGGCCAGCATCCGTCTCGAGAATCAAGGCGACCCAATCGCCCGAGCGACAGATCATGCGATCGCGCGAGCGAGCGAAGTTGGTATCGAGGTAGCCAGCGATGACCGCTACGACGATGTAGATGGTAAGCCAGAGGGCAATGCGAACGCGAAGCCAAGACTTCGGCTGTGCTGGGGTCGGTTGGGCCGCAGTAGTCATGTTTCCCCCTTGGACGCACGTGTGGCTTCGTCGTCACACCACGTTTCGCCGCACTCCGGGCAGCGGTTCTCGGGGAGGCCTTGGATCCGGTAGCGGCAGCGCGGGCAGAGGCCGCGGGAGAGGCGGCGTGATCGTTTGGAACCGAATGTCGCACGGAAGTACCACCAGAGGCCGAAGAGGAGCGGCGTGGCGAAGACGCTGTAGAAGACGCCATTGCCGAGGATGCCGAGCCAGACGGGATCGTTGATGTCGGCATCCGGCTTGAGGCACTCCTCGATGTAAGCCAGACGGCCACGACCGAACTCATCGGGGTGCGCACGGGCGTACTCAACGAATGGCTGTCGGAACTCCTCGACTTCCTCCTCGGTGTAGCCGACGCCGCGCGCCCACTCGGGACGATAGCGGCTGATGTGAAAGGAGCGCCAGCCGATACGCCAGGAAGCGCAGACCGGCCCCAGCACCTCGTCCGCGTGATAGTGCCAGAGAACGACATCGCAGACAACCTCCGGCTCGGGCTCGGGGACAATCGACCGAAAGAGGAAGCCGGTATCGGTGTGCTCAATGAGCAAGGGGTAGGACCCTCGGTAGCGACAGCCATTGAAGCTATGGTAGCGCCACAGGCCCACCCGCGCGTCGATCCAGCCGGCCACGGGCGTGACGATGAGGAAGAGGAACAACCACAACAGCCAGCGCTGCCGGCCCGTCAATCTTCTGCGGCTTCTCTTCGCCTCGTCCGTCATGGCGATCCCCGTAACAGCGCTCCGCCCCGTGGGTGATACCCGATTGGGGCACGGCCGTCATCTTTGTGTACGCAGTGTATGTGGAGCGGTTCCGGGATGGGGACCTGCACTGGCTGGCAAGCACCCAGTGGCGCCCGGCGATGACACCCAGCGCGAACGGCAGCGCCACTGCCCTATTTAGCGGCGCGGGTTTACCCCGGGCTTGACGTGGTACGCAGCGCTGAACGCGGGGCAAGCCCGCGCCGCTAAATGGGTGGGGTTTGCGCGAGGCGCCTACGCGCCGACCAACTCGCCAAACAGCGTCAGCGGCGAGGCGTCGCTGATCTTCACCGGCACGATTTGACCTTGCAGCGACTCGGGGCCGTCGAACATGACGATCAGATCACCATCGGTTCGGCCGGAGAGTTGGACTTCCAGCTCGGCGATCGCATTCGCTTGCCTGCTCGGGGAAACCGCTCCCTCACGGTCGCGGCTCGTTCGGAAGCCCGTTCCCTCACCGTCGGGGCTCGTTGAGGCGCCGCCGATCGTTAGCGCCACCTGGCCTGGCGCTTCGCCGCGGTTTTTGCGGGTCTTCTTGCTGGCGCCCTCGACGAGCACGTGGAGTGTCTTGCCGATCTGCTCGCGCGAAACGGCGTCGCTGATCTCCGCTTGGATCGCCAGCAGATCGTTGTTGCGGCGGCGTTTCACGTCCGTGGGCACATCGTCGGGGATCTTGTCGAACGCGACGGTGCCGGGACGGGGGCTGTACTTGAAGATGAAGCAGTTCTTGTAGCGCACGCGGCGCAGGAGATCGGCGGTCGCCTGGAAGTCATCTTCCGTTTCCGTGGGGAAGCCGACGATGATGTCGCCCGCCAGCATCACATCGGGGAGGTACTGCTTGACCCGATCGATGAACTCGTAGTACTCGCCCGCCGTGTAGCCACGGTTCATCTTGCCCAAGATGCGATCCGAGCCGGACTGGACGGGCACGTGCAGGTAGCGGCAGAGGCGGGGGCAGTCGCGCATGACTTCGAGCACATCGTCGCCGAAATCGCGGGGATAGCTGGTGACGAAGCGCAGGCGCTGGATGGCGGGGACTTCTTCGTGGATGCGATGCAGGAGCCGAGCGAAGGTCGTCGTCTGTTCGCTCGAGAACGGGTCGCGGGCGTGCCCACCTTTGTACGACCGGCCCTTCTGGGGCTGAGCGATGCCTTGCACGACGACCTGAGCGCCGTGTTCGTAGCGGTAGTGATTCACCGTCTGGCCGAGCAGCGTCACTTCGATGACGCCGGCGTCGGCGAGCCGTTTGCACTCCTCGACGATGTGGTCGGGCGGGCGATGCACTTCCGCGCCGCGGGTGAAGGGCACGACGCAGTAGGTGCAGAACTTGTTGCAGCCGCGCGTGATTCGCACGTAAGCGCTGCCCGACGTCCCGGCCCGGAAGTCGGGGTCGAAGGAGCGCGAGAAATCGAGCATCTCCAGCTTGTCTTCGGCAGCGGCGAGGACGGCGGTGCGGCGGGAGGTGTCACCTTGCAGGGCCACGACCTCGAGGCGAGCGCCATCCTCATCACGCGGACGGCCGTCTTGCGTCTTGACGGCGTTTTCAAGCAGGTGCGGCAGCTTGTCGAGTTCGCCGGGGCCGCACATCACATCGACCTGGGGCATGCGCTGCATCAGCGAGGTGCCATCGCGTTCCGCGAGGCAGCCGATGACGGCGATGACCATGTCCTGCCCACGCTTCTTGAGCCGCCCCACTTCTCCGAGGCGCGACCAGACCTTGTTCTCCGCCTGCTCGCGGACGCTGCAGGTGTTGTAGATGACGATGTCCGCTGCATCGCGGTCGTTGATGAACTGATAGCCCAAGGCGCGGAGTTGGCCGGCGACGAGTTCCGAGTCGAGCTCGTTCATCTGGCAGCCAAAGGTCTCAAGATAGATCTGCTTGCCGGTCATGGACGCGGAAGTGTATCGCGCGAAGGGTGGTGGGGCGCGATGGATCGAGCGGTGGGCTTGCTGCACTGGTTGGCACAGCAACCAGTGGCACCCGACGCGGCCTATTTAGCGGCGGGGTTTACCCCGGGCTTGCCACGGAATCCACCACGAAACGCGAGGCAAGCCCGCGCCGCTACATGGGGTACGGGGCCGAGCGCCGATTAGCAGCCCTGCCCGTACTGGGCCAGGAGGATGCCCAGGTCTGCCTGATCAACGTCGCCGTCGGCGTCGAGGTCGGCGGTCGGGTTGAAACCGGGGTCGCCGCTGCCCGTGCTGTACGCCGCCAGGACCAGGCCCAGGTCGCTCTGGCCGACGACGCCGTCGTTGTCGATGTCGGCGGCCGGCAGGTCGATGCCCGCCCGCGCGCAGAGGAGGCGGAAGAAGCCGGCGTCGGTGGCGTCGACCGTGTCATCGAGATTGATGTCCGCCTTGTCGTCGTAGTCCGGGTCGCCCAGGCTGTTGCCCAGTTGTTCATAGAAGGGGCAGACATCGTCGGCGGTGAGAACGCCGCTGCGATCCATGTCGCCGGGGTTCAGGAGATTGACGATCCAGTTCACGGTCGTCTGGGAGTGGTTGCCGCTCATCTCGAAGGCGATGAGGTCGAGGCGCAGCTCGCCGTGCGGCAGGCCGTATTGCGTGCGCTCGAAGAGTCGGCGATCGATCTGGGTGAAGGCGTTGCTCTGGTCGACGAGGTCGATGAGGTTCGTGCCATCGGGCTGGTTGACGAAGAGATGCAGCGAGTTGGCGGTGCCATCGAGCGAGGTCGCTTCGAAGTCGAAGAAGGGCAGCGTCAGCAGCGTCACGCCTTCGTAGGTCAAGGGACCGGGCGCCAGATCGACCTCCGGGCCCACGCGATCGATGTAAACAGCGCGCTTGAAGTCGGTGTAGAGGGCGGGTCCGCCGCTGCGCTGGCGGAAGCAGCGAGCGGTGATGAAGTTGAGACCCTCGGGCAGCAAGGTGGCATCGACCAGTTGGCGATACTCGCCATCGCCGCCCGTTGCCAGGGGGCTGTTCTTGGTGACGAAGTCCTGGAAGGCGTAGCTGACAGCGTTGTCGGGATCGGTTTCGACGAAGCCCTGGCCGGTGACGTCGACGCCGCCGTTGAGGCGCAGCAGGGCCCGATCGCCGCCGGCCGGAATGTCGATGCCGTGCCCGCCGGGAAGGATGACCGCGGTGGTCTGCAAGGAGACGGTGAAGTCGTCCGCGACGACGATGTCGATCTCGCTGGTGCGGGCGCGAACGACATCGTAGATGCTGGGATTGGCGCCGGGATCCTGGGCGGGAATCGTGCCGGCAGCGCCCTCGATGCTGAGCGTGCCGCGCGGCGTGGCCGGGCCGTAGACCACGTAGCCGCTGTTGTGCTGGTTGCCGCCCGTCGTGTTGCGGGGGATGGTCATGGTGACGCGGCTGCTGCCGTCGACGGTGAGCACATCCGGAAGGTCATCGTTGGGGTCAAAACCGCTGTCCGCCGCGTGGCCCGTGAGTTCGAGCAGCTTGGCGCCGGGCGCGAAGTTGGTATCGACGGTGACGGTGTCGAAGCCGCTGCTATTGTTGCTGGAAAGGCCAACGAGCAGGGAGTCGTCGCGCTCGTAGATGTAGGTGAACTGGCTGAGGTAGCGCTCGTAGAAGTAACCGCGCCCGTGCGAATCAGCGATGTCGACGAGGGTGGTGAGGGTTTCGCCGAAGGCCCCGCCCAGGGCATCGCCGCGACCGGGTTGTGGGAAGCTACCCGCCGGGCCGTACTGTTCGCCGTGGATGTAGACGATGCTGCGTCCAGGGAGAAGCAGCGTGTAGGCGTAGGCGACGTTGTCGAGTTGGGCCCCGCCGTTGTCGTGGGACTGCACGAACTTAACGCCCGCCGAGCCATTGACGTAGCCGTCGTCGCCGACGTCGATGGAGCGATCCTTGATGTCGTACCAACTGTTGATGGCGTTGACGAAGGAGAGGTTGTCGCGGAGCACGAAGAAGAGCGGGAAGTCCAGCACATCGCGATTCGAGTGCTCATTCTTGCGAAGGTGGGGCAGGAGCACGGCGTGGCTGCCATCCAGGACCTCGCCGAAGCTGAGCGGGGTCAGGGCCTCGCCGTTCAGGGCCAGGCGACCGGTGGCGTGCACGGCGTCGTCCCAGAAGGTGTCGAAGAACCAGGTGGGGATGTGCTTGGCGGCGTCGAGGCGATAGCCGTCGAAGCCCGCGGCCTGGGTCAGCCACTGCCCGTAGCGCAGCAGCAAGCCCGTGCCGTTGTCGAGGACGGCGTCGCCGGCCAGGGGATCGTCGGTGTTGTAGGGGTAGCGGGTGTAGGTATTGCCGGTGACGGGGTTGGTGAAGGTCTCGCCGGGCAGGTCGCGATCGGGGTAGAAGGCGGCGTTGGCGGGGTCGGGCAGGTTGGCGCGGCGGCCGTTCCAGTCCGAGGCGCCGGGCGGAATGTTGTCCGGATCGTTGGCGTCGACCGGATGTCGGATGAGTTGGATGTTGGTTTCCTGGGCGATGTCGATGAGGCCCGCCACGCGCTCGTTGAGGGTGCCGCCGGCCCAGTAGTCGTGGAAGTCGCCGAAGGGGAGGCCGGACCACTCGAGGACGAAGCCGGGGTAGCCGCCGGACTCGGGAAAGCCGGGTGTGTAGAGATCGGCAAAGGCGTTGTGATTGAGGATGGTGTCGGCGTAGACGAAGGTGCCGGCCCGCTGGGCGAGGTCGGTGTAGGCGCGGGCGTAGTCGGCGGTGCCGTAGCGCGTGCGGGCCGAAGGGGAGCCGAAGTCGAAGCGATCGTAGACGTCGTAGCCGATGGAGCCGCCGGCGAATTCGGCCTGGCCGGGGGGGCGGGACCCACCACTCGTCGTAGCCGATGTCCCAGACATCCACGGTGCGATGTTCGAGGATGTCCCAGGGGGCCTCGAAGATCTGCAGCATGGTGCGGGTGTCGGACTGCCCCTGCACGATTCCCGCGAGCACGGGCAGGGCGGCGAGAGCGGCGAGTCGGCTGGTGAGAGGGGCTGTCATCATCCACTCCATCGGCTGGGTGAGGCGGTCCTCGCAGCGGATTGTGAAGGGGCCAGGCGAACCATCGTTCGCCCGGCCCGAGGAGAGTCGTATCGTGGTCGTGGATACGGGTTGGGTTGACTCAGCGACGGCGGCGCGGGGCCGTCAGTCCGGCCAGGCCGAACAGCAAGGCGGTGCCGGGCGTGGGGATGGAGAGGAATTGGTCGCCGTCGAAGTTGTGGGCGTCAAAGAGCGGTTCGCCGCCGAGGCCGCCGGGGCCGCCGAGGTTCTCGACGCCGCCCAGGCCGGGCAGGAACTGGTTGCTCAGGTAGCCGCCATCACCGCTGGTGATGAAGGGCAGGAACTTGATGTCCTCGAGGCCGTCCCAGTCAAGGAATTCGGCGGAGAAGTGGAATTCAAAGCCGGTGACCGCGGACATGGGGTCGCCGAGATCGCCGGGCGGGGTGTCCCAGTTGTAGCCCCAGACACCATCGATGTTGGTGTTGTTGAAGGCGTGCATGATGTCGCCGGCGTTGGTGCCGCCGTCATCGCGCCAATAGGTCTGGGTGACGCCACCGCCGTTGACGCCATTGCTGCCCAGGTAGATGTCGCGGTTGGGCTGATCCGGGGCGTTGAGAACCCGCATGTCGATGATGTTGGTCCAGTAGGTGGAGCCGTCGGTGTTGATCTCGATGGCGAACTCGGGGTTGAAGCCGGGATCGAGGATGCTGGGTCCACCGGCAGGGGGCACGACGGGGAAATCGCCGTTGATGTCGCCGCCCCAGTCGTCGACGCGGGCGCCGCCGAACTCGCCGAGCAGGCCGTAGCCGTCGGGGAGGATGTCGGCCACGCCGCCCCCGGGTCGGCTGTCAAGGAAGATGATCAGGCCGTTGCCGTTGCCTTCGAGGTTGCCGGTGAAGGCCAGATCGAGCGAGCCGTCGAAGTTGAGATTGGCGTAGGCGGCGTTGAGCTCGCTGAAGTTGTCGCCAAAGCCGGTCGGGGTGTCCTGGATCGCCAGAATGGTGCCGTATTCACCGACCTCGACCAGGCCATCGATGGTGGCGGCGAAGGCGGTACCGGCCAGCGCGGCGAGGCCCAGGGCGGACGTCAAGAACAGTTTCATAGAAGCTTCCCTCCTTGCACGGGTTGTCGAACAGGCTGCACGTGGTTTGCGGAACGGGGCCAAGCCCGGGGCAGCCCGTGGGAGCGGACAGGGCGGGTCACCCTCCCTGGGCGTTCCCAGGGGACTGCGGCGGGCCTACTAAACTGTTTTACCAGTCTTGGTTCAGGGTATCCCCAGGCCGGGAACGGGCAAGCTTTTTTGAGGAAATCCGCGCGTGAAAGGCGCAAAATCTGCCTCTTCCAGCGGCCACCGGCTGGCGCCTGGGGCTCCGGAGGGGGCCAATTCCTGAATTTCACCGACCGGCGCTACCACTTCGATGGGATGGTGCTAAAGTGTTTTACTAGAGGCAGACATCACGCCGGTCGGCCCCAATGGCCGATTTGCGGTAGAGAGCTCTTCTTTCCCGGTCGATTCCTCCCGGAGATCCCATGGCCAAGACCCGCGCCTCAATCCGTGATGTGGCACGTGAGTCCGGGGTGAGCCTCACCACGGTCTCCCTGGTGCTCAACAAGGGCGATGCCCGCATCTCGGAGGGGACGCGGCAACGCGTGCTCGAGGCGATCCACAAGCTGCAGTATCGCCCCTCGCGGCTGGCCCGGGGCCTGCCCAACAACCGGGCTCACACCCTGGCGGTCCTCTTGCCGGACCTCTCGCACGCCTTTGCCGACCCTTACTTCGGCGAGATCATCTCCGGCATCTACGATCACGCCGCCGACCGCGACTATCGCCTCCTGCTGCAAGTCGCTCGCCGCGACTTCGTGCGCCAGAAGCTCTACGACGTGCTGATCGAGGAGTGCTCCGTGGATGGCATTCTCTTCCTGGGGGCGACGGAAAAGCATCGCTTCCTGGCGGAGATCGACGGGGTCGACAAGGCCTTCATGGTGGTCAACAACCACTTCCCCCAGTGGGAGCTGCGCACCATCCTCTGCGACTATCCGGAAGCCGGACGACTGGCGGCGGATCACCTGGCGAAGCTGGGCCACCGCCGCATCGGACACATCAGCGGGCCGGCGGCGGAGGTCTACACCGCGGCCCAGGTCACGGGCGCCTTCGTGGACCGCCTGCAAGAACGGGGCATCAAGCTGCCGGATCGGCTGGTGGTGGACGGCCAGTTCCAGAGCCAGCGCGGCGAGCAGGCCGCCCAGGAACTCCTGGTCCGCGAGCCGACCTTGACGGCGATCTTCTGCGGCAACGACAAGATGGCCCTGGGCGCCTGCCTGGCCTGCCGACGCATGGGACGCCGGCCCGGTGAAGACATCGCCATCGTCGGCTGCGACAACATTCCCGCGGCCCAGATGGCGGACCCGCCGCTCACCACGATCCACATGAACTTCTACCAGTTAGGGATCCTGGCTTGCCGAACCATGATCGACTTTGTCGAGGATGCCCAGCGCCGCGAGCGCCAGGCGCGCAACGGCAAGGGGAACGGCAACGGCAAGGGCAGCGGCAACGGCGCTGCCCCCGATCCCGGCTATGAAGACGGCGAGCTGCTCTGCCCGCGGCTGCCGGTGTCGCTCATCGTGCGCGACAGTTGCTGCCCGCCGGCCCAGGCCTGAACCGGGCCCCGCCCCCTCCCCCAGCCAACCGAAGAGCGCCCACCATGCGTATGCCAATCGTCAATCGACCCGCCAGTCTGCCCCGACTCGTGCTGGCGGCGGCGGCGGCGCTGCTGCTGCCCCACCTCGCCCGGGCCCAGCAGATGAACACCCTCGGTCCCCTGCCCGCGGACGGCGTCTGGCGCCTGGCGGGCACCTTCAACAACTGGCACAACGACGACGACAGCTATCGCCTGACGCCACAGGCCGACGGAACGCTGGTGATTCAGCGCGTCTTTCCCGTGGGCGAGCACGGCTTTAAGTTCGTCCGCAACGGCGACTGGAACGACGCTCACGCCGGCTGCGCTGCCGACGACCCGCAGCGCCTGGAACAGCCGGGCCACAACATCCCGCTTACCGTCGAGTACCACGCCCCACTGCGTCTCACCCTGGACCCGCAGCGGCGAACCTGGAGCGTCGAACTGGCGGCGGGCGACCAGGCGCTGCCGGTGGTGCAGTTGGGCACACCGGCCCTGGCGGGTCGCGGCATCGTGATCGATCTTGGCGGCTCGCTGGCCCGAGACGACCGGGAGATTGTGGACAGCCGGATCACGGGACCTGAGTACCTGAAGATCAGCCGCGGGGATTCGCCGCTGCTCTGGAAGGTACGGGCGCCCTGGCACGGGACGGTGGATCTGGAGATCGCGGTGTCGGACGGCGACTGGTCGCCGCCCCAGCCCTTCGCCCTGGCGGTGCAGCGGTCCTACCAGGTGCAGGTGGACCACAGCGCCGAGCCGATCCTGCTGCACCCGGTCGGCGATGGCACGCATGCGGGCGTGACCGATCCCTTCGATGCCGCCGGTCGGCACTTGCTGGCGATTCGCGACCAGAACTACGCCAAGCTGGCCCTGCAGGACTTCGAAGCGCGCCAGGGCGAGCAATTCGCGGTGACCTACCACCCGGCCCGGCGAGCGATCGAGGTCGTGCCCGGCCTCTTCGCCACCGATTTTGACGACCAGATGCACCTGCGGGTTCGCGAGGTTTCCCAGCCGCCGATCCACGATCCCAGGCGGGCGGCCCACTTCCAGGCGATCTCCCTGGAGCCGCCGCTGGCGGATGTGCACCTCTTCACAAAGGACGAAGCGGTGCAGCCGGCGCTGCTCCTGCCCGACGAGTGCACGGAGCAGACGGTCCGCGTGCCGATGCGGCCGCAGCCCACGGAGGGAGGCGTTCGCTGGAGCGCCCGGGTGCTGTTCCCGTCGACGGAGGCGGTGTACGACGTGATGCTGTCCGATGGCGGCGGCCGGGAGAAGTTGACACGTCACCAAGTACGCCTGCAGCCGCGGCCGGCGACGCCGGACTGGGCCAAGGGCGCGGTGTGGTACCAGATCTTCCCCGAGCGCTTCGCCAACGGGGATGAGAGCAACGACCCCCACGGGCCCGGCGTCTATCGCAGGGAATGGGGCAGCGACTTCTACGACGTGCCCGCCGACGAATTCCAGGCCTGGCAGGAACGGGTCCGCTGGGGCGGCGACGACCCGGATCGCTGGGATCGGGCCAAGGTCGGCTCCGGACCCGCGGATGGCCCAGGACGCGACCGCCTGTACAACGTCGTCTGGGATCGGCGCTACGGCGGAGATTTGCAGGGAATCATCGACAAGCTGGATCACCTCCAGTCGCTGGGCGTGGACGCGATCTATCTGAATCCCGTCTTCGAAGCCGCCTCGATGCACAAGTACGACACGACGGACTACCGGCACATCGACGACGCCTTCGGGCCGGTGAACCGGGCCCTCGACGCCGAGGCGCTCGCCGGGGAAACGCTCGATCCCGACACCTGGGGCTTCACGGCGGCGGATCGTTTCTTCATCGACGAGTTCCTGCCCGCCTGCAAGGAGCGCGGCCTGCGCGTCATCATCGACGGCGTCTTCAATCACGTCGGGCGGGAGTTCTGGGCCTTTCGCGACGTGCGCCGAGAGGGCAGCGCTTCACCGTACGCCGACTGGTTCGTGGCTGAGTTTGCCGCGGATGGCGCCCTGCGCTCCTGGGCGGCCTGGGACGGGCCCAGCGGTTGGCTGCCCGACTTCCGCCAGACGCGCGAGGGGAATCTCGTGGATCCGGTCAAGCAGCACATCCTCGACATCACCAGCCGCTGGCTCGATCCGAACGGCGACGGCGATCCCAGCGATGGCGTCGACGGCTGGCGCCTCGACGTGCCGGAGATGATCGGCGATGTCTTCTGGCAGGAATGGCACGACCACGTCAAGTCGATCAACCCCGAGGCCTACATCGTCGCGGAGATCTGGTACGACGCCACGCCCTGGTTGGGCGGGGACATGTTCGACGCCCAGATGCACTATCCCTTCGGCAGTGCCGTCGTCGAGTGGATCAACGTCAAGGAAGGCATGAGCACGGCGGAGCTGGTTGGACGCTTCCGGGCCGCCTTCGACAACGACCCACCCGCGACGCAACTCGTGCAGCAGAACCTCTTCGATTCGCACGACACCGATCGCCTGGTGAGCCAGCTCTTCAACCCCGGGCGCGAGTTCGACGCGGCGAATCGGCCCCAGGACAACGGCCCCAACTACAACGGCAGCCGGCCTGGCGGCGAGTATTTCCGCATGGCCCGGCTGGCGGTCGCCTTCCAGGCAACGTATGTCGGAGCGCCCATGTTCTTCCAGGGCGATGAGCTGGGCATGTGGGGCGCGGATGACCCGGCCAACCGCAAGCCGGTCACCTGGCCGGAACTCCTGCCATTTGAATCGGAGGATGAGAAGTTCCTGCCCGAGCACCTGGCCCACTACCAGCGTTGGTTCACCTTGCGCCAGCAGGAACCGGCTTTGCGCTACGGATCGGTTGAGCACCTGCGCTCCGGTTCCGCTCGCGTCGCGGCGTTTGCCCGGCATCTGAACGACACGACGCTGCTGGTGCTGCTCAACGCCGGCCCGGAGACATACCACCTGCAAGCGGAGCGGCTGGTCGGCAAAGGCGTGCGCCTGGAGCCGATCCTGGGCGTGCTGGAGGACGATCAGCGGCTTTCGCCCTACCATGCCGGTGTGTGGCGCGTCGTGGCCGACTGAAGTGTGATTCGGCCGCCTCGGATTCGCGCCGCCTTGGCCCTGGTTTGTTCGAGGTAGCTCGATGCGTCAGATCCCGCTGTTCACGATTCTCCTGGCTTGCCTGACCACCGTCTCGGGAGCGCTCCTGCTGGGCACCGCGGCCACGGGCGGCTTTGCTAGCAAGGAGCCGACGCTCGACCACTTCCTGCGCACGCGCGAGGAGAACAATGGCCGCAAGCTCGTCCTGGACGTGGCCTCGCAGACCTACGAACCGGCGGAGGCGAACCAGCCGCGGGTGCACCTGGTGGCGGCGGTGCACGTGGGGTCGGCCTCGTATTACCAGGAGCTGCAAGCCCTGCTCGACGACTGCGACCTGGTTCTGTTCGAGGGCGTGGCGCCATACGGCACAGGGGCGTGGGAAGCGCGCAACGATGACGAGCGCCTGAAGCTGACCAAGATGCGCTTGCGCTCGCTGGCGGCAGCGCTCTTCGGGTATTGGCAGGAGCACGGAGAAGCGCCGGCGACGCTGGAGGCGCTCGCCGAGTCGGGCAGCGCCGATGAAGCGGCGCTTCTGGGAGCGCTGCGGCAGGACGGCTGGGGACGGGCCATGGTCTACGCAGCGCCGAGCGTTGGCGACAAGGGACTCATCATGAGCCTCGGCGCCGATGGCGTCGAGGGCGGCGAGGGGCTCGATGCGGATCTACGCTTCGCCGATTTGCCACCGCTCAGCGAGGCGGAAAAGGGTAAGTCGAAGGGCATCCAGGACAAACTGGCCAAGGCGCTCGGCCTGCAGTTCCAACTCAACGCCATCGACTACGACCGCCCCCACTTCCTGCGGGCGGACATGTCGATGGACGAGGTGGAACGGGCCCTCAAGGCGCGCGGCGTGGCGGGCGATGACATCTTCGGCTTGCTGGACGGCTCCAGCCCGCTGGCGAAGATCGCCGACTTGCTCTTCGGCTTGCTCCGCCTGAGCAGCACCATGCAGGAGACCGTGCGGGCGATCATCATCAAGGTCGTGTCGCTCAGCGATGAACTCATGGCCGCGTCGGCGGGTGAGCAGGGCGATCTCATGAAGGTGCTCATCGACGATCGCAACCAGCGCGTCATGGAAGTCTTCCAAGAGGTGCACCGGCGCCCGGGCCTGGCGTCGATCGCCATCTTCTACGGCGCGGGGCATTTGCCCGACCTGGCCCGGCGCCTGCAGCGCGACTTTGATTACCAGCCGGGCGCGCGGCAGTGGTTCACCGCTTTCAGCGCTGACCTGTCACGCACCGGCATGACGGCGGAGCAGCTTGATTCGCTGATCGAGCAGGCGCTGGAGCAGATGAAAGCGCAGTCGCGGTAGCACCACACATGGAGCGGCGCGGGCATGCCCCGCGCTGTGCCGTGGATACGAAGTTAAGCCCAGGGGTATACCCCGGCGCCAAGGGAACTACGCCTGGATCTCCAGGATCTCGAAGCGCTTGGTGCCTTTGGGGGTGTCGACGCGGATGGTCTCGCCGACGCGGGCTTTGAGCAGCGACTCACCCATGGGGGAGCCGGAGCTGACTTCCATGTAGTCGGCGTCGAAGTTGCCGGAGACCTCGCCGACGAGCTTGTAGAGATCCTCATCGTCGGTCTCGACCTCGCGCATGCGGACGAGGGCGCCGAGGAAGACCACATCGTCGGGCCGTTCCATGTCGTCGGCCATGACGGCGGTCTTGAGGCGCTCTTCGATGCGACGAATCTCGGCTTCGTTGAGGCCTTGATCCTCGCGGGCGGCGTGGTAGTCGGCGTTCTCTTTGAGATCCCCCAGGGCCCGGGCCTCGGCGATGCGCTTGGACAGCACCGGGCGCTTGGCGTTGCATTCCGCCAATCGTGCTTCCAGGCGGGTCTTGTCGTCGTTGGTGAGGTACTCCATGGGATCTCCTGCAAACGGGGCTTCCCTGCCCCTTTCGGGCCTGCCAAAGCGAAGCGGAAGAGTGTAACCGCCGCCCTGCCCTGATTCCAGTATTCAGCCTCCCAGCCCGCCTCGGGAGCGAGCCGCGGCCCCGACGGCGATGAGCAACGTGCCGCTGCAGGCGACGATGCCGGCCAACTCCAGCACGTAAGTGGGCCAGGTGGCATCCGTCGCTTCCAGCCGCCAGATGGCCGCCAGGGGGGAGGCGAAATCCAGCCAGACGGGCGGGTCGGCGGGGATCGCCAGGGCCTGCGACACCGGGGCTGCAAGGAGGGCCGCGGCGCAGAGCAGCACCATGGCGCTGCGCCACCAGACGGCTCGAACGCACAGCCCCAGGGCCACGAAGCCGCCGGCGAGCAGCGTCCAGGCGGCGATCAGGGCGTCGACCTGGAACAGCATCAAGGGCGGCCAATGTGTCTTGCCCAGGAGCGGCCAAATGACAATCTGCGACAAGGCCAGGAGGACGACCGCGTCGAGCAGGAGCAGCGTCGTGGGACGGGCGTGCCGCTGGCTCAGGCGCACCACCGGCCAGAGGATGATGAGGCCCACGGCGACGATGAGCAGCATCTCACGCAGGGCCGCTTCGAAGTAGGCGGCGTCGGCATAGATGGGGCGGGTCAGGAAGAAGGTCTTGCCCGCCGCCAGCAGGAGATAGACCATCCACCCCAGCGCCAGGACGCCGGGAAAGACCGACCGGCGGAAGGTTCGGCGCACGCCCTGCGACTGCTTGGCGGCTTCAATCTCCATCTGGCGGGGAGGTTCGGTCAATCTCGTAGTTTCCGCTGCGGATGTCGATGTGGGATTCGCCCATGTCGATGCGACGCGTGCGATCGTGAATGTAGCGCAGGGCGGCCAGCTTGTCCGCGGCGGAGCGTTCCAGGCCGCTGTCGTTGCCGGGCGGGCGGCCCCAGGTGATCTGCCTGCCCAGGTCGGTGATGATGGTGAGCTTGTGGATGGCGGTGCCTTCGCCGGGCTCGACCTTGACGCCGGCCACCTGCGCGTAGAGGTCGGGGTGCTCTTCGAGCAAGGTCAGCAGTTCCGCCGCCACGCGCAACTCCGTGCCCGCCCAGACGAGACCGTAGGTGACCTCGCCCATGGCGTTGCGGGGAACGCCGGCGTAGACGCCCTCGATGAAACGCCAACCGGCCTGGGCGGAAACCGGCGCGCCGGCCACCTCGCGGAAGGGCAGCAGGCCGAAGTCGTCGCCGATCAGGTGGTCGTAGCCGGAGTGACGTACCACGTAGCGCGGCAAGCGCCAGGCGCCGGTCACCTCGATGACGTTGTTGGGCCGGCGGCGGACGGCAGCGCCTTCTTCCTTGAGCCAGCCTTGCTCGCGAAGATAGACGCCGACCGCTTCCAAGGAACGCTGATCGAAAGGATCGGGCTTGGCCAGGAGGTGCAGATCCTGATAGATCCGCTCGGCGCGCGCCTCGCCGATGTAGGGCATCGTCCGTACCACGGCCTCGGGCTCCTCACCCGAGCGCACCTGCACGAGCGGCCAGTCGAACTCGAAACGTACCTCCGTGGCTGGTTCTTCTTCCAGATCCCCGACGTACTCGCGCAGGGGCTCGAGGCCCAGCGCCCAGGCGATGCCCCCGCCGACGAAGAAGAGGGCGATGACGATCGTCGTGGTGCGCCCGATCACCACCGGCCAGTTGAGGGGCCTGCGCTCGCGCTTGGCCTTGGGCTTGCGGGCTCGCGACTTGGTTTGCTTCTTGCGTGTGGCCATGAAGAGTCTGTCTCGAAGGTGAATGGGCCTCAGGCGAGGCGCAGGTCGTCGAAGTCTCGGTACGTGGGCTGGCGCGCCGTAAGGGCCAGATGCAGGAGCTTCTCGCACAGCGCCAGCATATCCAGCCCCACCTGCTGCGCCGCCATGGGCACCAGCGAGTGGCTGGTGAAGCCGGGCATGGTGTTAATCTCCAGGAGAAACGGCCCGCGCTTCGCGTCGAGCAGCCAATCGACGCGGGCCAGGTGCCGGCAACCCATCTCCGCGAACAGGTGAACACTCATCTCGCGGAGGCGGGCCGCCAGATCCAGGGCCAAGAGCGGCGCGGTGTCGTAGACGGTGTCGTCCCGATCGTACTTGGCATCGTAGGTGTACAGACCGTCCGCCGGCTTGATCTCCAAGATGGGCAGCGCTTCCCCGCCGAGGATGCCGACCGTCAGTTCCCTGCCGTCAATGAAGGGCTCGATCATCAGGCGGCGGTGGCGCTGGTGCGCCTCGGCGCGGGCCTCTTCGACATCGGCATCGGACTTGCAGAGATAGAGGTCGACGCTGGAGCCGTCGTCGATCGGTTTGACGATGACCGGGTAGGGCAGCGTGGGCAGCGAGTCGCCGACCGCGACGACCCACTCCGTGAGCACGGGCAGGTGGATCGAGCGGGCAATGCTCTTGGTGATGATCTTGTCGATCGCATCCGCAGCGGCCCGCGAACCACAGCCGACGAAGGGCCGACCGTCGGCTTCGAGCAACTCCTGCAAAGGGCCGCCTTCGCCCCAGGGACCGTGCAAGAGCGGAAAGACGATCTCGCCCGGCAGCTTCGCCAGGGCGCCGGCGTCGAGCGCCTCGACCACGCAATACTTCGGCTGAAACTCGGCGGAACCGGCCAGCGATTCGGCGACAGCCTGCCCGCTGGCAAGGCTCACCTCGCGCTCCGCATCAGGGCCGCCAGCCAGGATGAGCACGGGCGTCCTCATGGCTTCGTTTCATCCTCCGTGCCTTCGCGCCGCCAGATGACCAGCTCCGTCTCCAGCACGATGTCGTGCGCTTCCGCTACCTGCTCACGGATACGATCGATGAGTCCCAGGATGTGGGCAGCGGTGCAGCCGGTCTGGGTCACCAGGAAGTTCGCATGCCGCTCGCTGACGGATGCATGGCCCACGCTCGATCCTTTCAGGCCCGCCTGATCGATGAGCATGCCGGCGGAGATGCGCCTGCCATCAACCAGCGGGTTCTTGAAGACGCAACCGGCGGAGCGCTCGGCGAGGGGTTGCTGGCGTTTTTTTTTCCGCCATGATCTCCTTGACCCGGCCGTGCACTTCCGTGGGCTCGCCGATGCCGAACTCGAATTCGACGTGGGTGATGATGCCCTCGGGCAGGCTGGCGTGGCGGTAGTCGAAGCGCAGCTCCTCGCGCGCGAAGCGCTGCGGCGTGCCGTCCGGGTGCAGGAAGTCGACCGCGGTGACGGCGCTACCGATCTCGCCGTACTTGCCGCCGGCGTTCATGCGCGCCGCCCCGCCGATCGTGCCCGGCACCCCGGCAAGAACGTCGAGCCCGGTCAGACCCTGCTGGGCGGTGTGCATGACGAGCCTGGGCAGGTCGGCGCCGGCAGCGATGCGGGCCCGACCGGATTCCGGATCGAAGTCGACCTGCCGAAACGTCTCGCTTTCCAAACTGATGACGACGCCCCCGACGCCGCTGTCGGCGACCAGCAGGTTCGCCCCGCCGCCCAAGACGCGAGAAGGCAAGCCCGCCTCGTGAGTGCGCAGCAGCAGTGTCCGTAACGATTCCACATCGTCCGGCTTGAAGAGCCGATCCGCCGTGCCCCCCCACGCCGATCCAGGTGCGCGGGGCGAGTGGTTCGTCCCGTGCGACGGTGCCGGCCAAGTCCGCAAACAGTGTTTCGTAATGCACGATCGCACCTACCATCTCACACGACCTGGCCGGCCGGCTGGGCGGTGCCCATGTAGTTGTACGCCACCTTCCACACCGGCCCCGCCCCCATGACCACCAGCACATCGCCGGGGGCGCAGACGCTTTGCAACGTCTCCACGATGGCGTCGAAGGGATACAAGTGCATCGCCGTCACCCCCCCGCGAGCGCAGGCGATCCACCAGGTCGGCAGCGGAAACCCGCTGCTTTTCCGCCTCGCTGTCGCGCACGAAGTAGATCTGCGGCACGATGACCACATCCGCCGCCGTGAACGATTGGGCGAACTCCTCCAGGAAGAAACGGGTGCGGCTGTGCTGGTGCGGCTGGAAGACGCAGATGAGCTTGCCGCCGAAAACGTTGAGCTTCTCGTGCTGGCGCAAGGCCCGAAGGGTGATTTCGATTTCGGAGGGATGGTGGCCGTAGTCGTCGTAGACGCGCACCGTGCCCAGCGAGCCGTGCCGCCCCGCCACTTCCCGCTCGCCGAGGAACTCCATGCGACGGTGCAGTCCGCGGAAGTCGGCGAGCGCCTGGGCGACCTGTGTCGGGTCCGCCCCGACGCCGATCGCCAGAGCCGCAGCGCAGGCGGCGTTCATGGCGTTGTGCTCGCCGGGCATCTGCATGGTCCATTCGCAGACCAGCTCCTCGCGAAAGCTGAGCCGCAGTTGCCGGTCCTGCTTCTGAATGACCCAGTCAGCGGAGGGGGCGAAGCCGATCGTCTCGATAGCGCAGGAGAGGCCGGCCGTTACCTCGCGGCGGTTGGCGTTGTCGTGGGCGATGAGGAGCGACCCGCCTTCATCCGCCGGGGGAATGAGCTGGGCGAACTGAGCGAAGGCCTCGATCACCGCATCCAGCGAGCCGTAGACATCGAGATGGTCGGATTCGACGGAGGTGATGAGCCCGCGGCTGGGGCGCAGGTTGTGGAAGGAGCGGTCGTATTCGCAGGCCTCGACGAGGAGCAAACCCGGCTTGCCCTGCAGTTCGCCTTGCGGGATGGCGTCCGCGCCCACGCGCCAGCCGCCGCCGATCTGGTCGCAGACGGCGCCGACGATGAAGGAAGGGTCGAAGCCGCAGGCGATGAGCACGTGGGCCAGCATGGCGGTGGTGGTGCTCTTGCCGTGCGTGCCGGCGATGGCGATGCCGGTGCGGTCGAGCATGCACTGGCCCAGGGCCCGGGCGTAGCGGATGACCTCGAGGCCGCGTTCCTGGGCGGCGAGCACTTCGGGATGGTCCCAGGGCACCGCCGCCGAGGCGATGACCAGCTCGCAGTCCTGGGGAATGACCGCCGCATCCTGGTCGAAGTTGATGGCGATGCCCTCAGCTTCCAGAGCGTCGGTCACCGGCGAGGCGAGGCGATCGGAGCCGGAGCAGTCCGCCCCGCGACCCCGGAGCATGCGGGCCAGGCCGGACATGCCGCAGCCGCCGATCCCGATGAAGTAGATGGAGCGGCCGGCGACGTCCCAGGTGGGCGCATCAGGGGAGACGAGGGGTGGAGTGTGATCAGGCACGTCAGACCTATCGGCAGAGCCCGGCAAGGGGCGTGAAAGGGACGAGGCTCAGTATATGGCGCGATCCCGCTCCATCGCTTTCGCCGAAAAAGGTGTCGGATACCTTTTTCCAGGGCTGCGTCCAGCCGAGCGAATGCGACGAGACAATGACACGTAAATCACTGATATACCGATATTTACCGCACCGTTGACAGCGTGGGCAACGCGAGAGGTTGGAGGACGTCTGCCCGTACTCGCTGAAAAAGGTATCCGACACCTTTTTCTGGGGCGACGCCTTTTTCGGGGGTGAGGCGGGGAGATTGTCGAGGAGGGCCGGCCGGCGATGGGGGTCCGGCAGGGCCGGGTCGGCTATCCTCCCGGCATGGATATCACCCGGTTGCCCTACAAAATCGCGGTCCTCTGCTACCTCCACGACGAGGCCGGCCGCACGCTGCTGCTGCACCGGGCCAAGATGCCGAACCAGGGCCTGTACTCACCCATCGGGGGCAAGGTCGAGGTGAAGGTGGGCGAGAGCCCCACCGCTGCCGCCATCCGCGAGATCCAGGAAGAGACGGGCCTGGACATCCCGCCCGAGCGGCTGCACCTGGCCGGCATCGTCAGCGAGACGGCCTACCAGCACGAGACCCACTGGCTGATGTTCCTCTACGAGGTGATCGGCCCGGTGGAGATCGAGCCGCACGAGATGGACGAGGGCAGGCTCGATTGGCACACGGATGAGGAGATGGACACGCTGCCCATGCCGGAGACGGATCAAAGAATCATCTGGCCGGTCCGCAAGGCCCACGCAGGCGGCTTCTTCATGGTGCACATCGACTGCCAGGGCGACAAGTTAGTCCACCGCCTGGAGCAGTCCTGGCCGGCGGCGGAAAAGTCGGGGGTGGGGAAGTGACGAATGCGAGATTGACGAATGACAAGTGACGAGTGACGAGTGACTGGTGTTTAGCCGCGACCCGAAGGGGAGCGCGGGGATGCATGAGCGGGTTGGTTGGTCAGGGGTCTCGAAGCGACGCGATTCATCGCGGTTTGGTCAGCCGGGACGCGAACCGGTGTGGGCTCGTCTCGCGCACCGACACAACCGGGCATCGTGAGCGCTGGGAAGTAACCGCGGCAAGGCCGCGTCGCTTCATGGGGCAATGGTGGGCGGTGCCCAGCCTACGGGGACCGCGCTGCCGGGTCGACACCTTCGGCGTTCGTCGTTCGCATTCCTTGTTGCGCGCAACAGCGCTCCCCTTCGGGTCGCGGCTAAACGGCAGACGGCAGACGGCAGACGGCGTCAGCTTCCTTGCGCTGCCAGCCAGCGCTCGGCGTCGAGGGCGGCGCGGCAGCCCATGCCGGCGGCGGTGATCGCCTGGCGATAGTGGGCATCGGCCACGTCGCCGGCGGCGAAGACGCCTTCGATGTTGGTGTAGCTCGATGCGCCCTTGAGTTGCAGGTAGCCGGTCTTGTCAAACTCCAGGCCCGAGTCCTTGAGGAACTCCGTCGCCGGCGTGTGGCCGATGGCGACGAAGAGGCCCTTGATCTCCAGCTCGGATTCTTCGTTGGTCTTGACGTTCTTGAGCTTCAGGCCCGTCACCTTCTCAGCGCCCAGCACGTCGACGACGACGGTATCCCAGATGACCTCGCCGTTCTTCTGGGCGAAGAAGCGCTCCTGCATGGCCTTGCTGGCCCGCAGTTCATCGCGGCGGTGGATGATGTAGACCTTGGAAGCGAACTTGCAGAGGTAGATCGCCTCTTCCATGGCGGTATCGCCGCCGCCCACAAGGGCGAGGGGCTGATCGCGGAAGACGGGCAGAGCCCCATCGCAGACGGCGCAGGCGCTGACGCCCCCCCCCGCTGGTCGCCAGGCGCATCTCGTTGTCCAGGCCCAGCCAGTTGGCGGTGGCGCCGGTGGCGATGATGACGGCGTCGGCGGTGACGGTCTTGCCGCCGGAGGTTTGCAGGGTGAAGGGACGCTTGGAGAAGTCGCAGGAGGTGATGTCCTCGCCGACGACTTTGGTGCCGAAGCGTTCGGCCTGCTTCTGAAACTTCTGCATCATGTCCGGGCCGGTGACGCCCTCGGGGAAGCCGGGGTAGTTCTCGACCTCGGTGGTGAGCATGAGCTGGCCGCCGGGCAGGACGATGCTGGGGGTTTGCTTGGGCACGCCGACGTAGCAGACGGGATCAAGCTGGGCCCGGGCGGCGTAGATGGAGGCGGTCCAGCCGGCGGGGCCGGAGCCGATGATCAGAAGCTTGTGATGCGTGGAGTCGCTCACGGCCAGAGTCCTTTGCTGCGCAGGAGTTCTTCCAGCGGCGGCCAGATCATGATGTCCCCGGTGTCGGCCTCGTCTTCGTGCAGGAAGTCGTTGCGAAGATCCTTGCCCTTGGAGTAGACGAGGAACTCATCGAAGCGGCCGGCGTCGTTGAACGTGACGAGCGGGGAAGCGCCGCTGATGCGGGAGTGCAACTGCACGGGATAGGGCTGGGGCACTTCGCGGGTTTCCACCGGGGGATAGTCGCGGACGGGCACAAAGTATTGCAGACGGCGCTGGGTGCGTTGGGTGCGGTCGTCGTAGGGATCGATGGGAATGGAGGGGATGTGGATGGGGGCGATGCCGTCGATGTTGGCGGGGAGATCGCGGTGCTTGACCTCGTAGCCGAGCACGCCCAGCGTCACCCGGGTGCCGCCGATGGCGATTTGCAGATCGCGGCGCATCTCCTCGAGGATGTTGAGGGGGGCCATGGTGGCGACGATGACTTCGTAGGCGCGAAAATCGCTGGACCCCATGCGGTCGAAGTAGGTGCTCCCCTGGACGGCGGCGTCATAGGGATCCTCGATGTTCCAGCGGAACTCCCAGTCGCCCCAGACCTTCTTGAGTTCATCGATGGTGTCGAAGTAGCCGGCGTGCTGTGCCGCGGCCCGCTGCCAGTGCTGTCGCGCCTGGAAACGGGTGAGGGGAGCGGAGAGCGACTGCATGCGGGCGAAGGTGTCGGCGAAGACGTCGGGCTTGGGTCCGCCCCGGCGCACGAAGGTGTCGCTGATGACGGTGAGCAGGGCCCAGTGGTCCGCCTCCGGGAAACGGATGCGTTCGAGCAGCAGCGCCCCGAGGCCGTCCACGACCTCGCGGTGCTCCTCGATGGTCATCTTGCCGCGCTGACGGTAGAGGACGTTTCGCATGATCCGGGTGGACTCGATCATGGTTCCCAGCCCGTAGACCTTCTCGCCGAGGAAGCGGCGATCGGCGAGTTGCCGGCCGACGCGGACCCAGGCCAGGAGCAGGTCACAGGCCTGGTAAAGTTCGCCATCCTCGGCCCGGCGGTAGGCCTCGGCGAAGACGAGCCGACGCAGGTCTTCCAGGGCCTCCAGGTAGGCGAAGGCCTCGCCGCCGAGTTGCACGACGGCATCGTCGCTGGCGGTGAAGTCGGCGACGAGATACTCCTCGTCGAGCCCGGCCTCGCCATAGGGCAGGCCGAAGATTCGCCCGACGCGGGGCTCATCGTCGTCATCGAGCTCGACCTCGCCGGCCTGCATGATGAGTTGAAAGACCTCGTCGTGACCGGCGGAGCCAGCCCAGCGCTTGATCTGCGACCAGGTCTGCTCCTCCGGATGGAGGGTGCGATCGCTGATGAGGGGCAGGTTGTCGCGGCCGTAGGGCAGCGGCTGGGAGAGCGACCAGGCCTGGAAGAGCAGCCGATAGCTGGTCTCGTCAGGCGGCAGAGCCGCGACGCGGTCGTAGTAGTCCTGCAGCGAGGTCCGGGCCTCCTCGATCTGCTCCCAGACGTCGTCGCCGACGGGTTGGGCCGAGCTGCGGCCGACACCGGCAGCCAGCAGCGCGAGGAAGAGGCACAGGGATCGAGTGAGCGTACGCATGAGCGATCTCCCGAATTCGGAAGGGATCAGGGGGTCCCGGGGGAAGGGGGTATGGTAGCAGAGGCGGACCGGCGAATCAGGCCGGTGAGCGACCCAGTCGGCCGCCACAAGGCAGCTTTGTCACGGTAGACTACGGCCTTGCGGGCGGAACCGAGCGTGGCGACGCCAAGCGCTGCTGGAAGGAGCAAGAGATGTCGATGAGCACCACCGATCGGGTCGTTCGTGCCGCCACGCGCACCCGCAAGATCAAGTACGCCGTGCGCGATGTGCTGCTCCTCGCCGAGGAGGCGAAGAAGTCGGGCATGGAGATGTTGTATCTGAACATCGGCGACCCCAACCTCTTCGACTTCGCCACCCCCCGTCACATCATCGAAGCCACATACGAGGCGATGAAGGCCAACAAGTGCGGCTACGCGCCGTCGAGCGGCATTCCCGAGGCCGTGGAAGCCATCCAGGCCGAAGCCGCCCGCAAGGGCATCAAGTCGATCCAGCACACCTCCGTCAACTCGGGAGGCAGCGAGGCGATCGAGCTGGCGCTGACGGCCCTGGTCAACCGCGGCGAGAACGTGCTGACGCCCTCGCCGGGCTATCCGCTGTACACGGCGGTGCTGGCCAAGCTGGAGGCGGTGAACCGCCCCTATTACCTCGACGAGGACAACGACTGGCAGCCGGACCTGGCCGACATCGAGGCCAAGATCGACGACAAGACGCGAGCCATCGTCCTCATCAACCCCAACAACCCCACCGGCTCGCTCTGCAGCGAGGAGACGCTCAAGGGGCTGCTCGAGCTGGCGATCGAGAAGAACATCGTCGTCTTCTCCGATGAGATCTACGACAAGCTCACCTTTGAAGGGCGGCAGCACACCTCCACGGCGGCCCTCTCCCAGGAAGCCAAGATCGTCACCTTCAACGGCCTCTCCAAGGCCTACATCGCCCCGGGGTTCCGCATCGGTTGGGGGATCGTCAGCGGCCCGGCGGACGAACTCAAGGAATACGTCGAAGGCATCCAGAAGATGGAGCGGGCTCGCCTCAGCGCCAACCATCCCGAGCAGTACGCCATTCGCCCGGCCTTGCAGGATTCGCAAGCCCACATCCCGGAGATGATGGGCAAGCTCCTGCGCCGGCGCGACATCATGTACGAGCGGCTCAACGCCATCGAAGGCATCAGTTGCGTCAAGCCGGGAGGCGCCTTCTATTCCTTCCCCCGGATCGACCTGGGGGTCAGCGACACCGACTTCTGCAAGCGCCTCATCGCCGAGACCGGCGTGGTGGTCGTGCCCGGCAGCGGCTTTGGACAGCGGCCCGGCACGGAGCACTTCCGCGTCGTCTTCCTGCCCCAGGAAGAAGTCCTGGAGCGGGCTTTCGAACAGATCGCCCGGATCGCCGCCGAGTACCGCTGAGGCGAAGCCGCGGGTAATGACGAGCCGTCCGCCACAGGCGGCTGAGCGGTTTCGGATGGCGCCCGGCACCGGAAGATGGGCCGAGCCTCAGTCGACTGGCTCCACGATCCGTCGAGGTTGGACCCGTCTGGACCGCACACCAACCGCTCCCTCACGGTCGCGGCTCGTCTGGAAACGGGACCCTCACACGCGCCCCGGACATGCCCTAAAATCCCCGTGATAGCCCCTCCGCAATGCCAGCAAGGAGCGTTCTGATTCCCGCCATGGAAGAGCAAGGCCGACCGCGAATCTACATGGACAACGCCGCCACCAGCTTTCCCAAGCCGCGCTCGGTCTACGACGCCATGATGCACTTCGGCCTGGACATCGGCGCTTCGCCGGGACGCGGGGCCTACCGGGAATCGAAAGAGGCGAGCGACGTCTTGCAGCTCTGTCGCGAGCGCCTGAACCTGCTGATCAACGGCGAGTCGGCCGAGCACTTCATCTTCACGCTCAACACCACCGATGCCCTCAACCTCGCCATCAAGGGCGTGGCCCAGCCCGGCGATCACATCGTCACCACCTGGATGGATCACAACTCGGTCCTCCGGCCGTTCAACGAACTGCAAGCCCGCTCTGACATCGAGCAGACGCGCGTGCCTTGCGATCCACAGACGGGGCTGGCCGATCCGGATGACATCGCCAAAGCGCTTCGCCCGAATACGAAGCTCGTCGCCGTGGTGCATGGCTCGAACGTGACAGGCACGCTGCAGGACATCGCCGCCATCGGCGCGCGCTGCCGCGCTGCCGGCGTGCCCTTGCTGGTCGACGCCGCCCAGACGGTCGGGCACTTGCCGGTCGACGTGCAGAACATGCAGATCGATCTGCTGGCCTTCCCCGGGCACAAGGGGTTGCTCGGTCCGCTGGGAACCGGGGCGCTCTACCTGCGACCGGGGATGGAGAAGATCCTGCGCACCGTGCGCGAAGGCGGCACGGGCAGCATCAGCGAATCGGATGTGCAGCCGCAGACCATGCCGGACAAGTACGAATCGGGCTCGCACAACACGATCGGCGTGGCGGGCTTGTCCGCGGGGGTGGCCTTCTTGCTCGAACGGGGCATGGAGCAGGTCTGGAAGCACGAGCGCGAGCTGATGCAGGTGATGCTCGAGGGGCTCCAGGAGTGCGAGCCGCTGCGTTTGCTGGGGATCCAAGGGATGGAGCAGCGCTGCAACGTCTTCGCGGTGACGCTGCCGGGCCTGACTTCCTATGAACTTGCCGATCTGCTGGAGACGAAGCACGGCCTCTTGACGCGGCCGGGCCTGCACTGCGCCCCCTTGGTGCATCGCACGATGCAGACGCACCCCGACGAGGGCGGCACCGGGGCCACCCGCTTCAGCTTCGGCATGTTCACCACCAAGGAACAAGTCGAACACGCGGTGGCAGCGCTGAAGCAGATCTGCGCCGAAGTGCCGGCCGTCGCGGCGCGGTAGCGCCATGGCCTTTCATTTCGCGGCGGGGTTTAGAGCGGTTTCCGGTTGTGTGTAGCGGAAGATCTCCGAACGAGCCGCGACCGTGAGGGAGTGGCTTCAACGAACACCTGAACGCCACGATCGAGGGCGTTACCGCTTGTCCAAACGGAAGAACCGCTCCCTCACGGTCGCGGCTCGTCAGATGGTCCTTCGGCACGCAAGACGCTACACAGCAAGGGAGGCCGCTCTGGCCCGGGGCGTGGCGCTGTATCCACGGCAAAACGCGGGGCAAGCCCACGCCGCTAAATGTCCGCAGTGATCGTCCACCCGAATTGCCGAAACCCCAAGTTCCCCAATTCCCTCTCCCCTCACGCCTTGAGCAATCGCTCCAGGAAGTGAATGTCCACGCCGCCGGCGGCGAAGCTGCTGTTGCGCATCAGCTCGCGGTGCAGGGGGATCGTCGTCTGGATGGGACCGATCTGAAACTCGGCCAGGGCCCGGGTCATGACCTTGAGGCAGGCCTCACGACTCTCGCCGTGGGCCAGGAGCTTGGCGATCATGGAGTCGTAGTTCGAGGGGATGGTGTAGCCGGCGACGCAGTGCGTATCGACGCGCACGCCGCGACCGCCGGGCACGTCGAACTGGGTCAAGGTCCCGGGCTGGGGGGTGAAGTTGCGGGCCGGATCCTCGGCGTTGATGCGGCACTCCATGGCGTGGCCGTTGATCTTGATGTCCTTCTGCTTCAGCGGCAACGGCTCGCCGGAGGCGACCAGGATCTGCAGCTTCACCAGGTCCACGCCGGTGATGAGTTCCGAAACGGGGTGCTCCACCTGGATGCGGGTGTTGACTTCGAGCATGCCGAAGTTCTGCTTGTCATCCATGAGGAATTCGACGGTGGCGGCCCCGGCGTACTCCGCCGCCTTGAGCATGCGGCAGGCGGATTTGCAGATGTACTCGCGCTTGGACTGCTCCAGTCCGGGCGCGGGCGCTTCCTCGATGAGCTTCTGGTGGCGGCGCTGGGTGGAGCAGTCGCGCTCGTAGAAGTGCAGGGCGTTGCCGTGCTGATCGCCGACCACCTGGACCTCGATGTGACGGGCATGCTCCAGGAACTTCTCGATGAAGACGGTGCCGTCGTTGAAGGCGTTTTGGGCCTCCATCTGGGCGTTGCGGTAGCCGGCCCGCAGGGAGGCTTCGTTGTGGGCCACGCGCATGCCCCGGCCGCCGCCCCCTGCGGCCGCCTTGACGATGACGGGGTAGCCGATTTCCTTGGAGAGCCTGACCGCGTCGTCTTCCGTCTCCACGGCTCCTTCCGAGCCGGGGAAGACGGGGACCTTGTGCTTCTTGGCGAGCTGCTTGCAGGCGACCTTGTCGCCGAGCAAGGCCATGGCCTCCGGCGAGGGACCGATGAAGGCGATCTCACAGGAGCGACAAACGTCGGCGAAGTGGGCGTTCTCCGCCAGAAAACCATAGCCGGGGTGAATGGCGTTGACGTCGGCGATCTCGGCGGCGGCGATCAGGCGCGAGATGTTGAGGTAGCTCTCCGTCGGCGCCGCCGGGCCGATGCAGATCGCCTGGTCCGCCAGGCGCAGGTAGGGGGCGTCGCGGTCGGCTTCGGAGTAGACGCAGACGGCCTCGATGCCGAGTTCGTGGGCGGCCCGAAGGACGCGAAGGGCGATTTCACCGCGGTTGGCAATGAGAATTCGTTTGAACATGAATCAGCAGTTTCCTTGACGCCGCCCTGAAGCCCGCTGTCGCCACGGCCAGGCGCTGCGCTGCGAAGCCGGTGGATCGGCGTCCCGTCCCAAGCGCCTTACTTGGGACGAATGAGCAGCAGCTTCTGACCGAACTCGACCGGCTCGCCGTTGTTGACCAGCACCTTCTCCACGACGCCGGCCGTCTCCGCCTGGATCTCGTTGAAGACCTTCATGGCTTCCACGAGGCAGACGACGGTGTCGGGGCGAACTTCGTTGCCGACAACGACAAAGGCCGGTTCTTCGGGCTTGGGCTGGGAATAGAAGGTGCCGACCATGGGGCTGGTGACGGCGATCAAGCCGGCGTCCTCGTCGACCGGTGCGGCGAGCGCTTCTTCCCCGACCGGAGCGGCGACCGGGGCTGCGAGCATCTGGCCGGGGGCCATGACCGGGGCGGCCATCTGCGGGGAAGCGGCGACCGGCGCCTCGCCCTGGCGGCGGAGGGTGACGCTCTCCGTGCCGTCCGATACGTCGAGTTCCGTGAGGTCGTTGTCGACCATCATGCGGATGAGTTCTTTGAGCCTGCGATTGTCAATCATGGTGGGTCTCCCGTCGGATCGGTGCGACCGATCCGGAGGCGGCGTGGCACTCAGAGGACGGCCGACTCGATGTCCTTGGGATAGTCGCTCAGGACCTTGTGGCCGCGCTCGGTGACCAGCACATCGTCCTCGATGCGGACGCCGCCGATGTCGGGCAGGTAGATACCGGGCTCGACGGTGACGACCATGCCCGGCTCGAGCACATCGCTGCTGCGCCAGCTCAGGCTGGGCGCTTCGTGGACGTCGAGCCCGATGCCGTGGCCCAGACCGTGGCCGAAGTACTTGCCATAGCCGGCCTTGACGATGACCTGGCGGGAGGCGTCGTCGACTTCCTTGCCGCTGGCCCCGGGCTTGATGGCAGCGATGCCCGCCAACTGCGATTCCAGCACGATCTGGTAGATCTCGCGCATCTGGCGGCTGAAGGGGCCGACGTGGAAGGTGCGGGTCAGATCCGAGCAGTAGCCCTCGATGCAGGCGCCCCAGTCCACCAGCAGCGGCCGGCCCTGGCGAACCTTGGTCCGGCCGGGGACGGCGTGGGGCAGGGCCCCGTTCGCCTGGGCGGCGACGATGGCGGGGAAGGACTCGTCCTGGGCCCCGCGAAGGCGCATCGCGTAATCGAGCCGAGCCGCCAGGGCGTACTCGGTGACGCCGGGCTTGACCGCGGTGAGCATCTCGGTCAGGGCTTCCTGGGCAACCTTGACGCCGCGGCGCAGGAGCTTGATCTCCGAGGCATCCTTGAAGATCCGCAGCTTGCCGAGTACGCCTTGCGTCTCCTTGAGCTTGCGAGCCCCCACCGCTTTAGCCAGCGACTTGCGGTTGGCCAGGGTGACGTATTCCGCCTGGATGCCGATCGCGGCCAGCGGCGTGCCCGCCACGACCTCAGCCACAGCGTCGCCCATGAGGGCGGTGCGCATGTGGATGGTGAGCTTGGACTTGAGATCACGCAGCTCCGTGGCGAAACGGGAATCGCTGATGAGGACGGGCTTGCCCCGCTCCTTGAGCAGCAGGTGGGCATCCTCGCCGCGGAATCCGGTCAGGTAGTGAATGTCCCGGGGGTTGGCAACGAGAAAGCTGTCGAGCTCGGAGCTGGCGAAGAGCCCGCGCAGGCGCTTGATCCTGGCCGCGAACACGTCGGTGTGTGTCTTCTTGGTTTGTTTTTTTCTTGGCCATGGCGGGGGCGAGTATAGTCGCGCTCGCCCATGGCTTCCATGTGGGGAGAGAACCAAGGGGCCAAAGGACCAAGGGACCGAGGGACTTGGAACGTGGCGAAGGTGGGAATTCGGGTGGGGAATCACGGTCCCCTGTGTCGCCCCGCCGCCAGGTGGAGGGGATCGACGGGCCGCCGCCAGAGGCGGCACGCAGGCAGCTAATTGGCTGCTTCACCGCCGACGAGGAGGGTCTTGAGCAGGCGGACGATGTGCTCGCCGGAGGCCTTCTTGCGGTGCCCGGGCACGCCGATGGGGGCGATCAGGCCGTAGCCCAGGGCCAGGTGCATGAGCAGGTAGGCGATCAGCTCGAGGTCGGCCTTGGCGACGAGCTGCCCAGACTTGCGGGCGTCGGTCAACTGCGCCACGAGAAAGGCGTGCAGGCGACCGATGTGGCGCTTGATGGCCTTGCGGATCTCCCGATCTTCAATCTCAGTAAGCCCTTGCACTACCACACGATAAGCGCCCTTCCCCTGGTTTGTGATCATGGGGTTGGCGCCCAGGAGGATCTGGATGCGCTCGGCCGGGGTGCCGGCCTCGCTGAGCTGCTTCTCCCAGCCGGCAATGACTTCTTCGCCGGTGCGGTCGAGCAGGGCGATGAAGAGGTTCCGCTTGGAGGCGAAGTGTCGGTAGAGGACCGGCTCGGTAATCCCGGCCGCCCTGGCGAGCTCGGCGGTGGTGGTGCGGGCGTAGCCGCTCTTGGCAAAAAGCAGGGCGGCGGTGTCCAGAAGCTGTTCGCGCCGCTGGGCAGCGGGGAGTCGCGACATCGCAGGCGCCTCGATCAGGAGAAACGATCCGGGTTTATGTTAGCAAGCACTTGCAAGGTTGCGAAGGCTCACCGTCTTCTTTTCGGCGGAACCGGGTCGTACCCTGAGCCCCCCCAGCGGCTGACAGCGAAGAAGGCGGCGCCCCGTCAAGACCAGCCCCCGCAGAGCCCCGTGTGTCTGGAACGCCTCCAAGGCGTAGTGCGAGCAGGTGGGGTAGTACCGACAGTGCCCCCCCATGCTGTGCCCCAGCGTCCCCTGGTACAGCCGCACCAAGGCGATGCAGAACTGGGCCAGAAAGGAGGGCGGCCTGGGCGCGGGGGCATCCGCGTCTTCCGGGGGTACTGGGGAGGGGTCGCGGCACACGGGGGCGTCATCTCCGGGGGATTGCTGAGCATCGAAGATAGGCGGAGAGGAGAACACGAGGCAAGCCCACGCCGCGCACTCCGGGTGCGGGGCGTGCAGAAAAATAGGGACAGCTCCCATTTTTCGAAAAATAGGGACAGCTCCCATTTTTCGCATCCCCTAAATTAATGGGAGCTGTCCCTATTTCTTTAAGCGGGGGCGGATTCGTCACCGTCGACGGTGCGGCGCGCCTCTCGTTTGCACCAGTCGCGCACGGCAGCCTCCATCCCGGCCTGCAGGAGCGCCTGGTACTGGCTCAGGGGCAGGCGTGCGTGCTTGCGGGCGGTGACCACCACATCGTAGCCGGCCGGCAGGTCGTGCTGGCTGAGGCGAAAGGCCTCACGCAGGAGGCGCTTGAGCCGATGCCGAACCACCGCCCCACCGCAGCGCCGGCCGATCGACAGGCCCAGGCGCGGGAAGTCGAGGTCGTTGGCGTGAACGTGAATGGTCAGGGGTCCGCGCGGCTTGCGACAGCCGTCGCGCAAGGCGCGGCGATACTCCTGGTCCTTGCTGAGCCGAGATCGCTTTGGGAAGGTTAACCGCTGCACGCGCGCTCCCCCCCCCACGCGTCTGGGGCCGCCTGGCTCTTCGTCCGGGGCGCCCCGCCAGTCAATCGGCGGCCTCGTCGATGGCCTGGTGGTAATACTCCATGACCTGCCGGCGGGTCAGTACGCCGAGCACTTGGCGGCGGGTCTCGACGTTCTCGACGACGGCCAGGGAGGTGACATCGCAGTGGGCGAATTTCTCGAGGACGATGTCCAGGGTCTCCTCGTGGGTGACGGTGGGCAAGTCCCGGCGCATGAGTTCGCCGACGAGGAGCAAGGGAATCGCCTCGGGCTGCAGGAGCGCGGTTCGCACGTCCTCGCCGGTGACCACGCCGAGGTAGGACTTGTCGCTGTCGACGACGATGTAGTCGTGGGCGCCGCTCTCTTGCACCCGGTCCAGCAGGTGCTGGACGGGATCGCCGGGGAAGACGGTGAGGGGCTGCTCCATGGGGACCTGGTCGACCACCAGCCGGCGCAGGATGGTGAGGTCGGTGACGCCCCGGGTGCGCAGGCCGCGGCGGCGCAGCTTGCGGGTGTAGATGGAATCGCGATTGATGACCTGGGAGCCGACGGTGGCGATGACGGCGGCGAGCATGATGGGCAGGATGACGCGGTAGTCGCCGGTGATCTCGAAGAGGATGAGGATGGCGGTGAGGGGCGCGTGGGTGGTGCCGGCGACGACGGCGGCCATGCCCACCAGGGCGTAGGCGGCGGCGGGGCCGTGGGGCAGGATATCGAGCTTGTCGACGGCGACGCCGACCGCCCCGCCGGCGCAGGCGCCCATGAAGAGCGAGGGAGCGAAGATGCCGCCCGAGCCGCCGGAGCCCAGGGTGGCGGCGGTGGCGAGGGCCTTGAGGAAGCCCATGAAGAGCAGGCCGAAGAAGATGAAGCCGAACTCGCGTCGAATGTAGAAATCGGGGTTGAGCAGGTTGCCGGTGATGAAGGGATAGCCGTTGCCGAAGAAGGCCGGGTAGCGCATGCCGCTGCTCATCTGCTTGGCCAGGAAGAGCACGCCCACCCCCAGCAGACCCACCAGCAGGGCCCCCAGAACCGGCTTGAGCACGGGGTGCAGGCGGAACTCCTCGAAACGATCCTCGGTCCAGTAGAGCAGCCAGGTGAAGGCGGCCGCGACCACGGCGCAGACCAGCCCCAGCACGAGGTAGTTGGGCATTTCGAGAATGGAGAAGACGCCGGGCGTGTGCAACTCCGCGGGAACCTTGAAGATCGGGTCGTAGGCCCCCTGTTCGTGCCCGCCGGCGTAGGCCTGGGTCAATCCCGCCGAGACCACGGAAGCGATCACGATGGGGGTGAAGGTGCGGATGCGAAAGTCGCGGAGAAGGATCTCGAGGACGAAGAAGATGCCGGCGATGGGGGCGTTGAAGATGGAGGCGATGCCCGCCGCCACCCCGCAGCCCAGCAAGGTGGACTGGTGATCGCGGGAGACGTGCAAGACCTGGCCGATCGCCGAGCCCATGGCGGCCCCGATCTGGGCGATGGGTCCCTCGGCGCCGGCGGAGCCGCCGGTGCCGATGGTGCAGGCGGAGGCGAGGGACTTGACCAGGGCGACGCGCGGCCGCACCCGCCCCCCTTGCTTGACGATGGCGTACATGACCTCCGGCACGCCGTGCCCCTTCGCTTCGCGGGCGAAGTTGTGCACCAGCCAGCCGCAGCAGAGGGCCCCCGCCATGGGAATGAGGGGCATCAGCCAGATCAGGTTGCTGTGCAGCATGCCCTCGACGGCGGATTCGGTCTCGTGCTCGGCGAGGCGGATGAGCGCTCCGAAGCCGATGGCGCCGCCGGCCGTGACACAGCCGATCACCAGGGCGAGCAGAATGAGATACCAATCACTCTGGAAGCCCAGGTTGGTGACCAGTCGTCGCAGCTTGAGTTGGGTGCCGCTGAACACTGCCTGGTGTTGCTCGTCCGGAGAGGGGATCGGTGCTGTGAGGCGTGGGACTGCCGGCCCGCCGCCGGTCAATACTGGCCGAGCCGGACCGAGTCGTCAACGGTCGGGCGAGGTGGCGGCGGAAGTCAGGCGGCGGAGGCGTCGCTGAGGGCGGCCGCTTCGCCCTCGTCGTCCGTGGGCAAGGGCTCGCCTTTCGCATTGGTGAGCGGCTTGCCTTCCAGGTCGTGAATGATGGGCGTGGGGTGCTTCTTCAGATGCGTGTCGAGCGCCTTCTGCCAGATCTGCTTGACCTTGTCCTCCAGCTTCGCCCAGGCGCCACGGCCGCGACACTTGGGATAGTCCGAGCAGGAGAGCCAGGGGCCGCGCTTGCCCAGGCGCAGGTTGAGGGCCTTGCCGCACTTGGGGCAGGGAATGTCGGTGGCGATGGGCGGGGTCGCCGGGGGCACGGGGTGGCCCTTCTTGTCGAGCTTGAGGATGCCGGCGCAGTCGGGATACTTGGTGCAGCCGAGAAACGCCCCGAAGCGCCCCTTGCGCTCCTGCATGGGGGCCCCGCATTCCAGGCAGGCGACGTTGGCCGGCTTGGGCTCCTCCGGTTCACCTTCGCGGTTGATCGGCGAGGCCCACTTGCAGGTCGGGTAGCGCGAGCAGCTCATGAAGCGACCGTTCTTGCCGAAGCGATAGACCGTCGACGCCCCGCACTCCTTGCAGGTGTACTGCTCCGGCGCCGGCTGCGTCTCGGCCTTGGCGTGGGCCAGGTTCTCCTCAGCCAGGCGCAGGTTCTTGTGGAAGGGGGTGTAGAAGTCGTGCATCATCCGCACCCAGTCGAGATCGCCTTCCGCGATCTCGTCGAGATGGGCTTCCATCTCCCGGGTGTAGCCGACGTCGAGAATGTTGGGGAAGGCCTCCACGAGCATGGTGGTCACCACCTCGCCCAGATCCGTGGCCCAGAAGCGACGTTCGATCTGCTCCACATACTTGCGATCCTGGATCACCTGGATGATCGAGGCGTAGGTCGAAGGCCGGCCGATCCCTTCGGATTCCAGCGACTTGATGAGCGAGGCTTCCGTGAAGCGCGGCGGCGGAGAGGTGAAGTTCTGCTTCACGTCCAGGGAGAACGGCGCCAGTTCCTGCTTCTCTTCGAGCGCGGGCAGCACCAGGTCATCGCTGTCGGTGGGCACGCCGGTCACCCGGTAGAAACCGTCGAAGGCGAGCTGGCGACCGCTGGCCTTGAAGACGATCTCGCCCTGCTCATCACGATGGGAGAGCAGGATGGTGGTGGAATCCCACTCGGCGGGCAGCATCTGGCAGGCGACGAAGCGGTTCCAGATGAGCTGGTAAATCTTGAACTCATCGGCCTTCAGGTACTTCTTCACCTTGGCGGGCGGCTGGTCCAGGGCCACGGGGCGGATCGCCTCGTGCGCTTCCTGCGCCTGCTTGTTGGAGGAGCTGAAGAAGTTGGGCTTCTCCGGCAGGTACTTCTTGCCGTAGGTCTGGTCGATGTACTCGCGCGCCATCTCCAGGGCGTAGCCGGTCAGGTGCGTTGAATCGGTACGCATGTAGGTGATGAGGGCCACGGAGCCTTCCGAGCCCAGCGCCACGCCTTCGTAGAGGCCTTGGGCGGCCCGCATGGTGCGGCGAGCCCCGAAGCCGAGGCGGGTGCTCGCCAACTGTTGCAGCGTCGAGGTGATGAAGGGGGGCGCGGGGCGAGTGCGGGTGCGCTTCGTTTCGATCGACTTTATGGTGTAGCGGGTGGCGGGATCGACGCTGGCGCTGACGCTGACCAGACGCCTGGCCGGGCCCTTGCCCTTGGGATCTTCGGTGACGGTCGTCTCGATGTCGGTCAGACCGGCCCGGGCGGCGACATCCAGCCCGGTCGCCTCGGTGATGCGGTCGGCCTTTTTGCCGTCCACTTCCACGAGTTGGGCCCGCAGGGCCTGGTGCTCGGCGAGCCACTGGTTCTGCATCTTGTTGGTCGGGCCGTTGCCGTTGCCGTTGCCGTTGCGGCGACCGTTCTCGACGGGCGTCTGCAGGAAGGTGTCCCAGGCGGCGACGAGGGCCGGAGCGGTATCGGGATCGATGGCGAACTTGCCGAAGATCTGCCAGTACTCCTCCGGCATGAAGTCGCGAATCTGGCGCTCCCGCTCGACGATCAGGCGAACCGCCACGGACTGCACCCGGCCGGCGCTCAGTCCCCGGGCGACCTTCTTCCAGAGCAGGGGCGAGACCTGGTACCCCACGATGCGATCGAGGACGCGACGGGCTTGGTAGGCATTGAACTTCCCCGCATCCAGGCTGTGGGGATGGTCGAAGGCTTGCTTGATCTGCCGGGCGGTGATGGCGTTGAAGACCACGCGCTTGGCCCGATCCGCCTCCACGCCGAGCAGGTTGGCCAGGTGCCAGGCGATGGCCTCGCCCTCGCGGTCGAGGTCGGTGGCGAACCAGACGTCCTCGGCCTGCTTGGCGAGGCGCTTCAGTTCGGCGACGGTGGACTTCTTGCCGGGCAGGATCTCGTAGGTGGGGGCGAAGTCGTGCTCGAGGTCGACGCCGGGGACGGGATGCTCTTTGGACTTGCCCTTGGGCGCTTTGCTGGGCAGGTCGCTGATGTGCCCCACGGACGCCTTGACGACGTAACCGGAGCCTAAATAGCGATTTATAGTTTTGGCCTTGGCTGGCGACTCGACGATCACGAGGTGCTTGCCGCTGGCGCTGGTGCTGCCGGACTTCTTGCCGGCTGCCGTTTTCTTGCTGGTCTTGGCCATGGACTCCTACTTGCTCGGCTCAGGCTGCTCCATCAACTACTGATCGAGCGATCGGCTTGGGCACCTGGACGCCGCCGAACAGCTACGAGCGTCGGCGGGCGGCATGGGGCCCTTTCGGGGAAACCGCGCGGGGACTTAACTAGCTCGGCTCGTCTTTGTCAACTCGGGCCAGGCACCAGGCCGGGTAGCAAACCCCGGAGAAGCGGGCTGTGGCGACGCCGCCGGGCCCGCTGAAACGACGTTGTGGCGAGGTACCGTAACCACAGTGCAGTACGATTCTTAGAACCCTGCCCCCCGGGGGGTCCACCCACCGCCGAGCCGAACCTCTGAAAAGGAGCCCCGGAGATTTTGGGATTTTCCCCGCTTTAGGGGGCGCAGCGTCAGGGCTGCAGGTGGTCCAGGATCGCCTCCGTGAGTCGCTCGACCAGGTCCCCTGCCGACTCGTCGCAGGCCAGGACGACCGCACCCGGCGTCGCCGACAAACGCCGCAGCCAGGTCCGCTGGTTCTTGGCATAGCGGCGGGTCTCGATCTTGATCCGCTCCACCGCCTCCGCCAGCGTGCACTCGCCGCCCAGGTGGTCGAGCAACTGCTTGTACCCCAGCGCTTCCCCCGGCTGCCCGGCCAGAGCCCCCGCTGCCCGCAGGCGGCTGACTTCCTCCAGCAGACCCGCCTCCATCATGGCGCGGACGCGCTGGTTGATGCGGCGATTGATGCGGTCGGTGGGCCAATCCAGGAGGAACAGCCGCGCCCCGGGACGGATCCGCTTGCTGGTCCACTGCGTCTGCTGGGCGCTGATAGGCGTGCCCGTCAATTCAAAAACCTCAAGGGCTCGGATGGTGCGGCGGCGATCGTTGGGGTGGATCCGCTCGGCGGCGGCCGGGTCGACCTCGGTCAGCCTCCGGCGCAGATCCTCCAGGCTCTTCTCCTGCAGGGCGGCGCGCAGCGTCTCGTCGGCGGGTGGACCCTGGAACAAGCCGTAGAGGAACGCCTGCAGGTACAGATTCGTGCCCCCGGCGAGGATGGGGGTGCGGCCGCGGCTGCGGATGGCGGCAATCGCCTCCTCGGCAACGGGGAGCCAGTCGTCGACGGTAAAGGACTCGCCAGCCGCGACTTCCCGCGGATCGAGGATGGAGATGGCGTGGTGGGTGACGCCCTGCATTTCCTGCGGGGTGGGCTTGGCGGTGCCGATGTCGAGAGCCTGGTAGACCTGCATGGAGTCGGCGGAGATGACCTCGCCGCCCCCGGGCAGGCGCTGGGCGAGGCTGACGGCGAGGGCGGTTTTGCCGCCGCCGGTGGGGCCGGCCAGGATCGGGATGGGGTCGGTGGGGTCGGGCATGGGCAGGCGGGGCGTCTGGCGGCGTCGGGGCCAGGCGGGGCGGAGTGGTGGCATCCGCTGATTCCCGCTTGCCGATTCGCCGATCACCGATAGAGTACGCAGATGCGGGCCCGCCGCCAGGGCCGCCTTGAAGGAGACAGGCGCCGTTGGACGGTCTCAGAACGGATCGACGGCCTCAGCGCTCGATGGACACTTCGATCTCAGCCACCGCCGATGATTGCGAGGCCGACCAACCTGGTTCCGCTTTGCCTTGCACCCAGACGGGTTTCCCCATGAACCGTGACCAGCAGGACGAGGGCGAAGCGCCCGCGGACGCCGACGCCGACGCTGACGAACCGGCGTCCGCCCCGGGGCTGTCGGTCGAACTGACGCTGCCGCCATCAGCGGCGCGGGCGGGTGCGGCGCTGTCGCTCGACTGGCTGGAGGCGAAGACTCGTGAAGCACTGGCGATCCTGGGCTGTGAGCGCGGGGAGTTGAGCCTGGTGCTCCTGGACGATGCCGCCATGCAAGCCGCCCACTTGAAGCATCTGGGTCTCGACTCGACGACGGATGTGCTGACCTTCGACCTTGGCGCGGAAGCGAGCCCGCAGGGCCCGCTGGAGGCGGAGATTCTCGTCTGCCTCGACGAGGCAGCCCGCCAGGCACACATTCGCGGCCACGACACCCAGCGCGAACTGCTCCTCTACATCATCCACGGCGTGCTGCACTGCCGGGGCTACGACGACCATACGGAAGACGACTACCAGCGCATGCACGCTCGCGAAGACGAAATCCTCCAGCAGCTCAACCTCCCCCCCACCTTCACCCCCTCCGAGTCAACCCCTGCGGATCGCCTGGCAAGGGACGACTCGATGGAGGACACGTCGCACCAATGATCTGGCTTGCGATCATCATGGCCGTCCTGGGCGCCTTCTTCGCCACGCTCAATTTGTCGTTGCGCCTGGTGTCACGGGTGCGGCTGGAGCAGTACCTCACCGCGCGGGGGAGCGCCGGTCGGGCCGACGCCGTCTTGGCTGACTTCGAATCGCACTCGGTGGCGCTGGCGATCGGGCGAGCCCTGTTCACGGTGCTCTTCATTCTCTTGGCGGTGTTGGCAGCGCTTGTCTACGAGGGGGCCCAGCCCCTGCAGACGGCGAGTGATCTGCTGCACGCAGCGCGGGTGCTCTGGGCCCTGGCGATGGTGCTGGGCTGGCTGCTCATCTTCGGTACGATCGTCCCCGCCAGCATCGGCAGGCACGCCGCCGTCCCCGTGGTGGCCCTGACTTTGCCGCTGATCCGCCTCACCCACCTTTGCTGCTATCCGATCCTCGCCCCCATGGGCAGCGTCGACGCGGTCATCAAGCGTCTGGCGGGCGAGCATGCGTTTGAGCCGGACGACATCGACGAGCAGATCATGTCCGTTGTCACCGAGGGCGAGCGCGAGGGCAAGGTCGACGAAGCGGAACGGGAGATGATCGAGAGCATCGTGGAGCTGCGCGACACCGCCGTCGACGAGATCATGACCCCCCGCATCGACATCGAGGGCATCGAGGTCACCGACGATCTGGAATCAATCAAGACCTTCATCACCGAAGCCGGGCACTCGCGCATCCCCGTCTTCGAGGACGATCTCGATCACATCGTGGGCATTCTCTACGTCAAGGATCTGATCCCCTACGTGGGCGCTCCCGCCGACGGCTTCTCCCTGCGCAAGGTCCTGCGCGAACCGGTCTACATCCCCGAGACCAAGCCGATCCACGACCTGTTTACCGAAGCCCAGGAGACGAACATCCACATGGCCATCGTCGTGGATGAATACGGCGGGACGGCGGGGCTGGTCACCATCGAGGACATCCTCGAAGAGATCGTCGGCGAGATACGCGATGAGTACGAGCCGGACCAAGAGCAGGAACCGACCATCACCCGGCACGACCACACCACCGCCGATGTCGACGCCCGCGTCTACGTCTCGGATCTGAACGACGAGATGCTCGACGACCTGGGCTGCCCGCTCTCGGAGGATGAGGACTACGACACCGTGGGCGGCTTCGTCTTCGCCCAACTCGGCCACGTGCCGGAGGCGGGCGAGTCCTTCACCGTGGGTCGGCTGCGGATGGTCATCAACGAGGCGGAGAAGACCCGCGTGGGCAGCGTCCGCCTGGAGGTGCTCCCGCGCGAAGCCGCCGAGGATGAGAAGAACGGCAACGGCCGCAACGGCAACGACGGGTGAGTTTTGCCGGTGAAGGGACGCCAGCGTACGCAAGGTGAAGATGACCCGCCCCTCGGGCCCGGCTATCCTGCCTCGTCATGGCACTGCGCATCTACAACACGCTCAGCAAATCGGTCCAGGACTTCACGCCGCTCGCGCCCCCCCCCGGGTGACCTTCTACACCTGCGGCCCGACCGTCTACGACTTTGCCCACATCGGCAACTTCCGCAGCTTCCTCGCCGCGGACCTCTTGCGCCGCTACCTGGAATCGCCCTTCTGCAACGAGGGCCAGGGCTACCAGGTTAGCCACATCGTCAACATGACCGACGTCGGCCACATGACCGACGATGAGGTCGCGGACGGCGCCGGCGAGGACAAGATGGAGGCTGCCCGCAAGCGCCTGCTCGAGGACAAGAAGTCGGGCAAGCTGCCGGCCGGCGTCGACATCGACCCCACCGACCCCATGGCCGTGGCGGAATTCTACATCGGCGCCTTCCTGGCGGATTCGCGGGCCCTGGGCTTCAAGGTCGCCTTCGAGCAGGCGGAGCACGCCGAGGTCATGCCCCGGCCCACGCAGTACATCCAGCCCATGATCGACCTGGTGCAGACGCTGATCGATCGCGGGCATGCTTACGTCGGCGGCGATGGCGTCGTCTACTTCGACACCCAGTCTTTCCCCAAGTACGGCCAGCTTTCCGGCAACACGCTGGCCTCGCTCCGCTCCGGGGCGGGGGGGCGCGTGGCGGAAGACACGCAAGCTATCAAGAAGCACCCGGCGGACTTCATGCTCTGGAAGCCGGACCAGACGCACCTCATGCGCTGGGACAGCCCCTGGGGCGAGGGCTACCCGGGCTGGCACCTCGAGTGCTCCGTCATGGCCCAGCACCTGCTCGGCACCGAGACGAACGGCGTCATCGACCTGCACTCCGGCGGCGAAGACAACCTCTTCCCGCACCACGAATGCGAGGTCGCCCAGTCCTGCGGCGCCACCGGTGAAGACCACTTCGCCCGCTACTGGTTCCATCCCCGCCACCTCTTCGTCGAGGGTGGCAAGATGAGCAAGTCCAAGGGCACCTTCTTCACCGTGCAGCAGTTGCGCGATGAGGGCTACGCCCCCGCGGCGATTCGCCTGGAACTCATCAAGACGCACTACCGCAGCAACGCCAACTTCACCTTCCAGGGTCTCAAAGACAGCGCCAAGATGCTGGGCCGCTGGAAGGAGGCGCGGATCCAGATCGCCCGCCAGTCGCTGGCCTGGAATCAGCACACGGTCGTCGCCGCCCGCAAGCGCCTGCACGCGGCGTTCAAGGCGGCGATGGATGACGACCTCAACCTCGCCGGCGCGATCGGCGAGATCAACAAGTTTCTCAACGAAGCGCAGCACTACCCGGTGGACGACTCCAAGACGGTCCTGGAGGAGCGCGACAGTCGGCGCATCCTGGAGGAGTACCCCGAGCAGGTCAAGGAGCTCGGCCTGCTCGATGTCTTCGCCGCCATCGGGCCCGTGCTGGGCGTGTTCGAACTCGAAGACGCCGCCGAGCCTGCGGACGCCGTCGAGGTCGATGCCGCCCTGGTCGAGTCCAAGATCGCCGAGCGCAAGCAAGCCCGCAAGGACAAGGACTGGGGCAAGGCGGATGCGATTCGCGATGAGCTGGACGCCCTGGGCGTGGACCTGATCGATTCGGCGAAGGGCACGACCTGGAAGGTCAAGACGGGGTAGGACGCCGTGGGTGATGAGCAGGTAGATGTAGAGCGGATCCTGGCGCCGAGCGCTGCGGACTACCTGCAGCCGAGGCGCAGCCTGATGCGGGAGGTAGTGCTGTGGTTGACTGCGCTCCCACTCGCCTTCGTGGTCATGCTGTGGTTGATGGGGACTCTCTCCAGTCCCAGGGGCGCATCATTGCGAGTTCTCACCCTGTGCCTGTGTATCGCCCTCGTCTTCGTGGCATACCAACTCGTACCCACAGTGACCCCTCAGAAGCGCAACCGCTTCGCCAAGCGCCGACATCGCTGGCTTCTACAGCCAATCGCGTGCTGGGCCCTCGGAATGCAACCACACGAGATCAGGTGCGCTGATGCTGGCCTGGGCTTGCGCCACCACTTCGCTTTGGTGCTGCTGGAGAGACCGTACATCCGCAACCTGGTGGGGTTGTTCATTTGCCTCTACGGTGCGGTGCCACAGGCGCTGGTGGTTGTCTTGGCACTGCGGGTTCAGCAGCAGGTGCTCAGCGGAGGGCTGCTGGCAGTGCTGGCGGCTCTCTTCATGCTGCTCCTCTATCGCTTCATCATGCGCCCATTGTTCGCGCCGGAGCTCCGCGCTCGCCTGCGCGAAGCGGGGTGCAATACCTGTGTGCGCTGCGGCTATGACCTGAGTGGACACGGCGAGACGAATGTCATCTGCCCGGAATGCGGACTGCGGCATCCTGAGCCGCCGGGTGAAGCGATCCGAGGCGCACCGTGGACGTCGACGACGGGTGAGGAAGCGAGCGACCTGGATGACTCGAAGCGCTCCCCTTCGGGTCGCGGCTAAACTCGGCGACGTGTGCCACTGGTTGCGGTGCCAACCAGTGCCGGGCCGGCCGTGTTCGCACTTGGCATTTGACCAGTCCTCCGCCATGCTATGGGCATGCACGCTCTTCTCATCGCCCTGGCGGCGGGCGCGGCGTTCCTGCTCGCCTACTTCACCTACGGCCGCTGGCTGAGTCGCTCGATCTTCCAGCTCGACCCCAAGGCCCGCGTTCCTTCCGAAGAGCTGCGCGATGACCGTGACTACGTGCCCACGCGCAAGTCGATCGTCTTCGGCCATCACTTCACCTCCATCGCGGGGACGGGCCCCATCGTCGGACCCGCCATCGCCATCATGTGGGGCTGGCTGCCGGCCTTGCTCTGGGTCGTCTTTGGCTCCATCTTCATCGGGGCGGTGCACGACTTTGGGGCGCTCGTGGTGTCGCTGCGCAACAAGGGACAGACGGTCGGCGATATCGCGGGTCGGCTCATTCACCCGCGGGCCCGCATCCTCTTCCTACTCATCCTGATATTCGCCCTCTGGATCGTGCTCGCCATCTTCGGACTGGTCATCGCCAGCGTCTTTCGCTTGTTCCCCGAGTCGATCCTGCCGGTCTTTCTGCAGATTCCCATTGCGGTGCTGATCGGCGTGGTGCTGCATCGCAAGGGGATGAGCTTGGTCGCACCTTCGCTGGTGGCGCTCGTTGTCATGTATCTGACGGTCTGGCTGGGGGCGGGCTGCCCGGGTGTGGCGGGAGACGGCGGGGCGCTGGGGGGCGTTGATTCGCGACCTCAATGGGGCGCTGGCGGCCTGGCCGATCTGGCTGTGGGTGGCGGTGCTCTTGGTCTACTGCTACATCGCCAGCGTTCTCCCCGTGTGGCTGCTGCTGCAGCCGCGCGACTACATCAACTCGCTGCAGTTGGTGTCGACGCTGGGGCTGGTGGTGCTGGGCTTGTTCGCCGTGGCGCTGGCGGGTGGGCGCGGCGGGGCGCCGGCCCCGCTGGTGGCGCCGGCGGTGAACCTGCATCCGCTGAACGCCCCGCCGATCTGGCCCTTCCTCTTCATCACCATCGCCTGCGGAGCCATCTCCGGTTTTCACTGTCTCGTCTCTTCGGGCACGTCGAGCAAGCAGCTCAAGTGCGAGACGGATGCGCGCTTCGTCGGCTATGGAGGCATGCTCACGGAAGGCTTCCTGGCGACGCTGGTCATCTGCGCGGTGGCGGCAGGGATCGGCCTTGGTTGGGCGGACAAGTTTCCCGGGTTGCAGGGACAGCCGCTTTGGAACGAGATCTACGGCGACTGGGGCGCGGTGACGCTGGGCACCAAGGTGGGCGCTTTCGTCGTGGGGGCGGCCAACTTCCTGGAAGCGGCCGGCATGAACCACACCTTCGCCACCGCGGTCATGGCGGTCATGGTGGCCTCCTTCGCCGCCACAACGCTGGACACGGCGACGCGCTTGCAGCGCTACGTCATTCAGGAGCTCAGCAAGGCGACGGAGCAGGTAGCGCCGGCGCTCAGGCCGGTGACGAGGCTGACGGCGACAGCGCACGGGGCGACGATGCTGGCGGTGGTGACGGCCTTCGCCATGGCGATGCTCCCCAAGCCGGGCGCTGCCTGGTCCTTGCAGACGGCGGGGACGGGCGGACTGATTCTCTGGCCGCTGTTCGGGGCGACAAACCAGCTCCTGGGCGGGCTGGCCTTCACGGTGCTCTGCTTCTGGCTCTGGCGTCGGCGCAAGCCGGTCTTGTTCGCGCTCATTCCGGGCGTCTTCATGCTCTGCATGCCCGTCTGGGCGATGTTGGCCAAGCTCGCCGATTGGTGGCGCGCGGAGAGTTACCTGCTCGTCTTCGTGGCCCTGGCCACCATCGCCCTCGAGGTGTGGCTGCTGGTGGAAGCGCTGCGCATCTGGCCGCGGGCGCGGGGGGTGTTGGAGGAGTCGGATGGTGCACCTGCGAGCGCGGAAACGGCGTCGTAGAGGCGCTGAACGCGGCAGAAGAGGCGGTGCTTTAAAAGCGACGAGCGAGGTGCAAAAAAAGACCGACGGCTAGGTGCTCCGACCTACCTAGCCGACGGCGCGTGCCACGGCATGAAGCCGTGTGACTCGTTCTTCTCCCTACCTTAGCCAACGCGGCGTAGCAGTCCAGAGCGATTCCGCCACCTTCGTGATATTTCTCTAAGTCATTATTTTATAACGACTTGACGCATCAAGCTCTCTCCACGAGTTGTCCCGGTCAGGGTCTGAGGGGGCGCGGAGGGGATTCCCTTGCCCGCGCGGGGAATTGCCTCCCCGCGCGCTGTCGCAAAGCGGCGACCCCGATGCCGCGGCCCGGGCCGCTCAGGAGTCGTCGCCCGCCGTCTCCGGCTCCTCCGCCGATTCACCCCCGGAAGAGGGAGGGTCGGCTGGCTCCTGCCCGTTCTGGAGCCCGGCGGGGGCGCCACCGGCAGGCCCGGCCGCCTCGCCGTGGAGCAAACCGGTCAATTCCGTTCTGAACACGGCGGCCACCACCACCGCCACCGCCAGGAGCAGGGAGACCGCCGCCAGCACGAAGGCGAAGGTCGAGGGGCGCTGCTTGCGGAAGGGGGGTACGAAGACCACCGGCGGAGCGTCTTGGGGGCGGTCCGCAGAGGTGGCGGCCGGGGCCGATCTGGCGCCCCCCCCCCAGCGTCGGTCGCCAGCGTGGCCAGGGCGGCGGCGGGGCCGGTGACCGTGGATCCAGCCCCGGATCTGGCGGGGTTGGCGGGCGCCACGACACTGCCCTGCACCGGCCGCGGGCCGCGGATGCGGGCGGCCGGCCGCTGACCGTCGATTCGGGGCCCGCGCAGGCTACCCTGGAGCGGGCTGGCGGCAGGCCGGGGAGCGGGCTGGCTGGGTGGCTGGCCCGGAAGCGGGTGCACCGGCCCCAGGCCGAGGTCCTGCCGATCCCGCGGCGTGGCGAAGCTGGCCCGGCAGCGGGGACAACTGGCGGCATCGGGGGCGACGCCATGATCGCAGGCGTGGCAGCGCCCGAAGAGGTGCCCGATGCCAGGGACATGCCGGGCCGGCCGCCAGAACTGGCCGGTCGTGGGTCCACGAAGAACGGTGTTCGGCTCGATGCGACCGCGGCGAATCAGGGCGAGGAGGGTCTCGTAGCTGCAGCCGGGGCGGAAGGGCTGCGCCCCATCGCGGATGAACCAGGGCCCCATGGCGTTCTGCGTCGCCTGCCGGCTGAGCGGATCGAGCAGCCCCTTGCAGGCCGGGCAGCGACCGGAGTCCGGGGCGACCGGCGTCCCGCAATAGGGGCAGAGCGACGGCTCGACGGTGTCGGGATCGGTCGGCGTGGGGGTTGGCAGGGGGGTCGGCGTGGGGGTTGGCTCGGAGTTCATGGGGCTCGATTGAGAGACGGTCGCTGGGCCAGGGAATCACGCAGAGTTGCGAGACCCCAGGGCAAGATGACAAGCATACCATCGTGCGGTAGAAAGCCGAGAGACATTCATGGTTCGCATCACCCCGCCACTCTGTTGCATCGGACTGTGCCTGGCCTGTCTTCTGGCCGGCTGCGCGGATCCCGCCGCGACCCCTGACCGTCGCCTGACGTCCCCGCCAGGCGAGAATGATCGGACGGTCGACACCTCACAAATCGTGGCCCTGGTCAACGGGTCGCCGCTCACCTTGCAGGCGCTGCGCCGGCCGCTGATGGAGCGAGCCGGCGAGGAGATCCTGCGCGAGTCGGCCCTGGATCACCTGCTCAGCGAGCGCTGCCGAACCCTGGGCCTGTCGATCGAGGCCGACGATCTGGCCCATGAGGAAGCGCAACTGCTGCAGCAGTTTGGCGGCGACAGCGCCGGTGAGTTGCTGGAGACCATCCGCCAGCGGCGCGGCCTGGGCGAGGGGCGCTATCGGCGCCTGCTCTGGCGCAATGCGGCTTTGCGGAAGCTGGTGGCGTCCGAGGTCGGCGAGGTCTCCGAAGCTCTGGTGCGTTCCACCTACGAGGTGACCTACGGCAAGCTCTACGAGCTGCGCCTCATCACCACGCCGACCCTGCGCCAGGCGGAGGCGCTGCGCCAGCGACTGGAGGCTGGCGAGGCCTTCCCGGAGCTGGCGGCGGAGGCCTCGACCGACATCAGCAGGCACCGCGGCGGCCTGCTGGAGCCCCTGAGCCCGGCCGACCCGACGTATCCGCAGATTCTGCGGGATGCGGCGGCGGGGCTGAAGGTGGGCGGATTCTCGATGCCGCTGTCGCTGGAATCGGGGTACGCGATCGTCCGCCTGGAGCGGATCGTGGAGCGGCAGCGACCGGCCTTGGCGGAGGTCCGCGCGGAACTGGAGCGGCAGGTCCGGCTTCGCCAGGAGCGGTTGCGGATGGATGAAATGGCCCGCTCGCTTTTGGAAGAGGCCCAAGTGACGGTCTTTGAGCGCGGCGTCGACTGGGCCCCGTAATCCCACCCCAGAGCCGCAGAGGAGGGTGATTTGCCCCACTTTCGCTACTTGGCCGGCCGTTCGGGAAGGTGGGGGGGAACCGAGGTGTCTACTCTTTCGGAGAGACCTGCATGGAGACGGGATCTTGGCTGATCCTACGCTGTACAATTGCCGACTTGATGCTGGACGGACGCTGTGCGCCGGTTATGCGGCCTGCGAGGCCTGATCGGTTATCAGGCGTCCCCCTCCGGTATTGGGTACGGGGCGGCGTACTTGATTGACAGAACGCCGGAGAGAGGTTTTGATTCTTCGCTCGTCCCGGTCGGGGACGAGATCACTTGCATCTCGGGAGGATTCGGATGCGACTCACACGCTTTTTCCACATTGCGACGGCCGTGGCCTGTGGCGCCCTGCTCGCCGGTCCCACCTTTGGCCAAGCGGATGACATCGTCGGCCCGCCCAGCAAGCCGATCGAAACCAAGCTGCCCAAGATCGTCGTGGAAACGACGGAGATCAATCTGGGCAAGATCCCCGACGACCGCATGGCCGAAACGGTGCTGCGCTTCACCAACGAAGGCGAAGGCTCGCTGACGATGCGGCCGGTCCGCTGTTCCTGCGGCTGCACCGCCGCCAAGCTGGAGAAGACGATCTTCCAGCCGGGCGAGAGCGGCGAGGTCACGATCCGCTTCAACCCCAGCGGCCGGCGCGGGGAGCAGCACAAGACCTGCACGCTGCAGTCCAACGATCCGCAGACACCCTCCATCACCATCAAGATGACCTGCGATGTCATGTCGCTGGTGTGGGCTGAGCCCAAGACGGTGCTGCAGACGAACCACCCGCGTGGCCAGGAGGTGCGCAAGGTCGTGACTCTCAAGAGCCGCGCCGACACCTTCGAGGTGGTGGAGATCGAAACGACCAACGACCACATCACGACGGAACTCGGCGAGACCACGAAGGTCTGGGTCGAGGATGAGGGCAAGCACCATTTCGAGACGCTCCTCACCGTGATCGTGGATGGCGACGCCCCCATCGGCTTCATCAACGGGGAGCTTCGCGTCATCGTCAAGGCCACGGAAGAGGCGAAAGAGGAGGCTGCCGCCCCCGCCGAGGGCGACCAGGCCCTGCCCAAGGTTGACGAGGAGAAAGAGGATCCGACCGACCCCGATACGCTGCGCAGCCTGCCCAAGGGCATGCGGGCGCTCGTGGAGAACGAAGCCCTGATCCGCCTGCCGGTGGTGGTGCAGATCGTGGGCGACATCAACGCCCAGCCGCGCCAGTTGCGCCTGCCCGTCATGGAAACCGAGCAGGCGCTGGAGGTGACCTTCAACCTCATCAGCGCCGGCGGCCACGAGTTCGAGATCACCGGGACCCGCTTGGACCTGCCCACGGAAGAAGCCGGGCTCGCCGTCGAGTATGAACCGCTGGAAGGCGACATGGTCGGCTACAAGGTCAGCCTCGTCGGCAGCGCCCCGCCCAAGACCGGCATGCTGCGCGGCCGCATCGTGGTGACGACCAACATCGAGGGCGAAGAAGAAAAGATCATCCCCTTCTACGGCAGCGTTCGCCCCAAGCGCTGAGCCGGCGGATCGAGGCACATGAAGAAAGTCCTTCTGCAGGCGTGTGTGATCGCAGCCGTCGCCACCTGGGCGGGTGTGCTCAGCGCGCAGTTCTGGCCCTTGCAGGCGAAGTTGCAGGCGAACGGCAACGGCGCCGCCTCGAACGGCCAGAACCACAGCCCGACGAATGGCGGATTGTCGGATACGGGAGACGAGACACCTGATCCCGGTTCTGCCGAACCGACCTGGCCGCCCGCCGACGGCGAAGTCATGATCGAGGTGGCCACGGCCAAGCTGGCCTGGGACATGGGCTACGCCGACTTCGTCGACGCCCGCAGCAAGAAGGAATTCACGCGGGCCCAGATCCCCGGCGCCTGGAACGTCTCACAGGCGGATCTCGCCAACAGCGGCTTGCCCAGTGACTTTCACCAGTTCGTGGGCGCGGAGGTGCCGCTCATCGTCTATTGCGAAGGCGGCGATTGCGACACCTCGGAGAACGTCGCCATCCGCCTGCGGAACGACTACGACTACCAGACGATCTACATCCTCAAGCCCGGCATCCCCGGCTGGGTCAAGGCGGGACACCCCCTGGAGGGCGCGGATGTGGAAGGCTTCACCGCCGAAGTCGAGGCCTACGAGGAATAAGCGACGGTGAGCACGGATACGGCCCACACTGAGTACGAGCTTGTCGAAGAGGCGCGACCGCCGCGGAAGTTCATGGATCATTCCACCACCACCTCGTCTGCCCACGCCAACCGCCGGCATGCTCCGGCGGCGGAGCATCCGTCGGCGCTGGCCACGCTCGGCGCGACCCTCCTGCTCATCCTGCGCCTGGCGCTGGCGCTCGCCTTTCTCTACAGCGGCATGGCCAAGCTGCTCGACCCGCAGGAGTTTCTCTTCTCGGTCAAGGCCTTCAAGATGCTGCCCACCGAGCCGGACTTCCTCATCACCGCCGTCACCTACATCGTGCCCATCGCGGAAGTGCTCTGCGGCGTGCTCCTGGTGATCGGCCTGTGGACGCGAGCGGCGGCGCTCTTGCTCGGCCTCCTGCTCATCGGCTTCACGATCGGCATCTTCAGCGTGCTTCTCCGGGGCCTCTCCATCGACTGCGGCTGCTTCGGCCAGTGGCTGCCGGCGGAGGTGACCTGGTTCTCGCCGCTGCGCAACCTGGCCTTCTTCCTGCCGGCGCTGCTCCTGCTGATCTTCGGCGGGGGCCTCTTCGCCGCCGACGGCCGGCGCTGGTCGCTCGGAAAATAGGGACAGCTCCCATTTTTCGCATCCCCTGGGAAAATAGGGACAGCTCCCATTTTTTTGGCATCCCCTGAATGAATGGGAACTGTCCCTAATTTCTGTAGGATGGGACGATGTGCGGTCGCTTTGCTCTTACTTCTCCACCGGATGTGCTGGCAGCGCTCTTTCGCTTGGAGTACCTGCCGGCCTTGCCCGCGCGCTACAACATCGCGCCGACGCAGTCGGTGGCGGCGGTGCGGGCCGCGGCAGCGGAGTCGCGCGAACTGGCGCTCTTGCACTGGGGGCTGATCCCGCCTTGGGCGAAGGACACCTCGATCGGCTCGCGACTCATCAACGCTCGCTCGGAAACGGTGGCGGAGAAGCCCGCCTTTCGCACCGCCTGGCAACGGCGGCGCTGCCTGATCCCGGCGGATGGGTTCTACGAGTGGCAGAAGCGCGGCTCGGAGAAGCAGCCGCACTACATCCACCGCGCCGATGGTGAGCCCTTGGCGTTTGCGGGTTTGTGGGAGCGCTGGGAGAAGGGCGAGGCGCCGATCGAGTCCTGCACGATCCTGACGACCGAGCCGAATGCGATGATGGCGGAGTTGCACCAGCGCATGCCGGTCATTCTGGAGCCGGAGGACTTCGATCGCTACCTGGATCCCTCGCTGGCGGGGGAGGCGGCGGCGGACCTGCTCAAGCCGGCGGCGGAGGGGGTGCTGACGGCGTACCCGGTGACGCGCCATGTCAACAAGCCGGTGAACGACGACCGGCGTTGTCTCGAACGGGTGAACGAACTGTTCTGAGAAAAGGGGTCTGACCCCTTTTGCTGGGCGAGAAATGCGCTCGGAGCGCGTTTGTTCGTTCGGGGGATTGACAGGTCTTTGTTTGGGTGTACAATGCCCGAACAAATGCAGCACACAACAACCCTCACTGGCGGCGGGGCGGAGCAGAGTGGATCGCCCAGGGCGCTTCTGGAGCGCATCCGCGCCATCGAGGCGGGGGTGGCGGGTGTGCCCGGAGCGAGCGGCGTCGATCTTGCGGTCGTGCCCACGGGCTGGCGCGCGGTCGATGCCCTGCTCGCCCAGGCGACGCACCTCGGGCCCGGCGGTCTGCGCTGGCGAGCGGTGCACGAGGTGGTGAGTGAGGTGCGGTGGGATGGGGACGGTGAGGGTGAAGTAGATCTGCCGTCGGAAGCGCTCCCCTACGGGTCGCGGCTAAACATCGGCCAGACGCCGGGCGCCACGGGTTGCTGGCCAACCAGTGCCAGTTCGTGGGGGTCG
>SWCD01023779.1_pt1 | contig 213207 bp, 208 predicted proteins | sample 4693011 | NCBI WGS metagenome assembly SWCD01 (sample SAMN10267278, study PRJNA491770) | bioreactor metagenome | isolation source: DHS bioreactor inoculated with marine | place: Japan: Omine Ridge, Nankai Trough
TTTTTTTCTCTGCCCGTCTGAATATATGTATGTTTTCTGAGTAGAAGGTTGTCACCAACCTCATCGACATAACTTGTTGCGGAGACAGTGTCGCTGGCAAACATGCTCGCCATGCCATATAGCTCGGTGTTCTGCGTGAACTTGTAACCTTTGTCCGTGTAATTTAGCTGATACTTTGCTTCTGCCAGCTTGATACCAAATTTCTGGATGGCATAGCGTGCGGTAAACTCGGGCAGGGCGTGTTGAGCAGCTGCATTATGTGTAAATACGGCAGTGATGAAGATCAATACTTGTAGCAGGTAAAGGCGTTTTTTATTTTTCATGGTTCCTCGATTTTCTAATAGGTCAACTGGCCGTCTTTCCAGATCAGTGGATGTGTTAACGGTTGGCCATCGAGATTCAGCTGGTCTTTGTTATATGTCAAACGGCCATCGGTATGCATCTTTATAACCATGGGATATATCACGTGTTCTTGTTTCAAAACCCTGGCGGCGAGTGTCGCTGCCGTATCCGCTTCCAGTACAGAAACTTCAGCCTGTATGACAATCGGCCCGCTATCAAGTTCGTGACTGACATAGTGTACGCTGGCACCATGTTTGCTGTCATGGTTGTCGATTGCTTGCTGATGAGTATTCAGCCCTTTATATTTCGGCAATAGAGAAGGGTGGATGTTAACAAGTCGGTGCAGGTAATGGTCGATAAAAACATCGCTCAGAATACGCATGAAACCAGCGAGTATGACCAGGTCTGGTTTTAAGGGATCGATGATCTGGATCATCGCCCGGTCAAAAGACTCCCTGTCCGGGTAGTGTTTGTGGTCGATGATGTAGGTGTCTATATTCGCCCTGGCGGCACGTTCCAGTCCGTATGCTGTCGCATTATTGCTGATGACTGCTTTTATATCAGCATCTATCTCACCGTTTTCGACAGCGTCGATGACTGCCTGCAGGTTACTGCCACCACCTGATATGAGAACGACGAGAGAAGCTTTTGCCACGGTCAAACCTTGTAGATGCTATTTAAAAATGACCTGCTGTTTGTCTCCGGTATCGATAGTACCCAGCTGCCACGCAGAATCACCACGCTCATTCAGAAAGCTGGTGATGGCGTCTGCATCTTCCGCAGCGACGATCAGTACCATGCCGACACCGCAATTGAAGGTACGGTACATCTCGTTGATCTCTACATTGCCATTGTCCTGCAGCCATTGAAAGACCGGTGGCAGTTGCCAGCTGCTGGTGTCGACGATTGCCTGACAGTTTTCAGGTAAGACACGGGGGATATTTTCCAGCAGGCCGCCGCCGGTGATATGAGCCATGGCATGGATGTCAAATTTTGGCAGCAGTTCGTGGATGGCTTTAACGTAGATGTTTGTCGGCGCCAGCAGGGCGTCACCCAGGGTGCCGCCTGTGGCTTCAAACGCCTGGTTGATATCAGCGCCACTCACTTCGATGATCTTTCGTACTAATGAATATCCATTGGAATGTGGCCCGCTCGATGCGATCGCGATCATTGCGTCACCGGATTTTACTTTTGTACCATCGATGATCGCCTGTTTTTCGACGACGCCGACACAGAAGCCGGCGAGGTCGTAATCACCTTTGCCGTACATACCGGGCATCTCGGCTGTCTCACCGCCGATGAGGGCTGCATTTGACTGTCGGCAGCCTTCGGCGATGCCCTCTACCACGCTGGCTGCGATCTCGGTGTTCAGTTCACCCGTCGCGTAATAGTCCAGGAAATACAGCGGTTCTGCGCCCAGGACCAGTATGTCATTGACACACATCGCGACCAGGTCGATGCCGATGGTGTCGTGCTTGTTGAGGTCGATGGCGAGCTTGAGCTTGGTGCCGACGCCGTCTGTACCAGAAACCAGTACCGGTTGCTGGTAGCCTTCGGGCAGTTCAAACAGGCCGCCGAAACCGCCCAGACTGCCCATCACTCCGGGCCGGCTGGTGCTGGCGACACTGGATTTTATTTTTTCGACAAACTCATTGCCGGCATCGATATTGACGCCCGCATCGCGGTAACTTAGTGGTTTTGATTGATTAGAAGACATCGGATTTAAAGTGTGATCTGATAGGTTTAGCTGGCGATAAAAAGATGTGTTATTGTACACGCTTGTCAGTCATTTTTCGTACAAATTTCTATATCACAGGTCTCAAATGTTGAATTCTAATGGGAAAATATTCTTTTTCGTTAGCTTGTTATTTGCTTGCGCTCAGGCACTGGCCGGGCCAGCCGCTTCTCTTTATGACGTAGAAGCGCTCGTCGTCGACGAATCTGCAGATACCCGCCAGCGGGTATTCAAAGAAGGTCTGGATGAGGTTTTCGTGCGGATTTCAGGTGACAGCATCATTATGGATAAGTTAAAAGCACCGGCGGCCAGTCGTTATGTCAAACAGTACAGTTATAATCTGCTAGCCAACCCGGAAACCAACGAAGACGGTGAGCTGCTGAATCATCGCATCAAGATCCAGTATAACGGCAGCGCCATGGAAAAATACCTGCGAGATAACGGTTTTCCGGTATGGGGTGAACACCGGGCCGAGACGGTGATCTGGATGGCAATCAGGGATGGTAAAAATGAATATGTATTAAAAGATGCGGATAATTCATTGCTGAAAACGTCAGCACAGGAAGCCTTGCACCGGCGTGGTGTACCGGGGCGTTGGCCGTTATTTGACTACAAGGACCGGAAAATCCTAAAAGAAGCTGATATCCGTGGAGGGTTTAAAGACCCTGTGGCGAAAGCATCGAAACGTTATAGCAGAGGACCGGCATTGACCGGCAGCCTGATATGGAATGGCCGTAAATGGCAGAGCAGCTGGAGCCTGTTGATGGAAAGCAGTAACCGGCACTGGAGCATAGAAGACGCAAACTACGACGTGGTTATCAATAAAGCCATCGATCAGGCAGCGGATGCGATGGGTGTCGTTTTCGCAATTCACGGACTTGCTGATAACCAGAAACTGGCAAAGATCCAGCTGGATGTACAGGAAGTAAGATCGATAAATGCGTATCGTAATCTGGAAAATTATCTGCGCGAACTGAGCGCTGTCGAAATGGCTATACCACTGAAAGTAGATGGCCAGTCGGCTATCTTTGAAGTCACCCTGCGAAGCAGTAAAGCTGATTTCTTAAACCTGGTTAAAAACGATGCCGAGCTGGTAGAGGTTAAACCGATAATGAAGCCGATAGTGAGCCAGCCTGTTATTCAGGATCAGTCACTGGCCGGGCAGCAGGGTGCTGGCCAGGTTGCTGATGGCGGTAACGGTGGTACCCTGGCAGGTGTCAATGCAGAAGCGGTAATCAAACCTGAAACCTTGCCTGTTGAGAGCAAACCATTACCGGTCTATTACTATAAATATCTGAATTAGCGCAGCTGCAGGTGACCGCGTTGATCCATCCGCAATTACCCCTGGGTTTTGAGCCTGGCGAACTGTTTACCTTTGACAGTTTTGTTGCGGGCAGTAATTCTGTCGCTGTCGGCCTGGCGCAACAGATGGCCGCCAGTGATTACTCTGTCCCGGCGAATAGTGAACAACAGCTATATGTCTGGGGACAACAGGGGTTGGGGAAAAGCCATCTGCTGCAGGCCTGCTGTAACCTTGCTGCAAAAAACAAGCATACGGTCTGTTACCTGACTCAGAGTGAAATACTAAACCAGTCAACAGATATCTTCGACGGCCTGGAGCAGATCGAACTGGTCTGTCTTGATGATATAGACAAGTGGTTGGTCGACTCTTCCTGGGAAAACGCACTGTTTGATCTGATCAATCGAATGCGTGAGAGTCACCACCGCCTGATACTGGCTTCGTCTAAGTCACCCGATGAAAACTTTGTGGAATTACCCGACCTGCGTTCAAGACTGGCATGGGGACCTGTATTTCATCTACACGACATATCCGATAAAGAGAAATATCAGGCCCTGAGTTATCGCGCCAGGCAGAGTGGGCTTGAGTTGCCCGAGAACGTAGCGGATTACCTGATGAAACGTTATCCGAGGGATATGTTTGGCTTGTTTGAGCGATTGTCTGTGCTGGATAAAGCGTCGATGGCGATGCAGAGGCGGTTGACGATTCCTTTGGTCAAGTCGGTTTTTTCTGATGAGTTGTGATTTAGTCTTTCCTGGGACTTTTAGTTAGGCCTTGCGGTTCTCGCACCGCGGGCGAGGCACTTTTTTTCTGCAGCCAAAAAAAAAGTACCCAAAAAAGGCCGTCGCTACGCCTTGCGCCCCTTGAGAAGCAGGGGTTTCCATTGGCATGTAACCGGTATCATGCTGTGAAAAAACTCGCACAATACGCTCAGACAGTTTTCACAGAAAGCCCATGATACCGGCCACACGCAAATGGCTTGTCTAATGCGAGAGACAGTCAAAAGAAAAAAGCAAAAAAACAAAACAGGCACATAAATGAAGTAGCGCTCTTGTGCAAAACGTTGTTTTTGACTTTGACTTTCAACCCACCTTAGCACCGCCTCAATGGGAACCCCTGTGCTTTTTAAAGGGGCGCAGCTGACGTGGCGGCCTTTTCTGGGTACTCTTTTGGGCTGTTGCAAAAGAGTACCTCGCCAGCGGGGCGAGACCCGCAAAGCCAAATAAAAACACCCAGGTAAATGCTAAAAAACCTAATCAGACGAAGATGAAGCCGCTTTCAACTTCTTCCCCATAAACCGTGTATAAACCATAGTACCAGTAAAAAACACCAGACTGGTAAAGATGACATAAAGCCCGATCATCAAATCCTCATCGTGCCCCGCATACCAGACCCCGATGACAAAATAAAATATCGCCATGTACATCGACCAGGCATGGGTATACAGCTTGCCATTGAGTAAGCCAAATAAAGGCAGCATCAAGGGCCCTAACTGGAAAAAGATGATGATGGAGATCAGGTGCCTCGCTGGAGGTTCGATCAGCAGGTGCCAGGCAAACAGGCCGAACAGCAGGCTGAAGTAGCCCAGCAGGGTCAGCCATCGCCCCAGTTTTATGAGTTGGTCCTGGTTCATTTAATTAATTTTTTTGCAGTGGCTGCGACGCGTTTACCCAGTGCTATGCAGAGTTTACGTTCTTCGTCGCTCAACGGTGTCTGTTCGAGGTCATCGGTCAGGCGGGTCGCACCATATGGGCTGCCGCCGGTTTTTGTCTGGAACAGTTCAGTTTCGGTGTAGGGCAGGCCGACGATCAGCATACCGTGATGCAACAGCGGTAATAGCATGGTCAGTAGGGTGCTTTCCTGGCCGCCGTGCATACTGGTGCTGGCTGAAAAAACGGCTGCCGGTTTTCCTGCCAGCTTGCCGCTCATCCATAGTGCGCTGGTGCCATCGATGAAATATTTCATCGCCGCCGGCATATTGCCATAATGCGTCGGACAGCCAAGGATAAGGCCGTCGCACTGTTCCAGGTCATCGATAGTCGCATACAAGGGACCATGCTCAGGAATGGTGCTTTCGGTCTGCTCGGTATTAGCTGAGACAGCGGGTACGGTGCGGATTTTTGCCTGCGCACCATCGACTTCTTCTATGCCGCGGGCGATGATATTGGCCATCTCGGCGGTTGTTCCACCCGGACTGTAGTAGAGCACCAGGATTTCAGCATTTGTATGATTGTGGGGCATTACAGGATATCCAGCACTTTCTCTGGTGGTCGTCCGATGGTCGCTTTATTACCATTGATGATGATAGGGCGCTCTATCAGGATCGGGTTATCTATCATTGCCTGGATCAGCTGTTCACGGCTCAGCTCAGGGTTAGCCAGATTTTGCTCTTTATAGGGTGCTTCATGCTTACGCATCAGGTCACGTGGTTCAAGACCGAGCATGTCCAGAATCTGCTCTAGTTCTTCGCTGCCAGGCGGGGTCTTCAAGTACTCTATGACTGTTGTATCGACCCCTTTATCATCAAGGATACCCATTGTCAGGCGACATTTGCTGCATTTTGGATTATGGAAAACCCTGACGTTATTACTCACTATCGTTTCCTCTTTTTTATATTTGCTGAATTTTATCGGAATTTTTCCGTTTTGACACGAAACATTGAAAACATTGCTTGACAGTCAATACTTACATTGTTATTTTTTAAGGTCTATAATCCCTCACAATATAAGTAAAAATAAAAAAACCACCTTAAATTTTTATAAAATCAAAATCACACCATTCCAAATTGGAGAATTTATGACCATGCGTACATCTGCCCGTCTTTTTAGTGTAGCCCTTTTAAGTTTAGGCCTGATTACAGGCTGTGCTTCAACAGATGAAGCTGCAGATTCAATCTCTGCAGAACAAGCCATTGCTGATGCCAAAGCTGCAAATGCTGAAGCCAAAGCTGCAAATTATGAATGGCGCGATACCGGTAAATTAATCTCAGATGCAGAAGCAAAACTTGCAGCTGGTGATGAAGAAGGTGCAATCGCACTTGCCAATGAAGCGAAAGCACAGGCTGAAACTGCGGTTGCTCAAGCTTCTGCGGAAAACCAGAAATTCCTGAATGCCAATGCTGAGTCAGCGAGTATGGATTCCAGCAGCTCCCGTGGGGCTATGGCTGGAAAAGTAAGCAGCTATTCAGTTGTTCGCGGCGATAACCTGTGGAGCATCTCTGGTAAAGACGAAGTTTATGCTGACCCGTACCAGTGGCCACTGATCTACAAAACAAACCGTGACAAGATCAAAGATGCCGACCTGATCTATCCTGGCCAAAACCTGGATATCGACCAGAATGCTTCAGCTTCTGAAATCGATGCTGCTGTGAATCATGCCAAGACTCGCGGTGCATGGTCACTGGGTGATACTGAGCAATCTGACAGGGATTACCTGGCAAAATAATACCGGTAGTCTAAACCTGGTAGTAAGAAAAAAGGTCCGCTTGCGGGCCTTTTTTTGTTACAGGGGGGCGCAAATGGACGTATGTAAACAGATATTCGTCAGTGGCCGTGTTCAGGGTGTTTTCTTTAGAGACAGCACCCACAAGATAGCGAATGAGCTTAATCTGTCAGGTGGCGTTCGAAACTTGCGTGACGGACGAGTAGAAGTACAGGTTAGCGGGGATGATATTGCTATCCAGACATTAATTAAATGGCTGAAAACCGGGCCGAAATTCGCAAAAGTGTCTACTATTGAGGTAATAGATTGTCCGCAGGACATTCTTGATCATTTCCAGCCTGGCAGTTTCGAAGTCTGGAGTACGAGATAAACGATTGACCTGGTGTATTTAGAACGAAGTATGAACGCGGTTTTTGACAATAATATAAAGCAGAACCAGCATCTTGAAGTCCACGATATCTTAAAGTGGCTCGAAGAAGATGCGATGGTAGATATTGAGAATGCCCAGATGTTACGTACCCTGGCGGTGGGCGCTGAGTATAAGAAAAAAAATCCGCTGGAGATCATCGCCGAACGTAACTGGATAAACCTGACAACGCAAAAGCTGTTGACTCTGGATGATTTGAGCCGATGGTTTGCCGACCGCGTCGGCCTGCCTTATGTTCGCATTGATCCATTAAAGATCGAAGTCGCCGAAGTTACCGAGGTCATGTCATACGCTTATGCTGCCAGGTTCAATGTCCTGCCGATAAAAGTCGATAGAACGAAGATCACCGTTGCCACTGCACAACCTTTTGTACGCGACTGGGAATCCGAGTTATCACGTATACACAATAAAGAGTTCGAGCTGGTCATCGCTAACCCGAGTGACATCAGACGTCTATTGCTCGAGTTCTACACCATATCCAAATCTGTTCATGGTGCCCGTACATCGTCCGAAGCTGGTGGCGGCAATATACAGAACCTCGAACAGCTCATGGAACTGGGGCGTCGCGGTAAACTGGATGCCAATGATCAGCATGTAGTGAATATTGTCGACTGGTTGTTACAGTACGCGTTTGAGCAGCGCGCCAGTGATATCCACCTCGAACCGCGTCGCGATATGTGCCCGGTGCGTTTTCGTATCGATGGCGTGATGCAGGAGGTCTATCAGATACCGACGGCGGTTATGAAAGCAGTTACCAGCCGCATCAAGATCATCGGCCGTATGGATGTTGCGGAAAAGCGCCGCCCCCAGGATGGCCGTTTAAAAACACGTACCGAAGATGGCAAAGAAGTAGAGTTGCGTCTGTCGACCATGCCCACTGCATTCGGTGAAAAACTGGTGATGCGTATCTTCGATCCTGAAGTACTGGTGAAGAACTTCCAGCAGCTGGGCTTTAGCAAAAACGATAACGATATATGGCAGGCAATGATAGGGCAGCCACACGGCATCATCCTGGTGACTGGTCCGACTGGCTCGGGTAAAACCACCACCCTGTATTCAACGTTAAAGTTACTGGCGACGCCGGATGTCAATGTCTGCAGTGTCGAAGACCCTATAGAGCTGGTCGAGCCTGCTTTCAACCAGATGCAGGTACAGAAAAATATCGATCTGGATTTTGCCAGTGGTGTACGTACATTGTTACGCCAGGATCCTGACATCATCATGATCGGTGAAATCAGGGACCAGGAAACCGCAGATATTGCAATTCAGGCGGCATTGACTGGTCACCTGGTGCTCTCTACGCTGCACACCAACGATGCGCCGTCAGCAGTAACCAGGATGCTCGATATCGGTGTGCCGCCATACCTGATACAGTCATCGGTGCTGGGCATCATGGCGCAGCGCCTGGTAAGGACATTATGTCCGCACTGCAAACGGCCGGCAGAGATTACCGATGAAGCATGGAATGAGCTGGTTAGTCCATGGAAAGCGACTAAACCAAAACAGGTGTATGAGCCGGTTGGTTGCCTTGAGTGCCGGGATACAGGGTACCAGGGCCGAAAAGGTATCTACGAGATGTTCCAGTTATCAAACGAAACACGCATGATGATTACCAAGGATACCGATCTACATGATCTGCGCCGAGCTGCGATCAAGGATGGTCTTCAGCCGTTAAGACTGAGTGGTGCCAACAAGGTCGCAAAGGGTGAAACTACTATCGAGGAGGTCCTTAGAGTCGCGCCTCCACCGCTGGATGGCTAACTGGTCTGCTAATCGGGATGCTGAATTTTGCGGCTATTCCTATCTCGCAAGTTAGATTTCATCTATATCATCAAAGGGTTATAATACGCCACCACACATCCTGGCTATTTGAAGGACTGAGGCTTTATCCATGAGTTATTATTTTTCAAAAATTGTCGATGACAGTTTTGACGATGCTGTCGAACGTGTTACTGCACGTCTGGCGGATGCGGGTTTTGGTGTATTGACCACGATCGATGTCAGCGCCACACTGAAGAAAAAGATAGATGTCGATTTTCAGCGCTATATTATACTGGGCGCATGTAATCCCGGTCTTGCTCATAGAGCCCTGCAGGCAGAAGACAAGATCGGTACCATGCTACCCTGTAATGTCATCGTGCAGGAAACAGCAGACGGAAAGGTCGAAGTCGCAGCCGTAGACCCAATGGCGTCTATGATGGCGGTGCAAAATCAAACTCTGGGCGAAGTTGCATCGCAGGTGCAAGGCATGCTCAAAAACGTTATCGAAGGTTTATAATTATATGTCACAACCAAAAATAGTAGTTTACAGCGGCCGATTCTGCGGATATTGCACAGCAGCAGAGCGTTTGTTACAGAGTAAAAAAGTCGAGTACGAGCTCATCAAGGTCGACGAAGATCAGGCGAAGTTCGATCATATGATGAAGATTACCGGGCGCCGTACTATTCCCCAGATATTTATCGATGACTACCATGTAGGCGGTTTTGACGACCTCGCGGCGTTGAATCAGAGCGGCAAGCTGGACGAACTGCTGAACCCTTAGAGCTTCGTGAGTCACAACCTTCTCCTACAGTAAAAAACTCTTTCCAGGAGAGTTGGTAAACCACCATCAACAGCACAAGATAACCACAGCGATATACAAGAAGATAACTTACCATGGAATATCTACCCATATTTTTTCAGATTAAACACCGATCCTGTCTGGTCGTAGGTGGTGGTTCTATCGCAGCACGTAAAGTGGCGCTGCTAAGAAAAGCACAGGCAGAAGTAACCGTTGTTTCCCCCGAGCTCTGTACCGAGCTGCAGGCATTAAGTAAGGACGGCCTGATAAAACACCAGGCACGAGAGTTTGAAGACATTGACCTGGAAAAGTGTGTACTGGTCATCGCAGCAACCGATCAGCGTGATATCAATCAGCATATTACGGAGCTGGCAAACGAACTACGTTTGCCTGTCAACGTGGTGGACAACCCCGATCTTTGCAGTTTCATCATGCCGTCGATCATCGACCGTTCACCGGTAGTCATCGCGGTGTCCACCGGCGGTTCTTCACCAGTACTCGCGCGGCTGATCCGTACCAGGCTTGAGGGCAGTATTCCTGCTGCATATGGCCAGCTGGCAAAACTGGTCGAAAGTTTCCGCGACAAGGTAAAAGCTGCATTCCCCAGTGTTGAATCCCGCCGTAACTTCTGGGAAAAGGTCCTCGAAGGCACGGTTGCTGAACTGGTGTTTACCGGCCATGAAGATGAAGCAGAAAAAATGCTGGATAAAGCCATCGATGAAAAGTCAGAGAATCCGGACATAGCTGGAGAAGTATTCCTTGTTGGCGCCGGTCCTGGTGATCCAGATCTGCTGACTTTCCGTGCATTGCGACTGATGCAGCAGGCGGATGTTGTGGTCTATGATCGACTGGTCTCACCAGCCATCATGGAGATGGTACGTCGTGACGCCGAGATCGTCTACGTCGGTAAAGAGCGCGACAAGCACACCATGCAGCAGGAAAATATCAACCAGTTGCTGGTACGTCTTGCGAAAGAAGGTAAACGTGTACTACGCCTGAAAGGTGGTGATCCTTTCATCTTCGGCCGCGGCGGTGAAGAGATCGAATTACTGGCGCAGGAGGGTGTCGCATTCCAGGTGGTACCGGGTATTACTGCGGCAAACGGCTGTTCTTCCTATGCGGGTATCCCATTGACGCACCGTGATTATGCACAGTCGTGCGTGTTCGTTACCGGCCATCTAAAAGACGGCTCGGTCGATCTCAACTGGAATGCGCTGGCGCATCCGAACCAGACAGTGGTGTTCTATATGGGTTTGCACGGTGCGCCAACATTATGCAAAGAGATGATAGCGCACGGCCTGCCTGGCAGTACGCCTGTCGCTCTGGTCGAGCAGGGCACGACGCCGCAGCAGCGTGTACTGATCGCGACACTGGATACACTGCTCGATGTCATTGCGAGTGAAGACATCAAGCCGCCGACACTCATCATCGTCGGTGAAGTCGTAACACTGCATGACAAACTGAAGTGGGTCGAAGAGCATCACGCTGACAATGTAGATGGTGTGTTTGCCTATAAGGACAGTACAACCTGATCTATCAGCTTTAGACTGACTGACATTCTTCCAAACAGCCGACCCTGTAATACAGTAGGCGGCTGTTTTTTTGTGAGTTTATGTCACTTTTCAGTAGAAATTGTCAGCGAAATGACAGTGTAAAAGCACCCGGCATACCGTAAGAAAAATAAAGTCTGTTAAAACGGTTTTATTCTGTTGGTTACCTTGCAAAGAAGCAGTGGTCGGCTATTGTTATAACTTAAATTGTTTCTAAAGTTTTATCTGCCAAGAATTAATAATCAAGAGGATGGAATATGAAAAAAGGTTTTGATCGGTTAAAAGGTGTAGCTGCTGCGAGTGCTATGGGTCTGGGTGTATTGGGTGCCGGTGTCGGTAGCGTACGTGCTGCACCGGTAACGACGGGTTCTAGTTACCGAATCACATTAAACAACTCGATTATGTGGGGTGGTGCTAAATCAGGCACATCAAGCAATAGTAGTTGGACATCAGGCTTAGGTAATCTCTCGTGGGTAGGAACGAGCGGTACTACCGCGAGCGGATTTTCAATAAAGAATGCAGGTAGTACTCTCACAAATTTTGGTATTGCTGAAGGTGGCCTGTTTTCAGTCGTAGCCTTAACGGCAGACTCGGCTTCTGCGTCTACGGTCAATCCGGGATTCTTAAGTGATGCATTTGACCAGGTGATGACCATGGCGGTTGATGGTTATCTCTATTCCAATCCGACGGCTAATCCTGACCTGACTGATGGCCTGCTATCGGGCGGTAGCATGACGGGTATCGTTACAGGACTGGATGCACAGGCCAGCCTGTATTTTCATCCGACACGTGCAGTAGCACGTGCTTTCTATACTGTAACCAATACAACAGGTGCAGATATTTCTTCAACGATTACTATCATGGGTAATATGGGTTCAGATGGTTCAACCATCATCCAGGATAGTAGTAATAATGATGCTGTAAACGATGTTGCTGATATGTGGGTAACAAGTAGTGATACGGGCTTAGGTATAGATGCCGAAGATGGAAGAGACCCTATTATCACAACGACACGATACGGTGAGGGCGCTGCGGTGATGCCAACTTTAGGTGCTGATCTGTTAGGTGTAAGTAATAGCGATAATTACTACCACCATTATGCTGTAACCGTTCCTGCAAATAGCAGTGTCAGTATCATGATGTTCCACGAGATGAGCAATAAGAACGCTACGGCGAGTTCTGGCGCTGCGGACTTTGAAACGCTGGCTGCAGCCAACTCGGCGGGCCTTTTAGCAGGTTTAACGTCAGATCAGCTTGCAACATTAGTCAATTATAGTGCAGACGCTGATTTCGATGGCGTAGCTGATGCAACGGATAACTGTCCTGCCGATTCCAATACTGACCAGGCTGATGCAGATGGTGATGGTACTGGTGATGCTTGTGAATCAACACCTGCGACACCTGCGACATCTGACAGTAGCAGTACTCTCAGTATGGGCCTGCCAGGTCTCCTAGCTATGTTAGGTATGCTGCCTGTATTTAGGCTGTTGCGCAAGAAAAGATAAACCTGTCGATCATCTGATTAAACAGGTCTAGAATAAAACAGCCGCTCTACTGTGTTACAGGGGCGGCTGTTTTTTTATAATAGTAATTTGAAAATAATAGTAAACCAAAGATGCAGCACGAAAATAGTATATTGAAGCCACCTGGCAAGACGGCGGTACTGGCCACACTTAATGCCGGAAAACTGGATGTGGCCATGCAACAGGCGCAGACCTTACTAAACGGGGCACCGATGGATGCCGAAGTACAGTATATCTATGGGTTGACACGCCTGGTAGCAAACGAATATGAAGAAGCCATTCCCTGGCTGGAAAAAGCTGTAAACCAGATACCTGGTAACGAAGTGTTTGCTGCTAATCTTGGGGTCGCATACCTGAGAGTGAAGGATTATGACAATGCCATCAGGTTTCTTGAAAAAGCTATTGAGATAAAACCGGAGTATGAACAGGCAAGATATAACCTGGGCAGTGCTTATATAGAAAATAAACAGGCTGACGCCGCGATTGAGCAGTACCGATACCTGTCGAAAAAACAGCCTGACAATGCTGATTACCTGTGTGCGCTCGCAGACGCTGTCCGGGAAACCGGGCAGTGGCAAAAAGCGATAAAACTGTATAACAATGCCTTGCAGAAGGATGCAAACCTGGTGCGTGCTCATACAAATATGGGACCCTTGATGATGCACATGAACCAGCTGGATCAGGCAGTAGATCACTGTAAAAAAGCGATTGAGCTGAGCCCGGATGCGATGGCTGCACACAAAAATCTGGCGGACTGTTATGTGCAGATGGAAGAGCTAGAAGATGCCATGGAAAGTTATGCTGATGCCTACGAGACCGATCCTGAATCGGCTGAGTTATGTGTAGCGATCGGTAAAGTATGGCTGGAGATCAGCGACCACCATGAAGCATCAGACTGGTATCAAAAAGCACTGACGATCGATGCCGATAATATTCCTGCACAGTGTGGTATCGCCAGTATCCTGCGTGATAGTGGACAGCTGCCACAGGCTCTGGAGCTGTTGAAGCCGCTACTTGGAAAGGAACCGGAAAATATTGAAGTATTGATCTCGATGGCTGATACCCTATGGGAAGATGGCGATGCAGAAACCGCATTAGATCACCTGCGAACGGTACAGCGGATACAGCCGCAACGAACTGCGCTGCACGCAAAGATAGGGCAGATACTTTCTTCCGCCGGTGACGTTGATGGTGCATTGAATGAGTATTATACGGCACTGGAGCAGAGCCCGAGTTGCATACCGGCTTTAACCGGCCTGGCGACGTCACAGAAAGCAAAACTCGAGCCATCCTATGTCGAAACTATGGAGAAATTACTGGATAACAAAAAACTGCGTGCGGGTACATTAGCCTCGTTACATAGCGGCCTGGCTTTTTATTATGACAGTAAAAAAGAACATGCTGTTGCTGCCGAGCACATGAAAAAAGCAAATAGCTTCCAGTGGCAATATAAGTCAAAGCGTGGCTGGGAATATGACATCAAGAAATACGAGGAACATATCACGCAGCTTATTGAAACCTATACGCCTGAGTATTTCAAAAAGGTTCGTGACCTGGGCAACCCTGATGAGACACCGACATTTATCGTCGCCATGCCACGCTCAGGTACAACACTGACCGAACAGATACTCGCGCGCCATTCAAAAGTTCTGGGTATTGGTGAGCGGAACTTTGCCGGTCAATCATTTAACCAGTTTACAAATAAAGGTGGTGATCAGTCAGGAGAGGACTTTTCACACTTGCGGTCGATTTCAAAAGAAGAGATCGCCAGTATCACGCATCGCTACCTGGCCAAACTGCAGGAGTTGAAGGATAAAGCCGAAAAGCCTGAAGCCTTGCGCGTGGTCGATAAGATGCCAGATAACTACAGCCTGGTCGGCTGGATTTTGACGCTGTTCCCGAATGCGAAGATTATTCATGCTAAACGCGATGTGCGTGACGTTGCACTGTCGTGCTGGCTGACACAGTTTGGTTCGATAAGGTGGGCATGCCATGAAGATCATCTTGTGCAACGCATAAAGCAGTATGAAAGGATCATGGATCACTGGCATAAGGTGATACCTGATCGTTTCATCGAGATGAACTATGAAGATATGGTGGCAAACCAGGAAGAAGAATCTAAGCGGTTGATCGAATATATCGGTCTGGACTGGGATAAGGATTGCCTGCGGTTCTTTGAGTCAGACCGTATCGTACGTACGGCGAGTATCACCCAGGTGCGCCAGCCGATCTATAAAAAATCGGTGGCACGTTGGAAGCCTTACCAGGAATTTATCCCTGGCTTGCTCGATCCACTGATGCCGGGCATTTAATCTGACTTTATGAGCAAGTATCTGTATATATGCTGTATTCTTTTGTTGGTGTTTTCACGTATCGTAGAGGCGCAGACTACTGACCGGTGTAATCCTGTCGTAGAGCCAACGCAAAGGAACGTGACCACTGGCTCATTGCTGGCGGATCTTGCTGAAGAATATAACTTTATGCTGTCATTTCCGAAAAGTCTCGATCAGCCTGTTCAGGTTGGTGAGAAGATGACGCTAGACCAGTTGGTTAACATGCTGACCAAAGGCATGAATACAGTACTACGTCATGAGAAGATTGAAGGCTGTAGCAGTTTGAAACTGTCTGAAATCACAGTCATGCCTGTAGGTAAAGAGACCGAGTTTATCAATGTTGAACAGAAACCGACGGGGCAACCGCTAGAGTATCTCTACATTGAGAATATGGAGCAATATGTCACTGAAGTACTAATGCGTGAGCGTAAGGCAAACGTGAAGAAGATGACACCCGAGCAGGCGGTTGAGTTCAAACAGGTTAAAAAAAGACTGAGAAAAGAGTTGAGAGATGATATAAAACTGGCACAAAAGAATAGGTCTAAAAGCAAGAGAAAAGAGAAAAAGCTGAGAGAGACTAAAGGTGCCAGTGACGGTAGTTCAGGGATGTGATCTGATGTGGCAAATAGCTTACTAAGAGGCTTATTTACCAGTGTTTTCCTGTAAAATATCCAGCTAGTATGAAATAAAAGTGACGGATTACGCCGCTTTCGTCATAATATGTAATTATCATAAAGCTTTACTTGGTAGTGAAGTTGGCTTTCAGTTTTCCACCGTTTGTAAGTAATAGAGAATTAAAGTGATTAAAAATCAAATATTTAACAATAGATTTCCATCAATTCGTTCCTTTGTGTTGTCCGTGTTAGTGATGTTTTTAGTGACCACGGGACTACCTGCTTATGCTAAAACCAGTTATGTCAGCGACGAGCTTACGATTCCGATGCGTTCCGGTGCTTCTAACGGTCACCGTATTATGAAGTTTCTTAAAAGCGGTACAGCGCTGAACGTGTTAGATACCTCTGGTGACTACACGAAGGTGCAAACAGACGGTAAAACAGGCTGGGTTTTAACAAGCCAGATAATGGATATCCCCAGTGGCCGAGACCGTCTGGCAGAGGCCAAGAAGAAATTTGCCAATGCCGATAAGGTGATAACCGACCTGGAAAACAATATAAAAGAATTAAAGGCTGAAATCAGGAAGTTGAAAAACGAGAAGAGTTCACTGGAAAGTGAACGCACTAACCTGAGTAACTCACTGGAAGATCTTCAGATTACTGCGGCTAATCCACTGGCCCTGTCGAAGAAGAACAAACAATTGAAGAAGGATCTGGATAAAGCTGAAGCCACAGCAGAAATGCTGGACAAGGACAACCAGGCGTTGCGCAGTAACGTCGCACAGGAGTGGTTCATGATCGGCGGCGCAGTCTCTATCGGCAGCCTGATACTCGGTCTCATCATCACCCGTATAAACTGGCGCCGTAAGCGTGATAGCTGGGGAAGTGACTTCTAGATCTTGGTGTCTGAACTTGCCGCCTGAACGTGAATATATCTTAGCGGGCACAGCTCCTGAAACCAGCGAATACATCGTTTCTGTCAGGCCCGTAATAATTTCGCCAGGTATTGCGTATCATGCGTGAGCGTGTCGGCCAGGCGCCGCCACGCAATACTTGTGTCTCACCGAACAGCGGCTGTGAATAGTCCTGATACATATCGGCGACGAACCCGGGATAGGGTTTAAAGGTGTCGGCAGTCCACTCCCATACATTACCTAACATCTGGCGACAGCCGTATGCACTGTCGCCTTCCGGCAGGGCGCCGACGTCGATAGTGCGCATAGCGCGAGAGTTCATATTGACGTATTTTTCGTTTGGCTGCTCATCACCCCATGGGAATGGCCGTTTCTCGTTTATATTGCCTGGTGCACCTGAAGCTGCCAGTTCCCACTCGGCTTCCGTCGGTAAACGTCGTCCCGCCCAGCGGCACCAGGCACTGGCTTCATACCAGCTGATATGGATCACGGCTGCATGCGGACGCATCGGCTTCCATTGGTCGAACTCTCTGATCAGCCAGTTGCCAGTTCCATCTTTTTTCCAGCCATCCGGCGCCTGCAGATCATTCTGCTGCCGCCAGTCCCAGCCTTCCCTGTCCCAGTATTGCCGGTTTAGATAGCCGCCATCCTCGACGAATGCTGCATACTGCTGGTAGCTGGTCGCAGCCCTGGCTATAGCAAAAGTTTCAATCTCAACCGGGTGCTGCCATTTTTCATTATCGAAACAGAAGTCAGTATTTTTATCGGCACCCAGTAAGAAACGGCCACCCTCGATTCTGGCATCGCCATCGAGAGGTCCGGCATCATAAGCCGGATCATGCAAAACAGTGTTGTCGAAAACAGGCGGCGAGTAAACCAGTGTGCGGCGGCTGTATGTATATGCTTCAGTATGCATGTCTTCGTGGAAGGTGGCATAGCGGGTGAGGTAAATATCCTGCGAGGTTACGGTTTTGTGTTTGAGGCGGTCTATCTCGGCATCCAGTACCTGTTGCATGTAGGTCCTGGTGTCTTCCAACGAGAGCAGGGGAAGGTTCCAGCGGTCATCATGCTCGATACTGATCGAGTCGTACAGTTCATCAGCGTTTTCAAGAATTGGCGCCAGGCCATCCAGGTGTCGCAGGGTCCACAGTTCATGAAAATAGGCGGTATGTCCGATCTCCCATAGCAGCGGGTTAACGATATCGAGTTTCGGTCCGATGATCTGCTGCTGGTCCAGTCCTGCTACTAGCGCCAGTGTGCGTTTGCGGGCATCGTTGAGATCGTCGATTAAAGTATCGATCATCTGATCTGTGATGGTTGACTCAGGCATGTTTTGGTTCTGCATTTAGATGGTTTAATATTAAACTGATGCATATAGGAATAATAACACCTGCTGTGGCAAAATCACTAAGCGGTAATCGCGCCACGGCTTTACGCTGGGCGGACTTCTTGTGTCAACTGGGGCACCATGTGACTATCGATGTCGGGTGGCATGGTGAGAACTATGACCTGATGGTGGCCTTACATGCCTGGCGCAGTGCTGGCTCTATTGCTGCATATAAACAGCGATATCCCGAGCGTCCACTGGTTGTGGCGATGACAGGGACTGATCTCTATGGTTTTATCCACACTCACCCGGAGCCGACGCTGGCTTCGATCAAGATGGCAGACAGGCTGGTGACCCTGCATGATCTTGCCTGGCGTGTCCTGCCTGAATCTTCACATAAAAAGATTCAGGTCATCCATCAGTCAGCCGAGCCTCTGCCGGCATCGTTAACGAGATCGGACAGGCGTTCGCGTCGCCATTTTGATATCTGCGTCGCTGGTCATCTTCGCCAGGAGAAAGACTCGCTGCGTGCGGCCTATGCCGTGCGAGATCTGCCCGGGAACAGCCGCCTAAGAATATTGCATTATGGCAAAGCGCATGACGAGGAATGGGCTTCACGTGCCAGGCGGGAGATGGCGCTTAACCCGCGTTATCACTGGTTCGGTGAAGTGCCGCACTGGCAGGTCCGTCGGGCATATAGCCGATGCCACCTGATGGTGCTGTCATCGTTGATGGAGGGCGGTGCCAATGTCATCTCTGAAGCGGTCATTGCCGGGCTGCCAGTCATCGCCTCGCAGATCGACGGCTCGGTGGGGTTGCTGGGCGAAGACTATGCCGGCTATTATCCAGTGGAAGATACGGAAGCTTTACGTGAACTTTTATTAAAGGCAGAAGCTGCACATGGCTATATTAAAAAACTGGAAGCACAGTGTAAGAAAAGAGCCGGGCTGTTCACCCGTGAAGCTGAAAAACAGGGTTGGTCTGATCTATTAAAGGATATAGGAGTGTAAAAAAATTAACCACAGAGGCACAGAGTACACAGAGCAAGATAGTATGTTGTTATCCACGCCGTAGGCGTGGTTAACAATAAAAAACTCTGTGCTCTCTGTGGTTAAAGTCTATTAAGCTTTTAAAGTAACACTTTCCAGACTGTCAGAATCTTCAGTCACTCTACCGATAACAACACTTGCCGGATAACCCAGGTCTTTTAGTTCAGCCAGGCAGCTTTCGGCATTCACAGCAGGAATAGCTGCGAGCAGACCGCCGGATGTCTGCGGATCAAATAATAGAGGGAAGTGCTTATGCTCTCGTAACTCACCAGGCTCTTTTATCGCACGCCGCAGGCGTATATTCTGTTCCTGCAGTGAACTGAATATATCTGTCGCTATCATCTGCAGCGCGCCATCCAGCACCGGCAGTGAGGCTAACTCGATCTCGACGCTTTTACCGGAGGAGCGCGTCATCTCGACGATATGGCCGAGCAGGCCAAAACCGGTTATATCCGTACAGGCGGTAGCGCCATGGCGGTGCATGCAGAATCCTGCCGACTGGTTTGATAGCAGCATGCTCTGCAGGGCCGCATCGATCCAGCGGCCTTTGGCTTTCAGTCGCATGTCTGCAGCGAACAGGGTGCCGGTGCCTAATGCCTTGGTGAGTATCAACGCATCACCTGCCTGCATGCCGGATTTTTTCATCACCTGTTCGCGCGTCGCCAGGCCGGTGACCGAGAGACCGAATGAAAGCTCGGCGCCTTCGCTGGAATGTCCACCGACCAGAGCGGTGTTGCTGGCATTCAACACGTCTACCGCGCCGGACATGACCTGAAACAGCTGGTCTTCAACCTGCTCTTCGATGCCATACGGGATCGTCGCTATTGCCATCGCAGATTGTGCTTCTGCACCCATGGCGAAGATATCACTGAGTGCATGGTTGGCCGCTATCTGGCCGAAGACATATGGATCGTCGATGAAACTGCGAAAATAATCGACGCTCTGCACGACCAGTTTTCCTGCTGCCACTTCGGTCACCGAGGCATCGTCCGGGTCGCTCAAGCCGATGATGATATCGTCGCGTGTGACCGCCTGTAATCGATTGATGACTCGCGATAACACCGTGCTGCCGACTTTGGCACCACAGCCGCCGCAGCGCATTGCTATCGCCGATATCTCATGCAGTGTTTTGTCGTCGGTCATCGCCCGGTTGAATTGTGGCAGCGGTGGCTGTTCCATCTCGGGCAGGACATTGAAGTTGTCCATGAAACGTCGATCGATCCAGTCTTTGATCTTCCATAACCAGGCACCTTCCAGTGACCAGTTGCCTCGCGATGCTATCGCATACTTATCACCGGTACTGATCAATCCCAGGAAATTTGTCTGCGGGGTAAATGCTTTTAGTGGCTGATCCTGTATCGCACGCGCCAGGTTACGCGCCAGTGGCATTCCCTGGCGAACAGCAAATACACCTGACTTGGGGCGCGGATGGTCGATCACTGCTGCAATATCGCCGGCAGCGAAGATGTTCTCATGAGAGCTGGACTGCAATTTATCATTGACCGAGATAAATCCTTTCGCATCCAGATCGAGGCCTGTGTCTGCCAGCCATGCGGGTGCTGAAGCATCGGTTACCCATAATACGCCATCGGCCCTGGGACGTTGACCATCACTGGTCAGCAGCTGGTTTTCTTTCACTTCTTCTACGCGGGTATTGTAATGTACCCGGATACCGCGTTGCTCCAGTATGCGCCGGAAACGCTTCTGTACCTGTTTGTTATGCGTCGGCAGGATACCGTCGCTGCCGCAATACAGATCGATGTGCAGGCGTTCACTAGAGCGGTCCCGCTGCTTTAGTAAATGCTGCAGGCGGTATTGTGTGGCGAGTGCCATCTCGACACCGCCGGCACCGCCACCGACGACAGCGAGGTAAAAATCATTGTCAGATTCTATGATCCTGTCCGAGAGCAGGGACCATTGCTCGAGGAAGCTGTCGATCGGTTTCACCGGCATGGTGAAGTTATCGGCACCGGGGATATGCAGGGTACCGGGGCGAGAGCCGATATTGATAGATGCAATATCAAAATGAATCGCTGGCCGGCCGGCACAGAGTATGCTGTTGCTCTCAAGATCGATGTCATGGACTTCGGCATGATAGATGCGTGCCTGGGCAAATTGTGCCAGTGGCCGCAGGTCGATATGCGCTTCATCGTACTGGTAATGGCCGGCGATATAACCGGGCAGCATGCCGGAATAGGGCGTGTGCAGGTCACGGGTGATCAGGGTCAGGCGTAATCCAGGTACCGGGTTCATGGCAAAGTATTTCAGTACGAAGAGGTGGCTGTGACCGCCGCCGACCAGCACGAGATCCTTTAAGACCGGTATAGTGTTAGCGTTGTTCATGCAGGCAAGTGACTCTGGAATACTCGGTGTTCGATGAAATGACAGGGCACTAGCTTACACGTAATCCAGGACTGTTTAAATGATGCAGTTTACCAGCGCGTGCTTTGCAGGCCGCTGCTATATGAAGAAGCGGTTGTAGTAGCGGAATGTAGCACGCCATGTTTTGCTTGCGGCAATACAGCGACTGCGATAGGGTGAGTTGAATAATTAATGTTAGAACACAGCAAACTAATGTCAGATTTGAAATCACAGCGTTACCGGTTTTTTGATCAGCATCCCGAGACAGCTGATATCCACGACGAAATCATCCAGGGCCTGTCTGCACCACAACCCTATATCCAGGCAAAATATTTCTATGATGAAACCGGTTCGCGCCTGTTCGAAGCGATCTGCAACACGGAAGAATATTACCCGACACGGACAGAAGTGAGTATCCTCAGGGATAATATTGATGACATCGTGGAAACGCTGGGTAAAGACTGCCTGTTGATCGAGCCGGGCAGCGGTGACAGTTACAAGGTTCGCCTGCTACTGGATGCACTGAAGCCTGTCGCTTACCTGCCTATCGACATATCCAGACGCTATCTCCAGGATGAAGCACAGAAACTGGCGGTGGAATTCACCTGGTTGAACGTGCATGCCGTATGTGCTGATTTTACCGGCAAGCTGGAGCTTCCCTACCATGTCGAAGAAGTAAATAAAGTCGCATTCTTTCCCGGCTCTACTATCGGTAACTTTCTCCCCGAACAGGCCGTCGGCGTGTTACGTGAGATCAGGATGATGGTGGGTGATGACGGTGGTTTACTGGTCGGTGTTGATCTACAGAAAGACAATGCGATTTTAAATGCCGCCTACAATGATAGCGAAGGGTTTACCGAGCAGTTCAATAAGAACCTGTTGTGCAGGATCAACCGTGAACTTGGGGCTGACTTCGACCTGGCTGGATTCCGGCACCTGGCTTATTTCAATGAGGCTGAACACCGCATAGAGATGCACCTGGTCAGCGAGCAGGAGCAGCAGGTAACGATTGATGGTCAGGTTTTCAGCTTTCAAAAAGGCCAGTCCATCCTTACCGAGTACTCACATAAATATACCATCGAACATTTTCAGCGGCTTGCCGAAGAGGCAGGTTTTCACTGTGTGAAAACCTGGATTGATGACGATCAGTTATTCAGTGTGCATTACCTTGCAGGTTGCAGGTAATTCTGATTGAGCAGGCAATGAACTGGCAGCAGTTTAAGAATCGTTGTCCAGCGGTTCTACATCACGCGTGAAGTCCTGCATCGATAGCGCATCATCAGGGTCTCCGGTCTTGGTGCGTTGCTGGTAGATCAATGCATAGGCCAGTACGTTAGCGACGTAGTCACGTGTCTCCCGGTAGGGGATGGTCTCGATCCAGATATCGGCGGGTATGGCTTTATCTTCCGGCAGCCACTTCTTCACTCTGTGCGGACCTGCGTTGTACGCTGCCAGTGCCAGTGCATAATGACCATCGAACTGGGCCAATAAGCTCTGGTAATAATATGAGCCGTATTTGATGTTTGTTACCGGGTTGTACAGGCTGTTCTTGCCGCGCCAGCGTTCTTTAAGGCGCCTTGCGATGTCACGTCCTGTTCGCGGCATGATCTGCATCAGGCCACGTGCGCCGGTCGGTGAGGTAGCTTTTTCATTGAACGCGCTCTCGCGTCTGATCAGGCCATAGACGATTACCGGGTTCAGGTTGTTCTGTTCCGAGTTCTCATGGATCTTGTCGTTATAACTGAGCGGGAAGCGGACTTCCACATCGTCCCAGTATTTTGCTTTTGCGATGGTGAAGATCGCAATCTCATCCCATTGCCACTGTTGCGCAAGTTTTGACGCGACCAGGATCTCTTTTTTATCCAGCTGTCGTGCAGCATGCCACCACTGTAGTTTGGCTTCGTTCTTTCTGTCGAGCATCATCAGCTCATATGCGACGCGGAATTCTTCCCGGTTCTTGAGCTGATCGATCTCTTTTGCCGTTACGTTAACCGGCTTATGGGAAAGCTGGTACAGGCTGTTTACCCTGTCTGCTGCGAGGTAGCCATAGAAGCTTCGGTTATCAGCAAGTTCGGTCAACAGCACTTGAGCCTGGTCAGCCTGATCTGTTTCCAGGTAAGCACGGGCCAGCCAGTATTTCCATTTGTCCTCGTCTTTCTCTTCTTCATTGAGATCCGCTATCGCAGCTTTTACGTTCTGCCAGTTCTGTTCGAGCAAGGCGGTACGGACTCGCCAGGTTCTGCTGCTCTCATCAGTGACATCCAGCTGGCTGAACCGATCGTAGGCAGTAGAGTCTTTTTCATATGCCAGTTTGAACGCGAGGCGTTTTTCCAGTTTGTTCGCGCTGTTCTTATCGACGTTGAAATCGTTTTTATAGGTGTCCCAGAGCTTGATAGCAGTGGCGACATCTTTGCCCGCAAGACGGTCGATGCCATGACGGAACATCAGGTCAGACTGTTCGTTTCTGGGTTGTGCTATTAGACGTGGAACGTATCGTTCCGGGTTACGGTGCAGGTTCAGCCACATTTTCGTTGTGGCCTGCTGTTCTTTCGGCATCAGTCCTGCCACATAGGATGCCAGGCTGGTCTTGTTGTTCTTCAGGGATGCTTCGAAACGTTTCCATAGCAACTCCTGGGTAAACAGGTCGGATTTCTTCAGCTGTGAAAACAGGGGGTCACACACGCTGGGTTGAGAATGACCGACCGCCCATAAGTCACGGGCTCCATAGAGTGCTGCTCGCTGGTTGCCGGTATTGAACTGTGCGCGGTGATAATAACAGTTGAGTGTCACGTCTGTTGTCGGTATCTGGTTCTGTAATAGCAGTGACCACTGTTTTTTCTTGCCGAGTCGGAGCAGCCACTTACGTTTCAAAATACTGGCATAGCGTGATGAGCCATGAGTACTGAGGAAATGCTCTACCTGCTGCTGCTTATCGAGGTTCTTTTTTAGCCAATGGTATTGCAGGTAAGGGTATAAGGGATAATCTTTCAGCTGCTCTGCCAGCTGGAAATATGTGGTGCCATCATTTTTCTTCAGGGCTTTTTCGGCCTGTAAAAATAACTCGCGCAGATGTGCTAGTTCTTCATCGCTAAAGCTTTGAGTTTCAGGCTGCTGGCTTGCACCTGTCTGTGTGGCTTCCGTCTGCCGTGACCGGCTTTCGATTGCAGGCCTTTCTTCAGCTGCGAATGGAAGTGTCGCTTTTTTTACGGCTGACTCAGTCTGTATTATCCGGTTGTCATCGATATTGGTGATATTGGCCAGTATCAGGGGGCGCCCACGTGCATTTACCTGTGCCCGGGTTTTGTTAGCATGCGGATCAAACTGGTCTGTCAGTGTACTTCTGCCTGTCGTTGTATCTGGTTTATCCGTAGGCTGGCTGAGGATGCCTGAAGAGGCAGCCAGTAGAGATGAAAATGACAGTAGTATTAGTCGGTTTTTCATAACCTGTATGTATTCCCGGTGTTATTATTTTTTCTACAATTGGTTGAGTCGACTGTCAGCAGGCAGTGTCCCGGAAGACAGCTTTAAGAGGCGCCACTCATCACAAAGTTTAGTTCAAACTGGTAAATAAAAGGCATTATTTTTTAAATTCTCCATCAATATATACCCAGCGTCTTTCATATCGTGAGAATCGGCTGTTTTCGTGTACACGGCTGGCCTTGCCGTTGCGCTTGCTGCGTGCGATAAATTCGACTTCACCGGTTTTATCAGCGCTGCCCCCCGCTACTGTATTTATGATTTTAAGTCCCAGCCAGCGGGTTTCATCGTTGAGGTGGATCTGCCCGGGACAGTGCTCGGGATGCCAGCTATAGCGCAGATAGTCTTCATCGCGTAAAACGAATGCAGAATAGCGCGAGCGCATCAGGGCTTCGGCGGTAGCTGCGTCAGTGACTCGGTCAAGATAAGGCTGACAGCAACTGTGAAAAGGTCTGCCAGTACCACAGGGGCATGATTCATCTCGATTATTTTTAGCTTTCATCGTTGAGTGATCAGTTTTTGAAAGTTATCAATGGAGTTTATTGGTTATAAATAACATTTATTGATAGCTATTATAAGCAGGCCTGTTATAACCAGGCACGCTAACAAGAAATATTTGTCTGGTTATAAGGTATCTATACTTTTACTTCTTCGCCTACCGCCCTGTTATGGCGCTTGTTTTCGATGTAGTCTGAAAATTGCTCGATATATGAAAGTAGTACCGGTACCAGGAATAGTACCAGCAGGGTAGCGAAGCCAAGTCCGAACGAAATGCTGACGGCCATGGGGATCAGGAACTGCGCCTGCAGCGATGTTTCAAAAAGCAGCGGCATAAGACCTGCGATGGTGGTTAACGATGTCAGCATTACCGCTCGCAGGCGCAGGCAGGCGGATTCTATCAGTGCTTCACGAATCGCCAGGCCTTTGGCCTTGAGCTGTTTATAAAAGGTTACCAGGATGATCGAGTCATTGATCACGATGCCGGAGAGACCGAACATACCGAACTGTGACAATATGGTCAGGTCGATGCCCATCAGCCAGTGGCCGAAGATGGCGCCGCTGATACCGAAAGGGATCACCAGCATCACCGCCAGCGGCCAGGCATAGGAGGCGAACACCCAGGCGAGGATGATATAGATCATCACCAGCGCCAGCAGGCCACCCTGTTTCATATCACCACCGGTCTCGCGCTCTTCTTCCGCGCGACCTTTATATGAGACCTGCAGGCCATACTTGTTGACGATATCAGGTATCGCCGATTGCTGCAGACTGGCCAGTACATCGTTGGCATTGGTCACTTTTGCATTGACCTCAGCGGTTATATGTACGCCCATCTTGGTATCGGTATGGCGTAATATCTCAAGTCCCTGTTGTGAGGTTAGCTCTACGGCATTACTCAGCAGCAGGCGTTGTCCTGAAGCGGTGATGACAGGCAGCGTTTCCAGGATGCTCTGAAACTTACGTTCACTGGCAGGCAGCATGATGCGCACTTCGATCTCTTCGTCACTGTCATAGAATACCTGCAGCAGCTGTCCGTCCAGTGCTGCCCGTAACTGTCGTCCGACTTCTGCTATGCTGAGTCCGGCCGATTGTGCCAGCGGCGTCAGTTCGAAGATGTATTGCTGGCGACCATAGGGAAGGTCATCCAGGATATTACTGATACCGTCATAACTCTTCAGTGATTCGGCGAGTTCCTCGGCGGCATGTTTCAGCGTTATCGCATCCTGGCCGCTGAGGAAGACATCTATGTCCTGGCCGGGTGGCCCGCCTCGCGGGCTGCTGATGGACAGCTGTTCGAGACCGGCCGGCAATTTCAGGCGTGATTGCCATTCCTTGATGATGGCATCATTTCGGACATCGCGCTCATCCGGCTGCAACAGTTCGACCTTCAGCATCGCGTATTGGTTACCGCTCTGAAAGTTTCGTCCGCCATCGAAGCTTGCGGTATTTATCTGAAGTACAGCGGCCTTGATCAATGATCTGTCTTGCTTCAATACCTCATCGGTTTCCTGCAGGTGCTGCTGCATCTGCATGGCAAATGCTTTTACCTGCTCGGGCGGCGTGCCGGCAGAAAACTTGACGCTGGCATTGATGACGGTGCTTTCAGGCTGCGGGAAAAACTGAAATTTGACCTGGCCGAATATCACCATCGATATCGCCAGTACCAGCGAGCAAAGTGCGATGGTCAACGTGGCAGAGCGGTGGTCGATGACACGGGTGACGGCAGGTCTGAAATAATTATCCCGGAAAGTATTAAACCCGTCTTCCAGTTTCTGTCTCAGTTCAGAGTTCTGCTTGTGGTGATACTTATGGAAGCTGTGGCGCAGGTGGCCGGGAAGGATGAGGAAACTTTCGACCAGAGAGGCGATGATGACACAGATGACGACGAACGGGATATCGAACAGTATCGATCCGATGATACCGCTGACCAGCAACAGCGGGAAGAACGCAGCGATGGTGGTCAGTGAGGACGACATCACGGGTGCCAGCATTCGCGTAGCACCGCCTTCTGCGGCCAGCAGCGAGTTCTCACCGGTCTGGTAATGGCTGAGGGCATCTTCCGCGACCACGATGGCGTCATCGACGATGATACCCAGTGCCATGATCAAACCGAACAGGCTGATCATGTTGATACTGCCCCCGAAAAAATACAATACTGCCAGCGCACCGAGGAACGAAGTCGGTATGCCGATAGCGACCCAGAACGCGACGCGGCCGTTGAGGAAGATGTAGAGGATAAGCAGCACCAGGATCAAACCGCCGATACCGTTTTTTACCAGCAGGTCGATGCGCTGCTGGATCAACGAATAGGCCTCGTCGGATACCACCAGCGACATCGAGGGTGGCAGCAGGTCACGGCTTTCATGCAGCCAGTCATCCATGATCTCTGCTGACTTCAGCGCATCAGCATTTTCCGTGCGCTGCAGGTTCATCAGGATAGCGGGCATACCCTGGTAGAAGATCTCGACCTGGTTCTCTTTCGGTCGCCGCTGGATATCGGCGATATCATCCAGAGTCAGTTTTTGCCCGGAACGGTTGGTCAGCAGGTCCAGCCGGGCAAACTCCTGTACATCGCGTTTGCGTTGCAGGCCACGGACCTCGCGTGCGGCTTCGTTTTCAGCCACGGTACCGGCGGGGATGTCCTGGCTCTGGTTGACGATACGGTCACCGATCTGGGTAAGCGATATGCCGAGCTGCTGAAGCTTCTTGGCACTGACCTCGATGGCGATCTCCTGTTCGGGAAGGCCGACGAAGTCTACCCGGGCGATGCCCTTGTCCAGTAACTGGCGTTCGAACTCGTAGGCCAGGGGACGCAGTTCCTCGAGATCGCCCTGTGCCGCAAGGATGATCGTCGCCACCGGTTCGTAGCGGGTTACTTTTGTTACTACCGGGTCTTCCGAGTCTGTCGGCAGGTGGCGGACATTGGATACGAACTGTTTCACATCGTCCAGTGCAGCGCCCATCTCGGAACCTTCTTCGAACTCGATGATGATGACGCTGAGGCCGCGAGTCGATGTCGAAGTCATCTCCTTGGCGCCATCGACCGTGCGTAATGCCTGCTCCAGCGGTACCGTGATCGACCGTTCGACATCTTCTGCGCTGGCGCCCGGCCAGATGACACGGACACTGACATAGTCGAGGGCAAAGTTAGGGAAGAACTGGCGGTTGAGCTTGACCAGGCTGTACGAGCCCAGGATGATCAGTATCGCCATCAACAGGTTCGCTGCAACCGGGTGTTGCGCGAACAGGTGGATGATGCCGCCACCGCCATTGTTACCACCACCGCCGTTACTACCACTATGGGCAGGGGCAGGGCTGGCAGGCGACGATGTCGGTGTGTTCTCGGTACTCATGTGCAGTTACAGTTCGCCTGACTGTGATACGTTCTCTGGCGAGCCGAGTCCTGCGGATGTCGCATTGCGTACCTCGACTTTGAGGCCGGTCATGGCATGCGGCAGCTGGGTCGTTATTATCTCATCGCCGGCTTTGAGTTTTTCGTTGCGAACCAGTACGAACTGCCTGCTGGCCCTGATCTGTCCGCCGAGCTTTTCGACATTGATCGCGAGCAGTCGTCCATCCTCGACACGGTAGATCCGGTTGGTACCATAGATCGATGATACCGGTATGCTGTAGACATCCGCTATCGCAGGCAGGTTGAGAATAACTTCGTGTACTTCACCCATGACAAAAAGTTTTGCATCTTCGCTGTCTACCTCGAACAGGGCGTCGACGCCTATACCGGTATTGGAGACAGCACCGGAAACACGATGCAGTACCACATCGACGTCAGCATGTGCTGTCTTTACTACAGCCGTTAAGGTTTCCTCTCGGGCTATCGCCTGTTTTACGGTATCGACATATTTCTGTGGCAGCTGCGCGCGCAGCTCGACATTATCTGTCGAGTAGATCTGCAGCAGTTCTTCGCCCGGACGAACGCGTTCGCCCGGAGAAACACTGGTCGAAAGTATGATGCCATCGAACGGTGCTACCACGTTGGCGCGGCGCAGGTCTCTCTCGGCCTGTTGTAACAATGCACGCTTTTGTGCCAGCCTGGCTTCCAGTTGCGCCAGGCGGGCAGGGTGGTCTTTTACGCTCAGCTCCCTGGCTTTCAGCGCCAGTTCCTGGTTCTGTAAAGCCTGCTTCTGGGTATCGAAACTGCTCTGGCTGGTCAGGTTGCTCTTGCTGGTCTTCTCTTCTCTTTCTAGCTTCTTCCTGGCCAGCGATACCAGTGACTTCTCCAGTTTCAATGCCGACAGGTCATTCTTATGTCGGTTCTTTTCTGATTCGATCGACGCTTCCAGTTCGGTGACATCAGATACACGCTGATCAAGTATCAGTTTGGCATCGATCTCGTCGAGCTTGATCAACAGCTGGTCTTTGCTGACCACCTCTCCTTCTTTCACATCCAGTGACATTACGTCTGCATTGATGATGGCGGTGATCGTCGCGGTGTATGGTGATTCCACCTGGCCGTAAAGTTCGAGCTGCGGTGTTTTATCGCCATTAGCCAGTCGATGTGTCTGCACTGTCCAGGTCTTTTCTTCTTTTACCTTAACCGGTGGCGCAGGCTGAGTGACTTTAAATATCATGATCAACAGCACGGTAACGATGACAGCTATCAGCGGCACCGTCATTTTTGAGCGGCGGTGCTGTTGCCAGAACTGCCTGGGTGATCTGAATAATTGTGATAAGTGCTCGAACATCTTTGGTCAGCGTCGTTAATATTTGAAAAAAAATTGAGAGGCTATTCTACCAACTCGTTGCGCCAAGCGACATGATATAACTCAGCTGCCGCTTTTTAGTTCACCTGTACATCACTGGGTATATATGGAGATTGAGATAAAGGCGTTTGCAAGGGGCTTATAGAGTATCGAAGCGCATGGTTGGTTCAATGATATCTGCCCCTTGAAGCTTTTTTCATGGGACTCATGTCTTAACGCTTTCTAGCAGTGAGTCTATATCCACAGTTTCCGCAGTGTTTATGCTTATTGTTGATGACAGTTCACTATCGAGTAATGGCTGCCAGTGAGCGAGTTGATGTTCCAGTACTGCAAGGTCAGCGTCAGAAACATCATTCTTTCTTGCAATGATACGCTGGCGAAGAATATCGGCCGGTGCCGTGATCTCGATGATGTTATACCTTATACCGTGTGACTCTGCCAGCGACTGAAAGGGTAGACGCTGTTCGTGTTTGAGAAATGCGGCATCGATGATAACGCTGTAACCGCTATTAATTATCTCTGTGGCAAGCTGCTGTAACCTCGAGTATGTCTGTGCAGAAGCCTGAGCGCTGTAAATACCCTGGTCGACCTCGTTGCGGGTATCACCTTTATGATCGCGATTAAACAGCCGTTTACGTTCTACATCAGAGCGTACCCGTATAGCGCCCATGCTATCGACCAGCTGTTGCGAGATCGTACTCTTGCCGGAGGCCGACAGTCCGCGCATGATGACAAGCTGTGGCTTTTCCTGCTGCGTATAGGTGGCAGCCAGTGATATGTATGACTCGAATGACTGTCGTTCCAGCATACTCTCGTCGCTGCTGATATTGTCCTGTTCCAGGCGCAGGGCGTTGACCTTGGCGCGGACCATCGCGCGGTAGGCGAGATAGAAGGGAAGCACAGAGAGACCGGCATAATCGCCGGTCGCTTCTAGGTAGCTGTTGAGGAACCGGTTTGCCAGCCGGGCCTGCTGTCTGTCCTGCAGATCCATCACCAGGAAAGCGACTTCACTGATCACATCGATCCAGCGCAGAGATGCATTGAACTCGATGCAGTCGAAAGCCATTGCTGCATCATTCAGCCAGAGCATATTGCGCAGGTGCATATCGCCGTGGCATTCGCGGATAAAACCGTCATGCTTTCGTTTTGTAAGTACGGTTTTTAATCTGCTGTACTGTGCCTGACTCCAGTTCTTCAGGGACTGCAGTGCCGGGCCATAAGGCGTCGTATCTATGTGCTCTTCTATCTGGATGAAATTCTCTTCCACTGGCTGGTAGACCACGTCTTTATCACCGTATCTCATACCTGTATCGGCGATCTCGATGCGCTGGTGAAAGTCAGCCACCATAGTAGCCATAGCATCCATGTGTTCGACATGCAGAGTACCCGCAGTCAGCATATTGTCCAGCTGTGCCGATTGCGGAAACTGTGCCATCTTTACGGTGTATTCGATGACTTCACCTTCATCTGCCATGTTTGGCTTATCAGCCGTGCCGGTGATAGCGATTACCTCGAGATAGATCTCGGGTGCCAGCCTGCGGTTCAGTCGCAGTTCCTGCTCGCAGCAATCTCGTCGCTGCTGTAATGTCGAAAAATCCAGAAAACCGAAGTCCACAGGCTTCTTTATCTTGTAGGCATAATCTCCCGTAAGGATGACCCACGAGATATGGGTTTCGATGAGTTCTATCTGCCTGACAGGATGATCATAGATCTTCGCGGAGAGCATTTTCTGTATATCGAATGTCATGTCGAATTTCTGCTAAAGCGGTTGACCGGATGATGTTAATACATAAAGGAATAAAATAACCTTACATGATGCTAGAGGGGTCGTTTTACCTGTTTGGAATTGATGTGTATCAATTTTTTATTACTGCCGTCTGTGTAAATGGACTTTCTATACCTGACGATAACATAGGCCTGCTGACCGTTGAATGTAATTGGCTAATGTCTGCTACCAATTACCACTTCAACCGGTCGACGCAACACAAGCACTAAAAACGTTCTGCTCATGTTTCAAATTCCAACATCTCATGAGGGCGTTCATTTAACTCACGTGCAATTCTATTTAATGTTGCCTGAGAGTGTACTGATAAACCTTAGCCTTTGGCAGATATTGTCGAAGTAAAAGATTGGTGCATTCATTCGATCCCCGCTGCCAGGGTTGCCACCGACGGCGTATTCTTAAGCAAGGCAACTATAAAATCGCTGAGTAAGACTGGCGAAGATGGGTAGACCCGGGTGACGATCAGAAGTAAAGTAATCTCATCTGACCCGATTATTACCACGACTAGCGCATCATGGCCCAATATGATAAATCGTCCTAAGCCTGGTATCTTAACTAGAAACTCGCTGGACCCTATCGTCGCAGCACCACACAGGACGGTTTTTGTACGTTTCTGCCTGTGGATGCTTATATTAGGCATTGTGCTCTTCACTGTCTTTGCGCTGCTATACAATGCTGAGGTCGGTAACAACAGGTCATTGCGTATGGCTAGCGCCTGGCAAAGTATTAATCTATCGGTCCAGTTTATTGGCGAAGAACTCTCCCATGCCGTTTCTGACCTGGTCTTACTGACCCGGCAGAATGAGCTTGCAAAATTATTAGAGGGTGACGATAGTAATACAAACAGGCAGCTTGCTAAGCAGTTTCGTGCATTACTGGCAACTCATCGAGTTTATGACCAGGCACGATTTATTGGCGCTGATGGTATGGAGGTCGTTCGGGTTAACTACAATAAAGGGGATCCTGTCAGGGTGCAGCCAGACAAACTACAGGATAAAAGCGATCGTTATTACTTCAGGCATACGATAGAACTTGAACCAGGAAAGATATACCTGTCGCCATTTGATCTGAATCAGGAATTCGATGCACTGGAACTGCCTGAAAAACCAGTATTGCGTTTCAGCACAAAAGTTGGCGATGCTTCGGATCACAAGGTAGGCATAGTCATACTAAATTATCTAGGAGATCGCCTGATTGAAGCAATCATAAATGCAGGCAAAACCTCCGGAGGTACAATATGGTTAGTCAATGACGCAGGCTACTGGCTGAAAGGGCCAAGCAGTGACCATGAATGGAGTTTCATGTACAAGGAACGTGGTAATAATACCATTGCTCATCAGTATCCCCGGGCATGGCAGCAAATGCAGGCGTCGGAAGAAGGGCAGATTTTGACAGAGAGCACCCTGATCACCTTCCTCAATGTCTATCCGCATATTCTGGCGACAAAGTCCGGCAATCCTTCAATTACCGCGCCCGATAACTATCGCTGGACCCTGGTATCCGCTATCCCTGAATCAGTCTTGCAGGCAGACAACAAGGAAACTCGCCAGCGCCTGCTTTCGTACTTTGGCCTGATGCTTATTTTTATCTCGCCAGTTGCCTGGTTACTTTCACGCTTCTCTATAAGGGAGAAAACATTTGCCAACACGATGGCCACGATATTGAACAACGTACCGGTACTTATTGCCTACATTGACTCAAATCGCCACCTGCGCTTCAATAATTCAGCGTATGCCAGGTTTTTCAATACCGATGTGAACATGTTGCACGACCATTCGCTGGTTACGCTCATAGGAGAAAAGGGATATGAGGATATACGACATTTTGTCGACCAGGCTCTCGAGGGAGAGCAGGTGAACTTCCAGCAACGAGTATGGTTCAATGATGTCATGCATGTCGTTGCTGCGACCTATCTGCCTGACGTCAACAGCGATGGCAGTGTTCGTGGCTTTATTGCCGTTATCAACGACATTACTGAATTATATAATGCACAGGAAAGTGACAAACAGCGTCTATTCGAACTCGCCCATGTCCAGCGGGTAAACAGCATGGGCGAAATGGCGACTGAAATCGCCCATGAGATAAACCAGCCGCTGACCAGTATCTCTATGTTCAGTGCCGCATGCGAGCGTACGATACATACTGGAAACTGGGATACGGAACAGTTACTGGAATGGATTATAAAAATTCGTGATCAGGCCAAGCGTGCGAGTGAGGTTGTGCATCGTCTCAGAAGCTTTCTCAAAAAAGGTGAGACAGAGTACGAACCTGTTGACATCAATGTACTTATACGGGACGTGGTCAGCTGGATGGAAAGCGATATGATCAAGCTGAATATTCTCGTCTCGATCGAGCTTGAAGACGGTATGCCGGACGTTCTCGCTGATGCTATCCTGCTGGAACAGGTTATCCTGAACCTGATAAGAAATGCGATTGAGTCGCTGTCAGAAAAACAGGATGGAACGAGACAGATCAAGATAGAATCGAGGTCGTCCGATCAATGGCTTGAAGTTTTGGTGAGTGATAGCGGTGCTGGAATCCCGAAAGAAATCAGTGATCAGATCTTCTATTCATTCGTCACGTCCAAGGACCAGGGGCTAGGAATGGGGCTCTCTGTCAGCCGTTCAATCGTGGAAGCACATGGTGGTAGACTATTCGTAGACCCTTCGATATCGAAGATGACGACATTTAAATTCACTATTCCGATAACACAAAATAATAGCAATGAATGACACATCTAAAAAGATCGTTTACATCGTCGATGATGATGAGGGTATACGTGAATCATTATCTGCATTACTTCAATCCGTGGGGATTGCAACTAGAGACTTTGATTCTGCCGAGGCTGTACTCGAGGCGATCGAAGTCGACAGGCCTGCCTGTATGCTCGTCGACGTGCGCATGCAGGGAATGAGTGGGCTGGAATTGCAACGTGTACTGGCAGAAATGGAACTGCCTGTACATCTGGTGATAATTACAGGTCATGGAGATATCGCTATGGCTGTGCAGGCGATGAAGGATGGCGCGACAGACTTCCTGGAAAAGCCGTTCAATGAGCAGGTGTTGATCGACCTGGTGTACAAATGCGTGGAACGAGGCTTGATCGCCAGTCAGCAAAGCACGCTCAGGGAGCAGGCACGGTATCACCTGAGTCTTCTGACAGAGCGCGAACACGAGGTGCTGAACGAACTGGTTGATGGGAAGCCTTCAAAAAAAATTGCTGCTGCGCTTGGTTTGAGCACCAAGACCGTCGATGTACATCGATCCAACATAATGCGTAAGACTGGTGTGAGGTCTACCGCCGAGCTATTACGTATGCACCTGCTGGCAGGAACCACTACAACCGGTAAAAAGATAGATTAGGTAGCTGTATAACTAACGGCCACGCTCTGCCGTTGATCACCTATGTTATGTATGCGATTCGATTTGCAGTTCAAATTTACTCCAGAAGATATCATCGGCTTCTCCAGTGGAAACATAAAGCATATTCAAAATCAGGATTAAGCTCGAAACCAGGATAAAGATAATGAGTCGCTGAACAGGATTATTTGATTTCATAAATTTGTCTCAAAATTCTTTTTGCATCACTACAGTATTTGGAGAATGACAATCTACCAAATTTGTGTTGCCTGAAATATAAGAAAAATCTTTAGTCAGTTACACTTTGCCCGGTTCAGAACGGCGACAGTGCTGCCATCTAAAGAAATCTTTATTGATCTAATCCAATTGCCAGTACCCTGCGGAATCATATAGTGATAAAAATTGTCTTCCTGAAATAACCGCACTATCGAAATGTGTTCAGTTTTTTGTAATTTCATTTAATCGGACAGGTAAATTTCAGCTGCTTTAAAGACTGTCGTTGTTCCCCCTGCACAGGGCACGTTCAGGATATTAACCAGGGACTCTGCTAGTGGATGGTGGAGGTTAGGGTTGCCTGGTCGTACCCTGTGCAGGGGGGATAGCGAAATTATTTTTCAATCACAGGGAGACACCAATGAATTCGACACAGCATACTGGCGACATTTCGTCTATCGTAGACATTTTCTACAGCGATAAATGGGCAGGCATGTATAAAGCAATTCAAGCTGGAGAAAGTTTGTTAGTGTTGAGGCATGGTGCTATCTCATTTCCCGAAGGCACAGCGTTGAAAGTAAAGTATAGTCAAAGAACTCAGACAGGAACCATCCGCAAGTATCTGAAGGCTATTGTCCACTATAATAGTTCTGAAGGTATGTTGCTCAAGCTGCAACCCACGGCCAATGTGAGTTAGTTTATTTATATCTTATCCCGACAGTTGTTAGAAGCGAGGGAGGGTCATTATTTGACCCCGCTACCGATGGATCAACTGACGCAAAACGACCTGTGCAACTCGAAGATGTGGATTTCTTAATCCGGCAGTGATCAGTGGTATAAAACAATAATAATTGGTAATAATTGGGGTCAGAGAGCAATAGTTTCTAATATTATAGTTACCTGCTCTCTGCCCCGGTTTATTATATTGATTAGTGGTCAAGCTGCGTCGCGGGCGGCGAAGCAAGTGTCCCGCGCGAGCGCATTGTCAGAGCATATTTTTGGCGGTTGCAATCGCCTCAGGCAGTGTCCGGGAGAACGCGACTTTTCCGGTTTGTTCCCTGATGCCTGCCCGACTCAGCTTCAATATCATTCGTGGTTTCAGATTATTGATCACCAGTCCTGTCTGTTTTTCAGCAAGACTGTTCACGATGGACTCCATGGCCACGATTGCGCTCACATCCAGCATACTGACTTCCGACATATCGAGGATGACCACCCGGATATCCGGTGTCACCGTCGAAATGGTTTTCATCGCTTTTTGCGCAGAGCCGAAAAACAATGATCCATTGATGTCATATACCGCTACCTGGCTCGGCAGTTCACCATAGGCGTCATGGTCTTTTTCCAGCCTGGTAATGCTGGTAAGAGTAATGCTTCTGCGAACGAATAACATCGCTGCCAGCCCCATACCGACACCGACAGCGATCGTCATGTCAAATAATATCGTCAGCATGAAGCATAAAACAAGAACGACAATGTCATCTCGCGGTGCAATTTTTATGGTTCGGATAAAATGCTTTGCTTCGCTCATGTTCCAGGCAACGACCAGCAGCAGTGCAGCCATCGAAGCCATCGGAATATAGGCCAGCAAGGGAGAGAGTAGCAAGATCGAGGCCAGGATGAAAAGTCCATGTATGATCGAAGCCAGCGGCAAGGTGCCTCCCGCCTTGACGTTCGCTGCAGTGCGGGCGATGGCGGCGGTGGCAGGAATGCCGCCAAACAGCGGCGCGATTATGTTACCGATGCCCTGGCCGATGAGTTCATCATTCGGCTGATGTTTTTTTCCAGACATGCCATCAGCCACCACCGCACATAACAGTGATTCCAGCGCCCCCAGTATCGCGATCGTTACGGCAGATGGAAGCAACAGCCTGATTAACTCAAAACTCAGACCAATCGGTTTACCACTGGCATCCGGTAAATTCCATGGCCATTCAAATACCGGCAGCATGGGTGGGATACCTGCTCCGGTGATGCCATTGATCTCATAGTGGAAACGACTGCCGATGGTGGCGATGGAAAAATCCTCGCTGATATGGCCAAGCAACAAAGCGACAAGCGATCCCGCCAATAGAGCCACGAGATGCCCCGGGATTTTTGAGCGAAGACGAGGCCACAATAACAGCACTGTTAGAGTGAAACCTCCGATCAGTGTTTCCTGCCAGTCTATGGTCGGTAATGAACGGACTATGAGAAAAAGCTTATCGATATAGTGTCCATCCATGGCTTCGATACTCAGGCCAAGAAAATCTTTAACCTGGAAGGTCGCGATCACCACGCCTATGCCGGCAGTAAAGCCAATGATGACGGGGTAGGGAACAACCTCGATCAGCCTGCCGAGCTTACCAACGCCCATGAATACAAGGATGATGCCGGCCATCAAGCCGCTGACCAGCAGCCCGCCCAGGCCATACTGCTGAACGATGGGTAACAGTACCACGACGAATGCAGCTGTCGGGCCGGATATATTGACTTTTGATCCGCCAGTGAGAGCAATGAGGATACCTGCGATGATTGCGGTATACAATCCATGCTGTGGCGGCACGCCACTGGCTATGGCCAGTGCCATTGAAAGAGGAAGCGCAATTATACCAACGGTCAAGCCGGCAAGGATATTAGACTGAATGACCGGATACGACGGTTTGCTTTCTATAGATCTTCGTAATGCTGATAACATTTTCTGTTTATTTATTGCGCTCTAGAGACAAGCATCAGCTGTGGCGCTTTTTGGGGTCAGCTGGATGTGCTTGTGCAAGATTCATATCTGTCTCTGTGGCCCTTGGCTTTTCGATATGAAGCCATCTAAAGCTTCATACTTTCATATAATACCCACCCTGTTAAGACTGCATAATACGATATTTAATCGCTAAAAGCAGTTTCAGTGTAGGTGGCTACTAACGCACGAAAGATACTCGGGTCATAGTATGGTTGTTTACAATATAGTGTAAGCTTAATCGCAGTATATATCCGTTCCTCTCTGGATTGGCTGGATCATCAAACGCAAGTGATACAATATGACTCATGAGTGACCTGGAAAGTTTAGGCTATAGCGACTGGTTCAGAAGCCGTATTGATGATCAGGATCTACCTGCCCAAGGTAGTGCGCACGACGTTGCTCGTATCATCTCTGTGCACAGGGATAACTACACAGTATCGAAAGGAGGCGAGGATATATTTGCTGAGCTGTCCGGCAACCTGCTGTATTCTGCAATATCTTCCAGCGACCTGCCTACTACGGGTGACTGGGTCTATGCCGATTTTTTTGACGATGATACTCATGCGATCATCTATGGCGTCCTGCCGAGGAAGACGCTGCTAAAAAGAAAGGCGGCCGGGAAGTCGGTCGATTTCCAGTTGATCGCTGCCAACATCGACGTTGCCTTCATCATCCAGTCGCTGAATGATAATTTTAACCTGCGCAGGCTGGAACGTTACCTGGTCATGGTCAATGAAAGCGGGATTGAGCCTGTTGTCCTGCTGAGCAAGTGCGACCTGATATCCCCTGATGAGGTCTTAAGGTATAGGCAGAGCGTACTGGATATCACCCCTGGTACCACGGTGATCGAGTTTAGCAATATGAGCCGGGAGAATATCGGTCGTATTACCGGCTTGTTAAAAAGCGGTTCCAGCTATTGCCTGTTAGGTTCATCCGGTGTCGGTAAGACTACCTTGCTCAATAGTATCGTAGGTGATGAGCGATTTGAGACGAAGTCAGTAAGCAAGATACAGGGCAAGGGTCGGCACACTACGACGAGCCGCCAGTTAGTCCGGCTGGAGAACGGCGCCCTGATAATAGATACCCCGGGGATGAGAGAGCTTGGCAGCATGTCTGTCGATGACGGCCTGGATGAGACGTTCTCGGAGATACTGGCACTTTCCCGGAAGTGCAAATTTAACGACTGCTCGCATAGCAGTGAAAAAGGCTGTGCGATACTGGCAGCGATAGAGGCGGGTGAACTGTCCGCGCAGCGCTATCAGAACTACCTGAAGATGAAAAGAGAATCAGCGTTTAACGAGATGTCTTACATAGACAAGAGAAAGAAGGATAAGAGTTTTGGCAAGATGATTAGAACAACGATCAAGAACAAACAGAGGTGATCTTTTTTAACTATACATGCCTGCGACTCAGGGCATTTACATGAGCAGTATCCTGAATATTACCAATGGCGATTGCGCTGTGGCGGTGATGGAAAAAGCGAGCATTCCCGGAGAGTTCCTGGCGTGGCGGGATGTCCTTCACGAGGGCCCGGTACCGGCTGGTCTTAAGCTGGAAGAACTTTCGCAAGTACGGACTGGCTTCATCGTGGACAGTGGCTGGGGAAAGCCTGAGGACATCGCTACACACTTCATCGAGAGAGATAGTGTGCTCAAAACATCTGCTGAGTACGACAAGATCATATTGTGGTTCGAGCACGACCTTTATGACCAGCTGCAATTATTGCAGGTACTGGACTGGTTTAATGAAAACCGGCCAGGTGAAACAAGCATATCGATCATCTGCGTAGATCAGTACCTGGCTAAGCTCTCGCCCGAAGAGATGATGGCCCTGTCGAAATATGAAAAGCCCGTTGCAGAAGATCATTATGCGTTAGCTAGCAAGGCCTGGTCGGCATTTCGATCTGGCACGCCCGAGAAGTGGCGGGATTTATTAGACTGTGATACCACCGCGTTGCCATTTTTAGAGGGTGCGGTCATCAGGATGTTAGAGGAGTATCCTGGTTGCACTGACGGCTTGTCCCGTATTGCCCGGCAGGCGCTAACGATCATACAGCAAGGTGAGAAGCGACCAGGAAAAATTTTTGCCGGATACCAGCAAACAGAAGAGCGGCGCTTTCTAGGTGATTCCAGTTTCTGGCAGGTGCTGGGCGAGCTCCTGCAAGCGTCACCGCCGTTACTGCATTTATCGGATGGCGGAGAATTTTCCATGCCAGCCTGTGCAGACAGGGAACTCAGGATTACGGCAGCAGGCAGTGATGTATTATCGGGTAAACACAACTGGCTGGAGACAGTTGTGCTGGACCGCTGGATCGGCGGAGTGCACCTGACGCCCGAAAATAGCTGGTGCTGGAATCCGGTCTCCAGATCAATCGTGAAAAATCGTTTACACGGTAGCTAAACCTGGATCGCATGCAGGCTTGTATTCGGCGTAAGATTTACCTGGCCCATATAACAATCAACAATAAGAGAAATAGAACTATGGATATAGAAGGACTGTTAATATTTTTAGCCATCGGTGCTATCGCAGGGTGGCTCGCAGGTACCCTTATGAAAGGCGGTGGTTTTGGTCTGGTCGGTAATATCGTCGTCGGCATAGTAGGTGCTGTTATCGGCGGCTACGTATTCCGTATGCTCGGTATTTCTGCTGGCGGACTGATCGGCTCCATCATTACTGCAACCGCCGGTGCCGCCTTATTACTGTTCGCAATCAAGGTTATCAAAAAGGCATAACGCTTCGTTAGCATCGTCGCTCTGGCGCCGAGTTGTGCTATTGAGCATAGCTACACGAGATGCGGATCAGCGATGTGCTCAGATGAGAGCGTTTATATGCGCCGCCACACTGCGACCCAGGGCTGACAGGGCATAACCGCCTTCCAGTGACGAGACGATCCTGCCTTGTGAATATTTGTCTGCGATGTTTTTGATCTCACTGGTCACCCAGGCATAATCCTGCTCGAGCAGGCGCATACTCGCCATATCATCCTCACTATGCGCATCGAAACCGGCGGAGATAAAGATCAGCTCCGGTTTGAAGGCTTCAAGTTTCGGTAACCAGTGTGTGCTTACCTGTTCTCGAAACGCCTCGCCATCGCTGCCTGCAGGTAACGGCGCATTGACGATATGATCTGAATCGGTGGTGAATGTGGTATCCGGATAGAAAGGGTGCTGGAAGGTCGAGCAGAACAGGACTTCCGGCGTGTCTTTGAATATATCTTCTGTGCCGTTGCCGTGATGGACATCGAAATCGACGATAGCGATACGTTTCAGATGATGTTTTTTTATCGCATGCGCTGCACCGACAGCGATGTTATTAAAGAAACAGAATCCCATGGCGCGGTTATGTTCGGCATGATGACCGGGTGGCCTGACATTACAGAAAGCATCCCGGTTGTCTCCAGCCATGACCAGGTCGACCGCATGTACTACGGCACCGGCTGCACGCAATGCGGCGTTCAGGGTATGCGGGTTCATCGAGGTATCTGGGTCAAGCCATGCCTGTCCTTGTTCCGGTGACTTGAGGAAAATCTGGTCTACATACGCTGCATCATGTACCCTGCATAGTTGCTCGCGGGTTGCCAGTGGGGCATAATCGTGTTGTAAAAGCAGATCTAGTCCAGATGAGATCAACTGATCTTGAATCGCGCTCAGGCGGGCAGGACTTTCAGGGTGATGAGCGCCCATCTCATGCAATGCACAATCCGAGTGCGAAATAATATATACAGTCATAAAATCATCATGAGTTGTTCGTATACTTGCGAACTTTTTTTAAATTATAGTAGCACGCAAACAGTGAAACAGATATGGGCTCTCACTTTTTAGATCCTCTTTTTACCCCGAAATCGATAGCGGTCTTCGGTGCCAGCGAGCGTTCGGAAGCCGTTGCAGGCCGGGTTTACGATAACCTGCGCAAAAGCGGGTACACGGGGCCGATCTATCCGATCAACCCGAAGCACAAGAAGCTGTTCAAGGAACCCTGCTATCCGTCGATCACAGACATCGCCAGGCCCGTCGATCTAGCTGTTATCGCAACACCTGCAGCCACCGTGCCTGAAATCGTCCATGCCTGTGGAGAACATGGCGTACGTGCGGCCATCATCATCTCTGCAGGATTTAATGAAGGCGATAACCGTGGTAGTGCGCTGAAAAAATCGATCCTGGAAACGGCCCGCCAGTACAATATGCGTATCCTCGGGCCAAACTGTCTCGGTTTGATCAGTACAGTCTGCGGTATGAATGCGACCTTCAGCAAGAATACTGCGAAGCCGGGGAACCTCGCCCTGGTGTCACAATCCGGTGCCCTGTGCACTGCTATCCTCGACTGGGCGATAGCCAATGATGTGGGGTTTTCGTCTATTGCTTCGCTGGGTGATGCTGCAGATATCGATTTTGGCGATATCCTCAACTACCTGGCACAGGACCGGCATACCGATAGCATCCTTCTCTATATAGAAGGCATACGGCATTCGCGCCGCTTCATGAGCGGTCTGCGTATCGCTGCACGGATGAAACCGGTGGTGGTGATCAAAGCCGGCAGACATGTCGAAGGTTCACTCGCTGCGACGACTCATACCGGGGCCATGGTCGGTGACGATGATGTATTCGATGCCGCGCTGCAGCGAGCAGGCGTGGTCCGGGTACTGACTATTGAACAATTGTTTGCTGCCGCACAGCTGCTGTCAAATGCAGATCGGGTGAACGGTAACCGTCTTGCCATCGTGACTAACGGCGGCGGCCTGGGCGTGATGGCCACCGACCGGGCTATCGACCTGGGTGTGCAGATAGCGGCTTTATCCGATGACACGGTTGCACGGTTAAACGCGGTGCTGCCGGCGCAATGGTCGCATTCTAATCCTGTCGACATCCTGGGTGACGCATCAGCAGAACGTTATCATGATGCCGTTAAGGCCTGCCTGCTCGATCCTGATGTGGACGGTATTCTGGTCATGCTGTCACCGCAGGCGATGACTGATGTAGAAGCCTGTGCGCAGGCCATCATCGATGCTCACAATATCAATAGCAAGCCGGTACTGACCTGCTGGATGGGCGAGGAGCAGGTCGAGCCTGCCAACAAGCTGTTCTCGAAACATCATGTACCGACGTTTCCCAATCCAGAATCCTGTGTTGAAGCGTTCTCTTACCTGGCGAGTTACTACCAGAACCAGAAATTATTGATGCAGGTTCCCGGACCGCTGGCAACACATAAAGAACCCGATGTCGAAGGTGCTCGGCTGATCATCGATAGCGTACTCGCTGAAAAAAGGAACATACTGTCTATCACCGAATCTAAAGCCCTGTTGCATGCATTCGATATACCGGTGACGCAGAGCATCGTCTGTACTTCGGCCAACAATGCACTGGTCGCTGCCGAGTCGCTGGGTTTTCCCGTCGCCATGAAGATCTATTCTCGTGATATCACGCACAAGACCGATGTCGGCGGTATACGTCTGAATATCAGTAACGCACGTGCTGTGCGCAGTACCTTCCACGAGATAATCGACGAGGTAAAGAGCAAGTATCCTGATTCTGATATCGAAGGCGTGACTATCGAACCCATGTATACGCCGGACCATGAACGTGAACTGCTCATCGGCGTTATCAGTGATCCGGTATTCGGTCCGGTCATCACTTTCGGTTCCGGTGGTATCCATGTAGAGATTTTGCGTGACCGCGCAGTCTCTCTGCCGCCGCTTAACAAGATGCTGATCGAAAAGATGATCAGCCAGACCCAGATATCGAAGATGCTAGGTAAATTCCGTAATATGCCTGCCGTGGACATGAAGGCTCTGGTGCAGGTATTGTGCAATATATCCGAGCTGGTCTGCGAGTTACCGGAAGTGAAGGAGCTGGATATCAATCCGCTGATCGCTGATCAGAGTGGTGTCATGGCACTTGATGCTCGCATCGTAGTTGCGCATCCCGCACCTTCGCTGAACCGTTACGGCCATATGGCAATCCATCCTTATCCCAGCCACCTGGTTTCTCATTTCCAGCTCGCGGATGGCACCAATATCAAGATACGCCCGATACGGCCCGAAGATGCTTCTATCGAACAGAGTTTCGTGCGCGGACTCTCTGAGCGTTCCAGGTACTTTCGTTTCATGCAGGGGATTAATGAGTTAACCCAGGAGATGCTGGTACGTTTCACGCAACTGGACTACAACCGTGAGCTTGCATTGATCGCTATCTTTGAGGAGGACGGCATTGAGACCGTAATCGGTGTCGCGCGTTATGTCATGAATCCTGATGGCAGCAGTTGTGAGTTCGCACTGGTGGTCGCCGATAAGTGGCAGAATAAAAGCATCGGTACACGCTTGATGAATGTCTTGCTGGACGCTGCTCAGCAGCGAGGTATCAGGCGCATGGAGAGTGAGATCCTGGCGAGCAACAACCCGATGCTGAAATTGACCGCAGGACTGGGTTTTGATATCAAGATATGCCCGGAAGATTCCGGTATCCGCCTGGCCAGTAAGCGGTTATAAACCTTTTCCTGCAATTATGCAGGTAACAGTGATGATGCAAGCCATGCTTGCCTGGACCAGGGTAATAAGCAACAATGGCCAGGCGCTAATGGCGAAAGACAGAACCGCTCTATTTGTTTCGTAATCTATGTACGAGGTATACGATAGCGCCGATCACAGCCAGTGTGATGATATGCTCGACATGCAGCAGGCCATGAACAGCTTCATCCGGCAGATGTCCGGGATGTGCGAGTACGGATGTCGATGCCAGCGATAACATCGCCGGCAGCAGTGTGTACATGAATAATTTCTTCATCATTTTACTTTCACCTTAATAATTTCTTCGCCATCAGGATCGGTCAGGTGTACCGCGCAGGCGAGACAGGGATCAAAACTGTGGATGGTGCGCAGGATCTCTACGGGTTGTTTCGGATCGTGCAGGGTATGGTTGTCTTCCAGTGCTGCTTCATATGCGCCGGGGACGCCATTGGCATCTCTGGGGCCAGCGTTCCAGGTGCTGGGAACAACTGCCTGGTAGTTCTTGATCATCTCGTCTTCGATCACTATCCAGTGTGCCAGGCCGCCCCGAGGTGCTTCCATGTAGCCGACGCCCTGAGCCTGTTTCGGCCATGAAGAAGGTTCCCACAGGATCTCATTGAAAGTGCGGGTATCCCCGGCCTTGATGTTGACCACCAGGTCATTGAACCAGCCCTGCATGGCATCGGCAAAGATCTTGGTCTCCAGCGTGCGTGCTGCCGTACGTCCCAGCGTAGAGAACAGTGCCTCTACAGGTACATCGAGTTTGTTCAGTGTCATTCCAACCAGTTCCTGGGTCTGTTCATGTCCACTCGCATATAACATCAGCACGCGTGCCAGTGGACCGACCTCCATCGAATTGCCCTTCCAGCGCGGTGACTTGAGCCATGAGTAGGACTGATCGACATCCAGGTGATCATAAGGTGGCTTGGGACCGGTGTAATTGAACGTTGTCTCACCATCGTAAGGATGCAGACCGGTATCTTTACCACCTTCATAGTCATACCATGAATGCGAAACGAACTCCTGGATCTCGTCCGGATCATTCATATCGACGGGATGGATGGTACTCAGGTCGCGGTTCAGGATGGCGCCCGGTGGGATCATATAACCTGCAACATCTTCCATACCGTTAGAAGGGAAGTCACCATAGGTCAGGAAGTTGCCCAGGCCTTCACCGCGACTGCCCCAGTCTTTATAGAAACTGGCGATGGCTAATGTGTCTGGCACATAGACCTGGTCGACGAAGGTCATCATCTGGTTGATGATGTCCTGTACCTGTGACAGTTTCTTCATGTTGATCGCTGAATCAGAATTCAGGTCGATGGCGCAGGGGACGCCGCCGACGACGAAGTTTGGATGCGGGTTCTTGCCGCCGAAGATGGTGTGCAGACGTGCTACGTCACGCTGCCATGTGAGTGCTTCCAGGTAATGAGATACCGCCATCAGGTTGGCTTCCGGTGGTAACTTATATGCAGGGTGTCCCCAGTAAGCCTTGGCGAAGATGCCCAGCTGCCCGGCTTCGACAAAACCTTTCAGTTTCTTCTGCATGTCAGAGAAGTATCCGGGTGATGATTTTGGATAGTTGCTTAGTGACTGAGCCAGTTCCGATGTCGCTTTCGGGTCGGCGCTCAAGGCAGAGACGACATCGACCCAGTCGAGTGCATGAAGGTGATAGAAATGCATGACGTGATCATGTATGTACTGTGCGCCGCTCATCAGGTTACGGATGAGGTCGGCATTCTTCGGTATCCTGTAGTCCAGCGCGTTCTCGACCGAGCGGATAGATGCCAGGCCGTGCACCAGGGTGCAGACGCCGCAGATCCGCTGTGCGAAAGCCCATGCATCGCGCGGGTCGCGGCCCTTGAGAATAGTCTCGATGCCGCGCACCATGGTGCCCGATGAATAGGCTTTATCGATCTTGTCGCCATCCATCTGTGCTTCAATTCGCAGGTGACCCTCGATTCGTGTTATCGGGTCGACTACAACTCTTTCATTTCCACCGGATTCGCTCATGATTATTCTCTCTTCTTATGTATTCTATTTAAACCAAAATAGAGGCTTATGCGTTCAGATGTTTAGCCAGCGCGTCGTATTGCCACTCGCTTTCAGCATGGCTGTCAGCAGTTGCATTGTCACTGTCTATCTCTATGCTTGTCTGTGCCATCCGGCAACTCAACGCTGCCTGCCATGCGGGACTTCCAGATTTTGACTGTCCCGGCGGGGTCAATGCAGCAACGGCAGCACGTGCGACAAAGTAGCCGGCCTGGTCGCTCCAGTTACCTTCGGCACCGCAGCGTGTTGAGCTGTCCATGATGGCAGATTTTGCTGATTTCAGCGCATCTGATACTTCACCATCTGAAGCGTTTTCATCAGCTGCGACTTTCATCGTACGTTTAATCCTGTCATCATCACTCAGTGTCATTACATGTTCGACAAACATCGCGGCAACTGTTCTCTGTTGTGTTGCTTCCAGACCCTGTAACGCTTTTTTAAATTCTGCGTCGTTCGTTATTTGGCTCATCTCAATAGTCCCCAGTATCTTTTCTTCAGGCTGTCTTCGTTGATCAGTCAGCCAGGTGTTCAGCAAGTGTCTCGGTCAGGCTCATCAGCGGGATATCCATATGGTATTCCTCGAGGCCGTCTTCGAGATGGATGCGGCAGTTGGAGCAGGCGCTGACGATCGCATCGGGCTTTATCTCATCGAGCTGATCTTTCTTGCGCTGGAAAACTTTGAGCCTGATCTCGTCGGCGCGTTCATTTGAACTGACACCGCCGCCGGCGCCGCAGCACCAGTTCATCTTGCCGGTATCCGGCATCTCGACAAAGTTATCTGAAAACATGTTGATCAGGTTGCGTGGCTGATCGATAACGCCGCCGCGGCGTGAGATCTGGCAGGGGTCGTGGTAGGTGAGGCGCTGCTCTTCCTTACCGCTTATCTTCAGCCGGCCATCCTTGCGGAATTCATCGAGTACTTCGAGGATGTGTCTGACCTTGAAGCTGAATGGTTTGCCGACCAGGTTAGGCCCTTCCCAGCGGATCGCCATGTAGGCATGGCCGCACTCCGGGCTGATCACGGTTTTGACCTTCAGTTTCTCTGCAGCATCGACGACGCGCTGTACCAGCTCAGCGGCTATATCGGCAACACCGATCTGGATGCCGCTGTTGGTCGCTTCGAAGGCTTCCGATGAGATCGTCCAGGTGACGCCGGCCTTATCGAATATCTTTGCCGTCGCTTCGATAAATTCCGGGAAGTTCATGATCTCCATCGAAGACAGCAGCAGCATGTATTCTGCACCCACGACATCGACCGGTATCTTCATGCCGGTATCTTTTTCGACGTGACCGATCTGTGCTTGCAGCGCGGGCAATTTGACGCCCATCGGGCTGCCGATGGTGACGGCGCGTTTGGTGGCACCGATCAGGCCTTCGGGTGCATGACCGGCCGCAGCCATGCCTTCACGAGTCTTGCGAATGAGCAGGGCGATATCGTTACCGACAGGGCATACCATGGAGCAGCGTCCGCACAGAGTGCAGCTGTCATAGACCAGTGTCTCCCATTCGGTGAGCAGGGCATCGTCGACCTTTGCGGTCAGGCCAAACATCTTTCCGACGCGGCCTAACAGCGTGTACTCTGATTTCCAGATACGGCGCAGAGGTTCGGCCTTGTTGATCGGCATCCGTTGTGGATCGTCAGTTTCGGTATAGAACAGGCAGGCATCGGCGCACATACCGCAGTGGGTACAGCTGCTGAAAAACGCTGCAACCGTAGAGTCGACCTGTTCTTTTAATGCGTTTATGCCTTTCTCTAATGATGCGCTCATGATTCAACTCCTCTGTATCCAGAAATGGCACCGTTGTACCAGCGTGCCAGCACCAGGGTGAAAGCATGCATCAGCTTGGTAAACGGGAAAGCGATCAGCAACAGCTCAACGCTGAGAATATGGATGGCGAGCAGGGTAGGCGCAGTCATGCCGATACGATGGAACGCGATGTAGCCGGTAATCAGCGGCAATATGGTGAGCAGCCATACCAGGTAATCTTCAGTGGTCGAAATGAACCTGAGTACGTTGTCGCGCATACGGTGCACCAGTATTGCCAGTAAGGCGATGATGCTTACTACGGTAAGAGCGTCGACGACCGCTGTCGGTACCGAAGGCCAGCCAAAACCGAAAATATCTTTAAACATCAATATGTGCGGAGCGAATAAAAAGATCGTTACGAACAGGCCGATATGAAAGATATAACCGGCAACGATGGTAAATGCCGAACGTTTGAAAGTCGACTTGTCAGGCACTGACCTGGTCACTATGGTACGCAGACCTCCACCCATCTCGGAACCTTTGGCCTCGGCCAGGTTGGTCTTGCGGCCTAACAGCAATATCTCGCCGAGTCGGATAATCACCCCGGCGACAAAGATTATGGTTGCGATCTGAAAGCCGGGGCCGCGTACCCAGCTCAGAAACTCTATTTCACTCATCGTTGCGTCCTCAATTCAATTCTTCTATTAGCATCGTTATATCTTGTTGAACCCGTTGTCATTGTTCTATTTTTCCAGGTCATCGATCGTGGTCTTACTGTGGTTGGAGGCAGCGCTGTTCTTTTTGCTGCGGTTCATCGCGCCCAGTGCGACACCGGCCGCTGCGGCACCTGCAGCGGTATAGATGGCTGTCTTGGTGATATTTTCCGTCGGCATCGATATGGCTTTGTAGAAGCCGCCGCCATCCCAGAAATCCGGTTCGGAGCAGCCGATGCAGGGGTGTCCCGCTTCTATCGGGAAGCTGGTGCCGTCATTCCACTTCGTGGTGGCGCAGGCGTTGTAGGTGGTAGGGCCCTTACAGCCGAGCTTGTATAGACACCAGCCTTTTTTTGCGCCTTCATCATCGAAGGTTTCAGCGAACAGGCCCTTGTCATAGAATGGCCGGCGATAGCAGCGATCATGGATGCTCTGTCCATAGAATACTTTTGGACGACCGATATGATCGAGTTCGGGTATGGTTCCAAAAGTTAAGAAATGGGTCAGTACCCCGGTGATCACGACAGGGATCGGTGGACAGCCGGGAACATTGATGATCGGTTTGTCCTTGATCAGCTCGCCGACGGATACCGCACCTGTCGGGTTAGGGTCAGCATGCGGTATGCCGCCGTAGGTGGCGCAGGTACCGACTGCGATGATTGCGGCAGCGCCTTTGGCAGTCTCCATCAGCATGTCATAGTTACTGATACCGGCGATGGTGGAGTAACCGGGATTAGCCATGGGTATGGAACCGTCAACGACCAGCAGGTATTTGCCAAAGTTCTCTTCCATGGCTGCTTCGCGTGCTTCTTCAGCTGCATGCCCGGCAGCAGCCTGCAGGGTATGATGGTAGTCGAGTGAGATGGAATCAAATATCAGGCTCTCGATCGTACCGGTGTGCGCACGTGTCAGAGACTCTGTACAACCGGTACACTCCTGAAAAGATAACCAGATGACCGAGGGCCTTCTGGCGCTCTCCAGGGCATGTGCGATCTTCGGAATCATTGCAGGTGACATCGCCATCATCGAGGCGGTTGCTGCACAGAATTTCAGAAAACTACGGCGAGAAACTCCCTGGCTGCGCAAGGTTTCACCAAGTGTCTTATCCAGTCGATCTTTATTATTTATTCTGTCTGTCATTCTATTATCTCCACTGATGACTAATTAGTCTCTTGGGTTTCATCCAAATCCAGGCTCAGGTTGCTGTAAGCCGTCATGATATCTTCAGTCTGTGAGCTCAGTATATCGGGCATGGCCGTTACCTCGATAAAACGGCTGATGATATTACCTTCATCGTTATAATGCGTTATCACCCATACGCCGGCATACTGTGTCTCGATGATCTCGCTCAGACCAAGAGCATCGAGCTGTGCCTCAACTTCGCCTTTACCAAGCGTGCTCAGGATCTTTTCCTCTTCGCCGGGAGCCAGCGGGATACTGCGCAGATCGATGATGCTGTTTGCGCCACTCTCTATCAGGTTCTCCAGGGCATGTTTTATCTCGTGTAACAGAGGTTTAACATTCTGTGTCAGTTCATCACCGATCTGGATATTGAACTTCACTTCATTTGTTACGGGTATGGCTGATTGCGTCATATCTCACTCTCATCCACAGCTAATGTAGATGCTGTATATCGACGATAATGATTCGGTGAAGCATCGTCTTGACCTGTGTTAACTGATTGCCATTGTTTTATGAGTTTTACCGCTTCTTCAACGGCTGGATCCAGCGCCTTCTGTACCGCATCGGTCGGTGTCATCCCCCAGCTCATGTACTCGGGCTGTATGCCGATCAATGCACGGTGTTTCGGGAAGTGACCGGTAAGACGTGCGATATCCATCAGGTCGAGCAGGCCGACCTCATGTGCGCTGCGTTTGGCTGCACCGAGGAAATCATCGAAGGCTTCATCGATAAAAGTTTTAACTGTACCTGCCGGCTGCTTCAATTGCGCAGCATCGAAAACGATGAGGTTGGTACATTCTTCTATCCAGGTCGCCAGGGTAAAGCTGAGCGTGCCGCCATCGAGGTAGGTTAAGTTTGGTATATCAGGATATTCTAACTGAAGGAGGTTCAGCGCATGGATGCCTGCACCTTCATCTGAGAGTAAGGTGTTGCCGATGCCGAGGATCAAAGTATCATCATAGTTCATTTAACTTCCTAAAACTTGATGTTGTATTTTTAACAGCCTATCGTGATACTCTTGTTGACATATGTCAACCTGTCAGCTTATTTTCTGGCATTAAATCTATGTAATAACTGTTTCTTTATATTAGGGATTACTTAACTGATCCTGATTTATTTGAGGTAATATATCCATTATGTGTCTCGGTATACCCATGCAGATTAAATCCATCGAAGGCTTCACTGCACGTTGTGAAGCCAAAGGTGTGGAACGTGATGTCAGCCTGTTCATGATGCAGGACGACAAGCTTGAAGTGGATGATTTCATCGTCGTGCATGTCGGTTACGCGATCCAGAAGATATCGCCGCAGGAGGCACAGTCTGCCTGGGAGATCTATGACGAGATGCTGGCGGAGGAGCAATCCTGACCATGCATGAACTCGCGATATGCCAGTCATTGATAGAGCAGGTAGAACAGATCGCCGAAGAGCGCGCTGCCAGAAGTGTTACCTCGATCACTATCGGGATGGGGCCGCTGTCAGGCGTCGAAGTCCAGTTATTGAAAAACGCTTATCCTGTCGCCAGTGCCGGAACGGTAGCCGAGGACGCAGAGCTGATTATCCAGCACTTGCCGGTAAGGGTTAAATGCAGCCAGTGTGGCAGCGAGTCAGATGCCTTGCCGAACAAGCTGACCTGCAAGCAATGTGGTGACTGGCGTACCACGCTGATCAGCGGTGATGAGATGATGCTGATGAGCATGGAGCTAGAGAAAGCCAAACAGGATGAGCCGGAAACCATACATTAAAAAATAACCGCTGTGATCATATGCCATAGCAGACTTTATGATTGCCACTATAGTTGCCTCATATGGTTGCTAGTCACAGCACTGATAAGTTACATTAGTATGTAGCTATACCGTCGATCGAGATGACGGGGAAATTTAAACAGGTGGAGAAATCGATATGTGTGATACTTGTGGATGCAACATAACCCATGGTAACGAGAGCCTGATAAGACCTGGTGGTAAGCTGCAGAAAACCGAGAGCGGCAGAGAGGCGGTCACTGTTCTTCACAGCCTGCTGCACGAGAATGACCATACCGCGCAGCACAACCGCGAACATTTCGATCAGCATAATGTGCTGGCGATCAACCTGATGTCATCACCCGGTGCCGGTAAGACAGCATTGCTGGAAGCGACCATCCAGCAGCTTGGTAAGCAGTTGGATGAAAACGTACGCATCGCCGTGATCGAAGGTGACCTGGAGACAGAAAATGATGCCGAACGTATCCGCAAGCACGGTGTGAAAGCGATACAGATCGCTACCGGCAGTGCCTGCCACCTCGATGCACATATGATCCATGACGCCTTACATAACCTTAATCTTTCTGACTACGATGTCGTCTTCATCGAAAATGTCGGTAACCTGGTATGTCCTGCCAGTTTCGATCTTGGACAGCATGCAAACGTTGCCCTGTTGTCTGTGCCGGAAGGTGATGATAAACCTGCAAAGTACCCGGTCATGTTCCGTACCGCTGACCTGGTGATGATCAGTAAATGTGACCTGTTGCCGGTACTTGACGATTTTGATCCGCAGAGAGCAAAAAACTATCTGAAAGATATAGCGAGTGTCGCCCCGGTTATCGAGGCGTCTTCGAAAAATCTTGCCGGGATGGATAACTGGATAGACTGGATATCGCAACAGATAGAACAACGCAGGGAGTATCTCAAACAGCACCCGGTACAGCCAGGTCATCACCACCACCATCACGAACAGCATGATAATGCCGTGGTATGAGCGTCACCGCAAAACAATGGCTTGAAAAAATCCATGCCCTGAAACGCAGCGGGCCTCACCGCAATGACAGGGTAAAAATCATGAATGTCTGCGGCGGGCATGAACGTTCGATCACCATGGCCGGTTTGCGAAAAGCTTTACCAGATTATATAGAACTGGTCCCGGGTCCCGGCTGCCCGGTCTGCGTCTGTCCGGAAGAAGACGTGTTCGAAGCGATCCAGCTGGCACTTAACGAAGACATCATCCTGGTCGCGTTCGGCGATATGTTACGCGTGCCGGTCAATGTGCCGAAGGCGCAGGCGAGAACCCTGGAGCAGGCAAAAGCACAGAGCGCGGATATACGTCCTATCGCTTCGCCAACCGAAGCTGTTGCTATCGCAAAACAGAACCCCGATAAAGCCGTGGTGTTTTTTGCTGCCGGCTTTGAAACGACAACGGCCCCTGTTGCCGCCATGATGGTCGAAGGCGTGCCTGATAACCTGTCGTTATTATTATCCGGACGCTTGACCTGGCCGGCGGTCGCCATGCTGCTTGAATCTGGTACACCCGGTTTTGATGCACTGATAGCACCGGGACATGTATCGACCATCATGGGGCCGGAAGAGTGGGAATTTGTCGTCGAGAAACATCACATTCCTGCAGCTGTCGCGGGTTTTCAGCCGGACAGCCTGCTGGCGGCTATGTACTCTACCTTGCGCCAGTTAAACGACGAGCGTTACTTCCTCGATAACTGTTACCCCTCACTGGTCAAGCCCGGCGGTAATCGATCGGCACAATCGCAACTGAACAAAGCGATGGATGTGTATGACGCGAACTGGCGAGGCATCGGCATCATTCCCGGTTCCGGTTATATATTGAACGAACAGTACAGCAGCCATGATGTTCGTAACCAGTTCCCGTCCTATGCCGACGATGCCCGTAAGCGCGCCGGCAAGATGCCGCCCGGGTGTGACTGCGCCCAGGTCGTGCTGGGCAAGATCTATCCGAATGAATGCAAACTTTTCGGCACCGCATGCAAGCCGAGAAACCCGATCGGGCCCTGCATGGTTTCAGACGAAGGTGCCTGCCGCATCTGGTGGGCAGGCGGAATGCGCGAACCGGTGAATAAAGAGACCAGGCAAAAAGTTGTTGGCTAACAGGCTGCTTTCGATGACCGTGTTTGCAGGCAAACCGTGATGACGGGATATGGCGTCCAGCCCGATTAAGCAAACATGGCCATCAGTCCAGATAAACAATCACAAAGCGATCATGCTGAAGCCAGAAAACTTATATTGTCTGGCCAGGTCCAGGGTGTCGGCTTTCGGCCTTTCATCTATCGCATAGCGCTTCAGAATAATCTGACCGGCTGGGTAAGGAACTGTGTTGGTATCGTTGAGATCCATGTGCAGGGAAGGCCGCAGGATATCGAACGCTTCACGGCGGCTATCTCAACGAGCTGTCCACCGCTGGCGAAGCCACGTCTCGAATCAGAGGAGATGATAGACATCGAGGCATTCGATGAATTCATTATCCTCGAAAGCCAGGATGAGGGTGCTGCTCATATCACCGTGCCTGCTGACCTTTTTTTATGCGATGACTGTCTTGCCGAATTAAACGATCCATCCGATCGCCGTTACCGTTATCCTTTCATCAACTGCACCCAGTGCGGGCCGCGTTATACCCTGATCCGGCGTCTGCCGTATGACCGCTTGAATACCACGATGGCTGGTTTCGATATGTGCCCACAATGCCGCAGCGAATATGAAGACCCGGCAGATCGCCGCTTTCATGCCGAGCCGATAGCGTGCCCGGTATGCGGGCCGTCACTCAGTTATCATGAAGATGGCGAGATAGTAGAACATGAAGCGGCATTAGATAGCGCGCTTACCGCGTTGCGCCAGGCAAAGGTTATCGCAGTAAAAGGCATCGGTGGTTATCATTTGATGTGTGATGCCAGCAGTGACGAAGCAGTCGCTAAACTGCGCAACAACAAGCCACGACCTGATAAACCGCTGGCGGTGATGTTTCCTGCACCGGCCGGGGCGCCTTTCGAGTTTGCAGACAAGTCGCTGCTGTTGACCGACACTGACAAAGCCTTCCTGTTACAGCCGGCAAGACCGATATTGCTGGTAAAGAAAAAGATAACAGAAGAGACCGATGACACCCTGTCAGAACTTATCGCGCCGGGCCTGGGTGAGGTCGGCATGATGCTGCCATACAGTCCGTTGCATCATCTGCTGTTAGATGAATTTGGGAGTGCGCTGGTAGCGACTTCGGCAAACATCAGTGGTGAACCTGTACTGACCGATAATGATGCTGTCGAGAAGCGGCTGGCCCATGTCGCAGATGCCTGCCTGCACCATGATCGGCCCATCGAGAGGCCTGCTGATGACCCGGTATTCAGAACGGTTGCAGGAAAGGCAAGGCCGATGCGCACCGGCCGGGGCTCGGCGCCGATAGAACTGATACTGCCATTCGAACTGGCAAAGCCGGTACTCGCGGTGGGTTCACATATGAAAAATGTTATCACCCTGGCATGGGGTAAGCGTGCAGTCATCTCGCCCCATATCGGTGAGATGGATAGCGTTCGCAGTCTCGATGTTTTTCAGGAAACGATTACTGACCTGCAGGCACTTTACGGCATAACAGCGGAAGCTGTTATCTGTGATGCACACCCGGGCTACACCACGACGCGCTGGGCACACGAGCAGGGGTTGCCTGTGCATAGTGTCGCGCACCACAGGGCACATGCATCTTCAGCTTATTATGAGTGTGGTACAGATAGTGAACAGCCGATCCTAGTATTTACCTGGGATGGAATCGGTTATGGCGAGGATGGCACGCTCTGGGGTGGTGAGACCTTGCTTGGACAACCCGGCGCATGGCAGCGTGTTGCCAGCATGCGGCCATTTTATTTGCCCGGTGGTGACAAGGCAGGGCGTCAGCCCTGGCGAAGTGCAGCGGCATTATGCTGGGAGCTGGGGCTGGATTATGAGGTTATCTCTGAGAGTGATGCGCAGGCAGATAATGTTCAGGCACTGGCGATGCTGCGACAGGCATGGCAGCGAAAAGTTAATACACCGCAGGCTTCATCCGTCGGCCGATTATTCGATGCTGCAGCCGCGCTGCTCGGCGTCTGTACATCGGCCAGTTTCGAAGGCCAGGGGCCGATGCAGCTCGAAGCGCTGTGTGATGCAGGCATGATAAAGCTGGATAGTTTCGTAGATTTTGGCTTAACCTATGGCAATAACATATTGATATATGACTGGAAGTCATTGATTAATACTATGTTAGATTCAACTTTAAGTGTCGCTGAGCGTGCCTTGCTGTTCCATCATTCGCTGGCGCACAATATCCTGCAACAGGCGAAAGTTTTTCGCGAAAGGTACGGGGTGAACACGGTCAGTTTTTCCGGCGGTGTCTTTCAGAACCGGGTACTGACGGAAAAAGCCATGGCATTATTGCGCGACAATGATTTTGAAATTTGTCTGCCTGAGTTGATACCGGTCAATGATGCCGGCATCAGTTTCGGGCAGGTTATTGAATACGGTTATAGATGTGACAACGAAAAGATATAAAGTATAAAAGCTGAACCACAGAGGCACAGAGGTCACAGAGAAACATATTTTAGTATTTGAAAAAATATAAAACTCTGTACCCTCTGTGTCTCTGTGGTTAAATCTTTAAAAAGTTTTAACAGGTATACATATGCAGGACACACACATCTCACTGGCACACGGTAATGGCGGCCGTTATATGCGAGAACTCATCGAAGAGATCTTTGCCCGTCATCTTGCCAATCCTGATCTCGATGTACACGCGGATGCGGTGCCGATCACACTTGAGGGTGGTGAGGTGATGTTTACTACGGATGGTTTTACCGTGCAGCCGCTGGAGTTTCCCGGCGGTAATATCGGCTCACTGGCGGTACATGGCACTACTAACGATCTTGCGGTGGCAGGTGCTATTCCAAAATACCTGAGCCTGAATGCTTTCATCGAAGAAGGGCTGGAGATCGCAACCCTGGACCGTATCATCAGGACACTGGCAGAGACCGCAGCAGAGATCGGTGTGAAAGTGGTCGCCGGCGATACCAAGGTGTTAAGACGCGGTGAAGGCGGCGGGCTGTATCTTGCTACCACGGGGGTCGGTGTCCGTCATGGTGCCGTGATGTCGATGAGTAATATCCGGCATGGAGATGTGCTCATCGTTAGCGGTCCGGTTGGTGATCACGGTATCGCGGTGATGCTGGCGCGCGAAGAATTCGGCCTGCGCGGCGATATCCAGTCCGATGCCGCCAGCGTACTGAAACTGACGACTACAGCGCTACAATATGACGGACTGCGCTTTATGCGGGATCCGACACGCGGCGGAATCGCTACGGTGTGTTCAGAGCTGCATCGGGCCACAGGCATGGGCGTTCGCTTGCAGCAAGCCGATCTGCCGGTGCGTGACCCGGTGCAGTCTGTCTGCGATATGCTGGGTTACGATCCGATGTATCTCGCCTGTGAAGGCCGTGTGGTTGCGGTGGTCGAAGCTGCGCAAGCGCCAGCATTACTGCAGAGCTGGCATGGTCTCGAAGAGGGACAGGGTGCTGCCATCATCGGTCATATGGACTCAGCCATCGCTCACGTGCTGATGGAAACCGATATCGGCGGTGAAAGGATACTCGAAGAACTTGAAGATGACCCGCTGCCGCGTATATGCTGATCCCTGGTGTTCTGAAGTAACTTGATCTGGTAGCTGGGAATAACTATGCAACTGAGTTTGAATAATTTTTTTAGTATGCTGACCGGACTTTCCGGTGTTGCTGCAGATGAGACGCTGGCAGCCAGACGCTGGGCTCGCCGCTTCGAGTTGCCGATGATCCTGCTCGCGATATGGATGCTGATCGAATGGTATCTGCGCGGAAAAAATATTTATTCTCCGCTGTTTGCCCAGGTGACCGACTGGTTTATCTGGCTGTTCTTTTTCATCGAGACGGTGGTCATCACCAGTCTGGTTGACGATAAGCTGCGTTACCTGCGCAGTAACTGGATGAACCTGTTCATTATCACTGTCGCTTTCCCACTGCTCTGGATTGGCACTAACTATGCGGCCATCCTGCGGACACTCAGGGTGTTGCTGATCTTTCCCATGCTGCTGAATGTTTCAGCGACGGTACGCAAAGTGCTGGCGAAGAATTATCTCGGTCCTGTGCTATTGATAGCTTTGGCTTTTACCCTGATTTCCGGCCTGATCATGGCCGGTATCGATCCGGCCATCGAAGATGTCTGGGAAGGTATCTGGTGGGCATGGGTCACCGTTGCAACCGTCGGTTATGGTGATACCGTTCCTGAGACCCCGGCGGGAAGAATTTTTGGAGCACTGGTTATCCTGTTCGGCGTCGGTTTCTTCTCGTTGCTGACCGCGAGCTTTTCCGCATATTTCGTTTCACGCGGAGAGGTAGAGATCGAAGAAGAGATCGAAGAAGAAGAGCTCGAAGAAATGAGCGAACTGAAAAACATCGAAATGCGTATCGATGCGATGGAGAAAACGCTGCGCCGTATCGAACAACGGCTGGACCAGGATAGAGGCGGCTGACATTGCCTGCTGTCTGCATGGTCAGGCATTATAGTGTTGTAGCTAAATGAAATGATAAAGAGCACTCACAAACTGTTTGTTTTGATATGCCTGCTGCTGTTGCCCTTTATCGCGGCTGCAGTCGATTTTCATATCTCTCACAATGATCCCGTGGCGCCGGTCATACTCGGCGTTACCGGCATACTGTTCGTTGCGCTTATCGGCCGCTTCTCGGCGCGAAAGATGGGCTTTCCCTCGGTCATCGGCGAATTGTTAATGGGTGTCCTGGTCGGTAATGTCGCTTTTTATTATCATGTCGATCTGATAATGGTATTGCGTGAAGGCCCGGCAATCTTCGAGACCATGGAGAACCTGCTCAAAGGTGAAGAACTCGAACTTGCATGTCTCAATGCTGTCGGTGTGGAAGGAACCTGGTATATCCTGGATATATTGCGTGGTCCGCATGGAAACGAGATATTGCAGGTCGCGCATACGGTCGATGTGTTCTCGCGCTACGGCATCATCTTCCTGCTGTTCCTGGTCGGTATCGAGACCAGTGTCGATGAGATGCGTAAGGTAGGACCGAATTCTAGCCGGGTCGCCATCATCGGTGTATTGCTGCCATTCATACTCGGCATGATCGCTTCTTCACTGCTGCTTGAAGATGCTGCACTGCATACCAGTATGTTCCTCGGAGCGACACTTGCCGCGACCAGCGTCGGCATCACTGCGATGGTGCTGCAGGAGATGAAGATGGAGAAGACCGAGATAGCACATACTATTCTCGGTGCTGCTGTCATCGACGATATCCTGGGTCTTCTGATGCTGGCGATTATCAGCGGCATCGTCATTACCGGCAGCATCGACCTGATCCATATATCGATAACTGTTATCATCGCAACATTATTCCTGGCAGCGACAATATATGTAGGGCCATATTTTATCCGGCTGTTTGTCAGATTATTCTGCCGCCTCGATATCGTCGAGGCCAAGATGTTCGTCTCATACCTGTTCGTCATGGTGATGGCGTGGATGGCGAACCTTGCCGGACTGGCGACGATCATCGGCGCATTTGCCGCCGGCTTGATATTGCAGGATGCCTACTTCGAGAGCTGGGATGATGACAGGAAATGCCCGGTGACGATCAAGGACCTGATCATGCCGCTGGAAGTCATACTGGTGCCGATATTCTTCGTCCTGATGGGGCTGCAGGTAAAACTCGAAACCTTCCTGCGGCAGGATGTAATGATACTCGCGGCAGGCCTGCTGGTAGCCGCTATCGTCGGTAAGATGCTATCCGGTTTTGGTGCCTTTGGCGTTAAAAATCATCTGGCGATCGGTATCGGTATGATGCCGCGCGGCGAAGTCGGACTGATCTTTGCAGCCATCGGGAAAAGCCTCGGCGTGCTCGATGATGCGCTGTTCTCTGCAGTTGTGCTCATGGTGATCGTGACAACCCTGCTGTCTCCGCCATTATTTAAAGATTGTCTAAAGCGCTGCAAATGACAGATAAGTAATAGTTGATCTAATGAATTAAAGGTCTGCTTTAGACTGCGGTTTCAACCGGTCGACGCAACACACTGGTTAAACTGTTCAGCAGGAGTTTCATAGTTTAACGTTTTCCCGGGCCGTTCCTTGAGTCGTCTGTTCACCGCGTTTAACTTGGTTTGTGATACATTTGATAGATCCATTCCTTCCGGGAAGTGTTGTCCTGGCAGCCCAAACCGGGTATTCGTAAAATATACGAAGTATACTTATTTGTTAGCTTGCAACCGGAATATGCATAGCAGCGTTAATACCTGTTATCAGCATGTCTACTCCAATTACAGCCAGAATCAAGCCCATTAAACGAGTAACAATACTAAGCATGCTCTCGCCAGCTACTGCTATAATTTTCGAGCTGAAAATGAAACAAAAGTAGGTGACAAGGCATAGGGTTGCAAACGCCAGAATTGTCACAATAATTTCCATCCACCCACCTGCTGATGAATAATTCATAGCTGTTGCAATAGTTCCTGGGCCAGCTAAAAGAGGTACGGCCAAAGGTGTAATTGCTATATCTGTATCATCACTTTCTTGAGCTGTATGCATCTTTGAGTTTGCACCTTGAAGCATATGGTATCCAACAAGAAAAACTAAAATACCACCAGTTATTCGCAATGCAGGAAGAGTTATACCAAATAAATGAAAGACTGATTTACCTAACACAGCAAAGAGTAGAATTATAATAAAGGTAATCATTAGAGTCAGGGCTGCAATTTTACTCTGCTCAAGTTTATCCTTGTTCCCAATTAGTCCAGCGAAGACAGTCGTATTTGCAATAGGATTCATAACTGCAAAAAAATGCCATAAATACTGTCACTGTATGTTCAATTAATGGACTCATTTTCTCTCACCCTTTCGTAAACTAATAGTTTAACTTACGAGACCCCGTGACTCGTTATACATTTATTGTGTAACCTCAAATATTATTGAGTGTGTCTTTTATTCAATGATTTACTATTTATAACTTCAGTAACGCTTCCAGGCATATCACGACACTATCCAAATCATCTATCAGGTATTAGCCTGTTGAACGCTTACGCCAAAGTGACGGTGTAGTTCCACTCCAGTGCCGGAATGCACGAGTGAAAGCACTGGCATCAGCGTAGCCCAGTGTCGTCGCAATCTGTGTTATCGGTATCGTCGAATCTTTGAGTAATTGATGTGCGATCTCAAATCGGCTTTGATCGGCGAGTTCGTGAAAACTCGTGCCGCAGCTTTTCAGGCGGCGGCTCAGCGTACGCTGATGGATAGAAAATAAAGCAGCAACGTGATCAGTCGATGCCTGTTGTGTGAGCAGCGCGGGGGGCAGTACGCGTCGCACCTGTTCTGCGAAGTCGTCGTTATAGTCGCTCTCGAGTTGACCTATTTTCTCCTGAAGCAGACGTCGTTGTTGGGGGTCCGCACCCATCACAGGTTGCTGCAGCCAGCAGGCGGGAAATAGCACGCCGTTACGTTCTGCATCAAAATATAGCGGTGCTTTAAAAAACTGCCGGAAGGGGCGGGTATCTACTGGTTTGCTGTGCGCGAAGAGCACATTCGAAGGCTTCCATGCGGGGCCGCATAAATTACGAAGAATATTAAAAGCAATGGTGACGGCACCATCTTCAATTTGTTCACGCGCTACGGTCCCAGGCTGAATAATACTGTAACCCAGGAATGCCAGGTCGTCTTTCTCTTCCAGGTAGATAACTGCACCGCGAACATGCAGATGCGTCAAACGTACTAGCGAACGCAGTGCTGTAGCAACGTCTGTAGATTGTTGCATTAAGAGGCCCAGCAGACCAAACGATGAAGCGTCGGTATGCCTGCCTATCAGGTGCCCTAAATGTAAGCAACCGGTTTTGTTCACACAGTGTCGTATGAGCTGGCTGCGCCTGGCGTAGGAAATGGTGTTTTCGGGATTGTCGAACAGCGACAATGTGAATCCCTGCTCGGCTAATAGGTCGACAGGATTATAACCCAGTTTTTCGAGCACGACGGGTAAGGCTGTTAATGTGGCAATACGCACAGTAGTGTCTGGGAGTAACTGTTTTCCTGTCGTACGTATCATTTAAAGAAATAGCATAAAAGGTTGATATAGGTCATAAATTATAAGCGGACCTGTCTGGAAATGTCTATCTGGTATCTGTATATACTGACTACAATGTAGCATTGATATTAGTATTGGCTCAGTAAACAAACTTAGTAACAACCACGCAATTGATTGATTAAAAAAAGAGGTATCAATTATGAAAATTATAAACAGATTGATTTACACTGGACTGCTTGGTCTGCTCTCAATAACTGCATTATTGGCTGGTTGCGCCGAGACCGAAACCCGTGATGATGTCGCAGCGGTTGAAACACAGGCGGTCGATGCACGATTCGAAGTAGTTCGAGGCGAAGGTACAGGCGTATATACAGACTTCACTATTTCTTCCACATCGATGTTTGATTTTAATAAAGCAGAAATTAATGAAGCCGGTATAGCGACACTCGAAGAATATAGAAAGGACCTCGGGCCTGAATTCACAGAGGCTTATATGGTACTTATCGTGGGTCATACTGATGCTTCTGGAGATGAAACATATAACCAGGCGTTATCACTCAAACGCGCTCAGAGCGTGGCTGAATACCTCAAATTTACCGGGGTGGAAGCGGATAAAATAAGGGTTATCGGTCGAGGCTCAAAAGAACCGGTCGCTTCAAATGAAACCCGTGAAGGCCGAGCCCAGAATCGTCGTGTAGATGTTCTGGTTGTAGCTGAATTACGTGACCTGGATACCATGCTCTTTCCCAGCGTTGCATTATTCGAGCGCAGAAGTGCTGAATTAACCGAGAACGGGAAGGCACTGCTTGATGAGAACCGTAAGGACGCTGCTGAGCTGCTGAGTTACGCTTCCTATATCGAGATTGTCGGTCATACAGATAATGTCGGTGAAGAAGAAGACAACATGGTGCTTTCGCAGCAACGTGCCGAGTCTGTACGTGACTACCTGGTCAGTAAAGGTCTTGATGCCAGCAAAGTGGTCACCGCAGGCAAAGGTGAAACAATGCCAATTGCCAGTAATGAAACCGAGGAAGGTCGTGCCAAAAACCGTCGTGTTCAGATCCTGGTGTTAGGACGCATAACCGATAATGTGCACATGGGAGAAGGGGTTGAGCTGAACGAAGCCGTGGTTATCACCGCCGAGGTTCTGGCTATTGATAAGGCCGATCGCATTTTAACGCTGCTCGGACCTGAGGATAATGTACTGGATATCGAGGTGAGCGAGGAGGCCAGGAATTTCGATCAGATCAAGGTTGGCGATCAACTGAGTGTCGCGTATTATGCTTCTGTCGCGATTTATATCGGCGCAGTAGGCACACAGCCGGAAACCGATGCTGGGCTGGTCGCGGTCAGGGCTGGTGAAGGTGAGCAGCCGGGTGCTTTTGCAGTAGGTGCCGTTGATATGAGTGCATCGATTATCAGGATTGACAAGAATGAACGCACCTTGACGCTTAAGCTACCGGATGGACAGGTGGTGACGACTGATGTCGATCCAGCGGTGCAGGTTTTCGATAGCTTGAGAGTAGGTGATACGATTCATGCGCGGATTACAAAATCGTTCGCAATTTCAGTAGATACACCGAAATAACAGTACTAACCTGAGAAGGTTGATCAAGAGCTGGTAGACGGCAGTCTTTTCTTTGAAGGCTGCCGTTTTTATTTCGTTTGCAGTATATTTAGAGCAACCATTTTATATATTTAGAACTTATGATGTAAACAACTCAACGCTAGTTATAACTGCGAAATATGATATCGAGCTCATGGCCTTATTAATGTGTGTGATGACAGATCCATTTTTATATGGATAATAAAATTAAGGTAATAATCCAGTGAACAAGTTCATTAATCTTTTCTTCTTGCAGTTACCCTCAATATTCCCAGTATTGCTTATTGTCACTCTGCTGGCAGTATACAGTGCTAATAGCAGTAGCGAGACAGGGCCAGAGATAAATAACTCAGTAAGCAACAAAGACGAAACGTTACAGACAGTCCCTTTTATAACAGTTCGCAACAAGACCAGTAGTAACGATGCTTCAGAATGGTTTGGCGGTGAACGCGGTACGATGCATGCAGGGTACTGCGATCTGTCAAATACATCACTGAGTTCATTCAAAGCCATTACAGAAAAAGTACCGTTCTATATTCCAGAAGATATTGTAAGTCTTGATACGGTTAGAGGAATGGCTATCGAGCAGTTCTGGAAAGATATGAAGCGCTCATCGAATGACCGATTTCTCACCCTGTATACACACGGTTTTAATATCGACTTTGAGAAAGGATGTAAAAGGGCCTCTCTGTTTCAGAAATCTGTCGGCTTAAAAGGCAGTTTTCTGTTATTTAGCTGGCCGTCTAATGGCGCACTCCTGAATTACACGCATGACGAGGCTAATTTGTACTGGAGCGTGGAGCCGCTGCGGCAGATGCTAACCGATATGGTCAGCCAGTATGGTGCTGGCAACATTAATATAGCGGCACATAGTCTAGGTACGCGCGGTGTATTGCTTGCCCTTGTTATGATGTCACAGGCAGAGCTGGCTAGTAAGCCATTAATCAATCAGGTTGTTTTAATTGCCCCGGATATCGATGCAGGAGTATTTAAGCAGTATCTGCCTTTAATCAAGCCATGGGTGAAAAACATCACGATCTATGTGTCTGCTAACGATAGTCCTCTAGCACTGTCTCAGCAGGTTCATGGTTATCCGCGCCTCGGGCAACCCGGTGCACATCTTGATGGTTTGACGGGAGTAGAAATTATCGATATTTCAGATTTCCCGGTGCGTTCTCCTACTGGTCATATCTATCATCTATACCAAAACGATGTCATCGATGACCTGGATCAGCTATTAAATGAAGGTAAGCTGGCATCACAACGTCACAACCTTAAGCAAACTGGTAAAAACTACTGGCAGTTGCAGTCTTTACCAGGAAAAAATTAATTGTGTTAGTGGATTTGGCCTGGTTTGAGTATCTCGTGTCGACCCGAAGCGGGCATTCACAATTTTCTACAATCACATCTGAAATAAAGAATTAATGATATAAATATTTGGATTTATGTGTAGTGACTCCTGTTGCTGTATAACATGGATGTTCGTAATAACTTATTATCTTTTTTAAATAACAATAGAAGAATAAAGCATTGGACATGCAAGTGCTGTGTTTTATTCATGTCGAGCTATACTTATTTCTATAATTAAATATAATAAATCAAGGAGATTTTTGAATTTGTCACGGATGGCACTATGCTGCACGAGAGGATATAAACTGGCCTAAGTGGCGCCTGCGGAGAGATAAGCTAAATATGCTTCCGGTTAGTAATGTGGAATGGGAGTATTGACATTATTATGGAGTAGCTGATATGTCAGAAGAAAATGTAGAAGAAGTAATGGAGTATTGTCGTGCGAAAAATCGGATATGCCCTATGCCGAAGCAATGGAATACATTATGGAAGATGTTGCCAGGCAGCGGTCGTGTTAGATCAGATTTTAGACCGCCTTTACCGTTAATATTAGATTCGTGGTACGACTCCACACCTGAAATGAAAATGGGAAGGCTTGCTGAGCATATACAGTGGGCTATTACTCATAATGTAATTGTTCCAATTGCTGGTTATTTATATGGACTGTCTGAAGAAGACTGGCTTCATTTTGGAGAATAGTTGAGCAAAGTATATATCTTTTATTTCCTTCTGCTATTAGCCGGTAGATGACCACTGAAATAAATCAGGTTGAATTGATTATTCAAAAGTCGGTTGCCGACCCCAAGGCGACTGTTAGGGCTTTCTAATATTAGCCCTATCTAAACGATGGCTAACGACCCATAACAGCCACAGGTATGTATGTTTTGAGTGGCGGTTCACACCCACAATATCAACGATTTAACGCATGTGTTGCCTTGACCGGTTGAGACCGCCGCCTTTAGTTGACACCGCTTAATTAAACTTGAAGAGCAAAATCTTGCTTTTTGATTGATCTTAGTCAACTTGAATATAAGTGAACTTTTTATAATGATTAGTTGTTATATTTTTTTATAACTAACTGAGGAGGGATTGATATGTCATCACAACACAGCATACAAATGCCCAGCATTCTTAAGGGCGACGATATTTTCTCAAGCTTCAACCAGATTCAGAAGTCGATTCAAGAACGTGCTTATAATATTTTTCATGATCGGGATCCAAATTCTGGTGACGCACTAACAGATTGGCTGAAGGCCGAATCAGAAGTATTAACTGACATCAATATGACGCTGAAGGACAAAAAGGATCAAGTTGTCATTGAAGGCAAGATTGATAAGTTTCTACCAGAGGATATAGAAATCAAGGCTCAGGATGGGAAGTTTACGATTTGCGGAATACATTCTGAAAAAAGCAGCAGCGAGAAAAAAGGGGTGACTAGGAAAACATCGACGCAGAGTAACTTTTACAGATCTTTTTCTTTACCAGATTCTGTTGACACGGAAAAGATGGACGTTAAGGTGAAAAGCGGTAAGTTTACGGCGAAGATACCTAAAACATCTCATTAGATCCAGCACAGCGGCATTACTATCGTTAAACTGTAGATTTAATGGCTCCTTCGGGAGCCATTTTATGTTTGTATTCAGCGTCACTTATTGGCCGAGAAATGACACTTAGCCAGGGATATTTTTGTCTTTATCATACTGACAAAAAGCAGGTCTAATAGTATTATTTACGATACTGAATATAGTCGTTAGAGAATGCCCGACACTGAAAGTTACTAAGTAGCTCCTCGTGGATGAAGTACCTTAAGCGCTTTTCAATTTATAGGTAAATATTATGAGTAATTCTGGCTCAATAGAAATAAAAATATATGAAAAAATTGTAGAGCACGCAAAAGGATACAAAACCCGGATTCAACTGAATGCAGTTATCGACGCTCTAGATCATGCTTCATTGAACCCTAGCATCGCAAGAGATTCAAACGAACTCCAACTTGAAATAGACAAGCTTCGAAAAATACTTAACAGCTTACCCCAGGACGCATAATCAGGCGTTAGTGTTAAATAAGAATGAAATAGCCTAAATGACCGTTTTCGATCTAGGGTGACTGTTAGCAACCCCTGATATTAGTTATTGCTAATAGACTGCCGCTGCAACTGAATGGGTTCATGAATTCATACTCTGACCCCAGGTGTTTTGATCAGGGCTGATTTATGATATCGCAGAGCGCTAATGTATTAATAATATAACAACCAGTATCAGTACTCAGGTGCCGGCCTGTCGATGCTGCTCGCGCCAGAGTGATGGCGTGGTTCCGCTCCAGCGCCGGAACGCACGAGTGAAAGCGCTGGCATCAGCGTAGTTCAAGGTCGCGGCAATTTGCATTAATTGCATCGATGTGTTCAGCAATAACTGCTTTGCGATCTCAAAGCTGCATTGATCAGTTAGTTCCTGAAAGCTGGTACCATAACTTTTTAGACGTCGGTTCAGTGTGCGCGGGTGGATAGCAAATAGCGCGGCGATGTGCTCGGTTGTCGCCTTATGAATGAAGAGCGAGGAGTGAATAGCTCGGATCACCTGGTCGGTAAAGTCTTCACTGTATTGAAGATTGAGCTTATCGGTTTGACTTTTCAGATAGCGGTACAGTTCAGGGTCTGCATTCACTACTGGTTGCCCCAGCCAGTGCGCTGGAAATAGAAGGCCACTATGTTCGCAAGAAAATTTCAGTGGTGCATTAAAAAACTGCTTGTAGACACGGCTATCCGCAGGTTTATTGCGTCTTAAATGTATTTCATCGGGGTTCCAGGAAGGGCCGCATAATTTACGCAGAACATTGAGCATAATAGCGACAGCGCCGTCTTCGATCTGTACGTGTGCCTCGATGTCGGGTTGATACAGACGGTAACCCAGGAACATTGATTTTTGCTCTTTTTCCAGATAAATAACCGCACCGCGCACATGCAGATGAGAATAATGTACCAGCGCGTGCAGTGCAGTCATTACGTCCGGTGAGTTCTGCATCAAGAAACCGACCAGCCCTAATGCGGAGGAGCCGGTCTGCTGGCCGACCAGGAATCCGAAATGAGAGCAACCGGTTTTGTTCACGCAATGCTGAATCAAGCGACTGCGATTACCAAGTGTAATAACATTATCGGGATCATCGAATAGCCTGGCATCGAATTCAGCTTCCCTCAAAACTACGTCGGGGTCGTAGCCCAGCCGTTTGAGCACCACTGGTATGGCTATCACGGTAGCGATGCGTACGGTACCCTCAAGACCTGATTTTTTTTCCGCAAAAGAAGTCATTACACGCAATAGCGGTAGTTGATTTTGGCAAAGCAGTTTATTCGATAGTGTCTGTATATGTCTAGCAGCTGTCTGAAATTGTATAGCGTTAACCTGCCGGACATGATTGAATGATGAAGTAAAAACTTCCAGATATGATCAGGATATAAATGTACCAAAAAACACTTATATTGAATATTTCCATTCTATTGTTTTTTAGCTCAGCGGCTCTCGCTCAAGAGACGGCTTCGCCTGCCCCCCTCGCTGATACAGCTTCAGAGTCGAAAACTGACGATGTGCGGACCTTACATGCTGAAGCCGAAGCTAAAGCCGAAGTTAAAGCTAAAGCTGAAGCGAAAGACGCTGTGGAGTCACAGTTAATCATTGAGCAGGCAGTCGACGCAGAGGCCAGCACAAAGGCCAGCGCAAAGGCCAGCGAAAAAGCTACGGACAGTGGCAAGCTGGCAGATCCTGAGGATTTGGCTACAGCCAGTGATGTGCAGGATGCAAAAGCCTGGATACCCTCGGCGATTGATTATGACTGGCTTCAGCTAGTATCAAATGAATGGCTTAAAGGAGAGATCAAAGGAATGTATAACGACAGCCTGGAATTTGACAGTGACAAGCTGGATGTACTTGACATCGACTGGACGGATGTAAAGATTCTCCGCAGCCATAGCGCTAATTACATCAATATCGAGGGTGTCGGGGCAACCTCAGGTATCCTGGAAGTTACCGATAATGAATTACGGGTAATCAATGATTATGAAGATAGAATATATGATCGCGAAAACCTGATCTCATTTGCCCCTGCTGGAAAGCGTGAGATCGATCTATGGTCGGTCAAATTCACCCTGGGGTTTGATCTTAAACAGGGTAATACCAACAAGCTCGATTATACGGCAATGGCTAATATAAAAAGGCGAGCATCGGTGACTGAGTTTTCACTGGACTATATAGGCAACATCACCCAAACCGGCAGTACCGGAAATGAGCTGACTGAAACCATTAATAATCATCGTGTCACTGGCAGTTTTAACTATTACGAGACGCGCCGGTTTTTTTATAGCCCGGTATTTGGCGAGCTTTATCACAACGCGTTTACCAATATTAAATTGAGAACTTCGATTGGCACAGGTTTGGGTTATACCGTAATCGACAATGGTTTGACTGAACTGTCGTTTGCCGCTGGTCCGGCTTATATGAGAACAGACTTTTTTTCAGTTGCTGCGGGCGGTGAAAACCCGGTATCGACAGTTGCTGCGGTGTTAATGACGAACTACGATATTGAACTGACAAAAGCGCTGGATTTTATTGCTAAATACAACATCCAGTACGGTAATAAAAAATCCGGTGGTTATACGCACCATATCATCCTGACGCTGGAGAATGATTTAAGGCTGCTGGATTTCGATATATCGTTTATCTGGGACAGGACGAGTTACCAGACGACCGATGCCAGTGGCAAAACGCCGGTGCCGAATGATTACCGTGTAATGATTGGTGTCAGTTTCACTTTCTGATCGGACTTGACGCGGGTGATTGAGTATTTGCGGTATGGTTTTCATGGCAGCTGTGTACGCGGCATCTACCGTGTATTGTTTTTTTCTGGCAATTCGATATATAGAGCATCTCATTTGGTGTTTATTGATTGAGGTCAACAATCATGTTCACAGTTGTTCGTATAAGTTCAGAGCATGTCCGAAATTGTATAGAGATAAACCGCTGAACATGAAACAATAAGTATCATTCTTTTGGTTGTGTGGACAGCGCAGCATGCCTCTGAAAAATAATAAAATGCCGAAGGGAAAGTGAAATGTCACCAAAACAAAAACTAAGCATCTGCTGTTGTATTGTTCTATCTTTTATGAGCACCTGCCTCGTCGCTGAAGAAAAAGCTTCTGACTTGTCCGGTGAAGAGTCAGTTGCTACCGGCTCTGTTTCCTGCTCCTCCGTTGCTGGTGAGCAACAGCATTGTCCTGCTGATACTGCTTCTGGCGTGATCCTGATGAGATCCACCGGGTCAGCAGCCTGTCTTCTGGGTAAGACCTGGGGTTACGACGACGCTGGTATCTGGGTAAAAGATGCTTGCAGCGGCGACTTTATGGTCAATCAGACCGGGACTGAAGCTGCCGTACTCGCCGGCATGCCCGGAGCTGCGTCGACGCATGAAGAAACCGAACAATGGGGCGAATTCGCACCCGGCAAGGGTTTTCTGCTCACCAGAAGCGATATGGGTGAGGCGCGCTTTGGCGGTTATGGTTTACTGCGCTACATGAACCAGATGCCTGCCGAACAGACCTACACTGACCATAATGGTGATACCCATACCACCGATGGCCGCAATGACATCTACTCACACCGGGTGCTGGTATTCCTCAGTGGCTGGATTGCCGATCCGAAACTGGTTTACTCTTTCATCTGGTGGACGGTCAATACGACTAACCAGAATGCACTGTTCTTCAATCTTGGTTACCAGTTTGACAAGAAATTTAATCTCTACGCCGGTATCAATGGTAACCCGGGTTCGCGTTCGCTGTTTGGTTCGCACCCTTACTGGCTGGGTAATGACCGTGTTATGGCCGACGAGTTCTTCCGTCCTTTCTTTACCATGGGCCTGTGGGCGAACGGTGAAATCCTGCCCGGTCTCTGGTACAGCCTGAGTGTCGGTAATGCATCGAGTATCCTGGGCGTTACTGCTACCCAGCTCGACCGCAAGATGACCACCGGCGGTTCGATGTGGTGGATGCCGACGACACACGAGTTCGGTCCACGCGGCGGTTATGGTGACTGGGAGTATCATGAGAATCTGGCGACGCGCTTTGGTTTCTCCACTGTGTTTAGCCCTGAGGAGCGCTACCAGCCTGTTGGCACCGACTCGGGCAATACCTCGCTGAAACTGGCTGACAGCCTGAATCTTTTCAACGCAGGTTCATTGGCACCTGGTGTGACCGTGACGAATGCCGATTACCGGATCCTATCGCTGGATGCCGGCTTCAAATACAAGGGCTTCTTCTTCCAGACAGAGTTCTACCGACGCTGGCTCGATGGCTTCGAGGCAGATGGTGCATTGCCGGTGAATGAGATCGTAGATGACGGCTTCTATATACAGACAGCGTTCTTTCCAGTGCCGAAGAAGATCGAGCTCTACGTTGCAACCTCACAGATATACGGTGATAAAGATGCCGGTTTCAGCAATAGTTCTGAGTACCTGGCCGGTATGAACTATTACCCGTATAACTCGCGTAACTACCGTCTTAACCTGCAGGTGAATGACGTTAACCATTCACCGGTTAGCAGTACATTCGGTTACTACACCGCCGGCCAGGACGGTACTACTGTGTCGGTGGCGTTTTCGATATTCTTTTAAACAATATGGATAACGACGGGCTTTACAAAAAAGGGACAGTCAAAACAGTAACATCTGAATTTATACAAACAGGAGTAGCAGTATGAACATGATCATCCAGGCAAAGAGACTCAGCAGACATTTTCTCAGCGCGGAGCTCGATTTTACCCGTGTCCTTATGCTGACAATTTCACTGGCCCTCGCAGTAGCGGTCGTTGCCCCGGTACAAACTGCAGAGGCACAGGTGCCGGCCAGTGCGCAATATCATGACTCTCATTTTCATCTGACTAATTATGTCCAGCAGGGTATCAGCATCGAGGATTACCTGGCTATCATGGGTGACCGGGTAGGGCGTTCGACACTGTTCGGAATACCGCTGCAGCAGACCTGGTCGTACCAGAACTCCGGTGACTTTGCGCCCACCTATTACCTGCAGAGTGATGCGCCGCTTTATTACTATTCGTTCACCGATGCCTATATCGCCCGGCTCTACGAGAAATTGACGCCCGAGCAACAGGATCGCTTCGAGCCGATGATTACCGGTTTTAATCCTGCTGATATGTATGCCGCCGATCACATCAAACGCGTGCTGACGACTTTTCCCGGTGTCTTCAGCGGTATCGGCGAGTTCAGCATCCATAAGGAATTCGTCTCTTCAAAAGTCGCCGGCAATGTGGCTAGTCTGACTAACCCGGCGCTTGACAGCATTTTTGACCTCTGTGCCGAAACCGGCCTGGTCGCGATTTTGCACAACGATATTGACATGCCTTTTGCCAAGGCGGACACGGAACCAGTCTATCTCACGCAGGCGAAAGAGGTGCTGCGGCGTCATCCTGATGCCAGCATCATCTGGGCACATATCGGTCTTGGTCGCGTCGTGCATCCCGCGACGACGATGGCATCGGCTGCTGCGACCGAACGCAGCCCCAGGTTTATGACGATCATCGAGGGCATGCTCACCGATCCGACCTTGAAGCATCTCTATTTCGATATCTCCTGGGACGAGGTGGCGAAATATGCAGTGGCGACACCGGAATCACTGCAGCGTACCGCCGACATTCTTAACCGCTACCCCGACCGTTTCCTGTTCGGTACCGATAATGTCGCGCCGAAGAGTCCGGAAGCCTATTTTGGCGTCTACGAGATGTACGCCCCGCTGTGGGAGAAACTGACACCTGAGGCGAAACAAAAAGTCCTCAAAGGTAACTACGAACACCTGTTTGATGCAGCGCGAAAAAAGGTGCGGGCATGGGAGAAAGCGAATGTGGCAAGCGGCAAATAAGCTTTTCATTACCGGGGCCTGAAACTTATACGTTCTGGATGACGTAAGTCTGTTTTTGATCAACATAATCTATAAAATAATTCATGAGGAAAAAAGAAATGCGTATAAAACATCTACCACTGGCAAAGCGGCTGCTTTTGTCAGCAATGCTGGCAGCGGCCGGCAGCAGTTTGTCAACGGCATCCGCTGCATCCGACAAAGACACCACCTATGATTTTTATGGTTTCATACAGCTCGACGCCATCTATGACTTTAACCGTATGGATCCTGCATGGAAGGACTCACTGCGGCCATCGAAGATCTGCTCCGGTGAACCTGGCTGCGGCAGTGACGGCGAGACTGTCTTCAGTGTGCGCCAGACCCGTGTTGGTGTTGCCACGACGACAAAGACCGATCTGGGTGAGCTAAAGGGTAAACTGGAGTTCGAGCTCTATGGTGTCGGCAGTGACGAAGGCAAGACCACGCCGCGTCTGCGCCATGCCTACTTCGAGCTGGGCGAGTTCCTCGCCGGCCAGACCTGGAGCAACTTCATGGATATCTCGGTGTTCCCTGATAGCATCGAATACTGGGGTCCGCCGGGCATGGTCTTCTGGCGTAATATCCAGCTGCGCTGGACACCGCTGCGCGATAAATACAGCAGCTTTTCGGTTGCGCTGGAGCAGCCTTCTGCGGCGATCGACCAGGGCAAGGGCAGCCCGGTTGACCCTTCGCTCGGCTTTAACGGCAAAACCGCGTTACCGGATCTGACAGCACGCTGGCGTATTGATGCTGACTGGGGTCACTACCAGGTGGCCGGTATCCTGCGATCGGTGGGTTACGATAGCACCGCTGCCGGTGGCGATCCATCCGGCAGCGAGACCGGTTACGGTATCAACCTGAGCGGCAGCTTGAAGACCGGTACCAACGGCACCGTGAAAGCGCAGCTGGCCTATGGTGATGCGATTGCCAGTTACTTCAATGATGGCGGCATCGACATTGCAGCCAGTGGTACCGGCGCTGGTCCAGAGACCCTGACGATTCTTGGCTGGCACCTGTTCTACGACCATCGCTGGAGCGACAAATATACCAGTTCGGTTGGCTGGGGTGGCGTTGATCAGGACAACACTGCCGCTCAGAATGGTGACGCCTTTGCGGGCAGCCAGTATGGCCTGGTCAACCTGCTGTACTATCCTGTCAAACAGGTCATGGTTGGCGGTGAGCTGCAGTACGGTGAGTACGAGCATAAAGATGGTAAGACGCTGGACGATACCCGTGTGCAGTTCAGCACAAAATACATGTTTTAATTATTTAATTACAGTTTAAGGAGAAGAATCATGTTACAGAAACATATACGTAATACCGGTGCGGCACTGAGTTTCGTCGCTGCACTGGCCTTAATCGGCGGCATGAACAACGCCGCATATGCCGATGCTTCAAATATGGATAAGTTCAAGACAGCTATCGATGCTGCCTATGACAAATATAAAGATCTCGATGAGGGTGCTGTTGCCGATTATATCCCGGCGCTGGCCAAGGTTGATCCAAAGGTGTATGGCATCGCGCTCGTTACTGTCGATGGTAAAGTGTATACCGCGGGCGATCTTAAAACCGAGGTGTCGATCCAGTCGATCTCCAAGGTGTTCACCATGGCCAAGGTCATGGATGAGTCCGGCGTTGATGCGATCTACGATAACATGGGTGTCGATGCTACCGGTCAGCCGTTCAACTCCATTGTGGCCATCGAACAATATAAAGGCAAAGAGATGAACGCCATGGTTAATCCGGGTGCGATTACCTCGACCAGCATGGTTAAAGGCAAGAGCTACGACGAGATCTGGAACAAGATCATCGGTTACTATGATGATTTTGCCGGCCGTAAGCTGAGCGTGCTGGAAGATGTCTACAAATCCGAAGCCGAGACCAATCAGCGCAACCAGGCGCTGGCGATGCTGATGTATGCTTATGGTCACATCAAAGGTGATGCCCTGCAGGCCACGGACATCTATACCAAGCAGTGTTCGGTCGGTGTCAACACCAAAGACCTGGCGATGATGGCAGCGACACTTGCCAATGGTGGCAAGAATCCAGTGACCGGCAAGCAGGTGGCGAAAGCGGAAAATATCCCGGAGATCCTTGCTGTGATGGCAACAGCCGGCCTCTATGACGACGCAGGCAAGTGGTTATACAGAACGGGTCTGCCAGGCAAGAGCGGTGTTGGCGGTGGTATCATCGCAGTGTCACCGGGCAAGTTTGGTATCGCAGTTATCTCGCCACCGGTAGACGCAGCGGGTAACAGCGTACGTGCTCAGAAAGCGATTACTGATATCTCTAACGCGCTGGGTGGTAACCCTTACGACGTTAAGCCCAACTAAGCAGTAATGTAACCGCCCGGTATTTTGCCGGGCGGTTTTTTTTGATATTGGTTTATCATCTGTCACGCAGAAATAAAAATCGCTGTGGATCAGCGAGGGGTACTTGATCTAACTGTGCCAGGCTGCTCTCGGGAGACATTTTAATGATCGAATTTAAAGATGGTGCGTTAGTTATAGGGCCCATGCTTGCCTTTACCATCGGTATCATCGTGTTATTCATCGGCAAACGTATCAATGGTTCCGTCAGTTTTTTGCGCGAGTTCAGTATCCCGGAGCCGGTCACCGGTGGCCTGTTATTCTCTCTATTAACAGCACTGGTCTACGTTTTAGGCGATGTTGCGATCAACTTCAAACTCGAAGCACGAGATTTTCTGCTGGTCTATTTCTTTACTACCATCGGTATCAATGCCAGCCTCAAAGATCTGATTGCAGGCGGTAAGCCGCTGATCATTTTACTCGTCATCACCATTGTTTATATGGTGATGCAGAACTTACTGGGTATTTCAGTAGCGCATCTTTTTGATATGTCTGCTGCAGTCGGTTTGCTAGGTGGTACAGTTTCGCTTATCGGTGGCCATGGAACCGCTATCGCCTGGGCGCCTAAAATAAGTGAACAGTATGGTGTTGCCAATGCCATGGAAGTCGGCCTTGCCTGTGCTACCTTTGGTCTGATCCTTGCCAGTCTCATGGGTGGTCCGATCGCAAAATTTCTTATCGGCCGCTACAATTTAACACCCGAGAAGAAAGAGGAACTGACCGTGGGTGTCGCAGAGGAGAGTAGTGAGAAACCGACAATAACCTCGCTGCAATTTCTTGATGGCATCCTTGCGCTGCACGTCTGCATCATATTCGGCATCATCCTGAATGAAATTGTTAAAAATCTCGGCCTGGATCTGCCATTGTTTGTCACCTGCCTGTTTGCCGGTATCCTGCTCACTAATACCTTGCCGCGCTCATTTCCACGACTTACCGGTATGCCCTGGCCTAGTCGTACACCGACCATTGCGCTGATTGCTGATGTTTCTCTCGGAACATTTCTGGCGATGTCACTGATGAGCATGCAGTTATGGACCCTGGTTTCGATGGCCGGGCCGATAGTCGCAATTTTGACCGCTCAGTTCCTGTTCGCTATCGTGGTCAATCTGTTCGTGGTCTTCCCCGCGCTAGGCCGTAGTTATGATGCCGCGGTAGTGTCTGCCGGTTTTGGCGGCATCTCCATGGGGTCTACGCCGACCGCTATGGCTAACATGTCAGCGGTGGCTGCACGTTATGGTGCTTCACACCTGGCGTTTATCATCGTGCCACTGGTCTGCGCATTCTTTATTGACCTGGTTAATGCTATGCTGATACCGCTGTTTCTCACGCATTTCTGATGTAGTGGAATAAAATTATAAACGCTTGGTAAATCAGGATGAAAGCTCTTAGAGGCAACACAGAAAACAAACAGAAAACACGTTACGATCTGAAGCTTGTATACGGCATGCTGTGTTTCATGCTGCCTGCAGGCGTACTGGCCGAGCAAGCCGATGTGTCGAAGAGCCAGATCCTGGACCGGCTGCAGCGACTGGAGGTACAGCAGCAGGAACTGGAAAAGCAGCTTGAGAACAAGGACAGCCGAATCGATGAACTCGAAGAAAAACTGAGCAGTAAACAGCGCACCGTGGATACAGCCACTACCTCGCATGGTAATACACATACGCCGGGAAAAGGTACGACCATAGCTGCCACTGACAGCGGCAGCCTCAATTTCCGCTTTTACAGTTATGTTCGTTACCTGAATCAGAAAGGGCTCGATGACAGCTACACCAATGCTTTTGGTAAGGTCAGTGATATCGACCAGCGCCAGGATTTTCAGGTCAACAAGATGAACCTGTTTTTCTCCGGCTGGGCGATGGATCCCAGGTTCCATTACCTGGGGTATGTCTGGACAACAAACGCCAGCCAGGGCCGTGGTGCCCAGGTGGTGGTGGCCGGTAATCTGCAGTACGATTTTAGTTACTGGCTGACCGGCGGCGTTGGCATAGACAGCCTGCCGGGCACGCGCAGTACTGCAGGTAATTTTCCGAACTGGCTGGGCGTTGACAACCGCCTCATCAGTGACGAGTTCTTCCGGCCGTCCTATACCACGGGAGTCTGGATCAAAGGAAAATTCGCTGAAACTTATAACTACAAGTTGATGCTGGGTAATAACCTCAGCCAGCTCGGTGTCGATGCCGGTCAGCTCGACAACGGTCTCAATACCTGGTCAGGGATGCTGAGCTGGATGCCGTCAGGGGACTATGGCCCAGGCTTCGGCGACTTCGAGAATCATCAGAGCATGGTTACGCGTTTTGGTCTGCACTACACCTATAGTAAAGAGGATCGCCAGAGCCAGCCTGGTACCGAAGCAATCGAGAATGTGCAGCTGCGGTTGTCGGACGGCAGCATCATATTTACACCGGACCTGTTCGGTATCGGCATCGCTATCACCGATGCGACATACCAGATGGTTTCTTTCGATGCGGGCGTGAAGTTCCGCGGTTACTCGCTTGCAGGCGAATTTTTTGTGCGCCAGCTCAATGATTTCAAAGGGCCTGGTACGGACAGCCTGACGTTCAACGATCTCAATGATCATGGCTTCCAGTTACAGTCTTCGGCTATGCTGATACCAAAGGCAGTGCAGCTGTACCTGTCCGGATCGAAGGTCTTCGGCGAGTACGGCAACCCGTGGGATGCGCGCCTGGGGGTCAACGTATTCCCATGGAAAAACAAGGTAGCACGCTGGAATACCGAGTTGCTCTATCTGGATAATTCACCGGTCGGTGCACTGAGCCTGCCTTACTCGGTTGGTGCCAATGGACTGGTGTTCTATACCAATCTCGAAGTTAATTACTGACAGCTGGTTACGTGATCGTGAAGTACAGCGTGTGTACCACTAGCCATGAGCTTAGATAGAGCTGAGCTGGCTCTAATTCTGGTAAATATGAAATCATTGGTACAGTACGGTAATGAAAATGAAACTGACTGATCTTATACTGAGTAATGACGAAAGTACTCTGGTAAGTATCGATGGCGAAGGCGCGATATGACATTGTCCCTGAATCAGCTATGTTCCTTTGCATTGATATTTCGACACAAGATTCGATGAAGCTTAACTGTAATTACTATTTTGAGTAGATAGCACATGAGATTACTGACACTGACTGTTCGCACCCTGTTATTACTGAGTGCCCTGCTTGCCTCTGGTTGCGCCTCTTTGCCAACGGATGTTCAACGAACACCGACATTTACCCTGGAAGATACGTCCGAGACTAAACTTCACAACGTAATACAGCCGCTGGTCAGGGGACACCCTGAGAAATCGGGTTTTCACGCATTGAGTAATGGCATCGATGCCTATGCGGCACGTCTATTATTGGTCAGGGCAGCACAAAAATCGATCGATGTTCAGTATTACATCTGGCATGACGATCTCACCGGCAGGGTCTTACATAATCAGTTGCTCGCGGCAGCTGACCGTGGTGTACGTGTAAGGATGCTTCTCGATGATATGGATACTGCGGGTAAGCATGAGGTGCTGCACATAATCGATGCACATCCCAACATCGAAGTGCGCGTGTTCAATCCTTTCGCCGGTCGCGGCAACCGTATGGGGGATTACCTGACGGATGCCAGACGCATCAATCATCGCATGCATAACAAGACCATGACCGCTGATAACCAGGCCACGATATTCGGTGGTCGTAATATTGGCGATGAATATTTTGATGCCTCCGGCCATGTCGGTTTTAGCGACCTCGATGCGCTTGCCATTGGCCCGGTCGTCGATGAAGTTTCGCGTGGCTTTGATCTTTACTGGAACAGCCAGTGGGTCTATCCGTTGGCAGCATTCCAACCCGATGAGCCTGTCACTGAAGCAATGATCAAGGGCTTCAGAAATCAGTCTGATGCGTATTTAGAAGAAGCCAGATCTTCAAAATACGCCGAAGCTATTAGGGAACTCGATATCGTCAATATGTCTAGTGTGGAGGAGATGGATTTCGCCTGGGGTAAGTGGGTACTGGTCTATGACCACCCCAGCAAGGTGGATGCTAAGGAGATTACAGAAGAAACACACCTTGGACCGAAACTGAGAAAAGCGATGGATAAAGCACAGGATGAGTTGCTTATTGTTTCACCGTATTTCGTTCCTGGGACAAGATTTACCGAGTACCTGGTCGGACTGGTCGACAGGGGTGTCCGTGTCCGTATCATGACGAACTCACTGGCTGCCAACGATGTTCCGATGGTGCATGCAGGTTATCAACGTTACCGCGAGGCGCTGATCAGCGGTGGTGTTGAATTGTATGAGTTCAAGCCTGTCATTCATCATGGTATAGAAAACGAAGATGTAGAAAAACAGAAAAAGAAATGGATGGGGTCATCGCGCGCCAGCTTACACGGTAAGTATTTTGGTTTTGATCAACACTATATCTTCATCGGCTCATTTAATCTGGATGGCCGTTCTGTAGCAATAAATACAGAGCTCGGCGTGTATTTTGAAAGCCCTGACTATGGAGCCTGGTTAGCAAAAGCTTTCGATGCGAGTGCGATGACCAAAGGGTACCGGGTGTTGCTAAACGAAGAGAATGAGCTGGAGTGGGTAACGCTGGAGGATGGCAAGGAAGTTCGTTTTGATGTAGAGCCGGAGACGAGTTTCTGGACTCGGTTCAGTACAGATTTCCTGTCTATCTTTGTACCGGAGAGCCAGTTATGATCATAAGCCTTTTATAAACCGGCGTTTAATATAACCGTTATTTCGAGAATTTATGTTTACTTTCTTTTATGACATGTTAAAGCTCCTGGTTGGCATGTGGCATGGGATTAAAAATGATGTAGATTTTCGTATATTACTTTTTTTCCTTGTTGCTTTGCTGGCTGGTGCAACGTTATTTTATTACCGTGAAGAAGGCTGGAGCGTCATTGATTCACTGTATTTTTCGGTGATGACCATGTCAACTATAGGTTATGGAGATTTTGTACCAACGACTACCATATCTAAGTTGTTCACAATTATCTTTGCAATATTAAGTATTGGTGTTTTTGTAGCCTTGATGTCAAAAATTGTGGGAATTGTGCTGCGCCTGAAAAAACTGAAGCGAGCTAAATACAATAAGTTCACTTCTAGCAATGATGAAAAAAAGAGATGAGCCATGGTTGATATGGCAAAGATGAAAAACATTCAAAAATATAACGGTATGTGTTAAATGCAACTGCCCAAGCTGAAACTGACTGATCTGATACTGAGTAATAATGAGAATACAGGGGTAAGGATCCTGAAACTGACAGGGATTGCCTGGATGCCATTGCTTCTGCTGACATTTTTTGAAGGAACATTGTTTGCTGCAGATATCACCATCCCATTCATAAAAGATACCGCCCCCTATGTGCGATGCCTGATCGTAATATCTTTGCTGGTGTTGGCTGATAATATTATCGAACCGATGATGGCAAGAGTCTTGAAGTATATGAAGACATCCGGCCTGATTGCTGATTCTGAGAAGGAAAACTTCAACAGTATCGTAGATAGAATGGCAAATAGTATGAACAGTAAATGGATACTGTCGGTGTTAATGTTGCTAGCCATACTGTTCAGCTTTTTAATGCAGTCGGATTACATTGATATGTGGACTGAAAGAGAAGTGACTTCATGGATGCTGTACCAGGGTAATGGCTTAGTGGATGAAACACTAGCAGGTAAATGGTTTCTGTTCGTCAGTTCGCCTCTGGTTTCCTTTTTGCTTTATCGCTGGCTATGGCGCTTCTTAGTATGGTCACTGTTCCTCTACCGTGTCTCACGGATGAAACTTCAGCTATGTGCCAGTCACACAGATCTTGCCGGTGGGCTGGGAGTGATTGGTGCGGGACATTCATTGTTTGCTATCGTGTTTTTCATCCTGGCAACCCTGCTGGCATCTGATCTTGCAGCTAATATGCTTTATGAAGATGAGGTCATAATCAGTGCGAAACAGGTGGCTATCGTTTTTATCTTTACCAGTATCATCGTGCTCCTGGTCCCATTATTGTTTTTTAGCCGGCAGCTTGTCGATATCAAGCATGATGCACTGGTCGAATACAGCACGCTTCAGAACCAGATATCAAGTGACTTTCACAGGCAATGGATCAAAGGTGAAGCTGATGACCTGGTGGATTCCATGCAGCCATCCGCTATGGCTGACTATAGCGCAGTATTTGAGAATGTCAGTAATATGCGTTTGCTGCCTGTTACCCCTAAAATGATAATGTTTCAGAGTGCGTTGCTGTTTATACCGTTTATACCGTTGGCGCTGATTGAAACATCTCTCTGGGACATTGTGCAAAAGATTGGGGGCACTCTGTTCTAGTTATTCGATTAACAGTTGATGAGTTGCTGGCATAGACATAATAAACAAATTTTTCGCAACATACTGTCCTAGACTATTTCATGATTATGCCGAATGATGGTGCGTTACCATAACAGGCTGAACAAACTGTTTTGAACTTGAGGAGATCAATTAGTGAAGATGAAAAATAAAAATTCGTCATGGTTTTTTACCATTAAATACCTTACCATATTTTCTTTAGTATTATTTCCCGTGTTTAATTGCCTGCATGCCAGTGAGCCTGTCGACAATAAGTTCAGGATCGCTTTCGGCGGTTATAGCCTGGTCCGTTATGACTCATCGATGTCTTTGACCGATGAAGCCATCGGTGCCGGCGCATCGATCAACCCGGTCGATGCCTTCGGCCTGGAAACCAAGCAGAACGTGTTTCGTCTCGATGGTTATTATCGATTCAACGATACGCATGCACTCACTTACTCTGTGTATAGCATCAGGGCGTCAGGAAATAAAGTCCTTGATGAAGAGTTTGAATGGCTCGATGAAGATGGCAATACCATCACGATTCCAATAGGCGCCAATATCGATACTTCACTCGATTATGATATCTACAAGGTCGGCTATCTCTGGTCTTTCCACCATACGGATAAAGTCGAACTTGCCGCGGGTGCAGGGCTGCATATCACCCGGATAAAGGTTGGTCTAGATGCGGGTGGCAGCTATACGGGTAGTACAGTCAGGGATGTAAATACAACGATGCCGTTGCCGGTCTTATCATTTGGTCTGACTTATCGTGTTACACCAAAGTTTAAGTGGTACCTGAAGCCTGAAATCTTTGCACTTAAATTTGATAAATGGGATGGTCTTTATACAGATACATCTTTAGGCATGGAATACCGAACTTTCGATCAAATAGGTTTCGGGCTTGCACTAAACAGCAACTCGTTGAAGGTGACCGAGAAAACCAGTGATTACAGGTTTAACTTTGATAATAGAATCACCGGGATACTGATTTATGTGGCTGGTTATTTTTAGAGTATTCGGATCAAACCATCAGTACGAGAATGAAAGGCAACAATTTTAAGAAACACTAATAGCTATGGAACTAACAAAAGATATTTGGGCGTTAATCATTGCGCTGGCAGCGGTTGTCAACGGTCCTGGCATTGTTCGTCTGGCCTGTCTTCGGTCATCAGTCTCCGCCGAACCTCCCACTTTTAGCTGCATGGTTGCTTATTTCACTGGTCTTACGATTTACTTCCAATCCAAAAGCTCATACAGTACTGGTTATGGCAAACCTGGTTATTTTTTCCGCTTTTATCGCGATTTTGCAATGCAGATAGGCGAGGTCGCTCGTAGGGTTGTTGAATAATATAAAACAGTTACTGCTTTACCGGGTAGCTTTTTTGTCATACTGTTAGATCGGCTACACTCCATATACACTATCTTTTTAGCGAATCAGTCAATAAAAAAATCCGAGTATGTCGACAACGCCCAATTTAATGAACCAGCTATCTGATGCGCGATAAAAGTTACGTGCGCCAAAGCCGATACGCATAGATGGCGCGGTCAAGAAACACAGATTAATTAAAGGCATGGTACCAGGTCGGCGTAAAGTTATAACTGGATACATAGGAAGACCGGAATTCCCAGAAGAAAGATATCATAGTTGTATATGAGATAACTATAAGTGGCTTCTTTGGAAGCCGTTTTTATTTGTGCTGACTGTCCGCTTCTGACTGTTCTGAGACGGTCAGTTGATTTTGAGTGCATGTCTAGCTTGGAGGTCGCTTAACGACCCTAAACAGACGTTCGGTAACTGTTCTCATTCTTGTACTATAACATTTAGTTCAAAATGAATTAGCTACATTCAATTAGCTTAATTCCGAATAATTTAATTTGTTGACCTAGATCATCTTGCTGCTAAATCTCGTGAATTAGTATTAACATTGTTATTCTAAATGATTGTAAGGAGTGGTGTTTAGGTTGATCAAGTTATGTGATCCGTAGAAATAGACCTGAGCATTTGATTTGTATAACCAGTAAGAAGAAGGAGTAAATCATGAAAATGTTAACCAAAGTTTTAGCGTTAACTCTAACAGCAACGAGCCTTTTAGTGGCTTTCCCTGCTATGTCGGCAGATCAAGCTCAAGACAGAGATCAAACCAGGATGGATGCGGATATGGATCGTGATCGTGACCGTGATCAGGTACAAGACCGTGATCAGGTACAGGACCGTGATCAGGTACAGGATAAAGATGCTGTCAAGACACAGGATCAAGACCGCGATCAGGATAAAGCTAACCAGTAATAAAACGTTAATGATACAAGCAGTAAGGCCCATGTGGTCTTACTGGCTTTTACAAGGACGCCTCTAAGTGAATATTTTAAGGCGTCAAATGGGTGGTTTGTTTACTAAGAATTAATATTGGGATAAATTAATGCTGGTTCTGCTCGACAGATATCTGGCCCTTAGTTTGAATGCTCAACACATTCAGCCCAAAAGTTTGTCTAAATTGTTTAGCTTTACCAGCACGTGCCTACAACGTTATACAGCCATATTTTTATTTGCCCTGCTGACTTTATGTAATACATCAGCAGTAGCTGACAATAGCACCTTTAAGCTTTCGACAGGTGCAGAATATATAACCGGTGACTTCGGTGGCACTGAACCCGTTGAACAGTTGTATATCCCCGTCACCACAAGATATACAACCAAAAGATACTCTTTTCGATTAACTGTTCCCTATGTTAGCTTGACTGCCCCTACAGGCACTGTCCAGTCAGATGGGACCATTCTTCCTGGCACAGGCCCAATCGTGACCGAGTCAGGAATGGGTGATGTTATCGCGGGCGTCACTTACCGTGATGCATTTAACTCTGAAGTTGCTTCGGACGTGGCGATTGATTTTACTGCTAAGGTAAAGTTTGGCACCGCTGATGTGGACAAAGGACTGGGTTCAGGCGAGAACGATTACACTATTCAGACAGAACTTTATAAATTTCTCGATCGTATTATGTTATTCGGTATTCTGGGTTACAAATTCCGAGGTGATCCACCAGGCGTTGATTTAAATAACAGTTTGATTGCTTACCTGGGCGGTAATTATAGGTTGACCCCGGCATTTAGAACAGGTATTGATTTCTACTATCAGGAAGCACTATTTTCAGGCGCAGATGACCAGGTGGAGTTATCTGCTTTTCTTGGGTATAAGTTAAGCAATACGCAATATCTGCGTAGTTATTTAATAAAGGGCTTTGGTGACGCAAGTCCTGACTGGGGTGTGGGTGTATATATATCTTTCATGCAGTGATTAACAAATGCCCACTTTTGGCCGGAAGCTGCCTATAGGTGGGTTTTGAGCAATTCTGGGGTCTGAGGGTCTCTAGTCGACTGCGGTTTCAACCGGTCGATGCAACATCTAATCTCTAAGTATAGAGAGGAGGATGTTAAAGATGAGACCGAGGATTTATTACACCGAAGAACAAAAAGCCATGATGTGGGATCGCTGGCAGAAAGGCGAGACACCAGGTTCTATTGCAAGGCTATTTGATCGACATCATTCATCAATTGAGCGCATTATTGCTGAGACAGGTGGAATCAGGCCTGCTCCGCGTCGCAGAGCATCACGATGCCTTTCTTTGGCAGAGCGTGAAGAGACATCCCGAGGCATCGCCACTGGCCAGTCTCTTCGATCCATTGCAGCTTCGCTGAATCGATCGCCTTCAACGATTAGCCGTGAAGTTAAACGCAACGGTGGCAGACAATATTACCGAGCAAACGAAGCCGATAAAAACGCCTGGGATCGTGCACACCGCCCTAAAATCTGTAAACTGGTTGAGAATCGCCCGCTGGCATATATTGTGGCAAAAAAACTTCAGTTGAAATGGTCTCCAGAACAGGTTGCTGGCTGGCTGAAGCAGACCTATCCGAGTGATGAGAGTTATCAGGTGTCCCACGAGACAATATATCGCAGCCTTTATATCCAAGCCCGCGGCGCCTTGAAAAAGGAGCTATTACAGCATTTAAGACGAACACGTGTCATACGTCGTTCGCGCCACCATACGCAGAAAACACCTGATCATGGACAAATTACCGATGCTGTCTCTATCAGTCAGCGTCCAGCCTCTGTCGAGGACCGTGCTGTTCCTGGCCATTGGGAAGGTGATTTAATCATGGGAAGTAACAATAGCCAGATAGCAACATTGGTAGAACGAAATACTCGTTATGTTTTATTAGCGAAGGTTAATGGCAAAGATAGCAAGACGGTCGTTGATGCGTTAATCAGACAGGCACATAAATTACCACGGGAGTTATATAAATCACTGACCTGGGATCGTGGTTCAGAGTTGGCAGAACACAAACGATTCACCTTGGCGACAGATATCAAAGTCTTTTTTTGTGATCCACAGAATCCCTGGCAACGCGGCTCGAATGAAAATACCAATGGACTGCTGAGACAATACTTCCCCAAAGGAACAGACTTGTCCGTTCATTCACAAGCAAAGTTGAATGCCGTAGCGAGGAGACTAAACGAGCGGCCAAGAAAGACGCTAAACTATGAAACACCAGCAGAACGATTTAACCAGTGTGTTGCAACGACCGGTTGAAACCGCAACCCCAAAGAAGACGTTCAAATATTTGTGGTTAACTACTTAGCTTCTGGCTCAACATGGATCGAAATATCAGTTGTGCCATAATGATTTTCGATCGTAGACTCTATTGTGTCAGCAATAGTATGAGACTCCTTAGTTGATAGCGTCGAATCAACGGAGATAACCAGGTCAACCGCTCGATTTTTCCCTACCCATCGTGACCGTATTCTGTGAACACCTTTTACTCCAGGGACGGTTTTGATGATATCGCTTAACTCTACAGGATCAATCGCATACTCATCTATAAGAACAGGGATAGCACGTCTGAACAAGCTGTATGCAAGATAGAATATGAGAAGTGAAACACCTAAGGCGCATAAACGATCAACCCATTCATATCCAATTGCAGATAATTGCCAACCAGCGATAACTGTACTGGTAATTAGAACATCGGCAAAGGTATGGGTCGCGTCCGCACGCAATATATCTGAGTCCAGTCGTCTCGCCCACATGTGTTGCCAGCTGGTCACTACGATATTTATGACCAATACGCAAAACATAATGAGAAGCTCCAAACTGCTGGAAACGACTTCAGTATATTCTTTATTGATTGCATTGATCGCCAATTCAAAAGCTAATACGACTAATATCGAAGCCAGTATAAACACAGCCAGTGTTTCTAGTTTTCTATGTCCATAAGGATGCTCGCGATCGGCAGGCAAGCAGGAATAATGTATAACTATCCAGGCAATGATGTTATTTGTTAGATCAGTTAAGGAATGGATGGCATCAGCCAATATAGCCATTGAGCCAGTGGAAAGACCAACGATGGTTTTGGCGATTAGAACTAGCAAGTTAGCTAAGCCTTCAATAACGATTACTCGCCGCACCTGTTTATCTTTATTAGTGGTATCAGTCATGGCCCAAAAATGTTTGCTAATTATCTAAACTGTTGAATCGACATTGTATCATCAGAAGTCACCATGATAGTTTACCGCTTTAGGTACTGAATAACCGCTTAGGCCGGAAACTGCCTGTCGTTGAGATTTGAATGAAATCAGAGCCTGGGAGTCGGCTGTCGACCCAAAAGCTACGTTTTGGTGATTGCCTCACGATGGGCGGAAACACCACATAGACGACATTAGGAACGTGGGTCAGTTCTGATGATAGTTCGTAGAGAGCAGACATTGGCAAGATAGCCCTGACAGAACATTTTCGGCTGTCAGAAGTTGACACTCAAGATTGATTAGTTTTATTACTAAACAAAACCTACACGACTTTCGTTACGAGGGTGGAGCCCCCATAAACAGTGGGTCTCAGATTCCAGTGGTAAATGAGAAAAGGCAATATGGTTCAAACGGTCAAGCTAGGCCCACCCGACTCAACTGGTACAGATTAACCAATCACGTCTGAACACCCCGTAATAAGCGGCTTATCGCTATAACAAGGAAAGTTATTATCAAGAGTCGGCAGCGCCGAGAAGGGAAATAAATGGTGGGCCTGGAAGGATTACAGCCTACTTCCTTGTAGGCTGCCAAAGGCTCGCTTCGCTCATGAAAAATCGTTCCGGACGATTTTTTCGAGCCTTCGACCTGCCGATTATGAGTCGGGGCTCTAAGCGATCGCTATTGGTTGCCGAAAATGCTCTGTCAGTGAAAAAAACGAAGGTCCGTTAACAATAAAATTTTTACTGACTATAAAATTTGTTTAAGGTCGCCTAATGATAGACAGCAGACTCTCGATAATTAGGCAATGAAGGTCGGTTCATGGCCGGAAACTGCCTGTCGGTAAAAATTGAGAGAAATCTGGGTCTGAGAGTCTCTTGTCGACCCGTTTCGGCCGGTCATGGGGTGTACTTCGTCCGCCCGTCGACACCGCCACAGCCAATACTGGACAGTAGAGGTCATCTTAGAAGAATCCTGCAGAATGGACATTCAAAAAATAGTCTCGACCGAGCACTTCCATCCATATCGGCATTATACGAACTTTTTGTGTATTGCCGGATAGTAATAGTCAACTATTCTAGTTTTTATAGTACTTAACGAAAACCACCTCAAGTAGAAGTTTAAAGGTAAATGCACCAAATATAATAGTTATTATTTGCCGGCATTTTTACTTCCGTTTTAGTCCTTATCAAGTTGATACTGATTCGGTTTATTTTAAGTTTGAATTCAGCTTCTGTTTATATACTGCAAAAAAAATTACGGTGGTATTTATGAGAAGCTTACTAATTAGTTCAAAATTAATAATCCTGTTACTTGGTATTTACTCTGCCATATCTTATGCAGACGTCGATGGTGGGGGAATATTTCTGGATTGCTATAAAACAAAAAGTCCCGGTGTATCTACAGTAAAATTTCAGCAATATAATGAAATATGCGGCAGCTGTCATTTCCCATACCAGCCTGGTCTGCTTCCTGCTGTATCATGGGAGAAAATCATTGCAGATGCGGATAACCATCATGGTGAAAAGTTAAAGCTGTCTCCTGTGGAATTAAATACGATGAGGCGTTACTTATTAGATAATTCAGCTGGACGTGTAAATGATGAGATTTCTAATAATATCCTTCGAACTTTGAAATATGAACCGGTGGTTACACGGATAACGAAAACACCGTATATTGTGAAAATGCATAGTCAGCTGGATAATGAAGATAAAATGAAAAATTTTGGACAATGTGATAGCTGCCACCAAGGAGCCACGCAAGGGAAATATTAAATTGCTTCTTACTTCTATACGTAACTTACTGTAATAATTAAAAACATACAGCCACACACGCACAGTATGTGCGAGATACAGGAGAGCCATTATGACCAACCTTAAAACTTATTTCGTATGGGATGCCAATATCCGCTGGTTTCACTGGATAAATGTACTGTGCGTGCTTGGGCTGATCGCCGTGGGCGTCACGATCCTCAACGGCAAGGCATTAGGTGTGTCAACCGAAGGAAAGATTCTGCTAAAGAGCGTGCACGTCTATATAGGTTATGTATTCGCGGTGAATTTGCTATGGCGACTGGTCTGGGCCTTTATAGGAGGAACATATGCAAGCTGGCGGGCGATCCTGCCCGGAGGGTATGGTTATATGAGAGAACTGCGTGCATATATCTCTGATCTTAAGGCTGGACGAGTACGCCAGTACCTCGGGCACAATCCACTTGGTCGTATCGCTGTTACTCTCCTGCTTTTCCTGCTGCTTATCCAGTCCGTCACCGGTCTGGTATTGGCGGGCACCGATTTATTCTATCCCCCTATCGGTTCATGGGTTGCGAGTTGGGTAGCAGCCTCAGGGGTTGATCCGGCAATGCTCGCGCCCTATGCGAAAGAGACATACGATCCGGTCAACTATGAAGCAATGCGTGCTTTTCGTAAACCTTTTATTGTACTTCATGAATATGGCTTCTATGCGCTGCTTGCTCTAATTCTTATTCATATTCTGGCAGTCGTTAAAACTGAGTTAGGCGAAGGCGGCAATCTCATCTCCGCGATGTTTACAGGTAAGAAGGTGCTGAGTCAGACGCCGGCAGATCAGGCGAAAACCGATTAAGCTGTGAAGTACAGCAGGATGTGTGAGGACGCTTTGCTAAACTGATCGCAGACTGGTTTTGTTTTTGCTTCGTCCTGTTCTGACATCAATCACAGCAGACCGTTTTCAATGACAGACGGGCAGTTCATGATTATTGCAGTTTAGACGTGAGATTGCCGGAACACATATTGGAGATTACGCGGTACTGACTGTTTAACTTTATATAAAGGGGTAGATCATTACCCAGTAACAGTTTGACATTATTTACAGCTGTCGCAGTGGTAACTTTATCTCAGATTTAAAACCACCAAGGTCAGAAGAGCGTTTAAAACGGATGCTGCCATTGTAGTCAGCAACAACATCAGCAGCTATCGCAAGGCCGAAACCATGCCCCTGGATTTTTTCGTCCAGGCGAACACCTCTTTTTGAGAGCTCATTTATTTTATCCGGATCAGCTCCCGGACCATCATCTTCAATACAGATGTGAAGTTCAGAATTAACCGTCACACTCAGGGTGATTTTGTTTGCTGCCCATTTATATGCGTTATCTAGCAGGTTGCCAAGCAGCTCTAGCATGTCTTCGCGGTCAACTGGACAGATAATATTATCAGGGATGTCTGAGGTTAAATGTAGTGACTTATTGGTATACATCATATCCAGCGTTTTGATCAGCGACGGCAGATCGTCTGAAAATGAAAATAAAGCCCCTGTATGACTTGGGCCCGCCAGTCTCGCCCTTTTCAGAATGCGATCTGTTAACTGATATATGTCATCAGCCTGTTTTATTAATATGGTTTTAGTTGTGCCGGGAATGTCACTTTTATCGGTTATCTGCTGAATAACCGTTAATGGTTTTTTTATGGCGTGCGCCAGATCACCAAGGGCGTCTCGCGAACGACGTAGACGCTGTTCCATTACGGTTAACAGATGATTCACTTCGTTGATTAATGGCCGTAGTTCATCAGGTGAGTCTGTGCTCAGTTTATTTAGCTGGCCTTGCTGAAGCGACAGTAATTCAGCATGTATTTTATTCAGCGGGCTTAAACTGCGGCGTAGTATCAAGACCTGTAAGATAACGAGGACTAATAACATACCGAAGGCTATCGCCGAAAACCAGTATTGAAACTGAGTAATATTTTCATTGATGGGGTTGAAATCCTCAGCGATCGTAATAGTAAATTGGTGACCCTGCTTTTCGTAACCGATAGACATAAGCAGTAATGATTGCTGTTCGGGTCCTTCCTCAAAGGTACGTAACTGCTGACCCGTGTTAAGGCTTACATTATTTAATGTATTATCCCATAATGAGCGAGAACGTATAGATTGTGTCTTTGTGCTGATGACATAATAATGGCCAGAGAACGGCTGATTATAAATAGCACCGACTCGTGCGACATCGATCGTTAAATTATCGTTGTCGTCAAAACTGATTGAGCTGAGTAAGGTTTCGGCATCATGCTTAAGACGCGATGCAATATATTCTTCTGCCAGAAACTGAAGATTAAAACTGACCAGTAGCCATAGTGCAGAGAAGGCCATGATCAAACTGAGTAATAGCCCCGTACTGAGCTTTGACTGTATTGAATGCATCAGCAGGTGTCCCTGAGCACGTAACCCTGGCCTCGCCGTGTTTCTATACGATCATTGCCGACGATCTGACGTAAGCGCCTGACATAGACTTCGATGACATTGCTGTCTTTTTCTGAGTCGAAGTCATAGATATGCTCAGTGAGGCGAGACTTGGACAGGACTTTTCCAGGATGTAGCAAAAAATACCGTAACAGACGAAATTCTATGCCTGTAAGCTGATGTACCCGGCCGTCTTCGGTTGCTACAGTCTGCTGTTCTTCATCCAGAGACAGGCCTGCAGCATGAAGCTTTCCGCCAGGTTGCTGGCTTGATCGATGCAGTAAAGCCGTGATCCTGGCTAACAGTTCCTCGATGTGAAAGGGTTTTCCCAAGTAGTCATCGGCCCCGGCCTTGAAGCCATCGACACGTTCATGCCAGGCATTCCGGGCAGTAAGGACAATTACAGGTAGATGGTTGCCAGTGGCGCGCCAATTTGTCAGAACGTCGATACCACTTCTTCGTGGTAAGCCAAGATCAAGTACGGCTACATCATAGATCATTTCGTTGCCAAGATATTCTGCATCGACACCATTGTCTGCTACATCGACGGCGTATCCCGCTGACTGTAAATCTCTTATAAGCGTGTCGACAAGGTCCCTGTCATCTTCTGCCAGTAGTAAACGCATGGCTAGTAATCCTCCTCGCTGGACAATACTTTACCGGTTCTGGCATCAATATAAACCTCTCTAATAACACTATCTTCACCTAGTACTTCTACTTCGTAGACAATCTCTCGACCTTCTCTTTCAAGTTCGATATCGAGAATATTACCCGGGAATTGTTTGCGTACATCTTTGAGTATCACTTCAAGTGGCAGGATTTCGCCGGCATCAAGCAGGCGTCTGGCCTCGATATAATCATCGTCGGCCATTGCTGAATGCAGTGGACTTAGTATCATTAAGGTCGCCAGCATGAAATACATAATTACACGAACACTATTCATGGTTCAATTATACCCTAATCATTGATCAATCATCCCATCGTCCATATCCCGGGATGCGCACATCGTGCTCATTAAATGAACCCTGTTCTGCTTTTGCATGACAGGCATCACACTGACTAAAACTATTAACCTGCGAGTTAGATGAAACTAAACGGGCTGGAATTTCATCATGCTCATGTTTGAAGTAGGGTGTCTCTGATATGCGTACAGGTAAATCATTAAAGTGAATTGATCGATTTATCTTTTCTGAACGGCGATAATCAGATTTGTCTGCACCATTTGTAAGTAGAAACCTGGTAAGTGTCCGATATGTTGTTGCATCAACTTCAGCGTTGTCACCAAAGTGATTTTCAAGATTAATCATCACCTTATTCCAGGATCTGGCTGGTAATAATCCAGGTGGGTAAGCCATGTGACAGCTACCGCATTCTTCTTTATATACAGGGTTTGTTACAGACGATACATCATTTGTTCTACGCTTATATTCTTCTATCTCTCTCCAGTTGAAATTATCATCACCCCAAACGACGGGTAGCGTGGCAAATCCAACAGTGAATATAACAGCGGTTATTGCGAGCGTGCCTTTCATATTTTGACTCCTAAAATTTTACTGTCTTGTTTAAATAAACTAAAAAGTTGGCTTTTTCCTGAGCGGTGCATTCACGATCCATCGTCCACAGACAGTTTCGTTTAAACCATTTCTCGACTTTTTTACTATCGGTGAAACGTTCTGTGTTTATTGAAGGTGATATTGGTTTTATTACCTTACGGGTTTTAACGTGCTTTCCAGCAGCGGTTAAATCTTTTGTGTGACAGGAAACGCAGCTGCGTTCTGCAAATTCACCATCATAGTCATATGTTTTTTGCCATAGCTGCTCTCCCTGTTTATAGTCAGGAGAGATAGCGCCCTGGGTCGCATAATCCTGTAACAGGCTATTTACAGTTTCACTGTCTGCTTCAGTAACAGCTGATGACAGGCTGATCAGTAGTGCAGTAAATAATGGCAAAGTTTTCATAAGGTATTCTCGGTGTGATTGTTTTTTTCAGATTTGAATCCAGTTAACATGGCTGCCACCAGGTTCTCTTTGTGGATGAAGCTTTCCACCAGCACACCTATCACATGAACAAATACCAGCAACAGGGTGAAGTTGGCAAAGAACTCATGTAGCTCTTCTAGGACATCACCCCAAAAGCCTGTGGGTTGCATAAACCAGTGTGCGACGGGTCCAGACTGTTCTTCGGCACCAAATAACAGAATACCGCTGGTCGTTGTTATTAACAGACTGATTATCAGCAGAATCACCATGGCACCACCGGCCGGGTTATGACCAAGATATCGTCTGGCTCGAAAATGTAAGGTGTCTTTTAGAAACTGGATAACATTTCCCGGGGAATAAACAAAATTCGAAAAGCGCGCATACCGGGTACCAATAAATCCCCATACTAATCGGATGATCAGCAGCGAGAAAATCAGATAACCCGCCCAGCTGTGCACCGTTAGCAGATCGTCTTCGGTAAAGTAGGCGATAAAGAATGCGGTAACTAAGGACCAGTGGAAGAACCTTACCAGTGGATCCCATACCCTGATTTCAGATGATTCAGTCATGATATTTACCCCTCAAGTGATTGACTTACCTTAAGGTACCAGTGGATGCTGAAATCAAACTGAAATTTTACGTTTATAGTAAAAATACTATGGGAAATACCCGTCTAGTATAAACATTAAACAGCTTAATACTGTAAGAAACCTGTCAAATGATTTGAATATACATTTTCAGAGAACGGGGCAGGGGTTTGATAAAGCAGTCTTTAAAGAGAACTGTAGCTGTGCAGTCGGAGATAAGTTAGGGAAGAACGCGAACGTAGTAATTGAGTAACGTTTATATAATGAAGTATCAATGACAGACGCCTTTATCTAATTCGACAATAACTCAAATTGTCAATGCTAGAATCAAGGCCTGACCCTGTATGTTATCACTCAGCAATTCAGTTTTGCTTCAGTTTCGGTTCAGGGGCAGTTCAGTTTTGTGGTGTATCTTTCCTGCTGTGATCAATAAATATTAAGAGGAACAAAACGATGCCAGGAACAAGATTCAGCACTATTAATACATCTACACAGAACGCGTTCTGGAAACCATCCATCAGAGTATGGCACTGGCTGACTGCCGCCAGCTTGGTCGGTGCGACGACACTGACGTCGCAGGGCGATATCGGGCATGAGGCATTTGGATTGATCGCTTTAGGTATACTGCTGATCCAGCTTATAGGTATAAGAAAAGCCAATGCGAACAGTGCGGGACTGTGGTTGGTGACAGCGGTGACTATCGTGCTTGATCTGAGCGGCTGGTTAGTACCTTATAGTACATTTCATATGGGCGCCACCTTTGCCGCGCTGGCACTTGCTTCAATATATTGCGCTACCGTGTTATTTGAATCTTTGCAGCGCATTACCACCCTCGCAGAAATTTAGCAGCCAGATGATCATTGCAGGTGTGCTGGATACCCATCTGGACAGGCAGGTGGGTATCCAGTAGGTAGACAATGCCGGTAAGTTAGGAAGTTGCATTTCAAATATGCAAAAGCAGATAGTACTTAACTCATCGATATTGGCGACGGTTTCAGGCTACCCCGATATTTCGGGCATCAGTTTCTGTCTTATGGACGTCCCGCGGTATCTTATACATGGCCATATATTCCGAGTGAGTAAGGCCATTTATACTGCTCATTTGAAGAATATCTTGCCAGCTTGAGAAGCTGCTCACCAGAAACATGCTAATCTGATATTCTGAGTATCACTGAAGATGCTGATTCAGAGGCTTTGTTCGTGAATATCAAAAACCAAAACATGTGATTCATACTGCACAAGTGTTCAAATTACATGTCAGCATATCAATGAAATCATATTTATTCTTGATGGCAGAGAGATTGACTGACAACCGCACGTACTCAGGAAAAGTTAAGTTGCGTGCAGCTTTATTATGCCGATGATACGTTGTTAACGTCCGCTCATATGCCATTAACCAGGGCTGATTAAATTTGTTTGATGACAAACTATGGTTGCCAACAGGCTAGCGAGAGTAAGGTGGTTAAGGTCTGTTTTTGGCCGGAAGTTGCCTTTCAGATATTTCGGAGTCTAAGACTCTCTTGTCGAACCAAAGCAGCCGCATGAAACTGACTTTATATATTACGTGTTTTTGATATTGCATGTGAAATCATTAAACTAAAATTAATTTAGTTGATGACTATTAACTTTGGTAGGCGTAATGAAAAAAATGTTATTGAAGAGCCTCTGGATATATGTTGTGTTATTTCTTGTCGTTGCACTTATTATGACTGTATATGAGGCATTTAAGGAGATTATATTTAAAGGATCGCTAACCCCATGGCAATCACACACAATTACGATACTTGTAACATCTTTTCTCGCGACATTTGCAGCAGTATCTATACGGTCCTGGTCAGAGAGTATTCTTAAAAAAGAGCAGATATTAAAACTACAGCAGCAAAATATTAAGTTACAACAAAGGAGTATTCGTACTTTCAATCTAACACTAAAAGCCGTGCAGAATATTGTTAACGATTTTGTAATCCACTACCATTTCATTAAGCGCGATATAAATAATGACGGTTATGTTAGTAAAGAAGCAATGGAGGTTTTAGATTCCAGTATACAAGAAGTTATTCAGCAGTTAGAAATACTCAAAGACCTCAAAGATCCAGATAATGAAGAAAGTTTCAAGGGGGGCATCCAGAATGAACTGTTTCCAAAAAATAGTTCAAGTAAATATTGATAAGCATAGATCCTTTTGATCTATAGTTTATTATGGTGTTTCCGATAGTGCTAATGCTATCCGTTTAGCAAATGACTCAATGTACTCAATATCGCTATCATTAAATGGGGATGACTTTAGTATCATGCTGCTAAAATTTAATGTCCCCCAGATTGCTCCATGTTTTAGAATTGGTGTGCTTATATATGCTTCTAATGGAAGGTCCTTATATAGCGGATGGCATTCCAGGCCGGGTTTACCATCTAGTTCAGTTAAAGCTATCGTTTTTCCTGTGTTGTATACGTCTCTGCAATATGTTTGATATAAAGGAAAAGACTCGCCAGGGACAAATACGTCTCCGATTGACTGTACAGCAGCAATTTCATATTCATCATTTTCAATATGACTAACAATGCCCATTGTTGTGGAAAATCTATTATTTCCTTCGGTAAGTATCACGTTATATAAGTTTTGTAACGCATATGGTTCCATTAGATACGTTCCTACAAATGACAAGTCACAGAAGATAATTTGATTGTGTCGGGTGATTTCAATTATTGTCAGGCTAATCACTAATATACGCTGATGTTAGTAAGAATCAACGAAAACAGTCATTTTTGATTTAACCATTCAAATAGATGGCGTGTTTAAGCCTGTCTGAACGCCCGCTTCTGGCCGGAAACTGCCTGTCGATCAGATTTGAGTGAAATCAGGCCCTGAGAGTCTCTTGTCGACCCTTCTCAGACGCACAATAGTCGTCGTAATAAGTTATCTCGCACCGATATATCCCAATATTGAGGATGGAATATCGAACTAACTAATCTATATTTAGTTGAGGAAAAAGAAATTGTACATGAATATTTTATGTTGTTATGTGGGTTTGGTTGCTCCAGCGTACAAAAACGCAACTCCCTTTAATCGTAATAGAAAATGTTGAACGTCTATTGTCTTCCCACAAGTGACGATTACGAAGTTGGGACTTAACTAAACACTATCACTCTCCCTGCCGACCGTACTTTTCCACTAGCGTCAGAGATTTCATTACTTGAGTACCCATACATATATTTTATATATGTTATTAGATGGTTATGTTACGCTCGACGTATGAATCTATATGAATTGTCATATGCAAAAATCATAATCCTTCGGGACGATATTGCAGAAGTAATCATAAATGATGATGTTGTGATGAACGTAGTAATGGTGAAACACTACCATGAATTTTTACGAACACATCTAACTTCGCCATTTTCTTTGCTCATAAACAAAATTAACTCATACACATATGATTTTGATGCTCAATTAGAGCTAGCGACGATTGCAGAAATAAATGTTATGGCTGTAGTTGCCTACAATCGGATTACAGAGCTTACAACAGAATCGTTAGCGTCTTATCCAAGGAGTAAGAAATGGAATCTGGAAGTGTTTTTGAATAGAAAAGATGCATTGGCCTGGTTGATATCAGAGCAAGAAAAACTAACTGAAAAGTAGTAGTTTTTTAGCTTACTTAATAAGTTCACTGACCGTCCGCTTATGGTCGGAAACCTACTTATATAATGCGGTAAAACTTAAGTTGTAAGTGTTTACTCGATGATGGCTAGTGTATGGCATTGGCAAGCAGGAACAGGCCGAGGATGACGGCGATCCAGAACACCATGCTTCCTGTCGGCCAGCTGGTTGCAAGATGTAATTGTGCGGTGCGTGTGCCGGTCATAGCATTTACCGCGACTTTCCATGAAGCTTTCGCCGAGTATCTCAGCTGACGGCCGATCTGGTTCGATATGTTATATACACCGTTAGCAGTTGCAGGCAAAAGCTTGCGGTATAGCCATTCGATATCGATATTTACCGAATGCAGTTCAGGCGGGTAGAGTCCCTGCTTGTTGAGCCAGACAAAGGCCAGTGCAGAGAAGAACAGTAACTGTAACTGCGACAGTACGTGGGTGGTGTCATAGGGTATATATGCAACCTCCCATGGCAGTAAGGAATACAGTACTTCCGGCTGTGTACCGATAAAGATACACAGGAGTGCAGCGATGCTCATGGCGATCAGCATGTTGAGCGGCGCTTCTTTTGTTCGGATACCTGAATCGTGTGCAAAGAAGGCAAAATACGGGATCTTGATTCCGGCATGATGGAAAACACCGGCAGAAGCGAACAGCAGCATCAGCCACAGGTAGTCATAGCCTTGTTCGATCATGGCTGCCATCACCATCGACTTGCTGACGAAACCGCTGAACAGCGGAAATGCAGATATCGAGCAGGCGCCGACGATACACAGGGTTGCCGTTTTCGGCATGGACTTGTATAAGCCGCCAAGGTCGGAGCCATTGATGTTGCCCGTGCGATAGAGTACAGCGCCCATGCTCATGAACAGCAGACCTTTGAAGAGCACGTCGTTGAACGCATGCGCAACAGCTCCGTTGAGTGCCAGCGCGGTTCCCACGCCTATGCCGCATACCATGAAGCCGATCTGGTTTATCATGCTGTAGGCGAGTACACGGCGCAGGTCGTTTTCGATAACGGCGAAGAAGATCGGGAAGCAGGTCATAACCGCACCGATATAGATCAGGATCTCGCTGCCTGGAAAGCCCCTGGCCAATGCATATACCGCAACCTTGGTGGTGAAGGCGGAGAGGAAAACCGTGCCTGTCGGTGTCGCTTCCGGGTAGGCATCGGTGAGCCAGTTGTGCAGGAAGGGGAAGGCACACTTGATGCCGAAGGCAACAAAGATGAGCAGGCCGCCCAGGTTTTCAAAGCCATCAAGGCCCTGCAGTCCGATATATTCAAACGCCAGTGTGCCGGTCTCATGATAGAGCAGCAGTGCACCCGCGAGCAGTAACAGACCTGAAGATACCTGGATGAGCAGGTAACGCATACCTGCCTTGATCGCACGCTCGGAGCGGCGCGCCCATATCAGGAATACAGATGATATCGCCAGCAGTTCCCAGAAGATAAACAGCGTGATCAGGTCGCCGGCGAACACGGCACCCAGAGCGCTGCCGGCATAGAGCATGCTGGATACATACTGCGTCGTATCACGTACCTGCAGGGCGAAGACCACGGCGATGAATGATGCGATGTGGAACAGGTATCCGAACAGCAGGCTAAGACGGTCGGTGCGCATCAGCTGCAGTTCGAACTCCATGATAGCGGTGGTCGAGATGATGCCCGGCGAAACATCAAGCCAGAGATGCAGGCCGCCGAGCACAGGCGTGGCGAGCATGATCAGGCTACGTAACCAGCCACGCGTCACCATAGCCAGCAGGGCGGCTATAAAGAACGGCACGAATGGCGGCAATTCACTCATCCACATCGTAATAGTCTTCCTTTCGCATCAGTATCTTGCGCATCTGTTTGGCTACCAGCACCAGTGCGACGCAGGCAATAAATCCAAACAGGGCGTAGAAGCCGGGCAGGTTTTCCCAGCGCATCGAGATATGCCTGTGCAGAATAAAATCGAGGATAAAGAGAACAGCGCAGATAAAATATAATGTGCGTAACAGCAGCGATACGTTACGCGGCTTGTCGAACAGGTGTTTTTTTTGGTCGTAGTCTTTCATGTTATCTTCCTCCCGATGCATCGAGTGCCAGCTCATAGAAGGGAGATGGATAGAAGAACAATACTAGACAGGCAAGCGAGGTGAACCCCATCGCCAGTAGACAGCTTATCGGTGCCTCTTTGATCTGAACAGGTGCAGTTTCGTCTTTTGCCTTGCCAAAAAAACCTCTGACAGGCACGGGCAGAAGGTATGCGATGTTCAACAGTGAGCTGAGCAGTAATACAGTCAGTAGCAACCATTGCCCGGTCTCGACCATTCCCATGCCAAGGTACCACTTGCTCCACATGCCGCCGAAAGGCGGCAAGCCGATTATGCTGAGGCTGCCGATAAGAAATGCGGTAAAGGTGACCGGCATGACGCGGCCCAGTCCCGCCATATCACTGATGTTGCTCTTATCAGCGGTGATGAGAATAGCGCCGGCAGCAAAGAACAAGGTTATCTTGGCAAAGGCATGCATCGATATATGCAGGGCGCCGCCGAGCAGGCCCATGTTCGTCGCCAGCATTGCACCGAGCACGATATAGCTCAACTGGCTGATGGTGGAATAGGCCAGGCGTAACTTCAGGTTGTCCTGCCGCATGGCGATCAGTGACGCCAGCAGGATGGTGGCGCCAGCGAACCAGATGATCCAGTCGTTTGCACCGGAGCTGGTGATAAAGTCAGTGCCAAATATATAGATGGTTACTTTCAGTACGGTGAAGACACCCGCTTTTACCACGGCAACCGCGTGGAGCAACGCGCTTACCGGTGTCGGCGCGACCATCGCTGCCGGCAGCCAGCGGTGAAACGGCATCACGGCCGCCTTGCCGATGCCGAATATAAAGAGCGCATATAGCAGCCCCGCCCAGGCAGGGTCGAGTTTGCCGGCAAGGATGCCGCCTTCCCGAAAATCGAGGTTGCCAGTGATGGTATAGGTGATAAGGATGGCGAGTAACTGCAGTCCGATCGATGTGCCCAGCAGGATGCCGAGATAGGTGCGTGCGCCACGGCGTGCTTTTATAGTGCCGGCATGCGCGACCAGGGGATAGGTCGATATCGTCAGGATCTCATACCACAGGAACAGGGTAAAAAGGTTTCCGGCCATGGCGATGCCGAGCGTACTGCCGATGGCGATGGCAAACATGGCATAGAAACGTGTCTGGTTTTTTTCATGATGTTTTCGCATGTAGCCTATGGCATAGACCGAAGTGACCAGCCACAATATGCTGGCGACGATCGCGAACAGCATGCCCAGTGGTTCCAGCTCAAAGCGGATGCTCAGGCCGGGCAGCGGCTCAGCGATATCGATGGCCATCGCCGCACCATCATCAAATCGCATATAAATCATAACGACGATGAGACATACGGTTGCTGCTGTCAGCAGGGTGACTGCTTCGCGCAGGTTGGGCCGCTGTCTGAAAAGTACGATACCCAAAGCACCGGCAAATGGCGAGAACACTGACAACAGGAGCAGATGCTGGTCACTCATGATATGCAGTGACCCCGAGCAGTTTTACGGCAGTCTCTGCCACGCCCACCGTGAGTTCGGTATTGATACCAAAATAGATATTAGCCACAACCAGCAGCCACATCGGTACCACCATTGACAGTGGCGCCTCTGAAACCTGTGTCTCTGAAACCGGCGGGGCAGTGTGAACCGGGCGATGGAAGAACAGGGCTTCAAATAGCTTCCACATGTAGACCACGCTCAGCAATGAGCCAAGCAGGATCACGAATGCGATCAGCCATGCCTGCTGTTCAAGTGCCGCGAGCATGAAATACCATTTACTGATAAAGCCGGCAGTACCGGGTATGCCGATAAGGCTCAGGCCAGAGACGAAGATGGCGGCGAAAGTCCAGGGCATCTGTCGGCCGATACCATAGATATTTTCGAACCTGCTCGAGCCGATCCGGTAGACGATTGCGCCTGCCGCCATGAACAGTGCGCCTTTCATCAGTGCGTGATTGAAAACATGCACTACTGTCGCGGTGATACCCAGTGTCGACGCAAAGCCCATACCCAGGACCATGTAACTGATCTGCGCGATGCTGGAGTAGGCGAGTATGCGTTTGAAATCATATTGAACGATGGCTGCGATCGATGCGAGCACGACACCGAATGCTCCCAGGATGAGGAAGATAAACTCGATATGTGTAATCATCAGGAAGCTGGTCGAAAATACGGTAAACACGATGCGCAGCATGATATAGACCGCTACCTTTGTGGCCGTGGCGGAGAGGAAGACACTGATCGCGGAAGGCGAGTACTTGTATGCATTGGGCAGCCACAGGTGCAACGGGAACAGGGCGAGTTTCAATGCGATGCCGACGACCATGAAAACGAAACCGGTATGAACCGTGCGGTGGTCGAGTATCGGTTGCAGGCGCAGGTGCAGGTCCTGCATGTTCAGCGTTCCGGTCTCGGCATAGATCAGTCCGATACCGATCAGCAGGAAGGTTGCACCGATCGATCCCATGATCAGGTACTGGTAGGCGGCGGTCAACGCGCGGCGACGCTTACCCATGGCTATGAGCACGTAAGAAGAAAGTGATGAGATCTCAAGGAAAACGAACAGGTTGAAGACGTCTCCCGTCTGTGAGATACCCAGCAGCCCGACCAGGCAGAGCAGGAAGACAGCATAGAACAGGGGTGTTTCACGTCGCTGGATCTCGCTTTCGACGGTACGTAAAGCGTAGGGCAAGGTGATAGCGGCGATGCCGGATACGATGAGTGTGACAAACGCATTCAATGCATCGATATGATATTCGATCCCCCAGGGCGGTGCCCAGCCACCAAGCTCATAGCTTATGGTGCTGCCATCTAGAACGATGCTCAGCTGCCAGGCAGACAGGGCGAAGCACAACCAGGTGATCGCCAGGGTAAACAGCCAGGGTGATCTGCCGGCGGGCAGCATCGCTGTTACTGGTGCAGCTATGAGCGGTATTACGACCAGGAGCAGGCACAGGTTCTGCTCGATCATAGTGACATATCCTTGTCGTGGATCTCGTCCTCTTCTATCGTGCCATAGGCACTTTTGATGCGTACCACCAGGGCCAGGCCAAGTGCTGTCGTCGCAACACCGACGACGATAGCTGTCAGGATGAGCACCTGCGGCAGCGGGTTTGCATAGCTGGTAAATCCTTCGGCGATGATCGGTGTGGTACCTTCATTGACATAACCGATACTGATGTAAAGCAGGAAAACGGAGGTCTGGAATATGTTGAGTCCTGCAATCTTTTTTATCAGGTTACCGCGGTTGATTACCGTATAAAAGCCGGCCATCATCAGCAGGATGACGACCCAGTAATTATAGTGTCCGATGATGGTGTCAATCATGATTTCTTCTGTCGGTAAAAGCGTAGAAGATGATCAGCATGACGGAGCTGACGGTAATGCCGACACCCAGTTCGATGACCATGATGCCGATGTGCTGGCCCTGTATCGGGTGCAGCGAGAGTATATCGTAATCGAGAAAATCTCCTCCCATGAGCAAAGTGGCAACACCGGTGCCCGCGTAGATCAATACACCGGTACTTGCCAGGATTCGTAATAGACCGAGAGGTAATACCTGCTCTAACACCTCTATACCGAACACCATGGCATACAGGATGAAGGCGACACTGAGGATCACCCCTGCCTGAAAACCGCCGCCAGGACCGTAATCACCATGAAACTGAACATACAGAGCAAACAGGGCGATCACCGGGAAAAGGTACTTGGTGATAAACCGGAGTACCAGGTTGTGTTTCATCGGTCGTCCTCCTTTTCACGCCTGCGCGCCAGGCGGCCACCGATCAGCAGCAGAACCCCCATCCCGGCGGTGAAGATAACGGTGACCTCTCCCAGGGTGTCATAGCCTCGGTAGCTGGCGAGAACAGCGGTAACAGTATTAGCTACACCAGTGTCTCTGATGCCATGCTCGATATAATAGGGCTTCACATGTGTCTGTGCCGGAGCGTCCGGATCGCCAAAGGAAGGGATATCATAGGTTCCATAAACCAGGGCGGCGCCGGTGATTAGGACCACCAGCAGCGGAAGCCGGGCTTTATGGGCCGGTTTTTTTTCCTCCTGGTCTTTCGTCAGTGCCAGCGTCGCCAGCATCAGCACGGTTGAAATACCCGCTCCGACAGCGGCTTCGGTAAAGGCAACATCGGCCGCATCCATGACCACGAACAGTCCGGCAGAATGCAGGCTGAAAATACTGAACAGCATGATGACGACGAACAGGTTGCGCACCTTGATGATGGCGATTGCGGTGGTGGTCAGGAATGCGAGCAGGGTTATGTCGATGAACGTATCTAGCATATCCTTGTCTGTTACTGTTCTTTGTCAAGCCGGGCTTTGAGACCGCTCAGCATCGCAGTGTCTGCCAGTGCATGGGTGGCCGTCGGGCTGCTGAAAAATAAAAAAACAAAGATCAGCATGAGTTTCACACTGGCGATACTGAAACCTGTCTGCATGCCAAGTCCGATCAGAAAGGCACCTGCACACATGGTGTCTGTGATGCCGACAGCATGAAGTCGTGAATAAAAATCGGGGAACCGGTGTATACCTATGCCGCCAGCGATGCCGAGCAAGGCGCCGGTGAAGATGAATATCCAGCTTGTGATCTCAACGAATATCATAATATATGACCTGATATTTGATCGGTCTAATCATCTTCTCCAGCAGTATAAAAGTTACCCTGCTCGACGAACTTCAATACTGCGACGACACCGACAAGATTTATCAGTGCGTATGTCAGTGCGATATCAAGCATGTCCGTACGCCCCGAAAGAACGGCAAAGACGGCGATCAGTAATACTGTTTTCGTACCCACCATGTTGACGGCGAGTATCCGGTCATAGACCGTCGGGCCCATGAGTGCACGAGCCAGGCCAAGTGAAATAGTAAGCAGGATGGCAAAAGTGGCTACGGTAAATATCATTATTCTGCATCCGTGTAATCTTCAGGTACGGCTTTAGCCATGCGGCCGGTGCGCAGGTCATCAGCTGACTCCTTGCTGAGAGAGTGCACGGTGATCGATTCCCTGTTGACTTTTACGCAGACCGTTCCTGGTGTCATCGTGATGGCATTGGCATAGATCACACGGGCAAGATCAGTCTTCTTTGACATCGGTAGCTGGAATAACTGTGGACTGATATTTTTCCCGGGTTTGAAAATACGTTTTAGCACATCGATATTGGCGACAATAACTTCACGGGTGAGAAACAGCCAGAAACGTAACAGCAGGGGAGTCAGGTGGGCAGGGTAACTCTCACGGTCGATGACATCCATGCGTCGTGAGAAATAGACGATGAGCAGTGTTGAAAACAGTCCGAGCGACAGCATCAGTACATTGAACTGTCCTGAGAGCCCTAGCCATAGAGAGAATAGCAGGACCGCGAGACTGATATTATGTTTAACAGGGTAGTTCATCATTGTTTTCCTGCATGTGACCACAGCCAGTTCACAATATGATAACACTGTATTTGAGATTAGGTATGCTTAATGTTTACAAATAGTTAGCAGGAATAAATGTTTTTAAGGCACAGCTAATGGCGCCGGGGAGGCTGAGCCTTGATATTTTCTGAAATATGCTGGCAGGGATTTATCTGGTAGCGGTTGAAACTACAGAAACCGGTGTTACAGCTGCCCGGTATCCAGCAAGACTTATGCCGGGAATGCCTGTTAAGCCGATAACCTGAACAGGCAAGCAGCGCACATAAGACATCTGACTTGAGAACCCGTCATCAAGATGGTTAACGGGGGGAGGCAGTCAGCGGACGTCTATGATGTCGTGAGCTGTCAGTTCAAGCTGCGAACCAGGGGATAGAGATGTTCGGTCTCATTCTGGATGCGTTGCAGGATAATGTCGAATAGCTCATCGGTCGCCTGCAGAAACTGTTCGTGATCCTTGATCTTCAACTCGACCTTGCCTTTCATCGGGCACCACTGTTTTTCAAAATTGCGCAGGATTTTTTTCACTTCGACAGAGCCCGACATGAAATTCTTGGCAACGTTATTAACCTTCTCGTCAGGGCTGGCTAACAGGTCGCTGTACATGTTTTTATCGACGGTATCGATGTGTTGCTGTACAAGGTTGACATAGTTTTCGAAAAGGCCGCAACACGAATCGGTGTCACACATCGCGCGGTCTTTGAAAAGGTAACTCAGGACATTGGTCAGTTCTGTGATGTGGTGATTTTGTTCATTCAGCTCTTTATAAGTAACCATCAACAACTCCATGGGTATTTTTATATTTTATAGACAGACTCTACATCTATTATGTCATGAAAAAAATGATATATATCAAAATTGTAAACGTTGTTGTAATCACTGCATGCGATTAGCTTCAGGTGAACGGTAAAAAGTGTGCCTGAATCGGGCAGACTGCTCGCTAAAATAAATTAATAACAGAAAATTTCTTCAATATGAAGCGAAATGACTTGTCTATTGAATTTTAATATGCACAATATGTGGGTAGCAAAAATAATAATAACGCTATATATGGTGCCTGGCTGAAATCGACCGCTTCCATATCAGCACAGGAGATTGTTCTTAATGAGTACCGTTATACACCCCGCAAAACAAACTGTCGAACGAATAGAAATTCCGCTACAAGCTGCATCAGAAGATATCTGGCAGCGTAAATACCAGCTCAAAAAAAATCTTGGCGAAGAGGTCGACCTGTGTCTTGAAGACACCTTTACCCGTATCGCCCGTGCGCTCGCCGACATCGAAGACACTCCGGAGAAGCAGAAACACTGGTATGAAAAATTTCTCTGGGCATTAAGACAGGGTGCCGTGCCTGCCGGGCGTATCATCTCAAACGCCGGGGCGCAGGAATATAAACCGGCAACGTCGACCATCAACTGCACCGTGTCCGGCAGTATCCATGACTCGATGGACGATATCCTGCAAAAGGTACACGAAGCCGGCATGACGCTGAAATCCGGCGCCGGTATCGGCTATGAATTTTCCACCCTGAGACCCAGCGCTGCCTATGTGTCGGGTTCAGGTGCATATACCTCGGGGCCGATGTCATTCATGGATATCTACGACAAGGTCTGCTTCACCATCTCCTCGGCCGGTGGCCGCAGGGGGGCACAGATGGCGACCTTCGATGTCGGCCATCCGGACGTGCTGGATTTTATCCGTGCCAAACGCGAGGACGGACGGCTGCGCCAGTTTAACCTGTCGCTGCTGATCACCAGTGAGTTTATGGAAGCGGTAAAAAATGACGCGCCCTGGCCGCTGGCTTTCCCGCTTACCGAAGAGGAAGCGGCAATGCATGATCTCGATCTTCAGGATCCCGGGCAGGTGATCTGGCGTGACTGGCCGATAAAAGATGACTATATCGAAAATGATGCAGGCCAGGTAGCGTGCAAGATCTACCGCACCATCGAAGCTTCCAGGCTGTGGGACATCATAATGACATCGACTTACGAGTACGCCGAGCCGGGGTTCATCCTGATCGACCAGTACAACGAGATGAATAATAACTGGTTCTGCGAAAAGATCAGGGCAACCAATCCCTGTGGCGAGCAGGGCCTGCCGGAATACGGCGCCTGCCTGCTGGGTTCGATCAACCTGACGCACATGGTTAAAGAGCCTTTCACCGATAAGGCCAGTTTCGACTGGGACACTTACCGCGAAGTGGTCAAGGTCTTCACCCGCATGCTGGACAACGTGGTCGAGATCAACGGCCTGCCGCTGGCGCAGCAGCGAGAAGAGATCGAAAATAAACGCCGACATGGCATGGGCTATTTCGGCCTGGGATCTGCACTGACCATGATGGGTGTCCGCTATGGCTCCGATGAATCACTGGGCTTTACCGAAAAAGTGACGCGTGAGCTGGCGCTGGCCGGCTGGGAAGAGGCGCTTGAGCTGGCGAAAGAAAAAGGCCCGGCGCCGATACTCGAGCAGGACTTCGAAGTAACATCAGAGATGCTGAGTCGGCGTCCGGAGATGAAGCGTGATGGCTGGCAGGTCGGCGACAATATCAAGGGCAAAGTGCTGCATGCCAGGTACAGTCGATACATGCAGAAGATCGCCGAAGTTGATCCTCAGCTGGTGGCAGCGCTGGAAAAAACCGGCGCGCGTTTTACCCATCACAGTTCGATCGCACCGACAGGCACCATCGCACTATCGATAGGCAATAACGCGAGCAACGGTATCGAGCCCAGCTTCGCGCATCACTATTCGCGTAACATTATCCGCGAAGGTAAAAAGAGCAAGGAAAATGTCGATGTCTGGTCGTTTGAACTGCTGGCATACCGCGAGCTGATCAACAGGCATGCGAATCCGATGCCGAATGAGGCAGGCGAAGAACTGCCGGATTATTTTATCAGTGCAGATGATGTGACACCGAAACAGCATGTCGACATCCAGGCTGCGGCACAGAAGTGGATCGATTCTTCGATCTCGAAAACCGCCAATATCCCGACCGATTTTCCGTATGATGAGTTTAAGGATATCTATCTTTATGCTTATGAGAAAGGTCTCAAAGGCTGTACCACGTTCCGTTTTAATCCGGAAGTTTTCCAGGGTGTGCTGGTCAAGGAAAAAGATCTGGAAAATACCACGTACCGGTTCTCGCTCCAGGATGGCAGCATCATCGAAGCGAAGGGCAATGAAGAGATCCTTTACGACGGAGAAATGCATACTGCAGCCAACCTGTATGACGCATTGAAAGAAGGCTACTACGGCAAGTTTTAAATAACAGGGAAGAGTCGATACCCGGCTAACAATATAAAACAATAGTGATAAAAACAAACTGGTGGAACAGATGGCTATCGAAATAAAAAATAAAATCGTCGGTTACGACGTAGTAAATAATGAAGCCGCCGAGCGTGAGGCGAACAAGACTGCAGCAGAAGCCTCTCCTGAACAGGAACCTGCAAAGGCAGAGATCATACAGATGCACGAAAAGATCGAACGCCCGGATATGCTGCTCGGTTCGACCTATAAGATAAAAACACCGCAATCGGAACATGCGCTCTATATCACCATCAATGACGTGATATTAAACCAGGGCACAGAACACGAGATGCGCCGTCCCTACGAGATATTCATCAACTCGAAAAACATGGACCACTTCCAGTGGATCGTCGCCCTGACACGAATCATCTCTGCCGTGTTCAGAAAAGGCGGCGATGCCACCTTCCTGGTCGATGAATTACGCAGCGTGTTCGATCCGCGCGGCGGATACTTCAAGAAAGGCGGCAAGTACAAACCGTCCCTGGTTGCCGAGATCGGCGATGCCATCGAGTGCCACATGAAGATGATCGGCATGATCAAAGATAACGGCCTGGACAACAGCCAGAAAGAAATGCTGGAAGCCAAGCGAAAGGAATACGAAGCGATACACGGCAATGGCGGTAAACAGGATGCCGCCGAGGACAATGCTAGCGAAGTCTGCGATTACCCACCCAATGCCCTGCTGTGCAAAAAATGCAACACCAGGGCCGTTATCAGTATGGATGGATGTATGACCTGTCTCAGCTGCGGTGATTCGAAATGTGGATAGGTTAAACAGTAAAATTCAGGGTAATATGGATTAACCCATATTACCCTGTATCTGTAGTTAAATAATCTTGTTATCTTTTCTGCCTATCTCATCTATATATCTCGATATCCTGCGTGGTGGTAGCCGCGAAACGTCGTAGCACCCTTGCATGAATAAAGAATTCAAGGTAACGAATACATCATCGCCTGGCGCACTCAGGAACGTCCTGGTCGGTGATTATAGAGATATACTTATCCTGGAAGCTGTAACAGAATCAGTCATATGCAGCTCCTTGCAAAATGTTAACAATCCATGTAAAACCATGACGATACAATTACCTAGATGGAAACAGGTCAAATGACAGAAATTTTTCTGTCTATCCCCAAGCTCTCTTTCTGTCTAATACACTGTTATGCACATTAAGGAATAAAAAATGGAAGTTGGATTCTTTAGATCACCAGTAGAAGTCGTAGCAATAACTTTATGTCTTGCAGGCTCTATCTTTCTTTACAAGCAAAAGAAGCATTACAGCGTGCTACTTGTCTGTATTGGCTTTGCATTAGTGCTTATCACGCACATGTCTATTAATTACTGTATTGGTGTAGCTTTAATAGGGTCCGATTATTTACAGAATCATCCATATTTATGTAGCTCTGCAGTTCCATATATTAGGAGTGGCGGTTACTTTTTAATAGGGTATGGATTAATAAAACTTAGTGAGAATTTAAAAAATGCATAACAAGTCAATTAACGTGGACTGTCAAAACGCATCTTTCGTTCTTCCAGTCCGCAGTGCAGCCAGTTATTTCAAACGTTATGCACAATTAAAAAGGAAGGAAGTTTGAATATTGTAAATGGTAATCCCAATATCTATTTTGTATTTGAAGATTTGGTTGAAGATGAAAAACTAGTCATGGAGCTTTATCCAATTATAGCTTTTGAAGTAGATAGCAAATACGGATATAAAATAATCGCACTAACTTTAGGTGAGGTTGAAGGGACAGTTTTTGACTGTAACCTGAAATGTTTTATTCCTTCAAACGGAATAAAACAAACTCCAAGTGAATATTTTAAAGACTATCATGACAACGGGATTAATATTTACATGTCAAATGAATCTAAAGATTTTATAGGGTTATCACCTAAGGAAGAAAAGCTAACTGAAGTTACAATAGTCGATAAAACTGGCCATAATATAACCAGTGCACTTGGCGTTGAAGTCTATGTCGGTGGTGGCTCTCTTAGTGTTGACAACTAATGCATAACAAATCGTTGCACTTGACCCGTCAACACGCCGTTTCGCTTCGCTACACTCTGTGTTGCCGACCAAGTGAACTCAACCGTTAGGTTGTAAAAGAATTCATGGAAGCATTAAAGAAAAATGTAAATCTAATAGGGATATCAATATTGGCAACATTATTCATTCTCTATAATTTAAGCTTTGATGGCGACACAATATATTGCGGTACAATTAAAGACATTAATTCTCACAGCCTTAAAAGTGTAAAAACAGAATTTTTGGTTGTTGAAATAAGCAATGGTAGAACAGTAAATATTACAGGTACGGAGTATTATCAAACAGTAGGTAAACCAGTTGAGGTTATTGAATCAACTAGCTTGCTAGGTAATAAATCATACAAACTAAAAAATAATGCAACTAACAGCAAGGATGGTCAGCTTAAACGTGAGTGCTAGAAATCAACCTAACAAGTCACTGCAGTTGACCAGTAATACGCCGCTTCGCTCTGTATTACGGTCAACTGAGCTCAAGCGTTATGTGATTTAAAAAATGAAAAAGTCACCCATTCCATTGAGCAATCTAAAGAAAGAAATTGCTACATTAGCTGATGTTATTAATAATGAGCCAGACTTCCCATGTGTTTTGGTAATTAGCAGCTATATAGATCAGGCGCTCTCTTCAATTTTATCTGAATACTTAATCGTATCTTCTACTACAAATAAGCTACTTAATTCTAGTGGCGGCGCTATCGGTACTTTTTCCGCAAGGTGTGATCTCTGTTATTGTTTGGGTCTAATATCAAAAGCCTTATATCATAACCTCCTTGTCATTGGCGATATACGCAACTACTTCGCTCATAGCCATCTGAACATTGATTTCAGTGACAAACAAATCACTGATTTATGTGAGAAACTTACATTTCCCGAGTCAAATGAAATAGTTGGTGAGCGAAATTGGGATATAAATGATTATATTAAGGGTTCAAGAAACAGATTTGTATACGTAACCTTATTAATGGCAAATCGACTAATATTAACTGGATTACCTATCGTTCATTGCAAAAGAAAGATCGGCGGCTGGGAAAGTGCTTAGAAAAACACATAACAAGTCGTTCGTGCGGGACGCTCCGCTTCGCTACGCCGCCCCACAACTCAAACGTTATGCGTATATGAGCACAAAGAACAAGAATGATTGATTCAACCACAGCAGCATCTATATTTGGTTTCTTAGCTACAGTTGCAATGCTTTTTCAGCTAGCCCTCGCCTTGGGTGCGCCTTGGGGTGAAATGGCAATGGGTGGTAAATTCCCTGGTCGTTTTTCCCCGAAGTTGCGCATTAGTGCTTTAATGCAATTGGTGCTTTTAGCACTGATGGCACTGGTCGTGTTAACACGCGCGGGTTTGGTTTTTAGTGAGCTCTTTGAGCTTTCTAAATCGGCAATTTGGTTTGTGGTTGCATTGTGTGTAGTGAGTGCAATTTTAAACACAATCACACCGAGCAAAAAGGAAAGAATGTTGTGGTCTCCAGTCACCATCATTTTGGTCATTTGTGCCGTTATTGTTGCTCGGAGTTAAGTTTGGGGTTAATACGCAGATAACCGGGGACAGACCACGATTATTCCCGATTGTTCTGTTGCTCTGGTTTCTGGCCCATAATAACCAGATTAGTCGAAGTGATTGATGCAAATCGGGTTAAGCTCATTTAACTTGTTTTGAAGTAATATAATACATTACGGTATATTTCCATATCGGAACAATTCTAGGGCGCATAATCAATGCAACGTTATAAAATTCTTCATCGCACTTATTACAACTTCAGCGGTGAAGTCTGGCTGGAGCCGCACACTTTACTTCTGCGTCCGCGTGAAGGGCATGAGCTGCGTATCGAATCATCTGAGCTGAAGATTACACCTGCGGCATCTCTGCGCTGGCATCGTGACGTGGAAGATAATTCAGTCGCCATCGCAACCTTCGATTCACATACTGATCAGCTGGTCATCGAGAGCGAGGTCATCACTCAGCAATTCAATGCAGCGCCTCTCGATTTCCTGGTAGCCGATTACGCCATCAACTACCCGTTCGCTTATAAACCCGAGGATATGGCGGTACTGTCGCCGTATATGGTAGCCAGCGTGCCGTCGGGAAATGACCTCCTGACCGACTGGATTGCTGCCATCTGGAAACCTGGCGAGCAAATTCAGACTTACGCCTTGTTGCAGCGTCTAAGTGAATACATCCAGATGACACTGGTCTACCAGCTGCGTGAGGAACCTGGTGTGCAGTCAGTTGCAGATACCCTGTCTCGCAACAGCGGTTCCTGTCGTGACTCGGCGTTTCTGTTCATGGAAGCAGCTCGTCGCCTGGGACTGGCTGCGCGGTTTGTCAGCGGCTACCTGCATGCTGAACCCTCGGCGTTTAATTACGGTTCGACACATGCCTGGGCCGAAGTATTTCTGCCAGGTGCCGGCTGGAAGGGCTTTGATCCTACCATCGGGCAGGTCGTCGGCAGCGAACACACTGCTGTTGCGGTGGCACGCTCGCCGGAGCTAGTGCCACCCGTCTCGGGGGCGTATATCGGGCCGCCGGGAGCAAGCCTCGAGGTTGGCGTCTGGGTGACGGAACTGAACTAATGATCAACATCCAGTAATTTTTTACGGATGTATTTGCAGTGCACTGAACAGACAAAAGGTGTCTATTGATAGTTTGTACCGGTCGGGATTGAAGGTATCGTTTGGGAAACAGCTGATCTTCGTTGGGTATTACGTGTAAGCGTTATATTACATTCCCTGTTGTTTCACGCATCATTAAAGCTGTTTCTTTGTTGCGCTGGATCAAGAAAACGATATCGCAGCGTTCATAAAATGAATAATACAGGTTAATTATTTAGGGGATGCCAAATGTCCGATATCTATGACAGCAGCCTTGCTGGCGCAGGCGTTGATCGAATCGAATGGGCGTTGAAGGAAATGCCCGTGATGCGCGGGCTGTTAAAACGTTTTGAGAGCAGCCGCCCGTTAGCCGGCGTCCGTATCAGCGGCTGTCTGCATATTACGACCGAGACAGCAAACCTAGCGCGTACGCTCAAGGCTGCCGGCGCCGACCTGGTGCTTTGCGCGAGCAACCCGCTAAGCACCCAGGATGATGTCGCTGCGGCGCTCGTCACAGAATATGAAATACCGGTGTATGCCATACGCGGCGAAGATACACAGACATATTATCAGCACATACAATCTGCGCTGGACCACCAGCCGGTGATGACCATGGATGACGGTGCCGACCTGATCAGCGAACTGCACCGATCACGCACAGAGCTGCTTGGCAATATGATCGGCGGCACCGAGGAAACCACGACCGGCGTCATACGGCTGCACGCCATGGCGAAAGACGGGGCTCTAAAGTACCCGGTTATTGCTGTGAATGATGCCATGACCAAGCATTTTTTTGACAATCGTTATGGCACCGGGCAGAGCGCACTGGATGGCATTATACGCGCCACCAATATCCTGCTTGCCGGCAAGACATTTACCATTACCGGGTATGGCTGGTGTGGACGCGGTGTCGCCACTCGTGCCCGGGGCCACGGTGCGCATGTCATCGTCACCGAGGTTGATCCTCTGCGCGCCCTCGAAGCCTGCATGGACGGTTATCGTGTTATGCCACTGATCGAGGCGGCAGCAATATCTGATTTCATCCTTACCGTCACCGGCGACAAGCATGTCATCGACAGGGTGCACCTCGAAGCCATGAAAGATGGCTGTGTACTGTCCAATGCAGGCCATTTCAATGTCGAAATAAATATCCCTGCACTCGAAGCGATGAGTGTCAAAAAACACCGTCCGCGTCCATCCGTCGATGAATATACGCAGCCTGATGGCCGTGTCATCAGGCTGCTGGCAGAAGGTCGCCTGGTTAATCTTGCCGCGGCAGAAGGCCACCCCTCGGCCGTCATGGATATGAGTTTTGCCAACCAGGTTTTATCCGCGATCTATATGAAGCAGCACCATGACAGCCTGACGAATGATGTACATAACGTCCCGCTTGAGATCGATCGCGAAATCGCACAGCTCAAACTCGATGCCATGGGCCTGGTAATCGACCAGTTGACCGATGAACAGGAGGCCTATCTCTCATCCTGGCAGGAAGGCACTTGATGCCCTGGCATGCAGGCAACGCGGACAAGGAAGTTCAGGCAATGCTGGACAGCATACGCAGGGAAGCAGAATTCTGCGCCAGCTACACTGGCAGAAAACACATCGATGACCGGGTCCTGCAGGCGATGCGGGATGTTGACAGAAAACTGTTTGTACCTGAGTACAGCAAATTCAGGGCATATGATAATGCACCGTTAGCGATTGGATACGGGCAGACCATATCTCAGCCCTTTATCGTTGCCCTGATGACCGACTTACTCGAAACCACGGCTGATACCATCGTCCTTGAAGTCGGTACCGGTTCCGGCTACCAGGCCGCCATTCTGTCGCGCCTGGTAAAACAGGTTTATAGCATCGAAAAGATTCCTGAACTGGCAGAATCATCCACTAGCCGATTCAAAAAGCTCGGTTACAGCAATATCGAAACACGATGCCGCAACGGCTATTCCGGCTGGGCAGAAAAAGCGCCCTTCGATGCCATCATCGTGACTGCGGCGGCGCCACATATTCCGCAGAGCCTGTTAGACCAGCTCAGACCTGGCGGGCGAATGGTTATACCTGTTGACCGCAATTTCATGAGCCAGGAATTGATGCTGGTGAGCAAGGATGAAAGCGGCGCTATAAATACAAAGCCTGTACTGCCAGTCACTTTTGTACCGCTGGTAATCGATGATGATTGAATCAGCCATGATAGACCTGGTATAAATAAAGAAATCGGTTGATGTATGTCATTATCTTTATCTCGTATTTTATAGATAATAAATATTTATTGATTGCTCGTTCTCTAAAGGAACGTTTTCGATATACAGATTAATTTTTGAAATATCTTGATCGCCATGTTGTATCTTTCACCTTCGATAATAGTTTCGCTTATGTTTGTCGAAGCTTTACGCAAACCGGCCCGATGAAATTCTTTCAAAAATTTGCAGTGCTAAATTATCTGGTGGCCGAAGTATATGGGGTCTGTCTGCTGCTGATTTACCTATACAGAAAGCGGTTGTCGATAATGCTACTAGCTCAGCATGCATGGATTATCGAGATGCTGTCAATTCGCATCATGATTAGCTGCGATGGTGCTGAAATAAACTGCAACAATATATGATGCCAGGCATGTGTGAGGGCTATCGGCATGGTTTGGGCGCTATGAATGGCTCCAATATAAATATTTCTACAGAGTAGCAACAACTGCTTAGAAGGTAACGGGTTTGAATGAGGCAACGAGACAATTGAAAACTAGATATAAACTTGGGTGTCCATTTGAACTTGATAACGATGAGGCGTACCACGCCTGGCTCGAAAACAAGATGGATGATTACCCGCAGGATATCGAAGACATCATGGTCGAGGTCAATGATCCGAGAAAATTAAGCGCTGCTGAATTCAAGGTCATCCGTGACCTGGTGAAAAAGACCAATATGGCGATCTATGCCGGCAACACCGGCGATGACCCGGATAAAGACATTCCTACCATGCTCGCGCAGCAGTTCGGTCTGGACTCGCCTGATGATAATATGGGCGCCGACGATGGTGTCACTGCGCTGAGAGTGGTCGATGGCGACTGGCGCGGTGACTACATCCCGTATACCAGTCGTTCTATTCACTGGCATACCGATGGTTATTATAATTCTCCGGACAGGCAGATAAATTCGCTGATACTGCATTGCGTGTCGCCAGCCGCCAGTGGTGGCGAGAATGCACTGCTCGATCATGAGATTGCATATATCCGCCTGCGCCAGGAAAATCCCGAGTATATCCATGCCCTGATGCAGCCGGACGTGATGGTCATCCCGGCGAATATCAGCAAGCAGGGTGAAGTCATCCGCCCCGATTGCTCTGGGCCGGTATTCTCGGTCCACGGCGATGGCAGTCTGAACATGCGTTATACCGCCAGGACACGCAGTATCCGCTGGAAGGATGATGCCGTGGTTCAGGAAGCGGTGGCCTTATTGCATGATTACCTGCATACCGATTCGCCCTATATCTACCGGGGCATACTGCAGTCCGGCCAGGGACTGATCTGTAATAATGTATTGCATGATCGCTCAGGTTTCGAAGAAGATAACGAACATAAACGCCTGTTATACAGGATGCGATATTATCAGCGCCTGGCTGATACCTGATAACTTCGTGTTGCCAGTGTCCATTGATTACGTAGCGAGATAACTCCGGGGTCTATCGATGTTCGAATTATTGCTGATGCGCCATGCAAAGTCCGACTGGCACAGTCACACTGCTGACATCGACAGGCCATTGAATAGCAGGGGGCGACATGATGCTGTTCGCATGGGTGCTTACCTGGATCGGAATGCGCTAGTACCTGACAGCATGGTTATCTCTCCATCACAGCGAACCCGCGAGACGGCCTCGCTGCTGCGTCAGAATCTCGATGTTGCCGAAGACAGGGTCCATGTCGACAATGATCTGTACCTGGCTGGCACTGAAACGATCCTTGAAGCCATCGAACTATATGCACGAGATGCTCAGCGCTTATTGCTGCTGGCGCACAACCCGGGGATGGATCTTGTGGTCAGCTACCTGTCGAGTTCGCCACCTGCATTAAGCGATTCAGGAAAGCTGATGACGACCTGTGCGGTCGCCTGTTTTGAGGTACCCTCCCTGGATGCGATCAGGAGGCCGGGGCAGGCTGAACTGAAATACCTGCTCCGGCCTAAACAGATTATCGCTGATTGCTAGTCAGCTTTTGCTACTTCTGTCTGCGATGAGTTTCTATACTTGTAAGCATCTATCGTCATACACAGGCTTACGCGGTCATCGACCATCGATGACAATGTGTACATACCAAACTCTGAGCGCTGGATTGTGGTAGTCGCCTTGACCGTGATCAACTCGTCATCACTCTCAGATTTTGAATCGACGAAGTCGACATAAAAGGCGACTTTTTTCGTCATGCCGCGCATGGTGAGCTCACCTTTCAATATGGCTTTTTTCGGGGACAGCCATTCGACTCCCGAACTGACAAACAATATATCGGGATACTGTTCTGTATCGAAAAAGCTCTCACTCTTGAGCATAGCGCCTATAAGTGCAGAATCGGTCTCCAGGCTGTCAACATCGATGCTGACCAGGGCAGAACCCTGCTGATCCTTGTCTTTCATCGCCAGACCACCAGTGAAGTTTTTAAATTCCGCCTCGACTACCCCCATAGGGCTGTTGATGCAAAAACCCATCCTCGATGAGCCCGGCTTGATGCGGTACAGGTTTCCGTCTTCGGCGGCCTGTAGCATGGTGCCTAGAATATTTTCATCAACATGAGAGTCTTTGAACTCGGCACAGAGCTTGTCATCTTCGGCATAAGTCGATGCCGAAAATATCAGCAAAGTGCCAAGCATAGCGATGCTTAAATTTTTAATTAAAGTTGTCATAATCGTGCCACCATTGATTAACATATAAGAAAATACTAATATAGAAACAGGGAAAAGTAAAGGAAATATGTCAATTTGGCAGATTATTTAAAGGGGTATATTTCTGTGATTTTCAGGCTAAAAACGGGGTAGTCATGTAGACTGTAGCCACTGTTTCAGGGCACATTTTTAGTCGCGCCTTTAGAACCTTATTAGATAAACGAGTAATATTTGATCTTATGGATAATGATGAGCTGATAAATACAGAACAAGTACCTGAAAAAGAAGGCCCTGTACAGCCTTCCAGCGAGTTCGTTATCGGTCTGGTAACATTTATCATGTTCGTAATATTTATGAGCCTGTGGATGTATTTTTCAACTGAGTAAAAATGTCAGGCTCAGCGTGTCTCCCATTGCCACTAATATCAGGCCATAATATTCTAAGTCTATCTCCCCGGTTATTTCTCTTATGCTGAATATTGATGGCGAAATCGTTGATTCCAATAAGGAAAATTATGGCTTACCAGTACTGCGATTAGGTTTCAGACCTTTCTTCCTGGCGGCTGGTATATTCGCTATCATCTCGATGTTTATCTGGATGCTGAACTATGTCTTTGCCGTAGATATGGGTTTCGCAGGAATGCCGCCAGCCTTGTGGCACGCGCATGAGATGATCTTCGGCTATACCATGGCCGTTGTCGCTGGCTTCCTGCTCACCGCGGTAAAAAACTGGACCGGGGTAGAAGTGCTGCGAGGAATACCACTGGCACTATTATTTGTTCTCTGGCTGGCTGCCCGATTGATGCCGCTCAGCGGTCTTGATATTCCTGTTCTACTCGTTGCAACCGCCAATATCGCTTTTATGCTGTTACTGACGGTCGCCTGTCTGCGGCCTGTACTAATGGTCAAGCAGTACACCCAGGTAGGAATAATATCTAAACTGTTGCTGATCGTTCTGTGTGATGTGGTGTTCTACCTGGGTATCACCGGTATTGTCAGTGAAGGTGCCCAGTGGGGGCTGTATTCTGCGCTGTACATGATTATCGCGCTGATACTGGTCATGATGCGTCGTGTCATGCCGATGTTTATCCAGAATGGAATCGATGGCGAAATCGAGTTAAAAAATCGTGCCTGGCTGGATTCTTCCAGCCTGGTGCTTCTCGTCGTGTTGTGGGTAAGTGATGTCTTTACCAGTTACGACCATCTCATGGCAGTGACTGCGGCTGTGCTGGCACTGCTGCATATGATCAGGCTGGCAGGCTGGTACAGCAACCGCATCTGGAGCAAACCGCTGGTTTGGGTGCTGGTGGTGGCTTACGGCTTTATTATTCTAGGCTTTGCTTTCAAGGCGTTGGCAGTCTACGCAAACGTTATGCCATCGCTATCGCTGCACGCGTTCACGGTCGGCGGTGTCGGCCTGGTGACCATAGGGATGATGTCACGTGTGTCTCTAGGGCATACCGGGCGTAATGTCTTTGAACCACCCACCATCGTATTCTGGAGTTTTACCGCATTAGTGCTCGGCGCTATCGTGCGTGTGCTGTTCCCGTTATTCAATATGGAGCTCTATGTCTACTGGATCGGGATATCACAGTTACTGTGGATAGCCGCATTTATCATCTTCGTTCTGCTGTACGCGCCGATGTTTCTGACGGCGAGGGTAGATGGCAGAGACGGTTGATGCCGTAAGCGAGCGAAGTATTGCTGCTCTGTATCAAGAGTGTTGCCCAATAAAAAAGCCCGGGTGTGTAAACACCCGGGCTTCCTTATCAGGAAAGGTGGGTTTATTTGCCCAGTTTTTCCTTGATCGCGTCGATCACTGCATCAGAAGATGTCGCATTGACTGATAACAGCAGACCTTCGTCTTTGTAGAAACCGACCAGTGGGGCAGTCTGGTCATTGTATACATTCAGGCGGTTGCTGATCGCTTCTTCCGTTTCATCGTCACGCTGGACAACAGCAGCACCACACTTGTCACATACACCTTCGACTTTTGGCGGATTAGATTTAACGTTGTAGATCTCACCACAGCCGGTACATGTACGACGGGTTGTCAGGCGGTCGAGGATGACGTCGCGTGGTACGTCGATCTCGACTGCACAGTCGAGTTTTTCACCCATCTTTTCCAGCAGGACTTTCAGTGCTTCAGCCTGTGGGATAGTGCGTGGAAAACCGTCCAGCAGGTAGCCTGCTTTACAGTCGTCTTCTTTCAGACGTTCTTCCATGATGCCCATGATCAGGTCGTCAGAGACCAGGTCGCCAGCTTTCATTGCAGCTTCAGCTTTTTTACCCAGCTCGGTGCCGGCCGCTACCGCGCCACGTAAGATATCGCCAGTAGAGATTTGAACAGAACCGTCCATCTTGGTCAGTAATTTTGCAACAGTACCTTTACCGGCACCTGGTGCACCTAAAAGAATTAACTTCATGGGATTTCCTCAGAAATAGTTTAAATAAATAGTGCACACAATGAAGACCGTGTGCGTCGAAATTCAGCGGCGTATTTTCCTTATTTCAGCTGTTGAAATCAATTTAATTTATGCGTTATACCCACGAATAGTGCCTGTTGAGTTAAGAAAAGCTGGTATTTGCATGAAACTGGCGGTGAATTGTTAATTTGAGTAAAAAAAATTGAGGTGGGTCAGTCACATAATGCGTAGTAGCGAGTATTATTGGTTTTTTAACAATTGACTATCATTAAGGGTTGACGATGGAATACGAAGATTTTTTGAATGAGTGTGAGAGTGGCGGTGAAGATTTCAAAAAAATGTTGTACAGACGATATCTTAAACATACTCAGGAAGCATCATTAAAACCGTACCAGGCAGAACTGATCAAGTTACAGGACCACCTGGAACAACATCAGAAGAAGATGATCATCTTGATCGAAGGCCGCGATGCTGCCGGCAAGGGCGGTTCCATCAGGCGTATCACGCGTTACATGAACGAGAAACATTACCGCGTGGTAGCACTGGGAAAACCCTCAGACGTGCAGTTGAGCCAGTGGTATTTCCAGCGTTATGTCGAGCAGTTCCCCCGTGGCGGTGAGATCGTGCTGTTTGACAGGAGCTGGTATAACCGCGCCATGGTCGAACCTATCTTCGGTTTCTGTACGCCAGAACAATACAACACCTTTATGAAGACGGTGTCACAGTTTGAAGATGATCTGGTTGAACACGGGATCATTTTCCACAAGATCTACTTCTCTGTCTCCAAGGACGTACAGGCAGCACGATTCAAGGAGCGCGAGACCAACCAGCTGAAGATGTGGAAGCTGTCCGAGATCGATGTGCAGATGCAGGAGAAATGGGACGAGTTCACCGAGATGAAATACCAGATGCTGAAACAGACGCATACCCATACCAGTCCATGGGCGGTTATCCGCAGTAATGACAAATACCAGGCGCGACTGAATGCCATCAAAAGTATACTGAACAGGGTGAATTACGAAGATCGGAACATGAGCCTGGACTACACGGTGAACCCGAATATCTATTATTCAGGTGCGCATGAGATCGAGCTGATGGAGAACCAGTTACGTGAGACAGGTAAGTTCATCGTTTAATGAAACCGGATATGACCTGGATGGGTTTCGTTGTTGTGAAGTCCTTGCTTACATGCATGGTAAGAACCGGCGGATTAAGCTGGTCATCAAGCCTGCCATCAGTCTAAGGTAGCTGAGCATAATTACGCCAGGCTTATGTGGTTCACTCGGGGCAGGGTATAGTGGAATCTAAATCAAACTATGCCTTTTCAGTGCCTCGACGTCATCAACTGTAACGATGTTGCCATCGACACTTAAAATGCCCTGGTTTTTAAGACTCTTGATTATTCTGGAGAAAGTCTCTGGTTTGATTGAGAGCCGGGCTGCGATGATGTTCTTTGGTATTTCCAGGGTGAATTTACTTTCACCCTCGGGCATTTCCTTTATCAGATAAGAAGCGACACGGCAGGTGCCACTGTGTAATGTTAACTTGTCTATCTCGTTGACCAGGGATCTAAGGCGGAAGCTCATTTCGCCCAGCAGCATCAGGCAGGTATCAGTAGAATCCCATAACATATTTTTGAATTTTTCTGCATTGATAGCGATTACTTCAGAATCTGAGAGCGCAGCTGCACTGACCGGGTAATCTATTTGATGGGTGAACATCAAGGCCTCTGCAAACACTTCCCTGGGTTTGACTATTTCGATGATTTTCTCCTGGCCATCGATGGACATTCGAAACAGTTTGACATTTCCGCTGAGTACCATATAGAAGGCTTTTACATTCTCCCCCTGGTTAAACAGGATCTCGCCTTCAGCCAGTTTCACCAGCTGGCTGGATCGATAAACTCTGTCTAGCTGCAATTCACTCAGCTTGCTGAATATGTGATGCTGCTTTAACGTTGCTTTGATAGCATCAGCATTTGTCTGTTTCATAGATAGCCGTTAATAGTTGCCCCTGACAGACAAGTATGCCATGTAATAAAGAATTTGAATAGAAAGTTAATCTTACCTGGACGGATTATTAAAGACGGGTTATAACGGGTTATACTGTCGCTTACTCTGTTAACTGGCTATACAGGCGCGGTAATGCCTGTGGCAGTTTTTCCGGCTGGTGGATGAGTGCATAATTATTTTTGCCAAACAGGTGGGGCAGGTACTCATTGGCTTTCTTATCGATGGTGATACAGAAAGGCAGGAGACCTAGCTGTTTCGCTGCAATCACCGCGTGTCTCGTGTCTTCGATACCGTAGCGGCCTTCGTATTGGTCGAGATCATTGGGCTTGCCATCGCTCAGGATCAGCAACAGGCGGCGGCCACTGCCTTGTTGCATTAACAGTTGCGTGCCATGGCGGATAGCCGCACCAAGACGGGTGTAATAACCGGGTTTGACCGCTTCGATACGGCCGCGTATGGATGCATCGTATGCTTCATCGAAATCTTTAATGTTATGTATGCGGATCGGGTCACGCCTGCGTGATGAAAAACCGAGCATCGAAAAACGGTCACCGGTCACATGCAGGCTTTCAGCGAACAGGTAGAGACTGTCGCGGATAACATCGATGACACGGTGCTGGTCGTTGATGTGGGCATCCGTGGATAAGGACAGGTCTGCTAGCAGTAGACAGGCCAGGTCGCGAGCTCCGCTGCGCATTTCCCGGTAAAGGTTTTCCGCTGCAATCTGCTGACCGGCGGCACGGTCTGAAGCGTATTTTATGTATGCATCCAGATCTATATCCTGTCCTTCCATCTGTGCGCGGTGCCACATCCTTGCCGGCGCCATAGCCTGAAACTGGTTGCGCAGGCGTTTCGCAGTCTGGCTGAGGTGTGCTGGCAAGGCGCAGGGTAAGGCTTCGTCAGCCTGCATCTGCACGATACGGCAGCGCGCTGGCAGTAACTGCTGTTTCTTCCAGTCCCATTCGGGCAGCAGTATGCCATCATCCAGCACGATGTCATCCGATGCGGCAGAAGGCAGGTCGAGGTCAAACTTTAGCCGGGTCTTCGAGGTTTTTCCGTTATGCGCGACGGAGAGCTTGTCGAGGTCGCGGGCAATATCTTCTGCCCGGTCAAGATCATCCTCATCTTCAGATCCGCGATCGACACTGACAAACTCGCCCATGGTGAAAATGTTTTCCATACGCACAGTGATCAGGCCACGATCAGATTCAGGTTCTTCGACCCTTTCCGCCTGGCGATGGCCTATATCATCGAGCTCGCGCGACTGCGCACTGTTCTCAGACGATTCATCGTCGTCACCGGCGGGGCTGTTAACAGCCAGCGGCGGGTCAGGGTGCAGCCATAATGGAACGGCTTGCGGCGGGTATTTACCTGAAGGCAGGTGCTCACTTTCTCCGGGAGACTCCAGAGCATGTTGAATGCCCCGTTCGATTTCGGCTTCGTTGCCGTGCAGGCTGCTGATGTCAGGCCGCTGTTGCAGATGTGCTCGTACCAGTCTCTGGTAGCGTGGTCCTATGCCGGGATAAAATTGCAGTGCTGCCCTCGTCAATGCCTGATTATGAATAAACCAGTCCTGCTGTTCCACGCTATCTTCTGTTTTTTCCTGGGTCGCAGCAAGACAGGCGAGCCAGAAATAAAGGTCTGTGTTTAATTTTTTTGAGTCAAACCAGGCGATACTGTGCGGCAGTTTAAGGGACCGGTCATCGCGCCAGGCAAGTTGTACTTTAGACTGTGAACCGGCAATACGTTGTAACAGGCTTCTGCGCGCAGGGTTACTGGTGGCATCGGCAACTTCTATCTGCAGGCCGCTGTCTCCACCCAGGGCGCGAAAATAGATAGCAATAGTTTTTTGTATGTCATGCAGAAAAACAGCCGATGCGGGATATTGATTATCTGCAATATGGGTAATCAGCTTATGCCAGAGTTCGCCGACCTGTTCTTCCATGGCTAGTGCTTCCTGGCTGCCTTTTCAGTATGGGTGTAAGCAGCGCTCATCGGCGATTCGGAAATGTTCTTTGCTTGTTCGCCCTGCACCCAGTCAAGCAAGCTGCTTTCATTGTTGAACTGCTGTACCTGTGTGCAGGCAGAAATGCATTCGCCACATTCGGTGCAGGTAAACATTTTTCGTTTAATGGTGCGAGGCTGTAAGCGCATGGGGCAGGCATTGTCACATGCGTTGTTGCAGTCTTTACATGACTTCGCTCGAGTGCGGTCAAAGTTCACTACCATGGCTTTGCGGTTGGTCATCCAGGCCAGGCTTTGAAATAATCCTACGGCGCAGCCAAAACGACAGAACAGGTGCCTGGCCATTAAAAACTCAATGCAGAATGCGGTACTGGCAATACTGATAAACAGGAACTGGTTGCGGGTCAGTTCGGCGTTAATCAGGTTGTGATAAATCTCGAAAGGTGGCAACAGGTAGGTTAGCAGGCCCACCGACCAGGTAAATGCAAACAGTAGGACGGCAAGCAAAGTGAGTGGCCAGTATTTTTTGTTCGGTTGAATAATGCTGCGGTCGCTTTGCTGTGTCGGCAGTTTATGTTTTTCCCAGATGCTGGGTTTGCCGCTGGCACGAATCATCAGTTTATTGATAATTTCTACCACCGAAAAGTGCGGGCACAACCAGCCACAGTATAAACGTCCCCAGCGCCAGGCTATAAATAGAAATATTACCGCCGCAGAGAAGATCGGCAATAAACCTAAAAACAGAACATTAAATGCAGCACTGCTGTTACTGGCCTGCGTGGAATCCAGCTGCAGGGTCCAGCTGTGTCCAAATAAAATAAAATGCCCCAGGGTCAGGTCATAACGAAAAATATCAAGCGGCGGTGCCAGCAGGAACAAAACAAAAAAACCTGTTTGAGTAACGGATCGCCAGCGCTGTATATCTCGGTTTTGCATGCGGGTATTAATCCACAGGCTCTACTGAATACAGCCTGGTGGCAACGGTTTCCCTACGAAAGGATAACGCCAGCACTTTCCTGCTAAGGCCTTGGCCAGGCCGAAAACGCCGAATAAAACCATGGTGGCATGGATGATGGTGAAAGTGATGATGGTGATAATCCATAAGGTCACATCTTCCATCCCAAGCAGGTTCATCATCATGATGGTAATTGCGGCCACAAAAAAAATAATGCCAATCCAGATACTGGCTGATATGGTCTGTTCGAGGTGTGAGTCTGCCAGAGTGGGTAATTCGCCGTGTTTTTTTATAAAAATCAGTGCCAGTACAACAAATGCCAGAATAGGCAAAATTAACAGGTTCGCGACATACAATGATTCGATGAGTACCGCAAAGTCTTTGCCGTCAAGCAGTTCGGTATTCTGTCTGTCGCTGCTGTTATTCGCCGAGTGTTGCATTTACAATCTCGGTGAGAGCAACCAGGGTTTCTTCATCATCAGTCAATGGTTCGATCAATGCCGCCTGGCATGCCTGCTGTATCGGCAAACCGCTTTTTATCAGAGTGGCAGTGTACACCAGCAGGCGGGTAGAGGCGGCTTCTTCCAGGTCGTGGTCTTTCAGTGCTCGCAGCGAACCGGCAAGGTTAACCAATTTTGCTGCCATGTTTTTATCGATACCGCTCTCACCCATGAGTACTTCAGTTTCGATATCCGGTTGCGGAAAGTCGAAGCTCAGGCCGACAAAACGCTGCCTGGTGCTCGGTTTTAAACCCTTCAATAAATTCTGGTAACCGGGATTGTATGACACCACCAGCATAAAATTGTCCGGTGCAGACAGGGTTTCGCCGGTACGTTCCAGTGGCAGGATACGCCGGTCGTCGGTTAGCGGATGCAGTACCACAGTGGTGTCTTTTCGTGCTTCGACAATTTCATCCAGGTAACAGATAGCTCCTTCGCGTACTGCGCGGGTTAACGGGCCATCACTCCAGTAGGTGCCGCTGTCGCCGATCAGGTGCCTGCCTACCAGGTCGGAGGCGGTGAGATCATCATGACAGGCTACAGTATACAGCGGCCGTCCAAGACGCTCTGCCATGTGCTGGACAAAACGTGTTTTACCGCAGCCGGTGGGACCTTTGATGAGCAGCGGCAGCTGGTTGTCAAAGGCATGCTGAAATAACTCTGTTTCACCACCAATGGCGCGGTAGTAAGGCAGAATATTATCGTCGGCATGTTTTTCAGCTGTTTTCATTTTTAAACTCCGCTAACATTATATCACCAGAAATTTCATAAAAAATATTAACATGGAAATCTCAGGCAGCGCTGATAAAAGCCCAGGCGATTAACGACCCTGTAATTAGCAGCCAGATGTTTATTAGCCAGCGCCAAAAGCTGCTAATGTTGCGTAAAGCCATATAATAATCACCGATCAACGCGCCTTTGACGATGGCAAAGCCAAGCACTGTCATGATGATACTGGTGCCAGACAATTCCATTCTGCCAATCTGCCAGGTGACCAGGGTTAATGCTATCAGCACGATGAAAATAATCGTGCAGGGGCGCAACGGGTATAGCTTGTTATAAGTTCGGCTGTTCATTATCGGTCTTCACTATCATCTCAATTCATAACATAAACCAGCGGGAACAGCACAAGCCAGACAATGTCCACCATATGCCAGTAACTGGCCCCGGTTTCAACGCCGCTATGTTCAGTGGCACTATAGCCGCCTTTGTTTGCCTTCAATGCGATAGCGATAAGTATCACCATACCCATGATAACGTGCATGAAGTGAAAGAAAGTCAGTGACAGGTAAAACATATAGAACAGGTTGGTGCGAAGATTTATACCGTGTTGATAATGTTCGGCATATTCAGCCGACTTAACAGTAACAAAAATCAAGCCCATGACAAGCGCAGCCAGTAACCACTGCACGCATTGTTTTGCCTTGTCTTCCTTGATAGCAGCGACAGAACGCATGACAAAGTAACTGCTGGTGATTAATGCAATTGTATTAATCAGCGCGGAGTCCCTGTCAAGAGTTAACTGCCAGGTATTGAATAACTCGACATGGTTGGCACGTGTGAATGCGTAGGCTGAAAAAAATATAGCGAAGACGGACAGTTCGGCAATGATGAATATCCATATCGCCAGATCACCTGGCGGGTAATTTCTTTGTGCGACTGCTACCTGCATAGCTTGCCCATGTTTAAAATTTGCCTGCCTGCCCTCGCTGTTTTACTTTGGACGGGGCCATACGAGGGCAGACAGTCAATTCTTACCACGTTGATTAACTGGCTTCTTCCGCTTCCTTGCCACCGACAAAAAAGCTGACCAGGTATACAACGAGGCCGAGCAGGAAGACCAGGCCAGCGACTTCACGCATCCAGTAGAATAGCTGGATCTTGTCCTGCACTTCCATAAATGGCATCGGGTTATCACTGTAACGCTGCAGATAAGTCTGTAATACGCCGGCGCCGGTAAGGAACAGGGTGATAAATACCATGGATACTGTCATTAACCAGAATGACCACATTTCAACTACCTGTGATTTCCTGCTGTTAGCCGCTTCTGCACCGCGCAGCATCGGCATGGCATAAGAAATTATGGTCAGCACGATCATCACGTAAGCACCATAGAATGCCATGTGGCCATGTGCCGCAGTAATCTGTGTGCCATGGGTATAGTAGTTGACCGGAGCGAGCGTGTGCATGAAACCCCATACACCTGCGCCGAGAAAAGCCATTACTGCGGTACCCAGTGCCCACAACACTGCTGCCTGGTTGGGATGGTTGCGACGTCTCTGGTTAACCATGTTGAAAGCAAACACAGTCATCATGAAAAATGGCAGCGGTTCCAGGGCTGAGAAAATTGATCCCCACCACTGCCAGTATTCAGGCGTACCGATCCAGAAGAAGTGATGACCGGTGCCAATGATACCTGTAATCAGCGCCATGGCGATAATGACATACAGCCACTTCTCGATAACCTCGCGGTCAACACCGGTGGTTTTGATTAAGACGAAGGCAAGGATAGAGCCAAGTATCAGTTCCCATACGCCTTCGACCCATAGATGTACTACCCACCACCAGTAGAATTTATCTTTAACCAGGTTATCAGGGTTATAGAAAGAGAACAGGAAGAACCCGGCCAGCCCGACGAGACCCAGCAACAACACCAGTGTGATGACTGTTTTTCGGCCTTTCAAAACGGTCATGCCGATATTGAAAATAAACGACAGGGCAACGATAACAATACCGATTTTGGTAATGGTGGGTTGTTCAAGAAACTCTCTGCCCATGGTAGGCAGCAGTTCGTTACCAGTCATCTCTGCCAGCGTTGCGTAAGGCACCAGTAAATAACCCAGCACGGTTAAGGCACCGGCAACCAGGAAAACCCAGAACGTTATCAATGCCAGCTTAGGACTGTGCAGTTCTGTTTCAGATTCTTCGGGCACCAGGTAGTAGGAGGCGCCCATAAAACCGAACAGCAGCCAGACGATAAGCAGGTTAGTGTGCACCATGCGTGCTACGTTAAACGGGATTTCCGGGAACAGGAAGTCGCCGACGACATACTGCAAACCAAGGATGACGCCGAACAGGATCTGCCCGACGAATAAACCGATGGCTGCAATAAAATAAGGTTTTGCAACCGCTTGTGATTGAAATTTCATGATCGCGTTCTCCTTTAACCCTGAATGTTTGGTGGCCAGTTAGCCGTGTTGATTTCGGAAGTGTACTTAAGGAACTCTGCTATCGCATCGAGTTCTTCATCGCTCAGATTGAACTGCGGCATACTGCGGCGACCCGGTATACCGTCTTTAGGACGGCTCTGGATAAATGCTTTAATCGCTTCAGTACTGTTACCAAAACGGGTATATACGTTACCCAGCTCCGGCGCAAAATAGGCGCCTTCTCCTAACAGCGTGTGGCAACCGATACAGTTATTTTCTTCCCATACAGCTTTACCTTTAGCAACCTGCTCGGTAAGGTTTTCACTGTTATCACGTTCTGGCAAAGCCGACATGGTATCGAAAGTAAGTGCCAGGAAAAGTAAAAAGAAAAACACGCTGCCACCATAAAAGATGTTGCGTGCCGTCGATTTTGTAAAAGTTTGAGACATGCCCGATTCCTCCCATAAATAGGTATAGTGAATAATGAGTTAGAGGGGCGCTGCGGTACATGACTTAGGTCAAGGCATACCAGTAACCGGATTTAGCTGGCAGATGGGTGGTCGATTGATATTCATCAAGGACTGACTTCTTCTCGTGTGTAACGTTGTGCTGCTCCTGATTAGCACACTTGGACTTGATAGCCTATGAAAGCGATAAATCCTGACGAGAAACGAGTCATCGATGGTTATTCCGACGTTAACCAGTTGATGCCGTTCAAATATAACTGGGCCTGGCGCGATTTCCTCGATGCACAGAAGAATCACTGGACTCCACTGGATATCTCGATGAGTGAAGATATATCTGATTATCCGAAGCTCAGTGAAGATGAAAAACATGTATATGACAACGTGATGGCCACACTTTCAACCATGGATATCATGGCGATGCGCAACATCGGTCTGGCGGTTATGGAGAAAGTGACAGCACCCGAGATCCAGGTCTATATGGGCCGGCAGGTCGATGAGGAGTGCATCCACACCTGGGCATACTCGCACTGTATCGAAACTCTCGGCATGCCGCAGTTCGATATCTACAACCGCTACCGTGTCGTGCCGGAGATACGCCAGAAGATGGAGATGGCAAAAGCTATGCTGGATCCCGTCTGCAACACTTCTCTGGACACCACCACGGAAGAGGGGCTGCTGCAGTTCCTGCTGTCCTACATGTTCTTTGCCGGTGTGTTCGAAGGTATGTGGTTCTATGGCGGCTTCACCCCCATCTATTCACTGCAACGCATGGGCAAGATGCGCAGGACGGCTGAACAGTTACAGTACATAATGCGGGATGAGGCCATGCACGTGGCATTCGGTATACGGACGATCCGTACCATCATGGAGGAAAAAGGTTACCGACCACCTCAGGAGGATGTACAGCGCATGTTCATAGACAGCTACAAGTCTGAGGCCATTTATGCTGATTACATTATGCGCAACCCCATCCTCGGCTATTCGGCAGACGTGCACAAGGCACAGTGCAGATTCCTGGGCAATCGCCGGTTAAAACAGCTGGGTTACGATGCCATCGATGATGCGCCGAACCCGGTGCCCTGGCTGGACGAGCAGATCAATATCAAAAAAGAGAAGAACTTCTTCGAGACCAAGGTCACCGAGTATCAGTCCGGCAGTGCTCTGGAGTGGGAAAAGTAAATATTCATGTCTTAAGATGTAGCAGCTATGTCTGATAGAAAAGCCCATTGACAAAATATCTACAGGGAAAAATCTCCGTCTGAGGTCAGCTGGTATCAGGAAAAACCGGCACTATCTCTTGAGTTGATTCATCATGCTGGCGTGAACAAGGGTGATGCGATTATCGATATAGGAGGCGGCTCATCAGTATTAGTGGATCATCTTGCCGAAGATGGTTTCGAGAATCTGGCAGTACTGGATATTTCCGGAAACGCACTTGCCAACGCCAGAAAAAGATTAGGCAAACTGGAGAAGTGCATCGACTGGGTCGAGACTGGCATAACAGAATTCACTCCACCGTACCAATATTATCTCTGGCACGACCGGGCCGTTTTCCATTTTCTTGTAGACGAGTCTGACAGGAGTAAATATATAACCATCCTTGAGCAGGCACTTATCCCGCAAGGCCATATAATCATCCGCAAAAGTATATAAAACCGCATCGGCGGTGCTAGAGGCTTTGACGTCATCCAGGAGTGGTCACTCGAAATCCGTGGTCTGGCCCCGATTATATTAATCGGTGTTGATACATAAGCCTTTTAGTATATAGAATACTCCGGGCATGCATCCTGTTATCTTCATTGATAAAGCTATCTGTTATAGCATGCCACCTATAACATCCAACTCTCTTTACGTGCTCGACCTGACAGGAAGTCTATTAGCAGACGAACCCGTCTAGGCATGAGCTCTCTCTGCGTATAAACCAGGTAAAACTCGGCAATAGGGCCATACCACTGTGGAAGTACATGTTGTAAGGATCCTGACTCAAGCGATTCTTTACAGACAAATACCGGTATCTGGGCAATACCTGCACCAGACCGGGCAAGCTGCATTGTTGTTGCCATATCATCACAGCGTATTGCAGAGTAGAAATCTACCTGCCGGGTCTGCGAGCCACATCTTAGTACCCACGAACTTCGCCCGCTTCGTTGTTCGCCGAAGCTGAGGCATTCATATTGAGTTAATTCATCTGGAGCCGCGGGCTGACCGTGTTGTTTCAGATAATCTGGAGCAGCGACCAGGATACGGTCGCTTGTACCCAGTTTTCGGGCGATAAGACTAGAGTCTGACAATGGTCCGACACGCAGTGCGAGGTCATACCTCTGTTCAAACAGGTTGACCAGGTGATCACTCAAGTCCAGCTCGATACGTATATTCGGATGTAGCTGAAGAAATTCTGCCAGCCAGGTTCCGAGAAAATAACCTCCCGGTGTTTTTGGCGCAGTTATGCTCAATGTACCGCCTTCTTGTTGGGTGCCTTCTGATAATCGTTCTCTGGAATTGGCAACCTGCTCAGTAAGAAGGCGAGCCTCCCCGTATAATAGTCTTCCTGCCTCGGTTAGTTCGAAAGTGCGACCACGTCGTATCACCAAACGTGAACCAAAATCCTCTTCAAGCCTGCTCAGACGGCGGCTCAAAGTCGATTTTGGTACTCCCAGCATGCGGCTGGCCGCACTTAGTCCGCCTGTCTCGACAATCTGTACGAACATCAACCAGTCGTTCAAGTCCATTATTGGCTCTTCATTCGTTCCATAAATGGAACACAGTATTCAAATATACCCTGTTTTTCTATTTAATCAAGAGGCTTATTATTCCTGTTGATGGATATCAGTTATTGGAGGACGCATGATTAAATTAGCAGAGAGCTGGCCAGGTATTGCTTTACTGTCACTCTTTCTCTGCATCATCACGGGAGGTGCCGCTACAGCGCTTGTGCGTCTGACAGATTAAGTACGGCTATTGATATCGGCATGCTGCATGGACGTCTTGGGGTGGTGGGTATTCTGCTGCTATTCCTGCTGATGCTTACGGGAGATGAATTCAATCACTCTTCGCTTGCCGTTTTAGTGCTTCCTGTAGACATCTGTATTGAGTCCGCAATATGAATTTATTAAAAACTTACCAGACGAGGTTAATAGTATGACGATATCAGTTGTATCACAACGAACAATCGGTATCTGGCTGTTTTCATTACTGGCAGCCGTGTTTGGCCTGTTGACAATTAAATCTGGTGGTGAAGTACTTTTTATCGATGGTGAAGCCCGCCTGGCTGCAGGCCACTACGTCCCCTTCGTCTTGTGGTTCAACTTTATTGCCGGCTTTGTCTACATCGCCGCGGCCATTGCCCTGTGGATGAGGCGTCCCTGGTCTGCCTGGTTGTCTATCTTTCTTGCAACGGGCACGCTGATTGTTTTCGCGCTTCTAGGTTTGCACATATTGAATGGCGGCGACTATGAAATACGCACCGTCACGGCCATGACGCTACGATCTGTCGTATGGATGGTGATTGCTGCTTATAGCTGGCAGCGATTTTTGCGACATGGCAATTGATGATGTACCGAATAGTGCCAGTGATCGCTTACGCGAAATAGATTTTATGCAGAGACAACAACACTGGTTTTCGCTGTCGTATGAGGCTCGATCATGAAAAAACTGTCGATGAGTAAACGCGCTATTACACTGTTGGCTATATTACTGCCGGTACTGGCTACCTTCATTTATGTGGTAACTAGCTCAGGACCGCTGGCACCGATTCCGGTAACCACTGTAAAGGTGGAGAGCCGTGCCATTTCTCCCTCGCTGTTTGGTGTTGGTCTGGTCGAAGCACGCTACAGTTATCATATAGGTCCGACAATGACAGGGCATGTATTGCGACTTGAAAGTCACGTGGGTGATAAAGTAACTGCCGGACAGGTGGTGGGAGAGATGGACCCGGTTGATCTGGATAATAAAATCGCCTCCAAAGAAGCCTCGATCAAACGCGCACAGGCTTCAATTAATGCAACGGAAGCCAATGTTGCTGATTTTATGGCGCGGGAGGCCTATGCAAAATCGCAGGCGTTGCGTTATGCCAAGCTTGCTGAGGCAAAAACGATCAGCGATGAAGTAGCCGAGGCTAAATCTCAGGAGCACCAGATTGCCACTGCCGGCCTGGTTGCTATAAAAGCAAATTTAAATGCGGCACGCGAAGAGCTTGAAATGCTGCGCGCGGAATATGAAGGCCTGATCCAGCTAAAAAGCAACCTGAACCTGACTGTACCGGTAGACGGCCTGGTCGTTGGGCGCTATGTAGAGCCGGGAAGCACCGTGGTTGCAGGTCAGACAGTACTCGAAGTTATTGACCCGCTGAGCATCTGGATCAATGCACGCTTTGATCAGCTGCAGTCCAGCGGACTTGCTGCAGGTCTGCCAGCGAGAATTGTCTTACGATCAAGGCCGGGTGAACAGTTTGCTGGCCGCGTTACAAGAATCGAGCCTCTGGCCGACGCAGTGACCGAAGAGGTACGGGCCAAGATCGTGTTTGATCAGTTGCCAGAAGCTCTTCCGCCCATCGGTGAACTGTCTAAAGTAACGGTGACCTTGCCGGTATTAACGGCGACGCCAACAGCACCAAATGCCAGTATTAAACGGCTGAATGGTGAGGTCGGTGTCTGGCTGATCGAAGACGGCGAACTACGCTATGCGCCGGTTGAGGTTGGCATTTCAGACCTGGACGGTAACGTTCAAATCTTGCAGGGGCTTAAAGCTGGTGACAGCGTGGTGGAGTACAGCAAACAGGAGCTGTCCAGCCATAGCCGCATTATTATTGTTGATCAGCTGGTTGATCAACGAACGGGGACAATACAGTGATTAGCCTGGCCGGTCGTGACGTGATGCATGCCTGGGGTAAATTTGTCTTTACCGGCATCGGCCTGGGTCTGCTCATTGGCGTTACCCTGACCATGGCCGGTGTCTATCGTGGCATGGTCGATGACGCCAAGGTGATGCTGAATAACAGCAGTGCCGATTTATGGGTTGTGCAGAAAGATACCCTGGGTCCCTATGCCGAAGCTTCCAGTCTTTACGATGATGTTTACCGCAGTATTCTTGCCATGCCGGGTGTCGCTGATGCGGCCAACATCACCTACCTGACGATGCAGGTGCGCCAGGGTATTCATGATGTGCGTGCCATGATTGTCGGCATAGTGCCCGATGGCCCCGGCATGCCGGGCTACCTGGTGGCGGGCCGGCATATCACCCGCAGTCATTACGAAGCGGTAGCTGATGTCGCCACCGGCTTTAAGATCGGACAGCAGCTTCGCATCCGTCGCAATGAATACACCGTCGTCGGCCTGACGCGGCGCATGGTGTCATCCGGCGGCGACCCGATGATCTTTATCCCACTGAAAGATGCGCAGGAAGCGCAGTTCCTGAAAGATAACGATGCGATTATCAGCCAGCGTAACCGTACCTCGGCCAACCCGGCTTTCAATAAACCGGGTGCGCAGGACGTGGTGGATGCAGTGATTGCATCACAGAACAGCAACCCCTATGTCAACGCCGTGCTGGTGCAGATAAAAACAGGCTACACACCGGAACAGGTTGCGCAGCCCATTCGCCAGTGGCAGCGTCTGCAGGTTTACACCCGTGAACAGATGGAAGAAATACTGGTAGCCAAACTGATCGCCACATCGTCAAAGCAGATCGGTATGTTTCTGGTGATTCTTGCCATCGTCAGTGCGGCCATCGTGGCGTTTATAATTTACACCCTGACCATGAGCAAGATTCGTGAGATCGCGGTGCTTAAACTGATCGGTACCCGGAATCGAACCATCGCCGGCATGATAATGCAGCAGGCAGTTGGACTGGGACTCATCGGTTTCGTGGTCGGAAAGATTTCAGCGACATTCTGGGCGCCGATGTTTCCAAAATATGTCCTGCTGGAACCAGGCGACGCACTTCGTGGTTTTATTGCGGTTGTTATTATCAGTGTACTGGCAAGTGTGCTCGCTATCAGGGCTGCACTGAAAGTTGACCCAGCAGAAGCGATTGGAGGCTGAGATGGAGAGCATTGGCATCCGTCTTGAGGGTATGAGCAAACGTTATGGTGAAGGCGACACCGCTGTTGATGCACTGAAAGATGTCAATATGCAGGTTGAGCCTGGCGAGGTGGTCGGATTGATCGGACCTTCAGGCTCGGGTAAGAGCACCTTGCTGAAATGTCTGGGCGCTGTCATCGAACCGACCGCAGGCCGAATGACGCTGGGTGGTGAAATCATCTATGATAATGGCTGGACCATCGATGATTTACGTGCTCTTCGCCGCGACAAGATCGGCTTTGTTTTTCAGGCGCCTTATTTGATACCTTTCCTTGATGTGACCGATAATGTCGCGTTACTACCGATGCTTGCAGGCGTTTCCAATACGCAATCCCGTCAACGGGCCGTGGAGTTACTGCAGGCACTGGATGTTGATCATCGGGCTAAAGCAATGCCGTCTGAACTCTCCGGTGGCGAGCAGCAGCGAGTCTCTATTGCCCGCGCGCTGGTGAACCGTCCACCGGTCATCCTGGCGGACGAACCGACGGCACCGCTTGATAGCGAACGAGCTATGGCAGTCATTCGAATCCTGAATAGCATGGCCAAGCAATATCAGACTGCCATTATTGTGGTAACGCACGACGAAAAGATTATCCCGACTTTCAAGCGTATTTATCATATTCGTGATGGTAGTACCGATGAAGAAGCCGGTGAAGGCAAATCGTTTAACCAGCCACTCTTTAAATAGACAGGAGATAATAATATGATGATATTAATCCGCGGATTGTTACTCGGACTTGCTATAGGCACTGTGTTTATTTCTAATGCTGTGATAGTGCAGGCTGAAACGGCTGCCACAGACCATCAACACGGTCACTCACAAGAAGAACACGACGCGTCAGTATTAAGACTGGATCATGGTAACAAATGGCAAACGGATGCGCCATTGCGCCAGGGAATGCAACGCATCAATGATGCTGTGACGCAGGCTGTTCCTGCGTACCATGATGATGCGTTGACAAAATCAGAAGCAGATACACTGGCCAGGCAGATTAATGAGCAGGTGGCATATCTGGTCGCCAACTGCAAGCTGGAACCAGACGCTGATGCCACACTACATGTCTTGATTGGACAATTATTAGCAGGTGTCGCCAATCTGGAAAAAGATCCATTATCACCTCAGGGCCTCCCGTATATGGTCAACACATTACATCAATATATGGAATATTTTGATCAACCGGTGTTGAATAAGAAAACAGAAAAGTAAGTAAGCACTGTCTGCACAGGAACAGTCTATGATGTCGACTGGACAATACCGAATCTCGCCATTAGGGAAGTTATGATTAATTCATCTATGATTTACCTGGGCACGAAACAGTAAATGCGTTTCCTTAATCGATTGGTATTATCTATCTACCCAAACCTGCCATCGGGACGCGCCGAGACAAGGGGGCTATAAACATAGATCAGTATCAACAGAAATGCACCGATCCAGAATATCTGCGAGACAAGGATCAACAGGAAGTAGTAGTTCATCAACACCAGTGGTGCCAGCGCACGGATGGCAGCACCGAGAGCGAGCATCAGGAAAGGGATCACGATGCCTGCCGGTGGCTCGAAAACATCACGCCCCGTATGCCCTATAGAGACACGCGCCATCATACCGATAGTGATGACGCCGATCCCGCCGTAGGTAATGGCATGCAGCCCCAGGCTGGGCAATGTCGTCGTCAGCTGCGCTGTCACGCGCATGAGCACTCCGACGATGATGAAAGCCAGTGCGATGAACAACACCCACAGCAGAGGCTTGCTCCATATCTCGATATCATGCCAACCGTAAAGGCGGATGATATTCGCAACGGCGAACACGATCCCGCATACCAGCATGGCATTTTGCCATACCATGACATCGGCGATAAGCAGGCCCAGCAGGCTGATTAGTGAGACCAGGCTGATATAGGGATAATCTCTTACATTGCTCTTGTTTTCGATAGCATTACGCGTGAAGAACGGCATCACACGCTGCGCCATGGTCAGGATGAGTCCGATGACCACATACACGGCGATCAGGAGAAAGACACTGGCATACTGATCGTCCAGCCAGCCAAGTGCGGTACACAGGAACAGCACATCGAGCAGCCATAGCAGTATCAGCTTGACACCTATACCCCACTGCGCATTATTTTTCGTACGGAAGACAGGATTGAAAGTCGCAACCAGCAAGCCCGCATAGAACAGGTTACTGAACACCAGCATGGCATACAGGCTACTGTAAGTTGGCTGGAATGCCATCATCCTCGCGAACAGCCAGAACAGGAACAGTATCGCTAACGGCAGTCCATACACGGTGGCCCTGCCGGTCCAGTTCTGTATCGCCGTGAGCAGGAAGCCTGCGATTACCGCAGTGGCATAGCCGAACAGCATCTCGTGGCCGTGCCACTGTGTGCGTCTGATCGCCTCAAGTGCGATCTGTTCATGGAAGTAGAGCTGCCATGTCCACTGTGCCATGCTGATGATGGCGAAGATGATCGCCGCCAGGAAGAAGATACGGAATCCCGTCTGCAGGACAGGATGCATGCTGGATTGTTCCGGAGTCGGCATCATCAGGTGTTGAACTTGTTACGATGCCTTTGAGATACCACAGGGCCATATAAAAAATCAGACAGGAATATCGTATTAGTCATTAGTGACATGTCCCTTCCGAACGGTTGATCTTGTTGAAAACATTGTATTTGCCGACGAGGTTGCTCATTGCTAGGCGTTTAACAATATCCAGAGTCTGGCTGTCATAGACAATGATCCCACCATCATTTTCCCAGATACTGAGCAGGGCGCGGCTGCCATCACGATTAAACTCGATATGATCAGAGGTTTTTCCCGGTGCTGGTTTTAAGAGGTTTAACAATTTCAAGTTTATCTTTATCGATAAGTTTTTAAAACATTGTGACAGCGATTTATCCGGCTGGACTTGATGTAGGTCATTAATCTTTTACCACTTATGGAGAACAATAATTCATTTTTGGTTGTCTGGATCATCTGTGAATATTGCAAACTATATAAATACTTTCGGCCAGGTAATGCTTGCTCACTATGGAGAGCGTGTTCACAAGATCGCTATCGACGCCGGATTTACCTGTCCTAACCGGGATGGCAGCATCGGTCGTGGCGGCTGTAGTTTCTGCAATAATGTATCATTCAGTCCGAACGGACGCAGGCCAGATCAGATTGCCGAGCAGATCGAATCTGGCAGGCGGGTCATCACAAAGCGAACCGGCGCAAAAAAATATATTGCCTATTTTCAGGCTTATACCAATACCTATGCAGACGTGCGCGAACTCAGTCGCCTCTATGATGAAGCACTGAAAGAGCCGGATGTGATCGGGCTGGATGTCGGCACGCGACCGGATTGTGTCGCTGATGAAGTTCTCGATCTGCTGCTGGATTATCAGCAACAGGGTTACGAGGTCTGGCTGGAGTTAGGCCTGCAGTCTGCACATGATGCCACATTAAAGCATGTCAATCGCGGGCATGGTTTTGCTGAATATGAGCAGGCAGTTGTAAAGGCGCGAAGTCGAGGCCTTAAAGTGTGCACGCATCTCATTCTTGGCTTGCCTGGTGAATCGACCGGGCATCATCTGTCATCACTGCAGCGCGTACTCGAACTCGGCGTAGACGGTCTCAAGTTTCACCCGCTGCATGTTGTTAAAGGTACCCGCCTGGCTAATGAATGGCGGCGTGGAGAATACCAGCCTTTAACCATGGCGCAGTATGTTGCCGACGTTGTCGAATTGATCAACCGTACGCCTGATGAAATCATATTCCATCGTCTGACAGGAACCGCATCAGCAAATGTTCTGCTGGCGCCTGAATGGTGTTCGCGAAAATGGCGTGTACTCAACAGCATAGCAACGGCACTGGCCAAACAGGCAGAACGGACCGGTCAGGCGCAGGGAGAAGACAGAACAGCCGGGCTATTGACTTCAGAAAAACATGTTTATAGCGCCGTGTAAGCAGCGTTTATGTCATGGCCAAACAGAAAAAAGACAAGCTGGAGTTCGATAGTAAGGATCACTGGGAGCATGTTTATTCAGCGAAAAAGTCGTCTCAGGTAAGCTGGTATCAGAAGCATCCACGACGTTCACTCGACTTGATCAAGGCAGCGAGCAACGATCTTTCGGCAAGGATTATCGACGTGGGTGGCGGGGCTTCTACTCTGGTCGACTGTCTGTTGAATGCAGGTTATCAGAACCTGACGGTGCTGGATATCTCACAGCTGGCAATACAGCAGGCGAAATCCCGTGTTCAGCATTCTGCGGACAGGCGCGCGGCCAGGGTTGCCTGGCTGGTGCAGGATATAAACGAACTCTCGCCGGACAGGTCGTTCGATATATGGCACGACCGTGCGGTATTTCATTTTCTTACCGATGCAGATGAGCGCTCAAACTATGTCCGCATCATGTCTGGCGTTTTAAAACCCGGTGCACAGGCGATCATTGCCAGCTTTAATCTTGATGGTCCTGAAAAATGCAGCGGGCTCGATGTCGTACGTTACAGTACGGAAACAATGTCAGCCGTTGTCGGTAATGCTTTTCAGCTGCTCGAAACCAGTATTGAAGAACATGTTACGCCGCGCGGCTCATTACAAAATTTTGTCTACTGCAGGTTTGAAAGACTGTAATCATGTTACTGGAGGAATGATGGAACTTGTTTGTCCTGCGGGTAATTTACCCTCACTCAAGGCGGCCGTTGATAACGGCGCAAATGCGGTTTATATGGGCTTTAAAGATGACACCAATGCGCGTCATTTTGCCGGTCTCAATTTTGACGATAAGCGCGCGCAGGAAGGTATCCGTTATGCGCATGATCGTGGCGTGAAAGTTTTTGTCGCGATCAACACCTTTCCACAGCCTTCGGGCTGGTCACGTTGGCAGAAGTCAGTTGACCATGCGGCTGGACTGGGTGTCGATGCCCTGATCCTGGCCGACGCAGGTGTTATGGATTATGCAAGTCAGCGCTGGCCGGATACCAGGCTGCATCTGTCGGTGCAGGGCTCGGCAACCAGTGCCGAAGCGATTAACTTTTATCATCAAAATTTTGCTATTCAGCGTGTCGTGTTACCACGAGTGCTATCGCTCAAGCAAGTCAGACAGGTGGCAGAAAGCAGTCCGGTAGCCACAGAGATATTTGGTTTTGGCAGCCTGTGCGTGATGGTGGAAGGACGCTGCATGCTATCTTCATATGTTACTGGCAGATCGCCAAACACCTTTGGCGCCTGTTCTCCAGCAAATGCTGTGAGCTGGTGTGAAACCCCGGATGGCCTTGAAACCAGGTTAAATAATATTCTCATCGACCGCCATGCTGCAGGTGAATCGGCAGGTTATCCGACCTTGTGTAAAGGACGATTCAATGTGGCTGGCAATACTTACTATGCCATCGAAGAACCGACAAGTCTGAACACGCTGGAGCTGCTGCCCGAATTACAGGCTGTCGGGGTAGCGGCGATCAAGATCGAGGGCCGCCAGCGCAGTCCTGCTTATGTAACACAGGTTACAAAAGTCTGGCGAGCCGCCATCGATGCCTGCAGCAAAGATCCAGCTGCTTACCGTGCACAATCTGGCTGGCTTGAGGCGCTCGAAAAAGTGTCGGAAGGATCACAGACAACACTGGGTGCCTATCATCGGCCATGGCAGTGAATGGCAAGAAAAGTGAAAACATCATTGCGAACAAAGTATTAATTCAGGGTTGTATCGATGGAAAATAAATTACCAAAACTGTCTCTTGGCCCAATTCAGTATTACTGGCCGCGTGACGAAATTTTCAATTTTTATCATGCTATCGCCGATACAGCAGTAGATATCGTTTATCTGGGCGAGACGGTGTGTTCAAAACGCCGTCTTCTAAGACTAGATGCATGGCTGCAACTGGCTGACTTGTTGCAAGCGGCAGGTAAAGACGTGGTGTTATCCACGTTGACTTTACTTGAGGCGAATTCAGAGCTTATTGCGCTGAAAAAAATCTGCAACAATGATCAGTATATGGTCGAAGCCAATGATATGGCCGCAGTGCAGATGATGTCCGGTAAGAAAGCTTTTGTTACCGGGCCTGCCGTCAATGTCTACAACTCCCGTACCCTGGAAGTACTTGCCCGCTGTGGATTAAAACGCTGGACTTTGCCGGTCGAACTGTCGAAGGAAACATTGGCTGCAATACATCGAGACAGGCCTGCGGGCGTAGAAACAGAAGTGTTTGTTTTTGGTCGCTTGCCGCTAGCCTACTCGGCCAGATGTTTTACCGCACGGGCGCACAACCTGGCCAAAGATGATTGCCAGTATCGCTGTCTCGATTACGCTGACGGCTTAATGTTGCGCACGCGGGAAGATGAACCGTTTCTCGTGCTCAACGGCATACAGACACAGTCAGCCAAAACGCAAAACCTGGTCAGTGATATAAACGATTTTGTGGAACTCGAAATTGATGTATTACGCATCAGCCCGCAGTCAAATAACACTGTAAAAATAATTGATGTTTTTTATGATTGCCTGCATGGCAAAATAACCGGCAGTGATGCAGATATCGCCCTTCAGCAATACATTATGTCAGGAGAGTGTAACGGTTACTGGTCGGGGCAGGCAGGTATGGACAGTTCGGGACTGATGCAGGTGAACCTGGAGTCTTTGAATATCCAGAAATAAACATTACGATGCTTTATGAAGAACAGGCCATAGCGTTTAGCTGAGCAATCGTTCGTATACTGGCAGGATTTTTTGTATTGCAGCACCAAGGTATGCAGGGAGCCTGTGTGAATCCATATCCATACCATCAAGAAAGTTTTTCAGGTACAGCCCCAGTTCGGTATCGCCCTGCATATGTAGTCGGCGGCTGAAAAATAATGTATCAGTATCTTCACGTCGACTGGCCAGTAGCAGGAAGTCATATACCGTGCCTTTTAATACAAGATCGGGATGCTGCCTGTTGTCGGCTGACATCAGCTTGTTCCGGTTTAATGTCAGCCGGCATTCAACAGCTATGTCTTCAATTATGATGTGTATGATCCTGTCCTGTAAAAAATTCAGTTCGCCTTCGGCAAGATCCTGCTTGAAAAGTTTGTTTATAGCGGTCACCAGGGCTCTGTTATGGATTGCTGATGGAAGCATTTTTAACGGCAACGAGAGTGCTGCCGGGAACAGCGGATGTGGTATTACAGTTTTCTCTGGTGTTTGCATGTGATGTGTTCTCGAAAGAATCAAGGGGCGCTAATGGATTGCTTCGTGGTTTTTAATGGCCATTTTGTTCAACAGGAGTATCCTGGCCAAAGTTACTTAACCAGTATTCATGTATACGTGTGTCATCCGTTAATTCGGGGTGAAATGATAATGCAATATGCTTACCTTTGCTTATCATGACTGTTTCCTTATTATATCTTGCTAATACTTCAATGTCGGCCGACAGTTTGGCAATACCCGGTGCACGAATGAAATGCGCATGTAAAAGGTCGCTGCTGTCAGAAAAATTTAATTTTATATCGGCAGTAAAACTGTGCAGCTGCCGACCGTAATGATTACGAATTACGCTGAACGGCATTAATCGCAACGGTGTGATGCGCGCGTCTTCCACTTCGCTTGCCATCATGATCATACCGGCACATACACCCATTACAGGGTGATGTTCTGCGAATGATCTGATTGCTTCATATAAGTTGTATTCCTGTATCAGCAGGCTGATCGTGGTGGATTCACCGCCGGGTAAAATCAGTGCGTGACACTGGTTTAGTTCATTTGGCTGGCGGACCCTGCGTGCCGGAATATTAAGCGCATGCAGCATGTCAATATGCTTCTGGTAAGCGCCCTGCAAAGCAAGTACGCCAATAACTCTGTCCATTTGTCGCTTACCAGCCTCTGCTCGCAAGACGCTCTGTATCGGGTATTTCTGACATTTCCAGACCTTTCATTGCGGATTGCAGCCCACGGCTGATATCGAGCAGTATCGCCGGATCGTCATAGTGGGTCGTCGCTTTCACAATCGCTTTTGCTCGTGCTGGCGGATCACTGGATTTGAAAATACCAGAACCTACGAATACAGCCTCGGCGCCTAGCTGGCGGACGAGGGCCGCATCAGCTGGCGTGGCGATACCACCTGCGGAAAAATTAGGAACAGGGAGTTTTCCGTATTCTGCGATATAACAGATAAGTTCATAAGGCGCGCCCATATCCCTGGAAACTCGCATCAACTGTTCTTTGCCGAGAGTGGTCAGACGTCGCATCTCATCTTGCAGGGCGCGCATGTGGCGCACGGCCTCAACGATATTGCCGCTGCCGGCTTCACCCTTGGTGCGAATCATGGCGGCGCCTTCAGCGATGCGACGCAGGGCTTCACCGAGGTTGGTGGCGCCGCAGACAAAAGGCACTGTAAAATCCTGCTTATAGATATGATTAACTTCATCGGCAGGTGTCAGTACTTCGGATTCATCGATAAAATCAACTTCCAGAGCCTGCAGTATTTGCGCTTCGGCAAAATGACCGATACGGCATTTCGCCATCACCGGGATGGAAACGGTGTTTTTTATCTCCTGGATCATCTCGGGATCGGACATGCGGGCAACACCGCCGTCAAGACGGATATCGGCAGGGATACGTTCCAGTGCCATTACCGCACAGGCGCCGGCATCTTCGGCGATTTTTGCCTGCTCGGCATTGGTGACATCCATGATGGCACCGCCTTTCAGCATTTCTGCCAGGCCTGATTTCACAGAAACGTTACTGGTATTTATCATTTGATTTACGCCTTGATATATTATGACGACATTAAATTTTAGCGTTCACTGTCTTTATAGTTATAAGAACAATGGGAAATGAGCTGATTTCAATATGCGCTTCCGGTAGCAGCTTTTGATGTTCTTCGCGACCAGGGAGTGAGTTGCAGGCGATCCTGTTTATCCTCTACGCCGATCTCACTGTTCTCCAGGTAACAGCCGGGATCTTCTGCCCAGAAGTTTCCGCTGAGCTGCCAGGCACGGGTACGCGAATTGCCACCGCATATATTGATGTACCGGCAACTGGCGCAGCGGCCTTCGACCGGACGGTTTTTCAGTTTTAGTCCGGCCATCAGCGGGTCAGAGGTATCCATCCAGATATCGGAAAATGCACGCTGTTTTACATTGCCGATGGTGTAATCCCACCACATGGTATCCGGGTGCACGTTACCGGTATTATCGATATTGGAAATGTTGACGCCGGACGAATTGCCACCCCAGTTGTTTAACATGGTCTCGATTTGATGTGCGTGCTCGGGTAAGTGCTTGCGTGCCCATAGCAGCAGGTAGACGCCATCGGCGTCATTATTGCCGGTTACAAATTCCCGGCGTTTACCGGACAGGACATCGTTCCAGCAGGTATCGAATAACAGGTCCATGGCCGAACGTGTCATCTGGTGGTGCAGATCGTCACCGCGGTTTTTGTTGCCGCGGCCGGCATAGTTCAGATGGGACAGGTAGAACTTGTCTATGTCCTCGTCGTTCATCAATTGCAGCAGCGCGGGCAGGTCCTGTTTGTTGTCCTGGGTAAGGGTGAAGCGTAGTCCGACTTTTATGCCGGCATCACGGCACAGGCGTATGCCGCGCATGGCTTCGTCAAAAGACCCCTGTTTGCGGCGGAAGCGGTCATGCGTTTCGCGCGTTCCGTCGATACTGATACCGACGTAGTTATAGCCCACATCGACAATGTCCTGGATGTTGTCCTGTGTGATCAATGTGCCGTTAGAAGACAGGCCGACATAAAATCCCATATCTTTTGCATGCTGCGATATCTCGAAGATATCGGGACGCATCAACGGTTCACCGCCGGATAAGATCAGCACCGGAACATGAAACGCTTTCAGATCGTCCATTACTTCATAGGCCTGGGCGGTATCCAGTTCTCCCGGAAAGTTCCTGTCAGCGGATGTGGCATAACAATGTTTACAGGTCAGGTTGCAGCGGCGGATCAGATTCCAGATGACAACGGGCCCGGTTGCAGGGCGCACCGCACCTCGAGTAGATTTGGCTCCGGGTTCATCTTTCAAAGCATGCATATACTGGCTTAATCTGAACATAATGGTCCTTTCCAGGTTGTGGTTTCAGGCGGCCAGGCGCAGGCCGGTCTTTTTCAATATTGCGGAACTGAACAGGGTGTCATGTGCGTTACAGCTGTCTGCCAGCAGTTCAGCAATCTGTTTGGTTTTTTCATTTACTTCTGCCTTGTTCCGTCCATGCACCATGGCAAATAAATTATACGGCCACATCGGCAGGTGACGCGGGCGCTGGTAACAATGACTGACAAAATCCAGCTGACCAATCATATTTCCCAGCCGTTGCAGTTGCCTGTCGTCGACATCCCAGACCGTCATACCATTAGCGGTGAGGCCAAGTCGGTAGTGGTTGGGTACTGCTCCGATACGGCGTATTATGCCTGCCGACAGCATATCGTTTAATCGTTTTATGACGTTACCCTGAGTCAGTCCCATTTCGTCAGCTATTGCCTGGTAAGGCTCAGTTTCAATGACAAGGCCGGTTTGCGATATGCTGATCAGCTTCCTGTCAATCTCATCAAGCGTGTAATGAACCATGATCTGTTTATTGTCTACCGGTACGGGCACGGTCGAGTGCCTGCCGTCTGCAGACAGGTTCAGCCACAGGCCAATATAGAATTCGCTTATTTTCGGAAAGTTAAACACTTTCAGCCCGGTTGCATGTTCGATCGATTGCAGTACCTGCTGGATCTCTTCCGCTGTTTCAGTGGCCAGTACAAACCACATGTTCAGCTCGTGTTCACGCCGGTAGTTATGTGCCACTTCTGTAAAACTGTTGACCATATCGGCGACCCTATCATAGCGTTCTGGCGGAACGGCAATCGCCGCCAATGTCAGGCCGCCTCCGAGTTTCGCGGCATCGAACAAAGGGCCGAATCGAGTTAAAATGTTTTCGTCTTTTAAAGTTTTGACCGTTTCGATCAGCTCGTCTTCTGTGCTGTCAAGTTGCTCAGCAATATGCTTGAATGGGCGTGCCTGCAGCGGAAAGTTTCCCTGGTAATGATTAATGAAATCGCGCTGTAGTTTTGATGGTACAAACGGTGCGGATTCATGACTGCCTGTTTTCATAATCGCTCCCTTATTTCACCAGGTGCAACCTGGCCGATGTGCTTTTTTTCTTATCAAGTGGTTTTTTGGAGCTGGCCGTGGCTGAATGCTGTTGCGTATAACTGGCACCGCGCTGTTTGAAGCGGCGGGTACTGAACAGGACGTCATGCTCTATATTCTGCAGTCCGCATCTGTCGATAATTTCTTCGATTTTTTCTGTTACCTCATCCCGGTTGCTGCCGTGCACCATGGTGAACAGGTTATATGGCCAGTCAGGCAGACGGCGAGGGCGCCGGTAACTCAGTGTGACACAGCTAAACTGTCCGATGCACATGCCGAGTTCATCGACTTTGTCATCGGGGATGTTCCATACCACCATGCCGTTGGCGTTATAGCCCAGTTCTTTGTGGCGTACGACGACGCCGTAACGTTTGATAGCACCGTGCTCGATCAGGTGTTTCAGGCGTGTCATCACATCCTGCTCGGTCGTTTGCAGTTGGCTGGCAATTTCAGCATAGGGGCGGCTGACGATGGGCAGGCCATGCTCAACGGCTTTGATCAGGGCGCGATCATTTTCAGTTAGTTGTAAGACACGTTTGTTAAGTTCTGCAGTTGCCATTATGCGTTCACCTTTTTCAGTTTGAAGCCAAGGTCAATGAAATAGTCTTCCAGCATTGGCAGTGACATCAAAGGAAACTCCGTGTGCTGTTCGATTTCATATAAAACGATATCAAGATGTTCTTCGCTGCAGGCAGTAACTACGAACCACAGGTTGTAGTCATGCTCGCGCTGGTAGTTATGGTTGACTTCAGGAAAGGCGCTGACGATACGTGCGACGCACTCCAGCTTATCCTCGGGTACCGACATCGCTGCCAGGGTGCTTACGCCGATTCTGTTGGGCCGGAATACCGGGCCGACACGGCTGATAACGCCTCTTTCATGTAATGAGCGAATTGCCTGTAATACTTCCTCTTCATCGACGCCGAGATCCCTCGCCATGTCAGCATAGGGTGTAGCAGACAAAGAAAGATCACGCTGAAAGTCGTTTAACAGATGCTGTTCAAGAGGTGAAAAATCGTTGATTGAATTCGCCATAATTATAATCTCGTCTTATAAACCTGTTCGATGAGCACGTGAGGTAAAAAAGATACCGCTGGGTTTTGATGCTTTGATCGTGACCAGCTGTTCGAAAGTCTCGGTATCAAATACAGCGACCCGGTCTTCATCACGTACCGAGGTCCAGACTTCCTCGCCGCGCGGTTCAAACTCCATGTGCAAGACACCTTTGCCGGGTGTCAGGGTCTTGATGATTTGTAAAGACTGGGTATCGATAACCTGCAGGGTGTCGTTATTGGGTACGGCAAAGTTTACCCAGACATGCCGACCATCGGGACGTGCCATGACGAATACTGGCTGGCCGTGTACCTTGATACGTCCGGCTTGTGTCCAGTCGAGAGTGTTAATGACCAGCACTTCGTGATGGCCGACAGCAGGCACAAAGGCATAATGACCGGCTATGGCCCAGCCTTCGAGGTGCGGCATTTTATAGACGGGGAGTTTTTCTTCGCCTTTGCCGTAACCGTCCAGAATTCGCTTGACGCCGGCATCAGGGTTCCACAAGTCCAGCAGGGCCATGCCGTCTTCGCCGAACAGACCGGCGATGTAGTAGCGGCCATCGGGTGTGATTAATGCGTCATATGGGTTCTTGCCAATGTCTTTATATTTCCTGATTTCGGGTTTGCCGGGGTCGCTCATATCGGCCACCCAGATCTCACCGGCATCCCACAGGCTGAATACAAATTTCTGTCCCGGTGCGTCGACCAGGCCGATAACTTTCGATTGCAGTTTGCCATTACCGTAGGTGGCAGGTATATCGGCAACCAGGTCCAGGCTGTCACTATCAAATATCTTTACACCGCCGGGTGTGTAATTGGAAACGGCAACCAGTGTACCGTCCTGGGAAATCGCTCCGCCGATGCTGTTGCCGGATTGCAAGATACGCTTCACCATGACCTTATCGACGATGTCGATTTTTGATAAGCCGCCATCACGGCCGAATATGTAAGCGTACCTGCCATCTCGCGAGTACACTGCAGAGGCGTGTGATAAATCACCCAGACCCTCGATATTGCCAATACTGGTATTACTGCTGGTTTCTATGACCTGTACGCTGCCGGTTGCACGTTCGATGACAATGCCCAGATCGCCTGTGCCGCGAGCCAGGCTATTTAGCGACAGCAGCATAATGACGAGGATTGAAAATAGCCGCATCATTCGGTTTTACCCCTGGCAATTTCTGTTTGTGGAACGGTGCCGTTTTTTAACTGTTCAGCCAGCCAAGCTGCTTCTGATTGTGTCAGCATGGTTTTCCATCCCGGCATGGCAGTTTCTTTCCGGCCTTCCATGATCGTTGTCACAAGGTATTCGCTGGGCTTGCCTGCCAGCGTTTCCGGCAGCAGGGCAGGGCCGAGCCCGCCCTGTAATGTCATGCCGTGGCAGGAGCCGCAATCGTGTTTCAGAAAATACAGCAGTTCATCCTGTCGTTCGGATGTTAATTCTGCTACAGCTGGCTGAGCGCTTAGCAGGCTAAAGATGAGCAGAATTTTTTTCATTAAAGTTCTCTTCACTCTGGCGGCCATCCAGCTCTCGTTGAAACCAGTCAAGCTCATCGGCAAGTGACACGACTTCTCCTATGATAATTATTACCGGTGCCAGTATTTCTTTTTTCTTTATTTCATCATGCAGGTGTTCAAGTGTGCTGAGAACACGTTGCTGTATTTCCGAGGTGCCGTTATGTATGGCTGCTGCCGGCGTGGAAGCTGGCAGACCGGCTTCGATTAATGCATTTGATATCGATGACAGATTAGCCAGCCCCATGTAGATTACTATTGTGGACTGCGGGTCGGCTATGGACTGCCAGTTAAGATCCAGCTGCTCGTCATTATTGAAGTGTCCGGTGATAAACTGTACCCTGCGACTGATTCCGCGGTGCGTTAAGGGAATGCCGCTGTATGCACTGCAGCCGGATGCTGAGGTGATGCCCGGAACGACTTCATAAGGTATATCGTGTTTTTTTAATGAAAGAGCCTCTTCGCCGCCACGACCAAACATGTACGGATCACCACCTTTAAGGCGTACAATCTTACGTCCGGTCTTTGCCAGGTTAACAATGGTTTCGTTAATCTGTTCCTGCGGGACACAATGTTTGCCGACCTCCTTGCCCACGGAAATTCGGCTGACACCGGATGGAATTAATTCGAGAATATCGGCGGAGACCAGACGATCATAAACCACGACGTCTGCCTGTTGCAGCAGGCGTAGCGCCTTAACTGTCATCAGATCGGCATCACCGGGACCAGCACCAACCAGTGAAACAAAGCCTTTGTTATTCATCAATATTCCTCTTGCTGCCACTGCTCTTAAGTGGTTATAAACGCTGTCTAAAAAGACTCAGACGCTAATGATGATGGTCTGCTTTTGTCTATAGGTCATTGATTTAGGTCAAGTTGGTATTATCTCGTCCAGATGTTTTAATAGCAGGCTTTATAAATGCTGTACAAAACAGTACATTATGAAATGTCACTGAGCTGTAGCTGGTAGATCATCCGAATAACAGTTATGTAATTCTTGTACAGAATTGACTTAGGTCATTTTTGTTTATATCTGCTTGTGAATAAACTGTGTCAGTTATCGGTTGTATAGCCGGGTGTTTTGTGGCGGGTGGCTATATCGCTGCCCTTGAATAATCTTAAAACTAAGGATAACTCGCATGAAAAAAAATATCTGCCGCAATAAAAGAATGTGTATGTTCGGCGTGTCGCTGCTTATCCTGTCATTGATTGTGGCAGTCATACTCGGTCTTTTGGCGGGCCCAACCAGTCCACTGACATGGGCGTTGATAGCGATACTGGTAGTTATTCCCTTTATTCATAGAAAAATGGCCTCAAAACAGTTTGTTGAATGGAAAGATGAATACAGTGTTGGCATCGATTCTATTGATCAGCAACACAAAAAGCTGCTGAACCTGATTAACCAGTTGCAGACAGCAGTGGATTATTCGACGGGAGAGCAGTTCGAACAGGAGGCGCTGGATGCGCTGGTCGATTATACAAAGACGCATTTCAGCTATGAAGAAGGCTTAATGAGAGATAATGATTATCCTGATTTTGAACCGCACAAGGCGATGCACGATAAGATGATCAAAAAAGTTGAAGAAGTGCTGGCCGATTATCAACAGGACCACGACACAGCAATGAGTAATGCGGTGGAATTCCTCAAGGGCTGGTTGATCAACCATATTAATGGTACAGATAAAGAGTACAGTAGTTACCTGATTGGTAAAGGCGTTAAATAAATTCTGTGGGGCTAAATATTAGATAGCCCAGGGTATGAAAAGGCTCTTTCTGCTAATAATGCTGACACAAAAACAGGGCAGGTGATATTAATGCTTCGTTTGATAATGCAGCGTCACAGCGCACTGTCAGCAAAAAACATTGATGCTTGAAAGTATCTTTACAGAGGCTAAAATCCCGATCATCGAGAACCATTGTATAAAAAGTGACTTGCAGTTCACTGCTTTTGATCACGCCTTAACGACTAGTGCAATGCGAAATATCTACCTGCTTCATTTTGATGGAGAGTCTATACGGGTTTCAATAATGCCTGATTGGCGCAGTTGCATGAGTCATCTAAAGAGCAGTCCGGAGACGGGTAGAGTTTATTGCAGCAGTTCGATCCAGAGCCTGGAATAAATTCAGTCATCTAAATAACCAATGCTGATCTATCATTAATTAGCAGCCAAAGAAAGCCGGTCATGAATGCAGAGATTTATCGATGAGAAGCATTATAGCAATTGTTGCCGGCAGCCTGTTTATTGTATTTGCTATGCTGATTTTGCAGCTGGCATATATTTTTATCGCGGTAGCCTATAACGCCCTGGCAAAAGACTACCTGTTTTTAAGTGATATCAGCGGATATTTTAGATATATTATCGGCATACCTGTATTTATCGCGACGATGTTCGCCGGCGGGTATATCGTGGCAAGTGTCGCCAATATGGAAAGCAAGATGAAGGTGTTGCTGCATTGTATTGCGGCCGGTCTGTTCACCGTTGGTGGCATGATGTATTCTGCGATGGAAAACGCTGATATAACAGTGACGGGTATTTCTGTAACGCTACTTGCATTAACTGCAGCCACAGCAGGTGGTCTGTACTGGTTACGCGGGAAAACGATAAATGCAAGGTGATGAGAAAGTTTGCAGTTGATGGCACATAGGAAATGTATGAAACGTACACCCACTAATCTGATTTTAATTTTTATATTCTGTGCTGTTATAAATGCCTGGGCTGTACCTGTATCCGCCGGGCCCACGGTAACGCTCAAATCCCCGCCAGAATCACTGGGAAAGTGGTATAAACCTGCCAATAAGCGACAGGCGTGGTTACACACGATGTTTCGTCTGCGTCGTGAGATGCAGGCTATCGACGAATATGCCAGGACCAACGATCAGGGCGCAATGTTAAAGTGGATAAAGCGTCTGGACGAAGATTATAAGAAGATCGCTGAGATGGTGCCTGAGTGGGAAGATGAAATTAAACCACGGCTCCTTCCCGAACTCGAAATGTTTGCCGAAAAAGGTGATACCTATCGTGTTGGTAAAACGCTGAAAATGATCAAGCGTACCTGTGATGATTGTCACACCTACTACCAGCCATTAGTAACTGCCACCTATCGCTCGCCGCATTATGACGATATCAAGATAAAAAATACGGATGGCACATTACAGGGTTTTGAAGAAAATATGGAAGCGCTGTCCGAATCGCTTAACCGAATATTGATCGCACTGGACGATGGACATAACCCCGTTGCATTGAAAGCAAGACAGAGCCTGATAAGTCAATTGCAAAACCTGGGTGATAGCTGTAACAGCTGCCATAAAGAAGATGATTACCCGCGGGAGCGTATACTAGGAAAGGCGACAGAGCAGCGTTTTGAAGCATTGCAGGTAAGTATTAACGAAGACCGGGTAAAGGACAGTCAGAAATTAATGGGTGAAATAGCTGTTACTGTGTGCGCGCGCTGTCACAATATACACCGTATTGTTTATGATCTGCGTAATGCGCTGTTGCCAGAAAAATAAGTCAACTCTTCGTACTATCCGGTTTATTCGGTACATTTGCTAATACGCATAGATGAGAACATCGTTTGTTAACTTTGTGCTGCCTGCGTTTCCGTTAATGTATAAATATCGGTTTTGTTTTTATAGGCCTCTATCACCGATATCCTGAAGCTATCATTTGATAAATTAATAATTAAGTATTCTCTTATTTTTTATGACTTGATTTAAGCCAAACGCATAATCTGTCACAGCTGTTATTTCAATTTTATGACTATTTAACATTAACTGGTCAATTTAAATAATGACGTAGGATGTTATAAGAAAAACGGGTAATTGTTGGTTATTGATATGCCGTATTCAGATGAACAGTACAAACTGAAAGAGTTATCAAGCATGCAATAAGATGGCTGGATGGCAGCTTAGGTGGTACAGGCCGGGAAATGAAAGTCTTGCACGCTATGAGCGGCTTTCGTTAATTTTCAGGCGAAGGGTTCTCATCTTGAAGAGTGAAAATCGCTACCAGTTTAGAATCGTGCTGCAATTCAGCCATGCCCTGTGCATTGATCGTTAAAAGAAAACGTTCTTCCTGTTCAGGGGCTGTGGAAGGCGTGCAATCCAGGGTGGTCTCCTGCTTGCTGGTCGCGCTCCAGAAGCATCGCCATTCGGAATTATCCAGCTTGGGTGTTACAAAATTGGCCCTGCCTTCAAAGCCGACGACCAGTTTACTTATGCCGTAGGCATTGTCTTCTGTGGTAGTCCATACGCCGCTTGCTGGATGAGGTGTGCAGGCAGTAAGCAGCATAGCCGTGCCGAGTGAAAACAGGGAGTAAGAATATTTCATATATTTACCAGCTAATATTAAGAATACATGGAGTGGCGCTAACTTTTACCATGTTGTTTTTAAGGCGTGCAGAGATGCGCTTTTGTTATTTAATATACGGCTCCCTGTCTTTATCGGTCAATGCTTTTAGAAAGCTTGTTATATCATTCACCTGCTGGTCATTGAGCTCTTCATCCAGTTGCAATTTTGCCATTTTACGCACGGCTTGCTCAAGTGTTTCTATTTTGCCGTCATGAAAGTATGGTGCAGTTAAAGCGACATTGCGCAGTGGTGCAACTTTGAAAAACATGCGGTCGTCTTCGTCTTTCGTGAGCAAATACATGCCCTGATCAGCCTGGTTCTCGTATGGGTGCTTCTTTCCTAGCGGCTCATATGTTTCGCCGCCTAGCAGTTTCCCATCATGACATGATTTGCAATCTGCTTTGATAAAGGTTTCAAGCCCGCGTATCTCCGCATCGCTTAATGCATCAGCGTCGCCATTCAAAAAATCATCGAAGCGGGCAGGTGTTATCAGTGTGCGTTCAAAGGCAGCAATGGCTTCGGCAATATTCTGGTAGCTGATCGCTGGTTTATCATCAGGAAAAGCTTCGCGGAATGCGTCGCGGTACTCAGCAATGGCCTGAATCTTCTTCACCACAGTGTGTTCGTCAGGCATCCCCATTTCAATTGGGTTAAGTATCGGGCCTTTTGCCTGCTCGACCAGGTCTTCGGCACGGCCATCCCAGAACTGACTGTCCTGCCAGCCAGCGTTTAATACCGTGGGACTGTTGCGGGTGCCGAGTTGTTTTCTTGCACCGGGTGATGTTGGCAGATTATCTACACCGGCAAAACCGTCCTCCAGTCGGTGACAGGAGGCACAGGACTGGGTGTCGTTGATAGAGAGCCGTTTTTCAAAATAGAGTTTCTCGCCCAGTGCGATACGTCGTAACGTGTCATTTTCCGATCCCGGCATGGAATCGGGCAAAGGTGAAAAAATACGGTTGGCACGGCGTATCAGCAGGTCGTTGTTATCAGCGAAAACAGCCGTTGCTGTGCTTAACAGCAAGGGTATAACTATCCAGGTGAAAATTTTCATGAAAAGTTGCCTCAAAGATAAATGGCAATCTGGTAAATATACTAAAACAGTATTATCTTGCCTGCTTCTTCAAATATGATGGCGCCGCCGCCTTTTTGCTTTACGCATCTTATCGTTCATAATAACTTCCCCCTGTAATATTGAGGTCTGGATCAGGTAAAGCCTGTTGTTGATATGCAGACAGAATTATTAGTCGACACCAACTCCACATAAATTCTAACAGTTACGATATAAATATCACTAGTCTCATATCAATTTTAAATAACCTGTTGGGATATTATTCGATCCTTCGATATGACTGGAAGCTACTATAAAAAATGTTTATAAATAAGTTGACATTGCTAATGGGAAAAAGTCAAAGTTGAAATACCAAACGATAATATCTGACGTGGTTGACTTTTGTGAGGGAGAAAATTATGAAAAATGTCATTCAAACCCTGGTGTTCCTGACGCTTACCTCCGTAAGTCTGCCAAAAGCCGCTGCAGATCAGCAAGCGAACAGTCTACCAGCTGCTTATGAGGGCAGAAGACTGTATGTTTCCTACTGTCAGTTATGTCATGGAACCGGTGGCAAGGGTGACGGCCCGCTGGCAAAGGCAATGCAGATCAGTCCGGCCGATCTAACCACTACTGTACGTTCCAGGAGTGACACCATCCTTACCAAGATCATCACTGGTGAAGGCCGGCAGACGATCACCGGCCGTGACCGTCATAATCTGCTCAGTGAAGCTATGCCTGAATGGAAGGATGTGTTCAGTGATTCACAGGTAAAAGCATTGATCGCCTACCTGCGCTTTCTCGGACGCAGCAAACATGAGCTGATGGGGGATCCTGAGATCGGTATGCAGCTCTACCAGAAGTATTGCCAGGTCTGCCACGGCGTCGAGGGTGACGGCGACGGTATCATGACAAGCCTCATGGGGATTATGCCGATGGATCATACCAATCCGAACGAGACCAACAATCTTAGTAACGAAGAAATCGTTAACAGTATCCTCGAAGGTAAGGGGCGGTATATGCCTGCCTGGCGGGGCACTTTAAACCAGGCAGATATCGAGGCACTGGTGAGTTATATCCGGCTGCTATCGCATTATTGATTCTCTAAAAACACCAGTGTCTCAACTGGCAAGCTGAGTGATGTGACATAGAAAGTGTGTGATATCACACACTTTTTTTTTCAATCTTGATGTAAGTCAAGTTCACGGTCACATGCGCGGTGTATCGTTTCCTTTCTAATGGGAATGCCCATAAGCAGTAATTAATAAATAATAAAAATTTCAGCACATCTAATTTGGAGGATGTCTATGAATACCTTTACCAAGCGTGCACTTTCGGTGAGTACCGGGCTATTGCTGGGACTGTCAGTATCGACAGCGGCATGGTCGGCAAAATCATTAGAAGACGTCATGAAAGACCGCGGTCTGACGCAGAAAGATATCCTTGCTGCCGCAAAAACCTATACCCCTACGGGTGGTCGTGATGAGTACCTGGCATTCGCATCAGGCGGTCAGAGTGGTCAGGTTATCGTCTATGGTGTTCCATCCATGCGTATTTTGAAATACATCGGTGTCTTCACCCCGGAACCATGGCAGGGTTATGGTTTTGATGATGAGTCAAAAAGAGTTTTATACCAGGGTAAGACCGATGGCGAAATCAAATGGGGTGATACTCACCATCCTGCGTTCTCAGAAACAGAAGGTGAATACAACGGTAAGTACCTTTTCATTAACGATAAAGCCAACCCACGTATCGCCGTTATCGACCTGCATGATTTTGAAACCAAGCAGATTGTCTCAAATCCTTTCTACAAGTCATCGCATGGCGGTGCATTTGTAACGCCGAATTCAGAATATGTTATGGAAGCCGCGCAGTACGCAGCTCCTATCAGTAATGATTTCGTTCCTCTGGAAGAGTTCAATGATAAATACCGCGGTGGTGTGACTTACTGGAAGTTTGATATGGATAAAGGCCGTATCAATGAAGATGATTCATTTACCTTTGAGCTGCCTCCCTATAGCCAGGATCTTTCAGATGCAGGTAAAAATGCCAGTTATGGCTGGGGTTTCACTAACTCATTCTGCTCCGAACGTTATGTCGGTGGTGAAAATCGACCTCCTTATGAAGCTGGCTGTTCTGCAAAAGATACTGACTTCCTGCATGTAACAAACTGGAAGAAAGCTGCTGAACTGGTTGCTGCCGGTAAAGTGAAGAAGGTTAACGGTTCTTACCTGATTACTATGGATCAGGCAGTTAAAGAGGGCCTGTTGTACCTGGTTCCTGAACCTAAAAGCCCGCACGGTGTTGATGTAAATCCAAAAGGAACACACATCATTGTATCCGGTAAACTGGATAGCCATGCCTGGGTTTATAGCTGGGAAAAGATCAAAAAAGCGATCGACAGTAAAAAATTCGAAGGTAAAGATGATTACGGTATTCCTATCATCGCATTGAAAGATGCATTGCATACGCAGGTTCAGGTTGGTTTAGGACCGCTTCATACTCAGTATGATGCAAAAGAATGTGTGGTTTACACATCTATCTATGTGGATTCAATGGTAACCAAGTGGGACTACTGTGAAGGCAAGGTGCTGGATCAGATTCACATCCATTACAACGTGGGCCACCTGATGACGATGGAAGGTGATTCTGTTTCACCTGACGGTAAGTACCTGGTTGCACTAAACAAGCTGGCGATTGACCGTTTCAACCCTGTTGGTCCGTTGCATCCGCAGAATCACCAGTTGATCGATATCAGTGGTGACAAGATGGAGCTGCTGTACGATATGCCGCTGCCATTAGGCGAACCGCACTATGTAGTAGCGATCAAAGCAGATAAGTTGAAACCTGCTGTACGTTACAAGTCTGGCTGGAACAGCCGTACGGATTCAAAATCAAAATACAAAACCCGTGCGGGTCGTGAAAAGGTTGTCCGTGAAGACGGTGTCGTTCATGTATATGGAACAGTGATTCGTTCACACATCACACCTGAGATTATCCAGGTTGAAGAAGGTGAAACAGTTTCTATCCATCTGACCAACCTGGAGCGTGCCGAAGATGAAACACACGGTTTCGCTGTCTACAATGAAAACGTACAGTTATCTATCGAGCCGGGTAAAACAGTAAGCACGACTTTCAAGGCTGAAAAAGCGGGTGTGTTCCCTTATTACTGCACAGAGTTCTGTTCAGCGCTTCACCTTGAAATGCAGGGTTACCTGCTGGTTACACCGAAAGGTTATAAAGCCAAAGCGGCACAGCTGGAAGAAGGCCAGGTTTATACCAAAGCTGACTATGACAAGCAGGTGAAAACCAATGTTGATACTCAGGCAGTTATTGATTCAGTGGTTGGATTCATCACTAGTCATAACTATAAGGACTTCCCTGAAGTAGTGGCGCTGGTTGAAGATGCGACTGATCAGTTAGGTTTTGCAGCTGAAGCCAAGAAGAAAGCAGAAGATTTCGCTGCGAAAGATGATTATCAGAATGCCACACTGTGGGCTGGTCAGCACTGGCAGTACCAGGTCAAGACCGCTGATATGGGTCTGCGTGCTAAAACCTTCCTGGAACAGCATGGTGCGGTTAAGGTTAAATAATAGTTACAAAATTATTTAATTAGAAGTTGGAGGGGGAGCATTTATGTTCCCCCTGTTTAGTTTAAAAAATCCTTACAAATATGGTGAAATTATGAAGTCAACCAAATTATTAGTTACTGCAGTATTTGCGGCTCTGTCAATGACCGTGTCAGCGAATGTACTGGCTGACGGTGCTGCATTATATAAATCGAAAACATGCTGGTCATGTCATGGTAAAGATGCCAAAAGCCCTATTATGCCAATGTATCCTAAACTGGCCGGGCAAAGTGCAGATTATGCATACAACCAGATGCAGGACATAAAATCAGGTGCGCGCGATAATGGGCAGACGGCTGCCATGAAAGGTGTTATGGGCCTGGTAAGTGATGCTGAAATGCGTGAAATCGCTGACTGGCTGGCAACATTAAAGTGATTTTTAAACCATAAATATTGCTTATGAAACGCTTTATGTTCGGGTTGATTAAGGTCAAACACATTCTGCGTTCATTCATGGTCTAATAAGGCTCTATGGTATGCCTGAGTTTAGTCATTTGGCAATATAGTTGTAGATGAGTATCCATGCATAATAAGTCAATCCCCTGTGTTCAGGGATATATAGAGAGAAGTTATGAAACTTAAATTATTATCATTAAGCAGCTGCCTGGCTTTCGCACTGGTTTTTGCCAATACCGCCCAATCGGCCGAGTCTGGTCAGGTAAAAGATATTAAAGACTGGAACAAGGCCGGCGGTGAGAAAACTGAAGCGATGCACCTTACACCTGATCGGGAACGCGGCATTATCGTGTATGAAGTCTGTTCTGCCTGCCACCTGCTCGAAGGCTGGGGTGCAAAAGATGGTACCTTCCCGCAGATTGCCGGACAGCATAAAAACGTGCTGATTAAACAACTGGCCGATATTCGTGCGAAGAACCGGGACAACCCGACCATGTACCCGTTTGCTCTGGATGAACAAATTCTGGCGGTTTCTGGCTTTAAGCACGGTGAGATTAATCCTGCTCAGCTGGTTGCAGATGTAACGGCCTATTCGGCATCGTTACCGATGAACCCGGATAATGGCAAGGGTGACTGGAACGAACTCTTCCCGGAGTATGCTCAGGGTAAAAAGTTGTATGAAGACAACTGTGTAGAATGTCATGGTAAAAATGGTGAAGGCGATGATGAGAAGTTTTACCCCAAGATCCAGGGTCAGCACTATGAATATATGATGCGCCAGTTTGAGTGGATACGTGATGGTAAGCGCCGCAATGCAAATCCTGATATGGTGGAACAGATTAAAAACTTTTCCGATAAGGACATGAAGATGGTGATCAATTACGTGTCACGAATCAAGGTGCCAAAGGAAGATCTTGCGCCTTCGCTTGACTGGCAAAATCCCGATTACGATTGATTGGTACGATAAATCTATCAAGGATTGATCAGGGCTCCCGTCTAATCGGGAGTTCTGGTTTTTGACCACGACTGGTTGACCGGTGTTTGCCAGCAAATGCTGGTCAACCAGTATCCATTTCAGCTTAATTCAATTGGGTAACATTCATGAGCGCAGCGTCTTACAATAAGCAAACCTTAACCGTTGGGATTCTCTCTCTTATCGGTATCGGTTTACTGGCTGTTATCTTTTATACATCTATCTGGTGGGTTTCATTAACGGCACCCAATTACCCGGAAGAGTCTTTTCCTGATGGCGTTCGAATAGAGTTCCATATCAATGGGGTATTCAACGGTTGCACCTTGCAGAAAAAGGCTGAGATTCAGGAAGAAGAAGCACTCGATTGTGTGCATGAGATGGATACCATCAATCACTATGTAGGTATGTATCCTATTGCTGCCGGTGGCCCGCTTGAACGGGGCTTCGGACAGTTCCTGGTGATGTTCATGATGGTGATGCTGGTCGGTTTTATGTGTACCAAACCCAGGGTACGCATGCTTTTGATGACGGCTGGTTTTGTCATCATAGCGGTGTGGATGTATCTGGCGATGTTTAGTGAAGGTGGTTTTTCACTGCAAAATGAAGGTTATGTGGAAGCATTAGTCACCTCGCTTGATCAGGATGCCTCGGATACCTCAGCTGCATCAAATGATGAGCCTGAAATAGTAATCGGCGGTATCACCGGCGTATTAAAAAAATCGCTGGAAGATTCTGGTGTTGAGGTTGTGTTGCCGTCAGAACTGGAAAAGGGTGAAAATAAAAGTCATCTCAAGGTTAGCGGCAAGGAGAACATGATCGAACAGTTGAAGGTTACCTTTGATATCGATCAGGCAAAACCAGGCAGTACTTATGGTGAATGGAAAGGCAGTTCTTTCCAGGTAATGTCATGGCATTACGCTAAAAGTCTGGCGCGCTATTTTAATAACCAGGAAGAGATTGTACCCATGGTTGAAACCCTGGAAATTGCAATACATGTAGCGTTCTGGGGTTTGCTTGGCGCCATGGTGCTACTGGTATTCGGTGCGCGAAAAAATGGCGGTCTATTGTACTGGTTGTTAGTATTAGTGCCGATGGCGCTGCCACTGTTCTTTATCATCGATTATTCCGGCTGGCTGTGGTGGTATGGTCATACCTTGAATGATATGGGTGCTTTCTCTGTAAAACCATTTATGCCAACGGTTTTTGGTGATGGCAAGGTAGCGCAGTTTGCTACACACTCATACCCGGATACAGGTTTTGGCCTGATGATGCTGGTATTTTTCGTACTGGCCGCTGCCGCACTGATACGTCGTAAACAATTTAACAATCAGTGATGAGAGTACTCCATCAACACAGTGTTGTTGGAGTACTAATGCTCCATCAAAACCATATTGTCGGAGCAACATGGTTACTAATACGCGTCTGGGTCCTTTTACTGCTTAGCCATAATGTATTTGCAGCTGACTACCCGTCTTTTCAGGAGCTGGTTGATGCGACTGAACCAAACGGTACTTTAGTGCCGCCCCCCGGCATTTATTCTGGCCCGGTTATTATTGATTATGCTATCACTATAGATGGCAGGGGTGAGGTAACCATCGATGCGGGTGGTGAAGGTTCGGTTATTTATATTGATACTGACGGTACGGTTATAAAGAACCTGCATCTGACCAATTCTGGAAGCTCTCATAATGATATCGATTCAGGAATCCAGGTACGGGGCAATTTTAATGTTATCAAGGACAACGTGATAGATAACACCCTGTTCGGTATCGATCTGCAGCAATCTGAAAACAATATCGTTCGTCGTAATCGTATCTCATCAAAACCGGTGGAATTAGGGGTAAGAGGAGATTCTGTCCGTCTCTGGTATAGTTTTCACAATAAGATTACCGATAATATTATACGAGATAGCCGTGATATGGTTGTCTGGTATTCAGCGAATAATACCATCGCCAGAAATGACTCACGTCATGGCCGGTACTCATTACACTTTATGTATTCACGGTTTAATGATGTTGACTCTAATCATTATGAAAACAATTCCGTGGGTATTTTTCTGATGTACAGTGATAGCGTGGTAGTACGCAATAATTACATCGCTTATGCGAATGGACCTACCGGTATGGGCATAGGTTTTAAAGAAACGTCTGATGTTGAAATTTCCAAGAATAAAATTCTTTATTGTGCCACTGGATTATATATAGATGTTTCACCTTATGATCCTGATACCACCAATCGAATCCACGATAATGTCATTGCCTTTACCAATATTGCGATTGATTTTTTAAATGACTGGAAGGGAAATATTTTTAAAAATAATGCCTTCAAGGGAAACCAGACCCAGATATCAGTAGCAGGCGGGAATACCGCCAATAGGAATACCTGGCAGGGAAATTACTGGGATGACTACGAAGGCTTTGACCTGGATAAGGATGGTGTGGGAGACAAACCGTACGAGTTGTTTGGTTATGCTGACCGGATATGGATGGATGTCCCTGTTGCCCGTTTTCTGCAGGGAACGCCGGTAATGGCAGTTCTGGATTTTCTTGAGCGCCTGGCGCCTTTCAGTGCACCCGATATGTTGGTAAGAGATAGATCGCCTCTAATGGCAGCACCAGAATATGCTGACAGTCTGGAACCAGCGGTAAGTCCAGAACTCAGTGTCATGGTCGAGTTGTGAGGGCAGCTATATGAGTGATTCGAAAAAAATATTTGACAAAAAAAACAAGCCGGTATTAAGCATGAAAAAACGCCAGAACCAAAGGCGTGAATTTATTCGCTCATCCCTGTTGGCATTTGGCTTTGTATCATTATCTTTGACAGGTCTCTTGCCTGTTGTTCAGGGCAAATCAGCCAGGTTACGGCCACCTGGTGCATTGAAAACACCACTCGATGAACAGGAATTTTTTGCTGCATGTATAAAATGTGGTCAATGTGTGCAGGTATGCCCGGTGAATGCGATAAAGCTGGCCGATCTTGATGAAGGTGTCGGTATTGGCATACCCTATATCAATGCACGCGAACAAGCCTGTGACTTTTCCTGTGACGGACTGCAGTGTGTATTGGCATGTCCAACGGGTGCATTAACACACGACCTTGATTACCCTGCAGATACACGTATGGGTTTTGCCCGCCTGGATAACCCGAAAACCTGTCTCGCAGGCAAGGGACAGGGCTTTAAGGGGCAGGTTAGAGGCCCTGACTTCAAAGGTTTGCTGAGGTACGATGAAGTTGACCGATGGTCACCGATCCCTGTTGCTGACCATCCCTATGACCTTGAACTGTGTGATTTATGTGTACGCCAGTGTCCTATCGAGATTCGCATAAGCCAATGTGCTGTTCAGGAAGAGGAGCGTGCTGCCGCTAAAAAAGCCGGAAAAGTAGCGAGGGTAGCTGAACAACATGGTAACGAATGTCCGCCAAAACATGCAATCGAATTGCAGGCAGTTGAATCTGATGATGGCCTGAAGAGAATGTTGCCGGTGATACTGGACGGCTGCGTTGGCTGTGGTGTCTGTGAAATGATTTGCCCGGTTGAAGAAAGCCCTTCTATAGTGGTTGATATTGATAAAATTACGGACTGGGCATAGTAATGGGGTGTATTAACTGGGGTATGATAGGTAACTGATATGAAATATATTTTAGAGTCTTTATCCCAGGTATATGGCAATGATCCGACTCGCCCGGATAAAGAAAAACAGTCTGATGAATTAAAAAAAATCTATCAGGATAAGAGAGGTAAATTTAGCAAGGCGGATCTTGAGGCGGCACACTTGGAGCACCATAGCCATTTTTTTAGAAAGTGGCAAAGACGCCGCTGGCTAACATTGATCCTGGTGAACGTACTGTTTCTGGTCTCTTATAAATATGATGTGCAGTTGCTTGAAGGCGCCATGACAGCATCACGATTTGTCGGTTTTCACTTTGCTGATCTGAATTCTGCACTACAGGTTATGCTGGCCTATAAACATGTCGTACTCAACCTGGTCATCGGCACCACTACCGTCTTTATAATGTGGTTGTTACTGGGCGGCAGAACATTTTGTTCCTGGGCGTGCCCATACCATTTATTATCTGAATGGGCGGAATATCTGCATCTTTGGTTAGTCGATAAAAAAATAATTAAAAATCACACCTTCCACCGTAAAACCCGCAGCGTGTTTTATGTGGTTTTTGCGCTGCTTGCACTGCTTTCCGGTTATACGGTTTTTGAGACCATCTCTCCGACTGGCATAGTCAGCCGTGCCATAATTTATGGGCCGGGCGTCGCGCTGTTATGGGTGGGTGCCCTGTTGTTATTTGAAGTGTTTTATTCACGTCGTGCATGGTGCCGCTATGTTTGCCCAATCGGTGTCACTTATGCTGCGGTAGGCACGCTATCACCGGTACGTGTCGTATATAATGCTGAAGCATGTCATCATGAAGGTGATTGCCGAAAAGTATGCCTGGTACCGCATGTGCTTGATATGACGATCAAGGGGCGTGCTCATACAGTGGATCAGGATGTTATTTCGGATTGTACCCGTTGCGGTATGTGCGTAGATGTTTGCCCGACTAATTCTTTGAATTTTAATGTTAAAGGGCTGGATAAGTTTCTTTAAGCTCATTGTCTTTAACTTCCTGGTCTTTAATATTGTGTGTGGTATACCCGGTAAATGATTAACTTTTCAAATGTAGAAAAAAACTTCCGGCGTAACGCTGTGCTTCAGGATATCAACCTGAAAATTGAGCGTGGCCAACGCGTTGCCCTGGTAGGATCTAATGGTGCAGGTAAGACTACATTGATCAGATGCCTGCTGGGCGAGTATAACTGTAAGGGAAAGGTTAGCATCGATGACATGGACCCGAGGGAGTATCGCCAGCAGGTGTTATTAAAAGTTGGTTTTGTACCACAGTTACCGCCGCCGCTTAGAATGCCTGTGGGACAGTTAATTCAGTTTGCTGCCAGCCTGTGCGGTTCGGATCCGAAAAAAATGCATGACGTGGCCGATATGCTTGGATTTGATGCACGTCAGTTCAGGCACCAGCCTTTTGTAAAGTTATCTGGTGGGCAAAAGCAAAAACTATTGATCGCTATTGCGCTGGGCAGAGAATGTGAGCTGCTGGTAATGGATGAACCGGCAGCTAATCTTGATCCTGAAGCCAGGCATATACTATTCAAGTTGCTGGCTGAAAAGCAGGATTCATCAGCGATGCTGATCTCCAGCCATCGGCTTGATGAGGTTGCCTCTCTGGTCAACAGGGTTGTAGAAATGGATATGGGTAAAATTGTACTGGATGATGTCGTTGCTGACCTGGTCGATATGAGCAGTCAGTTAAGCTGTCATGTGCGCATGATAAGACCAGAGCAGGCTTTTGCCAAAGCTTTATTTGAATGGGGTTTTCGTCAGCAGGCGGGTGATGTCAACTGGAGTGGTACTATCGCGGGGCCTGACAGGCTACGGTTTTTAGGTATGTTATCGCGTTACGCTGCATTATTAGCTGGCATTGAAATGCATGAAGCAGAAACACAGCAAGTGAATGCTAATGCTAAAGAAGAGGTAAACAATGTTGCGTAGATATTATAACTTTTTGCTTTATGCAATATTGAGCCTGTTTTTATCCGCCTGTTCGGGCGATCGCGAAACCGGCCCGGTAGAAGTCAGGTGGGATCAAGATAATTGTGAGCGTTGCCGTATGATGTTAAGTGATCGGAACTTTGGCGCTCAGATACGTTACTATCCTGAGGGTAAAAGATCCATGGTAGTAAAATTTGATGACATCGGCTGTGCCGCTTTATGGCTAAAAGAGCAGCCATGGCAGCAAGATCCTGAAACACAGATATGGGTGACTGATCACCGCAGCGGCGAATGGATAGATGCCAGGCAGGCGACATACATTCAAAGAAATAACTCACCGATGGGATTTGATCTTGGCGCGCAGGCAGAAGCTGATGCAGACGGAATGAATTATATCGAGGCCGTACAGCACATCGAAAATGTTGAAGGTAAATTCAATACTCACGGAAATCAACACCAGCACCATCACCATCAGCAAGTAGAATTAAAGCAACAAGGTCTGGCCAGGGAGTCCCCGGACAGTGAGGGACAGCAGCAATGAATCATCTCTGGTTAACGGCCTATAGCGATATCATCGAATCATTACGTGCGCGCTGGTTCATGGTGTACTCAATGGTATTTGGCGGTATCGTTGTCATCCTGTTTGCTTTTGGTTTATCTGAATCAAGGATCATGGGCTTTACCGGTTTGTCACGCCTGCTGGTCACTTATATCCAGCTCTCCATGGCGATATTACCAATATTTGTATTGATAACGACTGTACGTTCGGTAGCGGGGGACAGGGAAGCGGGTATTTTCGAATACATGTTATCGCTACCGGTGTCCCTGGCGGCATGGTTCTGGGGTAGATTCTTTGGGCGTTTTCTCGTTGTTTTTTTACCCGTATTTGCCGCCATGATGGGGGCAGTGATATGGGGTGTGGTGATGGGTTCTGAAATTCCCTGGGATTTATTTATCTTCTATTCCGGGTTGCTGATGGCTTTAGCCTGGTGTTTTCTCGGTATAGGTATGCTCATTTCAACGCTGGCCAGGTCGTCAGATGTGGCGCAGGGAGCGGCGTTTATTATCTGGTTAATATTATTGTTATTTCTTGATCTGATTCTACTGGGCATCATGATTCAGGAGCATTTACCACCGGAAACGGCAGTCGCTATTGCATTGGCAAACCCTATGCAGGTCTTTCGTACCGCAACCATGATGTTGTTTGATCCGCAACTGGTTTTACTGGGACCGACGGCTTACGTCATTCTGGATAATTTTTCTCAGGCAGGATATATCGCTTATGCAATTATATATCCCATGGTCTTTGGAAGTGTGTGTGCCGGTTTGGGTTATTTCTTTTTCAAGCGAAGTGACCTGCCATAATAATAAACATGGAGTATTTTACAATCATGAAGGGCAGAGCTGTAAACAAATGGTACTTAACTTAATCGAAACACCGGCATTGCAAGTCTCAAATGAAACACCGTCATTGCGAGCGGATAGCGTGGCAATCTTTTTAAGCATACGGTGCAACCTGAAGGGGGTGGCAATGACGGGCATGAAGTCTATCCTGCTTCAGCAAGTACTATTCGAGTCAGGAACTATAAAATTATGAGTTATAAAAAATTATTATTTTTACCTTTATTAATTTTAGAAATTATTTCGTCCAGCGCTTTTGCTACGCAGGCCGCAACCGAATCACAGTTAAGCTCTATTGCTGAGCTGGGTAGATTAAATGGTGTGGCTTTGCAATGCCAATATGTGACACAGATGCAGCAAATCAAACAGGCGCTGGTATTGAACCTGCCAAAGCAGCGTGCCCTGGGAGAGTGGTTTGAGAATAAAACCAATGATTCTTTTATGGCATTCATGAAGGCAAATGCCAGTTGTCCATCGGCTGTTAATTTTATGCAGCAAGTAAATGCGGCAATTATTACCATGGAAACCGAGTTTAAAAAATGAGCGTCCTGGCACTCGATCATTACGGCTACTGTTACGGGGCTAGTACCAGATGAAGTTGATCGTGACTGTTTTGTTACTGGCGGTATGTTCGGTTTCGTCGGCGAATAATAAGTCGCCTGAAGTTGTTGTCAGTATCAAACCCATACATTCTATCGTTACAAGTTTAATGAAGGATGTCGGCACGCCCGCGCTACTGATTAAAGGTTCACAAACGCCATATGACTTTAATATAACAGCAGCCGAAACAGCGCAATTAAAAAATGCCAGGCTGCTTGTCTGGGTAGGGCCTGAATTAGAAAAAAACCTGGAACCGATAATCGAGCAATTGCCATTGTCTACCAGGGTTGCTGAACTGCTGGCAAATTCCCGTTTAAAAATTCTTCCCTCGAGGTCAGACCCTTCTTTGCGTGACCCGTTTTTCTGGATGGATGATCGCAATATCATAATGCTGGTGGATGAATTAACCGAGTTGTTAATGCAGTTAGATCCTGCCAGATCTCATGTATATGCACGAAACCGCCGTGAAATGCTGGTGCCACTTCAGCGTATCGATAAAGAATACGAATATGGTTATCGCGGCCTCAAAGCAGGCAGCGGGGTAACGTATTTTGATACCCTGCAATATTTTGAGCAGGCTTACGCGTTGGACATCCTGGATAGCGTAACCGGCACACCGTGGGATAGTGAATCAGCCGTCAATATGCTGAACGTAAGAAATCGAATTCAGAAAAATGAAGCGGCCTGCCTGTTTGTTGATGCAAGTATGCATGCAGGAAACCTGGAACTGATAGTAAGAGATCAAAAGATAAATGTCGGTAAGCTGGATGTGCTTGGCAGGAACTTTTCAGCCGGTGCCGATTTGTATCTGAAAATGATGCAATATAACACGGATGTTATCAAGCAGTGTTTGAATGCAGATATGGATAATGCAGCAACAGCAAGGTTAGCTGCGGCAAATGGTCAGGACAATATGCCAGATGGACTTAGAGGGCGATTTATCTTATCCGATCACCACGGTCAAACTTTTACCGAACAGGATATGTATGGAAAATATGCCCTGATCTTTTTTGGTTACACCCACTGTCCGGATGTTTGTCCTACCAGCCTGGCTGTGTTAACTCAGGCATTAAAGCGGTTGGCTGAACAGGCTGATAAAGGCCAGGTCGATAAATACCAGGCTGATAAGAAGCTGGCCGATAAGATCGTGCCATACTTTATAACGGTAGACCCGCAAAGAGATACAGTAAAAGTTATAAATGATTATATAAAGTATTTTGATAAAAGGATGATTGGCCTTACCGGTTCGGAGCAAATGATTAAACGTGTGGTTGATCAGTTTAAGGCGAAATACCAGAAAGAAGAAATCGAAAAAGGACAGGATCCGTTATTGTATAACGTGGATCATACTGCCAGCCTGTATCTGATGGCCCCGGATGGAAGCTTTATTACAAAGTTTGCTCATGGTATATCACCTGATGTGCTGGCTGATGAGTTGGCTTTGAAAATTCGATGAGGAGCTTCGGTATGACACTTCGATGTGCCAATTCGCTGTTAAGCGGGCAAGATGATTAATTTAAATAATACGTAGTAATAATGCGAAAGTTATTATCCAGAACAGGTATATTTAAAAACACATCACTATTGGCTATGGTGTTCTTTTTCATTGCTGGTATTGTTTTGTGGGGCGGTTTTAATACTGCCATGGAAGTTACTAATACCTTGCCTTTTTGTATCTCATGCCATGAGATGGAATCGACGGTTTACCAGGAATACAAACACTCAGTGCATTTCACCAATCGTTCCGGTGTCTCAGCTATCTGTTCAGATTGTCACGTGCCCAGAGAATGGCTGCCGAAAGTTATCCGCAAGATTAACGCATCAAAAGAGCTGTACCACTGGCTAGCTGGCAGTATTGACACAGCGGAAAAATTCGAGGCCAAGCGCCATGAGCTGGCGACACGTGTCTGGGACTCGATGAAAGCAAGCGATTCACGAGAGTGCCGAAACTGTCACCAGTTTTCTGTGATGGCATTAGACGATCAGGCGCGTTTTGCTGCACGCATACACGGTGATGCGCCTGCCAAAGGGCAAACCTGTATCGACTGCCACAAGGGCGTTACACATAATATGCCGCAGGTAGAGGGTCTTTCAGTGACAGATGGGGATCTGGATATAGACTATGCAGAAGAGATAAATGGAACCTGTGCTGGCTGTCATGGTGAATTTGGCGAAGGTTCCAGCGATGGTGAATATCCGCGCCTGGCTGGTCTTGACGCAGCATACCTTGCGCAGCAGCTAAGAAACTTTAAGGCCCGGGATAGGCAGAATATTCCAATGACGCCTTATACTACAGAACGAGAATTGCCAGAGGAAGATGTAGTCTTGATAGCGGCATATCTCTCGCAGATTGATCTACCGTCAAAATTACCGCCAATCGATGAGAACAAAGAATTTGATGCACTGGCACGTCTAAAGGCAAGTGGGCAAGTGATCAATATCGCACGCTACCCGGGAAATATCGAAAAAGGCCGGCAGTTTTATCAGAAAGAGTGTTCTGGTTGTCATGGCGATAAAGCTGAGGGTAATAATAGCCAGGAAGTTCCGGTGCTTGCCGGGCAGTATAGTGCTTATATAGCAACACAAATCGAGAAATTCCGTATTGGGGAAAGACTGCATGATGACCCGCGTGATGCGGATATATTCAGGTCTTTTGGTGATGATCAAATCGATGATATGTTGGCGTATTTGTCGATACTGGATGACTAGAATGATGTGTTTGCTGAGAAAATCACTGAATAAAATTAATTTTATGGATCTCCATATTCACCTTGCTTGCAGCCAGAACCAATATCAGTGAGTAACAGCGTTCACGCTCGGGTATATCATTTGTGCCTTGCTGTACCCGGTTGGGTTGGGTACCGTTTGTGTTTGGATTAGTTGTCATATCTCTAAGCGGTGTGACCTGCCTTAAAGATATTATTCACCGCAGAGGCGCAGAGAAAAAACTCTTATTATCGGTATGCTTGCACGAATAAATCAGAGCCTGCATTAGGTTCTAATTTATTCATTTATTTTTGATATTATATGAAAAGCATTTATCGCGAACTGCAAGCGCTTCCCTGACCTGCTATTTTTGAAAATATTGAATGTTTCTCTTTATGCCTTCGCGCCTCTGCGTGAAATATTGTTTTTCGATTTTTTCTTTTATCCGCGAAAGCCCTTGATCAAAAGCAAGTGATGGAAACCCGAAACGGTTAGCAAGACGTGCAACTTTTTGCATCCATCCCCTGTGCAGGTCATATTCGAAATTGAGTTCAACGCGAGTATTGTCACCTGACTCGGTAAGTGTTACTTCACCCCTGGCGCGACCGTCTGCATGGTGGGATTCCCAGGCAAGATTTTTATCCTGCTCAAACGTGGTAATAACTGATTCGAAACTGATTTTATGGCCCAGGGGAGCATGGATTTGCCAGCGTGATTTTTTAGTATCGAGTATTTCTATGCTATCGATAACCGGGATAAATTGCTGGAAATGGCGGAAGTCCGCCCAGTAGGCGAATACCTGCTGGGCGGGTGCGTTTATCGTCAGGTTTTTGTTCAATTTCATAATCATAGTTCCGAATAACAGCGTGCCCTGTTTTAAGGTATGTTTTACTGATTCGATTTGACGGTTAATTAAGCATCTTGAAGTTGCATTCTTAAGCGGATACTGGATAATCTATATAAACCCTGTGGGCTATGACAGTATTTGTGCAACATATTGAATTATGGCATAACTACATGTTATCGCTGAGGTAAATTGAATGAAAAACCTAACCGCTGCTGCAATATGCTCCTGTCTGATGATAACTGCTACAGGCACCGCTGTGGCTGACGACGGTTCGTCCACCTATAAACTGGTTTGTTCATCTTGTCACGAATTGGGTATCCGCGGTGCGCCCAGGCTTGAAGACAAGGTTGTATGGAACTATCGTATTGCGCAGGGCATGGATGCATTGTATGCCTCTACGCTGAACGGTAAATGCGAACTTTATGTTAAAGACCTTCGTAAAGATCTATCTGATACAACGATCAAGTCTGCGGTAGATTATATGGTTTCACAGGTCAAATAACTCGCTCAGTTTCTAGCTGGTCAGAAATACCCTTCACACGCAGATGCTAACAGGCAAATGGAAGGGGGGTGCTATCGGACATTCCGGTTATGAACTTCAATATCGTGACGATGCTGTAACGGACACAGAAGTGTATATCGACATTAACGATGACAACCTGTTCATGCCGGGAGCTAAAGACAGAGGGCAGCCAAAAATATTTATGTCAGGACAGCATATCGATGAGTTCGAGGCTGATTTTTCCATGGAAGAGGTGAAGGGCTGCTCTGTCATTTATTGGTCTGTTAGATCAGCATCACCACTACGCGAATACCGAGAGCAAATTGAGCTAGCGCTATCTATTTATGGTGTTCATCATCCCCACCGTAGTGCGGTGCTATTATCGGGTAATGGAGGATGTCTGTCTGGCCGATATAAGGCATTCAATGACTTGTTCCTTCTAGATACCGTGTTTTATTAAACACATTATATTTGCCCGATGGTTTGTTCATCGGCAGGCGTTTTATTTCTTCCAGCGTTTCTGCATCGTACACAATTACCGCGCCATCCTTGTCCCAGATACTGAGCAGGGCATATTTGCCGTCACGGGTAAATTCGACGTGAGCGGCGGTTTTTCCCGGAGCGGGGCGCAGGGTTTTGACGATTTCCAGCGTGCGTTTGTCGATTACGTGCACCGCATCTTTGTTGGGTCCGAAAAACACATCGACCCAGGCGTAGTTGGTGTTCTTGTGGCTACGCATAAAAAAGCCGGGTCCCAGTGTTTCGATCTGTTTGATGGTCTTCCAGGTTTCCATGTCGATGACGCTGACATCCCCTTTTTTGAGATTGGGTGTCGCCAGAACAGTCCGGCCTTTGTATTCAAAGGTGATGCCTGAGCCCAGGTGAGGCATGCCCGGCAGTTCCAGATCGGGGACGATGACTCTTCCGAGGTCCATGTCAACGACCTGTCCCTTGCCTTCGCGAGAGGCGCCTATCAGCGATACATATTCCTGGTCGAAGAAGAAGTCATCAAGGTAATCATCGACAGTGATGCGACGCACCGGGAAGGGTACTGGTTTGACGTTTTCACCGGAGTCAGGGTTGTAATCATGCACCCAGCCGCCGAAACCCATGGGTGGCTTGTCTTCGTAGGAAATCTCCCACAATTCGGGTATATCTTTCAGTGCGGCGACAAAACTGTTACGTGGTGGTGCGGTATAAACAGCGCTGACCCGGGAGGTTTTACCTTTATCGTCCTTAACATCATAAAGTTTGATTGGTTGCAGATCTTTTGCATCCAGCAGCACCAGTGTGTGTGGCAGGTAGTTGGCAATCATCACATAACGGCCGTCAGCGGATACGGCCTGGTTGCGGGTGTTGATGCCGGCGCGGACTTCGGCCACTAGCTTCAGATTGTAGATGTCATATTTGCTGATCCAGCCGTCACGTGAGGCGAAATAAACGAAGCGGCCATCCGGCGAATACTTGGGGCCGCCGTGAAGGGCAAAACGTGACTTGAAACGGTGTATGGGTTCTAGCTTGTCGCCGTCGAGCAGGGTGACATGATGGTCTCCCAGTTCTACTACCAGGAACATGTTGAGCAGGTCGCCTACTTCGTAAACAGGCTTGTTGGATAGCTCACTTTCTTTATTATGGATGATATGGCTGGCCTTGATTTCATCCATGCCCCACACCGGTGTTTCTTTTATGGGTGTGTAGACGTAGTCAACTAAGGCCTGGATTTCTTTGTCATCCAGTTTTTCTTTAAAGGCTGGCATCTGAGTCGCCTGGCGACCATTTGTGATGACATCGATAGCTGCTGTTTTGCGCAGGCGCTTCAGGTTTTCAGGCAGCAGGGCAGGTCCCATTGCGCCAAGGCGACTCTCCTGATGACATTCTGCACAGTTGTCTTTGTACAATTTTGCAGTGTCAGTAATATCAGCATCAGCGCCATAAGATTTCTTCGGGAATAAGAGGTTTACAAGGGCGGCAACGGTCAAAACCAGTGTGAGTTTAAGCAGGACGAACTTAACTATAGTGGAGCGTTTCATATCAATATATTTTATTTATCGTTGTCTATGCAGAGATATCTGCTGCTAGTCTGTTACCTGCACCGTGCCCGTCATTTTCGGATGTGGCCCGCAACGGTATGGGAAGGTTCCTGGCTCTTCAAACTCGCGTTCGTAGTTTTCATCAGGAAAGATGTAATCGGGTTCTTCTTCACCCAGAGCCTCAAACCAGACGCTGTGGTACTGGCGCTTCTCAGCGTTAACCCAGTTAATTGTCTGGCCACGCTTGATAGTGATTTCCTGTGGGATGAATTTAAAATCCTTGATGATTACCTGCGGATTCTCGTCACCGGCGAAGGTGCCAGTGTTGAGTATGACCAGCGTAAAAGCCAATAATGGTGACTGCCATTTCATTGCAATATCCTCAAACCATTTAATATAGGTTTATATTTGACTGCCGAATCGCGGAATAGTTACCAGTCGAAACTAATAACTGCAGTATACAAAAAAGGCCGCAAGGCATATAGCCCGCAGCCCTGTTTTGTTTTTGATTAACGTTATTTCGCTACAGCGTTGATCTCTGCATCTTCATTATCGAAACCAAGTTTGAAGCCGAGTGATACATGGTGGAAACGACTGCTGCTGTAGTCATCATGTATCGCAAAACCGATGTTGTACATCTGATCGGTAGCCATGCTGATATCTCCCGGTTTGTCAGAGGTCAGTTTGCGGGTCATCTCAACGGTCCAGATGCCGTCTTTTAGTTCACCGCTGAAGCTTACGCCCTGGCCACCGGTCATGACACGCTCGGCAAGGATGTAGCCATCTTCTGACTCACCGGTACCTGACTTGTAGCGCAGAAGATCCATGAATGAACCCGCGTCCAGCAGGGCCTGGATTTCGTCATCGCTTTTCAGCTTGTCCCAACCGCCGCGTTTCTTGTCATTTTTACCTTCGATCTCGATCTCGGTGCGGCTTTCTTTCAGGTACTTGGTGAAACCGCCGCTGAGGTCGAGCCGATTCGACAGTGCACCGCTCAGCTCGGCATCATCCGGCTGGTCAGGCATGTAGTTGACATCGTGGTGACATGACTGCCAGCAACCGGCACGTTCCGCATATTCCACTTTGGGGTCATCTTCGCTGTCTGTCGCCAGCATGAGGGCCAGTTTGATCTGGTTTTCAGCATCCAGCTTGCCGCCTTCAGCAAAGGGAATATCTGCATGTTCGCCGTCTTCCCACTGAAAATGCATGTACAGGTTGTCTGTATCATGAGCGGCCTTGATATTGACCACGATGCTGCCGCGTTTTCCTGGTATCGGTGTAGTCTCAAGTTTTTCGCCTGATATGATCAGTTCACCGATATCAACTTCTTCATCTTCATGACAGTCAAAGCAACGGTCACCTTTGGTAAAGGCCCGTTTGCCGCCATGGTCGCTGCCCGTGAGAATCCACTCCATAGACGCCTGGCCCGGATAGAATAATGTGACTTCTCGTGCTTCGATACCGCTCCAGTCGATATCGGAGCCGCCGGCAGGAGCAGCTGCCGCACTCGCCACAGGTTTGGCAGCAGGTTCCGTATCTGCCTCAGGCGCAGCGGTGGCAGGTTTGCTCGCAGCTGCCGCTTTCGCCGCCGGTGCTTCATCTTCACTGTCATCAGACTTAACAAGTTTTTTGCCGTTATCGATGTATGCCTGCCACTGTGGTGCAATAGGCCGCTTGTTTTCCGGGATAGGCATGGCTAATTTCTCAAGCTCTTCTTCACTGAGCTGGTCGTGGACCTTGTTATGGGCGATACCTTTGTGACAGTCGATACAGGTATTGCCTTCTTCCATCGCCGTCGCGTGCTGTTTACGTGAGCGTTTCTTCTGATCTTCCGGTTTCATCGAATCGAAATTATGGCAGTTTCTGCACTCACGCGAATCTGTGCTCTTCATCGCATGCCAGACATTTTTTGCCAGATGTAAACGTTTTTCATTGAACTTATCAGGTGTATCGATGGTGCCAAGCACCTTGTGGAATAACTCGTTACTGGCCTGGATCTTACGTACTACTTTGTGTATCCATGGACGTGGCACGTGACAGTCAGAGCAGGTCGCACGCACACCGCTGCGATTGGTGTAGTGAATGGTTTTTTCATATTCACGGAATACATTCTCTTCCATCTCATGACAGGAGATACAGAAATCGAGCGTATTGGTGGCCTCCATCGCAGTATTGAAGCCGCCCCAGAAGATGACGCCGACAATCATAAAAAATAATGCTGCACCGATTGTGGTTCCCAGCAGAACCTTGCGGGACATTAGACCAAACTTTCTGGTTGCCGGATTATTTGTAGAATGTGTCATGGATGAGATACACCTTGCTGTGTTTTTCTATGGTTGATTTATTACATAAGAGACCTTTTATAAAGTCCCTGGTGTAATAACTAAGTACCTTTAGATTGTTAAAAGGAGGGCGGATATACCTGACGTACATCCGCCCAATTACCTTATTTTATAACTATGTTAATCATTAAGTTACGTGATTAACGCGGTTATACACGTTGAACTTGCCTGTTGGTGCGTAGAGTCCTTTAACACGTGCTTTTTCTTCCAGTGTCTTAGCATCAAAGATGATGATTTCACCGTTTGGTTCCAGACTATCTGAACGATTCCATACAGATGCCCAGACTTCAGTGCCATCTTTGTTGAACTCGAAGTGAACGGCTGCGTAGCCTTTCTTATCGGTTAACTGGATAGTCTTAACAACCTTGCGGGTCTTCTTGTCGATAACCTTGACTGACTGCTGGATAATAGGCTCTGGATGTTTAGTCTGGTCAGCCCATACATAGTCACTCTTAGGATGGGTGCGCAGAAATACCCCTGGACCGTCGGTGTCAACTTCGTAGCAGACTTTCCAGGCCTGGTCTTTATGGCCTTTTGGATCGTTGCCCCAGACGGTAACTTTACCAACACCTAGATGTGTGGTGCCACTTACAGGGCCACAGGTAGGATCGTTCCAGTTAGCACCTGGACCAGGGTGAGGTTTCTTGTCTACATCGATCATTGCTTCCAGTTTGCGTGTCTCAGTATCGATGACAACCATCTTGTCAGAGGCATTAGCCGCGATCTGGAAGTAACGGTTGGTAGGGTCGTAGAAACCATCATGCAGATATTTAGCAGAGTCGATCTTGGTGATCTGAAGATTGTCCAGGTCGCTGTAATCTACCTGCCACATCTGGCCTAACTCTTTCATGGAAACCAGCCAGCTAGGTGCTTTTGGCGTGTCGTATACCGCAGCAACACGTGATTCGTTAACATATTCGCCGTCAACATTTACTCCACGAGAAGAAACGACTTTCAGCGGTTCCATGGTTAGTGCATCAGCGATAACGAAGTGAGGAGGCCAGTAACCGCCACCGATAACGTACTTGCCATCACCTGATACGGCAACGTCGCGTGCGTCATAAGCAACCTGTACCTGGGCAACTTTCATCTTGTCAGGCATGGCCCATAGATCGACCTTTGTCATCATGCCGTCACGGCCCATGATGTACCAGAAACGACCAGCGTCTTTGGCATGCAGGGTTTCATGATGTTCGACGGTTTTTAGTACATGTACCGCATAACCGGTTGGGATGTGAGCAACTACTTCTTTTTTGTCACCATCGATGATCGCTATCTTACCCGCATCACGTTCGATGGCGATGAAGAAGTTTTCCCAGTTGCGGCCATGCATCGGCTTGGTAGGGTAGTCTTTAGGCTCGACGAAAACTTTATGACGTTCTTTCATCAGCGCCAGTGACATTTCAGGTGGAACAGGTGGTTCCATCTGGATGTAACGGGCCAGCAGGTTGATCTCTTCTTTGCTGAAGATATCATCGAAGTTGTTCATGCCACCTTCGGTGCCCTGTGCGATAATTTTTTCTAGACGCTTGGTACCCAGTTTAAGCGTACCTTTGGTACCTTTACTTTTATTTGGTTTCGGCTCCAGGTTTTTACCCGTTGCGCCCACACGCAAAACACCATGACAGCCCGCGCATCGCTGGAAGTACATGCTTTTTGCTTGTTCGAATTCGGCCTCGTTCAGCGGCTTGAATTCTTTTTTGGCATAAGCGACGCCGGAGGACGCTGCCATGCCTACGCAGACAGCCAGTAAAGCTGCTCCGTATTTAGGTGTATGTTTTAATTTCATCGAATTAGACTCCCGTTCTGCTTAGTAATATTTTCGTGATAGATTTGTTGCTTTTGTTAAAATTCCAACGTCATTGCTGATCTGTCATTGGTAATTACGCTTTGAGTGTTTTATGAACCGGTGTGGCACATTCAGCACAGCTAGTAATTAGTATTGCTGACGTGGTCAGTGCAGTGACGATGAATATTGAGATAACATTTCTGCTGCTCCAGTAGTTTCAACGATTTTATGCTTGCTTATAAATCGACATGTAGACAGTAAACTTATGTGGTGCGAATGTGTTTGACTTACATCAAGCAGTTTTTGTGGTTTTTATGGGGAAAGTAGCGCTTGCTTAGTAAATAATTGATCCAGATCAAACTACCTGTTTATTAGAGCCTTGTCATAAAGAAATATGCAGCTCTTCGTCGCAGGTTTTTGCAGCTTGAAGTGCAGCAGGATTGCTATGAGCCATTACTAAATTATTAACTTAACATGCTTCACGGTATTGTTATTGCGAGCGAAGCGCTGTAATCCCCCATAGCGGCAGAATCGTCAACATTAGATTGCCACGCTATCGCTCATAATGACGTTATTTATTTCGATTTGTGGATGTTTGCTCAGTCAGAGGTGACCGGTATTTATTGTTATAATTCGCCAATATGAAAAAGACCGAACAGACTGATATTGTTTTAACAACGCTTAATGCACGTTATATGCATACGGCTTTCGGTCTGCGATACCTGTATGCAAACCTTGGTGAGCTACAGGGCGTATCCAGAATAGAAGAATTCACCGTTCAGCAGCGTCCTATCGATATCGCAGAGAAGCTGTTGCTGCAGCAGCCGAAGATCATCGGATTCGGTGTCTACATCTGGAACGTTGAGGCGGTCAGCCGGACGGTCGAGTTGATAAAGCAGGTATCACCGCAGACTGTCATCGTGCTCGGTGGCCCCGAGGTCAGTCACCTGCCGGATAAGCCTGCAGTCGTCGATGTCGCTGATTACGTTATCATGGGTGCAGCGGAGATGAGTTTTCCTGAACTGTGTCGTCTTATATTGTCAGGCAACAAGCCTCTGCTCAAAGCGATCCAGAGCGATGAGTTACCACTTGATCAGCTGCAGTTGCCTTATCAGTATTACAGTGACGATGACATACAAAATCGATTGATCTATGTTGAGGCATCGCGTGGCTGTCCATTCAAATGTGAGTTCTGTCTTTCTTCGCTGGATAAGACATCGAAACCTTTCGAACTCGGTTTATTCCTCGATGAGATGGACAGTCTATATCAGCGCGGTGCCCGTAACTTTAAATTTATCGACAGGACGTTTAACCTCAAAGTGAGTAGCAGCATAGCTATCCTCGAGTTCTTCCTGGAAAGGATGTCCGATGATCTGTACCTGCATTTCGAGGTAGTACCGGATAACCTGCCTGAAAAATTAAAAGCCGTAATACAAAAGTTCCCTCATCATAGCCTGCAGTTCGAGATCGGGGTGCAGACTTTCGATGAAGATATACAAAGCCTGATCAGTCGAAAACAGGACAATACGAAGACCTGTGACAACCTGCGCTGGTTGCGACAGGAGACCGAGGCCTATATCCATGCTGACCTCATCTTCGGTTTGCCTTCAGATACACTGGATAATTTTGCGCGGAGTTTTGATCAACTGGTCGCTTTGAATCCGCATGAGATACAACTGGGTATCCTGAAGCGGCTGCGAGGTGTTCCGCTCAATCGTCATAATGAAGAGTACCAGTTACGCTATAACCCGGAAGCGCCTTACAATATTTTACGCACACGTGATATCGATTTTGAGACCATGCAGCGTGTCAATCGTTTTGCCCGTTACTGGGATATGATCGCTAACTCCGGCCGCTTCAAAAATACTTTGCCGCTGATTTTAGACGGCGCGCCCTTTGAACGTTTTATGCAGTTGAGTGATAGCCTGTACCGGGCAGTTGGAAGTACCTGGAAAATTTCATTGCAGCGTCTGTTCGTTCTGCTTTTTGAAAGCCTGAGATCAAGTGGTGATATCGATGAGATGCTACTGACAGAGGTGCTGCAGCGAGATTATGATCGTAGCGAGGAGAAGGCTGCATTCACATCATTGATCGGCAAGAAAGACAAAGTAACACGCATCGGTATCGCTAATAAACGTCAGAAGAAAGTATTGCAGTAACAACGGTCATGCCACGACTTCATGGCACGGCCAATGTGGCTGTTCCAGGGTGTCAGTGCCGTCAATCCGCTGACCATGAAACCAGGAGCTGAAATAGCGCGAGGCTGCTGCTACTGAAAAAGCCCGCAACGGGTACCCACATCGGCACATTTATAACCCCTTCAGCCGGGGGATTGTTCCGCTTGATCGATATAAGAGAGGCATTGACCAGGGCAAAGACCAAAAGGATCAGGTAGCTGGTTCCTTTAGCAAGGGACTCTAAAGGGAACCACAGGGCCAGGTTGAGGACGATGATGATAACGAGCCAGGACGAGGTAACAGGTGTGCTGGTTTTTTTGCTGACTTTCGCCAGGCCGCTCCAGATCCAGCCTTTTTTAGCCATACCGTAAATGATGCGTGATGCCATGATTATCTGTATGAGTACGCCATTCACTATGGCGAACATGCTGATACTGCTAATGAGCCTTGGATCGATATCCGAGGTGGCAGAAAGCATGTCTGCGAGTGGCGCCTTACTCTCAGCCAGTGTCGTTGGGTCCAGGGCTAAAACGGCTACCAGTGATACCAGGGTATAGATCAAGGTAGCGATAAGCAGCGCAAGTAATATCGCTGCCGGTAAAGTCCGTTGCGGATTTTTTACTTCTTCGGCGATATTGACCATGTCTTCAAATCCGATAAAAGCAAAAAAAGCGAGAAAGCCGCCGAGTAATATGCCTGTCCACACAGGAAATTGAAAAGGAGGCAATAACGCATCTACATGATCGGGAACGGTGTCCAGTACATCTTTCCCTGCCCAGATTATCAGCAGCAGTCCAGAGATTTCGATGACTGTCAGGAAAGCAGCAGCAGCCACTGACTGGGAGATGCCCCAGACCGTCAACAGGCCCAGGAACAAGATCAGCATCGTTATGACAACGATTTCAGGTGCCGGATAAAAAGCAGCAAAATAACCGTAGAAACCACGGGAGATCGTTGCTGCGGAAACCATTCCCGCGATCGCGATCAGCAGACCGGTGAAGCGAGACAGGTTCTTGCGGTGAAAACCTTCCTCGATATAGACGGCTTCACCCGCGGATACTGGATACCGTGCGGACATCTCGCTGTATGAAAAAGCACTGAAGCCAGCGATGACTGAGGCGACCAGGAATGCTACCGGTGCATACATGCCCGCTTCAGCTGATATGTTCCCGATCAGTACATAAATTCCTGCGCCAATGATATTGCCAAGGCCATAGAATAATAGCAGCGGTAAGCCTATGCTGCGTTTTAGTTCGGCCTGGGTTGATTTCATGATGTTGTCTTGTCTTTATTCAGATATCAATGGCAAGTCACAGCATGACCGGTATTCGGTTAAAGAAATGTTGTTCTGCCACGAAGCTGATGACTGACAAATACCGATGTGGTCAATAATATTACAGCGCCCGCCTGGTGTGCGGCTGCCAGTGGCACGGGGACAACCAGTAATAGTGTACTGATGCCGAGGGTGATCTGCAGAGCAAGTGCAGCTAATAGCAGGTTGGCACCTGTCCTGATATGAGATTCCTGCTGTGTCTTTCTTAGTGACCACCAGAAGGCGGGGATGATGAGGAACAGCAGTGTTGCCATGACCCGGTGGTCAAACTGTACGGTCACGATGTTCTCGAAAAAGTTTCGCCATATTGGTGACATCTCAAATAATCCCACGGGTATCAGTCTGCCGTCCATCAGCGGGAAGGTGTTGAACGCGTGGCCCGCATGTGTCCCGGCAACAAAACCGCCGCTTAATATCGTGATAAAGATGAGGCCTGTGATTATCGAGGAACGACGCGCGACTTTCCGGTTGAGATCCCTGGTCTGGCTGTTGATTGATGGGTATAACAGATCAAGAGCAACCCAGAGCATATAAGCATAGATAACGATAGCAAGCGCAAGATGCGCTGTTAATCGATACTGGCTGACATGCGGGTCTTTGACCAGGCCACTCTTGACCATGTACCAGCCCATCAGCCCCTGCAATCCACCGAGTACGAACATGGCGATCAGTTTCGGTGTCAGGCTTTTCGCTATCTTTCCTCTGAACAGGAAATACAGGAATGGCAGCAAGAAAATAATACCGATGGAGCGGCCCAGCAGACGATGACCGTATTCAAACCAGAAGATGGACTTGAAATCATGCAGAGACATGTGGAAGTTTTTGATCTGGTATTCGGGAAACTGCTGGTACAGCTGGAATGCCTGCTGCCACTCTGCCTGGTTCAATGGCGGCAGGATACCCATGATCGGCGCCCATTCCACCATCGAGAGTCCAGAGCCGGTGAGCCGGGTAACACCGCCCAGGACGATCATGCCAAAGATGGTCGCGCAGCATATCAGTAGCCATATAGCGATAGATTTATTATCGGTATTTTCTGAAGCCATATTGCTGTCTTGCAGATTCAATGCTGTTTCCTGCCGTGTAAAAATTATCAGATTGTAATCGCTACAGATAAATATAACAAACTCAGCCGGGCTGAGATCATGCCTGCTGGCCGGTTAACTCGACCGACAAAAAAGCCCTGCTCGAAGGCAGGGCTGATAGGTGATTTATACAGCTGGAGTTAAGTTCTGGCCAGATTTAAATTGGGTGCCCGCCTTGCAATGCCGAGCAGGGTAATGAAGCCACTAGCGAATAACCAGGCAGCGGCGGGCACTGGAACAGCCGTCAGTTCGAGATCGTCGACCAGGAAGAAATTACCAAAGCCCAACCGTAGTTCATCGATCAGACCTGCCTGGGCGGCATAATATTCATAACTGCCATTGAGTCCTGTAGCTACTTCCCATACCAGGTCGCCATTGTTGTAGCCAGACAGGGTTCCAAACAGGCTGTCATCGCCACCTGATTCCGGTGCCGTGCGTGAGCTTTTCGCCCAAAGACCACCAAAGGTAAAGTCAGTTTCAGCTGCTTCGATAACGAGACCGACACCGCTCTCGTTATTGATCAGGGCAAAATCACCGCTGTGCGCACCGTAGTTCGAGGATGAATTCACCACGTCTATCCAGTCCAGGGTGGATGAGAAGGTAAAGCCCTGATAAGTTGTTATATCACCAAAAGCCGGCATGTCACCATACTCACCTGCGATACTGCCTCCAGGCACATCATCAAAAGTTAATACAGCTGCTGATAATGTCTGACAACTAAAAGCCAGCAATGTGGTAGCGAATAAATTTATTATTATCTTCATATTTTTTCTCCTTGCCTTACTCCATAGCAAAATACATGCCTATATGTAAAAGACAACAATATCAATGGCATAGCGCTATATGTGGTTTTCTGGTTACGCTAAAGTGTAAAGAATACCATAATTATGTCGAAATATTTGGTTGTTTAATAACCGTTTGTCGAATAGTGTAATTACTTAATATTAGTGTATAAATTGATTTTTTGAGTGTATTTTCAAGAGAAAAGAGTTGTTCACCACTTAAATATTCTGGTTATTTAAAGGTATATAAAAATAATGTAACCTACGAAGTTACGGTCTTAAATGTGCTGGTACTGGTGATCAGATCGACCACGGTTGATGTGATCGCCTGAAGTGAGTGCTGAGCGTGTTATCAATAATAGTCATTTTAATATTAGAGGACATAATTAATGACAGAAGAAAGTAAACTTGAGAAGCTGGTGAAAACCAGCAGAACAACAGGTGAAGGTGAAGACTGGATATTTTCGCTGGTGCCGATTAGTGTCGCTTTTGTCTTTTACACATTATTCATCATCACTTCTGACATCGAAGGTAAAGGGACTTTTCTAGCCTTTGGCGCTGCAGCCGGTATTATCGGTCTGGAAAGCTACTGGATCGTACGAGGCTGGCGAAATGATCATGGTAGTACGGTGATTATGGGTATCATAGGTATCGCTATTACCCTCGGATTGCTTTTTTTGTACCTGAGTTATAGCGCGGTCGCCTGAAAATGATATCTATAATCTACGGTTGATTGTCGCCTTTTTTGCCTGACGGAAGGATTATCGCTCTATAAAAGATCGATCATTGGTGAGCTGTCGATATCTACAGAAGGCTCCGTGCTTTTAAGTTGTCAATTTCATGGATAATGACACTGTTGCCGTCGATACAAAGCATGCCTTTGTGATCAGCCTCCGGTCATACTCATCAGTCGAACGATCTGATGAGGCTTGTCTTTGAACTCGTGTTTTTCCGGTTTCAGGCCGATGGCCCTGATCAGGACATTCCTGAGTTCATCATCGCTGATGCCATCACGCAGCAATGGGCGTAACTCGACCTTGTCGTCCTGTCCCAGGCATAAATACAATGTGCCATCGACGGAGAGACGGACGCGGTTGCAGCTCTCACAAAAATGCTGTGAGATCGGCGTGATAAAGCCGATGCGCAGGTCAGTATTTTTGACCTGTACATATCGGGCGGGTCCGCCGCCGGGCATGACGCCGGGAATTAGTTCATAGCTGTCAGCTAATCTCTTTTTAACGGTCTGCAAGTTGAGGTAACGGTCGGTGGCATCACTACCGGTCTCGCCCATCGGCATGGTCTCGATGAAGCGTAAGGTGAAGCCGTGTTGCAGACAGAAGTCGACCATGTCCTCGAACTCATCATCATTGATGTCTTTCATGGCGACCATGTTGATTTTTATGGGCGCAAGACCTGCATCTTTGGCTGCCATCAAACCATCGAGAACCGGTTGTAATGCGCCGCCGGTTATCTGTTCAAACTTTTTAGGATTGAGACTATCGAGGCTGACATTAATCCTTGAGATACCAGCCTGTGACAGTGCTTCAGCCTGAGTGCCGAGTAATACTGCATTGGTACTAAGAGATAGATCCCGCAGCCCGGGAATGGCGGTCAGACGTCGTGCCAGCTCGTTAAGGTTTTTTCTGACCATTGGCTCACCGCCGGTTAACCTGACACGTGCTACACCAAGCTCAGTAAAGGCTCTGATTACCTGCTCTATCTCATCAAAGGTCAGCCAGTGATCGGGTTGTTCGAAATCCTTAAAACCTTTTGGCATACAGTAGAAGCAGCGAAGATTGCATTTATCTGTGACAGACAGGCGTAGATATTCGATACGTCGACCAAAAGGGTCGACTAGTGATGTCTGCATGTCATGATGTGAAATATTCATAATTTTTTGTCAATGTGGGGATTAAAACACATTTGTTTGATGAAATTCCCACTGGAAATCAAACGGATTAGTCTCGAAGGAGTATTTCAGGTAGCACAGACGGGTACATCGATACTTGATGTATCCTGTTCTATAAAGATAATTTATTGTAAATCAGTGGCTTGAATTGAATCTATTCTATATCTATGTCTACATGACACTGTTTGCAATCGGCTTCTTCTGTCAGGTATTTTTCGTGTTCTAGTTCCATAAATTCATCAGACAGCTTGTGGGCGATGCCCTTGTGGCAGTGTATACAGGTCTGACCCTGTGTACGGGCCTGTGCATGCTGTTTCGCTGCATGCTTACTCTGTTTGTTCGCATCCATCTGGCTGAAATCGTGGCAGTTACGGCACTCTCGCGAATCGGTCTGTTGCATTCCTTGCCAGACATGCTGTGCTAACTGGTGCCGTTTGGCTTCATATTTTTCAGCGGTATCGATGGTACCAAGTATCTTGTGATATAGCTCATTGCTGGCGTGGATCTTACGCAAGATCTTGTGATGGTATTCTTTCGGTACATGACAGTCGGGGCAGGTTGCTCGCACACCACTGCGATTGCTGTAATGGATGGTCTTGGTGTATTCCCCATAGACGTTATCTTTCATCTCGTGGCAGGAGATACAAAATTTTTCTGTATTGGTCGCTTCCAGTGTCCAGTTAAAACCGGCCCACAGTATAATACATGCGATGATGAAAAAAAGTACTGCGCCCAGCGAAGTGCCAAATAAAAATTTACCTGAGAAGAGTCCTTTACCGGAATGTCTGTTATCCACAATTCCCCTCTTATCCATAATTGGCTAAATACTACATTTAATATACTACTAGTCAGCGAATGGATAAATGTCGCAATGCATGAATCTTGATCCAAGTCATGCATATCAAAACGATCACATCATTGCTCGATTGTGGTCTAACTATCAATTAAATTGGCTGGACTATCTACATGCTGTGATGTTGAGCTGTGCTGTAATACTGTAGCCGGATGTTTACTGGCAAAGACCAGGTAGCGCAGAGAACTGCTTGAAGTCACGGCATCAAACGGGTAGCAACTAGCTAACACAAGTCTGTGTTCGTCTGTATAAGACTGCACCTTAAAATTATTGCTGTCGACGATCTGAAGATTGTATACCTGGTAGCGTTCTGTTTTCTCAGCTGTCTGTAGATAAAGCATATCATTCAGCTGTATATTTTTTAAAAAATGAAAGTGCGTATCACGGTGACCGCTGATCAGTATCGTACCCGCTGTATTCGGCATCGCGCCAGCCAGTGAAAGCCCTGGTGCGAAGGCGAGACTGCTACCGCTGTCACCCGCGAGAACGATCTGTTCTACCTGTTGTTGTGGCACGATCAGTTTTGCGACCGGCCAGGTGTCTGCCCATGGCCATGGTTTGTGTCTGCTCTCGTTCTGTATAGAAGTTGCTCCATCTGATAGTGTCTGCTGCCATGAGTAATGCAGTAATTGTTGGGCGACCAGGGCTTTTCCCTGGATCCATCCGGCAGCAGCGAGCTGCCACAGGCTGCTGGCAAACAACATGACGATGATGATGGTGCTGATTTTCCTCGCACAACGATGGTAGCGTTTATGCATGATGTGCCACATTCCTGTTACGGTTGTATAACTTACAGCGATACAGCACCAGTGCGATGAAGAACAAACTTATCGATAGTAATAGTTTCTGTTCTGTCCCCGCTGCACCTTGCGCCAGCATGATGCCGTTCACTGTTGATGTCTGTTTCCAGCCATGGGGCAGGTTATTCTTCATGTGCTCGCGGTATAACATGCCATCGGTATTTGTCGGTGTTATATCGACAGCCACCATGCTGGTATAACGGCTGACCAGGTGGTAGCGTAATGCGGTATCTGTTATCTGCCGTTTGATCGATTGAGTCTGTTCTTCATTATTATCGCCACTTCTTGTTTCATGTAGCTGATCCATCAGCGCAGAAATTTTTTCACGTGCCCATGCGATGCGGATGCCATCTCTTGATGTAGTGTGAAGTCTGGCACTGGCCTGCCATTCTGTGTTGCCATAATCACCTCTGACAGTGATGTGTTCGGGAATCCTGTTGCCCTTGATCAGCACTGTTGCGGTTTCATCGGCATACAGATCGGCGATGGATTCCGGGAACACTTCGTACCCAGCCTGGTTAACACCGTTATCTATCGTAAGCTGGATATTTATCAGCGCCGGGTTTTCAATCTTTTTAAACAGTGCCGAAGTTTTTTCATTGACCTCGTTGATATCCCCGATATAGGTGTAGGTGCCACGACCTTTCTGTGCAGCCTTACGCATGAAATACGAGTTGGGAGCTGAACCGATACCGATAGTGAACAGGCGGCTGTCACCCAGCTGACGGTCGATGAGAGCGAACAGTTCGCTCTCATTAGCGATGTTTCCATCGGTGATGAATATCACCTGGCGAAAGCGGGAGTACGACTCCTGACCTGACAGTGCAAGCTGCATGGCCGGCTTCATCTCGGTGCCGCCATTGGCTTCCAGGTTTTCTATAAACGTCTTTGCGTAACGTTTGTTGTCGGCAGACGTCTCGATAGTATCGGGAAACAGTTTACCGGCTTCATTATTAAACCAGATGATGTTGAAACGGTCGATAGCGCTCAGGCCATCGAGGGCGTTGATCAATGAAGCTTTGGCCTGTCCGATCGAGGTGCCGGCCATGGAGCCTGAAACATCGATGACAAAAACGACATCGCGCGCCTGTATCCGCTGCTGTAGATGGCTCAGGTCGGGTGGCAATAATGTCAGCAGGGTGTATTTGCTGGTGTCGTCATCAGTCTTATTATTTACCTGGGTGACGGCGGATAGCTGGGGCTTGCTATTCAACTGCGGTACCCAGACGAGTTCGAAGTCACGGTCGGCTGGAATATTTTCACCGATGGTGGAGATGCTGTAACGGTTTTCACTGGTCTGATTAATGTCGATGCGATGATAGGAACTGCTCAGATCGTACAGGCTGACGCCGGCGTCGAGCAACACATGTATGCGAGTCGGGTTATTGTTATGATTTACCGGGTCTGTCTCAGTAACGACACTGCTGTCATCCATGTTTCCATACTGTACTCCTGTGGCTGGAGTGCTGGCTGCAGAGGTGACTGTATCTCTGGCACCATGATAACGTGGTCCGACGACCATGGGAAAACGCAGACGATAACTGCCATCCTTGTAGTCGATTACCTGCTGGTACTCAAACTCGACGCTGATCTCCTCACCGGGTGCTATGTTAGCAAGGGAGGTGGTGAAAACGTTGGGGCGCTGCTGCTCTATCAGGCTGGCTTTCTTGCCCGCTGCCTTTGCCTGCTGATATGTTTTTCTTGCAGTGATGCGTTCTTTTACCTGTCCTTCGATGATACGTTCACCTACGATCATACGAAAGTGGTCGACTGCAGCCCTCTCGGGTAAAGGGAAGACATAGATACCTTCCGCCCATAATGCGCTGCTGTTCTTGAACTGCTGTTTGACCTTTGCCCTGGCGATAGCCCCTGTGACCTCGATATCGACATCGGTCTGTAACTGTAGAGCTTCGATATAGCTACCGTTATCAGGCAGTAACCAGACAGAACCATGCTGGCTCTGGTAGGGGTCTGCAGTTTCTTCGCTATTTGCGTATACATACTGAAATAACAGGCCAAAGATAAGATACATGCTGATAGTGATCAGCGTTTTATTGATGAACATAAGTGCTAGTGAAAAAGCTCTATGCTTTATATCTGTTCGATGAAAATCGTAACTGTTCATGGTGATCATTCGTTCTACCCCTGGTGGTGGCACACCGACTGTGTGCCACCGGCTAGATGATTAAAGGCTCTTTATCCGCTTGTAGCGATGTCCGACGGTGATGATCCGGTTGCCAGCGATGACCAGGTAAGCATTCATCAAACCTGATAGCCTTCGGATCACGACCCTTCCGACATCGGACGCGATCAGGCGCAGACACTTACGGTCGAAGTAACACAGCATGGTGCCGTTGCTGTTACGTTTACGCGTGCCGTAGTGGCATAGCCAGTGGATGATCAATGGCGGGATGCAGCGCTGCTGTGAGCGTTCGATCGCATGGCTGGTCATGCGGAAGTCGCTGGTGATCGCCGATGCCTTTCTACCGCCATTGATATCCTGTTCACCTGATGTATCGTACAAGCATGCCTGTGCGCGGTATTTCAAAACCGCGTGGCTGCATCAGCGACTACCGGGCTGATACTCTCTTCACTCACAGGCGAAGTAGCTACCTGCTCATCAGTGGCTGAGAAGACTTCTGCCATCGACTCGCCTATCGACTTGCCGGCGCGTTCGAAACGGATCACTACCCGGCGGTCGAAGGTGTAGGCCTCCAGGTTGCCGGCACTGGACTTCATCTTCGCTTCGCCGAACGCTTTGCTTACGATGCGTTCTCCATCGACCCCGGCAGAGATAAGCTGTTCACGTACTTTCTGTATACGTTCGTTGGCCAGAGCCAGGTTCTGTTCCTTGTTGCCGCGACGGTCTGTATAGCCATCGAGATGCAGCTCAAGGTCACCCATGGTATTTACCAGGTCAGCGATCGCTGCCAGGCGGGCAGGGTAAAACTTTTCGATGTCGGTACTACCGGAGCGAAAGTAGACATCAAGGCTAAGGTCTGTCACTAGAATATTCATAAGTTCCTCGTGTGCGGTGTTTTCATCATCTGTTATGACCGGGTTGACAGGTCCCAGCTGTGCGAGCTGGATACTGTGCTCGGTGTTTCGGGTTTCTGTGCTGTGACGCTCGGGATCTGTGCTTACATCAGTTTGTACGGCATCTTCAGCCATGACGTTCTCACCCAGGGCGTCTTCGTCATGAGCCGTAGTGGCAAGATCGCTTTGCTGTGAGTCACTCTCGCTGTCTGCAGATACTTCCTGGTTAGAACCGATCAGTGCACCAATGATGCCGCCGACGACGAGGCCGACAGGGCCGGCGATAACAGTACCCGTCGCAGCCCCGACACCCATACCGGGATACATATAGGTTTCGGAAGTGTTGTCGTTGCTGTTAATATTGTCACTGGTCGTCAGCTCGTCAGCCCTGGCTTCACTGGTGTAAGGCACAGATACATGTGCTTCAGAAGCATATGCATTGGTTGATAGTACCGATCCCGAAAAAACAGCACCGCTAAGTGCCATGGATACTGCGATATTCAAAAGCGATTTTTTCATTGTTCTCTCCGCGTTGTGATTAATTGTTTCTGTGAAACATGTCTGTCGTTTCCACGTTGCTATTAAATCAATCGAAGCGGTCTCAATCTTTGCCAGTGGATGGAGGAAATATGGAGAAAAGATGGAGATGGAGTACGGGCGTATATAATTCATTTAATATAAGCAGATGAATAGTTTGAGGTAGAAAAAAGTGAGACAGAGCGTAGCTATCGTAGAAGATGACGCGGAACAGCGCCGATATTATGCCGAAGCCCTGCGCTCGAACGATTACGTTGTGCTGGAATATGAAGACCGTGAGCAGGCTGTACAGGCATTCGAGGTCGTTTTACCTGACCTGGCGATACTGGACATCGCGTTAAAGTCAGAAGTCGGTGGCGGCTACGAAGTATGCCGTTACCTGAAACAGCGCGACGCCAGTCTGCCTGTTATCTTTCTTACCAGTCGTGGCGATGAGCTGGACAAGATATACGGCCTGCAACTGGGTGCCTGGGATTATCAGACCAAGCCGGTGTCGTTGGATTACCTGCTGGTGCGGATAGAGTCTTTTTTTCAGATCAAAAAGTCGGCGGCTGATGCACAAAGCGTCAATGCTGGGAAGGGCAGTAAAACCTCCGGTGACCTGAGGCTCAACCTGAAATCGATGCAGTGCTTCTGGAAGGAAAGTGAAATCAACCTGACGCCAACAGAGTTTTCGATGCTGACTGCTATGGTCGAGAGCGGTGAAGCGGTGAGTATCGACCAATTGATCAAAGCGACCCAGCAGGGTGTAGTTGAAGATAACACCATCAATACACATATCCTGCATATCAGGAAAAAATTCAAAAAAGCTGATGCCGGATTCGAGTGTATAAAAACGCGATACGGTTTCGGCTATCAATGGTTATCTGAATGAAACTGGGTACACGCTTACTGGTGTTCAGTTCGATCTTCCTGCTGACACTGCCACTGCTGGGTTATTACTTTATCGACAAGATAGAGCGTTCGCTGCTGCAGGGGCAGCAGGATGTCCAGTCGATGACCGCGTCTACACTGGCATCGGTGGTAAAAGGTTATACCGACCTGTTCGATGTCGAAGAAGAAGCGATCTATGTCTATCCGAAGGAACAGAATGTCAGCATCGATGGCTATATCATCGAAGATGAAGACTGGTATCGGCTCAGGGAGAAGTTCAGCGCTTATGGTGACGATGGTTATCTCTCACTGCTGCTGACAGAGGATACGAAACACATCTATGCTTACCTGAAAGTAAAAGACCGGGATATCGTCTATCGTAATCCGCGTTATATCTCGCTGGACTCCAGTGACCACATCAGGATCGAATACCTCGATAAAGAAAACCAGCATGAACAACTTGTAGTAATGACCGAAGGGCAGGGCAATGTCAGCGTCTATGAAGTCGGTGATGAATGGAAAACCTGGAAGAACGGTCGGCATCTAAGTGCTGTTTATGGCGTATGGCGCGAGACATCGGAAGGTTACGATGTCGAGTTGCGTTTTCCGTCACAATGGCTTGGGCCTGAGCGGAGGTTATCTATCAGCGTCGTCGATGTCTTCGGTGAGAACGAGCGTTACCCCGACACCGTGGTATCGACCCAGTTACTGGGCAGCGAGATACTCAATCCATTATTGTTTCGCTCCAGGAAGATCGGAGAGGCTATCGCCAGCCTGAAAGATTCCAGTTCGCAGATATGCGTCATCGACAAGTTCCGCCGTGTGCGCGCAGTGATCGGTGGTCAGCAGTTGAACGATTCACTATGCCAGGCGACCGATAAGGTGAGCAAGGCCCTGGTCGAGAATGTGTTGCAAGGAAAAGAACAGCTGGCAGAGATCGTCAATGACGATGAGACATTGATCGTGGCAGCACATCCGGTGTTCGATGGCAGTAAGACCATCGGTGCTGTTCTCGTTAGCAGCAGTGATCAACAGATCCTGTCACGGCAACGTATCACCTTGCATGAAGTGGTACTGGTGACCGCCGGTATGTTTGCACTGGTGTTCGTCAGTCTGCTCATCTTCAGTTCATGGCTGGCTTTTCGTATAAACAGGTTGAAGAACCAGGCAGCTTCTCTGGTCGATGAAAGCGGCCGTATCATCGATAATATCGAGCTGGCCGATAACAGCCGTCGCGATGAGATCGGGGAACTGTCTCGCAGTTTTTCTACCTTGCTGAACAGGTTGAATACTTATACCTGTTTTCTGGAGACCGTGCCCAGGATGTTACGTCACGAGATACTCAATCCTGTTAACACTATCAGTATGGCATTACAGAACATGAAGGGTAAGTTCGAGTTGCAGGATATTGGCAAGACAGATGATATAACGACTGCGGCTAATGCCATCGAACAGTTGCAGCTTATCGTGTCCAGCCTGACGGAAGCCGCTAATATCGACGAAGCGCTGATACATGACGAGACGCATAGCTATGACATCGCTGCCCTGCTGGATGAATATGTCACTAACTCGCAACGGAAACACGAGGATGCAAGATTGCTATATCATGGCGCGACATCAGGCGTCCTGCTCGAAGGCAATGATATCCGCATGCTTCAACTGCTCGATAAGATCAAGGATAATGCCATCGATTTTGCTTTCCCTGAAACAGATATCGTGTTCGAGCTTGATAGCAGTCAGGATGATCATGTTGTCATCTCTATCAGAAACGAGGGGGAGAGCATCCCGCAGCAACAGCTGGATATGCTTTTTCAGGGGATGATGTCAAAACGCTCAGTAAAAACAGGTACACCTCACCTGGGTATCGGTCTATACGTGGCACACAAGATCGCGCAATTCCACCGGGGCCAGCTAGACATAGCTAATCGGAGGGATAAACAGGGTGTAGAAGTTGTATTAGTATTACCCAGGATAAAGAATAACGGTCAATAAACAGATGAACCAGGCATAACGGTGTAGCGATGAGTGAAAAACAGATAGTACCTATAAGAATTGCCGTGCTAACGGTTTCCGATAGCCGCACCGAAGCGGATGATACCTCTGGCAATGCGCTGGTAGAACGACTGACACAGGCTGGTCATATGCTTGCCGAAAAACTCATCCTGCCGGACGACAAGTACATCATCCGTGCGGCAGTGTCACGCTGGATTGCCGACAAAGAGGTGGACGTGGTCATCAGTACCGGCGGTACTGGACTGACGGGGCGTGATATCACTCCGGAAGCGGTGCAGCCATTATTCGACAAAGAGATCGAAGGCGTCGGTGAACTGTTCCGCTGGATCTCGTACCAGGAGATCGGAACATCGACCATCGCTTCGCGTTGTGTCGGTGGCCTGGCCAACGGCACCTTTATCTTCTGCCTGCCGGGATCGACCGGGGCATGCCGTACCGGCTGGGACAAGGTCATCGCACCGCAGCTAGACTGTAATACAACTCCCTGCAACATAGTTGCGTTGATGCCCAGGCTGCTGGAAAAGTGATTTGAAACGTAATGTACTGGGATCGTTGCAGACGATTTTCAGCATACACTCCATCCATGGAGATAAAAATGAAAACAATAAAAACCGATGCAGCTGATTACTGTGCATCGCCGGGGCTGCTCTCGGTCGAACAGGCCATCGAGAAGATCCTGTCGCAAGCGACAGCTGTCGAGCAGGCTGAAAAGGTCGATATCCTGGATGCATTAAACAGGGTGCTTGCTGAAGATCTACATTCCAGTATCGATGTTCCCGGCTACGATAACAGCGCGATGGATGGCTACGCGGTACGCAGTGAAGACTGCCAGGCTTCGGGGTGCGTTTTACCGGTATCGCAGCGTATCCCTGCAGGGCAGGTGGGTACGGCACTGGAACCTGGCAGTGCTGCTCGTATCTTTACCGGTGCGCCTGTGCCCGACGGCGCTGATGCGGTCGTCATGCAGGAGATGTGTCAAGCTCAGGAAAATGACGAGCAGGGCGCCGTGGTTACGGTCAATACCATGGTAAAAGCCGGCGCTAATATACGCCGTGCCGGTGAAGACATCGCAGAAGGCAGCGTGGTTTTACATGCGGGAAAACGCTTGCGTGCACAGGAGATGGGCTTGCTGGCATCAGTCGGCCTGGCTGAATTCAAGGTCAGGCGAAGATTAATAGTGGCAACTTTTTTTACCGGCGATGAAATCGTGGCACCGGGCCAGCCGCTTGCAGCGGGGCAGATCTATAATTCAAACCGTTATACTTTGCGTGGACTGTTACAGGCTATGGACTGTGAGATCATCGATCTTGGTATCGTGCCCGATACCCTGGAAGCGACGCTCGATGTTTTACAGCAGGCCGCAGTGAGTGCCGACCTGGTCATCACCAGTGGCGGCGTTTCGGTCGGCGAGGAAGATTATGTGCGTATCGCCCTGGAACAGCTCGGTGAACTCTCGATGTGGCGGATAGCGATGAAACCGGGTAAACCGGTCGCTTTTGGTAAAGTTGGCAAAGCGCTATTCATGGGGCTGCCGGGTAACCCGGTATCAGTCTTCGTTACTTTTCTCCTGTTCGCACGTGCGCTGATCCTGAAGCTGCAGGGCGCTGAAGACTTTCTCGCTAAACCTGTTTCTGTGGTTGCAGATTTTGACTGGCAAAAAGTCAATCGCCAGGAATATCTGCGAGTGCGTTTGATACAGAAAGATGGAGAGCAGTTAGCCCAGCTGTTTCCACATCAGGGCTCAGGTGTATTATCTTCCGCAAGCTGGGCCGACGGCCTGGTCGAAGTGATGATAGGTAAAGAGATCAAGAAAGGCGATATGGTCAATTACCTGTCATTTGAAGGACTGTTGTAAAAAGCTTAATAGCTCTGGAGTACCCTGGTAAGCAACACAGATGAGTTGCCATGGTTATTACAGTATCACCACCTGTGCCTTCGTTATAAAAAATCTGCTTACGATGCTGACAGGTTCCTTCCATAACCGATCCTGGTAAGTCACAGTAATTATGACGAATCTAAAACGTGTGGTGACATAATTCTGACATTATTCGACCACACCTTAGACTGTTTCTTAAATAATTCTCGTGTAACCCGGTTACTTTCAACCACTGCATTGATCACTCTGCCTGTCACCAAGGGCTTTGAGTTACCTGGATACCTAACTGGCTGAATTGTACGGCTCAAGACCAGAGAGAATATTAACTGGCATACATGTTGCAGTAGTACTAACAGGATTTAAAAGACTAGTAACAATCGTACAAACTTTCAGGAATGGAACAATGAAATATATAACGTTAAACCGGCAAGATAAGGTGATCCTGGAGATCGGGTTTTGGTTATTGATCTTTGTTCTTGTTTGTATCTTTTCCGGGGTGGTTTTCAGCCTTTAATTCTTAAAAAAAATAAATGTATAAATAAATAGAATTATTTTGGACGTTAATCATGATCTTTTATGATCGGAACAAGAAACATGTGGAAAGTAGAATACAAACCAAATAATGATTCTCAACCATGGGCATTACTGGCGACATACGATAACAAAGCGAGTGCCATCCTTCATGCATCCAGGGTATCGGCTGAGTATTATATGATAAGAGTAACTGATCCGGAACGGGTCGTCGTGTGGAGAAACAACTGAGCAGCGCTGGCAGGACGCGGCACTACTTTACATCAGGAACACCGTCGGGCAGCTACCTACGGCCTCTGTCCTATGGGAGTTTTGTTAATATAAAACTATTTTATAAAAAGTAAAAATAAATTAACCCGTTTCGGGATTAACTGCGTTTACCTGTATGAGACTAATACGACGCAGGAGTATCCCAATGAATAACCGTCTGATCAAAACAGTACCCAAAGTTGCACTCACCGCTTTCCTAAGCAGCTCCATATTACTGGCATGCGCACCCTCTGAAAAAACGGCAACGGCACAGATACAGATACAGGGTGGTACGCCAGCACTGATAGAGCATGAGCTGACATCGCAGGAAGAAGTTAAAGCGGTTCCCCCTGCCAACCTCACTCAGCCGGCGCCAGTGGCCCTGCAAGAGAACTATAAAGAAAACCGGGCGAAGCATAGCGCAGCGAGAATGGATAGCTTGAATCAGTCCTCCGTGCTCGGCAAACAATCCGGCGCTGCAGCAAGGATGCTTTCGCCGATGACCGGCTATCTGGCAGTACCCTTGTCATCGATACGAGAACCGAGCGAAACTCTCGACCGTGAAAACTATAAACATTTTGATGATAACCAGATAAGACTGGCAGCAGAATCACCGGTATCGACCTTTAGTATCGATGTCGATACCGGTTCATATAGTAACGTCCGCAGGATGATCAATGCAGGCGTACTGCCTCGTGAAGATGCAGTACGCGTCGAAGAACTGGTCAACTATTTTTCCTACGATTACCAGCAAAGGGACGGCTCTGGACAGCCGTTCACGATAAAGACTGAAGTCGGTGTAACGCCGTGGAATCCTGACACGCATCTGTTACATGTCGGTATAAAAGGTCATGATATCGCTGCTAAAGAATTGCCGGCATCCAACCTGGTCTTCCTGGTGGACGTGTCGGGTTCGATGAACTCGCCGGCAAAACTTGGCCTTCTTAAATCAGCCCTGAAGATGCTCAGCAAACAGATGCGTAGTGAAGATCGTATCTCTATCGTGGTCTATGCCGGTGCCAGCGGTGTCGTGCTCGAACCGGTCTCAGGTAACCAGACAGCAAAGATCGCAAATGCGCTTGACGCCTTATCAGCCGGTGGCAGTACCAATGGTGCAGCCGGTATCCGCAGTGCGTATCAACTTGCAGAGCAGGAATTTATCAAAGGTGGTATTAATCGTGTCATCCTTGCGACCGATGGTGATTTCAATGTTGGGACGGTAAATTTTGAAGCGCTGAAAGACCTGGTGGAAGAGAAACGCAAGACAGGTATCTCTTTGACAACCCTCGGTTTCGGTACAGGAAACTATAACGATCATCTCATGGAACAGCTTGCTGATGCCGGTAATGGAAATTACTCTTATATCGACACGCTCAACGAAGCGCAGAAGGTGCTGGTAGATGAGATGAGTTCGACCTTGAACACCATCGCCAAAGACGTGAAGATTCAGGTTGAATTCAACCCCGCCGTCGTTTCTGAATACCGCCTGATCGGCTATGAAAACCGCGCGCTGAAACGGGAAGATTTCAATAACGACAAGGTTGATGCGGGTGAGATCGGTGCAGGGCATACGGTGACCGCTTTATATGAGGTCACGCTCAAAGGCAGCAAGGGTAAAGCGATCGATCCACTGCGATATTCCAAACCCGCGTTGGCAGACAACGGGCACTCGAATGAGATCGCTCACTTACGTCTTCGTTATAAAGAACCGGATGGCGCTAACAGCAAGCTTATCGAATCCCCTGTGAAGGCCTCACAGATCGAAGCAGATATCGCCAATACCAGTGATCGTTACCGTTTCTCTGCATCGGTAGCAGGTTTCGGTCAGTTACTTCGCGGAGGCAGGTATACCGATGATTTTTCCTATGACGATATACTTGAACTTGCCAGGGAATCACGCGGCGAAGACAGATTCGGTTACCGTGGAGAATTTATCTCAATGGTCAACCTGGCGAAATCGCTGTCATCGACCGGCCGGGAGGAGCTTCAGGCGTCGCGTTAATCTACCTGCGGCCATCGGACAAGCATGCTCACATGATTGCCTGATGGCCGAGGTTTTTCGTATAGAGAAAATAAAGTAAGCTTAAGCGATGGTGAATGAAATATCTGATGAGGACCTGATGATGAGTTATGGTGCGGGAGATGCTGATGCTTTCGATGTCCTGTATCAGAGGCATAAAGACCAGCTATACCGTTTCGTATTAAAGCAGAGCGGACCGGAGGCTGTCGATGAGCTGTTTCAGGATATCTGGCTGAAGGTTATCAATGCGCGCCATGATTACCAGGTGAAAGCCAGTTTCAAAACCTGGTTATACCATCTTGCCCGCAACCGAATCATCGATATGTACCGCAGGAACAGCATCAGGCCTGTCGATGATAATGCGCAAGAGCCCGATCAACTCGTCAGCACATCGATCGCTCAGCCAGAGAAACAGGTGCAGACACAGGATCAGTTTGAAGCTCTCAGCATAGCGATAACTGAACTGCCGCGCGAGCAGAGAGAGGTCTTCCTGCTTCGTGAAGAGGCGGGACTCAGTGTCGACCAGATAGCCGAGACCTGTGGTATCAATTTTGAAACGGCAAAAAGTCGCTTACGCTATGCCATCGACAAGTTACGTAATAAATTGCTGATACATGTGGGAGAGAGCTGATGGCTATAGATGAAGAAAAGCTCTCGAAGATCTACCAGCAAGGCAAGGGGCAGGGGCCATCAGCGCAACTGGACAAGGCTATCCTTGAGGCGGCGCATGCAGCAGTACAGCAAGATAAGAGTGATGCTGTTCAGCAAAGCGAGGTTACGGCTGAGCGGGGAAAAGTCAGGGGGCCTTTTTCGGGCGGCTGGCCAGCGATGGCTTCGATTGCAGCATTATTGCTGATTACTGTTGTCCTGGTCCCACTGATCGAGCAGGAAGCTCCACCAGAAGCTCTGGATTATATAGATGGTACGGCAGACAGGCTCAAAGAAAAACAGGTAGATGCAGATTCGGTGAATAAAAGCGAAGAACTACCTGCTGTTCTAAAAGCCAAAGCACGCTCACAAACGGAGCGCCATTCAAGTAAACCGTCACAGCCTGGAACACAGTTGCCAGGTACACAGTTGTCAGAACCATTGCAATCAGGTGCGCTAAATGAAACAGCGACATCGCAGAAGAAAAACTTGAGTAGACAGCCGTTAGCAGCAGGCGAAACTAAACGCCTGAAACAGCCAACGGTCGGTGGTTATACTTCACAGCTATTGAAGCCGGTACCGACTGCCGTCATGCAATCTGAGCAGACTGTATCAGACCAGGTCGCATCAGGACAAGCTGCATCAAAAAAAGCTATGAACGATGAACGAGAACCTGAGATCAGGCCGGACGCCGACTATAAACAGGAGGTTTCGTCTACTGCCGATACAGCTATGCAAGAGATAAAAGAGACAGCGCTTGTTGAACAAGCCGATAAGTGGCTGCAGGAAATACGTGAACTGATCGAGAATGGCAATTTTATCGAGGCACGTGATGAGCTTGAACAATTCAAACAGTACTATCCGGATGAAGAGATCGATGCTGAAATATCAACATTGATCAAAGAGTTTTTTCAGGACGAATAAACTGAAAGCGGCACCCTGGGCTCTTTTCATGCCGATCAACAGGCATCTATCGGAGATGAATAACTTATGTGCAGCTGTTCAGATATGATCTGACAGCTTTGCCACTGAACCTGATATATCCTTACAGCAGCCGAGTGTGCAGATGCATCTGTAAGCTATTCATCGTTAAATCGTCCTGACTGAGATAAAACGCCCTGTTTTGGACTGTCACAGCGTGGCCTTTGTTTAGTCAGTCTATACCGCATAACGGACCTTCAAGAAATTTACATGACAGAGGTAAAATATGACTAAGCAGACATTTAGGTCTGGTTAAATATTAATCCCTCCGGCACCTTTTTTAAATCCCTCCGGCACCTTTTTTCTCCGGTACCTTTTTTGCCTTTTTTGATGAAGCACATAATGGCAAAATGGTGTATGAATTTGCAAATTTCGAGATCAAACCCAAGCCGCGGATCGGGACGCAGCATCATCACAGAAACACGAGACGAGCTCACATGAACATCGACCCAATTCCGCTGTTACGAGCATCGCAGGTACGTCCATTTCTCGCCTTTATGGATCGCGTCGGTGCGCCGCGCGAACGGTATCTACGCCAGGCAAAGCTGCCACTGCTCGTGTACGACGACGCCGAGGCGGTATTACCGGAACTTTTCTTATGGGGCTTAGTAGACAAGCTTGTGCACAACGAGGGCATCGAGGACTTCGGTCACCTCGTGGCGGTGCACACCCCGCTTTGGCAGTCGGAACCAGAACTCATCAGTTTGCTTCAGTCTTTGCCGACTCTGTGGATCGCCCTGACGACATTTTGCCGCGTGACCAGACACTTCAGCACCGCGGATCAGTTTGTGATTATTCGCGAAGGGGACTATGCCATCCTGCAACGCCGCCAGCGCCCGGGTATTCCCGGTGAGGATCAGGCCGAGCTCTATGACCTGAAACTAATGATCCAGCTCGTGCAACTCGCAGGCGGCCGGGATTGGGTGCCTTCCGAAGTTCTCGTGAGCGAAGTCAATGCCCAGCGTCTGTCACGCAGCAAAGAATTCGAGCATGTGCGGATCCGGCGCAGTGATACCTTTACCTGCGTCGTTTTCCCGACCGACATGCTGGTTTTACCAATGAATATGCTGACACGTCCATGCGAACTGCAATTACCGAAACCGCTCGCAGACAATTTTATCGAATCACTCAGCGCGGTAATCGGCAGCTACCTTCAAGACGGCAATATGAATATCCGACTCGCCGCCGAGATGGCTGGCCTATCCAAACGAACCTTTCAACGCCGCCTGGGATATCTGCAGCTGGACTACAACACACTGATCGACCGGGTGCGACTGAAGCAGGCACTGTCGCTGTTGGTCGAGCCGGATATACCCGTGACCGAAATTGCCTTTGACCTCGGCTACAGTGACGCCGCAAATTTTACCCGCGCTTTCCGCCGCTGGACCGCGCTTTCGCCCCGGGAGTATCGGCACCAGCATCAGCTCGTCTAACGAAACCCATGTGGCACCAGATGACAAGTGGGATCTCTTGCTCTGCCCTATACTTTCCGTCGCTGGTATGTTTAGAGATGCAGATGGTTCCTATGACGTATTTAGCACCGAAGGCCCCGGCAGGCAAAGAAAGCAACTGGCTGCAAACCGTAGCCGGCAAAAGCTGGTTCACGATATTAAGAATGCACTGTCCACTGGAGCCCCGGATCATCAAGACCTGACGGCAGAATGAACTTGAGTCAGTTAATTAATTAGAGTTAGCAGCCACATTACTGGTGTCGCTGTAAATACAAAATATAACTATGAGGATAGATAATACAATGACACTCCACAAGAGACTAGCGGCAAGCGTGACGATACTTCTTGCAGTTTTCTGCATGAGTTCCTTCGTACAAGCCGCACCGAAGCTGGAAGCAGTTGCGGAGCGCGCCTACCTCTACGGACTGCAGCAGGCGATTTACTACGGCCAGCGCTGGACCTACACCCAGAACGACGTCAAGAACAATGACGTCTATTCGGGTCTCAACCAGTTTGCCTGGGTGCGCAAGCAGATTACCCCCGATTATCCAGTGGTCACGCCAAATGCAACCACGCTGTATGGCGCTGGCTTTCTTGACCTGCGCGCAGGGCCGGTCGTCATCGAAGTGCCAGAGATCACGGACCGCTATTTCAGTGTTCAGGTGATGGATCAGTACGGCATTTTCCGGATGATCGTCGGTTCGCCTTTCAATGGCACAAAGGCACGCAAATACATCCTGGTACCGCCGGGCTTCACCGGCAATGTGCCGGCCGATTTCCCGACCACCGAAATCATCCAGTGGCCATCTCTGACCGCCTATGGAATTGCGCGGATGGCGGTCGAGACCGGAACCGATGCCGAGATCAAGATCATCAACGGCTATCAGGATGAGACCACCATCACCCCGTTGGCCGACTGGCTGGCCAATGACCACAAGGGCATCGCCCAGGCCGACAGAAAGATCGTAAAGGGCGATTTTCCCATCCCCGATGGTTTGCCTGAGTATCAGTTCGGTCAGGTCGACAAACAGACTGCCGAGCAATATTTTACCCTGCTCAGCGTTATCCTGAACGATCCGACCATGCCGACGCTAACGGATTCGATCATGGAAGCCGAAATGCTGAAGCAGCTTGAGGCGGCAAATATCGGCAAAGGTCTGACCTTTGACTGGGCCAGGCTGACACCGGAGCAGCAGAAGGCGCTGGAGACCGGATTCAAGGCCGGGTTTGACAATGTGCGCAAGACGCTGAAAAGCAACATGATCGATATGAATGGCTGGGGGGTCGTGCGCAATAACGGAGGGTTTGAAACCCGCTGGATGGACCGCGCGATCATCGCCGATGCAGCCTGGGGCGCGCCGGACAAGAACATCTCGCATGGTGGCGCGTTCCTGTTCACTGATGCCGATGGCAAGCCGTTCAGCGGCAAGAGCAAATACACCATGACCTTTGACATGAACGACCTGCCGCCGGTTACCCAGTTCTGGTCAATCCCGATCTATGACGTCAACGGCTATTTCGTCGCGAATGAGATCAACCGCTACACCGTCAACAGCTTCATGCTGGCGGCCGGCGATCTGGTGGCCAAGGACGGCAAGCTGGTGATTTATATCCAGCACGAAAAGCCTTCTGCTCCGGATCAGGCTAAGAACTGGTTGCCGGCACCGGCCGACGGGTTCCGCTTTACCTCGCGTTACTACGGGCCCTATGCACCTCTCACCGACGGCTCTTACAACATGCCCAAAGTGGTAAAAGTGAAATAGAGCTAACGAGCGCTTGCCCAGAAGCGGAATAAAGGTGTTCCGGGGCAGGCGCTATCTCGCTAGCGTTAACCTGTAACGAGACAACCATTAGAACTAAAGGACTAAAATGAAACTACTTAAATCACCCTTATTCCAGGCCGCCGTCGTTGGTATGGCTCTGTCAGGCATGTCGATCGCACATGCGGAAGTCACAAAGGAAACACTCGAGTCGATTTCCATCCCGGACAAGGTCGAAACCTCAATCGGCACTCTGAAGTTTTTCGACGGCGTCCCCACCGACGCCACCATCGACAAGCTTTATGACAACCTCGACCGCATGCGTGGGGTTGAGGTCTACCTGAACAACCAGGGTGCAGGATCGCTGAACGCAATGCGTACCGGTAATGCAAGCATAGGCGCGGATAGTTCTAACAAAGTTACGATTTCTGAACAGCTTCTCAAGCCCGCATCGCTCTATCTGACGGGTAATACGTCGAGCCTGTATGCGCTTACTTACCTCGACCTGAAAACCGACGGGCCGCTGGTCGTCGAACTTCCGCCCGGCATGCTCGGGTTCCTTGACGATGCCTGGTTCAGATTCATTAGTAATCTTGGTGTGATAGGCCCCGACAGAGGCAAGGGTGGCAAGTATCTGCTGTTACCGCCGGGTTACACGGGAGACGAACCCACGGGTTACTTTATCGTCAGAACCAGTACCTATAACAATCTAATGTTCCTGCGCGGCTCCATAGCCCATGGTATTGCGCCTGCCGTAGAGAACATTAAATCAAAGCTCAAGATATACCCGCTTGCAAAGGCGGATAATCCGCCTGCGACTGAGTTCATCAATATGTCCGGTAACAGTTACAGTACGATTGTGAAGAAAGACATCAGTTTTTTTGAAGATCTTAATCGGCTTGTGCAGGTTGAGCCCGTCGAAGCCATCGGGCCGGAAATGCGTGGTCAATTGGCAGCGATAGGTATCGTCAAGGGTCAGCCCTTTAAGCCCGATGCGAGCATGAAAAAACTGCTGAATGAAGCCGCGATAATTGCTAATGCGACTGCCCGCGCGATCACCTACCAGCCGCGCATCGACGGTGTGTATATCTATCCCGATACCAACAGTTCCTGGACCACGGCCTACGCCAACAAAAACACCTCGTTCGAAGCTAACGGCACGATGGGGCTGGATGCGCGGGTGCTGTTTTATTTCAATGCGACCGGTGTCACACCCGCTATGGCGACGACCCGGGCTGGCGAAGGCTCCGATTATGCCCTGGCCTATCTGGATGCCAACAAGAAAGCATTCGATGGCTCAAAAACTTATAAGCTCCACCTGCCGCCTGATGTTCCGGTAAAGAATTTCTGGGCGGTCACCTTGTATGACACGCAAACGCGCTCTTTGCTGCAAACCAGCCAGCCCTTTCCAACGGTCGGTAGCCAGAACGAAGGGTTCCAGAAAAACGCCGACGGTTCCTACGACGTCTATTTCGCGCCGCAAGCGCCTAAAGGCAAAGAAGGCAACTGGTTACAGACGGTTCCCGGCAAGAGCTGGTTCACCATCCTGCGTATGTACGGCCCATTAGAGCCATGGATTAATAAGAGCTGGCGGCCAGGCGAGATTGAACTCGTTCGGTGATCACTTGAAAGCACTCGAAGCGGGTAAAGCAGTGAAAAGATTAATGTCGCAGAATCTGGTGACCAGTAGTGATTGAACTGGCCAATAATTAAATATTTTATCGAAGGGGTAATTCAAATTGAAGCTTAAATGCTCAAGAATACTGACATCATGTATCGTCAGCATGATTGCAGGTGCCGTTAATATTGCACCAGCTGCTGCTGAAGATGCCGCGAAATTGGCGAAGAAACTGCAAAATCCGATTTCCGACCTGATTAGCGTGCCCATGAAACTAGACTGGGATACGGGTATCGGTCCAGAGGATGCGGATCGTTCGACCTACGTCGTGGAGCCAGTATTACCTTTCGGGATTACTGAGAACTGGAATGTCATCTCGCGCACCATCGTCCCGGTCTACGTCGATGCCGAATCACCGGTAGCGGGCGGCAGCGATACCACCGGCATGGGTGATATTCTGCAAAGCTTCTTCTTCTCTCCCAAGGCGCCGACAGACAGTGGCTGGATCTGGGGTGCGGGACCGGTATTTGCTCTGCCCACTGGTGACGATGGACTCACATCGAATAAATTCAGCATCGGTCCAACGGCGGTGGCGTTGAAGCAGACTGATGGCTGGACCTACGGCGGCCTGGTCAACCAGTTGTGGTCGGTTTCTGGCGATGATGCTGCCGCGGACGTCAATAGTACTTTTCTGCAGCCGTTCATGAGCTACACGACGAAAACATATACCAGCATCGGCTTAAATACCGAATCAACATACGACTGGGAGAACGAACAGTGGACAGTACCTGTCAACCTGTTCGTCAGTCAACTGGTGAAAGTCGGCAAGCACCCGGTCCAGTTTCTAGCCGGTTATCGCCACTATGCTGATGCCCCGAATGATGGACCGGATTGGGGTATTCGATTCCAGGTGACGTTACTGTTCTCTGAATGATCGGAAGTACTCCGGACATTGTATCAAGTTGCAGTATGCTACGATTTGTAATAGCTAGTATTGAACTGTTTTACAAGCTGTCAGATAAAGTTTGAGCTACTACTCTTATATTATTTGATAGTGTTCTCTCAGGTGAGAGATGACCTCATCCTGCTGGCCCCTGAAGACCACCCGGTCTTCTTTTTTGGCGATCTGAAAATCATACATCGGGTCGTAATAATCGACTAACATCACTTCGATCCAGTGCCTATGTCCCTGTGTGTCACCTGTCGATAATTGCTGATCGATGGCATCGGTCAGTATCGCTTTGAGTTCTTTGTATCTGACCCCGCCGAGGCGGCGCTGTATCTTATCGAGCGATGTCTGTAATTGTTCCGCCCAGGATTCAAAGCCGGCTTCTTCACCATGGTGTCGCTGATGTTCGGCCAGTGATTCCGTGATGTATTCCTGAAAGGTTATCTCGACCCTTTGCTCGATGCTGGCTTCCAGCAGGATCAGGGGGGATTGCTTCATCCTGGCGAAGAGTATGTCTGGGATCGCTCTGGAGCCGATACTGGTGCCTTCATCCTCCAGTACGATACGTGAGATACCTTTCTCCCTGTGCCGCATTAACTCGATAGACAGGCTGTTTTCGATATCGATCTGTGATGGCTGCGGTGTTGCATGCTTGCCGAACACCGAGCCGCGGTGATGATAGATACCTTCAAGATCGATCTGTCGTTCTAACTTTTTCAGTAACACGGTCTTGCCAATGCCGGTCCTGCCGCCGAGCATCACCGGGCTGAGCTTCTGGGCAGAGACCTCCAGTTCGTCGATCAGGAAGCGGCGCATGGCTTTATAGCCGCCTTTTACCCTTGGGTAGACGGTGCCGGTCTGCTCGTATATCCATTGCTGAGATATCTTCGAACGCATGCCGCCGCGAAAACAGTACAGCACGCCTTGCGGATACTGCTCGAAAAAATTCTGCCAGTGTTGCACACGCTGTGATTTCGTTTCGCCCTTAACCAGCTCATGTCCCAGCTCGATGGCTTTATCCTGGCCCAGGTTCTTGTAGCGTATGCCGATCGCTTCACGTTCTTTATCATTGATCAAGGGGAAGTTTTCTGCGCAGGGGAAAGCGCCCTGATCGAACTCTACCGGTGCGCGAACGTCCAGTAACGGGGTGTCGTTTAATAATATCGAGCGATAATCGTCTGTCTGCGGTAATTCCATCTGGCTATTTTATAATAATTCAGCGTTGCTGAGGATGCTTGATACTGTCAGAGTGATCTAGAAGTAATACTGATAGTTCAGGTTGATATCGGAAAAATCGACATCGTTGTCCTGCCACTGGTGTTTGGCGGACAACTTGATCGAATGATTGGTCGATATGACGAAGTTCTGGATGTATTGCACGCGCAGGCGGTAAATGTCTTCCTCGAATTGTTCGCCGCTGAATTCGAGGTGTGCCGTGGTATGTTTAAAGTGTGACAGGAAACCCGTGTTGAAGCCAATTGCCGGTTCCAGCAGGTTCTTCATTTTTTTGTTGATCTCGAGGCGGACGATAGCCAGCGCATAGTACTGATGGTCCTTGACTATTTCCCAGGTGCCGCCAGCACCGCCTGTTACGTGATATACAAGCTGGTCTTTATCGTAGGTTAGCTGCCGCTCGAAACCGGAATAAACTTTCCATGACAGCGGTTTGAAGAATTCGTTCTTGGGTGTGAGCGAGAAGATGTCTACCAGGTCCAGCTGGTAAAGTCGCAGGCCCACATTTTCTTCTGCACGCAGTTTGATACTGCCTATATTGATCTGGGCACCCTGCAGGAAACCGTCCTTATTATCTTCGAGATCGTGAAATGCCATCTTGAAACCGAGTTCAGCATAGTTGTTATCAAGACGCTGTCCCAGGCCAAAGCTGGCACGTTTACTTTTATGACCTTGCTCCGGCGCTATCGGTGTTGGCACCTGTTTACTGATGTCGATATCGACCGGGTATTCATTGAGTTTCTGTAATAACTGGTAGCTGCGTTTTGCAGTGGCCGGATCCCGTGATTTTTTCGTGTTCTGATAGCGCAGAAACTTGTATGCGAGGTCTATGGTGATTTTCTGATCCTTCAGGCTCATATTGTTAAATGCATCTGAGTCCAGAGTTTCTATATCTTCGGATAGTTCTAGTACCGTAGCTCTTTGTTGCTTACTCATGTCCTTCAGGATGTATTGTACTTCTGTCGCCCTTGCAGGCCGGTAGCTAACAGATCTTATCAGTTGAGCTTTCTCTACCGCCCTGACAGTGTCGACCGGGATCGCAGTAAGGATGAACTCATCGGTCAGTTCCACCTCGGGTCGGGCAACTTCTATCAACTCGAGCAGACGGTAAGAACAGTTTTCATCGAAGAAGTAATAATCAAAATTCATGGTTTTCAATTCCCATAAATGCTGGATCATTCTTTCCGTCTCTTCGGCGCTCAGGTTTAACTCGTATTCCCAGATATCACGATGTTCGATACGGTTGTATTCCTGGATCTTCTTGAAGTAAGGCTCGGAAATAAATATACCGGGGTAACCGCCTGCCAGGCCGCGGTAGGCATAGATCAGGGAGTTGTCGCTATTGTCGATATCTGCGCCAAAATTAACTGCATATGATAACCAGTCGGTTTTTGTATTATTCGAATTGTCCAGTCTTAGCAGGGTATGACCGAACATGGATGAAGGACTGTTCAGATGGTAGGCGGGGAAGACCATGGTCACGCTGTCGGCCTGGACCAGCTGCCGCCACTCGATATATTCATCACAGCGGACTTCAGGCAGCTGCTTGTGTGCGATATCGAGCTGTTCTCTCAGCCACTTCGCGCGTGCGATAAACCTGCATTGCGTCTGCTGATTATGGTCATCTGCTTCAAGAAAAAGATGGTTCAGTGTAGCGAGCAGTTCGGAGCGTGGATTCTTGTCTCCGTCGGTAGCTAAAAAAAATCGTCCATCATCCACCTGGCTGACATAGCCGCCATACTCCTTGTTGTAGTGTAACAGGTTCAACCATTCGGTCTTTTCCCACAAAATACGTTGTTTTGCTTTATCGATGTACGCATCCGCTGTAGCCACAGTACTGCTCGCATCAGCGATTGCCGGTAGCAATAGTAAGATGGATAACAGTGCGCTAAGTAACTTGTGATGGTTGAACTGAATAAGTTGAAACATAGAGGGTGTTGCTACAGGTATCACATAAAAAAGCCCTGTACCCAGGAGCTATGTTCCTGGTATGCAGGGCTTTTTAGAGAGCGGAGATTCTTAAGCGGTGATGTATTTCGCCAAAGTAGAATCAGCTTTCATTACTTCTTCGATAGAAGCGATCATTTCATCAGCAGTTACATCTTCGTTAGGGAAGATAACAGCAAAGTTTTCATGCATAACTTTTGCGAAGGTTGCACGGTCCTGCTTATCTACGCCGTAGATGACGGCAACGGTATCCATGGCATCGCCTTCACCTGCAGCAACATCTTCTGAAAACTCGCCCATGATTGAGCTGACCATTGATTTACCGCCGTAAGTCAATGTGCCTGATGTAGAACAACCGTTAGTACCGGTAGTCATACCGAATGTATTGTTACCAGATGTACCGTTGGTGATAGATGCGATGATGTGAGCACCGAGGCCAGACTGGCCTTCGAACAGCATGTTGCCCCAGCCACAATCCGGACCACCTGGTGCATCTGCCATAGCAACTGATGAAGCGCTTAATAGAGCTAAACCTGCGATAATTTTCTTCATTCTCAAACTCCAGTTTTTTTATTGATTATCTTTATAAAGAGCCATGATGATAAGCGAAAAATACGGTATCTGGCAAGCCGTAAAAGCCAATTACCCAAACCCGTTCTATCTGATTGATATCAAGGGAAAATTTATTATAAGCAGCCGCTGGATTTATAAGTCAGTGGTAGATGCATTCGATGGATTGCAGTGCCGCGGGTATACATATTGCTATGCCGTACTATGCTATGGCCCTGTTTATATATGAAACCATAATATTTATATGTTAACTTCTTTGTTCGATATATTTCAGTGTATCAAACTTACAAAATAATGATTCGATACTGTACTCTGGCTTGTATGTTGCTACTGTCATCATGCAGTAATTTACTGTTCGTACCTTATAAGTCTATTCCGGTGACCCCGGACGCTGCCGAGCTGTCATATGATGATGTCTATATAGAAAGCGGTGACGGATACAGGCTGCACGGCTGGAAGATCGATGCTGAAAAGCAGAAAAAAGGAACCATACTCTTTTTTCATGGTAACGGTGATAATGTCAGTACCCAGCTACCCAATACCTTCTGGCTGGCAAAAGAGGGATATGATCTGTACGTCTTCGACTATCGTGAATATGGTAAGTCTGAAGGTGAAGCTGACCTGGATGCAACTATCTCCGATATGGAGCTGATGATCACCTATGTGGTGAATGAGCTTCCTGATAAAAAGAAAGTGATAGTGATGGGACATAGCCTGGGAGCTGCAATGGCGATCTACGCTGTCGCCCATAGCGAGCATCGTGACAGGATAGAAGCCTTGATCACGCTGGAAGCCTTCAGCGATTACCATGATGTGGCACAGGAGGTGCTGTCCGGTAGCTGGCTGCTGTGGTTGTTCCAGTGGCCCTTGTCTTACACTATCGATAATTCTTACCGGCCACTGGACGCTATCGGCCTGGTTTCGCCAATCCCAGTATTAATCCTGCATAGTGAGTCAGACGAGATGATCGGCATACATCATGCGCAGAGGCTATTTGAAGCAGCCAGGCAGCCCAAGGAGTTTAAACTTATCAACAGCGATCATAATAATGTGCTTATTACAAAAGAAAATCGGCAGGTGCTGTTCGACTATTTAAAGACATTAGATCAATAGCAGTATGCTAACAGCGATAAACTGAGGCCGTCGTTTACATTTGTCATATATCGCTAAAGTTTCTTTGTCAGAGACAGTCTATTGTGTCGCGATCCTGGCAAAACGGGCTAACGCATTCGTCACTTTTTGCAATGGCTCTTCACATTGCTGGATACCATGCCTCCTGGCGAGATATGCCGGATCGTTATAAGCCAGCCACACATGTCCATCGACATCTTTATAAGCGAGAGCTTTTTGTGGCAGCTCCAGGGCCATTGTCTGTGAACATAGCATCAGCGGTGTGCCGACTTCAGGGTTGCCGAAGATTAACAATTCGGTTTCACGTAACTTCAAACCGGCCTGCCTGGCACCAGCTGCATGGTCGATACGTTTAAAAATTGTCATACCATTGCTTTTTAATGCGGTTTCAAGTTTGTCGATGGTTGTTGTCACAGTGTTACTGCTGGTAATTCGTATGACGCCATCTGATGTATCTGCATAAGCGTGCGTACCGAGCAGCAGTGTAACGATGATAGTATGAACAGAAACTTTATTTGCAGTATTCATGCCGGGTACCTGCCTCCTAGAGTTTTAATGATTAAAAAAACAGGGCCCTTTCGGGCCCTTATGAGGTAGCCCTGTATCAAGCAGGGCAGGAGTCAAAAAATACTTCCTGTGCGGACTTAGAAGATATGCGTCAGTTGTACCGCAAATCGTCCGGCCACGTCTTTCTGTTGCGCCTCGACGGTGGCAGTGTCCGACTCATATGAGCGGTCGGCATACTCGACGTTGACACGTGTCTTCTTGTTGAAATGATACTGAGTTCCCAGGGTTATCGTATCCGCTGTACTCTCATCATTTGCTGCAGAAGTAGGGTGGTTCTCTCCACGGGTATAGGTGTCATAACGCAGGTCTATCTCAAAGTTCGTGTTGGGTATATACCAGCCACCTTCGATATATCCGCCATCGGCTTCTTCATCATTGAATATATGAGCGGGGCGATGCTGTCCCTGGAAGATCATGCCTTCACCCTGCATGTATTCGGCTGTTACACGAAATGGTTTAGCAAGATATTTGACACCCAGGCCAGATCGGGTACGGTCCTGTTCCTGGGTCTTGTCGTACGCATTGGTGCGCTTGCCATCCTGGTACCAGGCAAACATCTTCAGACCTTCGCGCCTTCCGCCTTTACCACCGAAGACGTTCTCGGATGACCAGTACAGATACAGATCTTTATTGTCATCATTATCGCTATAGTTCAGGCCATTACCGTTGCCCAGCATGATGGCATAGCTATGCTCCCAGCTATCAGATTTGAAAGTATCGAACACCTGCACACCGACATCTCGAAATGCACCGACTGATCTCGAATACTGTGCCATGTTGGCGTCAGGTGTCGCCTGCGGTGCAGAGTTGGTGTCAGTACTTTGCGGGAACCTTTCCAGCAGCATCTGGTTGGTTACCGATGTGAAGTTGATGTAATCAAATACATGGATTGCCTGCAGCCCTTCCTCCGCACCGGGGTACTTGAACATACCGGCCCGTATACGGGCGCCTGGGATATGGTTCAAGGTGATACTGGCGTCGGTTAGCGCGGCACTATAACCGCCTGGTGCGGTGATGCCATTGTTACCGAATTCGGCGAGCAGGAAATAGTTTACTTTTGAATCCAGTGGCAATCCTGTTCCACGAACACCGACACGAGCGCGGTTTACGTTGAATGCACTCTGGCTGTCCAGGTTAGGCGCGATCAATTTTGGTGGGATATAACCGCCCGCTGCATTCGCGTCACTGCTATCTTTCTGGTACTGCGCCTGAATGAAACCCCAGACTTTAGCTCTTGCAGATTGTCCTGCAGGTTCTGTGCCTTGCAGCATCAACCAGTTTGCTGCCTGTACTGTCGACGCGCCGCTTACTAAAATGGTTGCTATTGTTTTTATCAATAGATTTTTTTTGAAACTCATTATTCATTCTCCCGTATGGAAATTTAACTTTTTAGATACGCTTTACCAAGGTCATTTATGGTTTTATCAGTTTGAATCCCTGGTTTTGTAGTTCGATAATGCGTACCACTCCGGCAGAGACGGGAACTGCATTACTGTTTAATTCAGGTTCATGGCCTAATATCTTTGCCATACCTGCAATCGTGTTTTTACACGCTGAGAATTTGACGCCGCTGCCGGTCAGCGTCTGGATGCGGCCGCTGTTGACATTGTCTTTGAACATAAGGCGCAGGCCAGGGCCAAAGGCGACGATCTCCACATCGACTTTATCCTGGCCATATGCCTTGAGAAGATTCGATGCGACGTTGAGCACGAGCGTCTGCTTGAAAGGGTCCGGATCACTGATCTGCAAAACGATCCGTTCTTCTGCGAAAGGTTTGTCATCTTCAGCTGCCTGTACCTGATAGCCGCTGCCAACGGCCATCAAAAAAAGAAATATTGATAATAGCTTTTTCATTTATGTCTCCACTTTGCTGGTTATTGTATTTTTTTAACTAAAACTTTCTTGTTGTTAGTAGAAGACGATGTAAAAAATAATTTATTCATCTTTGATAGAAATTAATATCTATACTGGATCTACTATTACGACGTATCTATCGAAAGCGGCTTATGGCTTTATGTAGGAATACCCCATTGACTGCAGCCTGGCGACTTCAGCGACGCCACTGGGAACGATGTCAGCTTTATCAACATCGTATAAGTCAGTTTCAATATTTACTTTTCTTCCGTTTACAGTGTTCTCACAGACATTGAACTGTATGCCCTGGTTTTTCAGACCGTCGATTTTTGCTGCCATGGTTTCATCGGCATTCGCATGTTTGAATTTTTTCAGCTTTGTAAGTGCTTCAGGCTCCAGCAAAAGAGCCAGTCCATTACCGTGTAATACAACTTTTATATCAAGGTTTTCTGCGCCGACTGCATTGATATGGTTCTGTATGTTACGTAACGCACCAGCCTGTTTTTTTGGGTTGTCATAGTTGATGTGATAAACTACTTTCTGTTTACCGTAGCGTTCGTTAGCATGTGCTGTGGTCATCATCAGCAGGCAGATGCTCATCATGAAAGCGGTTAGTATCTTTGTTTTTACTGTATTCATTTTCATCCTCTTCTGGTTTGGTTTTTCCCCTTGTTATTGATCATTCGAGCTGGGCGGGGATCGCAGCTTCATTCTTTTGATAAACTCTTCAAGCATTTTTTTCGTGATAACGCCGACATGCATGCCGACGACTTCACCTTCAGGGTTAAACAGATAGGTGGTAGGCAATGCGTCGAGGCGTCCGAGACCAGATTTTTCGGTAATGCTGGAATCGCTAAGCAGTAACGGGAAATCGATGAGGTGATCATCAGCAAACGCTGATACTTCATCTTTTTTT